>Ga0209578_10000017_pt1 | contig 628425 bp, 558 predicted proteins | sample tdAd472_FD_187127 | JGI IMG/M metagenome (GOLD analysis project Ga0209578, IMG submission 187127) | Marine sediment microbial communities from the Atlantic coast under amendment with organic carbon and nitrate - tdAd47.2 (SPAdes)... | ecosystem: Environmental > Aquatic > Marine > Coastal >... | reverse complement strand
TCGAGTTCTTTGACCCGTCCTGCGAGGCGTGCCGCCGATTTCATCCGATCCTGAAGAACGTTCTCGCCGAAGCAAACGATGTGCGCCTGGTGGTGCGCTATATTGTTGGCCACGGATCGGCCTCGAAGGCTGGCGTCAGAATATTGGAGGCCGCGCGCCGCCAAGGTCTGTTTGCCGAAGTAAGTGACGCCCTCTTGGAACAGCAAACCTCTTGGACAGGGGCAAACGTTGAGAACGTACGTCGTGCGCTCTCAATCGCGGAAACCGTGGGCTTGAATGTGCAGCAAGCGCGCCGACAGATGGAAAGCCTGGAGATCGATGCCGTTCTTGAACAGGATCGTCTCGACGCCGTCGCGATCGGCGTTCGAGGGACGCCGACGATATTCGTGAACGGCAAACTGCTTCCCTTGCTTGACGTTTCGACTTTGGAGGCCGTGATCTCCGGCGAACGGCGTTTGGCGGTAGAATGAAGCAATCTAGCAGACAACGCTTCGTAGATGGCGGCTCGAACATTTGAGCTTGAAGCTCTAGTCACTATAGCAACTAAGCCTCTTTTCAGACGTTTCGAATAGGCGGCCCGAGCTTGGTCCGAGCGTCGGGCCGCGACCCAAGAGTAGCCCGCGGACCCTGGCCAGCTGGAATTTATTGTGGGCTGCCGGCTGGGCGCCGTAGCTAGGAGATGCTCCGTGTCGCACGATCATGGCCATGCTCACCTCAGTCCCGAATCCGGCGACCGGCGGGTCTCTATCGCCATTTGGGCGAACGCGCTCCTGACGGTTGCGCAGATTGTCGGCGGCATTCTGGCTGGCAGCCTCGCGCTGATCGCCGACGCTATGCACAATTTCTCGGATATGGCGGCGCTGGTGATTGCGTTTGCGGCCCGAAAGATATCGAGACGCCCTGCCGATGCGCGCATGACGTTCGGCTATGGGCGGATCGAGATCGTCGCGGCGCTGATCAATTTCACCACCCTGATAATCGTAGGCGTTTATCTGATTTACGAGGGCGGCATGCGCATGATCGACCCGCCAGAAGTCCAAGGCTGGACCGTCGTAATTCTTGGCGCCGTCGCCCTTGTCGTGGATGCGCTCACCGCGATCCTCACCTATTCCATGCAGAAGGACAGCGTAAACATCCGCGCGTTGTTCCTGCACAATCTTTCCGACGCGCTTGCTTCGGTCGCGGTCATCGTCGGCGGGACGCTTATTATTCTGTATGATATGCGCTGGGTCGATCCGGCCATAACCATCGGGATCGCGCTCTATATTCTGTACTTGGCGCTCACGGAAATTGGCGGGCCGATCCGGATACTGATGCTGGGCAGCCCGCCTGATATCGACAATCATGAGGTCGTCGACGCGATGCGACAGGTCGACGGCGTGCAGGACGTGCATCATGTCCACCTGTGGCAGATGCAGGAAGACGAGGAGGCGCTGGACTGCCATGTCGTGCTCACGCAGGAAGGATGGAAGCGCGCCGAGGCCGTAAAGGCCGAAATCAAGGCGCGCTTAGCAGACCGCTTTGCCATCCGGCATTCCAGCCTTGAGTTCGAACATGTCGAAAATGCCCATGAAGGCGCCGATCTTTATGGCCATGGCTCCGCGTAGAGCGAGGTAGTACGCGGCTCAGATTCCACTTCCGCGGTGCATCAGGCTGCGGATTACCGACAGTTATGTCAGAGATCTTGCTCGGCGAGCGCTCTTAGGACATCGCAATCCGCTGCCGTCGCCGCGGAACATCCGGATGCAATCTGCTCCAGTTCCGATTCAAGGCGCCGTAAACGACAAATACGCGCCCGGACAGCGTCAAGCTGCTCCTTTGCTATGCGTGTAGCGTCTCGACACGGACGATCGGGATGATCGCTCAAGTCAATCAACTGGCTGATAGCTTCAATTGAAAACCCGAGTTGGCGGGCATGAAGAATGAAGCGAAGTCGTTCGACATCGCGGTCCGTATAGCGCCGTTGGTTACCAGCCGTGCGCTCGGGCGCAGCGATTAGGCCCGCCAGCTCATAGTAGCGGATGGTGGGCGGCTTGACGCCGGTGATTTTTGCAAGCGCTCCGATTGAGATCATTTCAAAGCCTTGAACCTCAAGCTACTTGAGAGATTAGTATCAACGCGTCGATGCCGAAAGCCCTGGTGATGGACAAGTTCATTGCGCTGATCGCCGCCTCTATCGAACCATCGAATATGATTCGGTCAGCCACTATTCACCATGCCTTCAAAGAGAGGATTGGTGCGATGAGAATGTTTGCTTCTACACTCGCTGCAGCGGCGGTTTTCGTTCTTGCCGCCCTTCCCTTAAACGCCCAGCAGACTGCTCCGGGCTGCTGCGTTGACCAGTGGAATCCAGGCTGGATGCACCGCGATCAATGGCGATCGAACCATATGGGTCCCGGACAACGCCAACGCATGATGCGTCATTGGACCTTCATGAATGAGGGCGTGCCGGCCATCTATCGCGGGGCTCAGAGCACCGTCCCTGCTTCATCGGAGACCGTGGTTGAAGGACGAACGCTCTACGAAGCGAATTGCACTGTGTGCCATGGTAGGACAGGTATGGGAGACGGCGAGGCGGCTCAGTCGCTTTCCCCATCGCCTGCGCTGCTGTCATATATGGTGAACATGCCGATGGCCGTGGATGAGTACCTTATTTGGTCGGTGTCAGATGGCGGGATGGCGTTTGGCTCGGACATGCCAGCGTTCAAGGACACGCTCACGCAAGCGGAGATATGGAAGATCATTGCTTTCATGAGAGCGGGCTTTCCCCAACCTACTCAAACGAAGTGAAGGAGAAAAAGCACGATGAGCTTCAAATCTGTGGCGTGTTTGAGCGCTATTCTGTGCCTGATCTCCTCTCCGTCGACCGCGCAACAAGGCGCACCTCAGAATTACGGGCACGGGTACTGGGACGGGCCATGGCATGGCTGGTTCATGGGACCGGCTATGATGGTCCTGTTTTTTGCAGTCGTGGTGATCGCTATTGTGTTTATCGTTCGTTGGCTCGATGGCGCACGTGGCAGACGCCCGTCGGGCGGCCACGTGTCCTCGGGCACCTCCGCGCTTGACATACTGAAAGAGCGCTTTGCTCGAGGAGAAATCGATAAGGCGGAATACGAAGAGCGACGAGAAATCCTGCGCGAATAGGTAAAAAAGCATAGCATCAAAAACTATATGCCGTCACTAACCTAGACCTTAGTTTGGTTTGCGTTCCCAGGATTCGAATTTGTCAAAGCGATCACATTGGAACGTGATGTATTTCCACGGGCTGCATTGAAAATTTTCCACAGCATCAGCAAACATCATGAACCCAAGCATCGCGACAAGTAATAGCGCCCCTATGCCCGAGAGCCATACTTTGACCTTATCTTTCCGGTTTGGTTCTGGTGTTTCGTCTTCGCTGGATTGAATCGTCAATCCCAATCGACGTCGTGGATCATCTTCCAATGGGTCTGGCGGCGCAGGGCGAGGTTCTTTCATAGCGACGCTCCATTGTTTCAGGGGCGCGGCATCCCGCTTGGGAAGAGCCGATCCGGCGTCGTCCGGCCGCGGCCACCTGTTTGCATCGCTGCTAAATCTAATCTCTCTAGTAGCTTTAATTACAAGCTCCTATTTGGAGCGCTCCAATCATGTTGATGAAAGCTCTTCCCCGAATAGCGCGACCGGCGTTCAAGGCTGCGCTGCGCCACCCGATAGGCTGACGACGTCCGGCGCATCGCAGACGGCAAGGTCTGTCGATTACCATCTGGTCTTTGGCCGACACTCACCATGTACTCAGAAGCTGGTGAGCGCCAAATATCCCCAACCCTGTTTCTTTCTCTTCAGATGCATAAACTATGTGCAGATTAGTGCATCGGCTCTGGCGGAAGCAGTATCCGCGTGAGCATTCTTGATCGGGAATTGGTGAACCTGGCGGATGCGCCAGAGGTGTTTTGTCGTGTTTGGAACGCGAATTACTGGCCCCGAAGTTCGGAAATCCAAGCAATGGGGTCCCCCAATGCATATTCTCGGCGCAAAGCGCACTGAAATCGCTTTTGAGCCTTAAACTCCAACGTATTTTCGGCAAGCTGGAGTTCGACAATTACAATTCGAGAAATCTGCTCTTTTTTCCGTGGATCCGCCATTTCATAGCCAGCGATAAGGCTATCCAAGAGTTCGGCAACATTGAACACCTCTTGGATCGCTTGCTCGTATTCCTCAGCAGTGATCAGGTGTTCGGCGCCGCCCTCGGCGATTTTGGCCGCCAGGGCATTCTCCTCCACGACGAATGTCTCCGGCGTGTAGACACCGGACTTCAGCAGGGTCAGTCGGTTCTCTCGCAGATATGCGAGGTCTTCGCGCACCCGGGCGGTCGCCCGCGCCTGGCAAGCCAGAACCTCTTGGCGCTTCGCTTCCAGCAGGGATTTGTCAGTTTCGATACGACGCTCCAGTTCCTTCAGGTCCCTGGGAGAGAACCGAAGGCCATGCAGAAGCGATTGGATCACCGATGTCACGCGCTCGAACTTGTAGCTTCTGAGGCCGTTGTCGCAAGTACGCGCACATCTTGCGCCGAAATAGACGTGGCCCTTCTTGATGTAGGGCGAGTAGGCGCGCCCACACTTTGCGCACCGGACAAAGCCGCGAAACGGCAGATCGGATCTCTGAGCGTAGTGGGCGCTCACGGTTCGACGTTTCAAGGCGCGCTGGACTTCGGAGAATATCACCGGGCTGACCATCGGCTCATGGCTCGTGCTCTCGATGTGCCGACCATCCTCTCCAATTACCTTCCCCACATAGAAGGGATTTCCGAGAATTCGGCTGACATGGTTTTCGGTGATCGGTCGACCGACCTTTGGCAGTTCTAGCGGTTCATCCCGCAGCATCTCTTCTCGCGTCCGTTGCCGGCGCATCGGAACGGTCGTCATGCCTTGTTCGTTCGCGAAACGCGCGAGATCGGAGAGGCTCCAGGTGCCAGCGGCGTAGCGCTTGAACATTTCCTGGATGATCGGCGCTCGCTCGGGATCAAACGGTTTGTGGTCTATGTTGCCGGGATTGAGGTAGCCGATCGGGGCCCGGTAGGTGCACTTGCCTTTTTGCCGGTTCGAGCGCGTGCTCAAGGTCACCTTCTCGCTGGTGACGCGGGAATGGTGCTGCGCGAACATGCCGTCGATATCCATGTGGAGTTCGCCGGCGCTCGATTTGTCGTAGCTGGCGTAGACGAAATGAACGTCCAAGCCCTTGCGCATGAGTTTTCGAATGACCGTGTCGTCGCCGCGGTTCCGGCTCATGCGATCCCAGCAAAGACAGATCACGCCCTTGAAGCGGCCATCGTTCAGAAACCGGACCATCTGATGAAACTTCGGCCGATCGATCCGGTACTGCACCAGCCCATCCTTGGAGAATGAAAGGTCGTTGCGCTCCTTGAAGCCGGAATGACGCTCCGAGATCATGCCACCTGAACAGAACCCGTCCAGCGACACTGATGCGATTTGCAAGCCTTGCGCTTTCGCGTACTTGGCGCTTTCCCGGCGCTGGTACTCAATCGAATTCTTTTGGCTGTCGGCTTCGTCCGTGCTCTTCCGGTTGTAGATGAGATAGCGCTCAGAAAACGCCCCCGTCTCAATCTCGGTCTTGGCGGTTATTCGGGTTGATGAACTCGGTTTGGTCTTTGTTTTCATGATCTGATTTGCTTGGCGGCCGTATGCCCGCTTCGCGCCATACGGATTGCAGCACCGCGATCAGTTCCGCGACGCCATCAACGGTGTCCTGGCTCAGGATGTAGTCATCCTCCGTGATTTCAGGCTCGTCCCACGGCCACTGACCCGCTTGCCGCCGGTCTTCGGCGACCTTCTCGCAATGGGCCAAGTGAGCTTCGAGGCGTGGATCGGTCTTCATGCCGCCATTGTCCCGTGGCCAGGGCGATCTGTCTGGCCCCTGGCAGTGGCGAAATTCGCCACCTGAGGACCGTGGCTTCGCATCGAGAAGGCCTTGGTCTGCGCCCCTTGCGCCATGATCCGGGCGAACGCTTCGTGATTGGCGAGGCCGAGCAGATCGCGTGGATCAACCCCGCCCAGCTGTTCGCCAAGAAAGCGGGCGTCCTGGGCCCCGACGCGGAAGACGACCAGATTGCCGACATTGCCAAGCACGGCCGCCTGCAGCGACGGCTCGAACTGGCCGAGATACTGGTGCGCCAAAGTGAGGCCGACGCCGTATTTGCGGAGTTGCGGCAGCATGGCCGCGAGCGCGGTGGTGGTGAATGACGGGGCCTCGTCCACGTAGGTGAAGAATGGACGTCGCGTCGCCGGTGGTTGATCGGCCCGGCTCATTGCCGCATGGGCGATGCCTGAGAGGATCAGCCCGCCCATCACGTTGGCGACGTCCGCGCCCAGGCGGCCGGTCGCCAGGTTCACGATCAGCGCGCGTCCCTGATCCATGATGCGCCGATATCGAAGCGGTTCTGCCGGCTCTGAGATGGCCCGCCGAACCAAGGGGTGCGCGAGGAAGGCGCCAAGCTTGTTGGCGATCGGGCTCACGCCGTCGAGCGCTCGGTCGTAACGAAGCGCCTTCCATTCGACCTGCCAAAACTGGCGGACCTGGTCGTCGATGGCGTTTGCGACGACCATTGAACGCCGGTCCTTGTCGAAGAAGAGTGGCAGCACATCGCGCAAATCGGCGCGCGGCTGGTCCAGCAGCGCCAGCAGCGCATAGCGCAGCAGGTGCTCCATGCGCGGGCCCCAGGCGTCGATCCACTGCTTCCGAAAGGTGTCGATCAGGGCCGAGGCGACAAGCGGTCGATATTCGACGGCGACGCGGGCGAGCGGATTGTAGCCGTATGGGCAATCCGGGTCGGCGACATCCCAATAGATGGCGTCCGGTCCGATATCGGCTCGCAACTCCTCCGCCAAGTCCCCATGGGGATCGAGCACGCAGAAGCCTGTGCCGTTGCGGGCGTCCTGCCGCGCCAGGGAGCGCAAGAGCGTCGATTTCCCCGTACCGGTTTGGCCTATGACGTAGAGGTGCAGCAGGCGGTCGGGCACGGCCATTCCGAACGGCGTATAGCCCGAACGTCGGTAAGCGTCGCCAATGTGGATGAAGCCGGCCATGGCTTCAGCCTGCCATAGCGCTCGCATCCCGCCAGAGGCCGGGAACAGCCGATATCGCCTCTGCCGGGGGGCTGGGGATAGCGCCTTCCATGGGACAATAGCGTCAGACGTTCTTTCGCGGTCTCCCGCCGCCCCCGCGCGCGCGACGGCTTGCGCCCGTCATGCGCGCCGGGGCGAAAGGAGACCGACCATGACAGAAACAACGCAATCCAAGACCGACGTCATTCGCACGCTCAACGACAAACTCCGACAGGGCCAGGACCCGAGCGGCCGCATCATGATCACGCAAGGAATCAGCGCCGCCGGCGACTTCTTCGTCCGAGACGTAATCAAAGCCGTCCAATCGTTCGAGGCCTTCGATGCCGACAACGACCCTCATGGCGAGCACGACTTCGGTGCGCTCACGGTCGACGACCGGAAGATCTTCTTCAAGATCGACTACTACGACCGTGCGCTCGCCGGCGGCTCGCCCGATCCAGCGGACCCGCGCGTCACCACGCGCGTGCTCACGATCATGCTGGCCGAGGAGTATTGAGTGCGTTCCTACCACCCGCCAATCGTCGGCGGGTGGTTTTCTTGGCGGCTTTCGAGCCGCAGTCGGATTCTATCGAATCATCAGGGATTCCGCGAATCTTGAGGACCTAGGCGCCGGGCGATTCCTGTGGTCTGGCGATGTCCCCATCCACGCCGGGGCCTGGACGAGCGTCTGCGGCTTGCTAGGCTTATGGATACAGAGATTGGACGCTCAGAGAGGCGTCGGCTCGGCCCACGGACGCAATGGCGGCAGCCATTGCGTTCTTTGCGTTCCAGGAGGCCGATGCGCCGCGCCTTGCCGTCAATCCGGTTATCCCCAGTCCTTCAGGCAGATCGGCCTCAGCCATAGAGTATCTCTGTTACTCACACATAAGTTCTTTGTTTCTATGGATACTTCATTCGCACTCGACCTCAAGGTAACCCGTCGCAAGGCCGGCCTGGCGCAGGAAGACCTCGCACACCTCCTGGGCGTCGATAAATCGACGATCTCAAAGATTGAACGCGGGGTTCGGCCGATCATGCTGCCCGATCTCTGCGCGCTAGCCTTCATCTACGGCAAGCGGACGGACCAGTTGCTGACGCCGTTTTGGTCCGATACGGCGGCGGACTTGGCCGTTCGGCTACAAGCGCTCCCGACGCCCAGCAGCCAGTGGATCAGCACGTTCAATCGCCAGCGCACGTTGAAGGGGCTTGCCGAGAGACTGGAGTCTAATTCGGAGCGGTATGGCGAGATATGACCGCATCCTCTCCCTAGCCGTCGCCTCCGGCCTGATGGTCGTCATTGTCATGCATGAGGGCCGTCTCGCGCATTGGCAGCGTTGGCAGGACAAGGCGGCCTGCCCAGTGCGCGCTCGGTCGGCGTTCCGCACGGTGATCGCCGTCTACAAGCCGGATTTGATTGTCCTGCAGGACCCGGATCGGAACTGCCGGAAGGCGGGCGCCAGCCTCAAGCTGTTACGGATACTGGCGCAGGCAGCGGAGGACGAGCCGGTGCGCGTCATTCGCGTGCCGCGCGCCTACATCTACCGCAATCTCTATGAGGAGGCGGTGGCGCTCTCCGTCCGATTCCCCGAGTTCGAACGCTGGCGGCCGAAGCGCTGGCCAAACTACGAACGCGGCCCCAAAGACCTGATCTTCTTCGAGGCACTCACCTACGTCATCAAGGTCGTCGACGCTCCCGATGATCCGGCTGAGGCGTCCTGATCGAATATACAAAGGCAAAACGAAGGCGGCCCGCCCAAGACTTGGGGCGGGCCGCCTTTGGTTATCGCGGTTCAGCCGATCAGCCCATGGACACGCTTGGCATAGTCCGCCAGGCGACCGCCTCGGCCCTTGCAGTAGGACTTGAACGGGAACTGCATGTAGCGCGGGAGCCAGCTTTCGACCCGCGCCCGCCCTTCGCCAGTCAGATAGTCGCGGATGATCTGCTTCTGGACCTTGGCGGTCGCCGAGAGATTGGCGTCCGCCGTATGCTTGCCGCCGACCTCCCGCAGCATGGCGTTGATCGCGGCCTTGTCCCGCAGGAAGTCGAAGAAGGCTTCTTCGGGCTCCCAATATTCCGCCATGTCGATGGCGAGATGCGCGCCAAGCGCTTCGACGACGGGGCTGTCGCTATCGAGGCTTTCGGCCATGACCAAGGCCAGGACGCGCAGCACGTCGGCGTCCGAGAGCTTCAACAGCCGCACAAACAGAGCGACAAGGCTATAGGCGTCGCCATTGGGTCGGACCAAGGATGTGCGATCCGCCGGCATCTCCAAAAGGTCAAGGATCGCGCTGCATTCGACCGCGAAGTCTGTCTGCGCTTTCGAGGCCGCGAGGCTTTCGGCGATGGCCTCCTTCTCAACCGGTTGCGGGTCGGGCAGGACGCGCCAGCAGTTGGAGCCGACGATAGCGTGGGCGACGACAAGTCGGAGGACTACGTCCGGGCGCGCGAGGAGCGCATGGCGCACGGCGGCATGCCGATGCAGCGCCAGATAGTTCTCCGCCGCCTTGGTGAGTTCAGGGCGCTCGGATGCAGCGCTGTCCGCGTTCTCACTTCCGTTCGTCTTCCGTTGACGACGCTGATGCTCCTTGCACGTGATGAAGCCTTCATGGAAGGCGACCTCGCCGGTCTCGCGAACCTCGACATAGACGCGGCCGCAATCTTCCTTGGATGCAGCCACATGTTCCCAAGTGAACCAGCGCTGACCGACATCGAGGACGGTGACGTCCGGCCAGCCATCCGCCTGCAACGCGTCGCGGCGCGCGCCGATGGCGGCGTTCTGCAAGGTCCAGAACTGCTCGGGGTCGTCGAAGTAGCTGGCTTCGCCGAACAGATCGCTGACGATGCCGCCCGTGTAGTCTTCCAGCGGGAACAAGGCCGCGTCGGTGGCGATCTCCGCGCCCCACAGCCACTGCTTCAGCTGCCAGCCACGTGGCGCGCGCTGGTCTGGATCATTGAACAGGGCGAGCCATGCCTTTTGCTGGCTGTCGCTTGCAAGGGTCAGTTGGCGGATGGTGTCGGCGTCGATGTCCTCGTTCCGATAGGCCTTGCGGATGGCCGGCAGGAGGTTGCCAAGGGCCAGTGCCCGGCGGACCATGATCTCGGAGACGCCGAAGGTTGTGGCGATTTCGGCAACACTCCGCCCTTCCTTCACGAGGCGCGAAAAGGTCTCCCAGCGGGACATCTCGTCGGGATCGAGGCGGGCCAGGTTCTCAATGAGCGAGGCTTCGAGGGCGGCGGCGTCATCGCCATCGGCCATGACGGCGCAGGGGACGGCTTCGATGGCAGAGCCTTCCTTCGCCAACGTCTTCAGGGCGAAGAACCGCCGCCGTCCGGCGACGATCTCAAAGCCCTTGCCATTGGGCCGAACCAGGAGCGGCTGCTGGACGCCGCGCGCCCGGATCGAAGGCAGAATGTCGGCAATGTCCGGCGCTTTCCGGGCATGGCGCATGTTGAGGGCGGAGACCTTGAGTTGGTCGAGCGGAATGTGTGTAAGGTCCATGGGTCGTTCCTTTCCTTCCAAACCGCATCCTTTCCCCGGCAAGCGGGGGTGGGCGGCGAGAAGCGCCAGGAAGGCCCGACCGAAAAGGCGGCCTGCATCCCTTGGGACCGCAAGGAGGAACGACTGGAGGACCCGGCAAAGCCGGGTTGCGGGCCGCCGGGGCGGGCCTAGATCGGCGCGTCGCCCACGCCCGTGCAGCTTCGGGGAAACAGAGACAAATTCGGCCGTCAGGCCGGCGACCACATACGGCGCCGATAGGCGCGGTCCGCGTCAGGGATGGACGCCCGAAGGGCCGAGACCGTGTCAGGCTCGGTTCACGACAGCCCGGCGGACGGCGGTGCGCCGGCCGGACGCAGCGAAGATCTAGGCTTGGTAACGGTATCCGCTCGCCTCAAGGCGGTCCGACGCAGCGGCGTATTCGTCGCCAGCAAGCTCGGTCAACAATAATTCGATCGCATCGCTAAATGAAAGGCTCTTAGAGTTTTGCTTCTGCACCTCGGCGCGATAGCTCAATAGTTCCTGATATACTTCCTCGGACACAGCAATATTTTTTCTTTTCATATGTATACAGTGTACACGATGTATACATATGCGCAAGCTTGACACCCTCAGCGCCTATTGTGGAATGCGGTGTGTGCTCTATGCAAAATGGAAGCGCCGCCGTCGCCGCGGTTTCTTACCTCCACAGGATCCCGCTGATCTACTCCTCTGCGAGCTAAGATCGCTTCATCGTTTGGTCCTTTTGATCAATTGGGCTCTCGTTTCAATAGAAACCAAACGCGGAAGGTCACACCAAATCTCAAAAGAATGCATGAAACTAGAACCCGTTGAGCTCGCAAATAAGACCGCCTAGAAGGGCAGCGGCTAGGGCATCGCCGTCTTCTTTCGCCATAAACTCCCATCATACCAGGTGTGATGGATCAACTTACTTCCAGCACTAAGCTTAATGCTGACGACATTGCAAATCACGTCGAACGGCCGGGAACCAACTCCCGAACCTTCAATAGCATTACACTGAAACTCATAGTCTATGCCGTTCTTGCTTGACCGCAGAGCCTTAAACAACGCTTTACCTGCTTGAAAATCACTAGCCCTAAAACTCAATCCACCCGATGATGGAACGTCGCTCTGCGTAGTGTTCTTAATGGTGTAGGTGTTACGGCACCTTTTGTCGAGAGCATACCCAGCGTCATAGTAGTGTCGGAAACTAAGCGGCGTATTGGTGGTATATTCACCTGCGTTTTCGGCAGGAACAGGGAGAAAGTTGGGCAGGCAGAAACGGAATTCCTGATTGTTACGATTGTAGGTGAAACGATTGCTGGCCGTGAAGTTGATCTTAAAAATCGGAAGCCGGCGGTACTTAGATAGTACAGCATCTCTTCGCACCAACGTTCTTTGCAGCGCTGAGCCTGAGCTCGCCGAGAAAACATCACTTTCGGTCAGGCCCTGGCCTAAGAGGATAGCCGAGAAATCGTTATGACTGAGCGCATTGAAATCCCATTGTGTTTCACCTGGCACCCCCGTGAGTGTTTCTGGTTCAGCCTTAGCTACAGACTTTGGAGGTTCCACGACCGCTGGCTTTGGAGCGGTTGGTTTCGGCTTCTCAACTGGAGCGCGGGCAACGCTGTGTCCAGCTCTGGACGCGCGATTGAGCTGGTTGACGAGCGATCGGTTCGGGATGCCATTGACGCGCAGTCCCCGGTCTCGTTGGAATTGCCGGATCGCTCCACGTGTCTTCAATCCCATAATTCCGTCAACCGGGCCAGCCGTATATCCCATGCTGTTCAAAAGGCGCTGGCTACTACGAATGCGGGTTTCATTAGCGTTATGTTCCACCTCCGAAACTCTCTTTAGCCCTTGTCGTTCAACACAACGTACAAAACCTCTGCGTTGTGGCGCATCGATCGAGAAATCTTCTTTCATACCACAGCTAAAAAGAATCCGATTTGCCTCGGCCTCAGTTGCTCCGGGTTTAAGGAAATAGATCTGCTCAGCCTGGGCATAGATAGAAAGTAGTATAAGCGGCGCCGCGAACATAAACCCTCGAATGATTAACATCGAGATCGTCACCCCAAATATGACAAAGCCCTTCGGCAGAAGGTTTAAAAGGCTAGACAGCTTCGCATACGCCATCAATGATTTTCTGAAGCTGTACAGGCGCACGAGGTGCGCGGCGCCACGGCGTTCAATGCGTGAGGACTGGATCGGCGAGCAAAAAATTGCCCCGCCGAAGCGGGGCAGAGTTCAAACGCCGCAATATCTAGCGCCGTTTCTTTTTCGCGAGTTGCCGGGCGACCTCTTTTTGGATCGCTGCGGTGTTCTGTTTGATGCTAGGGCCGGGCAGCTGATAACCGCTATCCTTCAACATCGCCTCCGGGACACTCGCGACCTCCCCGGTCATCATGATGCCAAAGTCGAACAGCTCGCCGCCCATAATGCGGAAAAAACTACGTTCTTTGTCCTTAGCCAAGGGACCCTCCTTCGTTGTGGGTATAACAAAGGATAAGCGGGAAAATGATGCTGTCACCGGTCAGTATAAGGCCGAGTAGTATTGTATGATCGATATGGTCAGCATGAGGAAGTCGACTTTTTTTGGCTCCGCCGCCACGCCCTCCCTTTTTGTGCTAGGCGGTGATTATTTAGGCATTTCACCATGTACAACCGTCCGCCTATAGGTGATTCCGCTAATAGCACCAAGTTCCCAGCTGTACTGCTGTTTTTTGCGCCGCTTATAGTCGCGATGCTTTAGTTTTGCGCCGACGATCCATTCCTTCGTAAATAGTTCAGGCATGGGTTCGGGAGCCAACATAATCCGCTTGGTGATGACGTCAGGCTTTACCTGATCTGGGGTAGGGATATCAGTTGCGAATAGACGTCCGTCGATCTTGGCGCCCTCAAACGCGGCTGTGAATTCCGTCATGGCTTTGTTGACGGCCGAGGGCTTGTTGAACACAAACAGCAAGCGCAGGTTCGGAATTTTCAAACGATCTCGATAACTGCCGTTCCGAAGGATCGCATCGTAGGCATAGACCTTCTTGCGAAAGCAGGTGCGATCTAACCAATCATCCGGCCATACAGCGCTTGTCCGTTCGGCCTCCAATATGTGGAACCAGACCTTGTTGTTGGGATAGCGAATGCCAAACAAGGCGTCTGGCATAACGCGGAAGTCTTGGCCTCGGAGATTGCAGGGCAGTCGCCAAGCATATGGCGTATCCACCCGGTTCATAATCTCGTCGAAGGGGATGAACTGACACCCTGACGCCTCTACTCCGGCTTTCAATGAAACCAGCGTGTCTACTATCATCATGTTATGCGGGAAGTGCGCAATCGGCGTGTCACTGCGGCGACGGATCAAATTTGTAACTCTGGCAGGACGCTCATCGCCCACAAGATCAATGCCCTTTTGGGTAATCTCATATATCCAAGGGCAGTTAAGACCATTGTACCAACGCCATTGGCCGGTTGGTAAGGCGATAAGGTCAGCTTCTCTCATTCGTTTGAGCGTGCGCCTTAAGCCGTCCTCGGATCGATGTGGTAAGAGCTGTACTAACTGAGTTGAACGCAAATAGCGGAAGCGTAGCAGCTCGACAAGGACATCAAGGACATGCTGAGAGCGGTTGAGTTTTTTTGGCATACACTGAAGAAATAGAGTTTATGAACTAAGTCAACGGTCACTATGAGGCAGAAAAAGTACTGATGGTCACTATGTGGACTTATGACGCTAGGAAAATTTACCACTCTCCCGCTTCGTCGTCCTTTGGGGGCGTCTGAAATTTCGTTGACTTCTTCGATTTCCGCGGCTTCCGTCGCTTGCTCTTCTTCGTGGGTTCTGGTGAGGCAGTTTCGTCCTCACTTGATTCGGAGTTCACCTTTTCGTCAAAAATGTCCCGGAAGGTCGGATCGTTATCCTTCATCGTAAAGTTATCGCCGTGCATCACGTCTTCGTCCGGCACCTGCTCGTCCGGCTCGCCAACCTCGACAGACGAATACATCGTTCGCTGGTAGGCCTTCAGCTCGTCCATATCGTCGCGCTTAGGCAATTTCTCGATCCAGCCAAGCCGAAATTCAATTGGCACTGCTTGATCGAACAGCCCGGCCACAAAGGTCATGAAGTTGAATGTAGGGCGCTGCTGAAGCGCGGTCCCTTCACAGCCCATGTTACGCGCCATATGAGCTGCATCTGACGCTGAGAGGCGAGAAGCGAGCTTGATGGACGTGTTGGTGTCGATTGAGCTTTGCAGGCCCTTGGTCGTGATTTGGCCTAGGTCTTGGTGCGCCAGAACCAGCCCAACTTTTCGCCGGCGGCCAAGAGTGAGAATTTTGCCGACATTGGCATCTAAGTACTGCCATGCCTCGTCTAGGTAGACGAAGGTGGGCAAGCGATCGTTGGCATGAATCATCGAGCGCTCTGTCATTGCCTGCGCGATCATTGCCAGCATAAACCGACCAAAGGTGGCCGTGCCTTGGGAGCTAAGCGTCTGCTCACTCGTATTGATGAGAATCAGTTTTCCGGCCTGCAATTCGGCGAACATGTCCAGCTTGCAAGCAGGATTGCGGAACATCCGTTCCAGGACGCCACTTTCTAAGACGCCATACAGTCGGCGAAGGACGGCGCGACGCTGGCGTTGAAATTCGTCATTATCAAACTGCGTATCGAAAAATTGCCGCGCGACACCGTCGAGCCTTTCAATCGCATCCTGGTGTCGGTCGGTGCCACCGTCTTCCAAAAGATCAAGGAACATCGTTAGGGTGGCATCCTCCATCTCCATCATGGCGCGGATGCAATATCGGAACATGATCTGCTGCTGACCGGACAAGCCAACGTCCAACAAGGACGCTAGGACGAATTCATACAGCTCTGTGAGGCTGGTACGAAGCTGCTCGCGTTGCAGGTTGGTATATTCGCCCCATCGTTCACGCCCCATACCGAACAGGTTGAGAGCAACCGGATAATCAATGTCCGTCACGTCGATGACGACCATCTTCTCCTTAGGAAACTCCACTCGCATCAGCTCAGGGATCAGCTCGTCCTGGCTATCCATGACGACGACGGATTTCTCGCCTGCGAGAACATCGGCCATGTCCTGAGCGATGAAACGTTTGAGCGCCGTGGTCTTACCCGCACCCGTACCGCCCAAGACATACATATGCTCGAACCGAGTCTTATCGGGAATGTCGCAGGCGACTGGGGCGGCAAAGACATACTGAAGCGGCGTGTCCTTCAGATATCGCTCCACCACGTCGTCCAATGGATAGTCCTTTGGATAGATGATCTTGGTGGGGCTGATATCATGCATATTCCGTGCGATCTGGGCTTTCAGGTCTTTGAAGAGGCCGTAGTTATTCTCCTCATGAATAGCCAACACTAGATCATCAACCGCCTGGGCCGGGTTCTTGATGAAGGCGCTAACTGGGACGATGTAGGCGCCTTCCTCACGGGGTATATGCCGGGCCACCGTGCCCAAGGCCGTACCAATGATCCTGATAGCTTCCAACGCCGCTTCAGAGCGATTGGGGCTTTGCCCGTACTTTGAGAGCAAGTCGCGATATCTGGCGCCCTCGATGCTGTCAAATACCGCAGGCGGATCTGGAATATCTGGGGTAATATCTTCTTCCGCTAGTATCTTTGCTCCGATGTTAGCAAAGCTATGTCTAGCAGTTTCCGACATTCCGTACGGCAGAGCAGAGATCAACGCACCCTCGGCGTCGAAATCGTCATCGGCCGTCGTCGCCGCCATCACCTGGTCGTATATCTGTAGCGTTTGCTCCTTCGCCAAACGCTCATGCCGAGCCGGGTTATCCATGTAGAGCTTACAAGCGGCAAACACCACAAATACGGCTAGGGCCACCGGCAAAGATATAAATATCGCAGCGATAACGGCCGCTGCGCCAAAGAAAGCCATCATCCAAAAGCCAAACTCATTCGAGTTCAAATGCGGTCTCCTCGCCGAGCTCAGTATTGCCAACTAAGAAATCACGAAGGTCGTGCAGTTTCTCGGTTAAATCCTCCTGGTAGTTTTTCGCACTCACCGGATTGCTGCACTTAAATTCGTCAGGGCCTCGCAAAAGGGTTTCGATATACAAGAAATGCTTTTCAGGATTATCGCCGTCCTTCAGGTCCGCTGGCAAACGTTCCATGATGACATATTGCTCCAGGCCGCGTTGTTTAATGACCTGCCGCTCAGTGAAAGAGAACTGAACTGTACAAGTAACAATATGCCTGGGGTTCTTGAACAAGACTCCGTCAATAATTTCTCTGTGTCGGATCGAAACGCGCACTGCGCCTCTCCTTGGGAAGGGTCAAGAATTGTCTGATCCGGCGGGGAAAGGGTCAAGCCTGCCTCAGTCAGGCGTCGACCTCCCGTCCAGCCTGTCACAGGTTTCGCCATGTCGCTTGTGCGGCCGCTGTGTGGCTTTATCGGAGGACCGCGTTGCTGGCAGCGTTTCAACGTCATGCACTTCTTCTCAGCCGTTTTCGCGGCGCTCAAATATTGAAATTCAATGTACTTGGTGACGTTGAGAGTGGGTCAGGCCATTCGCTAAGAAACTTACCATCCATATCGGTCGCCTAGAATACGTACATACTGGGACAACTAGCTATGAGTACTTCTCTATAAAGGGTGATTCTATAAAGGGCGATGTGACGAACGAAGTCATCCGAGGAAAGGGTGGAGGCATTGTTGCCTGCGCACAGGTGCGCCCGCGCACAGCGCGTGACTAAATAGGATTCGATTTTGACGACATCATATTTAGTCACGCGCTGTGCGCGGTGGCCATGTGATGCGGAAATGTCTGAATACTATTGGTTTTTGTGTACGCAAAACTGGAATAAATCATACATGCCGGCTGTATCCATATATGTATGATTTTTCCGAGCTACTTTCCGTCCATACGTGGATGGAAAAGACCTCAATCAGGAGGCTGGCTTATAAATACCGTCGTCGTTGGTTACCTTGCCTTCCTTCTTCAAGTTGGCAAGGGCGGTGCTGATGCTATTTTGGGCGCTCTTGTCGTCTTGAGCGTCCATCGCTTCAAGGATTTGCGCGCGGGTCATACCATTGTCGCTGTTGGTAATTGCCTTTAGCGCTGTCGCTTTGACGCCAGTACGCCGTCCGCCTGCGGAACGAGATGCGCCGCCGACCTTTCCTTCCACCAAAGAGTAGTTGAAGCCTAGCTCGCGGAGTGTTGAGACGGCTTCGGTCGCTTGGGTGAGTGCTTCTTCCTTGGCGTCAGTTAGTAGCTTTTCGCGCTGAGCGTCCAGTTCTTTGATCTTTTGCAGTGCAGACATGTGTTTCTCCATCGTTGATGAGCAGTGGTATATAGCACGGCATGCATTGTGAGCAAGCTATAGAGTTTGTGTGTATTTTTTGGCGAACAAAACCCTATCGGTACTGTCTATTTTTTATTGGGTAGTAGTAGGGGCCGGGATGTGCACGTCCCGGCCCCTGAGCTCCTAGTGAGGGGAGCTGTCACGCTTTCTGACCCGCTCGTCAATCCATTCGTCGATCTCGCTCTCTAGCCAACCTACGCGGTTAGGCCCGAGACGCACCCTTTTGGGGAAGCGGCCCTGGCTTTCCAATCGGTCGATGTGAGCAAAACCATAACAAACGCGATGGCGAACTTCTTTCTTTGTCAGTAGACGTTTCATTGCAGTCACTCCTCTAATGAGGAGCGCCGCAACGCCCCGTGGGTTTCCCCTAGGGATGACAACGCTATCAGCTAATAGCGGGGAATGCGAGAACTGATAGCAGAGTTGCGGGTGCGGGCGTTCTCCATGCGGGCAGCGACCCGGCGACATATGTATCCAAGAGCGCCAAATACGGCGAATAGAACTACGACGAGTTGCCCGGCGATGGGAAACCACCAAGTGAACACACTGATGATAAAACAGAGAAATGCCAATGCGTAGAAGGTGTATCCGAGGACGGCGATGAAAGACACAGGACGTCTCCTAGGTGTGCGCCGTATCGTAGCTGGGCCTTTAGCGCCAGGGCAAGGAGGTTCTCGAAAACGTACATTTTGGCAGTCCTGAGTACTGGCTGGACTGATGGTTCAACAGCGCCTCTACAAGGTGAATGGGCTTCCCAATATGGCAAGGGGCCTATTAAAATTTCGCGCTATATCCTGGATGACCCAGTGACCGACCGCTGTACTGTATGGGCTGCCACTAATATTTCACTAAAGCTGTGTAGCGTAAAACGCTGCAGTGGTAACGGCGTTTACCGAATAAGGTCTATCGCCTGCTTCCAGCTACGGGTTTCAGGATCGTAGCGAACTTCATAGAGAAAGGGGTTATTTTGGCCACCGATATCCAGGCTTTCAAATTGGCACTCTCCATAAGGATGTGAGTCATCGACATCAAAGTTCTCCAGGAGACAGGTCAACCGTATCTCAATTCGACGTTCTCGGGGGTCACCGAAAGACAGAAGAAAGACCTCCGCATCATCTATAGATGTGAATCTGATGGTGATCTCAGTACCAGTAAACTGGAGTGACTTAGAGCGGCCGGTGATGGCATTTTTTACGCTCAAGTTGTGCTCGCAGGCGTCTACTTTTCGAATGTTTTCGAGGTCGTCTGGATACATAATACGGAGGTCACCGTCGTCGAGTACGCCTGTGCGTTCCACGCCGCCGTTTCCGCCTTGGAACGTCCATCCGCCTGGCAGGCAGAAGGTATAGGTATCTTTCTTGAAATCATATCTAGGCAACTTGGTGAGCGCATTAAAAACTAATCGCCACTTATCTCCGACGTACGCGCGTGAGGCGTTATAGACAGCATGTTGTGCGGCTTCATTTATCCGCAGCTCTTGAAATTCGTTCGGATCATATCGCCACGGAAAATCTGCAAACGCGGTATCTCGGCCTACACCGCTAGCCAACATAACCATGACCCAGTTCTCGTAGTTCCAAAACGTGATGTCCCGACTTTGAGGTTCTACGGGTTGAGAAGTTTGGGCTGCGGCCGGTGCAGCGAACAGCAAAGCGAAAGTGAGAACGATAGCGCGCATTAGGATCTCCGAAGCAAGTTGTTGACGAAGTCACGTTTTCCGCGCCAACAGAACGACGGCGTCGCCGTAGAATAAGGAAAACTCAATTTCGACGGTTCCGTCGTCTATGTATTCGGCCGAGCCTGCGCCGTGGTTTTCGTCGCCTTCGTCGGAACCCTCGAAGTGGAAGAAGGCGATGGCGCGGCCGTATTCCGAGATCACGTGTTCGCGTGTGTCAGACACAGCGAAAGTCCGGTTTGCGCCCAACGCGCTGACCGTCACTCACGGCCCTTTGTCGTCCTTTATCGCGGTTTCCAGATGTTGCGTTTGCAGTTTACTTCCAGACATTCGTTGACGGCGCGAATACACTACTTGATCGAAATTATCGTCTGCGTGCTCCTTCAATAGCCGCAGGAAATTTGGGCCCAGGTCAAGCCCGACAAAGCGGACTTGTGCGTTGATAGCGGTTACTCCGATTTGCGTATTGCGAGTATGATGCCAAAGGAAGGATCAAAAACCGTTGTTACGTCCTCATCCAGCGCGATTCTTCGTTTTTTCTTTCAAACCTAGTTCGCGATCAGGCGGGGCGTTTGCACAGGAATGACACAGCCTTGTTGGAAGAAGAACACTAGGCGCTGCTGTACGCACATCGAGCGTCGGAACATCTTCGGCCGAGTCGCTCAGCATCGAATTGAGGCGCTGGATATCGAGCCTGTCCATCGCTCCACGGGCACCTTCAAATCCACAATTTATGGCGGCCAGTGCCTGGCCAAGGCGAAGACCATAGTCCAGGCGGCCCTTGTTGAGGGACTCAAATGCTTTGCTACCTCCCTCTCCAATCACGTGAATTATACCAGCTGTGCACCAGTCGCCCGAGCCGGCTGCATCAACAGTTCGGGTTGCTTTGATTGCCGGAAGTGCACTCCACCGAGATCGCCACCGGACACGCAGCCCTACAGCCCCGTGGGTCTCAATAACGATTTTTGGTCCTGTAACTTTTGCGAGATCGGGAAGATGGCCCAGGCGGTCGTGTGAATATTTTAGGATATGGGATGTATTGACTGCTTTCTGAAATTGGCGTTCATCTCCAATCGACGAGGGCTCGAAAACGACCAGTGCGCCCATTTCACGTGCCCATTCCGATAGCTTGAGCGCACAGGGCGAGACTCGGTCAAAATAGAAGGCATTGGGCGTACGGTTCTTCTCAATAACTTCTAATGCATGCTTAATCGTCGTTGGGCGATACCTTGGTAGCCAGGCTCCGCAATCAGGGCATGTCAGCGAGAAACGGTGAGTGCGCTCACCATCTGAGCCTTGGACGAAGCGTTGAATTACCATTGGCGTCCGAACACCAGAAGCGGATACGATATGGCTCGTATCGACATCGAGTTTCTCGAATTCTTCTTTAATAAATGATCCCGCTTTGTCAGACCCAAGCCTGGCAACCGGTTGAGTATGCCATCCCATGAAGGAGAGAAGTGCCATTACATTGCCGCATGAGCCACCAGCGGCGGCGAAGGTCTCAGTCTCGCCTTCGACAATGTCCATTGCGACGAAACCAGTGCTCAAACACAGAGGGTTCTTGCTTGTCTTTCGTAATCTCAAATCGACTCTATTCACTTCTCCCACTCCCCTCTTATCCACATGGCGTATAACTCTGATTGAATTACACCGTCGACGACCGGATCGCCATAAACCGCAGTTTCAACGTAAGGTATGCCGACTCTCAACTGACTGGCCGCGACGCTTCCATGCAGGTGATCATAGCATGCAAGGAGCGCTCCGACCGACAGCAACTTTGATGACACCGGTGAAACAAAGGCTTTGCACCCACCAAGTTCCTTTAGAGCTCGCCTGTACCGATCCATAGCCGCGAAGAGCTGTTTGTAAGCCTCAAATGGATTATATTCGCTTGCGCGCAGTATGTTGCGCGGTTCAGCTTGGAAATCATCAAAGAGCACTTGGCGGTGTTGGTTAATAATCTCGTCTCCTCTGCGCGGTTCTCGAGAGGGGAACGGAACGACAGGACAGATTTCGTCAGGATCAAGCTTGTCTTGAATTTTGATAAGTCGGTCAGTTTGGTTTTCCCCTAATACCGGAAACCAAACGCGAGGAACATTTTCGGTTCCCTGGGCGGTCAGGTGGCCAGAAAATCCAGCGACTGTAGTCACATTTTCACTAAGCGTACCTTGCTGGGTTTTGAGATCGGTCGATACGCTTTCCGCAGTCGTCACATGCAGATTGATTGATCGGCCGGTGTTACTCTCGAGTTCATCTAGATCATAGATCAGTTTAGCAATCGTCGTGAGAGCGACCATGCGCGGCATCGCACTGATGTCGACCACGACATCGTCATAAGCTTCGAGACCGCCTGCATCCTGAATGGCGTTCCGAGTACTGGTCGACGTTGTATTACCAACCGCCGGTCCTCCGATGCGAATGTCCAATGTAGAAATCCGGCTTGCGCCGCATAATGCTTCAAGGTCCTCGACGTTCTGTTTTGTCATGGCGAACCGGAGCTCGCTATCCTGAAGACCGTTGTCGAACCCCAGTAGCCAAGCATCTGGACTAGCACCAGCGTCTACAATGCGTTTTGTCGCCTCAAGGGCCCTGACATCAAATCCGCGCCCAAGGACGACCAAAAGCTTCCGGTCCCGTTTGCGCAAGTGCTCCCGCCAGAAGGAATTGAAATCTCTGTCGGCGAAGAGGTGGTATGGGTCCCATCTCATTCGTGCGGGTTGATCAGACAAGGGGTGAGTCTCCGCTTTCTTCTTCCGTAGGACCATTCTCCATCCATTCGAGAAGCGTTGTCAGGCTCTGCTCTCGCCATCCTCCAAAGCCCAATGGCAGATTGAATTGCACACACAAAAGACGGTTCAGATAGAAAACGACGTATGAGCGGCCCTTGTTCTGGTGATCCACCCGCGGCACCAGAAGATTGTGAGCGACAAGCGAGGTGAGTACGTCACGCAATTTGAGATAGTGTTTGATCTCCTGATCATCGCTATCAATCAGAAGCCTTCTGTCATTCATAGTGATCGCAATCCCCGTCACCCCCGGCGCATAGGGTGCGGTCGGCCGGAAGGTCTGCGACCTGCAGAAAGTTCCAATTCCCTCAAGGAAGCGGCGGGCGTCATAGCCGCGAGGTAATCGACGAACGAGACTGTTCCAGCGGGACGCCGCAACCCGGCGAATGAGCGCATCTTGGCGCTCTACGGAAAGCGGTGTTGGCGTGTCCCTGGGCCCTTTGATCTTTGCGGATATCTCTTCAAAGAACTCCCCCGCCACCTCGAGATACTGGTCGACATTTGAAGACGAAACAGCCGCTAGCGTTTCCCGTCCAAAATATATGGGCGCCTCGAGTTCAGTTCTTATAAAATGTTCAGACGCTTTTTCGACACCTTTCTCCTTTTTCTCGAGCTCTTCAGTCGCAAGAGGGAAGAATTCGAACGACGATTGTGAACGTCTCATATCTCGTTCGATTAGAATCTGGACGCTTCGCCATTTTATGACGCGGTCGATTTCGTCGGTTTCAGATTCCTTGACTGCGGCAAACCAGTCATCGTAGCGCGGGATACCTTTCGCTGTGGAAACAAGCCGGGTTTCAATTTCTTTAGATGCTTCAGAAAATCGTGGCTCCCAGATTGCATCGTCTTCCTGTTCGGCAATCAACGAGAAAAACTCACGGTTCTCGAAGCCATCCGCCTTTGCGGCACGCAAATTAGCGATCTGCTCCACAAACCGCGCGTACGACCGAGCGCGATTGCCAGACCAGCGGCGCTCCAACTGAATGACGCCTTCATAATCCCGATCTTGAAGCGCACCTTCAGAAAGGAGATCCCGGTGATTTAGCGCTTCAAGCCGTTCGGCAATCCAAACTCCACAGGGTTCGCGCGCCCCGACCACAAAATCAACGAGGGCATTTCGTTGCGACTGAGCCAAGGTCTGCAACTCGTCCATGAGAAGCACACGTTTGGCGGTGACCTCGCCTCTTGCGTCAGTGATCTTGGACTGAGCAAACCATTTCAAGCCATCGAGCCGCGAGTGGCCGACATTCACCGGCTCGCTGGCTCCAAGATCATCAATGTGTTCGTAGAAACCTTTCTCGATATCCGACGCCCATTCAAAAAGCTCATCACCGCTTGCTTTTGCGGGAATCGTCGCGCCGGATTCGGGCTGCCATGACACGATTATCTGACTAAGATCACCCGGATAGGCCCGCTCACCACGCTCTAAAACTGCTCGCAATGTCGAGATAACGATGCGCGAATTCAAAAGCGCCCGAAACAACCCGTTTGCTCGATCTATTTCAGCCAGATCTCGGTATTCACTGGTGAAGGTAACAAGCGCGCCAAGAATATCAGGGCCGCTGTCATTCAGAGCGCCAACCTTCAACAAGGCGTCATGTGTGAGCTTGACTTGTTGGTCATCAGAAAACCGCGCTGTCAGCTGAAGTGGCCGTGGTGTCAGAAGACGTAGGAAGGTTGTTTTTCCGCCGCCAGGCGCGCTTCTCAGAAAGACGAGCCCATTCCATGGATTTCCCAAACCTTCGACAAGCTCGAGCGCACCCGCACCGAACAGTTTTACAAACTGCTCGTCAGTTACGGATCGCTGCGAGACGCGAAGGCGGAACGGATTTCGCACGGTTATTCAAACTTTCTGTGACGACTGACGCGAGGGAACAAGCCGCGAACATTATGAACATCTTCTGCCCATAAAAGAAAGAGCGAATTGTTAGGCGTGTTGTGGTCTAGCACCAAAGGCAGTCGACAATCGGCATAGCCAAAACGCTTCGAGGCGCCACCAACCACGGCATGCTCATCGTCAGCAGCGGGGTCGAAATTCCCCGGTTTTGCGGCAAGATCGAGAATAGCCTTGTCGCGGGCTTCATCAAGCTTCGTCTCCGCGCTCAGCTGATGAACGATCTCCAGTTCGATCTCGCCTTTGGAGAACTTCAAATTCGGGAGCCGCTCCTTGATGTGCTGCACAGCTTGTTCTGCGGCCACGTAGATGACGACTAGGACCTTTACGCCGGACGACGCGACCGCTCCGCCAAGACCGTCAGCCTTCTCCAGCTCGCGAATGATACGTGGGATCTTCCCATCCCATTTGAGTTCTTCATCTTCGCGGATGTAGCTGGTTCCACTGGCCGTGAAATCATCAAGCAAGACAACGTACAGGAAGGATGCATCGTCTTCAGACGGTCGCTCGCCAAGGATTTGCTCAAGGTCCTTTTTGAGTTTGCCGACCAGGCCGTCCGCCTTTGCATTCGACACGTCGTAGGCATGGAAGACCTGCTCGTGAGAGACATCCAAAGGATTGAAGCGCCGGAACTGATCCGTTCTTGCGCCGTCGCTCAGTCCGAGGACAAGCGTGCGGCGCAATCTCGTGCGGTACTCGTTACTCTCCATCACTGCATTGAGCCGGATGGGGTCGATGCCGGAATCTTTTGCCGCGTCGTCAAGAAGCCGACCGCGTATTTTCGTGGGAAAGGTCAGTTCGACGAGATGGTTCAGCTCAGCTGAGGAAATAAACACCAGCCGCTGACAAACGAAATGATAGGCATCCTCGCGTTCAGCGCCCTCTTCAAACTGGAGAAGCCAAAGTGCGAGGCTTTCAACAAACCGGCGACCAGGCGCAAACTGCTGATACTCATCATATTTGTAGGCTGCAAAGCTTTCGAGACGGGCCCGCTCTGACGCCTTCTGCTCATCCGACCAGTTCATGATCTTAGCGAGCAAAGCTTCTGCAAGTTCCTTCTTCATGCGCTACCCCGCCCTCTTAGTCCTTTGAGAGCAAGTCTTCCGCTGCTGCCCGACCAGTCCAAGCGAGAAAGATAATGGAGCGTCGCTTGAAGACCTTTCACACCGGCTGGTGCTAATCCCCAGCAATGCTCTAGGTCAGGACTGGCTTCGTCGACGGTAAGCCCAAGGGGGTGGTTGAGAAGATCGGCGTCATTCCCAGGCCACCTGCCCCTATCGCCGACCCTCAGGACTTCATCGGGATCGCAGCCGGTTTGATTTGCGACCGCATCGACGACATCCAGTTTGGATTGGCCTGCGAGCAACAAGTCGATCGAGTGACTTGATGCAACGATGCGCACTCCGTTTTGGACAAGGCCGTCCAAGACGCGAGCCGCGACGCTACTCGCCTGATGGAACTTGATAGCGTTAGAGATCGCAATCGTGATTTGCACGCCGCTTCCCCTGATCCGAGCATCAGCGAAAACTGTCTCCAAGCGCAACCGAACGATCAAATCATTGCCATCCGAGATCTCTTCGACCAGCGGATCGGTCTCGTCTTCCAATGGCCTGATCACCGCGCCATTGTAGTAGCCAATCAGGATATTCGGCCAAAGGCTGCGATCAATGCTCCCTCTGATGGCTTTGCCTGCGGAAGGTCCACGACCTGTTGCTATCGCCACACTGGCACCGTCTCGGACGAGACGCTCTAGGGCAGCGGCTGCCGAGGTCGGCATCGCCTTGAAGCGGTGCCGCTCATCACAAAGTGTTCCATCATAGTCGAAAACCACAGCCTTGATCGCTGCGTCTGACACTTTGGCGAGCGCACGCTCATATGCGTTAATCCATTTCGATGAAGCGCGGCCACCAGATACTGGTAACACCTGCGTTTTACGTCGAATGGCTGCCCGCATGTTCAGAGTTTTTGGGCTATGTTTCGACGATCCGGGGCCAAGACGGTAGAGCTTTCTGCCGAATTCTGGCACTCCGGGCTTTCCAGGATCGATGTTCGCTGACCGCCCTGCCCCGGCACTGACGTACAATCCCACAATCAGCCCGGCGATCGCGGCAAGCTCAACGGGTCCATCAAAGTCGAGCCGCAACACCTGGTCTGTAGGCAACAATGCGAGAGTCCGATCGGCGAGCTTACGGTCGTCGCCAGCAATCAGCGCAAGGACCCCGGTATCTTCGCTCCGGTTGGCAAACCAGTAATGTCGTCCATGTCCAAAGTTCCTCAGGTCCGCAGAGTGCAATGCACCTAGCGAAGCTTCGACAAAACGGGATTCCAAATCAACGGCCGTTGGTTTGAGTGCATTGGAATACAGGACGCTCGTGTAGTGTCCGCCAGTGAGCTTTTCAGCTTCGTCCACGATTTGTCCAAGGTCGTCCCCTTGAAGCGTCTGTCCAAGCAGCCCGCCCAGCGAGCCTGGAACCTCCAGGTCGCTTCCGCAGGCTGATCGATAAGCACGAAGGAGCAGCACAGAGGAAGCGATCATGGACGCAACGGCTAGAAAGCCATCCTTGAAGAGCGGATTGGTCACGCTCACTACGTTGGAATAGTCGTACTTTCGTTGAAGCGCGTGCAGAGGCGTGTCGTTGGCCATGACCAGCGCGCTTAGCGGTGAGACCTCCGATGTGGCTGCTGTTTTGAAAGCTGCTCCAATGTCGCGGTTTCGGCCGCTGGCCGAAAAACATACGAGTCCGTGCCCAATCAAATTGCTGTCAACGACCTCAATTGGACTGGCAGCCCGGGACAAGCGTTTGGCCATACGTTCATGCAGCCAGGCCGCAAAGGCTGCTGTTGAATAAGATCCGCCAGAACCAACCATCACCATTGGCATTTCGAGCCAGCTTTCGACAGACCGGGTCAGCTTTGTGATGTCTGCCGCAAATGCCGCTGCATATACCTCGGGCAAGCGTTCGAGCTCTTTGCTATATCGCGCTTGCACTGATTCCTCCTAGAGCGAATGATTTTGCTTGGGCTGTTCGGTTGTTAGTCCCTTATCCTAATAGCTTTGCCACGACGAGTAGAGCAATCATCACGCATTAACGAGGGAAACCTTCGATAATTGTCGAATAGTTGTGGGTGAGATGTAGTTCTTAGATAAGGCGCTATCGCGCAATCAGATCCCAGTATGAACGTCTGAAAACCAGATTTCTGCATCAGTGTTTGAATGTTTGCTGTCAGAGATGTGGCCAAATCTGTTGCATGTGCAGCGAACGTCCGCTGTCCGCCCAATTCACTAGCTGGCACGGCGGTCGTGTTCGACGGCATAGGGCCACGAACAGACTCGCGAACCTCACGAGCAACATGTGTGAAGTCGATAGACGGCGGTCGTCATCGACGAGCGGCAGATCTGAAGTGTCAGCGCAATCGCTATTTTAAGTCATAGAGGCAGTGATCCGCCCCGATATACTCGGGTGACTTATTTCGTCTGGCGCGTCGCGATAGCGGCTAGCCAAACTAACAGAATGCCAATCCGGCAAACTTCATACCGAATCAAGGAGGATAAAAAGAGGATAAAATTTCTCGCGCTTCCTCTAACTCCTTGATTTCCTTGGTGGGCGCACAAGGACTCGAACCTTGGACCCGCTGATTAAGAGTCAGCTGCTCTACCAACTGAGCTATGCGCCCGCACGCAAGGAGGCGGCGATGTAGCATCGGGGGGCGCGGCGCGTCAAGCGCGCATGGCGTCTTTGCGCGAAAAGTCGGCGCGGTGGACCGGCGGCTTCGGAACGGGCTAGCATTCCGGGCGACGTCACAGCGGGAGCGGCCGGGCCATGCGAAATCTTTGGTTCCATCTAATGCCCTATACGGAGCTGCCTGACGATTTTCGGGAGAACCATCCTTCCGTCTGGGTCGACGTGCATTCCAGCCTGTTCGACCCGCGGCGCGCGCACGCCATGTACAACGACTTCATGGACGAGCTTGAGTATGCGGCGGACTGCGGGTTCGACGGCATCTGCGTGAACGAGCACCATTCCAACGGCTACGGGCTCATGCCCTCCCCCAACCTGATCGCCGCATCCCTGGCGCGGCGGACGCGGGACACGGCGCTCTGCGTCATGGGCAACAGCCTGGCGCTCTACAACCCGCCGACGCGTGTCGCGGAAGAGTTCGCGATGATCGACTGCGTCTCCGGCGGCCGGCTGATCGCCGGGTTCCCCGTCGGCACGCCCATGGATACCTGCTACGCCTATGGCCAGAACCCCTCCATGCTGCGCGCCCGCTATCTGGAAGCGCACGACCTGGTGATGAAAGCCTGGACGGAGACGGAGACGTTCGCGTTCAACGGCCGCTTCAACCAGCAGCGCTATGTGAACGTCTGGCCGCGCCCGGTGCAGAACGACCCCCACCCGCCCGTGTGGATTCCGGGCGGCGGCTCGGTCGAGACCTGGCAGTGGTGCGCGGAGATGGACTACGTCTACTGCTACCTCTCCTACTATGGCTACAAGGCCGGCATGGCCACCATGAAGGGCTTCTGGGAGGAGATGGACCGGCTCGGCAAGGACCGGAATCCCTACCGCGCCGGCTTCCTGCAGTTCGTCGGCGTCGCCGAGACGGAGGAAGAGGCCTACAAGCTCTACAAGGAGCCGGCGGAATACTTCTACGGCCGCTGCCTGCACGTGGACCCGCGCTACGCCTCGCCGCCGGGCTACACCACCGAAGCGACCATGCGGGCCGGCATCCAGGGCCAGGTCTCCCGCGTCGCCAGCCAGAACAAGACCGCGCTCGCCGTCGACAAGAAGGCGCGCGCGTTCGACGCCATCCTGGAGAACGGCTACGTCATCATCGGCACGCCGGACCAGGTGGCGGAGAAGCTGCGGGAGGTCGTGGGCGAGCTGCATGTGGGCCAGCTCATGCTGCTGCTGCAGTTCGGCGACATGAGCCGCGACGTCGCCATGTACAACACCAAGCTCTATGCGGAGCAGGTGATGCCGCAGATCAAGGATTTGTGGGACGACAAGTGGGAAAACCGCTGGTGGCCGAAGCCGATGGCGGCGGCGGAGCGGTCCGTCCCCTTGCCGCGCGATCTGGCGGCGGCGGAATAGCGGCGCCGGAACGATGAGCGAGCTCAAGACTTCGGCCGTTCGCGTCAACGGCCACGATTGCCGCGTCTGGCGGAAGGGCGCCGGCGCGCCCGTGGGATATCTGGCCGGTCTGCCGGGCCTGCCTAAGTGGCCTGCCTTCGCGGACGCCCTTGCGGCGCGCCGCGACGTCGTCGCCCCTTCGATCCCGGGCTTTCCGGGCGCGCTTGGCCATGACGCGCTGGATACGACGCTCGACTGGATCGTGGCCATGCGGGAGCTCCTGAACGGGGCGGACCTGGATGGGCCGCCGCTCGTCGGCGTCTCCGTCGGCGCGACGCTCGCGGCCGAAGTGGCGGCGATGTGGCCGCACAAGGTCGAGAAGCTCGTGCTCGTAGCGCCCTTCGGCCTGTACGACCCCGAGCGGCCGACGGCCAGCCCCTGGGCGCAGCAGGGCCGCGAGTTCGCGCCGCTCTTCTGCAACAATGCGGAGGCTTACGAAAACTTTCTCCGCGCCCCGAACGACGCGGACCCGATCGAGTGGCCCATCGAGATGGCCCGCGCCCGCGAAGCCGGCGCCCGGCTGCTCTGGCCAATGGGCGACACCCGCCTCGCCCGCCGTCTGCACCGGATCATCTGCCCGACCCTGATCGTCTGGGGCGCGGACGACCGCGTGATTCCAAAAAGCTATGCCGAGACGTTCGCCGCGGGCATCTCCGGCCCGACGGAGATCGTCGAAATTCCGAACGCCGGCCATCTGGTCGATATCGACCAGCCCCAGGCCTTGGCGGACGCCGTGATAGAGTTTCTAAAATAAAAATATTCCGCGACTCGCTGGTAAATGAAATATTAACAAAAACGATCGGCCGTTAACTTTCTGTGAATACATAGGCGCTGGCTAATTCTGCCCATCAGAGTAGAATAATCGATCACTTCAACATCGGTCAGTTCAACCTGGCAGGCGCGCGTGAAGATCGCATATGGCAGACATGTCGCGGCGGACACGGCGGTCGATCAATGCATCGACCAGCTGCGCGACGTCGTGGACGCGACCCTCGTCGTCGCCTTCTGCGGCGGGCGCCATGCGCCGGAGCGCGTGCGCGCGCGGCTGGCGGCGCGGTTCGGGGACCTGCCGATCCTCGGCGGCGCGGCGGCGGGCGCGATCTCGCGCGACGGCTTCGGCTATAGCGGCTTCGAATTGATCCTGGGCGTCTTCGAAAAGGACGACCCGCAGCCGGTCTATGCGGTCGCGGACGGGCTCGATCGCGGCGAACGCGCCGCCGGGGCGGCGCTCGGCCGCGCCCTGGCGCCCCAAATCGGCGCCGGCGCGGTCGTCGCGATCTTCTATGACAGCGTCGCCGAGCCGGGAGCGCTCCGGCTGCATCCGGCGGCGCCTTTGGTGAAAGGCTTCTACGACGGCGTCGGGCGCACCGATCTGCACCTTATCGGCGGCGGTCTGCTCACCAACATGAACCTGGACGACGGCTGGGTTTTCGCCGGCGACGTCGTGGCGAAGCATCGGGCGGTGGCGCTGGCCTTTCCGCCGGAAATCGGCGCGGTGACGGAGATCATGCACGGCTGCCGGCCGGTCAGCTCCTTCCTGAAGATCACCAGAGCCCGCGGCCCGACGATCCTGGAGCTGGATGGCCGCTCGGCCCTGGAGACGCTGGAAGAGCGGCTCGAGATTTCGCTCGACGATTCCAATCAGGACCAGCTTTCGCTCATGGCCACGCTCGGCCGCAAGTTCGGCGACCCGTTCGCGCCGTTCGACGAGAAGGCCTACGTCAACCGTCTGATCCTGGGCGCGGACCGGGAGGCCGGCTCGATCACCATCTTCGAGCCGGACTTCGAAGTGGGCGAGATGGTGCAGATCATGGCTAGGGACAACAGCCTGATGCTCGCCTCCGTGCGCGACGGCGTGGCGCGGATCGCGGACGCCCTCAACGGCCGGCGGCCGCTGATGTCCCTCTATATCGATTGCGCCGGCCGCGCCAGCGCCCGCAGCGGCGCGGCGGAAGAGGAAGCCCAGGCGGCGCTGGACCAAAGCGCCGGGCTCGGGCCTGTTCTCGGCTTCTACTCGGGCGTGGAGATCGCGCCCATGGGGCAACTGAGCGCGCCGCTCGACTGGACGGCGGTGATGACCGCGCTCTACTGGCGCGAGGATCCGCGGCCATGACGCCCCGCGCCAACCGCAAGGACACCAACGCCGACTACGAGCTGCTGCGAAGGGAGCTCGAGTACTTCCGGCGGGAGCATGACGCCATCGGCGCGCGGCTGCTTCGCCTGCAGGAAGACCAGAGCCGCACGGCGCGGGACGCCAGGCGGAGCCGCACCCTCGCCACCCTGCTGCATGACGGCCACCGCCTCACCGAACGCGCCGCGACGACGGCGGACGTCGCGATGATGATGACGGCCGTTCTGGTGGAGGACATGCTCTGCGACAAGGCGGCGATCCTCCGGCGCTCGCCGGGCGGCGGAAGCTTCGCCGTTCTGTTCTCCGTGGGCCTCGGCGACGAGACGCCGAAGCGCCGGCTCGCCCTGGAAGCGCCGCCCACATTCTGCTTCACCACCGACAGCACCTCGCCCGGCCCGGCCGAAGAGGCCATCGCGCGGTTCATCGATACGCCCTACATCCTCTGGGGTTTCGATGCGGAAAGCGGCCACGCCATCGTGATCGGCAACAAGACGCAACGGAACGTCAACCGGCCGTTCGAAGCCGGTGACCGCATCCTGATCGACGGCGCCCTTTCCGTGTTCACGGACGTGCGCCGACGCAAACAGCAGGAAATCCTGCTGCGCACCGCCAAGCTGCAGGCGGAACAGGCCGGAACCGCGCAGACGCGCTTCCTGGCGAAGCTCAGCCACGAACTGCGCACGCCGCTCAATGCGATCCTGGGCTTTTCGGAGCTGATCGGCTCGGCCGAAGAGCGCGGCTTCGATGTGAAACGGTGCGTCGACTATGGCGACGACATCCACGAGGCCGGCTCCTATCTGCTGGCGCTGATCAACGACATTCTCCATTTTACGGCGTTCGGCCGCCACGCGCCGGCGATCGCCGAAGAACAGGTCGACCTGAACCTGCTGCTCCAGGATTTGACGGAGACCATGCGGCTCGCCGCCGAGAAGAAGGGCGTGGCGCTCGAATTGCGCCCCTGCCCGGAAGCGCCCGTCATATTCGTCGATCCCGTCAGGATCCGGCAGGTGACGCTCAACCTGCTGGCCAATGGGGTGAAGTTCACCCCGGCCGGCGGCCGCGTCTCACTGTCCGCGAGCCTGGACGACGCGACCGGCGCCGCGACGATCGAGGTCGCCGACACAGGCGTCGGGCTGACGGCCGCGACGGCGGCGGAGGCGTTCACGCCCTTCTACCAGGCCGAAGACGTGATCGACTACGCCGGCGACGGCGTCGGCCTCGGCCTCACCATCGCCAAGGAGCTGGTCGAAGCCCATGGCGGCGAGATAACGCTCAGGAACGCGGCGGAGGGCGGCGCGATCGCGCGCATTACTTTGCCGCCGTCGCGAACCCTAAGCCCGGCGCGGGCAGACCCGCATCCATAGCCGGTCGCTCGGCGCGGCCCAAAAGATCCGGAGCGGCCGCGGCGAGCGAGCGGATGTTCTGATCGACCGCGTTCATCAATCCCCAGACATCGACATAGTTTTGCGGGTAACCGGGACAGCCGCTCGCCTTGTCCGCGGCGCGCTCGTGGATCGCGTCCGGCCAATGGGACCTGCCCGACCGGCGATGGTGATAGTCATGGCAGGAGGCGTCGGCGACCAGGACGAGCAGCCGCGCGAGCGTCTTGAAGGACAATAGGTCCGCCCACCAGAACGCCCATTGCGCGAGGCCGGACAGACTGTCCGGACCGGCCGCCGGCAGCGGGCGGCCTGAGAACACGCCCGTCGTCGCATCCGCGATCAAAGCCTTGCCGCGGTCGGCCAGCAGCTCCGGCGCCGGAATGCGATGCTCGCAGAGAATCCGGAAGACGGTTGCGATCTGGAGAAAGACGACGAGCGGCAGCAGCCACGCCGCCGCGAACGCCGGCCAGCAGCCGAGGGCCGTGACGGCGGCGAACGTCGCCGCCCAGGCGGCGATGAAACGCCAGACATGCGCAGGACGCCCGCAGCCCAGGTTCCCGCGCAGGCGGAGATACAGAAACTTCGCATGAAACGCCGGCGAGACCAGATTGAGCGACAGCCGCCGCCAAAGCGCCGCCCGGCTCATGCCCGGGCGCATGCGGCACACATCGACGACGAAGGTGGCGAATTCGTCCTCTTCGGTGATCAGCTTCTGGCTGCGGTGATGCTGGATATGCTCGCGGCGATAATCGTCGAAATACTTGAACAGGCACAGGATCGAGAGCGCCCGGCCGCAGGCGACATTGGCGGCGGGGCTCCGGAACACGTTGTTATGGGCGCAATAGTGGAACAGGGCGACCTGGAGAAAGCCTAGGCCGGAAACCGTCAGAACGGCGCCGACGACGTATAGGGCCAGCCCCCAGGCTATATCCGCCGCCTCTACGCCCGCCGCCGAAAGGCCGAGGCCGACGGCGATGCGCGCGAACGCGCCCGCGACCGGCCGCCAGGTCGCGACCGTCCGATAGGGACGGCCAGGCGCCGGCATGGCCGTGATCCACGTAAGCAGGGGCTGAACGAAGGCCGGCAGGCGAACCGCCATATCGGCGCGAGGATCGGCAGATCGAGCTGCCGAAAACTGAACGGAATTCATGCGGCAAACCTCGTAAACAACGGGATCGATATGCCGCACGATAATTTCGTTTTTTACTTAATTTACATTGAAATTAATGCTTTATTGTACAGTATATTAAGCTTCGTTTTATATTTATATTTGATTTATATTTATTGATGTTTTCTCACCAGCACGCGCCTATCCGCCGGCGCGCCACCGCATCGACCCCGACCGACGGCGCGGCGTGGACACGGCGGTCGTTGTCGCGGACACTTTCCGACCACGCCAGCGGAAGGAACGAAAGTGAAGAAACTGGAAGGCAAGGTCGCCGTCGTAACCGGAGCGAGCCGAGGCATCGGGCAGCATATTTCGGAGCTGTTCGCCGCCCACGGCGCCAAGGTCGTCGGCGCGGCGCGCACCTATAACGAGGGCGACCACATGCTCGAGGGGTCGCTCAGTCGGACGGTCGAGAACATTCGCGCCCAGGGCGGCGAGGCGATCGGCGTCGCCGCCAACATCTCGGAAGAGTCCGAATGCCTGATGCTGCTCGAAAAGGCGCGGGAAGCCTATGGGCGCGTCGATATTCTCGTGAACAACGCCGCGCTGAACTACTACATCCCGATAGAGGACTACCCGACCAACCGCTGGGCCCGCTGCTTTGCGGTCAATGTGCATGCGCCGTTCATACTTTCCCGCGAGGCGCTGAAGGACATGAAGGACCATGGCGGCGCGATCGTGAACATATCCTCCGGCTCGGCGATCGGGCCCGGCCGCGGCCCCTATGAAGACCAGACGGTGCGCGGCGGCGTCATGTATGGCGCGACCAAGGCCGCGCTGGAGCGCTTCACCCAGGGCCTGGCCCAGGAAGTCGCGCACTACGGCAATATTTCCGTGACGGCCCTCTCCCCCTCCCAGGTCGTGCCGACGCCGGGGACCGTGCACTTCAAGCTCGTGGCCGGAATGGACGACCCGCGCGGCGAGCCGGTCTCCCATATGGCGGATGCGACGCTGCTGCTCGCCAGCGAGCCGGCGGCGAAGGTGAACGGCCGCGTGACATACAGCCAGCAGATCCTCAAGGAGTTCGGCTGGATCGACGCGGCCAAGGGGCGGGGCGTCGATATCACCGGCTCCGGATACTCCCAGGTGTGAGCCGCCTTCCAGCCCCTGCGACGGCCGGCGTCAACGACACGACCGCCGCCAGGGGCGCGCCCGGCGCGATCGACCCATCGGCGGACCGCCCGAGCCTGGCGGTCGGCCTCTATCTGCTGGCGGCCGGCGTGTTCACGATCATGGACGCGCTGGCGAAGCAGCTCACGCTCGACGGGTTCGCGCCGGAGCAGGTCATCGCGCTGCGCTATCTTCTGGTCACGCTGGCCCTGATCCCCGTCGTCGCCTGGCGGTGGCGGGAATGGCCCCTGAAGACCAGCCAGCCGGCCCTGCACGTCGCGCGGGGCGCGTTGCTGATCGGCGCCGCGACGCTGTTCGTCTACGCCATCCGCACGCTGCCGCTCGCCACGGCCACCTCGATCAGCTTCGTCTCGCCACTCTTCGTCACCATCCTCTCGATCCTGTTTCTGAAGGAGCAGGTGGGCCTGCGGCGCTGGGCGGCGATCGCCGTCGGCTTCGTCGGCGTGCTGGCCATCCTCCGGCCCGGCGCCGCGACGTTCCAGTTCGCCATGCTGCTGCCGATGGCGGCCTCTTTCTGCTGGGCGAGTTCTTTGATCATCACCCGCGCGATGAAGGGCCGGGAGAGCGCGTTCGCGATCCTCGTCTGGTCCACCGGCGCGGGGCTTGTCGTGATCGCGCCGCTCGGCCTGTTGAACTGGCGACCGCTCGATGCGAACGCCATGACGATTATCGCGCTGCTGGCGGTCTGCCACGTCGCGGCGCAGCTTCTGGTCATCCGCGCCTTCATGCTCTCGGCCGCGTCGTCGCTGGCGCCGTTCTCCTATACGACGCTGATCTGGGCGACGCTGATCGGCTACTTTTTCTTCGACGCCCTGCCCGATCTCCCCACCCTGGCCGGCGCCGCCGTACTGGCGGCGGCGGGCCTCTATGTGTGGCATCGAGAGCGGCTCGCCGCGGCGCGGGCGCGGAAAGACAGCACGGAATAGCGCGGCTTCCATCTTGCGCGCCGAATTGCGCGCCGTGTATGTCGGTTGATCTCGACGCGCGCGCATGCGGCGCGCGGCGCAAAGCAGTAAGCGAATATGATCTGGCAGCCAGAGAGAGCCGAAGGCGACGGGTTCGCGCCCCTGGAGCGCTTCGTCGAGGGACGCGACTGGTGCTTCTACGACGTCTCACGCCTGATCAGCCATCGAGACCGCGCGCACCCGACGGGGATCGACCGGATCGATTTCGAATATTTCGCGCGCCTGGACGCTTCGATGGGCGACCGCTGCGTGGCGGTCGCCCGGATCGAGGACGGGTTCAGCCTGCTGCGCCCGGTCGAGAAAGCGGCCTTGCTTGGCGCAATGCGCGACCGCTGGTTCGCCGGCGCCGACAAGACGCCGGATCCGCGCTCCCGCCAGTTGGAGAACTGGGGCCTCGCGCCGGGAAAATGGCGCTACGACACGCCGACCACCTTCCCCGGGCAGCAGATCGACTATTTGCGCTGGCTGCGCGCGGCGACCCGCATTCACATCGCCTCCCTGGGCCGCAAGGCGGCGCGACGCGGCCACGACCGGCGCTTTCTCGAAAGCGTCCGCTCCAGCGATACGGTCTATATCACCTGCAGCCATTTCGGCCTGGCGCGCGGCAAGACCGCCCTGGAACGCCTGATCGACCTCTCGAGCGCTGAGCCGCTCGCCTATGTCCACGATATCATTCCGATCCGGCGACCCGAATATCAGCGTCCGGAATCCGGGCCGGAACTGGCCGTGTTCCTGAAACGCCTGGCGGGCCTGGGCGCAGCGTTCCTGTGCAACTCGGCCGCGACGCGGGCGGACTTCACCGCCTGGCTTCGCGCCGAAGGCTACGGCAATGACACCCATGTCGCCTATCCGCCGCTCGACTATCTGCGCGACATCCCCGATGCGCTCGCAGCGCCGCCGCGCCGAGACGCACGCCCCTATTTTCTGTGCGTGGGCACGATCGAACCCCGCAAGAACCACAACCTGCTGTTCGACCTTTGGCGCGAACTCGCCGCCGAACTGGGCGCCCGGACGCCGACGTTGACGCTGGCCGGCTCCTACGGATGGATGTTCGACGGGTTGAAGCGCGAGATCGAGGAAGCGGAAGACCTGCGCCCCCACATCCTCCATGTGCGGGACGCGGACGACCCGGTCCTCTGGTCCCTGATGAAGCACGCCGAAGCGCTGCTGTTTCCCTCCCACTGCGAAGGCTTCGGCCTGCCGCTGATCGAGGCGCGCAGCATGGGCGTTTCGTCCATCGTCTCGGACATTCCGGTGTTCCGGGAGCTCCGGGGCGATGGGGTGAAGCTGATACCGGTCGAGAACAGGGCCGCCTGGAAGAAAGAGATCCTGCGCGCGCTCGCCGCCGAAACACAGCGGGCCGACGGACGCGCTGGATGAAGCGCCCCATTCTGATCAGCTTCTACACGAGCCAACCCTACTACGCGGAAGCCGCCGCCCGCCTCGCCGCCCAGTGCGACGCCCTCTCCATTTCCCATGATATCGTCGAAATGCGACCGCCCGCCGGCGCCGAATGGGATGCGATTTGCCGCATGAAATGCGCATTCATCGCATCGAAGCTTCGCGCCCGCGACCGGCCGGTTCTCTGGGTCGACGTCGATACGGAGCTGCTCGCCCGCCCGGATCTGTTCGACGCCGAAGCGGGGCCGGATTTCGCCGCCTTCGGACGGAATTTCAAGAGCGCCCGCGCCGCCCTGGAAGCGCGGAGCGGGCGGATGTTCGCGCCGTCGATCCTTTTCTTCAACGCCACTGACGCCGGCCGCGCCTTCGCCGAAGCGATCGAGCGGTTCGAGCGCGCATGCCCGCTGCGCGTCACCGACGACTATGTGCTGGAGGAATGCTGGCGGGACGCCGGGCTGGACCTCGACGTCCGCCTGTTTTCCTCCGACCGGGTGGTCGACGACGCCGAAGCCCCGGCGACCGGGCGCGCCTGGTTTCGGTTCGGTCGGTCCGGCGAGGCGAACGCGTTCATTGGCAAGGTCGCGCAACACCGGCCCGACGATGAGGCGCGGGCCGAAACCAGAGCCTTCATCGAGGAAGCGGACGACGCCGCCCGGAACGGCGATGCGGCGTTCGCCCAGAAGCTGCTCCGCCGCGCCCGGCGCCGCGCGCCGACGGACGACGCTGTCTTTCTCGCATGGGCCGAAAGCGCGGTCCGGCTCGGCCCCGAACACAGCCGCCGCGCCGCCGACGCCGGAGCGCGACGCCTGAACGCTTTGCTGGAGCGGGAAGACGCAAGGGCGGCCGGTTTCGCCGATGGCCTCTTCGACATTCTCTATCGCCATGAGATGCCGGCGTTCGGCCTTGAGATCGCGGAGCGCCTCGCAGCGAACAAGCTGGTCGGCGCCTCTGCCCGCTGCTTCTCCCCGCTGTTCGAGGCCGACCTTCGCGCCGAAGCGTTAGGGTTCGCCGCCGCCCAGCGCGCGCCGGTCTGGCGGCGCCTGCCGCGGGGAACGGGCGGCGGTCTTGGCGACGCCCTGACGCCCTGGCTGATCGAAGGCGTCGCCGGCGCGCCGCCGCGCCATTCGAACCGGCCGGCCGACGGCCTCGCCCTCGGCGCCGTGCTGCCTCTCGCCGAGAAGGACACGCCCGTATGGGGATCGGGCGCGCCGGCCAAGAATGCGCCGATCAGCCCCGAGGCGCGGTATTTCGCCGTGCGCGGCCCGAAAAGCCGGGACCTGGTGACAGCGGCCGGCGGCAAGGCGCCGGACGTGATCGGCGATCCGGCCTTGCTGGCGCCGCGACGCTTTCGGCCGGACGTCGCGACGGCGCACGATTTCGGCGTGATCCTCCGCCCCGGCCACGGCGGCCCGGCGCCGCCGGAGCAGGCGCTTACCCTAAATGCCGGCGTCGCTGCCCAAGGCGACATCGAGGGCTTCATCCGCCGCCTGCTCTCCTGCCGCGCTATCGTCTCCAGCAGCCTGTACGGGATAATCCTGGCCCACGCCTATGGCAGGCCCGCCGTCTGGCTGGCCGCCGAGGCCGACGAAGAACGCCGTTTCGAATTCGAGGACTACTTCGCCTCGATCGGCATATCGAACCCGCCGATGCTGCGCTGGCGGCCCGAGCGTCCGTTGGATCGACCGTCGATCGAAGCCTGCCTGACCCAGATCGCAATCGCGCCGGACCTCGATGCGTTGGAAGCCGTTTGTCCATTCAGGCCAACGGACGCCGGGCGCGCGCTCCCGGAACGCCCGAAGGCTCAAGAATGACGACGATCCGTCCTGGAGGTCCTGCGCCGATTGGTTGGGTCCGATGCGATGGGGACCATTCGAACGACCGGGCACGCATAAACATCGTCGAATTGCTGAGCCCATTCATGCCTGCCATGGCCGGCGGCGTGAATTCCCGCATCGACGACCGGCTGGGCGGTTATGGCGAGGGCGAAATCCGGTATTATCGCCAGCAGACCGATTGGGACGCGGTTTCGCGGGCCATGGCCATCGCGGCCGCCGAACCGGGACCGAACGAAGAGGCGCCGCTGGAGCGGCAGAGGGGAAAGACGATCTGGGACCATCGCACCATGCGCAGAGACCAAACCGAACCTGGCCCCGTCGCGGCGCTCAAGGGATGGCGCGCTTCCAGGATCGGGCATGAGCGCCTTTCGACCGGTCCCGGCTTGAACGCGCGCTAGGCGAGCTGGCGAGCGCATGCGCAAAGAGTTCCTGCACCTCGTTCGAGACCGCGCGGACATACCGCTCGCCTGGGCCGGCGGCACGCTCGCGCAAAACTATCTGAACCTGGGCGACGCCTTGAGCGCCGTGATGGTGGCCTTGGTCGGAGGCAAGCCGGTGACGCGCGTCCCGTTCGTTTCCGAAACGCCCCGCATGGTGGCCGTCGGCACCATCGGCCAGAACATCAGGGGCGGCGAAGCCTGGTTCTGGGGCACGGGCTGCTCAAACCGTCAGACGCTGGACGGCCGGATTCAACGCTACAGCCCCGACCCGAACGGCGTGCGCCACGTCGCCGCGACGCGCGGGCCGATCAGCGCGGCGCTTCTCGGCGGCGGCAGGATCGATACGGACGTATTCTGCGATCCCGTCTGGCTGCTGCCGCGCTTCTATCGCCCGGACCTGCCGAAGACCCACGAGCTCGGCGTCATCATCCACCTTTCGGAGCTTGCCGACCGGTCGATGGAATGCCGGCCGCGCCCCGAACTTACCGCGCTTGACCTGCCGGCCGAGATGGCCGGGGACGTCAAGCTGATCAACACCGTCTGCGAAATCTCGACGGCGGACATGCGCCGGAAGCTCGACGAAATCCTGTCCTGCAAGCGCATCGTCTCCACGAGCCTGCATGGCCTTGTCTTCGCGGAATCCTATGGCATCCCCTGCCTGTATTTCCCGAGCGGCGGCGAAGCGGGCGCGACAGAGGAAACCATCGATTTTCATGGCGGCATCGATCTGCGCGTCGCTGACCTCTATCTGGGCGCCGGCCGGGAGCGCCTCGGCTTTTACCGGCAGCCGCGCCGGCGGCCGACGGACTGGGCGGCGGTGATCGCGGCGGTCGATAGGCTTTGGACGCCCGCGACCGTCGATGCCGATGCGCTGCTCGACGCCTTCCCGGCCGAATTGAACCTCCTTGAGCCGCCGGAGAGCGGCGACATCTGGGAGCATCCCATCCTGGCCGGGCAGACCTACGCCCACGACGCCAAGGGCCTCCGCTTCGACGACCGGCAGGCCTCGAAACGCAGAACTGCGGAGGACGCCAAGACGGCGGCGAAGAAGACGGCGCGGTTCGCCGCCCATCGCCTGCCGGCGCTGGCGGCGTCGCCGGCGCCCTCGCCGACGCCGCCGAAGCGGCCCCTCCGGCTCGCCCGGGACGAGGACGGGCGCGCGCTCCTGCCGGTCGCGGCGATGGATGCTCGCGCCCATATTGCAGCCGCTCTTGCTGGGACGCCGGCCATTCTCGCGCCGGCGGACGGCGATCGCCTCACGCTGACGCATATCGCCGCCGACGGCGACGGCGACGGCGTCGCCCATATCTGGGGCGCCGGGCGCGCCGATGGGAATGGGCCCCCCACGGCGAAGACGCCAGTCGTCGTTCACGCCGTGCGCGGCCCCCATTCCGCACGCCTGTTGCGCGCGGCCGGCATCGATGCGCCTGAGATATTCGGCGACCCGATATGCTTCATGCCGCAGTTGGTCCCGCTCGACCTGTCGGCCATGCGTTTCGATCTGGGCGTGCTGCTGCCGGCGAACGCGACGCCAGCCGCGCTGGAAACCCAGGTCCCGGCGACGCTCGCCGACCGCGTCCGCATTCTCCGATTGGACCTGGCCAGCGATCCGACGCGCCTTCGCCCTGCGCTCGCCGAGATGGCCGCCTGCCGCGCGGTTCTCTCGCCTTGGGCCGCGGGGATCGCGCTGGCCCATGCCTATGGGATCGCCTATGCGCCCCTGGTCGAAGGCGCGCGCCGTCTCTTCTCGGCGAACGCGCTCACGCCCGACGGCTCGCTCGGCTTTGACAAAGCCGACGTCCTGGCCGGATTGGGCTTCGCCTCCGTTTCGGCCTTCGCGACGCCGGGCGACAAGCCGTTCGACTGGCGCAGCGCCATCGACGCGACGGCGGACCTGCCGCCGCCGCCCACGCCCGATTTCGCCGCCTTCTTCGCGGCGTTTCCCGGTCCGTCGGCGGCCGGCCTTTCCGATGCGGCATGGACGGAGCCGCAAACGCCCGCCACTCCAGGCCCGCTCCGTCGCTGGGCGTTAGGCCGATGACAGAACCGCAAACCGTCGCCGTTCAATTGGCGGACGTCACGCGCAGCGTCGGCAAGCGCAAGGTCTTCAACCGGCTGAACGCGGACTTTCATGTCGGCCAGCTAACCGTCATTCAGGTGGAGAAAGGCCCGGGGCGCGCTTTGCTGGCGCGGCTGCTGGCTGGGTTGAGCGAGCCGGACGCCGGGCGCATTCATCGCCTCGGCGCGCCGGCGCCCGTGGTCGGCGCGCCTGGCGGCTTCACCATCGGCGGCTCGGCGATGCGGGGGCTCAGGCTTCGCGCCGAAGTCTACAACGTCGAATTCGATTCCTATGTGGAGCAGCTATCCGGTTTGCTGCGGTCGCCGGAAAAACTGCGCGGCCCCGTCAGCAACCTCGAGCCCTTTGACCGCGCGGTCGTGACCTTCGCCAGCGCATTCCTGCTGCCGTGTTCGCACTATATCGTGGATGGCCAGTTCCTCCCGGTCATGGGCGAAGCGGCCGACGCCCTGCGCCCGCTCATGGAAGAGACCCAGAGCCGCGCCGCGATGATTTCCATCAGGTCCGAGAACGAGAACGCCTTTCGGATCAAGCCGGACAGGATCGGCCTCATCAAGCACGGCGTTCTGGCCTTCCGAGACCCCGATGCGGCGCCCGACCCCGAACCGAAGCCGGAAACGGAAACGGAAACGGAAACCGATCTGGATATGGAGCCCGATCCGGACAACGAAGACGACGAGCAGGAACGGCGCGACGCCTTCCCCTGAGGCGGCGCTCCGCCTAATCTCTGCCGGAAAGCAACAAAGCGCGACCTTCGAGGAGACGACCTTCCATGACCATTCGCTGCAAAGCCGCCGTTCTACGCAAATCCGGCGCGCCGGCGCCCTTCGCGGACTCGAAGCCGATTTCGATCGAGGAGATCGAACTCGCCGATCCCGGCCCGACCGAAGTCGTCGTCAAAATCGCGGGCGCGGGCCTTTGCCATTCCGATCTCTCGGTGCTGAACGGCGACCGGCCGCGCCCGACGCCGATGGTCCTTGGCCATGAAGGCTCCGGCGAGATCGTCGAGGTCGGATCGGCCGTGTCGGACGTAAAGCCCGGCGACCACATCATCTTCCAGTTCTCCGCTTCCTGCGGACGTTGCCGGCGTTGCCTGGAAGGGCGGCCGCAGGTCTGCGAGCAGGCGGCGGTCAGCAAGGCCCACGGCGAGTTGATGGCCGGCGGCAGCCGCATCAAGAGCATGAACGGCGAAACCGTCGCCCATCACGCCGGCGTATCGTGCATGGCGGAGTACGCGGTCGCGGACCGGGGCAGCGTCGTCGTCGTCGACAAGTCGCTGCCGCTGGCGGACGCGGCGCTTTTCGGCTGCTCGGTAATGACCGGCGTCGGCGCCGTCATCAACACCGCCCGCATCCTGCCCGGCGATTCGGTCGCGATCATCGGCCTTGGCGGCGTCGGCCTAAACGGGCTGCTCGGCGCGAAGCTCGGCGGCGCGGAGAAGATCATCGCCATCGATCTTGAAGACTCCAAGCTCGGCCTCGCCCGGCAGCTCGGCGCGACCCACACGGTCAACGCCCGCGACGCGGACGCGGTCGAGCAGGTGCGCGAAATCAGCAATGGCGGCGTCGATTACGCCATCGACCTGGCCGGCACCATCCCGGCAATGAACACCGCCTATGCGGTCACGCGTTATGGCGGTTCGGTCGTGACGGCGGGCCTCTCCCCGTCTGACGCGAAGTTTTCCTTCACCCAGGGCGACCTGGTCTCCCAGGAGAAGTCGATCAAGGGCAGCTATATGGGCTCTTGCGTGCCGGTGCGCGATATCCCGCGTTTCATCAGCCTCTATCAACAGGGCCGCCTGCCGGTCGACCGGCTGATCGACGGGCATGTGGACTTCGACGGCCTGAACGCCGGCTTCGACAAGCTGCAAGGCGTGAAGACCGTCCGCCAAATTCTCACCCCCCACGCTTGAATCCCAAGGCAAGGAGCAAATCCATGAGCAATTGCCTCGTCGTCGTTCAATTCCCCGTCGCCAAGCGCAGCCACGATCAGGCTATCGCTTCCGGCACATCCACCGCGCCGACCTATCGCGGCCTCGCCGAGAAGGGACTGCTCCGCAAGGACTACCTGAACGGCGACGCCGGCACGGGCGGCGTCTATCTCTGGGAAAGCCGGGCGGCGGCGGAAGCCTGGTTCACCGAAGAGCGGGTCGCCATGCTGACGGAGCGCTTCGGCGCCGCGCCGACGCTGACCTGGTACGACACCCACGTGACCGTCGACAACATCAAGGGCGAGACCCGGGTGGACGGAACGCCGATCAGCGAAGCCCAGGCGGCCGAATAGGCCAATGGCCGAAGCCGCCGTCCCCCCCCTGCCCCGAGGCCTCGCCGCCTTCGACCTCTCCGGCCATACGGCGCTGGTTACGGGCGCGTCGAGCGGCATCGGCCGCTCCTTCGTCGCCGCCCTCGCCGACGCCGGCGCCGCCGTCGTGGCGGTCGCCCGACGGGAGGACAGGCTAAAGGCGCTTGCCGACGAGCTCGGGTCGGACAGGGTCGCCTATGTCGTCGCGGACGTTGGCGATCTCGCCGGCCTGCCGGAAATGGCGGCGGCGGCCAGAAAGCCTTTCGGCGATCCCGATATCGTCGTCAACGTCGCCGGCAATACCGTGCGAAAGCAGGCCGACGCCCTGACGCCGGACGAGTTCCTGTCGGTCATCCAGGTGCAATTGATGGCGCCGCTGCATGTGGCGCAGCAGTTCTACCCGGCTATGCGCGACAAGGGCTGGGGCCGCGTCGTCAATATCGGTTCGATCACCACCAGCCACGCCTTGCCGGGAACGACCGCCTACGCCGCCTGCAAGTCCGGCATCGCCGGCTTGACGCGGGCCATGGCGAAGGACTGGGGGCCGGACGGCATCACGACGAACGCCATCTGCCCCGGCTTTTTTCCGACCGAGTTGACGGCGCCCGTCGTCGCCGACGAAGCCCGCTGGCAGGGCAACGCCGACCGCACCTTCCTAGGCCGGAACGGCGTGACCGAGGACATGCACGGCGCGCTCGTGTTCCTGTGCTCCGAAGCGGGCCGGTATGTCTCCGGCCAGATGCTTTATGTCGACGCGGGCTTCACCGCGAACTGACGCGCCGCTGCCAGACGCCCTGCCCATCCACAAGGTCCTGCCGGACCTGATCCAGGCCCTCGACGCCGGGCCGAACGCCGTGCTCGTAGCGCCGCCGGGCGCGGGCAAATCGACAGTCGCGCCCTTGGCGTTGATGGAGCGCCCCTGGGCGGCGGGCAGGCGGATCCTGATGCTGGCCCCGCGCCGGCTCGCAGCCCGCGCCGCCGCCGACCGGATGGCCGCCAGCCTGGGCGAGGCGCCTGGCAAAACGGTGGGGTATCGCGTCCGCATGGACTCCCGCGTCGGCCCCGAGACCCGGATCGAAGTGGTGACCGAGGGCGTTTTCGTGCGCCAAGCGCTCGCCGATCCGGAGCTCGCCGGCGTCGCGGCGGTGCTGTTCGACGAATTCCACGAACGCAGCCTGGACGCAGACCTGGGCCTCGCGCTCGCCCTCGACATCCAGGCGGGCCTTCGGCCGGACCTGCGCCTGCTGCCGATGTCCGCGACGTTGGACGACGCGCGTCTGGCGGCGCTGCTGGGCGGCGCGCCCGTGGTGCGGTCCGAGGGCCGGGCCTTTCCGGTGGACGTGCGCTATCTGGGCCGCCCGGGCGCGCGACGGCTGGAAGATGCGGCCGCGGCGGCGGTCCGCCGGGCGCTGGCGGAGGAGACCGGCGGCGTGCTCGCCTTCCTGCCGGGCCGGGCCGAGATCGACCGTACGCAGGAACGCTTGCAGGACCTGGGGCCGAGGGTCGCGGTGCTGCCGCTCCATGGCGGCCTCGACCCGAAGGCGCAGGACGCGGCCGTTCGCCCGCTTGGCGATGGCAAGCGCAAGGTCGTGCTGGCCACCGCCATCGCCGAAACCAGCCTGACCATCCCGGATATCCGTATCGTCGTGGACGCCGGCCTCGCCCGCGTCCCCCGGTTCGACGCCGCCGTCGGCCTGACGCGGCTTGCGACCGAAAGGGCCACGCTCTCCGCCGTCGAGCAGCGCGCCGGCCGGGCTGGCCGCGTCGCGCCCGGAGTCGCCTACCGCCTTTGGGACGCCGAGGAGACGCGGGCGCTCGCGCCCTTTCCGCGCCCGGAGGTGCTGGAAGCGGATCTCGCGCCGCTGGCGCTGGCGCTCGCCGACTGGGGCGCCGCCGACCCAAGCAGCCTGACATGGCTCGACGCGCCGCCGGCGGGGCCATATGCGGCGGCGCTCGCCAACCTGTCGGAGCTCGGCGCGCTGAAGGACGGCCGCATCACCGAGCACGGGCGCAGGCTGCTGGAGATCGCCGCGCCGCCGCCCCTCGCCCATATGATCGTCGCCGCCGCCGAAAGCGGCGAAGCCGAGACGGCGGCGCGCCTTGCGCTGCTTGCAAGCGAGCGCGGCCTTGGCGGCGGCGGCGTCGACCTGCGCCAGCGCCTTTCCCGGCTTGCAAGCGCGAAAGGCGGACGCGCGGAGGCGGCCCGCGGCCTCGCCCGGCGCATGGCGGAGGCGGCGACGAGCGGCGGCCCGGCGGCCCGCGCCAGGGGCCGGATCGACCCCGAGCGCGCGGGCGCTCTCCTTGCGCTTGCATGGCCGGACCGCATCGCCAAGGCCCGCCCCGAGCCCGGACGGTTTCAGATGGCGAACGGGCGGATCGCCGCGCTCGACGAGACGGACCCGCTCGCCACGGCGGAATGGCTTGTCGTCGCGGACGCGACCGGGCGGGCGGCGGAAGCCCGCATTCTCGCCGCCGCGCCGATCGGCCCGGACGAAGTCTTGGAACTGGCCGGGGCGCGCGTCGAGACCCGCCGCAAGGCCGAATTCGACGCGGCCGCCGGCGCTGTCCGGGTCCGTATCGAACGGCGGCTGGGTCGGCTGCTTCTCAGCGCCCAGCCGGCAGCGCCGACGGCGGAGGAGGCCGAAGCCGCCCTGCTGGCCGCGATCCGCGCTAGCGGAACCGCGCTGCTGCCGTGGTCGGACGCGGCCGGCGCCTGGCTCGAGCGCGCGCGCATGACCGGACGCACGACGCCTGGATGGCCGGACCTCTCCGAAAGCGGGCTGCTGGCGCGGCTGGAGGACTGGGCGCCGGCCGCCATCTCGGGCGCGCGGCGCCTCGCGGATATCCGGCCCAGCGATCTTACGCATGCCTTGAAGGCGCTGCTCGACTGGAGCCAGAACGCCCGGATCGACGCCGCCGCGCCGGAACGCATTGCGCTCGCCAACGGTCGGGAACTGAAGGTCGACTACGGCGACCCGAACGGCCCGGCGAGCGAGGCGATGATCCAGGATCTGTTCGGCGTATCGGAGCACCCCACCGTCGCCGGCGAGCCGATTCTTCTGCGGCTGCTCTCGCCCGCGCGGCGCCCGGCGCAGACGACGCGGGATCTGCCCGGCTTCTGGTCCGGCAGCTACGCCGACGTGCGCGCGGACCTGCGCGGGCGCTACCCGAAACATCCCTGGCCCGACGACCCGGCCCGCGCGTCGCCGCCGGAAAGTCGGCGGCGGCGTTAGACGGCGCACGCTCGATTTGTTTTGATTTTCGCCATGCGCGCTGTAGATTCGGCAAATGTTGATCGTCACCAATGGCGACTCGGCGGCGCAGCGAATACGCGGACTAGGATTGGACGCGAATGTCTTGCCGTGGCGGGACGTGCTGCACGACGGCCCTGTACGCCCGGCGCCTTCTCTCGTGGCGCAATCCGCGATGCGCGCCCGGTTTCTGGGGCAGATGTCCGGGCGGCCGGTCGAAGAAGTAGCGGCCGAAATGTCCGGGCGCGATGGGCTGTTCGAAGCCCGCTGCAAAACGGATTTGGTGGCGCTCTGGTTCGAGCACGACCTCTACGACCAATTGCAGTTAGTGCAAATTCTCAACGCAGCACAATGCATGGAGCCGCGTCCGGAACTGCTGCTGGCGCAGAGCGACGAGAATTTGTGCGAAATGTCGGACGCGGATTTCCGCGCCCTGCCCTCGAAGGCGGCGCCCGTGAGCGACGCCGCCTTTGAAGACAGCCGCCGCGTCTGGAAAGCATTCGTTTCCTCCGATCCACGCGCGCTGAACGCCCTGGCGCGAGAAGACCTGGCGCTGCCCGATCTGGCGCCGGCGCTGAAACGTCTGCTGGCGGAATACCCGGACGCGCGCACCGGCCTTCCGGCGTCGCTTTCGCTGGCGACCAGCATGCTGATGGCGTTTCCCATGACCATCGCCGAAATGTTCAAGCAGATGCATGACGCCGAGGACGCCCCGTTCATGGGCGACCTCAGCTTTGCGCGGCTGATCGACGAAATCGCCCATGCCGGGGAGCCGTTGATCTCCGCGCCTGACGGCGCGCCTTTGACGCCGCTAGACTACCCCGACCGCGAATACTTCAACCAGAAGGTCGCGCTGACGGAGTTCGGGACCTCCGTCCTGATGGGCGCCGCCAACCATGTGCGCCACAACGGCGTCGACCGCTGGATCGGCGGCGTCCACCTAACCTCCGGCGCCTGCTATTGGCATTCCGCCGAAGCAGGCGGTCTGCTCGACCACGAAGGCGACCCTCTGTAGCGCGCTAAAACGCAACGCGCCGGCGGGAGGCTTCAATGCTCCCGCCGGCGCGCGGCGTCTCGGAATACGGTCGCGCTTGGCTTAGCTGCAGCCGGTCGTGGCGCCGCAGCTATCGCATTTCAGGCAGACGCCATTGCGGACCAGCGTGAAGTTGGCGCATTCGGGGCATGGATCGCCCTCGTAGCCTTTGAGGCGGGCGGCCGCCGCGGCCGCGGTAGCGCCGCCGCCCCCTGCGACAGCGGCTGCGACGGCCGCCTCCCCGGTTGCGACGACGGCTATGCCCCCGCCGCTCGCCAAACGGGCTTCGACCTGAGCCGGGGCCGCGTCAGCGATTACTGTCGCATCCCGAAGCGCTTCCTCCGCGCGTTTCTCGGTGGCGTTGGTGAACACCACGAGATTGTCGCGGACATAGCCCTTCGAGGCGACGCGTTTGACCACATCCAAAGTTTCCTGGCCGACCTTTCGCTCGCGCCAGCTATCGGCGAGCGCGCTTTCGGCCTCGCCCTCGCCCATGCTGTCCGGCGTCAGGTCGTCCGGATCGGCGTGGGACAGGTCGTTCCGGCCAAGATAGGAAATCGCCAGTTCCCGGAACAGATAGTCGAGGATCGAGGTGGACATCTTGACCGCGTCATTGCCGGTCACCATGCCCGCCGGTTCGAAGCGGGTGAACGTGTAGGCCTCGACGAACTCCTCGAGCGGCACGCCATATTGCAGGCCGATGGAGACCGCGATGGCGAAATTATTCATGAGGGAGCGGAAGGCGGCGCCTTCCTTGTGCATGTCGACGAAGATTTCGCCGAGCTGGCCATCCTCATATTCGCCCGTGCGGAGATAGACCTTGTGGCCGCCGACGCTGGCCTTCTGGGTGTAGCCCTTGCGGCGATGGGGCAGGCGCTTGCGCTGCACGACGTTGCGTTCGATCACGCGCTCGACGATGCGCTCCGCCACGATCTCGGCCCGTTTCGCCTGCGGCGCCTCGGCGATCTGCTCGGCGACGGTCTCGGCGTCGTCATCCGCCTCGTCATCGCCAAGCGCGATGGCCGCGAGCGGCTGGGAGAGCTTGGAGCCGTCCCGATAGAGCGCGTTCGCCTTCAGGCCCAGGCGCCAGGAGAGGAGATAGGCTTCCCGGCAATCCTCGATCGTCGCCGCGTTCGGCATGTTGATCGTCTTGGAGATCGCGCCGGAGATAAAGGGCTGCGTCGCCGCCAGCATGCGGATGTGGCTTTCGGCGGAGAGATAACGCTTGCCCTTGCGGCCGCAAGGATTGGCGCAATCGAACACCGGCAGATGCTCCGGCTTCAGGCCGGGCGCGCCTTCCAGGGTCATGGAGCCGCAGACATGCTCGTTCGCCGCTTCGATGGCCTGCCGGGAGAAACCGAGCGCCGACAGCATGTCGAAGTCCGGGGCGTTCAGCTGCGCCTCGGTGAAGCCGAGGGCGGAGGTGCAGAAATCGTCGCCCAGGGTCCAACGGTTGAAGACGAAACGGATATCGAAGGCGCTGGCGAGGTTCTCCTCGACCGCCTGCAGCTTCTCGTCGGTGAAGCCGATATTGCGCAGGGTCGCGTGATTGATCTGCGGCGCCGCCTTCAGGGAGCCATGGCCGACCGCATAGAGCGTGATCCGGTCGATTGCGGCCTGATCGTAGCCGAGCGTCGCCAGAGCCGTAGGGGCCATGCGGTTGATGATCTTAAAATAGCCGCCGCCGGCGAGCTTCTTGAACTTTACCAGCGCGAAGTCCGGCTCGACGCCGGTGGTGTCGCAGTCCATCACCAGGCCGATGGTGCCCGTCGGCGCGATCACCGTCGCCTGGGCGTTGCGGTAGCCATGGGCCTCGCCCATGCTGAGCGCCGCATCCCACGCCGACTGCGCCGCGGCCGCCAGGCCCTCGAACGGCACCGAGGCGACGTCGAGCGCGACGGGCTTGATGGTCAGCCCCTCATAGTCCAGCGCGCCATGGGCGGCGCGGCGGTGATTGCGGATGACCCGGAGCATCTCGTCGCGGTTTTCCGCATAGCGCGGGAACGGCCCCAGTTCGGCGGCCATCTCGGCGGACGTCTCGTAGGAGACCGCGGTCATCAGCGCCGTGATCGCGCCAGCCGCGGCGCGGCCCTCGTCGGAATCGTAAGAGTGGCCGGAAGCCATCAAGAGACCGCCGATATTGGCGAAGCCGAGGCCGAGGGTGCGGAAGTCGTAAGAGCCTTGCGCGATGGACTGAGAGGGGAACTGCGCCATCAGCACGGAGATTTCGAGCACGACCGTCCAGAGCCGGCAGGCATGGCGGAAGCTCTCGATATCGAACGAACCGTCTTCCCGCCGATAGGCCATGAGGTTCATCGAGGCGAGATTGCAGGCCGTGTCATCCAGGAACATATATTCGGAGCACGGGTTCGAGGCGTTGATGCGGCCGGAAACGGGGCAGGTGTGCCACTCGTTGATGGTGGTATCGAACTGCACGCCCGGATCGGCGGACGCCCAGGCGGCCATGCTGATCTTGTCGAGCAACCCCTTGGCGGAGATCGTCTTGGCGACCTTGCCGTCCGTGCGCTGCACCAGGTCCCAGTCGGCGTCAGACAGGGCCTTATCCAGGAAATCGTTGGAAAGGCGGACGGAGTTGTTCGAGTTCTGGCCGGAAACCGTCAGGTAAGCGTCGGAATCCCAGTCCGTGTCGTATTCCCGGAAATCGATCTCGGTTTCGCCCTGGCGCGCGAGCTGGATCGCGCGCTGGATGAAGTTCTCGGGAATGAGGGCGCGCCGCGCCTGCTTGATCGCGACCTTGAGGGGATGGTTGCGCGCGGGATCGAACGCCGCCTCGCCGGCGTCCGCCGCATCGGCGCAGGCGGCGATGATGGCGTTCAGCGTCTTGCGGGCGAGCTTGGAGCCGGCGACGAGCGCGGCGACCTTCTGCTCCTCCACCACCTTCCAGTCCACATAGGACTCGATGTCGGGATGGTCGACGTCGACGGTCACCATCTTCGCCGCCCGGCGCGTCGTGCCGCCGGACTTGATCGCGCCCGCCGCGCGGTCGCCGATCTTGAGGAAGCTCATCAGGCCGGAAGACTTGCCGCCGCCCGAAAGCCTTTCGCCTTCGCCGCGCAGCGCCGAGAAGTTGGCGCCCGTGCCGGAGCCATATTTGAACAGGCGCGCCTCGCGCACCCAGAGGTCCATGATGCCGCCTTCGTTCACCAGATCGTCGGCGACGGACTGAATGAAGCAGGCATGGGGCTGCGGCCGCTCATAGGACGAAGAGGAGCGGACCATCTCGCCCGAGTCCGGATCGACGTAGAAATGGCCCTGGGAGGGGCCGTCCACGCCATAGGCCCAATGCAGGCCGGTATTGAACCACTGCGGCGAATTCGGCGCCGCCATCTGTTCGGCCAGCATGAAGCGCATTTCGTCGAAGAACGCCTTGGCGTCATCCTCTGAATCGAAATAGCCGCCCTTCCAGCCCCAATAGGTCCAGGCGCCGGCGAGCCGGTCGAAAACCTGGCGAGCGTCGGCTTCCCCGCCCACACGCTCGGCCTCGGGCAATAGCGAGAGCGCTTCCTCGTCTGCCGTCCGCCGCCGCAGGAATTCGGGCACGCCCTTTTCCGCCACGGCCTTCAGCCGCTTCGGCACGCCGGCCTTGCGGAAATACTTCTGGGCGAGAACGTCGACCGCCACCTGGGACCATTTCGCCGGCACGTCGATGCCATCGGCCTTGAACACCACCCCGCCGTCGGGATTCCGGATTTCGCTGACGGCGGCCCGGAACGGAATGTCGGCGTAGGGCGAAGCCCCGGCCTTGGTGAATCGACGCTCAATGCGCATTTCGAAGGAAGCCCCCCATATATAGGTCTGACGCGCAACGAAGCCCCAATGACGCCCAACACTTAGCCGGTTGAGGCGATCGAAACGCTATATGAGGTATCTAGCAGGCCGGCGATTCCGCACGCAACGGCAAAATCGCGAAAGTTATTAACCAAACATTAACCAAATCCGTTAAGACGTTGCTAATATTGACTTTTAATCGGGGGATATATTGCATTTTCCTTGCGGGTCCAGAGGCGCGCTCGCGGCCCGCGCGCGGGGGATGGACGAAGCCCTGGCCATCGGCCATAGTCCGGCCGCATATAGTAGGCGATCTGGCCCCCGCGGCCAGGCCGAATGCATGGAGTCTGGAGCGAAGATGACCTCGATCGGCACCCGCTTTCATACCTGGCGTTACGGCGTGCGCGTCGGCGAGGACGCGGCCGGAAACGTCTATTATCGCCACAAGGATTCCGCCATCGACAGCCGTTGGGTCGTTTTCCCGGGCGCGGTCGAGGCGTCCGCGGTGCCGCCGGAATGGCATGCCTGGCTGCACAAATCCGTGGACGAGCCGCCGACTGGCGACGCCGCGCGGCCGGCCTGGGCTAAACCGCACCAGGCGAACGCGACCGGCTCCATCGACGCCTATCGTCCGCCCGGCCACGATTATAAAGGCGGCGAGCGCGCCGCCGCGACCGGGGATTACGAGCCCTGGCGGCCCGAGTAACCGGATCCGCGACGATCCACCCAAGGCTCCAAGGGGGAGGAAAAAGCAGGCATGCGGCGGAATGCGCTTGAAACGGCGATCGGCGCCCTGGTGATCGCCGCCGCCGGCGGTTTCCTGGCGTTTTCATACGCGACCGCGGATATCGCCCATCTCGCTGGCTACAAGGTCGTCGCCCGCTTCGACCGGGCCGATGGTCTGCGCGAAGGCGCCGACGTGCGCATGAGCGGCATCCGCATCGGCCAGATTTCGAAACTCTACCTGGAAGACGAGACCTATTTCGCCGTCGTCGAGATGGAGATCGACGACGCCGTGAAGCTGCCCGAGGACAGTTCCGCCGAGGTCGCCAGCGAAAGCCTGCTCGGCGGCCGCTATCTGGCTTTGACGCCGGGCGGCGCCGAGACCTATCTCGGCCAGGGCGGCGAAATTCGCTACACCCAGTCGCCCGTCAGCCTGGAACAGCTGATCGGCAAGTTCATTTTCTCCAGTCAGGATGAAGCCGGAGCGGACGGCGGCAAGAACTGATGCTCGGCCGCAGCGTTTTCCGGGCCGTCGCCGCCCTGTCGCTGGCGGCGTGGGCGCTCTCGGCGCCGGCAGCGGCCAAGGCGGAATACCTGCCGATGCAGGGCGCCGTCCTCCAAGGGCTCGACAAGATCACCGCGCGCGTCTCCGATCTGACCGTGCCGAACGGCGAGAGCGTGATCTTCGGCGGGCTCTCGATCCAGGTGTCGGCCTGCAATTCCCGGCCGCCGGAAGAGCCTCCCGAATCGACCGCGTTCCTGGAAATCTTCGATATCAAGACGACGCCGCCGACGTCGCTCTTCCGGGGATGGATGTTCGCCTCCAGTCCCGCCGTCTCGCCCTTCGAGCACCCGGTCTACGATGTGCGCGTCCTCAAATGCTGGACGCCCGACGCAAAATAGAACAGGCCGCCTTCAAGCGAAGACGGCCTGCTCGAATGTTCGCGCTCTATCGCTGGAGCGCGTAGCTCAGACGAAGTTGAAGTCGTCCTCCGCCAGCGCGCCCGGCGCGACGCCGGTCAGCGTGATGGAGGCGCCGTCGGCAAGGCTGATGACGGCGTCCGCCGAAAGGTTCGGCGCGACCGTCAGCTCGGCCAGGGACGCGACGCCGAAGCCGACGAGCTGGATCACGTCGCCCGCGCCGACGCCGGCGTCGAAGTCCGTGATGACGTCCGCGCCGTCGCCATTGGCCGAAGCGTCATTGAACGTGAAGACGAACACGTCGTCGCCGCCGCCGCCGGTCATCATGTCGTCGCCGGCGGTTCCGGTCAGGGTTTCGCTATCGCTGGTTCCTTCGATGACGTTCGGCCCCGGCGCGGCGAGCGCCGCCGGCGCGTCGTCGACCGGCGTCACATTCAACGTGACCGTCGCCGTATCGGTTCCGCCGTTCCCGTCGTCGGCGATGTAGGTGAAGCTGTCGACGCCGTTAAAATCGAGGTTGGGCGTGTAGTCGAACGAGCCGTCCAGATTGAACACGAGGCCGCCGAAACTCGGGCCGGCGTCCACGGAATAGGTCGGAACGTCGCCATCGACATCCGACGCCGTCACCTGGCCGGAAAGCACCGTGTCCTCCGGGCCGGAGATCGACAGCGGGTTGGCCTCGGGATCGTCGTTGACGGGATTGACGAGGACCGAGACCGTTCCGGTGTCGGTTCCGCCATTGCCGTCGCTCACGGTGAACTTAAAGGAATCCGGGCCGTTGAAATCCCGGAACGAGAACGGCGAGTAGGTGAAAGAGCCGTCGCTCAACACGGTGATGTTCGCCTGAAGCGATCCGGTCGCCAAGGAGAAGGTGAGCGTGTCGCCCAAATTCGGATCGGTCGCGGAGAGCGATCCGGAAAAGGCTGTGTTCTCATCCGTCTCGATCGCGATATCGATCGCATCCGGCGGCAGGTTCGGCTCGGCGATGCTGATGGTGACGGTCGCCTCGTCGGTTCCGCCGTTCCCGTCGTCGACGAGATAGGTGAAGCTGTCCTCGCCGAAGAAACCGGCATCCGGCGCATACTCGAACCCGCCGTCTCCGTCGACCGTGGCGACGCCGTTCGACGCGGCGCCCAGCAGGCTGAACGTGAGGTCGTCGCCGTCGACGTCGGTCGCGTCCAGATCGCCGAGAAGCGGCGTATCGACCTCAGTCGAAAGGCTCTGATCGACGGCTTCTGGGTCGTCGTTCACCGGCGTCACGTTGATCGTGACCGTGCCGACATCCTCGCCGCCATGGGGGTCCATCACGCGATACTGGAAGACATCGACGCCATTGAAGTTCGGCAGCGTGGCCGAGTAGGAGAAGCTGCCGTCGCCCGACGCGTCGAAAGTGACCGTGCCGAAGGACGCCTGCACCTCCAAGACGTAGCTCAAGACGTCGTTGATATCCGGATCGCTCGCCACGACCTGGCCAAGGATGGCGGTATCCTCGTCGCCGGTGAATTCGTTCGGGTCGGCGGTCGGCGCGGCGTTCTGGCCCTCGACCTGGATCGTGACGACCGCATCGTCGAAGCCGCCATTGTTGTCCGTCACCGTATAGGCGATTTCGACGCTGTCGCTCTCGCCGACGGCAAGGTCGCCGAAGCCGCTCGGATCGAAGGCGACGGAGCCGTCGGCCTGGAAGGTCGCGGTTCCGGACCGCCCGCCCGCCGACGTCACGTTAAGCGCGGCGCCGACGGCCATGCCGCCCGCCGTCGCCACGAAGACGCTGTCGCCAGCGTCGGGGTCGCTCTCGTTGGCGAGCACATTGGCGCCGCCGATCGGGTCGCCGTCTTCCTCGAACACGAGCGTTTCGTCGGCCGCCGTCGGCGCGTCGTTGACGCCCGCGATCGTGACGGTGGCGGTCTGGGGGGTTACGGCGCCCGCGCCGTCCTCGATGTCGTAGGTGTAGACGATCTGCGCCGAAAGCCCGTCCGGCAGCGAATTGTAAGCTCCGGGCGCGACTTCGAGCGTCGCGCCGTTCACGACGACGCCGCTGATATCGCCCGATTCGAGGTTGAGATTCTGGACGGTCAGGCCGGAGCCTTCGTCGTCGCTTGCGCCCGCCAGAAGATCGACGACGAAGTCGGCGTCGTCCTCCGTGACGTCGACCACGATGGGGTTCTCGATCTCCGGCGCATCGTTGAGGCCGTCGATGGTGATCGTCACCGTCTGGCCGACCGCCGCGCCGTGCTCGTCCGTAACGTTATAGCTGAAGCGGATCACCTCGCTCTCAAGGTCCGCCAAAGCGCCATAGGCGTCGGGATCGACCTCCAGAACCGTCCCGTTCAGCGTCACGCCCGAAGCGTCGCCTTCCAGAAGCGTCAGATTGGCGACCGAAAGCACGGCGCCGTTGTCGACGTCGCTGGCGCCTTGCAGCAGGTCGACGCCGAACGCCGCCGCGTCCTCGTCCGTCAGAACAGAGAGGGGGCCGGAGACCTCGGGCGCGTCGTTCAGGCCATTGATGGTGACGGTGACCGTCGCTTCGTCGACATTGCCCATGCCGTCCGACGCCTCGTAGACGAAGGAGAACGTGTCCGTCTCGCCGAGCGCCAGCGGATCGAACTGCCCGGCGGGGGCGGAGACGTTCAGCGAACCGTCTGCCGCGACGATGGCCTGCACCGTGCGCCCGCCCGTCGTTCCGACCGAGAAGACCGTATCAGCGGCGACGCCGCCGGCCGAAATCACCGTCAACGGGTCGCCGTTCGGATCGCTGTCGTTGTCCAGCACGTTCACGGCGAGATTGCCGCCTTCGTTCAGCCCATAGGCGTCGTCCGCCGCGTCCGGCTGGCCGTTCGCTTGCATAAAGGTGATCGCGTCGATGCGCGCGAACTCGCCGCCGTCCTTCGAACCGCGCAGCAGGATCTCGTCGCCCTGGTCGATATCGAGGCCGGCAATGGTGAAGGTGGAGATCGAGGAGTTGTCGCCGCCATTGCCGTCGGTGTTCTGGTCGAGCACGATGGTCGCGACGACTACGCCGTCCACGACCACTTCGATTTCGCCTTCGCCGTCGTTCTCGTCGATATAGGCGACCGTCAGGTCGTAGACGCCGCTTTCCGTGCCGAACGCGACGGTGGCCTCGCCTTCGCCGCGCTTCAGCTTGATGACCTCGCCGCCGGACGCCGCGTCGACATCGTCGACCCGGTAATTGTGAAGGTTCATGTCCTCGGCTTCGATGGTGACGGCGCCTGCGGCGTCCAGGCTCCAATCGAGACCGGCGGAAAGCGCCCGATACTTGATCCAATTGCCGATGACGTTGGTTTCGCCGATGACCGTGAGCTCCATTCCGCCCGGCGGCACATTGCCGATAAAGGCATAGAAGTCGTCACGGTCGGTATCGGCGGCGCCGGCGACTTCGATTTCCACCGCGATGTAGAGGGACCCATCCGCGGCGCGCAGGAAGTAGATCTGCTCCGCGTAAATCTTGGCTCCCTCATGAACAAGCTGATCGCCGATGGAGATATCCGCGATCTGACCGCTCCGATCGTCGCCGGCCTCATCGTTCCAGACGTCTCCGGACAGGCCGGTATCGTTATCCGTCACCGTAAACGACGCCGAGGCGCCGAACGCCATCGTGAAGCTGTCGCCGACGTTCAAATTGTCGTCGCCGTCCGCCAGAAGGTCGGCGCCGACAAGCGCTGTAAATTGAAGTTCGCTATCTTGGCCAAGATTGAAAAAGCTCATGAAATTTTCCTCCGCCATTGGCGTCCGCGCGCCTGGGACAGGTCGGATTGCGACAATCCAAGATATTATAGCATTAGGGTTAAATTTTGCCTTTTCGCCGCCCTGTCCGCTCCGGCCTAGGAAAAAGCGCGCCGCAGACAGGCGTTTGCGCCGATGCGCCGAACCGGGCGGAAAGAACGTAAACGCATGATATAAAACTGACTTTATGAATATCCCGGCATTGGCATTCGCCTCTAATTTTCCAAAAATTTTAAACGCCGAACACGGCGCGGTCGCTTCGGCGTTTCAGGCGCGGCATGGGATGGGGGCCATGCGACGCCGCCGAGAAGCTTCGCCTTCGCGCGCGAAGGCGCTGGCGTCAGGTTTTGGTTGCAGCGTCGGAAACCGGAGCAGGCGGCGGACCGTGCCGGCAGCTACGGCCGATTGTCGGCGTCCGTCCGCCTTCAGGCGTCGCCGCGGCGCTCCCGCCACAGGCCGAGCGCCTGTTGCATGGATCGATCCGAGAAGCTGAACAGCACGGCGTCCGCCGCGCCGGCCGTATGGCGCACAGGCGCCCAGGAGGGAACGACGAAGATGTCTCTCGGCCCCCAGGCGACGGTCATGTCGCCGATCCGGCTCTCGCCCTCGCCCTCGACCGCGCAGAATACGGTCGCGTCGGTCGCGCGGTAGGTCTCGGTCGCGAAGCCTTTCGGCAGAAGCTGCATGAAGGCCGCGATGGTGTTCATCGCATGACCGCCGGTTTCCGGATTGACGTATTTCAGCTTGAGGCCGTGGCACGGATCCCACTCGGCCGTGCGCGCGAGGGTTTCCAGCGCTTCGCGCGTGCGGCCATAGGGGTAGTTGAAGATCGGGCTGGTCAGCCCGCGCCGATCATGGTCGACCGGCAATAGGCCCTGGCCGAATCGATGGAAGCTGTCGCCCTCGGGCCGGGTGATTGGCTGCTCGTCCTCATCCCGATGCTCGACGAACGAGGCGTCGAGGAATTGGAGCACCGGGATATCAAGGCCGTCCAGCCAGATCATCGGCCGGTCGCTCTGGTTGCCGTGGTCGTGCCAGGTCCAGGTCGGCGTGATGACGAAATCGCCTTCGCGCATGGTGGTGCGCTCGCCGTCGACGGCGGTATAGGCGCCCTCGCCCTCCACGACGAACCGAAGCGCCGATTGGGTGTGGCGGTGCGCCGGGGCCACCTCGCCCGGCAGGATAAGCTGAAGCCCGGCGTAAAGGGACGTCGTGATGCGAGCCTCGCCCGGCATGCCCGGGTTTTCCAGGATCAGAACCCGCCGTTCGGCTTCCTTCGCCGTGATGAGGTCGCCGGAGGCGAGCACGTCGTCGCGAATGTCGGCATAGCGCCAGGCGGCCGGCTCGCAGCGGCTTTGCGGCGTCGGCGTGATGAGCTTGCTCATGGATTCCCACAAGGGCGCCAGATTGCGCTGCCGGATATCGTCGTAGAAAGCCTGGCGGCGGTCATTGCGCAGCATCGCGCGTCTCCTTCACGTCGGCCGGGCGATTGCGCACCGTCTCCCGATGCAGAATATATACTCCGGATGCGGCGATGATCGCGACGCCGATCCAGGTCGTGCCGACCGGCAGGACGCCCCAGAGCACAAAGCCCCACAAGGTCGCCCACAGAAAGGTCGAATAGCGGAGCGGCGCGATCGCCGCCGCCTCGGCGAGCCGCAGCGCCTCGATCATCAGATAGTGGGCGACGCCGAGCAGGAACGCCGCCACCGCGATCAGGCTGAGCCCCTGCCAGGACGGCGTCTGCCAGACGAACGGCAGCGTGACCGCGCCGGAAAGCCCGACGCAGGTGGTCGAGACCGCCAGGATCGCGACCGTCCCTTCCCGGCCGAGCGACATCTGCCGCTGCACGACATCCCGGCCCGCGCCCGCCAGCGCCGCGCCCAGGGGAAACAGCACAGCCCAGGTGAAGCTCGCGCCGCCCGGCTGGATGATGATCAGCGCCCCGACGAACCCAAAGCCGACGGCGGTCCAGCGCCGCCAGCCCACCGTCTCGCCGAGCAGCGGCCCCGCCAGCATGGTGAGGAACAACGGGCCGACGGACGCGATGGCGATCGACTGGGCGAAGGGCAGCGAGGCCAGACCGAAGAAATAGCACCAGCTCGAAAAGATCAGGAAAGAGCCGCGCAGCAATTGGCGGCGCCAGTCATAGACCCTGAGCGCATGAAATCCGCCGGCGCGCCAGACGAAAAGCAGGATCGGAATCCAGACGAACGCGCCCCTAAGCGCCAGGGTTTGGCCCAGGGGCAGCCCTTCGTTCGCCAGCTTCATCAACGCGTCGTTGATGGTGATGAGCCCGACGCCCAGCAGCATCAGCACGATGCCCTTCGCCCCGTCGGGCAGGGCAGCGATGGCGCGGATGAGAAACATCGATCAGGCGCTTTCCGAGATGGAGCCGGCCATGCTCAGGCCCGGCCGCGCCCTTGGCAAGGCCGCCGGCGCGCTGGGGGCGGCTGGCCTACAAGCCCTTCTCCGCCAGCCAGGCGGTCAAAAGCCCGGCGACCGCGCTGCTGTTCCGCTCCATCATGATCATATGGCTGTTGCCGGGCAGTCCGGCGTCTTTCAGGGTCTTAAGCTCATGGGGCACGCCGGCCCATTCCAGGAAGGCGCTGGTCACGTGGTCGTAAGGCGCGTGATAGGACGCCTCGCCGGTGACGATGAGGATCGCCGCTTTCGCGAGATTGGGAAGGCGCCGCCTCGGCCCCGTCGGCAGCAGGCCCGGCGCCAGGTCCGGCCCGGCCGCGGGCTGCAATGCGGGCGCCAGCTCTTCGGGCGTCGCGGCCGGCGGATCGAAGGCGAGCGGCAGGCGGGTGATCCCCCAGGGGCGCGCCATCTCCTCGCCATAGGCGAACCAGTTCGGCGCGCCCTGGAAGTCCACGTCCTTGAAGGGCGGCCCGTTCGGTTCGATCGCCAGGATCGCCTTCACCAGGTCCGGCCGGGCGTCCGCGATCAGCCAGCCGAAGGGGCCGGACTGGGAATGAGTCAACAGGATCGCGGGGCCGATCTCGTCCAGCAGCGCCACGCAGCCGTCCCGCGTCAGCCGTTCGATCTCCGTCCGGTCGGCGAGCTGGCCGACCTGGCTTGCGAAAAAGCGGTCGAAATGCGGGTCGCCGCGCCGTCCGGTACCCGGCCATTCCGTATGACGCGCCGCCTGGGGCCAGAGCGCCGCCGTCGCCGGGTCGGTGAAATAGTCGCTCGTGCGCTCGGCGGCGTATCTGAACTGCGCGGCGGGCGCGCCCGCCTCCAGGCGGTGGCCCGAGCGGCCGCGCTCCGGCTGGTCGACGACCAGCACCTCGAAGCCGTCGCGCAGAAAGTCGTAGACCCAGCCCGGCCGGCCGTCGGCGGTTCCCAGGAAATTGGCGCCGGTCTGCACGCCGCCATGCACCATCACGACCGGCGTTTCATGGCGCCGGTCGACCGGCGTGAACCGTTCCACATACATCTGGCCGGCCATGGCCGAGCCGTCTTCGGCATAGGCGCCGCCCACGTAGAACCATTCGTGCCTGGCCAGGCGCGGCAGAGCGTTTTCGGTATCGGCGCCAGAGGTCATGTCGTTTCCTTCGCCCTGAACTGAGGCGTTGCGTTTTGCCGGAGCGTGGGCCGAAAGCGGCCGGCGGGCAAGCCGGCGGCCGCGCCGACGCAAGCCGCGTCAGCGCGCGGCGGCGGCGGCGCGGAAGGCGGCGATCCGCTCCTTGATGCCGGGCTTGGCGACCGAGCGGGCGAGCGCGGCCATGTCGGCGTCCCGCGTATCGGGCCGCGTCACGTCCGCGAGGGCGCGGACGACGTCGAGATCGAGGCGGGTATAGGCCTCGGCGAAGGTCGCCGTCGTCTCGTCCCAGTCCTCCTGCTCGACCAGATCGTCGACGAGGCCGAGCGCCTTCGCTTCCTCGGCCGGAACGGGGCGGTTCTCGATCTGGATATGCCGCGCCGCCACATTGCCGATCCGGAAGGCGAGCCGGCGCGTGCCCAGCACCACGCCGAAACGCGGCCCCGGCATCTGGAAGCTGGTCTTCGACGTCGCGACGACCCGCATCGCCGCCGCCGCCAGATCGGCGCCGGCGCCGATGGCCCGCCCCTGCACCAGCGCCAGCACCGGCGCCGGGGCGTGAAACACGGCCTGAAGCATTTCCTCCACCTGAAGGAAGCGAAGCGACAGGTCGCCGTCGGTCAACGCCTCGAAGTCGCCGAAATCGAACCCGGCGCAGAAATGGCGACCGTCGCCGCGCAGCACGATGGCGCGCACGTCGCTGGCGCGCGCCTCGTCCATCGCCGCGACGACGCCGTCCGACATGTCGCAGGAAAGCGCGTTCGCTTTCTCCGGACGCGCGAGCGATACGGTCATCACGGCGTCTTCGACAGTGACGGCGACGGACGGGTTCATGGGCGCTATCTCCTTAAGATCGCGCCCAAGATAGCCCGGCGGCGTGGGACCGAACAGCCGCCCCGCCCTCAGCTTCCCAGGGCCATTTCTTCAAGCAGGGTTCGGTAGAGGGCCTCGGCCGGCGCGGACAGCCTGACGCGGCTGCGGCGAACGAGGCCGATGGTCCGCGTCACCTCCGGCTCGACCAGGCGACGCGCCGAAATTCGGGAGTTGTCCGCTTGCGGCAGGGAGGATCGCGGCAGCGCGGTCGCCCCGAGGCCAGCTTCCACCAGCCCCAGCGCCGTCGAGAGATGCTGCACCTCATAGGCCCAGTCGAGCGCGACCCGCGCCCGCGCAAGCGCGGCCTCGATCAGGAGCCGATTGCCGCTGCCCTTCCAGATCGCGATGAAGCGCCCGGCGTCGATATCCCGCCAGCGGACGGTTTCCTGTGCCGCCAGGGGATCGTCCTTCGCCATGACCAATACGAACGGGTCGTCGACGAGGGGCCGGAAATCGAGGCTGGGCTCCCGCGCGCCCAGAAAACCGACGCCAAAATCCGCTTCGCCGCCGGATATCGCATCGACGACGCCGGCCGCCGGCACGTCGCTGATGCGGATGCGCGCGTCATGCCCGTCGGCGCGATATCGCCGGATGGCGCGCGGCAGCAGGCTTTGCGTCGCCGTCGGCACCGCCGCCACGGCGACGACCGCGCCCGGCGGGAAGCCTGTTCGGTCGAGCCGCGCAGAGCCCGGACGGCTTCCTCGGCGTCCAGCAGAATGGCCTCCGCCCGGTCCGCCAGTTCCCGCGCGGCCAGGGTCGGCGAAACCGAACGGGTCGTCCGCTCGAACAGGGTCACGTCGAGCGCCGCCTCCAGTTTCTGCAGGCGGCGGCTCAACGCCGACTGGGAGAGGTTGAGGCGTTCGGCGGCGCGGGCGAAGGAGCCTGTCTCGAACAGGGCGAGGAAGGCTTCAAGGTCGCCCAAATCAAAATTCATGCGCATTACACATCAATAAATACAATAATTGCGTTTCTCAAGATAATTGCGGCCCCGCATATTGGGCTCACCGAAACGCCCGGAACGCGGAGCCCGACCGATGAGCCAGATCGAAACGCCTTGCCTGTTTATGCGCGCCGGGACCTCGCGCGGCCCCTTCTTCAACGCCGCCGATCTGCCGGCGGATCCTACCGCGCGCGCCGAAGCGCTGATCGCGGCATTGGGTTCGAGCGAGGATGGCCGCCAGCTCGACGGTCTCGGCGGCGGCGACAGCCTGACCAGCAAGGTCGCCATCGTCGCCAAGTCGGCGCGGCCCGGCGTGGACGTGGACTATACGTTTGTCCAGGTCGCGACGGACGGTTCGCTCGTGGACGCGACGCCTTCCTGCGGCAACATGCTGGCCGGCGTCGGCCCCTTCGCGATCGAAACCGGCCTCGTCGCCGCCGAGGACGGCGAGACCGTCGTCCGCATTCGGGACGTGAACGCCCGGAGCGCGGTCGAGGCGGTCGTGCAGACGCCGGGCGGCAAGGTTTCCTATGCCGGCGATACGGCGATCGACGGCGCGCCCGGAACCGCCGCGCCGATCGCCTTGAACTTCCGCAACATCGTCGGCTCGAAGACCGGCGCCATGTTCCCGACCGGCGCGCCGACGGACCTGATCGACGGCCTCGAGGTCACCTGCATCGACGTCGCGACGCCGATGGTGCTGGTCCGCGCGACGGACCTGGGCCTCTCGGGCGACGAGGCCTCCGCGGCCCTGAATGACATGCCGGCGCTGTTCGAACGGGTCGAGCGCATCCGCCTCGAAGCCGGCAAACTGATGGGCCTCGGCGACGCTTCCAAGAGCGTCCTCCCCAAGGTCGCGCTGCTATCGGCGCCCCGGAACGGTGGCGCGATCACGTCCCGCTATCTGACGCCGTGGCGCGCCCACGCCGCCCATGCCGTGACCGGGGCCATCGGCGTCGCGGCCGCCTGCGCCGCGCCGGGAACCATCGCGGCGGCGCTCAAAGCGGCGCCGGCTGGCGCTGGCTATGAGATCGAACACGCAGCCGGCAGGATTTCCATCCGCCTGAACGCCATGATGACGACCGAAGGCCTCGCCATCGCCAGCGCCGGCGTGATCCGGACGGCGCGCCTGTTGATGCGCGGGCTCGTGATGATCCCGGAAACGGCGGCGTCGGCTACGGACGCCCGCCGCGCGGCATAGGCTATTCGGCGACCGCAAGGTCGCCGGCGATCAGCCGGCGCATGGTCGCAACGATATCCGCCTCCTTCCGCCGGATGCGATCCTGCGGACCGCAGACGGCGAGCGCCAGGGGCCGGCGGCCCGCCCCCACCGGAATCTTCATCGCGATCATCGCGCCGTCGGGCGTGGTCTGTCCCTCTGTGAACGCATAGCCTTGGCGGCGGATTTCCTGGAGCCGCTCGCGAAACGGCCCGGGCGCCACGGGCTCGTTCGCCGCGTCGGCGTTGACGGCGCGCAACAGCGCGTCCACCCGCGCGTCCGGCCACTCCGCCAAGAGCGCCAGGCCGGCCGCGGCGCGCCAGATCGGCCGGCGCACGCCCGGCTGCAGGTGGAAACGCACCGGCGCGATCGATTGGAGAATGCGGATGTAGTCCAGGTCCGGCGCGTGCTCCATCGCCAGCACGATGGTTTCCTCCGTCTCCCGCTGCAGTTCGTCCATCAGACGCGGCGTCTGCTCTTCCTCGGAGAACAGCCGCTCCATCATCCAGGACCCCAGCACGGCGAAGCGGATGGTCGGGCAGTATTCGCGCGGCCGCGCCTGATATTCCAGATAGCCGAGCCGCAGCAGCGATTTCAGCAGGACGGAGGCGGAGCTCACCGGAAAGTCCAGCGCCCGCGCGACTTCCGATACGGTCGCCGGGCTCTGGCGATGGGCGAAGTACTCGAACACCTGCAAGACCCGCGCGGCGGATTTGACGATCCCGTCCAACAGGCTCTCCCATAGCATTTGTTCACATATGTGAAATGTAATCGCATATATGAAATCGAATTGACAGGCGGCGGCACGTCGAAAACACTCCGCCAACCGATCCAAGAAACGGCCGTCTGGAGGATGCGCTTCGATGCGTATGGAATTTCACATACCGAACAACGACTTGCTTGCGGCGCGCGCCTCGGCGAAAGAGGCGGAGGACGCAGGCTTCGATTGCGTCGTGGCGCTGGAAAACGCCCACGGCCCGATCCCGCCGCTGACGGTGGCGGCCCTGGAGACCCAGCGCGTGCAGCTCGGCACCGCCGTCGCCATCGCCTTTCCCCGCAGCCCGACCATCGCGGCCCACTTCGCCTGGGACCTGCACAAGGCGAGCGGCGGCCGCTTCTATCTGGGCCTCGGCAGCCAGGTGAAAGGCCACAACGAGCGGCGCTACGGCCTTGAATGGACGCCGCCCGCGCCGCGCATGAAAGACTATATCGGCGCCGTCCGCGCGGTCTGGCGCGCCTGGGAGACGGGCGAGCAGGTCGACTATCACAGCGACGCCTACACCCTGACGCTGACGACGCCCAATTTCTCGCCGAAGCCCTCCGGTCTGCCGCCAATTCCCATCGCCATGTCCGCCGTCGGTCCGGCGATGCTGAAGGTGGCGGGGGAAGTCGCCGACGGCGCCCGGCTGCATCCGTTCAGCACCCGCCGCTATCTCGAGGAAGTCTCCTTGCCGCGCATCCAGAAGGGCCTGGACGCCGCCAGCCGGCCGCGCGGCGCCATCGAAGTGATTTCAGGCGGCTTCCTCGCGACCGGCGCCGACGACGAGGCCGTCGCCAAGATGCGGGAATATGTGCGCTTCCGCATTTCCTTCTACTGCTCGACCCGCGCCTATTGGGACGTGCTGCGCCTGCACGGCCTGGAAGAGCTCGGCGAGCGCCTGCGCCCCTACCCCGCCGCGAACCGCTGGGACGAGATGGCGGCGCTCATTCCGGACGACGTGCTGGAGCTGTTCGCCATCGTCGGCCGTCATGACGAGATCGCAGCCAAGATCAAGGCCAAATACGAAGGCCTGGCGGACCGCCTATCCCTGTTCGTGCCGACCGACACCGCGCCCGGCCCGCTCGCGGAAATCGTCTCCGACGTCCAGGCCGTCCCGACCCGCTTCAGCGGCTATCAAAGCGACTGGGCATAGAAAAACCCGCCTTGGACGTCTCCGTCCAAGGCGGGTCCGACCGCGATCGGTCAGCCAGTCGCTACTTCTTCATCTGGCGGGCGATCGCCTCGGGCGTCGCTTCGCCGGTGTAGTATTCGAACGGCTCGTGCCAGACGTCCGGCAGGTCGACCAGCACGCCCGGCTCCGTCGCCGTCACGGCGAGATCGAGCGCCATGCGCAGGATTTCACGCTGGCGCTCGGCGTCGCCCGGCCGGCCGAAGGTGTTGCCCATGGGGGCGTTGATGAACAGGCTCCGGGGCGGACGCACCAGGGCGGTGATGTCCCGGCCGGTGGAGACGTTCACGGTGGGAATTCCGGTTTCCTCTACGACGCGCGCGACCAGACCCACGGTCTGGTGATCCAGCGGTCAAGCAGGGATGGCGATCAGGAGATCGACGCCGTCCTTATGCAATTCGGCCGCGAAGGCCGGGGCCGATTCGTCGATAAGCTTGCTGCGGTTGTAGGTGCGGCCCATGAAGCCGCTCCAGTGACGACCGGCGACTTGGCCGATCTCGCCGGCGTCCGCCAGTTCCCGCAGCCGGTCGACCGGGAAGATGCAGTTCAGGTCTCGGTCCGCATCGGTATGGTCGTAATAGCTGTCGTGGATCTGATAGCCATCCGTCGCGGCCGCCGGATCGACGGCGTCGACCCGATGGTCGTTGCGCGCGTCCGGATCGAACGGCGCGGCGGAGCAATGGGAGATGCCGCCGCTGACCAGGAGCGCCACCGTACATTCCGCCAAGGGCTTTTCCAAAGGCGTCCAGGGCGCGGTATCGTTCACGCTCCACTTATAGGGCGGAAAACCCATCGACCCATATTTGTTATTTAACGCATCGACATAGCGTATCGGCTCCATCGAACCCTCCTTCCCGCCGCACGGTCCCAACGATGCGGGAGGCGACGCGCGGCCAGAATGGGGGCCACGCGGGCCGGACGCAAGACGAGCCTATTCCGCCGCCTCGGACCGGGCGCGGTCGAGCAGCCAGTCGCGGAAGCGGCGGATGCGGCGGGGCGGGTCGGACCGGCGCGGAGTGGAGAGGTAGTAGTCGCCCTCGGCGTCGGGGCAGTCGAGGTCGAACAGGCGGATCAGGCGGCCCGAGGCGATGCTGTCGAGCACGAACGGGCTGTGCGCCATGGCGACGCCGAGCCCCGCCGTCGCCGCTTCCAATGCCTGCGAAGAATTGTCGAAGCCCCGCCAGGAGCGCGGCCTGAGATCCGGCGCGCCGGCGCGGGCGAGCCAGAGCGGCCAGTCCCGGTCGCGCGGCGCGGCCGTGACGTGAATGAGATCGGCCGTCTCGAGGTCCGCCGTCCGGGCGAGCGCCTTCTCAGCCAGATAGCCCGGGCTCGCGACCGGATAGATGCGGTTCGCCAGCAGGAACGCGCTCGTCTGCCCCGGCCAGCGGCCGTCGCCGCAGCGGATGGACAGGTCCGCGTCCGCGCGCAGCAGATCGGCCGGCGTCGAGGTCGTCATCAGCCGCACGTCGATTTCCGGCCATTTCGCCTGAAAGTCGGCCAGTCGCGGTATCAGCCAGCGCTGGGCGAAGGAGGCCAGCAGGGCGACCGTCAACTGATTTTCGGTCCGCCGGGTTTCCGCCTGGAAGGCGTCCGTCGCCGCGCGGATTTCCACGAGCGCCTGGGTGAGCCGCGCCGCATAGGCGCCGGCGTCCGCCTCGGCGCGGACCCCGGATCGCGACGCCTCGACCATCCTGCGGCCGAAATAGCCCTCGATCACCCGCAATTGCTGGCTGACCGCCGGCTGGCTGACGCCAAGCTCCGCCGCCGCGCGGCCGACGCCGCCCAGCCGGACCACGGCTTCGAACGCAAGCAGGCTTCGCAAGGGCGGCAAGGACATTATCGCATAATATTTCCTTATATAACAAATCACAATCTGATTGGCGTTCCTGGCCTCACTCCAATACGGCTCGCGTCACGAATAATTTTTTCGGATGCGTTCCCATGGCCCTCTGGATACCGATCACGATTTTCGCGGCGTTCATGCAGAACATCCGCTCGTCGATCCAAAAGCACCTGAAGGGCCGCCTATCCACATCGGGCGCGACCTTCGCCCGCTTCGTCTACGCGGCTCCGCTGGCGGGGCTTTATCTCGGCGGCCTCATGGCCTTCGCGGACTACGACTTGCCGACGCGCTGGGGGCCGGACTTCACGACGTTCGCCGTCTACGCGGCCATTGGCGGCATCGGCCAGATCATGGCGACCGGCCTGCTGGTCTATATCTTCGCCTTCCGCAATTTCGCGGTCGGCACCGCGTTCACCAAAACGGAGACCGTGCAGACCGCGCTGTTCGGCATCGTCGTCTTGGGCGAAACGGTGAGCGACGGCGCGCTGGCGGGCATCGTCGTCAGCCTCGTCGGCGTTCTGATGCTCGCGATCACCCGCGCGTCGCTGGACCTCGGCTCGATGTTGCGGCAGTGCCTGGAGCGGCCGGCGCTGCTCGGCATCGCGTCGGGCGGCTGCTTCGCGATCTCGGCCGTCGGCTACCGGGCAGCGGCGCTCTCCCTGGAAAGCGGCGATTTCATCATCCGCGCGGCGTTCACCTTGTTCTGCGTGACCACGTTCCAGACCGTCGTCATGGCCGTCTATATGCGGCTGCGCGAGCCCGGCCAGATCAGCGCCGTATTCCGCGCCTGGAAGATCGCCGGGCTGGCCGGCCTGACGGGCATGCTCGCGTCCGCCGGCTGGTTCACCGCGATCACGCTGCAAAACGCCGCCTATGTGCGCGCGCTCGGCCAGATCGAGCTGATCTTCACCTTCGCCGCCTCCTATCTGATCTTTCGGGAGCAGGCGAAGGCGAAGGAGATTGTCGGCATCGCGCTGGTGGCGCTCGGCATCGTCATTCTGGCGCTCGCCCATTGACCGGACCCGTTGGCGGGAGGGCCGCGACGCGCTAGTTTCCGGGCATGCCCGAAGGACAGACCGCGCCCCTCCTCGCCGACATCCCCCGCTTCGAGCGGCCGCCGCTCGTGACGGAGGACATGACGCCCTTCAAGCTCGCCTCGTCCTTCAAGCCGGCGGGCGACCAGCCGGCCGCGATCAAGGAGCTGGTCGGCGGCCTGGACCAGGGCGAGCGGGATCAGGTGCTGCTGGGCGTCACCGGCTCCGGCAAGACCTTCACCGTCGCCCACACGATCCAGCAATTGCAGCGCCCCTCGCTGATCCTGGCGCCGAACAAGACGCTGGCCGCCCAGCTCTACGCCGAGATGAAGAGCTTCTTCCCGGAGAACGCGGTCGAGTATTTCGTCTCCTATTACGACTACTACCAGCCCGAAGCCTATGTGCCGCGCACGGACACCTATGTGGAGAAAGAGGCGTCGATCAACGAGGAGATCGACCGGATGCGCCACGCCGCGACGCGCGCGCTCCTGGAACGGCGGGACGTGTGCATCGTCGCCTCGGTCTCCTGCATCTACGGCATCGGCGCGGTCGAGACCTATTCGGGCATGGCCGTGGACATCAAGGCGGGCCAGTCGGTCGACCGGCAGGACCTGCTGCGGAAGTTCGTGGAGCTGCAATACCGCCGCAACGACGCCGCCTTCTTCCGAGGCGCCTTCCGGGCGCGCGGCGACACCGTGGAGCTGTTCCCGGCCCACCAGGAAGATAGGGCCTGGCGCTTTTCCTTCTTCGGCGACGAGCTGGAGACGATCCACGAATTCGACCCGCTGACCGGCGAGCGCACCGGCGAGTTCGAGCGGGTGCGCGTCTATCCGAACAGCCATTATGTCACGCCGAAGCCGACCCTCGACCAGGCGATCAAGGGCATCAAGAAGGAACTGGCGGAGCGCCTGGAAGAGCTTGGTCGCCAGGGCAAGCTCCTGGAGGCGCAGCGCCTGGAGCAGCGCACCAATTTCGACATGGAAATGATGGCGGCGACGGGCTCCTGCGCCGGCATCGAAAACTATTCCCGCTATCTGACCGGCCGCCCCGCCGGCGCGCCGCCGCCGACCCTGTTCGAGTATCTGCCCGAGGACGCGCTCCTGTTCGTCGACGAGAGCCACGTGACCGTTCCCCAGGTGGGCGGCATGTACAAGGGCGACTATGCGCGGAAATCCACTCTCGCCTCATACGGCTTCCGCCTGCCCTCCTGCGTCGATAACCGCCCCCTCAAGTTCGAGGAATGGGACGCGATGCGGCCCCAGTCGGTCTACGTCTCGGCGACGCCTGGGCCGTGGGAGCTGGAGCGCACCCAGGGCGTGGTGACGGAACAGGTGGTGCGGCCGACGGGCCTGGTGGACCCGCCCACGTTCATCCGACCGACCGACCGGCAGGTGGACGACCTGATCGACGAATGCCGCCAGGCCGCCGCCAAGGGCGAGCGGGTGCTGGTGACCACCCTGACCAAGCGCATGGCCGAGGACCTGACCGAATACATGCACGAGGCGGGCCTCCGCGTGCGCTACATGCATTCGGACGTGGAGACGCTGGAGCGCATCGAGATCATCCGCGACCTGCGCCTCGGCGCCTTCGACGTGCTGATCGGCATCAACCTCCTGCGGGAGGGCCTGGACATTCCGGAATGCGCGCTGGTCGCCATTCTGGACGCCGACAAGGAAGGCTATCTGCGCTCGGTCACCTCGCTGATCCAGACGATCGGCCGCGCCGCGCGCAATGTGGACGGGCGCGTCATTCTCTATGCCGACAACATGACGGCCAGCATGAAGACCGCGCTCGCCGAGACCGAGCGTCGGCGCGAGCGACAGGTGGCCTACAACGCCGAACACGGCATTACGCCGGAAAGCGTCAAGAAGGACATCGCCGACATATTGCAGACGGTCTACGCGCGGGATTCGCTCACCGTCTCGACCGGGCTGCACGAAGACGGGCCGCTCACCGGCCACAATCTCCAGGCGACGATCGGCGAACTGGAAAAACAGATGCGCACGGCCGCCGCCGACCTGGAATTCGAGGAAGCGGCCCGGCTCCGCGACGAAATCAAGCGCTTGCAGGCCCTGGACCTCGGTCTGACCGGCGGCGACGACGCCAGCCTCCGCTCCCGCGCCGCCATCGGCGGCCCGAAGCCGAAAGACCGGCGCGCGCCGAACACGCGCCCCAAGGGCGCCGCCGCCGCCATGGACAACGCCACCGGCGCCGCCGGCGCCCGTAAGAAAGCCGCCCGGCGCGGCCGGCGGCGCTGAACGGCGCGCGGCGCTAGCCGTCGTCCATCTTCAGGGCGGCGATGAATGCGCTCTGGGGAATTTCGACCTGACCGAAGGCGCGCATGCGCTTCTTGCCTTCCTTCTGCTTCTCCAGAAGCTTCTTCTTGCGGGTGATGTCGCCGCCATAGCATTTGGCGGTGACGTCCTTGCGCATGGCGGACACGGTTTCGCGCGCGATCACCTTGCCGCCGATCGCAGCCTGCACGGCGATCTTGAAGAGCTGGCGGGGAATGAGGTCCTTCAACCGGGTGCAGAGGGCGCGGCCGCGGGCTTCCGCCTGGCTGCGATGCACGATAGCCGCCAGCGCCTCCACCGGCTCCTGGTTCACCAGGATCGACATCTTGACGAGGTCGCCTTCCTCATAGCCGTCGATTTGGTAGTCGAAGGAGGCATAGCCCCGGCTGATCGACTTCAGGCGGTCATAGAAATCGAACACCACCTCGTTCAACGGCAGGCGGTAGACCAGCATCGCCCGGTCGCCGACATAGGTCAGCTCCTTCTGGATGCCGCGCCGATCCTCGCAGAGCTTGATGACGCCGCCCAGATGCTCGTCCGGCAGCATGATGGTCGCGGTGATCCAGGGCTCCTCGATCTTCGCGATGCGGGTCACGTCCGGCATGTCCGCCGGGTTGTGCATCTCCTTCACCTCGCCCGAAACCATGTGCAGGCGATAGACGACGCTCGGGCTCGTGGCGATCAGGTCGAGGCCGAACTCCCGGTCGAGCCGCTCCTGGATGATCTCCAGATGCAGAAGGCCCAGGAACCCGCAGCGGAACCCGAAGCCGAGCGCGGCGGAGCTTTCGGCCTCGAACTCGAAACTGGCGTCGTTCAGGCGGAGCTTCGCCAGGCTTTCGCGCAATTGCTCGAACTCCGCCGCGTCCGCCGGGAACAGGCCGCAGAACACGACCGGCAGGTTTGGCTTGAAGCCGGGCAACGGCTTTTCCGCGGGCTTGCGGTCGTCCGTGACCGTGTCGCCGACCTGGCAGTCCGCCACGGCCTTGATCGAGGCCGACACATAGCCGATCTCGCCGGGGCCGAGGCGGTCGCGCTTGGTCCGCTTGGGCGTGAAGACGCCGACCTCGTCCACGTCATAGGCCGCGCCCGTCGCCATCATGCGAATGCGCATGCCGCGCTTGAGCTCGCCATTCATGACGCGGACGAGCGTGACGACGCCCAGATACTGGTCGTACCAGCTGTCCACCAGCAGGGCTTCCAGCTTGGCCTCGCGTTCGCCCGTCGGCGGCGGCAGGCGCGTCACCAGCGCTTCCAGCACGTCCGGCACGCCCAAGCCGGTCTTGGCCGAGATCATCAGCGCGTCGGATGCGTCCAGGCCGATCACGTCCTCGATCTGCTGCTTGATGCGGTCGGGCTCGGCCGCCGGCAGGTCGACCTTGTTCAGCACCGGCACGATCTCATGGTCGTGCTCCAACGCCAGATAGACGTTGGCGAGCGTCTGCGCCTCGACGCCCTGGGTCGCGTCGACCACCAGCAGCGCGCCTTCGCAAGCCGCGAGGCTGCGCGAGACCTCATAGGTGAAGTCCACATGGCCGGGAGTGTCGATCAGGTTCAACTCGTAGTCCCGGCCGTCCTTGGCCGTATAGGTGAGCTGGACCGTCTGCGCCTTGATGGTGATGCCGCGCTCGCGCTCCAGTTCCATGCTGTCGAGCACCTGCTCCTGCATCTCCCGGTCGGAAAGGCCGCCGCAGGTCTGGATGAGTCGGTCCGCGAGCGTCGATTTCCCATGGTCGATATGGGCGATGATCGAGAAATTGCGGATATGCGAAAGGTCGGTCATGGCCGGCGGCGACGTCCAAAATTACGAGCAAGCCTGTGATCTAGCGCAAAGCCCGGCGGAAGGGAACGGCGGAAGACGATGCGTCGCCCGTCGCGCCTCAGTTCGGCGGGTAGACATAGCCTTCGAGGATGCGCCGGGCGGTGCGGCCGACGGTGGCGCGCTCGACCTTGTAGCCGTTCCCATCCGGCAAGACCTTGGATTCCGTCACGATGACGCCGGCCGGGTGGCCTATACGGGTCTCCAGACGGTCCTCGATGCCGGGCGCGGCGGCGGCGTGCACGATCGAACCCGGAATCTTCGCCGCGACCCCGGTCGCGACGGTGGAGGTGCCGGCGTATGTCTTGTGCATCTGCTGCATGAACATGAGGCGGGCGACGAAGTCCGCTTCCTCGGCCTTCACCACGCCGCCGCCGAGCACGTTCCGATAGTCCTGAGCGGGCGCGATCATGCCGAGGATCGGCGTCGCCGGCGTCTTGGCCGTGGCGTTCTCCGGCGCATCGACCATGCCCATGGCGAAGGCGGCGGCGCTGCGAATACGCTCTAGCCGTTCGGCGAGGCCCTTGTCGGCGTCGATCTCGGCCGCCGTCTCGGTTCCCTGCAAGCCCACATCGGCCGCGCGGATGAAGACATGGGCGTTGCCCACATCGATCAGCGTCGCGTCGATCGGGCCGACGCCCGCGACCTCCAGCCGGTCGACCGCGTTCCCCGTCGGCAGCAGGCCGCCGGCGCTGGAGCCCGCCGTGCCGGCGAGGTTCAGGGTGATCTTGGCGCCCGCGCCTGGCACGCCCGGCATGGCGAAGTCGCCGCGCTCCAGCGGCCGGCCGCCGCTGACGGGCGTCTCGGCGATCAGCACGCTGTTCAGATTGGCATTGTAGATCCGGACCTCGGTCATCGGCTCGACCGGCCGGACCATGTTTTCCCAAATCGCGAAATGGGCGACGCCGGCGGTCAGGTTGCCGCAGAGCGAGTGATAGTCCACGTGCGGCTCGTCGATCTCCACCTGGCCGAAGGTGTATGTCAGGTGGCAGTCTGGATGGTCCGGCGGCGGCGGGCCGACGACGCAGACCTTGCTGGTCAGCGGGTCGGCGCCGCCCAGGCCGTTGATCTGGCGCTTGTCGGGCGAGCCGAAGATGCCGAGGATCGTCTTGTCGCGCGCCGCCGGATCGCGCGGCAAGTCGCTTTCCTTCAGATAGACGCCCTTGCTCGTGCCGCCCCGAATGATCCAGCAGCGGATCGGCGCCGCCATCGCCAATGCCTCGTCCAACGCGCGCCCTCGCTAATAGAAAATGCGCCGGCAGCCTAGCCCAAGCTCCCCGCCCCCGCCACGGCGTCCCGGGCCGCGGACTCGACTTTCTCGGCGAGGCGGGCCGACTGGCCGGCCGGGTCGTCGAACCAGTCGGTCGACCAGATGCGGATGATGGTCCAGCCCAGACGCTCCAGGGCTTCCTGGCGCAGCCGGTCCCGGTCGCGGGCGGCCGCGGCGGAATGATAGGCGGCGCCGTCGCATTCGACGCCCGCGACATAGCCGTGGGGGAAATCCGGGTGCGTGACGCCGAGGTCGATCCGGTATCCCGCGACGCCGACCTGGGGCGTCGTCTGAAAACCCGCCGCCGCAAGCGCGGCCGCGACGGTCGCCTCGAACGGGCTTTCGTGGTTCTCTGGCGCGCCGACGCGCGTTTCGGGCAGCCGGCCTGTCGCGGCATAGGCCAGGAAATCGTGGAACGCCTTCAAGCCTGCCGCCGACGATCCGTCGACACGCACATCACGCGCCGTCAGCGAGGCGAACAGCTGCGTTTCCTCCCGCGCGCGGGTGAACAGGACATTCAGGCGGCGGTGGCCGTTGCGGCCGTTGATCGGTCCGAAGCGCTGCATCACGACGCCGGTCTTGGCGTCGGGGCCGTATGTCGCGGAAATAAGGATCACGTCGCGCTCGTCGCCCTGCACCGTCTCCAGGTTCTTGATGAAAAAGGGGTCCAGGCCGTCCGCCCGCCACCGCTCCAGATAGGCCTGGACGGCCTCGTCCGCGTCCGCGACTCGGTTGAAGCGGTCCTCGATCAGATCGCGCTGGGCGATGTTCATGGCGACGACGCCGATGGAGCGGGACGGGTCGGCGTGCATCCGCGCGACCGCCGCCTCGACGATGGCGTCCGCCTCATCGGGGTTGACCCGCCGGCCGGCGACATAGCGCGCGCCCTCCACCGGCCGAAGCGAAACGCCGAGCCGGCCCGGCGCGGCGGCGCGGGCGGCGGGAAACACGATCAGCCCGTCGTCGTAGAACTGCTGATTGGAGAACTGGATCAGGCTCTCGTGGCGCGAGCGATAGTGCCAGGCGAGCCGCCGCTCGGGCCGGAAGGCCGCATTGGCGAGGCCGAGGATGCTCTCGTGGGCGACGCGCTCCTCCGCATCCCCGTCCATCTCCTCGTCCGCGCCGCGATAGGCGCTGGCGAAGAAGTCCGTCGGCGGCAACTGCATTTCGTCGCCGACGATCACCGCTTGCTTGGAGCGGGCGAGCGCGCCCAGCGCATACTCCGGCGTCATCTGGGAGGCCTCGTCGATCACCAGCAGGTCGAAGGCCATCGCGCCCGGCGTCAGCACTTCGGCGACGGTCGCGGGCGAGAGCATCAGGCAGGGCTTCAGCGCCTGGATCGCGCGCGGCGCCCGGGCGAACAGCGCGCGCAACGGGATGCGCGGCCGCTTCTGGCCGGCATAGTGCTCGATCAGCGCCTTCTCGGTCTTGTCGCCAACGCGGCCGACGGCGTTTCCGGCCGGAACGGCGGCTGCCGCCAGCGTCGCGCGGATCAGATCCGCCTGCCGCGTCATGATCTCGCGATCGAGCGCTTGAAAACGGGCGCGAAGGCCATCCGCCCTCGCGCCGCGATGGGCCGCAAGCGCCGGCTCCGCCGCGAACGCCGCCGCGATCAGGCTGCGGGCGAGCGCGCGGTCATAGGCATGGGCCAAATCATCGAACGGGCGATCCGCCGTTTCGAACGCCGCTATAAGCGCGCCGAGGCCGGCTTCGGCCGCATCCGAACGGGGGCGCCGCCGCTCGATCCAGGCCGCAAGCGCGGGCTCTCCGGCCAGAAGAGCCGCCCCCGCCGCATCGCCGAGCGCTCTTGGCGAAGCGCCTTCGGCGCCGCCGTCGAACAGCAGGTCCGCATCGAACCCCGCGCCGGCGAGCGCGCCGCGGGCATTCGCCTCCTCATCGAGCGCCGTTCGGGTTTCAGCGCCCGCGGCCTGCAACCGGGCGCGGGCCGCCGCGTAGTCCTCGGCGAAAGCCGCTTCAAGCAGCGCCGGCGCCGGCGCCAGGATGGCCGCGACCGCAGCGGCGAACGCTTGGGTCGCCTCAAGGGCAGGCAGATCGGGGTTGAGGCCGCCGAATTCGCGCCGGGCGCCCATCCGCCGCTCCGCCTCCGCCAACGCGGTTCGGGCCGCCGCGACGGCCCTGAGGCCAGCGGCCGTCGCCGTCGGCTTCGCCTGGATTTCAGCGGCCCTCCGCCGCAAGCCCTCGACATGGCTCGCATTGTCCCGCGCCCGTTGCGGCAGGTCCTTGAGCAACGTCGCGTCCGCCTCGCCCTCGATCTCCGCCATCACCGCGCGCAACGTCGCCGCGAGGTCGCCGCGCGCGGCGAGACGCATCGCTTCGAACCGGGCGTCGTCCGCCTCGAACAGGGCCGCGCGCGCGGCTATCGCGGCCGGCGCGAGGCCAGCGAATTCGGCGCGCACGCGATCGCCGAAATCGGCGGCGGCGCGGAGACCCGCCGCGTCCGTCGCCATCCCGGCGAAGGCCGAACCGAGCGCCAGACGGAGCGCATCGTCCTCGGCGAGCGCGTCGATCTCGGCTCTTGTCGCCAGCGCCTCGGACAACGCCCTGGCGGCATTCGCCTTCTTGGGCAAGCCCGCCGCCTTGAGCCGGTTCATAGCCGCGCGATGCTCGCGGCCGAACAGCCGTTTCCAGAAACCGGCCGCCGCCAGCGCCGTCGCATCCCGGCGCATCGACGCGAGATCGCCGAGCCGGTCGAGGTCGATCCCGTGGCGGCGCGCCAACTCGTCCAGCGCTTTCGCCAGCTCGTCGCTCCGGTCCGCCGCCGCGCGGCCGGCGGCGGCGGCAGCCTGATCGGCGGCTACGATCCGTCGCCACGGCGTCGCCGCCGGGTTCAGCGCCGCCAGCGCATCCGCCGTGACAAGCGCACGCCGCAAGGCGCCGACCGTGGCGTGGCCGCCCACCCCTTCGACGCCGATGTCGCCAATGAAGGACCGCGCGCGCTCCGCCAACGCCTCCCATTGCGCGGCTTCGGCGACCCGCATTTCAGCTGCGGCGGCGAGGTCGCCGACGCTGCCGTCGCCGACGATGGCTTCCAATCCGGCGGCGTATGATGGCAGGTCGTCCGCCGCCAGCGCCGCAACCTCGGACGCGAACGCCTGCGCCATCATCGCCTTCGCCGCGGCCCGCGCCGCCGCATCGTCGAGATAGCCAGCAAGGTCGGACCGTTGCGACGGCGCCGCGAGCGACGGAAACACATCGGCCGCGAGGTTCTCCGGCGCAGGCGGAAGCGCCCCGGCCGCGTCCTTGGCGCGTTCCAGGGCGTCAGGACTTTGCGGCGGCTCGACGTCGGCGCGTCGCCAGCTTTCCCCCGCCGCGCCGAGCGCGCCAGCCGCATCGCGCCAATTTGCCATCAGCTCCAGCAGACGCCGGCGCGCCAGCCCCGACGGCCGCGCATCGCCGAGCGCGCGCCAAGGCGCGCGGGCGGGCGATCCATGGGCTTCACGGAACGCCCGGTCCGTCGTCGCGAGGTCCGCCGCCGCCTGTCGAGTCGCGGCGGCGCCATAGGGGGTCGTCGCTTCGGCCGCCGCCATTAGGATATCGTCGACGCCGGCCGGCAGGTCGAACGCCCACGTCGCTTGCTCCCGCCAAATCAGATCATGAAGCGACAGGCCCAAGGCGCCGAACGGGCGGTTCATGGAAGCCGCATAGTGCGTTAACGACTGTTTCAGGCGACGCGCTTCCGCTAGCGCTTGAGCGAGGCGCGCCGGATCGGCAGCCGGCGCCGGCGCGTCGATGCGCTGTTTCAAGGCGGCCAGCACCTCCTCACGGCGCGCGCCGGCGCCATGCAGGTCGAGGCAGAAGGCGCCGAGGCCGACATCCGCAAGGCGCTTTGCGACGACGTCCAGCGCGGCCGATTTCTCCGCCACGAACAGGACGCGCTTGCCTTGTGAAAGCGCCGCCGCGATCAGATTGACGATGGTCTGCGACTTGCCGGTTCCAGGCGGCCCCTGGACGGCAAGGTCTTCCCCATCGACCGCGGCGGCGTGGACGATGGCGTATTGGCTCGCGTCCGCGTCCAGCACCAGCGGGGCCGGCGTCGCGGACCGGTCTTCCAGGCGGGCGGTCGGTTCCGCCGCGTTTCCATCGGCAGGCGCGCTCCGCCCGCCGAGCAGACCGGCAATCAGCGGATGTTCGGCGAGCGGCCGCTCTTCCCAGTTCGCCGGGTCCAGGTCCCGGTGGATCGCAAGCGCGCCAAAGGTGAACGGCGCGAAGATCGCGAAGCGCCGCACCCGCCATCCGGGCCGCGCTTCGGCCATGCGCTCCACCGAGGCGAAATAGGCTTCGGGCGTCGCGGCGTCCGCGTCGTCGGCCTCGCCGAAGCCCGGCAACGCCAAACCGAAATCCTGGCGGAGCTTGAGCGCGAGCGCCGCGTTCGTCTGAACCTCGCCGGCGCCGGCGCCGACGTCGAACCGCGGCCCGGCGAGGGTCGCCTTGCCGGCGATCTCCACCGGCGCGAGCAGCAATGGGGCGAGGCGCAAAGGCGAATCGGCGCCGCCTTCCCGCCATTCCAGGAAGCCCAGCGCCAGATGCAGCGCGTCGACGCCCTTTTCTTCCCGCCACCGGCGCGCTTCCGCCATCAGCGCGCGGGCGTTGCGGGCCAGATCGTCGGCGAAACGCAGCGTCTGCAAGTCGCCGGCCGGCCGCCGCGCCGCATCGTCGAAATCGCCCGGCGGCGCGAGGTCCGGCGAGGGATCGACGCCGTTCCGCCGCGCCCATTCCGCGAGCGGCATTTCGCGGCCATGCGTCCATGGCGTCATGCCGAGCGCCGCGCGGACGCGATCCTTAAGGTCGCGCAGCGCCGAGGCGCGCGCCCGCTTGTCCCGATCGCCGTCGGAGTGCGCCGCTATGGCGGCAAGGTATTCCGCATCCGTCGCCTGCGCCGCCGCGAGCGCGTCCTGGAAAACGGGCGCATCTTCATCCGTCGGCGCGTCCGGCGGCTCCGGCAGCGGCCGCAGCCGCGCGCTCGCCCGGTTCGCGACCAGCCGCGCGAAAATCTGGTCCGGCGACGCATCGAAGATCTGAAGCTGTGTCCGCGCATCCGCACGGCGCCGGAAGTTCAGGAAGGGATTGCGGCCGGTCAGGTCGATCAGGCGCGACCGCAAATCTTCCAACTTGCGCCGGGCGGCTTCCACGGCGGCGGGCGGCGGCGGTAGGCAAGACGCTGACATGCGCCAAGCCTACCGTCGCAAACCACAATCTTAAACAGTAAAAATACAAAGAATACGACTATAAATCTTTAGTCCGGCCGATTTTATGCGTTCGCCCGCCAGGTGGTTCCAGCCGGTCCGTCTTCCAGGGCCACGCCCTTCGCCGCCAGGTCGTCGCGGATGCGATCGGCCGTGGCGAAGTCCTTCGCCTTGCGGGCGGCGATGCGCTCCTCGATCAGCCGTTCGATCTCTTCCGGCGCGATCTCCATCGGCGCGTCGACCGCCAGCCATTCGGCCGGATCGGCCTGGAGCACGCCGAGCAGGTAGCCCGCCGCCTTGAGCGCGGCCCGGTCCTCCGCCGTCTTGGCGTCGCGCGCGAAGGCGAAGAGCGCGGCCATGGCGGTCGGCGTGTTCAGGTCGTCCTCCAACGCCGCCTGCACCGCCGGCGCCGGCGCGGCCGCGTCGACGCCTTCGGGCAAGGCCGCCAGGGTCTTGTACAACCGGTCGAGATTGCGGCGGGACTGTTCCAGGAGCGCGTCCGTCCAGTCCAGCGGCTGGCGATAGTGGGCGGAGAGCAGCGCCCAGCGGATCGCCTCTCCCGGCGCCTCGGCCAGCAAGTCCCGCACCAGCAGGACATTGCCGATGGACTTGGACATCTTCTCGGCGTCCACGTTTAGGAAGCCGTTGTGGACCCAGTAACGCGCCATATGGTCGTGGCCGAAGCCGCACCGGCTCTGCGCGATCTCGTTTTCGTGGTGGGGGAACTTCAGGTCCGCCCCGCCGCCATGAATGTCGAACATCTCGCCCAGATGCTTCGCCGCCATGGCGGAGCATTCCAGGTGCCAGCCGGGCCGACCGCGCCCCCAGGGGCTGTCCCACCCCTCCTGGTCCGGCGTCGAGGGCTTCCAGAGCACGAAATCGGCGGGATCGCGCTTATAGGGCGCGACGTCGACTCGCGCGCCCGCGATCTGCTCGTCGCGGCTGCGCCGGGAGAGTCGGCCATACTCCGCGAAGGACGGCACGTTGAAGAGGACATGCCCCTCGGCCTCATAGGCGTTGCCCGACGCGATCAGCCGCTCGGCGAGCGCGATCATCTCCGGCACATGCTCGGTCGCATGGGGGTCGAGGGTCGGCGGCAGCACGCCGAGGGCGCCCATGTCCGCCAGATAGGCCGCCTCGAATTCGGCGGCGACGACGGCCATCGGCACGCCGCGCGCCTTGGCGGCGGCCATCATCTTGTCGTCGACGTCCGTGATGTTGCGGGCGTAGACCACGTGGTCGGGGCCATAGACCCGCCGCAGCAGGCGGAACAGCACGTCGAACGCCACCGCCGGCCGGGCGTTGCCGATATGGGCGAAATTGTAGACCGTCGGGCCGCAGACATACATGGTCACGCGGTTCGGGTCGGCGGGCTCGAATAGCTGTTTCTCGCCAGCAAGCGAGTTGAAAAGATGCATGTATTGGAATCCTGAAACGGGTTGGGACGGCCGGATTTATGGGTTCCGGCGACATCGCCTTTCTTGAACAAGGCGGATCATGGAGCCTGCTCCCGTTTCGTGCAGAGATTGTCTTATACTCGGCGGCGGGAAGAGTCCAACAAGGCCGTTAAACGATGTTCCATACCGAACTGTGCGATCTCCTCGGTATCGAGATCCCGATCCTCCAGGGCGCGATGCAAGGCGCCGGCAAGCCGCGCCTCGTCGCCGCCGTCTCTGAAGCGGGCGGGCTTGGCGTGCTGCCCACATATGGCGAGCGCGAAGAAGACCTGATCCGCCAGATCGAGGAGACCCGCGCGCTGACGGACAAGCCCATCGGCGTGAACATCACGCCCCTGGGCGCAAAGTTCACCGAACGCCGGGCGGCCATCTGCATCGAAATGGGCATCCCCGTGGTGACGACCGGCCTCGGCGACCCCGGCCCCCGCGCCGTCTCCGACCTGCGCAACGCCGGCATCAAGGTGGTGCCGGTGGTGCCGACCGTCCGCCACGCGCTGCGGCTGGAGGCGGAAGGCGCGGACGCCATCGTCGCGTCGGGCACGGAGGCGGGCGGCCATGTAGGCCAGGTTGCGACGCTGCCGCTGCTGCCGATGGTGATCGACGCGGTGAAGGTTCCAGTCATCGCGGCCGGCGGCATCGGCGACGCGCGCGGCTTTCTGGCGGCGATGGCCATGGGCGCGGCCGGCGTCCAGCTCGGCACCCGCCTCATCTGCACGGAAGAAAGCGCTGGCGGGCGCTGGTATGCGGAGAAAATTCTGGCGACCAGCGAGGAAGGCACCCTGATTTCCAAGAGCCTAAGCGGCAAGACCGTTCGCGCCTTCGCGACGCCGGAGGTCCGCGCCTTTGAGGAAGCCCGAATGTCCGGCGCGGACGAGCAGGAGCTGAAGCGCCTGCAACGCGTCGTCCGCAAGGGCCGCCACCAGGACGACGACTATCAGGGCGAGCATCAGGCCGTCGTCGGCCAGATCGCCGGCCTGCTGAACCGGGAAGAGCTGATCAAGCCCGCCGGCGAAGTGATCCGCGAAATCATGGACGAGGCCATGCGGCTCACTGAGCGCCTGTCCGCCGTCGCCGCCAGATGAAACTTCCGTGACGGTCTGGCGTCCGCTGCCCTGCGCCGCTACATCGTTCGCTCCCAAGGGCCCGGAGCCGCCTAGATGGACCTGACAATCGAGAACGGGCGCGTGCTGACGCCCGATGGCGCCTTCATCGACGCCGCCGTTTCCATCGAAGACGGACGCATCGCCCATATCGGCGACCCGCCGGCCAAGGCGACGCAGCGGCTTGACGTGGCGGGGGCCTATGTCCTGCCGGGCATGATCGACATCCATGGCGACGCCTTCGAACGCCAGCTGATGCCGCGCCCCGGCGTCCACATCGACCATGACATCGCACTGATGGAGACGGACCGGCAGCTTATCGCCAACGGCGTCACCACTGCCTATCACGGCGTCACCCTTTCCTGGGAGCCGGGCCTGCGCAGCGCCGAGGCGTTTCGCGCATTCCTGGCCGCCCACGAGCGCCTGAAACCCCGGTGCATCGCCGACGGTCGCCTGCACCTTCGCTTCGAAACGGCGAATGTCGGCATGGTCGACGAGACGGCGGACTGGATCGCGGCCGGGCGCGTGGACGCCATCGCCTATAACGACCACCTGCCGCACATCACGCGCTACCGGAACAACCCGGACAAGATGAGCGTCTACGCCAACCGGTCCGGCATGGCGCTCGCCGACTTCCTGGACCTGGTCGGCCGCGTCGCGGCGGAAGCGGCCGAGCGCGGCGGCGAAGGGGTCGAGACCCTGGCGGCCGCGGCGCGGGCGAACGGCCTGCCCCAGCTTTCCCATGACGACGACACGCCCGCGACCCGGGAGCGGTTTCACGCGCTCGGCTGTCGCATCGCCGAATTCCCCATGGGCGACGAAACGGCGGCGGCGGCGAAGGCGATGGGCGATCCCATCGTGCTCGGCGCGCCCAACGTCGTGCGCGGCGGCAGCCACACCGGCCTGCAATCGGCCGCCGAGTCCGCCGGCAAGGGCCTCTGCGACATCCTCGCGAGCGACTATTACTATCCAGCATTGCTGCACGCGCCCTTCATCCTGGCGCGGGATGGCGTGCTGGACCTCCCGGCCGCCTGGCTGATGGTCTCGACCGCGCCGGCCGACGCGCTGGGCCTGACGGACCGGGGCCGGCTCGCGGCGGGCCAGCGCGCCGACATCGCCGTCATCGCCGACCAGGAAGGCGCCCCGAACCTCCGCGCGACCGTGACCGGCGGCCGGCTGAACGCCTTCGGCTGAGCGGCTGCGCGCCTCGCCCGATTTGGCGCTAGACTGGCCCCCGAACGAAATATGGGGGGACGAACGATCCATGGGCGAAACCACGAAACGCATCCGCGACGCAGGCGGCAAGGCGGAGGCGATCCGCGTCGACGGGCCGAAGCTGACGGCCCTCGCCGACGGCTATCTGGACCTCGACCTCTCTCGCTTCCCCAATGTCGTGCGCGGCATCGGCGACGACCTGGCGACGGCCGACGGCCAGGACCTCAATGATCTGACGGTTTCCGTGAACGCCTTTCTGATCGAACTCCCGGGCCGGCTTTGCCTGGTCGACGCCGGCGACGGATCCAGGCGCGGCGCCTCGCTCGGCCATCTGCGGCGCGCGATCGGCAAAGCGGGCTTCGACCCCCAGGACGTCACCGACATTTTCATGACGCATCTGCACGGCGACCACGCCGCCGGGCTGACGGAAGGCGGCGAGCCGATCTTCCGGGACGCGACCCTGCATGTCGCGGCCGAGGAAGCCCGCTTCTGGCGGACGCCTGAAGAGCATGACGAAATTCAGGCGACCCAGACGCCGCTCGCCCTGGCCGCGATGGAGGCCTACCGGGACCGCATGGTCGAGTTCCAGCCGGACAGCGAGATCGCGCCGGGCGTCTGCGTCCGCGCCCTGCCGGGCCACACGCCGGGCCAGGTCGGCTTCCTGCTGGGCGCGGACGACCCCGTGCTGATTTCGGCCGACGTGGTGCATCTGCCGGCGCTGCAGGTGAAGCATCCCGATTGGGGCTTTCTGTTCGACGCGGACGGGGCGACGGCGCTGAAGACGCGACTGGCGCTCTTCGACGAAATCAAGCAGTCGGGCCTCCGCATCGCCGGCGCCCATATCCCATTCCCCGGCGTCATCCGCGTTCGGGAAGACGACGAAGGGCCGACCTTCGAACAGGCGGCCAATTAAAAGGAACCGGGAGGAACGGCCATGACGGTGAAAGTTGGATATCTCCTGCCGACGCGGGAATCGGTGATGGAAGGGCGGCCGGAAGCGGCGCCCCTATTGCGGCTGGCCGAAAAGGCCGAGGACCTTGGCTACGATTCGATCTGGGTCGGCGATTCGGTGATCGCCCGCCCCCGCCACGAGCCGCTGACCCTGCTCGCCGCCGTCGCCGGGCGCACGCGGCGGCCGGAACTCGGCACGGCCGTGCTGCTGCCCGCACTGCGCAATCCCGTGCTCTTGGCGCACCAGGCCGCGACCCTGGATCAGGCGAGCGAGGGCCGGCTGATCCTCGGCATGGGCATCGCCACCGACGTGCCCAATATCCGCGCGGAGTTCGAGGCCTGCGGCGTGCCCTTCGAGAAGCGCGTCGGCACGATGCTGGAAGGCCTCCGCCTCGCCCGCGCGCTCTGGACCGGCGAGCCGGTCGATTGGGACGGGCGGTGGAAGATGTCCGGCGCGGTGCTCGGCCCGACGCCGCACCGCCCCGGCGGACCGCCGATCTGGATGGGCGCCAAGGTCGAGGCCGCCTTCAAGCGGATCGCGAAGGAATTCGACGGCTGGTTCCCGAACGGGCCGGAAGTGGAGGGCTGGAAGGCGCAGCGCGACGAATTGGACGACGCCGTCCGCGCGGCGGGCCGGGACCCGAAGGACGTGACCAAGGCCTTCTACGCCACGCTCTACATCGACGACGACGCCGAGAAGGCCGACCGGCGCATGAACGAATTCATGGCGAGCTATTACGGCCAGCGGCCGGATGTGATGCGGAAGCTCCAGGTCTGCTATGCCGGGCCGGCCGCGGGCGCGGCGGAGTGGCTGAAGGGCTACGCGGACGCCGGCGTCGAACATTTCTGCCTGCGCTTCGCCGGCGAGCATGACGCCCACCTGGCAGCCGCCGCCAAAATACGCCAAAGCCTCGGCTGGTAGACAGGCGCGGCGACGGTCCTTTTCACCGCGCCGACGTTCAGAACCGCCAAGCCATTGATCCACGCGCGCTTCGCCCAAGATAAGGGCGAGGCGTCGCCGCGGACGCGCGTTCGCGCCATCCCTGACAGGAAACGCAGATGCCCGAAACCGCGTTATCAACACCTGACTCTATTGCGTTAAACATAATAGTTCCTATTATGTTCCAATCTCTTCGGAGGATGTTGCGAATTATTTGCGATGGACCGGGGATGGCGCTTCATGTAGAGTACCAAGACTAACAAAACACAATATCTTGCGAATACCTGGGGAAAACCTTTGTCCCCAGGCTGTGGATGGAGCGAGCGCGATGGACGGTGAGGCGCGGATTTTGGCGGATGCGGGCGCAAACGCCGCTATGGATAAGGCGTTGGATATCGAACGCACGACTCTGACCGCGCACGCCCTCGGCGGCGAGATCGGCCGCGACGTCTACCAGAACGACCGCGGCATCCGCGTCCACATGGACCGGTCCCGCGACGCCAATCTGACCGCGTTCGGCAAGGCCACCCTGGCGGACCGCTATCTGCTGCCGGATGAGTCCTTCCAGGACCTGTTCGCCCGCGTCGCCGGCCATTTCGCGGACGATTCCGCCCACGCCCAGCGCCTCTACGACTACATTTCGAAGCTGTGGTTCATGCCGGCGACGCCGGTGCTCTCCAATGGCGGCACCAAGCGCGGCCTGCCGATCTCCTGCTTCCTGAACGAGGCGAACGACAGCCTCGAGGGCATCGTCGGCCTCTGGAACGAGAATGTTTGGCTGGCGGCGCGCGGCGGCGGCATCGGCAGCTATTGGGGCAATCTGCGCTCGATCGGCGAGCAGGTCGGCCGCAACGGCAAGACCTCGGGCGTGGTGCCGTTCATCCGGGTGATGGACAGCCTGACGCTCGCCATCAGCCAGGGCAGCCTTCGGCGCGGCTCGGCGGCGGTGTATCTGCCGGTGTGGCACCCGGAGATCGAGGAGTTCGTGGAGATCCGCCGGCCGACCGGCGGCGACCCGAACCGCAAGGCGCTCAACCTGCATCACGGCGTGCTGATTACCGACGCCTTCATGCGCGCCGTGGAGGCGGACGAAAGCTGGACGCTGACCAGCCCGAAGGACGGCGCGCCGCTGAAGCAGATTTCGGCGCGGAGCCTCTGGATCCGCATCCTGACCGCGCGCATCGAAACGGGCGAGCCCTACATCATCTATTCCGACACGGTGAACCGGCAGATGCCGGAGCATCAGCGCCTGGCTGGCATGTCGGTCAAGACGTCGAACCTGTGCAGCGAGATCACGCTGACGACGGGGATCGACCATGAGGGCGGGGACCGCACGGCCGTCTGCTGCCTTTCCTCGCTCAACCTCGAGACCTACGACCAGTGGAAGGACGAGGAAGGCTTCGTCGAGGACGTGATGCGCTTCCTGGACAACGTGCTCCAGGACTTCATCGACACCGCCTCGGACGATTTCTCCAAGGCCCGCTACGCCGCCATGCGGGAACGCAGCGTCGGCCTCGGCGTCATGGGCTTCCATTCCTTCCTTCAGCAGAAGAACCTGCCGTTCGAAAGCGCCATGGCGAAGTCCTGGAACCTGCGCATGTTCAAGCAGATCCGCGCCGCCGCCGACGCCGCTTCCATGAAGCTCGCCGAAGAGCGCGGCGCCTGCCCGGACGCGGCGGACTATGGCGTGAAGGAGCGCTTCTCCCACAAGCTCGCGATCGCGCCGACGGCCTCCATCTCGATCATCTGCGGCGGCGCCTCGCCGGGGATCGAGCCCAACGCCGCCAACGCCTTCACCCACAAGACGCTGTCCGGCTCGTTCGGCGTGCGCAACCGCTATCTGGAGCGGACGCTGGAGACGCACGGCCGGAACGACGCCGAAACCTGGTCCTCGATCACGACGCACGAAGGCTCCGTCCAGCATCTGGATTTCCTTTCCCAGGACGAGAAGGACGTGTTCAAGACCGCGTTCGAGCTGGACCAGCGCTGGGTGATCGAGCACGCGGCCGACCGCACGCCCTTCATCTGCCAGTCCCAGTCCGTGAACCTGTTCCTGCCGGCGGACGTGCATAAGCGCGATCTGCACCAGTTGCACTTCCAGGCCTGGAAGAAGGGCATGAAGTCCCTTTACTATCTCCGCTCCAAGTCGATTCAGCGCGCCGCCGTCGTCAGCCGGACCGGCCCCGCCACAATCGTGGAATCGATCGAAGGCGGCGACCTGGATTACGAGGAATGCCTCGCCTGCCAGTAGGCGGGCGCTATAGTACGACCAACCGGGGCCTGGATGGGCCCGTCACCGGCCATCCGGCCCCGCAGGAAGCGACCATGCCGTTACTCGACGCGAAAGCGACCTATAAGCCGTTCGACTATCCCTGGGCCTACGAGGCCTGGCAGACGCAGCAGCGCGTCCACTGGCTGCCCGAGGAAGTGCCGCTCGCCGACGACGTGCGCGACTGGACCCAGTCCCTGACCGAGAGCGAGCGCAATCTCCTCACCCAGATCTTCCGGTTCTTCACCCAGGCCGACGTCGAGGTGAACAACTGCTACATGAAGCACTATTCCCAGGTGTTCGAGCCTACGGAAGTGCAGATGATGCTGGCGGCGTTCTCCAATATCGAGACGATCCACATCGCCGCCTACAGCCACCTGCTCGACACCATCGGCATGCCGGAGATCGAGTATTCCGCCTTCCTCCACTACAAGGAGATGAAGGACAAATACGACTACATGCAGCAGTTCGGCGTTTCGACGAAGCCGGACATCGCGGTGACGCTGGCGGTCTTCGGCGCCTTCACCGAGGGCCTGCAGCTGTTCGCCAGCTTCGCCATGCTGCTGAACTTCCCGCGCTTCAACAAGATGAAGGGCATGGGCCAGATCGTGGCGTGGTCCGCCCGGGACGAGAGCCTGCACGCGGACTCGATCATCCGCCTGTTCCGCACCTTCATCCGCGAATATCCCGAAGCGGCCGAGGGGCTGGAGCCGAAGCTGCGCGACGCGCTCCGCACCATCGTCGCCCACGAGGACGCGTTCATCGACCTGTCGTTTGAGCTCGGCGCCATCGAAGGGCTGACCCCGCGCGCGGTGAAGGACTACATCCGCTATATCGGCGACATGCGCATGGGCCAGCTCGGCTACCGGGAAGAATTCGGCATCGAGAGCAATCCGCTACCCTGGATGGACGAGATGCTGAACGGCCTGGAGCACGCCAACTTCTTCGAAAACCGCGCCACGGAATATTCCAAGGCCGCGACCAAGGGCACCTGGGAAGATGCCTTCGCCTGAGCCGCCGCGCGGCCGCCGCCGCTCCCGCGCCTATCCTCGCTGAACCGCCAGTCCCCGCCAGAACGCCGCCCAAGTTCCGCCCGGCGCCGCCTGGCGCCTATGAAATCACGGGCAGGACGTCGACGCGGTAGGCGTGGCCCAGCATGCGGTCGCCGTGGGCCGGGTCGACCAGGCGCATGGCGAAGGCGTCGCCGCCGGCGATCTCGCCGATGACGGGGATGGTGCCGAGGAAGAGCGCCGTGCCCACGGGCAGGGCGTCGCTCTCCGTATAGAGGCGCACCATCTCTTCCGGGCGGCGACAACTCGCGAGCGTGCCGGTCTGGTATTCGACCGTGGCGCCGTCCCGCTCCTGGGCCGATTCGAGGCGGATGTCGTCCCACCCCTCCAGCACGTCCTCCAGGCGCCAGACCTGGCGGGAGACGGGCTTCACGCAGAGCTGCTTGGAATGGGCGATCGACCAGGCTTCGGCCTTGCGGTCCGTGTGGTCGGAGCCGACGGCGACCAGGATGCCGCTCGCCGTGCCGATCAGCACCGCCTCCACCTCGCCCGAGCCGCCGTCGCCCACGGTCTGGATGAAGGCGGCCTGGGTCAGAAGGTCGGCCGAAACCCGATAGAACAGCGGCATCGTCGACGGCCCCGGCACGCCGATTTCCGCCAACTCGTCGATATGATGCTGCACCGCCTCGGCGTCCCGCCCGGTCCAGCCGCCGATCACCACCTGATCGATCTCGACCTCGACCGACGTCGTGCCGCCGCCTACTTCCTGTATGTCGAACTGCATCTGGCGCTCCCTTGCGTCGGCGGTCACTTAGAGCGAAGAGAGGCGCATGCGCAAGTCCGAACGCCGCCCGGCCCGAAGCAGCGGAGCCGCCCGCCGCATCGCCCGCCGCCGCCTGGCGACGTTCCCGGCCCTGGCGCTGGCCTTGCTGGCGGCCGCCTGCGCCGTCCCCCGGGAAGCGCCGCCGGGGCCGCGCGCCGGGCCGCCCGAGATCGCGGCGGACGCGTTCCTGACGCGGGACGGCCTCGCCCTGCCGCTCCGCCGCTGGGCGCCGGGGGAAGCGGCCGGGGACGCCTCCGCCACGTCCCCGACGACGCCGGCCGCGCCGGCCGCGCCGGCCGCGCCGGCCGCGCCGCCCAAGGCCGTCATCCTGGCGCTGCACGGCTTCAACGACTATTCGAACGCCTTTCGCGAGATCGGCCCGAAGCTCGCGGCCCATGGCTTCCTGGTCTACGCCTACGACCAGCGCGGCTTCGGCGCGGCGCCCCATCGGGGCCTCTGGCCGGGTTCGGCCCGGATGACGGCGGACGCGATCGACGCCGCCCGCCTCCTCGCCCGGCGCCACGCCCCCGCGCGGCTCTACCTGCTCGGCCTCTCCATGGGGGGCGCGGTCGCGATGACGGCGCTCGCCGAGCGGCCGGACCTGGCGGCGGGCGCGATCCTGGTGGCGCCGGCCGTGCGCGGGCGCGGACACCTGCCGAAATGGCAGCTCTGGGCGCTGGACGCCGCCGTCGCGACGATCCCCTGGTTCCCGGCGACGGGGGAGGGCCTCAACATCCGCCCGACGGACAATATCGGCGAGCTTCGCCGCATGTCGCGGGACCGGAACGTCATCAAGGAGACGCGGCTCGACGCCATCCATGGCCTCGTCGACCTGATGACCCGCGCCGCCGCCAGCGCGCCCGCGCAGAAGACGCCGCTCCTGCTGCAATACGGCCTGAAGGACGACCTGGTGCCGATGACGCCGACCCTGGCCGCGCTGAAGGCGCTCCCCGCCCCGCTGGCCGGCCGGCCGACCCACCGCATCGCGGTCTACCCGGACGGCCGGCACATGCTGCTCAGAGACCTCGCCGGTGACCGCGCCATCGCCGACATCGCCGCCTGGATCGCCGATCCGGCCGCCCCCCTCCCCTCCGGCGCCGACCGCGCGGCGCTCGACCGTCTGGCCGAGGCGGCGGCGGGGGAATAATTCCGTTTGACTGCGCGCCCGCTTCCGCTAGTGTCCCCCTCCCAAGCGCCCGTAGCTCAGTGGATAGAGCGTCCGCCTCCGGAGCGGAAGGTCAGAGGTTCGAATCCTCTCGGGCGCGCCATTTCCAAACTGCACCTCAAATTCTTGCCACAATAACTACACCTAAAACACACACCATTAAATAAAATCAACTACATATTTTATCAACGATCTAAATCATGCGTATAGGGGCACGGTCATTTTTACATACACCCCTCTACACGTTTCCTTATTAAATTAACTGGTTAGAACATACACAACATAACCGACTGATAAAATAAATGAAAATGGATATGCAGTTATTTGTTTTTTAATTTTTGGCACTCTTGAAAGCATTAACCAGTTAATTGATTTGAGAAAAAACACTGTAATGATCGATAAATACATCAATAATGTTGGCAGCAAAGTTGTTATAAAAAGCGTATTAAACAATATTAATTTTTCATTTAATGAACGCCCAAGACCCGCAAGTTGATTGTTTAAACCTCTTGCGAACACTATACTTACAGTAACATATTCATCGCATTTATCCTTAAAGGCCCCCTGAAGCCCGCGGTCATAACCAAATCGCAGGATACCACCCCCGCTAATACATAAAAGAACCTCGTTGCCACCATATCCTATTGTAAAATAATTACTAAGCACATTAGCTGCATTCAGAAAATTAAAACCTTCATATAAAAATGATGGAAATGTATCTTCTATAATATCCGCCAAAATAAAAGAATTTGTGTATAACATATAAAACTGCATAATTGAATGCGCACCACCAGATACATTTACGTTGTATGCTTGAATCTTCTTTTCTCTATCACGCTCAACACGATCCTTGGGTGCATATAAAAATTGCATCGGGTCATAATCTTTAACCCCATTGTTAAGCCGCGTTGCTAGAATAGAGCCTTCAATTACCTCCATTTCTTGAATTTGGACATTTAGCAACGGTAATGCTTGAAACACCATCTCATCAATTTTTGGTATTAGCGATTCTGATGACACCTCAAAATATACTTTAACTTCACTAGGAGAGAGACCATCTTCTTCGAATAGTGCTCCTGTAAAGGAACCCTCATATATGTTTGGATGTAATTGAGAACCCACAATCTTGGGGCGGCTCTCAACCCAATCCTGTTGTAATCGCGCATAAATGCCTTCCCTCGGTGCGCTTGTAACAATTATTACGACAACAGCAATAAATACTGCGTACCATAATATGAAAATATTCATCGTAACAATAATATCCGCAACCATAAAGAGCATAGTTCTAAATATACTTTGTGATGCGAATGCCGCCTCGACGAATATTTTTGTTTGCGCTATACTAATATAATCAATTAATATATTTGAAATAATTACAATAATAAAAATTATAATCTGATATTCTTCGAGCTTAAACTGAGGCCACGATGTAGAAAATAAAAACTGCAGCAAAAGCACTAGTATTAAGCTAAATAACGAAAGAAAACATGATGCTTTCATAAATTTCCATGAGTTTATCGGGCCACCAAAATATCTGGTAAATACTATATAATGAGCCGCTGATATTGCACGCAAAAATCTTTCTATAATGCTTTTATGCCCTGAGTTTTCGTTTATAAATTTATCTATTCGGCACCTTTGCTCGTTTCCGATAAAAATATTATCTAAGATAAACCCTATTCCCAACAAGGATGCAAGCATTGTTATTGTATTTTCCATATTAAATACTTTTCAATGCATACTTTTATTGCTTAATTTCGTGATTTTACCGATCATATTTTTCAATTTAACTTTCTATTGATTTCATTTGCACTTCGAGTGTCGTTGCAAACGTTGCTTGCGTTGCCGGCACCGCGAGTCGCAATGTATGTTATAATAATATTTTTCGCAGGTGAAGCGTCAACCCTGTTTGTCGGATGCAAATAAATTTAATGAGTTATTGCGCAGCAATTGCTCAGGCGTCCATTAATAGCGGTCCAGTGTAGCTCGCTAATTTTCAGTCCTCTGTTTGATTGAAAAGCTTTCGACCGTATCAAGGTGCGCACACAATGTTATGGTTTCGGGTGTGGTCGAACGACAGGGTCCGGCTCCAGTAGCGTGGTACACGCCCGCATATTGGAACGGCTCAGGCCTGAGGTCTTTGATATCGAAATTATACGTCGCCCTCTCGTTAGTTATTCGTTTGCACTTGGACGCCTCGGTCTCGCAGCCAAGTAAACGGGTGCATAGGAAGGAGGACATCGCTCGCGTCCCCCCCTCAAAACGCCAACAAGTTCTCCCGAAACTGCTCATGCTCATAGGCCTTGCGCACCAGTCCCCGGTCCTGGAGGGCGGGGACGAGGCCGTCTTCGATTTCGGCCAGGGTGCGGCGGTTGACGTTGGGCATGGAGAAGAGGAAGCCGTCGCCGCCGACCTCCTGCATCGCCTCGCCCATCTGGGCCGCGACGGAATCCGGCGTGCCGCAGAGGTCGATCGAGAGGTCGACGGCGTTGTAGCTGGCCATCGTCTGGCGGATTGAGCGGCCCTTGGCGAGTTTGCGGAACTGCTCCAGGTTCTGCTGGTGGCCGTTGGTGGTGACGTCGTCCGGCAGGGGCTTGTCCAGGTCGAACTGGCCGAAGTCGATATTGGTGACCTTGCCGAAATGGGCCAGCCGCTCGACGATGCGCGCTTCTGAAATCTTCGCCCGGTGGTCGCGCCGGGCCTCCGCCTCCGCCATCGTCTCGCCGAGGATCGGGTTGATCAGGTAGAGGATCTTGCAGTCCGCCGGATTGCGGCCCCGGGCCTGCATATTGGCGTGCACGTCCTCCCGGTAGGCCTTCATCGCCGCGAAGCCCTTGGCGTTGACGACGATGGTGTCCGCGTGGGCGGCGGCGAACTTGCGGCCCCTTGGCGAGCCGCCCGCCTGGGCGATCACCGGCCGGCCCTGGGGCGCCGGGCCGGAGTTGAGCGGCCCCCGCGTCTGGAAATACTTGCCCTTGTAGTTGACCGCGTGGACCTTCTCATGGTCGACCAGCACGCCGGACGCCCGGTCCGCGACGATGGCGCCCGGCTCCCAGGAATCCCAAAGGCCGTTGCAGACCTCCATGAACTCGTCCGCCATGTCGTAGCGGAGATCGTGCTCCGGCATGCCCTGCATGCCGAAGTTCATCGCCGCGAAGTCGGAACTGCCGGTGACGGCGTTCCAGCCGATGCGCCCGCCGGACACCTGGTCCAGCGTCGCCACCAGGCGGGCCAGCAGATAGGGGTGATAGGCGTAGGTGCCGAAGGTCGGCACGATGCCGATGCGGGACGTGACCTGCGTCATCAGCGCCGCGACCACGGACGGGTCCTGCCGGGGGACGGAAAGCCCGTTCCGAAGATAGACCTCCGTCGAGCCGCCGAAGCTTTCGCCGACATAGGAGCTGTCTTCCAGCAGGATATAGTCGAAGCAGGCGCGCTCCAGCGAACGGGCCATGTTCAGGAACAGCTCCGGCCGCATCCAGCTTTCGCCGATATGCCCGGTCCACGCCTCGCCCCAGGCCTGCGCGCTGGAGCCTTGAAGAAACCACGCCATGTGAAAGGGTTTGGCGGACATGCCTGCGCACTCCCTCGCCGCGGGCGCCGCCGAAAGGCCGCCCGCGCGCGCCAGTTAGGCGGGCCCTCCGCCGGCCGGAGCGCCCCGGTCCCGCCAGTCTGCGGCCCAACGTCCCCGGCCGCAACCGGTCCGCCAAGGTTGCGACAAATTGGCGGGCGCGACCTGGGCCGGGGCGCTTGCGCGCGCCGGCCGTGACATTGATACTCATTTTCATTGATAATCATTATCATTCGCTTTCGCATCCGGGCGCGGCCCGGACAGAGCCAGCCAGAGGACGTGACATGAAACGAAAAGTGTTCGCCGCAGCATTAGCCATCGCCGCGGCGACGGGCGCCGCGGCAGAGGCCGAGACGCCGGCCGCGGTCGTCTCCGCCTATGCCGATATCGCCCTCGCCGCCTATGGGGACAGCCTGGAGACCGCGAAGGCGCTCGACGCCGCCGTCGACGGGCTGATCGCCAAGCCGACGGCCGCGACCCTGCTCGCCGCCCGCGCCGCCTGGATCGCGGCCCGCGAGCCCTACCAGCAGACGGAGGCCTTCCGCTTCGGCAACGCCATCGTCGACGACTGGGAAGGCCGCGTAAACGCCTGGCCGCTGGACGAGGGCCTGATCGACTATGTGGACGCTTCCTACGGCGCCGAGTCGCCGGAGAACGCGCTCTACACGGTCAACGTCGTCGCCAACCCGATGCTGAAGGTGAACGGCAAGGCGGTCGACGCCTCCAAGATCACCCCGGCGCTGCTCGCCGAAACGCTGCACGAGGCGGAGGCCGTGGAGGCGAATGTCGCGACCGGCTACCACGCCATCGAATTCCTCCTCTGGGGGCAGGACCTGAACGGCACGGGCGCCGGCGCCGGCGCCCGCCCGGCGACGGACTTCGACCCCGCCAATTGCACCGGCGGCGCCTGCGAGCGTAGGGCCGCCTATCTGAAAGCCGCCGCCACGCTGCTGGTCGCGGACCTGGAGGAGATGGTCGCCAACTGGACGGCGGACGGCGCCGCGCGAAAGGCGCTCGCGGCGGACCCGAACGCCGGCGTCGCCGCGATCCTGACCGGCCTCGGCTCCCTCTCCTATGGCGAGCTCGCGGGCGAGCGCATGAAGCTCGGCCTGCTGCTGCACGACCCGGAGGAGGAGCATGACTGCTTCGCCGACAACACCCACAACTCCCACTACTTCGATCAGCTCGGCATCCAGAACGTCTATACCGGCCGCTTCAAGCGGGTCGACGGCTCCCTCGTCTCCGGCGCTTCGGTCTCCGACCTCGTGCGGGCGGCGGACCCGACGCTGGATGCGGAAATCCGCGCCAAGCTGAGCGTCACCACGTCCGCCATGGCTGTCATGCGCGCCCGGGCGGACGCGATAGAGGCCTATGACCAGATGATCGGCGAGGGGAACAACGCCGGCAACGCCGTCGTCCAGGCCGCCATCGACGGGCTGATCGACCAGACGCGCTCCATCGAGCGGGCGGTCGGCGCGCTCAAGCTCGGCGCGATCGCGTTCGAAGGCTCGGACAGCCTGGATGACCCGAACGCGGTCTTCCAATAGGTCGCATGGCCCTGGCCGGGTCCGCCGGGGAGAAAGGCGCGCGGCATGGGTTACGGCATCCGGTTCTGTCTGCTTCTGGCGATGGCGCTTGCGGGGACCGCCGCAAGCGCCGGGCCGCCGCCAGAACGCCCGGACCTCGCGCCTAAGGACAGGGCGCGGGTCGCGGCGGCGACCGCGCCCGCCACAAGCTTCGACACGCCGGAGCGGTTCGAGCGCATGGCCGCCGGCGCCGCCACCTCCACCGCGACGGCCAATGTCAACGCCTTCTCCCACCCCTCGGCCAACCTGACGTTCGAGGGCAAACGGGATTTCGCGCTCGGCAACGGCCTGTTCCGCAAGCTCTGGGCGCCGGCCCCGGCCTCCACCCACGCCTCGGACGGGCTCGGCCCCCTCTTCAACGCCCGGTCCTGCCAGCGCTGCCACCTGAAGGACGGGCGCGGCCACCCGCCGGACGGGCCGAACGATCAGGCGACCTCCATGTTCCTGCGCGTCTCCGCGCCGCCGAAGACGGAGGCCGAACGGCAGGCGCTGGCGGAGCGCCGCCTGCTCGTCATCCCCGAGCCGACCTATGGCGTCCAGATACAGGATCTCGCCGTTCCCGGCCTCCCCGGCGAAGCGCGCATGACCATCGCCTATGAGGAAACGACCGTCGCGCTCGCCGGCGGCGAGACGGCGTCCTTGAGGAAACCGACCTACGGGCTGAGCGATCTCGGCTACGGCCCGATGCGGGCGGACGCCATGCTCTCGCCCCGCGTCGCGCCCCAGATGATCGGCCTCGGCCTGCTGGAAGCGATCCACCCGAACGACATTCTGGCGCTGGCGGACCCCGACGACGCGGACGGCGACGGCGTATCCGGCCGCCCGAGCTGGCTGCTGGACGGGGAAACGGGCGCGCTCGTGCTCGGCCGGTTCGGCCACAAGGCCTCCAAGCCGACGGTGCGCGCCCAATCGGCCGGCGCCTTCGCCGGGGATATCGGCATCTCCACCCCGGACGTTCCCAATCATTCCGGCGACTGCACGGCGCGGCAGCCGGCGTGCCTTGCGGCGGCGACGGGCGTGCAGCCGCGCCTCGGCGATACGGAAGCGCCGGACCCGGTGCTCGATCTGGTCACGTTCTACGCCGCCAATCTGGCCGTGCCCGCCCGGCGGGACGTGGACGCGCCGGACGTGCTGCGCGGCAAGGCGCTGTTCTATGCGAGCGGCTGCACGGCCTGCCACAGCCCGAAGTTCGTCACCAGCCGGAAGGCCGAGCGGCCGGAGCATCGCTTCCAGTTGATCTGGCCCTATACGGACCTGCTGCTGCACGACATGGGCGACGGCCTCGCGGACGGGCGGCCCACCGGCGACGCATCGGGCCGGGAATGGCGGACGGCGCCGCTTTGGGGCGTCGGGCTGACGGAGGCCGTGAACGGCCACACCTATTTCCTGCATGACGGCCGCGCGCGAAATCTGCTGGAAGCCGTGCTCTGGCACGGCGGCGAGGCGGAAGCTTCCCGCGAGGCCGTCGTCCAGATGTCGCCTGCGGACCGGCGGGCGCTGATCCGCTTTCTGGAGTCGCTCTGATGATCGCCCCATTGCGAACGGTCCCGCCCGCGCTGGCGCTCGCGCTCGCCGTCATGCTGGCGCCGCCGGCCCGCGCGGACGAAGCGCCGCCGCCGGAAGCGCTCGCCGCCAGCGTCGCCGGCGCCGTCGAGGGCATGATCCTGCCTGGCTACCGCGCCTTCGAGGCGGCGGCGACGGCGGAAGCGGAGGCCCTCGCCGCGCTCTGCAAGAAGCCCGGCGCGACGCCGCTCTGGCGCGCGCGGCGCGGCTTCAAGCGGCTGGCGGCGGCGTTCTCCCGGATCGAACCGTTCCGTTTCGGCCCGGCCAGGCGGGACAATCGCTTCGAACGCCTGTTCTTCTGGCCGGACCGGCGCGGGCGCGGTTTCCGGCAGGTGACCGAAATCATCCGCGTGCAGGACGAGAGCGCCCGCGCCTCGGACAGCCTCGCCGACAAGAGCGTCGCCGTTCAGGGCCTGCCGGCGCTCGACTATGCGCTCTTCGGGCGGGAAAGCGAGCAATTGCGGACGGACGCGCCGGCGGCGGCGTTCCGCTGCGCCTACGCCCAGGCGCTCGGCGGCCGCATCGCCGCGGTGGCGGCGGCGCTGGCGCGGGACTGGGCCGAAGGCTACGGGCGCCTCGTCGAAGCGCCGGGGCCGGACAATCCCGTCTACCGCAGCCATGGCGAGGTCATGCAGGCGCTGCTGCGCTCGGCGCGGGAGCAATTGCAGGTCGCGGCGGACTTCAAGCTGGCGCGCGTCATCGGCGACGCGGACCGGCCGCCGCAGCCCGCGACCGCGCCCTTCCCCCAGGCCGGCGTCGGCCTGCGCACGACGGACGCCAACATCGCCGCCATCCAGGACCTGCTGGCCGCCATGAACCTGCCGGCCCTGATGGGCGCGGAAAGCGCCGGCATCCCGGACGAGCTGGCCTTTCATCTGGCGGGCGCCAGAACGGCGCTCCGGGACGCGATCGATCTTGCCGGCGATCAGTGGCCGGCCGTGCTCGCTAACGCCGAAGCGCGCAGCCGGGCGGGCTATGCGGTCCTGGCGCTCGGCTACGCGATCGAAATTCTGGGGGAGCGCCTGCCGCAGGCGCTCGGGCTTGTAGCGGGGTTCAATTCGCTCGATGGAGATTAGCCGCAGAAGCGCGCTCGCCGGCCTCGCCGCTCTCGCGTCGGCGCCGGCGGCGGCCGAAACGTCCAGTCCCGCGCCCGCCTATATCGCGGCGCTGAAGGACCGCCAGGGCTTCGCCGCCGTGCTGCTGGACGCGGCGGGGGAGGCCATCGCGCGGGCGGACCTGCCGGCCCGGGGCCACGGCGCCGCCGTTTCCCGGCAAGCGGGCCTCGCCTTGGTCTTCGCGCGGCGGCCCGGCGGCTACGCCCTCGTCTTCGATCTGGCGAGCCGACGGCCGGCCGGAATGTTCGCGCCCCCGGCCGAACGCCGCTTCAACGGCCACGGCGCGTTCTCGGCGGACGGCCGCCTGCTCTACGCCTCGGAGAACGACTTCGAGGCCGCCCGGGGCGCCATCGGCGTCTACGACGTCGCGGGCGGCTGGCGGCGGATCGGCGAGTTCCCGAGCCATGGCGTCGGCCCCCACGAACTGCTGCGCCTGGAGGACGGCCATACCCTCGTCGTCGCCAATGGCGGGATCGCGACCCATCCGGACCTGCCGCGCGTCAAGCTGAACCTCGCGGACATGCAGCCCTCCCTCGCCTATATCGACAGCCGCAACGGCGAACTGCTCGACCGCGCGGACCTGCCGTCCGGCTATCATCAGCTTTCGATCCGCCACCTGGTCCAGACCGCGCGGGACGAGGTGTGGTGGTCCGGCCAGTATGAAGGCCCGGCGGAGGATACGCCGCCGCTCGTCGGCGTTCACCGGCGCGGCGGGCCGATCGACCTGCTCGGCGCATCGGCGGACGTCGCCCTGCGGAACTATGCCGGCGCCATCGCCTTCAACGGCCGCTCCGGCCATGCCGCCGTTTCGAGCCCGCGCGGCGGCCGGGCGCAGATCTATGACGTCCAAAGCCGCCGCCTTATCGAAACGCGCCTGATCGGCGACGTCTGCGGCCTCGCCCCACGCGCGATGGACTTCCTCGCCTCCGACGGTCACGGGCGCCTGCACGACGGCGCGCGGACGGTCCGCGAAGCGGCGGGCGTCGCCTGGGACAATCACCTCGTGCGGGTCTGACGGCGGCGGCTTCCATAGATGGCGGCGAGGGTATAAGGGTGCGCGCGCCGGTCGAGGCCGGCGACCGATCTTCCTTCCAACAAGCCTCGAAAGCGCCGCCCGGACATGCCCGGCCCCACCGCACGCCCGACCGACAATCCGAAGCTGGCCGTCGCCCTCATCCTGCTGGCGATGTTCGGCATCACGGTCAACGACATGACGATCAAGCATCTGTCGGGGGACTATCCCCTGCATCAGATGGTGTTCGTGCGCTCGGCCATCGGCATCGGCTTCAGCGTCGTCTTCCTGCAGTTCGAAGGCGGATTCGCCTCGCTGCGCACGCGCCAGGGCGGCCTGCATCTGCTGCGCGGGCTTTTCATCGTCGGCGCGAACATGAGCTTCTTCGCCGCCCTCGCCTCCATTCCGCTGGCGGACGCGACGGCGCTCTTCTTCGTGGCGCCGCTGTTCATCACGCTTCTGTCGATCCCGTTCCTCGGCGAGCAGGTCGGCGTGCGCCGGCTCGGCGCCGTTGTCGTCGGCTTCGGCGGCGTGCTCTTAATGCTGCGGCCGGGCGCGGGCGAGACGGCGGACGCGCCGGACCGGTGGACCCTGCTGCTGCCCGTCCTCGCCGCCTTCCTCTATGCGGGCATGCAGATCCTGACCCGGCGGCTCGGCGTGACCTCCACCGCCTCGGCGATGTCGATCTACAATCAGGCGACGTTCATCGCGGTCAGCTTCATCTTCTTCCTGGTCGCGGGGGACGGGCGCTATGCCGTCGGCCAGGACAGCCCGAGCATGATCTTCCTATTGCGCGAATGGGTATGGCCCGCGCCCGGCGACTGGCCGGCCTTCATGCTGCTGGGCGTGCTTTCGGCGGTCGTCGGCTACACGCTTTCCCAGGCCTACCGGCTCGGCGACGCCGCGGCGATCGCGCCTTTCGAATATACGGCCCTGCCGCTCGCCGTATTCTGGGGCTGGGCGATCTTCGGCAACCTGCCGGGCATGTGGGTCGTCTCCGGCATGGCGCTGATCGCCGGTTCCGGCGTCTACGTCTTCATCCGCGAGAAGCAGCGCGCCAAGCCGGTGGCGAGCCGCCGGCCGACGCGCCGTTATTAGCGCCTTTCCCTAATAGCTCGGCTTGGTCGAATAGGGCGTGAGCTGCAGCTCGTGCGTCCAGACGGACCGGTCCTGGACGTGGAGATAGTAGAAGGCGTCCGCGATCGCGGCCGGGTTCATCACGATCTCCGGATTGGCCTGGGCGCGGTCGAGCGCGCGGGTGCCGGGGGAATCGATCAGCCCGTCGATCACCACATTGGCCACATGCACGCCATGTTCGGAATATTCCTCCGTCAGCACCTGGGCGAGCGTGCGCATCATGACGCGCGGATAGTAGAGGGACTGGCCCGTCATCCGCTTCCGCCCCCTGAGCGAGCTCGAATTGTTGGAGATCAGGAAGGAGCCCGCCCCGCGCTCCCGCATCGCCGGCAGCACTTCCTTCGCCACCAGGAACGGCCCCCGGCAGGCGATGTGCTGCGTCGTGTCGAACAGCGCGGTCGGGATGTATTCCAGAAGCTCCATTTCCGGCGGCAGGTCGCGGCCTTCCAGATATCCGGCGTTGTAGACCAGCACATCCGGATCGCCGGCCTTGGCGCGGATTTCGGCGAAGGCGTTCTTGATCGAGTCTTCCGAGGACAGGTCCAGCTCGACCGTCATGCAGTCGCCGCCCTGCTCCTTGATCGCGGCTTCAAGGCCGGCGGCGTTCGCGGCGGTGCGCGTGGTCAGCACCGTGAGGAAGCCTTCGGCCGCGAACTTCTGCGCGATGGCGCCGCCGACGCCCCAGCGGACCGCGACCGGCAGTTCGCTGTCGTCCAGCACCTTGCCGTGGATGAGGTCCGTCATCCGCCCGTCCGACTGCCATTTCGACGTGGCGCCGATTACGACGGCGACCTGCTTGCCCGAAGCGTTCATCTCAAAGTTTCTCCCCCTGCGGCGCGCGTTCCGCCGCGCGCCTGTTCACATCGTCGCCAAAGTCTGACGGGCAACCCATGCGGGCGCAACGGCGAATCCCGCGTCGCGGTGAGGCCGGACGGACGGTTTGCCTTGCGAAATTGCGCCGCAAGGGCTAACTCACCCGTTCTCTTTGCAAGGAATGGGACCCATGACTGCGTCTGTCTTCATCGACGGCGAGTCCGGCACGACCGGGCTCCAGATCTTCGACCGGCTGAAAGACCGGGCGGACATCGATCTGATCCGCCTCGATGACGCGCGACGTAAGGATGCCGGGGCCCGGCGGGACGCGCTGAACGCGGCCGATGTCGCGATCCTCTGCCTGCCGGACGACGCGGCCCGGGAAGCCGTCAGCCTGATCGACAACAAGACAACCCGCGTCATCGACGCCTCCACCGCCCACCGGGCCGTGGACGGCTGGGTCTACGGTTTTCCGGAATACGGCCCGGACCAGCGCCAGCGCATGAGCGGCTCGACCCGGATCAGCAATCCCGGCTGCTATGCGATCACCTCCGTGGCGCTGCTGCATCCGCTCGTGGAAGCGGGCCTCGCGCCCTCGGACTGGCCGATCTCGATCAACGCCGTTTCGGGCTATTCCGGCGGCGGCAAGTCGATGATCGCCGCTTTCGAGTCGGACGCCAGCGACGCCAGCCACACGTCGGCGGCGGTCTACGCCTATGGCCTTGGCATGAAGCACAAGCACATTCCGGAGATCACCCGCTGGGCCGGCCTCGCCCATGCGCCGATCTTCGAGCCCCATGTCGGGCGCTACCGCCAGGGCATGCTGGTGAACGCGCCGCTGCCGCTTTGGGCCATGCCCGGCAAGCCGACGCCGGAAGCGATCCATTCGGCGCTCGCCGAACACTATGAGGGCGAGCGCTTCGTCGAGGTCGCCCCGCTCGGCCCGCCGGACGCTGCGCCGGCGAGCAATCCGCCAAACGGCGCGGACGCGCTCGACCCGGAATGCCTGAACGACACGAACCGTCTCCGCCTGCATGTGCTGACCAACCCGGACAGGGACATGGCGATCGTCTCCGGCCTGCTCGACAATCTGGGCAAGGGCGCTTCCGGCCAGGCGGTGCAGACGCTCAATCTGCTGATCGGCGTCGACGAAACCACGGGACTGAATTGATGGACGATATGAGCTTCCGCGCGCCGACGGGGCTTGTGCTGCCCTTCGACGGCGTCTCCCCGCGCGTCGCGCCGGACGTCTTCCTGGCGCCGGGCTCGGTCGTCGTCGGCGACGTGGAGATCGGGGAGCGATCGAGCCTCTGGTACAACGTCGTCGTCCGCGCCGACGTCGGGCTGGTGAAGATCGGCTCCGGCACGAACATTCAGGACGGCAGCGTCGTGCATGTTACCGGCGGCCAGTTCGACACCTTCATCGGCAATGACGTGCTGATCGGCCATCTCTGCATGATCCATGGCTGCGTGCTGCACGACCGCGCCTTCATCGGCATGAAGGCGACGGTGCTGGACGGGGCCGTCGTGGAGTCCGACGCCATGGTCGCCGCCGGCGCCGTCGTCACGCCGAACAAGGTGGTGAAATCCGGCGAGCTCTGGGCCGGCGCTCCGGCGCGCAAGATGCGCGACATGGAGCCGGAAGAGATCGCCCGGCGCGCCCGCTCCGCGCCCAACTACGCCGCGAACGCCGCCCTGCACCGCGCGTCGCTCGGCCACGACTAGGAATAAACGACCATGCGCGCGCGCCTGACGCCGGAAACCGTACTCCCCGCCGACGGCGTCGCCGGCTGCCTCGCGGCGCGCGTCTGGCGGCCGGGGATCGGGCCGTCCATCGCCCGCGTCACGGCGGAGGGCGTCTTCGACGTCACGCGCAATTTCCCCACCATCGCCGACCTGTTAACGCTGGACGACCCGGCGGCCGCGCTCGCATCGGTTACGCTCGGCGAGCGCATCGGCGGGCTGGATGAGCTTCTGGCTGACAGCGAGGCCGAACGCCGAGGCCCGGACGTCGCCCATCTGCTCGCCCCGCAAGACCTTCAGCCGGTGAAGGCGGCGGGCGTCACTTTCGCCGCCTCCATGCTGGAGCGGGTGATCGAGGAACAGGCCAAGGGCGATCCCGCCAAGGCGGAGGCCGTTCGCGACGCCGTCCGCGAGAAGGTCGGCGACGATCTTTCCAAGGTCGAGCCTGGCTCCGAACAGGCGGAAGCCCTGAAGGCGCGGCTGGTCGAGCTCGGCGTCTGGTCGCAATATCTGGAAGTCGGCATCGGCCCCTATGCCGAGATCTTCACCAAATGCCCGCCGATGGCGGCGGTCGGCGCCGGCGCGACGGTCGGCCTCCGCCCCGACAGCGAATGGAACAATCCGGAGCCCGAGGTCGTGCTCGTGCTGGCGGCGGACGGGCGCATCGTCGGCGCGACGCTCGGCAATGACGTGAACCTCCGGGACATCGAGGGTCGCTCGGCCCTGCTGCTCGGCCGGGCGAAGGACAACAACGCCTCCTGCGCCCTCGGCCCCTTCATCCGCTTCTTCGACGCGAGCTTCGGCATCGCCGACGTGCGCCAGGCCGTCGTTTCCATGACGGTCGCCGGCGACGATAATTTCCGGATGGAGGCCCAATCCTCCATGGCGCAGATCAGCCGCGACCCGGAAGCCCTCGCCGCCGCGACCTTGAGCGCCGACCACCAGTATCCGGACGGCGCCTTCCTGATGTGCGGCACCATGTTCGCGCCGACGGACCTCCGCGACGGCGCCGGCTTCACCCATAAGCTCGGCGATCTCGTCGAGATTTCGACGCCGAGCCTCGGCCGCCTCGCCAATCCGGTCGCCAGCACCCGAACGGCGCCGCCCTGGGACTATGGCCTGCGCGCGCTGATGCGCAGCCTCGCGGCGCGCGGTCTCAGCTGAACCGGCCTGAAAGGCGCCGGCGCTATTCCGCCGGGATCTTCTCCGCCTCGGCCGCCGGCGCTACGGCCTTCTCGTTCGAGAACGCGTAGTCGCCCGCCTCGAAGTCATGGGTCATGTTGCGGTAGTCGACCAGCCGCCAGGGCGAGTTCATGACGACGCGGCCCTTGCGGTTCTTGTACCAGTTGGTGACGCCGCCATGGGACCAGACCATGGTCTCCATCTTCGCGTCGAGGCGCTGGTTGTAGGCTTCATAAGGCGCCCGCTTCACCTCGACCGCATCGGCGTCCCGCTCGATCGTCTCCCGAAGCGCCAGCATGATGTAGCGGACCTGGCATTCGCTGTGAAAAACCGCGCTGCCGCCGTGGGCCAGGTTGGTGTTCGGCCCGTAGCACATATAGAAGTTCGGGAAGCCCGGCACGGTGACGCCCAGATGGGCGCGCGGGTCGTCCTCGCCCCAGAGATCGCGGAGCGAAACGCCGTCCCGTCCCCGGATATCCATCGGCCACAGCATCCGGCCGGCATGGAAGCCGGTCGCGTAGATGATGACGTCGGCGGGATAGCGCTGGCCCTCGGCGACGACGGCGTCCGCCTCGATCCGCTCGACGCCGCCGGCGACCAGGTCGACGTTCTCCCGCTTCAGCGTCCGGTACCAGTTGTTGTCCCTAAGCATGCGCTTGCCGAAGGGCGGATAGGGCGGGATCGCCTTTTCGATCAGGTCCGGCCGGTCGCTGAGTTCGGACTCGATATAGGCGACAAGCTCCTCGCGCATCTTGTGGTTGGCGGCGTTCAGGGAGATGTCCTTCCGCTCCCAGTTCGGGTCCATGCTGAGCGTGCCGTGGAAACCGTCCGAGGCGGCGTAGAACAGACGGAAGCGGAACCAGGAGGCATAAAACGGGATACGCCGCATGGCCCAGCGGATCGAGGACGGCACGATCTCGTGATAGAGCGGATGCTTGATCGCCCAGTGCGGCGAGCGCTGCACGATGGCGAGGGAGGCCACGTCCGGCGCGATGCTGGGGCCGACCTGCATGCCGCTCGCCCCGGTGCCGATCATCACGACCCGCTTGCCCTTGAGGTCGACGCTCGCATCCCACTCCGCCGTATGGAAGGCGGGGCCCTGGAAATCGTCCTTGCCCGGAATGTCCGGAATGCTCGGCCGGTTGAGCGCGCCGACGCAGGTGATGAGGGCGTTCGGCCGCAGCTCGTCTTCCGTTCCATCCGCCCGCCGGGTCTTCACGGTCCAGCGGCCGGTCGCTTCATCGAAGACCGCTTCCGCTGCTTCCTCGCCGAAGCGGATGTCCTCCAGCACGCCGTATTTCTCCGCGCAGGCGCGGATATATTGCAGGATCTCCTCGCCCTCCGTGAAATACGAGGTCCATTCGCAATTGGGCTCGAAGGCGTAGGAATAGAAATGGCAGGGCGTGTCGACGCCGATGCCCGGATAGATGTTTTCGAGCCAGGTGCCGCCGAGATCGGCGTTCTTCTCGATCACCACATAGGGGATGCCGGCCCGCTTCAGCTTGATGGCCATCAGAATGCCGGAGAAGCCGGCGCCGATGACGACGGCCTGGAAGTCGTCCGCGCGGTCCGGGCGGCCGGCGCGCCAGTCCACGTCGCGGGCGTCGCCGTCGCCGAAATTGGTCTCGTCCCGGAAGACGCCGTAATATTCGGGGCTAAGCTCCTCCCCGATCGCGACCTCCAGCATGTCGTGCAGCAGGTCTTCCGGCGGATGTTCGGGCGGGTCGCCGCCATCCGCCGCCAGCTTCTCGATCACCGCCACCAGGTCTTGCCGCACCTGCTTCTGCAGGCTCTTGGGCGCGGTCTGCATATAGTGCCAGGCGCCGGAAATGAACGGCCGCGCCGCCTTCAGATAGTCCCGGTCGCCGGTGAGCTGCACCAGGCTCAACAGCAGCGGCACGATCTCCGCGTCGCCAACCGCGCGGCGGAGCGCCTCCCCATCGGCCGCGGCGGCTTTGATCATGTCCCTGGCGTTCATCGGCTGGCCTCCCGTGGGCAGTTTCGCGCCTCGTTCGGCGCGCCCTTGGCCAAAATCCTACCATAGGGCCGGGCGATGCCCATGCGGCCGCTTGAGCAGCGTAAAAGAATGAGAACTAACCGATTTACGTACCAACCACTCGGAGCCATCTCATGTGCGACAAGCCCGCGCGATGGTTATTTCATTCCGGGGTGTGTTCGTGTGAATTCTGCGAGCGGGTGAAGAAGGCTGTATCGCTTGGGAAGTGTGGCCAGAACATTGGCGGCGATATCGGCAGCGCGATCCCCCATGATTTTGGCCGGCGGCCACGGAATAGCGTCTGAATAGTGGGGCCAAATGCGGATCAAATCGCCCCACTCCAAACGGTCGAGGAATGGTTTGACAACGGGGGCGGCGGTTCCGACCACAAGGAAGAAAACGTGGCCAACGCCAATCGCAGTGGAATGGAGGTAATCACCGGATTCGATCGAAGGCCCGGCAGGTGAATGCGTAAAGCGGGTATGTGCTTGATCAATGCGTAAGTCCCCCCACGCCGCGCCTTCGTAGGCTCCCATCCATACGTGCCATGCGGGTGGTGGTGTTAATCGTGTTCTGATGTGAGCGCGGTCAAGCGGGTGGGTGGCACGAAGCGTCCGGTCGCGCGACTCAAACACGATTGCGGTTTTTGCCGCCCATAGTGCTAGAGCGGCCTGGCCTTCAGGGAGTAGATTAGTATCTTGGCCTAGAATGAGGGTTGGTAGATTGGCCTTTGCCCAAACCTCAATGTTGCTCATCCAGCCAATGTTGCATTGTTCGCATACCGTTCGGAATTTGACCGAACCCGTGTGCCCTTGACGTTGTACAGTTTTGCGCGATGGCACTGGTGACAAAATTCGATCCGGCCACCTGAGTTGTGTTGCTGTGTGGGTCGAATCCGCATCTCGAGGGAATATTTCGCGGAGCCATTCCGGGAATAAGTGCTCTTTCGACATACGGCCCGGTTTTCCGCAAAAAATGCACAGTCTCTGGCCTTTGCGATGCGGCGGCTTGATGATTTTTGCCATTGGAGGCTCCATGGCGAACGATGGGAAAACCGCAGAAGACAAGCGCAACGGCATCTTGCGCTGCCTGCTGAAAACGCCACCGGAACCGCGAGATAGGATGGGGCCGAAGGACGGCGGACAGAAGTCCGCCCGCCGCCCTATGGATCAGCCGAGGTCCAGGGAAAGTTGAGCGTTTGAGGGCTTAACGCCCTGAAACCGCTTCCCCGTGATAACCTCGGAAATCCGCCCTTGGTTGACGTCAAGGATCGCGGCAGCTTGGTGCTGAAACAGCCCAAGTTTTTCGACCAGATATTTGGCTTGTGCCGCGCGCAATGGCGTCATCCGGGGCGACCTGCGCTTAATCATCGCAGTTCTCCCGTGCTTACGGGTGCGAGATCGGTCTTGCGAAGCGGTGGATTCGCGGGCTAGGCTCCTTTGCGCTAAAGGGGGCGATAGCCTTTCATCTACCGGGGCCTCGGTCGAAATCGCATCACGTAGGCCCTGCGGTCTCGGCGCTGTGGCGGCGTCGGGACCACCTTTCTATCTGAACGATTCGTTAACCAGAGTCTAGACGCTTAACGGTTGCGCTGTGCGCGCCACCGCAAAAATGCCTTAGTGTGCTGCCTAGGCATTCGCGGCGTCGCGAGGTTGTTGATAGGTCAGCCGCTTGCCCTGACTGCCGGACAGCAACTTATCGGCCATCTCGCCGTCATTTAGGCTGCGAGTTTTTTTGGCGGAGATCGAATTCTGCGAGATAGCGATACAGATGCGCCTCGCTGACATTGTGAAATGAGCCCCCCCCCCCCCCCACAATTTCCACTCACACGCGGGTCGCCGGAATGTGAATTCATCCCTGCCCGCCGTCGCCCTATCCTTCAACCCATGCGATACGCACCCTCCCTCGCGGCCATCGCCATGGCCGCCCTCGCCATCGGCGGCCGGCCGGGCCCCGCCGCGGCCGAGCCAGCGCCCCCCGTCGCCGTCGAACTCTTCACGTCCCAGGGCTGCTATTCCTGCCCGCCGGCGGAAGCCTATCTCGGCGAACTCTCCAAGCGGGCGGACGTGGTGGCGCTCGAATGGCACGTCGATTACTGGGACGATCTGGTCTATGGCGGCGCCGGCAGTTGGAAGGACCCCTTCTCCAGCCCCGACGCGACCGCCCGCCAATATGCCTATAACCGCGCGCTGACCGGCCAGCGCCGCGCCTACACGCCGCAAATGGTCGTCGCGGGCGCGTCGGGCATGGTCGGCTCGGACCGGGGCCGCGTCGAAGACGCCATCCGCAAGGCCCGCCGCAAGGGCTCGGACATGACGCTTTCCCTCAAGGCCGAGAGCGGCCGCATCCACGTGGCGGCGACCGGCGCCAACGCCACCCTATGGCGGGTCGATTTCCTCGAAACCCACGTGACCAAGGTCAAGCGCGGCGAAAACAAGGGCAAGACCCTGGAAAGCCACAATATCGTCCAGGGCCTGACCCGCCTCGGCCCCGCCGCCGCCGGCCCGCTCGACCTCACTGCGCCCAAACCCGGCATGGGCTGCGCCATCCTCGCCCAAATCGGCGAAACCGGCCCGGTGCTGGCGGCCGCCTACTGCCCGAAGGACGGCAAAGCGCCGCCGGCCTAATTCCGCGCCGGCGGCGCCGCGCCTATTCCGCCGCCGTAAGTTCCGGGAAGGCGTGGCGCCATCGGGTGGGGAAGCCGCGGCCGTGTTGGGGCGGGATGGGGACGTCGACGCCCAGTTCGAAGGCGGCGCGCCAGGGCCATTTCGGCTCGTAGAGAATGCCGCGCGCCATCGCCACCATGGAGACCTTGCCTGACGCCACCAGTTCCTCGGCGATCTTCGGGTCGCGGATCATGCCGACGGCCATGGTGGGCACGCCGGTCGCGGCCTCGACCGCCGCCGCGTGGCTGGCCTGATAGGCGGGGCCCAGGTCCGGGCGGATGCCGGGGCTGTTGCCGCCGCCGGAGATATCGAAGAAGTCGCAGCCGACAGACTTCAGGGCGTTCGCGAAGGCGATGGCGTCCTCGATCGCGAGGCCCCGGTCGTCCCAGTCGACGCCGTTCATGCGCACGCCGAGCGGCTTGTCGTCCGGCCAGACGGCGCGCATCGCCTCGAACGCCTCCAGCGGGAAACGGTAGCGGCCCTCAATGTCGCCGCCATAGGCGTCATTCCGGCGATTGGCGATGGGGGAAAGGAACGAGGACATGAGATAGCCGTGGGCGCAGTGCAGTTCGGCCGCGACGAAGCCGGCGCGGGCCGAGCGCTTCGTCGTCTCGACGAGGCCGGCGATCACCGTATCCATGTCCGACCGGTCCATGGCGCGGGGGGTGTGCCAGCCCTCGTCGAAGGGAATGGCGGAGGGGGCGATGGTCTCCCAGGCGCCGGAGGCCGCGTCGAGCGGCCCGCCGCCGACCTGCGGCGGCTGGGCGGAGGCCTTGCGGCCCGCATGGCCGATCTGAATGCCGAGCGGCGTCACGCCCTGCGCGTGGCAGGCGCCGACGACACGGGTCAACGCGGCTTCCGTCTCGTCCGACCAGAGGCCCAGGCACTGGTTGGTGATGCGGCCGCGCGGCTCGGACGCCGTCGCCTCGATGAAAGCGAGGCCGGCGCCGGAAAGGGCGAGCTGGCCCAGATGGATCATATGCCAGTCGCTCGCCACACCCTCGTTGGCCGAGTACATGCACATGGGCGCTACGACGATGCGGTTCGCGAGCGTGACCCCGCGCAGTTCGATCGGCTGGAACAGTGAACTCGTCATGGCGGAGGGGGACTCCCTTGGTCGGGCGGTATGGCGCTAAGCTTCTCCTCCTAAATAGAACAACCGCGCGGAATTGGGGAGCCTGACCGGCCGCGGCGGGCGCGAAAAAGCGCGCAGAGGGAGAAACGCCATGGCCAAGACCGAATCCCAGGCGGCCGCCTATTCCGGGCCGGACCTCGCCTGGCTGGACAAGGTGCGGGAAGAAACGCTGGAGCCGGAGCTGGCGATCGTCGATCCGCACCATCACCTGTGGATGCGGCCGGGCTTCCCCTATCTGATGCCGGAATTCGCCGAAGACCTGGCGAGCGGGCACAATATCCAATCGACCGTGTTCGCCGAATGCCGGTCCATGTACCGGGCCGAGGGGCCCGAGGCGGAGAAGTCGCTCGGCGAAACCGAATTCGTGACCGGCTGCGCCGCCATGGCGGCGAGCGGCGCCTTCGGGCCGGCGCAGGCGTGCGCCGCGATGTTCGGGCGGGTGGACATGACCCTGGGCGCGGCCGTCCGGCCGCTGCTGGAGCGCCATCTCGAACGCTCGGACGGCCGCTTCAAGGGGGTGCGCTACTCGACCGGGTGGGACGCGAGCGACAAGATCCACAATCACGCGCCCGTCGCCGGCGCACTGGCGGCGCCGGCGGCCATGGCGGCGGCCGGCGTCCTGAGCGACATGAGGCTCTCGCTGGACGCGTGGCTCTATCACACCCAGCTCGACGACGTGGCGAAGGTCGCGGCCGCGCTGCCGGACCTCACAATCGTCCTCAACCACATCGGCACGCCGATCCTGGGCGGTCCCTATCGGGACAAGCGGGACGAGGTGTTCGCGGACTGGCGCGTCGCTATCGCGAAAGTTGCAAATTTTCCCAATGTTTTCATTAAGTTAGGCGCGGTTCCCCTGCGGCGCGCGCCGGATGTCGACCGGTCCCTGCCGCCGGGCTCGGAAGAACTGGCGGACGCCTGGCGGCCCTGGATGGACGTCTGCATCGCGGCCTTCGGCCCGGCCCGATCGATGTTCGAATCGAACTTCCCCGTCCAGAAGCGCTGGTCCAGCTACCAATGCACCTGGAACGCCTTCAAACGCATCGCCTCCGGCGCGTCGGCCTCGGAAAAGGCCGACCTCTTCGCCGGCGCCGCGACCCGCGCCTACCGCCTCGACGCCTGACGGAACCTGGCGCCGGGCGAGGGAGCGAACCCCTCCCCCAACGGCATGTTTTGGCGTCCCCGCCCCGCGTTACCGGTCGCGGATGACCTTGAGGGTCTGGCCGACCTGGAGCGTCGCATTTTCGCTTAGGCCGTTCAGCAGCATCAGCCGTTCGACCGCGAACTTCTCGACCGCCATTTCGCGCCGGGCGATGCGGTCGACGGTATCCCCGGAGCGCACCTTGTAGAGGCGGATGCGCAGCGGCCGCAGGTTCTCCCGTTCCCGCCGCGTCATATGGCGGAAGGAATTCATCGTATCTCGGAAGGACCGGCGGAGGCGGGCCGTGTCGCCGGGCTGGCTGAAGAACGTCAGCTGGAAGGTATGGCCTTCCCGGCCCTTGATCGCGACGAGCCGCACGTCGACCGTGCGGCCGTTCGACGTGCCGCGCGTCGTCGCCGTCGCGGCGTCGAGGCCGTTGATCGTCAGCCGCTCCAGATTGGAGAGCCGGACGTTCCGGCCCCAGGTCTGGCGGACATAATCGTACATGGAGCCGCCATAGTTCTTCGGCCCCGTGTCGAAGGCGATGGCCGCGCCATTCGGGCCGAAGGCCAGCACCCGCTGCGGCGAGTTGAACAGGGTGAAATCGTCCGGCGTCTCATAGCGGATGTTCAGGCCTTCATGGGCGAAGACGCCGTCGCGGGCATAGCCCTGGTCCGGCGAGTCGCCCCAGATCATGCCGTCGATCTTGGCGAGGAACACATCCCGCCCCCCGATCGGATCCTTGACCCGGACGCGCGACGCAAGCTGGCGGGCGCGGGCGACGCGATCCGGGGTCGGCGGGTGGGTGTCGAGATAGCTGGAGCCGCGCGGCGCCTGGCCCCGCAGCTTCGCGATCAACTGCTTCTCCGCGTCAAGCTTGGCGAGGAACCCGGCCATGCCCTCCGGCTCGAAGCCGACGCGGCCGTTGTAGCGAATGCCGAGCGTATCGGCCTCGAACTCCTGATCCCGGCTGTAGGAGGCGACATAGGCCTGAGCGCCGACGGCGGCGGCCTGGCCGATCGCGCGACCGGCTTCCGGGCCGATGAAGATCGAGGAGAGGATCGCCGCGCCGATGGCGCCCGCCTGGGCGACCGTGCCCTGGCCATGGCGCCGGGCGCCGTGCCGGGCGGTGACGTGGCCGATTTCGTGGCCGATGACGGCCGAAAGCTGCGCCTCGTTCTCCGCCAGGGAGAGCAGGCCGCGCGTCACGTAAACATAGCCGCCCGGCAGGGCGAACGCGTTCGTCACGTCGCTGTTCAGCAGCGTGAACGTCCATTTGATGTTCGGCAGTTCCGAAGACGCGGCGAGCAGCTCGCCGAGCGACGACACATAGGACTGGAGGGCCGGGTCGTCATAGGCGCCGCCGAATTCCGCCAGGATTTTCGGGTGATTCTCGTCCCCGATCCGCTTTTCGTCGGCCTGGGACATGAAGATCACGTCCTTGCCGCCGGTCGCCGGGTTGGACGAGCAGCCGGCCGCCAGCAGCCCGATCGCCAGGGCGGCGCAGACGCCGGCGAACCGGCGCTGAAGTTTGATCATCGTTGAAATCATTCCGAAATCGCCTCGACTTGCCGCGCGCAGGAGATGTGTAGCATGGGCCCGTTGCGATAGTTCAACCAACCGCGCGCCCGCACCTTTCGGCCGACCAGGCTTTCGAACCCGAGGCCCAACGCCTCGAGCCTCGCGGCGAAGCGGCGTTCCGCGCGCAATGTGAAATCCTTGCGCCAATCTTTGTCGAAATTAAGGTAGCGCATCATGCCGCCGCCGCCGGTCGCCAGCGCCAGGCCCTCGACCACCTGGAAGCCCGCAGGCCGCATCGGCCGGTCCGCCCGCCGCGGCCGGTAGACAGCGAGCGCCCATAGCCCCAGGCGGGCTTCGCGCGCCACGGCTTCGGCCGCCCGGAGGCGGCGAATGCGGGCGTCGTCCCCGCGCGGACAGGCTTCGAGGCGGGCATGACCTTCCGCCAGCATCAGCCCTTGCAGCCAGGCGCCGTCGGCCGGCCGCGCGACGTCCGCCGGAATGCGGCCCCACCGGTCCGGAGCCGGCAGCAGGGGCGCGAAGGCCGCCTCCCGGCCGCCGATGGCGGCCAGCAGCGCGGCGGTGGCCGTCGCGGCCGCGCGGTCGGCCTCCGGCGCCGCTCCGTCGTCCGCCGGCGCGGGCGCCAGCAGGCCGTCCAGGACGAGCGTGCGCCCGTCCGCGAGGACGAGCGTCGCCCCGTCCGGCGCCGTCTCGACCCAGGCCCGCTCGGCCTTCGCGCCCGGCGCGGCCGCGGCGACCGCCGACAGGATCGCAATGACGGGTAGCAGGAACCGCATGCGATCCAGTATACCTAGTGTTCGCCCGCCTCCGAGAGCGCCGGATCGTCGATCGCCCCTATGCCGTCTCACCGTCCGCCCCGCGCCGATCTATTCGCGCCTTTCGACGCGAACCACGCTGGCTATCTGGATGTCGGCGACGGGCATCGCATCTGGTGGGAGGAATCCGGCGCGCCGAACGGAACCCCGGTCGTTTTTCTGCATGGCGGCCCCGGCGCCGGCTGCGCCCCCGCCTACCGCCGCTTCTTCGACCCGAGCGAATACCGCATCGTCCTGTTCGACCAGCGCGGCTCCGGCCGCTCCAAGCCCTATGCCTCCATCGCCGCGAACGACACGCAGAGCCTGATCGCGGATATGGAAGCCCTGCGCCGCCATCTGGAAATCGACCAGTGGCTGGTGTTCGGCGGCTCCTGGGGCTCAACCCTGGCGCTCGCCTACGGCCAGGGCCACCCGGAATGCTGCCTCGGCTTCGTTTTGCGGGGCGTGTTCCTGGGCACCGGCGACGAGGTTGACTGGTTCCTGCGCGGCATCGCCCGCGTGTTTCCCGAAGCCCACAGGGCGTTCGCGGAGCATATCCCGCCCGCGGAACGGCGAGACCTGCTAGCGGCCTATTCGGCCCGGCTGAACAGCCGCAATCGCGCCGAGGCGCTGGCGGCGGCGCGGGTCTGGGGGCGCTATGAAAGCCAATGCTCGACCCTCAGGCCGATGGAATTGCCGATCGGCATGGAAAGCGGCGAGGGCCTGCTCGCGATCGCCCGGATCGAGGCGCACTACTTCATGCACCGGCTGTTCCTGGAGGACGGCCAGCTTCTGCGGGATATGCCGCGCATCGCCCATCTGCCGGCGACGATCGTGCAGGGCCGCTACGACATGATCTGTCCGTCCGCCAACGCCGAAGCCCTCGCCCGGGCCTGGCCGGTCGCGGACTATGTGGTGATCGACGACGCCGGCCACTCCGCCATGGAGCCGGGCGTGCGCTCGGCGCTCGTCCGCGCGACCGAAACCTTCAAGACGCGGCTGCGCATCGCGGCCCTTTGACCGCCGGCGCCTAGGGCCGGTAAGGATTCAGCAACGGCCGGAAGCCGAAGGGATCGGCGCTGTCGGGGTCGACAGTCACCTCGACCGCATGCATCTCGCGCGCGCCGAACACCTCCAGCCGCATGACGTTTTCGACGCGCTTCCGGTTCTTCCTGAACGGCCGGTCGATCTTGAACACATGGCTGTCGCCGTGGATCAGCAGCACGGGGCCGCCGAAACTGTCCGCCGCCGCTAGGAACGCGTCCACCCAAGCCTTGTGGCCGGAATGGCGCGGGAAATCGGCATAGTAGGTCTTGGCGTCGAACACCTGGGCGTGGATCGCCATCACCACCGCCTTTGCGCCCTGCTCCTTCGCCTTGGCGAAACTGTCGACCGTCCAGAAGATATTCGCTTCGTCGCGGGCGTAGAACTCCGCGACGGCCTTGGGATCGCGCGGCTCGAAATTGTTGTTGGAGCCGACGACATGGGCCGTGACGAAAGCGACATCGTTATAGATGAAACGCGCGTTCTCCACATATTCGGGATAGCCGTCGAACAGGTCCGCCTGCCGCTCCAGCGCGAGCGGCGCCTGGCCGAGCGACTTCGCCTCGTAGAAATACATCTGCCGGATGCGCGCCAGGCGCTCCACGGGATCGAAGCCGCCGGCGTCTTCCCGGTGGCAATCGGTCCACTCATTGTCGCCGGGCGTGTATACGAGCGCGCTCTGGAAGCGGTTCATGAAGGCCAACTGCTCGGCCAGCATGACGTCGTCGCACAGGCTGCCGCCGGACTTCGTGTCGCCGACGTGAATGGAGAACGCCGGATCCGCATTGTTGATCTTATCGATCAATGCCTCGAACGGCGGGTAGACCTGGGCCTTCGGGCCATAGGGCATATCGCCGAGGGCGACGAAGCGAAACGGCTCGGCCGAGGCCGCCATCGACGCAAACGCCGTCAGGACAAGAGCCGCGGTTCGTAGGATTTGCGGGCGCATAGGCTTTCTCCATCCATCCAGAGCCTTATGGAAGGTAGCCTGCGCGCGGGAGTTTACAATTACGTGGCGCGGTCCTGGCGCGTCGCCGCGCCGATTGCTCTAGCCGGGCGGCGGCGTCTGTCTGGGCAGCGCGGCGACCGGCGGCGGCGGCGGGCGCACCCGCAGCAAGGCGGCGAGCGCGCCAAGACGATGGGCGGCGGGGGTGCGCCAGTCGTCATGCAGCAGGCCGCCGGTATCGTGGGAGTTCGGGTTCCAGGACCAATAGGTCCACGCGACCCGCCCCGCCATGGACGGACGCTCGAGGAAGCGGGTCAGTTTCGCAAGCCAGACGCGGTCTCCGGGCGCGGACATCCGGGCGCCGAACTCGCCGATCAGCACCGGGGCGTCGCCGCTCTCCAGCAGATAGCCCCAATGGCGCCGCCAGACCGTCTCCAAATCCCGCTCGAAGCCCGGGCCGCGCAGCCATGGCTGCGGATAAACCGACGCCGGGTAGAGGTGGGCGGAGTAAACGAGCTTGTTCGGCAGAGGCAAGCGCACGGGATCGCGCGCCGCGCCGGCGAGATTGCCGCCGTTCCAGTAATGCGAGCCGCCCGCCCGGGCGACGCCCTGCACGATGATCAGCCAATCGGGGTTTGCCGCCTGGATCGCCGCGCCGGCCCGTTCGGCCGCGCGCCGCCAGTCGTCCGCGCCGCCGCCGCCCCATCGGGCGGCGCCGTGCGGTTCGTTGAAAAGGTCCGCGCCGATGACGCCCGGCCAGCCGCGATAGCGCCGCGCCAGAAACCGCCAGCCGGCGACCCATTCCGCTTCCGAAACCCCGTGGGAACGCCACAGGCCGCCCGTCTCCGCGCCGTCGCCGGCGGCGAGGCGGTGGTTGTCCAGGATGACGCCGATGCCGAGTTCGCCCGCATAGCGCGCCACACGGTCCATGACTTCCAGGCCGGTCAGTCCCGCAAGGTCGGGATTGCGGCCGTGATCGACCCCGTTCGCGAGATCGACGCCGTAGAGGAGCTCGACCGAAAACGGCAGGCGGATCGTGTTGAAGCCGAGGTCCCGCATCTGGAGCATCATCTGGCGCCAGTTGCGCCGCCAGAGGCCATGAGGCGAAAAGGTTTTGGATTCCAGGCCGAACCAGTTGACGCCCTTCAGAGCGACAGGCGCGCCCAGCGCATCGACGATGCGGCCGTCATCTGTCGAAAGCGGCGCCCTGATCGCGTCCGACGCAGCGCCCGGCGCAGCCCAAGCGGCTAGGGCCAGCAACGCGGCGGCGGCGATCGATCGACGGGCGGCCCGACGGTTCTGCATGCGCGGACCATCGCCGCCTCATGCTTTCCGTTCCCTTAATTTCGGCCGCGCGCGGACGCCCACTGCATGAGGAGAATGCCGCCGAGGATCATCGCGGCGCCCAGGAACTGCGCGGCCCGGAGGCGCTCGCCGAGGGCCAGATAGGCGACGGCGATGGTCGATACCGGCTGCACGTTGTTCAAGGCGCCGCTGCGTTCCGGCCCGATCGCCGGCAGCGCCACGTAAAGCAGCGGGATCGACATCGCCTGGAGGAGCGCCGCGCCCGCGAGCGCCGTCCAGCCCGCCGGCCCGGTGGGTTCTGGCGGGCCGCCGACGACAAGAACGGCGCCCGTCAGGCCGAGCGCGGCGACGACCGCCATATAGGTCATGGTGACGACGGGGTCATAGATCCGCAAATGGCGGGAGATCCAGGTGATCTGCACGGCGCAGAGCGCGCCGGCCGAGAGCCCGAGCGCGACGCCGCGCCAGTCCAGGCCATCGAAATCCGCGCCCAGCATCACCGCGAGGCCGGCGAACGCGATCCCGGTCGCAAGCAGCTTCACCGGCGAAGGCGGCTTCCTGTCCAGCGCCGCGGCGAGAACGGTCGTCAACGGCGGATAGATGAAAAACAGCAGGGCCGCGACCGGCGCCGCGATGAACTCCGCCGCCGCGATGTTGCCGTAGAAGAGATAGGCCATCAGCGCGCCGGCGCCGAGGCAATGGGGCCAGGCGGCGCGCGGCAGGCGAAGGCGACGACCCGTCAACCCGCAGAACAGAAGCAGCAGCGCCACCAGCAGCCAGGCGCGGGGAAAGGCGATCGAAAGGCCGTTGGCGCCTTCGGCATAGGCGATGCGGGAAACGGCGATCGCGGCCCCCAACCCGACCGAGCCCGTGAGCGCCAGCAAAAGGCCGAAGCCTTCCCGGCGCTTCGATGCGTCCATCGCTATCGTCCCCGCCCCAAAAAAAAGCGCCCCGGTCTCGTCGGCTCGGGGCGCGCGGACTATGCTCTGGGCCAATCATGCACGCAAGGCGAGGGAAACGCTCCGATGATTCATCTCTATAGCTGGAACACATCCAACGGCAAGAAAATCTCCGTCATGCTGGAAGAGCTCGGCATGCCGTATGAGTTTCACCCGATCAACATCAGCAAGGACGAGCAGTTCCAGCCGGATTTCCTGAAGATCAGCCCGAATAACCGCATTCCCGCGATCGTCGATACGGACGGGCCGGACGGAAAGGAAATCAGCGTGTTCGAATCCGGCGCGATCCTGATCTACCTCGCCGAAAAGGCGAAAAGCCCGCTGCTGCCGACCGACCCCCGCAAGCGCATCCAGGTGCTGGAATGGCTGATGTGGCAGATGGGCGGCCTCGGCCCGATGCAGGGCCAGGCGCACCATTTCCGCCGCGCCGCGAAAGAGCAGATCCCCTACGGCATCAAGCGCTACACGGACGAGACCAACCGCCTCTATGGCGTGCTGAACAAGCGGCTGGAAGGCCGGGACTACATCGTCGACGACATCTCCATCGCCGACATCGCCTGCATTGGCTGGATCAGCCGTTGGGAATGGTGCGACATCGACTGGTCGAAATACCCGAACCTGAAGGCGTGGTTCGACCGCATGATGGCCCGCCCCGCCGTCGCCAAGGGCATGGACATCCAGGCGGTCTGACCGTCGCGCAGGCTCGACGGCCATGTCGACGTCCGCATTTTATCGAGACCTGCCGGCGAGGACGGATTTCGCGGATTTCAGCGAGCCGTCGGCCTATGCGCGCCTGCCGGACGATTGGGTGATGCTGCTCTCCGACGTCACGGGTTCGACGGCGGCCATCGAAAGCGGCCGCTACAAGCAGGTGAACATGGCCGGCGCCGCCACGATCATGGCGACGTTGAACGCCATCGGCGACGTCGCGGCGCCGTACGTATTCGGCGGCGACGGCGCGACGATGGCCGTGCCGCCCTCGGCCGCGCCGGCGGCCAAGGAGGCGCTCGCCCGCGCCGCGGGCCGCGCGCGCGCCGTCTATGGGCTGGACCTTCGCGTCGCGGCGATCCCGGCAAGCGATCTTGTCGGGCGGGGCGGGGAGGTCAGCGTCATGAAGCTGGCGCTTGGCCCGACGGCCCGGCTGACCCTGTTCAACGGCGACGGCGTCGCGATGGCCGAACGCCTTTTGAAGGACGACGACGTCGGCGCCCCGTACCGCATCGCGCCAAGCGAGGACGCCCCGGACCTGGAGGGGCTTTCCTGCCGGTGGGAGGCCCTCCAGGCGAGCCATGGCGTCATGCTGGCGATCATGATCGCCAGCGTCGAGGGAGACGCTGAAGCCATGGCGGACGCGCGGTTGCGCATCCAGGCCATCCTAGGCGGCGACGAGACGACGGCCGCGCCCGTTTCGAACGCGACCCTGCTGTTCCGCTGGCCGCCGACGGGCCTGATGATGGAGGCCGCCGCCCGCTTCGGCCGGAAGGCGTGGCGGCGCTTTCCGGGCCTCCTGATCGAGACCCTCGCCCAGGCATGGGCCGAACGGTTCGGCAAGCGGGCCGGCCCCTATGACGCGCCGGTCTATCGGCAGGAGCTCCTGGCCCAGACCGATTTCCGTCGCTATGACGGCCAACTTCGCATGCTGCTGGACGTGACCGAAGAACAGGCGAGCGCCATTACGCTGATGCTGGCGGAAGCTTACGGCGCCGGCCGCATCGTCTATGGCCTGCATCGCGCGGACGCGGCCTTGATGACCTGCCTCGTCTTCGACCTGTCGGCCGCCGATCATATCCACTTCATCGACGGCGCGGACGGCGGCTTCACCGTCGCCGCCCGGCAGATGAAGGCGCAGCTCGCAGAACGCGCCGCCGCGAACGCCTGAACTGGGCCGCCTACTCGCCCAGGATTTCGGCCCGATGCTGATCGACCGCGGGCGGCGGCCGATCGACTTTCGGGCCGTCCACATTGGCCTTGAAGCCGGCGCCGATGCCGTTCACCTTGCCCTCGATGCCCGGCATGCCCTCGAATTCGAGGATGACGTCCCGGTAGGCCAGCGTCGGATGTTTCAGGACGTCCGGCACCGGAAGCTGCGGCGCCGCGGGGACGCCGAACTCCGCCAGGCGCTTCTCCCAGAAGAACGCGTCGTTGGACGCGAAGCCAGCTTCCATCTCGTCCTTTACCGCGTCGCCATTCGCCTTGCGGGCGTCCGTATCCTTGAAGCGCGGATCGTCGATCAGGTCCGGCCGCTCGATCGCTTCGCAGATGCCGCGCCAATGCCGATCCGTCAGCGCGCTGACCATCATGTTGCCGCCGCCGGTCTTGAACAGCCCGGATGTCGGCAAGAGCGCCGGCGAGGAGTTGCCCATCAGCGGCTGGTCCATGCCGAGGTTCATGTAACGGACCATCGCCTGCGCCGTCATGGTGACGGCCACATCGAACATGGCGACGTCGAGATGCTGGCCCTCGCCGGTCTGGCTCCGCCGGAACAGCGCCGAAGCGACGGCGAACGCCGCTGTGATGCCGGTGGACATATCGACGACATTGAACCCGACCCGGGTCGGCCCGGTTTCCGGGTGGCCCGTCAGCCCGACCATGCCCGAAACGGCCTGAATGGCGCCGTCATAGGCGGGCGCGCCGGCATTGGGTCCTTCGCGGCCATACCCGGAAATCGAACAGTAAACGATGTCCGGCTTGATCGATTTCGCCCAGTCATAGCCATAGCCCAATCGGTCGATGGCGCCGGCCTTGAAGTTCTGGACGATCACGTCCGCGCCGGCGACCAGCTTTTCCAGGATCGGCCGCGTTTCGGGCGCCTTCAGGTCTAGCGCAATGGAGCGCTTTCCGGCGTTGACGCTAAGGAAGATCGGCGAATACCCGGCCCTGCCATGGGGATTGTCGGCCATGATGCCGCGCCCCTGATCGCCGCCGATCGCGCCATCCTTGCCGGGCTGCTCGATCTTGATGACGTCGGCGCCCAACAGCGCCATCTGCTCCGTGCAGAACGGACCCGCCAATACCTGCGTGAAATCGATTACCCGTACGCCCTCGAACGCGCGCGCCATATATCGCTCCTCCCGATTGAAATCTTATGACTGTCTGGCGACAGCATAGGCACGCTCGCGCGTAAGGCTCAACGGCAGGCGCAGACCGGCTCCAGGCGCGAGAGGGCGAAGCCGGCGAGCGTCGCCTTGCCGTCCGCGAGCAGCAATGGCGCCCGCGCCCGGCCGCCATTGCCAAGGGCGGAAATGCCAAGCAGGGTCTTCGCCGCCATTCCGGCCTGAGCCTGCAACAAGCCCTGCGCCTCCAACCGGCCGATCAGCGCCGCGTGATTGCCGACCCCGATATCAAGCTCGCCCGACGGCCGGAAAGCATCGTCCAGGCTCAAAACGCCTGTCGCGTCCAGATCGAGCGCACCCCAAAGGACCTTGGCGGATTCCACCCGGATCGCGCCGCCGGCGTCCCGCCAGCGGGCGATCTCCGCGGGATCGCCGTCGACCGGCAAGCGCCCATCGGCCACGACGATCGCATGGGCGAGCGCCGCCGTCGGCCCGAAGAGCGCCGTCTCCGCCAGTTCGATATCCCGAAACGCCAGATCGAGGGCGCGGGTCTCCGGCCCCTGTTCCCTGAGGACGATTTCGCCCGATCGGGCGCGAAGCGGCGCGGTCGTCGCCGGCGCGGCCCGAATATCGCTCAAGCTCAATGTGACGGTCGGCGACGGCGTCGACGAGGCGACGCCCTGGCCGAAGGCGGCGGTCCCGGTCACGGCCTGCCCCGGCGCCGCGCCCTCCGCCGCAAACGCCAGACCGTTCGGCAGGTCATAGCGTATCTTGTTGAAATCCCAGGGAGCGAGCCGCGCGACGGCTTCCGGCGCGGTCAAAACCAACTGGCCCGCGCCCCAGGCGGACGTCGCCCTGACGTCGCCCATGCGCAGCACGATCTCGAACGGAAAGCCCCCCCGCTCCAACGAAGCGAACTCGAGGCGCGGGCGCGCGTCCTCCGCGCCGGCCGACCGCACAATGCGTTCGGCATAGGTCGCGAGGAAGAACCACCAGAGCGTCCAGCCGCCGACCGCCACAAAGGCGAGCAGAACGCCGGCCGTGATCAAATGGGCGCGTCGCATGGCGCTTTCCCTATGTCCCCGTCGCGAAGGATCGATGCGCCTGATATAGATCGCTTTTGGCCCGCAAGGAACGCGCCTCTCTCCGATGCCAAGCGCAGAACGCCGCCCGCTCTTCGTTTTCGGCTACGGCTCGCTGATGTGGCGGCCGGATTTCCCGCATGTCGCGCGCATGCCGGCCATCGCGAACGGCGTTTCCCGCGCGCTCTGCGTCTGGTCCGGCGCCTATCGCGGCAGCCCCGAGCGGCCGGGCCTGGTGTTCGGGCTCGACCAGGACGGCGTTTCGGAAACGCGCGGCGTCGTGTTCGAGGTCGCGCCCGAACATCGCCGTTCGGTGGTGGCCTACCTGTTTCAGCGGGAACTGATCTATTCGATCTACCGGCCGGAGATGATCGATGTCGAAGGCGAGGACGGCCGGCGACGCCGCGCGCTCGCCTTCGTGGTCGATCGGGACGACCCGGCCTATGCCGGCGACCTGGCGCGGGAAGCGCGCATCGCCGCCATCGCCATCGGCGCAGGACGCGCGGGCCGCGCGCGGGACTATCTCGCCAACGCCTTGGAACGCCTGGAAGCCATGTCCGCGCCGGAACCGGGCCTCGCCGAAGAGCTGGCGGCGGCCGACCGGCTAGGCGACGATCCGGCCCTGCTCTTCCGCCTCCTGGACGAGCGCGCGCGTCGCCGTCTCGATCTCGTCTTCGAGGCGGGCCATGAAGGCCCTGCGGTCTAGCCCCGGCGGGATCGGCTCCAGAAACTCTATGACGACGCGGCCCGGCCGCTTGGCGAAGGCGTTCCGCCCCCAGAAGACGCCGGAATTGAGCGCGACGGCGACGGCCGGGGTCTCCAGGCCGCGATAGAGGGCGGCGACGCCCGGATGATAGGCCGGCGGCGTCCCCGGCGCCCGGCGCGTGCCTTCGGGGAAGATCACCACCGGCTGGCCACGCTTGAGCGCCGCCGCCGCGCCCGCGCGCATCTGGCGGATGGCCGAGGCTCCGGCCGCGCGATCGATGGCGATCATGCCGGCCTTCCAGAGATAGGGGCCATATGGCGGAATCCAGAGCAGCGAACGCTTCATGACGAAGGCCGGTCCGTCGAGCACGAGAAAGAGGGCCAACGTTTCCCAGGCGGACTGATGTTTGGCGACGATGAGGGCGCCGCCGGAGGGCGGCGTTCCCCGCAGCTCCCATTCCAGACCTACGATCCACCGCAGCAGCGCCATGCACGCCCGCGCCCAGAGGCGGCCCAGCGCCTGGGCCCAGGCGCGCGGACCTAAGAGCGCCGGCAAGCCGACGACGCCGAGCATGAGGGTCGCCAGCGCGAAGCAGACGTTGAAGAAAACCGAGCGCACAGCCCGCATCAGCCGATCCCCATCACGGTGGCCAGATATTTCAGCCATTCGAGCGCGATCATGCCGCCTCCGGCGCCGGCCGGCTCCACCGCCACCGGCCAGATTTCAAGCGCCGGACCATATCGGCGGAAAAGCGCCAGGCTCCGAGGCATGTGGTAATAGGCGGTGACCAGCGCGATGCGCCGAACGCCGTTGGCGGCCGCCCATTCCTGGGTTTCCCGGGCGTTGCCGACGGTGTTGCGCGCCCGCCCCAGCTCGATCTTTTCGGCAAGCTCCGGCGCGAGATCGGGCCGCTGGCGGAGGATGTCCGCCATCGCGACCGCGCGATGGGCGCCGGATACGAACAGCCGCGGCGCGGCCCCGGCCGCCAGCAGGTCGAGCCCCGCCCGCACCCGTTCAGGGCCGCCGGTCAGCACGACGATGGCGTCCAGCCGCTCCGGCCGCTGCGTCCCTTCGGCCGTCGCGACCGACCAGAAGACGAACAGGTTCGTCAGCAGCGCCGCCGCCATGCTGGCCAGGCCGAAAACTACCACCCATCGACGCAATCGGATCATCCGCGCTTCAGCCAGAGCAACGCGGCGACCCGCGCCGCGACGACGGCGACCAGCGCGGCCACGAGAGGCAGACAGGCGAGCATCGCCCAATGCCAGTCCAGCAGCCGGGGAGTCGGCAGGAGCCCCTCCGCATCCGCCGCCGCGCGTTCGACCAATACAGCCGCGCCGATGGCCAGGCCGGAGCCGACCGCGCCGCCGAAGAATCCCTGCCGCAGCGACGCCCGCGCGATCAGGGCGGAGACCCAGTTGTCCGTCGCGCCGAGGAGGCGCATCAGGCGAATCGCGTCCTTGTGAATGGCCATCCGGGCGGTCGCCACGGCGGCGATGCCGGCGGCGCTGATCACGCCGATCAACACAGCCGCGATCAGCGCCGTCCGCGCCACGGCGCGGGCATAGGCGGCGAGCCGGCGCGCCCAGACCTCATGGTCATCCACTTTGACGTCCGGGCTGGCCTCGCCGAGGCGCGCTTCGAGAATCGCCGGGTCGACATAGGGGCTCTCGGCGAGGGTCGCGTCCAGAAAACGCGGCTTCGGCAGGTCCGCCAGATCGACAAGGCCGCCGAGCCAGGGGGCAAGCAGCCGGTCGATCTCCGTCGAGGGAATTTCCGTGACGGACGCGATGCCGGGGGTCGCCGCCAGCATGGCCAACACCTTGTCCCGCGGATCCTCGCCTTCCGTCGGCGCGGGGCCGAGTTGAATGGTGAGGCCCCGCCCGAAACCGGCCGACCAGCGCTCCGCCGCGTCCCCGACCGCGAGCGCCGCCGCGAGCGCCAGGGTCGCGAGAAACGCCATCAACGCCGTCGCCCAGGGCAGAATGCGGCTGGCCGCGTCGCCGGAGAGCGCGCCCGCGGCCACGCCCTGCGGCGTTTCCCGTCGACGCAGGAAAGCGAGCGCGCGCCCGCTCACGACGTCGCCTCCAGTTCGACCCGACCATCCAGAAGACGCAATGTCGGATGCGGGAACCGTTCGATCAGGCCGACGCTGTGGGTCGCCAGCACGACAGCCGTGCCGAAACGATTGAGTTCCTCGAAGAGCTGGATCAGACGGTCGGCCATCGCGTCGTCGACGCTGCCGGTCGGCTCGTCCGCGACAATCAGGTTGGGGCGGCCGATGACCGCGCGCGCGATCGCCGCCCGCTGGCGTTCGCCGCCGGAAAGCGCCGCCGGCGCCGCATCGCGCCGATCCGCCAGACCGACCCACTGAATAAGCTCCATCGCCTCTTTTCGGGTCTGCTTCAGGTCGGCGCCGGAGATCAGGCGCGGCAGGGCGATATTGTCGATCAGGGATAAACCGTCGAGCAGCCGAAAATCCTGGAAAACGACGCCGACCCGCCGACGCAACGCCGCCAGTCGCGCGGGAGAGGCGCCGCCGGTCGGTTCGCCGAACAGGGCGATTCGCCCAGCACTCGGCTCCGCGCCCAGGAAAATCAGGCGCAGCAAAGACGATTTGCCGGCGCCGCTCGGCCCGACAAGATATCGAAACGCGCCGTCCGGCACCTCCATATCCAGGTTTCGCAACACCGGCGGCGCATCTTCGTAGCGCAATGCGACCGATTCCAGCCGCACCGCCGGCGGCGGCGGCGGATCAGCAATTGCGCGAACATCCGGCTCCATGCGATTAGTCGCCTTCCTGGAAGACATCGCCTATTCCTATACCGGTTTGACCACCCAGCGGGAGCCCCGCCGAACTTCATGCAGATCGAGTGCCCCAACTGCAACGCCAGGTATTTGACCCCGGACGAACAGATCGGTCCGACGGGGCGGCGGGTCCGGTGTGCGCGCTGCGCGCATGTGTGGCGGGTGGAGCCGCCGGCGGCGCCGAGCGAAGACGCGCCCGCGCCGCAGCCGGACCCGATTCGGGTGGAGCCGCTGCCGCGCAATCGCCTGCCGGCGCCGGCGAATGCGGTGCGGCGACGCCGCGGCGCGCGTGGCTGGCTGCTGTTTCTGCTGATCGTGGCCGCGCTGGTTGCGGCGTTCGCGTTCCTGCGAGCCGAGATCACCGCCGCCTGGCCGCCGGCGACGAAGCTCTACGAGATGGTCGATTCGGCCAAGGCCAAGCTGGCGGGCATTTCCGACCTGAAAGCGCTCAAGATCGAGAACTACAAAGTCGCGCCAGTCGGCGAAGGCGCCGACGCCGCGATTCTCCTGAATGGGGACGTGGTGAACGCCGGCGACGCGCCCGTCGACGCCCCATATGTGCGCATTCGCCTGCGCGACGCCGACGGCAAGGTACTAAGGGACCAGCGGGAGCCCCTTGGCGATACGCCGCTGCAACCGGGCGAGCGGCGCTCCTTCGCCCTGCGGTTCGAACATCCGGAAGACGTCGATACCGCGGACTTCCCGGTCCTCGAACCGATTCGCTGACGGGGACCGCCCCTTCAGCCGACCAGCGGCGCCACCTCTTCCCGGAACTCCCGCATCCGATCGAGGGTGGCCGGAAGCTCGTTCTCCAGCGTGTTCACGATGACCGTCGTAACCCCAAGCTCCTTCAGGGCGGCGATATCGCCCGCGCGGTCGGCGGCGGAGCCTGTCATGATCATGCGCCCGCCGTCGCGGCCCGCCGTCTCGGTCTGGCTGTGGAACGGCGCATTGTAGGCGAGCGTGATCGTCGCGGGATCCCGGCCCGCCCTTTCCGCCCGCTCGAACAGCTTGTCCCGGCTGGCCTTGTAGAGCGCGATGCTGTCCAGCGGATGGGCCGGGTTCGCGCCGATGGGATACCAGCCGTCGCCCAGCTCCACGACGCGGCGATGGGCGCGGCCGCTTTCGCCGCCGATCCAGATCGGCGGGTGCGGCTGCTGCATCGGCTTCGGCTTGAACGTAATCTCGGAAAACTTCGAGTAGGGGCTGTCGTGAGCCGCGTCGTCGTCCGTCCAGACCTTCTTGAATATCCGCAGATAGTCGTCCGTGACCTCGCCGCGCTTCGTGAAATCCGGGGCGCCGATGGCCTCGAACTCCTCCCGCATCCAGCCGGTGCCGACGCCGACGATCACGCGCCCGCCGGAAAGCTGATCCGTCGTCGCAAGCGACTTGGCCGCGAGCAAGGGCTGCCGATGCGGCACGACCATGACGGAAGTGAGCAGTTTCGCCTGCCGGCTCATCGCCGCGACATAGGCCAGAAGGGTCAACTGCTCCATGCATTCGCCGCCGGAGATGCCGGACCAGCCGCCGTCCTCGGAATAGGGATAGCGGGAGCCCGTGTCCTTCGGCACCACGATATGGTCGGAGACGATCATGACGCCATAGCCGAGCGTTTCGCCTTCCGAGACGATCGCCCGAATGCATTCCGGGTCCGTCATCGGGCCGCGATGCGGCACCTGGCAACCATATTGAATTCCGGTCATCGGGGTTACTTTCCTTCCCATTGGGGCGCGCGTTTTTCGATGAAGGCGTCGATGCCTTCGGCCGCGTCGCGCGCCATCATATTTTCGGCCATCACCTGGGCCGTATAGGCGTAGGCGCCGTCAAGGTCCATTTCGAGCTGGCGGTAGAACGCCTCCTTGCCGATCTTCAGCGTCAACGGGGACTTGGCGGCGATGCCGGCGGCGAGCGCGAGCGCGGCCGCGCTCGCTTGCCCGGCCGGCGCCACCTGGTTGACCAGCCCCATGCGCATCGCCGTTTCGGCGTCGACCAATTCGCCGGTCAACAGCATCTGCATGGCGTGCTTCGGCGCGACATTGCGGGAGAGGGCGACCATCGGCGTCGAACAGAAAAGCCCGATGTTCACCCCTGGCGTGCCGAAGCGCGCATCGGCGCCGGCGACCGCGAGATCGCAGCTCGCGACCAATTGGCAGCCGGCCGCCGTCGCGACGCCCTCCACCGCGGCGACCACCGGCTTCGGCAGACGGACGATCCGCTTCATCATCTGGCTGCACTGTTCGAACAGCCAGTCGTAGTAGTCGCGCTCCGGGCGGGCGCGGACTTCCTTCAGATCGTGCCCGGCGGAAAATGCGACGCCGGCGGCCTGCAACAGGACGACGCGCACGGAGGCGTCATCGGCGATCCGGTCGAGCGCGGCGGAGAGTTCCGCAATCATGGCTTCCGAAAGGGCGTTGCGCGCGGCCGGCCGGTTGAGGGTCAGGATCGCGACGCCCTCCCGGTCTTCCCGGAGCAGAATGTCGCCTTCGTGCGGCTTCGGCGCGGCGTTCGGCATGGCGCCAATCTCCAATGCAAGCTATCGATGGAGGGAACTTAGTCGTCTCGGTTCGCCGGGCCAATGGGAGCGCGCATGGCGGATATCGTCACCGGAGAGTTCATCGACGCAGCGGAGTTCACGCGCCGCGTGCACGCGCTTGTGCCGATATCCGGGCAATTGGGCATCGTCGCCACCCGGCTGGACGCAGACGGTGCCGCCGAGGCGCTGCTGCCCTACGACGCCGCTTTGATCCGGCCCGGCGGCTCGATCTCCGGCCCGTCGATGATGGCTCTTGCGGACATCGCCATGTATGCCGGCGTCGCCGGTCGGCTGGGGTGGACGCCCATGGCGCTGACCGCGACCCTGAACACCACGTTCCTGAAGCCGCCGCGACCGGAGAATGTGATCGCCCGGGCGACGCCGCTGCGGTTCGGCCGCCGCCTCGCCTTCTTCACCGTTGATATCGCAAGCGAATCCGAGCCGGACGTTTCCGTCGCCCACGTCACCGGTTCTTATGCCCTGCCGCATTCGCGGTAATTAATTACCGCACATATAAACAACAGAAAACATGCGGTTTTTTATTGACGAATGGATGAAAGCCGCACTATAACGCCTGCCACCAGCCGGCGGACGCGTTCGCCGGCGCTTTTTTGCACACTATTCTGGAGCATTGGCCGATGAGCACGGTCTCCGCCAAACCGGGCGAGGTCGAGCGCGACTGGTATGTGATCGATGCGGACGGGCTCGTGCTCGGCCGCCTCGCCAGCCTGATCGCGATGCGCCTGCGCGGCAAGCACAAACCCGCCTACACGCCCCATGTCGATTGCGGCGACCACATCGTCGTCATCAACGCCGACAAGGTCGCGATGACCGGCAACGCCAAGCGGGACGTCAAGACCTACTACCGCCATACCGGCTATCCGGGCGGCATCAAGGGCGTGACCGCGCGTCACGTGCTGGAAGGCCCCTATCCCGAGCGGGTGATCGAGAAAGCGGTCGAGCGCATGATGCCGAAGACGAAGCTTGCGCGCGCCGCCATCAAGAAGCTGCATGTCTATGGCGGTGCGGAGCACAAGCACGAGGCCCAGCAGCCGAAACCGATCGACGTCGCCAGCCTGAACGTCAAGAACGCCCAGCGTCCGAGGAAGACCCGATAATGGCTGAAGAAACCCGCACACTCGCCGACCTGAAAGACGCGCTCGGCCCGGACGGCGAGGCTCCGGCCGATGCCGGCGCCGAAGGCGCCGCGCCGGAAAGCTCCGTCGAGCCGAAGATCGACCAGTATGGCCGTTCCTATGGCACCGGCCGCCGGAAGTCCTCCGTCGCCCGCGTCTGGATCAAGCCGGGCGCCGGCAAGATGACGGTCAACGGCAAGACCGTGACCGAATATTTCGCGCGCCCGACCTTGCAGATGCATGCGCTTTCGCCCTTCGCGGTCGCCAATCGGCTGAACCAGTACGACCTGATGTGCACGGTGACCGGCGGCGGCCTGTCCGGCCAGGCGGGCGCCGTACGGCACGGGCTGACCCGTGCGCTGATCGCCTTCGAGCCGGGCTTGCGCCCGGCGCTGAAGCAGGCCGGCTTCGTCACCCGCGACAGCCGCGTCGTCGAGCGTAAGAAGTACGGCCGCGCCAAGGCGCGCCGGAGCTTCCAGTTCTCGAAGCGCTGATTTCGCTTATCGCCGGCCGGGCGCGTTCCGGCCGGGCGAACCTTCGAAAAGGGGTCGGCCTGCGCCGGCCCCTTTTTTCGTTCGTTCCGTTCGCGGGCGGGGCCGGGCCGCGCCGGTCAGCCGAACATGAACGGGATGGTGAGCAGCAACAGCGCCGCCAGCGCCCAATTGATCCAACGGCGAATGCGGTCGTTCCGAAAGAGACGCGCAAGCGCGGCGCCGAAGCAGACCCAGGCGCTCATGGACGGCACGCCGACGAAAGCGCCGACCAGCACCACCACGACGGTCGCCCCATAGGCCATGTCGAAGCTGGGCGCGAGCGTTCCGGCGAAGATCGCCATCACCCAGCCCTTCGGGTTGACGAACTGGAACCCGAACGCCTCCAGAAAGCTCATCGGCCGCGCGCCGGCCGCCGCCGTGGGAGCGCCGGCATTGGCGATGCGCCAGGCAAGATAGGCCAGGTAGCCCGCCCCGAGCACGCCGAGCGCAAGCTCCGCATGGGGAAGCTGCTGGAAGAGAACGCCCAGGCCGAGCGCACAGAGCGCCAACAGGAGCAGCCAGCCGCAGGCGACGCCCAGAATATGCGGCGCCGTCGCGCGGAGGCCGAAGTTCATGCCGGAAGCCGCGAGCATGGCGTTGTTCGGCCCTGGCGTGGCGGCCATGACGAACATGTACCAGGCGAGCGGACCGATCGAGGCGAGCCCGCCCTCCGCGAGACCGGTCACCAGCCGCCGGCCGACCGGCGGCGACGAAGCTCCGCCGCGATGCGTTCCGGGCGCGGCCAGGCGAGGCCGATGCGGCCGCGCAGGGCCTTCGCCTTCATCGGCAGCTTCAGAACCGTATCGATGCGCCGGTCCAGAAAGTTCCAGCTATCGGCAAATCCTGGGGAGCGGTCGTTCAGCCAATAGGCGACGGTCGCCATATAGACGGCGGAGACGAGCGCGCGCTTGGTGTACCAGTTGAAGTCCGCCGACCGGTCTCCGGCCGCGCGCCAGATCGCGTCGGCCGTCCGCGCCAGGGCCTTCACGCCCACCGCCAGATGCTGCGGCTTCGCCAGCAACGCCAGGCCCAGGCGCACCGCCTCCCGGTCCCGCGCGGCGCCTTCCAGGCGCAGCCGGATCAACGCGGCGATCTTGTCGCGCGTGCGTTCGGGCGGCGGGTCGAGCGCCGCGAACGCCGCCCGCATCAGGCCATCGGCCCTGGTCGAGTGCCTGAGCACCGCATCGACCGGGCCGGCGGGGAACAGCCGGCGGACGTCTCCCTGCTCCAGGCCGGCGTCGCGGGCGCCCGCTTCCAGGGCGGCGTTCGACCAGCCGTCGAAGGGAATATGGGGCAGCGCCGCCCCAAGCAGCGCATCGCGCTCGGCTTCAAGGCCGGCCCGGATATCATCGGCGTCATCGGCGTCGTTCGCCGGCGCGGCGGGATCCTCTGTCATGGTCAATCTGACTCCTCATCGGCCGCGCGGGCGGCTTCGCGCTCCAGGCGGTTCAGTTCCTCATCGAAACCGAAATAGCGGAAATCGCGCATGCGCATGGGATAGAGCACGCCGTCCAGATGGTCGACCTCGTGCTGCAACACCCGTGCGAAGAAGCCGCGCGCCTCGCCCTCGACCGGCGCGCCATGGCGGTCGTAGCCCCGGTAGCGCGCGACAGGCGCGCGCGGCACGGCGCCCCTGAGGCCCGGGATCGAGAGGCACCCTTCCCAGCCGAGTTCGCGCGCGTCGCCCACAAGCTCCAGCTCCGGGTTGATGAGAATCGTGAGCGGCGCGGCTTCGTCTTCCTCGCCGCGCTCCGGCGGCGCCATCGCCAATATGACGCGACGGCCCGCGAACACCTGCGGCGCCGCCAGACCGACGCCGCCGGAATCCGCCAGCGTCTCCGTCATGTCGTCGATCAGGCGCTGCAACTCCGCGTCGCCCGCAATATCCGGCGCCGAGAGAGCGGCGGCCGGCTGCAACAGGACCGGGTGGCCCATGCGGGCGATTTTCAGAATAGCCATTGTGAACGCTCGCCCTCGAATGAAACGCGACAAGTCTTGGAAACGCTTAGGTCTTTATGTTATAGACCGCCCAGTCAGAAATTGAACTGCGCCGCAAACAACCCGTTTGCGGCGCGTAACCGTATGAAAAGGAGGAGCTTTGCTAGTCAGCGTTCGCGACAACAATGTCGACCAGGCCTTGCGCGCTCTCAAGAAGAAGATGCAGCGCGAAGGTATTTTCCGCGAGATGAAATTGCGTCGGTCTTTCGAAAAGCCGTCGGAGAAGCGCGCGCGCGAGCGTGCGGAAGCTGTCCGGCGTCATCGCAAGATGCTGCGCAAGCGGCTGGAGCGCGAAGGCTACTAAAGCTTCCCGGAAGCTTCGGGCCAGCCACGGCTGGCCTTACGAACACGGCGCCAGAGAGCAATCTCCGGCGCCGTTTTTGATTCCAATGGCGCCGCGACCGGCCGCCATGGCCTGGCGCAAATGCTTCCTAGCCCGACGGCCGGCAGGTCGGAAATTCCTGCCGCCCCCGGTCAATTCCGCCCCGTTACTCCCGGCAGCGCAGGCGCGGTCACGACCGTGTCCCAAAAATTTTCCATGAAAAACCGATAGTTACGGCAGTTTGGCAAAACTGGCCCAAGCCTTGCTGAGGATTGGCCCGAGCAACAGGCTTTCGGCCATCGGCATGTCGCCGAGGGGATCGGAAGCCGGCGAAACGTCGAAGCGGCGTTGAACGTCGCAGAGACGGGCCGACACGCTGGCACGCTTGGGAGCTGAAGACTATGGGTTTGAACGTCATTTCCAATTTCGCGGCCAACGTCGCACACCGTAACCTGTTGAAGACGGACATGGAGGCGACCCAGTCGCTGGCCAAGCTGTCTTCCGGCACGCGCGTCGTGTCGGCGAAGGACGACGCAGCCTCGATGGCGATCGGCTCGCGCCTGAGCGCCGAAGTCGCTTCGCTGCGCCAGGCGACCGTCAACTCCGGCCAGGCGGTGTCCATGCTCCAGATCGCCGACGGCGCGATGAGCCAGACCAACGACATCCTGATCCGCCTGAAGACATTGGCGGTGCAGGCGGCTTCCGGTCAGCTTTCGGACATCGAACGCGGCATGCTGGACGCGGAATATCAATCGCTGCTGAGCGAAATCGACCGCATCGCGGCCGACACCGAGTTCAACGGCAACCAGCTGATCAACGGCTCGGTCACCGTCGACACGATCATCCCGTCGATCACCGACGGCGACGCCAATCTGCTGCAGGCCGCCGACGGCTTTCAGATGATCGAGTTCACGCCCGCCGTCGGCGACGCCGCCATCGACATTTCCTACGACTCGTCGAACGGCGTCATGACGGTGCGCAATCTCACCACCGGTGAATTGCAGGGCCTCGATATCGACAGCGCGGCGACCATCGGCACGAACGAAACCCAGACCGTCGTCTTCGACGAGTTGGGCACGACGATCACGCTGAACAGCGCCTTCGACAAGTCTGCGGACGTCAACAATACCGGCGGCGTGTTCAGCGCTACGTCCGGCACGCCGGCGATCTTGGCGGACAGCATCGAAATTATCGGCAATAACGGCAGCGGCGGCCAGGGCATCACGACGAACGTGATCACCGTCGATGCAACGACGGCTTCTGCCTCGACCCTGACAGTCGGCGCGTTCTCGGCCGCCAGCGTTGCGCTGAACTCTACGGGCGTTAAGACCGCTACGCTGACGGACGGCACCAACACTTTCGATATTCAGTTCCAAGTGACGACGGTCTTCGGCAATGGCGACGCCGCCGACCTGACGGTCAACGGCCTCGGCGCCATGGTGTTTGGCGACACGGCGACGGGCTCGGGCTCTTCGACCTTCACTTTCAAGCTCGGCACCGGAACGGTCGCTGCGATCGACAATGTGTCGCTGACAGTGGCCTCCGCGAATATCAACGCACTTGGCCTGACCAGTTCCTCCATCGACACCCAGATCGACGCGGAGAACGCCGTCACGGCCATCAATGGAGCGATCGACACCTTGAACGTCGCCCGCGCCGGCATCGGCGCGGACCAGAACCGGATCGAGTTCGCGACCGCCAATCTGCGCATCGCGATCGAGAACGCGGAAGCCGCGCGAAGCGACCTCCTCGACCTCGATGTGGCGCAGGAAATGTCGAAGTTCACCTCGAAGCAGGTGCTGCTCCAGGCTGGCGTCTCGATGCTCGCCCAGGCGAATCAGATGCCGCAGAACCTGCTGCAGCTGCTGCAAGGCTAACCGCTTGACGGGCCGAAGCCTCGCTCGGCCCGCCTCACCCGCGAAACCAGGAGAAGAATCATGACGCATGTCGCATTCGAACCCGAGTTCATCCAACGCGTGTCGGCCGCCCGCCCGGCGGAAATGACCGCGCTGCTGCTCGAGGAAGCCATCCGCGCCCTCGAAGAGACGGTGGAGGCGATCGAAGGGAACGAGATCGAGCGCCGGTTCGTCGCCTCGGCCCGCGCCATGAAGATCGTCGGGTTCCTGCATGAAATCCTGAACTTCGAGGAAGGCGGCGACGTCGCGGTCAATCTCGACCGGGTCTATCGCATGGCGATGGCGCGGATCGCCCGCATCAATCCCTTCAACGAGGCGCTTTCCGCCCATGCGGCCATCGCCGTCTTGAAGCCTCAGGCCGAAGCCTGGCGCGAGATCGACGCCGAGGAACAGAAGCAGGGCATGCCCGATATCCAGACGCTGCCCGGCCTCGCCGCCTCGACGAGCGGCCATCCGGCCCACGCCGCCTGACCGCCCGATCCAGAACCGCTGCGAGCCTAGAAGCCGATGCCCATGTCCGCCCCCACAACCAGCGCCGCAAGCGCGCTTGCCGGCCTATCCGGCAAGCCTGCCGCGGAGGCTGGCATGGCGGGAAAAGGCGAGAACGCGCCCGCCTCCGTTTTCAGCGGCCTGATCGCCGCCGACGATGCGGACGCGACCGCGCCGGCCACGAACGTCGCGGACATGGCTGGCCCAACCGAACGCCGCCGCCAATCCGGCGGATCGGAGGACGACGGTCAGCGGACCCCCGATGCAGTGGAAGCGGACCCGGTCGATGCGGTCGACGCGAACGCGCCCACGGACGGCCTGGCCGCAGTTGCGCCGTCTCCAGCGGATCCGATCGCGCCGCTCGCCGGTTCCGAACCCATGAGCGACGGGGCCGCGACTGCGGAGGGCGACATCCCGCCGCCGACCGCCGGCGGCTCCATCGAGGCGAACGCCGCCAAGGGCGACGCGCCGCCCACCTTCTCGAATGCACAAGCGACCGCCAGCGCGCCGCCAACAATGGCGAACGCCGGCGACGATACGGCCGCGCCCAGTCAGGCCGAAACGCCGCTGTCGCGAACCGCCTCGCCGACGCCCGCTTTCAATAAACCGTTCACCGAGACGAATACGGCGACGCCGGCAATCATGGCGGCGAGCGACGCCGAAGCGCCGGCGCCCGCAAGCCAGCCTACAAGTACGCCGGCGGACGCGACCGAAGCGCGCGCTCCGACAAGCACGGCCGTTGCCGACCAGACCAAAGTCACGATCGAAGCCGATCAACCAACATTGGCGACGGCGCGCGACCCCGTGCTAGCGGCGAGCGCCGCCAAGCAGGCGCCCGCGCGCGGCCAGACCGAACGGACGAGCGCCCAGGCGCCTGCGCTTTCAAACCCGCAGACCCCTGCGAAGCCGCTCGACGCCGCCGCAAGCGCGCCCCCGGCTCCGACGAACGTCGCCCGCGCCGATACGGCGGAACCGGCGCCGCACGCAGCGACGCAGACCGCCGACGCCCCATCCGACGCGGCGCCGACTGGCTTCGATACGGCGAACGCCGAGGAAGACATTGCGCCCAAGACCGGCGACGCGCAGGACAAGCCGGAGGCCCATAAGGTCGCTGGCGCACCGGACAATGCTTTGGCGCAAAGCGCCGCACGGCCGCGCCCGACCGTGGAGCGCGCCGCGAACGGTCTGCCCGGCCACGCGCCTTCCGCGCAAGCGGCGAACGCGGCGGACGCTGATGTCGCCGCAGGGGCGGCGGACGCTCTCTCGACCGAGCCGGCGTCCGCGCCGCAGGCGCCCGATACTGCGGCGAAACCCGCCGTCGTGGCCGCCGCGCAATCCCGTGCCGGCGCCGAGGCCGCGCCGACCGAAACTGCGACCGCAGCCGCGACCGCGGCACGGGTCGCAGCCACGGACGCCGCCGCGACCGCCGAACAGGATCCCTCGCGCCAAGCCGCGCCCATCCTCTCGGCCGGAACGGATTCGCTTGAAGCTTCGGACCCGCTCGGCGCCCGCATCGACCAGAGCGCCTACGCGGCCTCGCGCCGCTTCGCCGCCGCGATGTCGCAGCAGGCGCCGACCGCGCAGGTCGCGTTCACCATCGCGCGCGGCGTGCACGAAGCGACGGACCGCATCCGGATGCACCTTTATCCGCGCGAACTGGGCGAGGTGGAAGTTCGCCTGGACGTTCAGGAAGAACGCCGCGCCGAAGTGGTGATCCGCGCCGAACGCGCCGAAACGGTCGAGCTGCTGCAACGGGACGCGCGCGAACTGCAGCGCGCCCTGCAAGCGGCCGGGCTGGACGTCGATAGCGGCGACCTCTCCTTCGAACTTGGCGGCGGCGACGCCGACGCCGACCGCGACGGCGAATCGCAGGCGGCCGGCGCCGGCCGCGACCTCGGCGCGCGCGACGGCGACGACGCCGACCGCTTCGCCCCGCCGCCGACCCATCGCTGGCGGATGGCGACGCCCGGCGGCGTCGACATGCTGGCCTAAGGAATACAGAAGATGACGACCGTCACCTCCCTGTTCTCGCAGCTCGATTCGACCCCGCGCTCCAGCGGCGCGACGAACACCAATCTGGCGAGCGACTTCAACAACTTCCTGAACCTGCTGACGATCCAGTTGCAGAACCAGGATCCGTTGGAGCCGCTGGACACGAACCAGTTTACCGAACAGATCGTGCAGATGACCGAGGTCGAGCAGACGGTCTCCATGAACGAGCGTCTCGGCGCGTTGATCGACGCACAGGAAACCCAGCGCATTCAGACCGCGGTCGACTTCGTCGGCAAACAGGTCGATGCGCTCGGCGATATCGTGCCGCTCGGCGCGAACGGCGCGGAAATGTTCGTGGCCCTGCCGAACCAGGCGTCGTCCATCGTCGCCGAGATCGTTCGCCTCAAGGACAGCGGCGTCGACGGCGAAGTGGTCGCCTCGGTCAGCTCGCTATCGACGGACGCCGGCGTCCACCGACTGCTGTGGGACGGCCTGGACGAAGGCGGCGAGCTTGTCGATCTGAACGACACCTATCGCCTGCGCGTGACCGCCCTGAACGCCGCCGGCGACGAGATCAACGCAAAAGTCGGCTTCTCCGGCATCGCCGAGGAGCTCCGCCACGAGGACGGCGTGCTCAATCTGATGGTCGCGGGCAAGACTGTTCCGCTCGATCAGATCGTCGCCGCCCGCGTCCATACATTCGTCGAAGCAACTCAATAGCGACAGCACGCTTCGCCTCAATAACGCGTTTTCAACTGGAGGGTTCCAGACCATGAGCCTCTACGGCAGCTTGTTCTCCGGCGTCACCGGCCTTAATGCGCAATCGCTCGCGCTCGGCGTTATCTCCGAGAACATCACCAACGTGAACACCACCGGCTTCAAGGCGCGGACCACAAGCTTCGCCACGATGGTTTCCGGCGACGGCATCGAAGCCGGCTCCGTCGGCGGCGTGCTCCACAACGTCTCCAAGCAAGTCGACGGTCAGGGCATCATCCAGGCCACGACGAACGCCACGGACCTCGCCATCTCCGGCGGCGGTTTCTTCGTGGTGAACAGCAACGTCGACAATGGCCGCGCCGTGGGCGACACCATGTTCACCCGCGCCGGCAATTTCGCTATCGACGAAGACCGCCAGCTCGCCAACGCCGCCGGTCACTTCCTGATGGGCTGGAAGCTCAACACTTCTGGCGAGTTTGTCGATTCCGCCAACAACCAGATCACGCCGGACCCGACCAGCGCCGCCGACCTGGTGCCGGTCGATCTGTCCGACGTCACCTTCAGCTCCCAGGCGACCGAGGAGGTCGAGATCAAGGCGACCTTCCCGGCCCAGATGGTCGTCTCCGACGCGTTCGACGTCTCCGTCAGCGTGTTCGACGGCCTGGGCAGCACGCATGACTTGGATTTCACCTTCACAAAATCCGATCACGTGGTGCTGACCGGCAATTTCGACGCCGCGGGTCCGATTAACCTCACGGTGGAGACGCCGGCGAAAGTCGGCGAAGACGCCACAACGGATGCGACCGAGATCGATCTCGAAATGACCTTTGCAGGCGTCGACCCGGACGACACCGATATCAATCTCTGGAATGTAAAAGTCATTCCGAACACCGGATCGGCGACGGCTGGCGATCCGCTTAACGAAACGGATCTAGATACATTCCAGCTTCGCTTCGACAGTGACGACAAGCTGATCGGCGATCCGATCCGGCAGGTCGACGTCTCATGGGCCGGCGGTCTCGGCGCCGAGGACTCAATCATCGCGCTCGACTTCGCCAGCATGACTTTCGACGCAGGCGCCGCCGCGGCCGCGACCCATACGGTCAACAACAGCGGCGCGCTCTTGAAAATGGACGTCGGGACCACCAACGAAGGCGACACCTTTGTCGGGGACTCCGCAAACGGCACCTTCGTGAAGTTCGACGGCGACGGCAATCTCGTGAGCCCGGACTCCTTCGGCATGGAGATCGACTGGAACAATGTCGAAAGCTTCGCCGACAATTCGACCATCTCGCTGGATCTCACCAATCTCGGCGCGGTCGGCGACACCTTCCAGCTAAGCTCGACCAATCAGGACGGCGTCGCGTTCGGCGCGTTCACCGGCGTGACGGTCAGCGACGAGGGCTTTGTCGTCGCCAACTTCAAGAACGGCACCTTCCTGCCGGTCTACCGCCTGCCGCTCGCGGACTTCAACAATCCGAACGGCCTGAAGGAACTGCCGGGCAACGCCTATATCTCGACGCTGGAATCCGGGAACTTCTTCCTGAGCCAGTCCGGCGAGGGCAGCGTGGGCGACATCATTCCCCAGTCGCTGGAACAGTCGACCGTGGATATCGCGCGCGAGTTCGCGAACATGATCATCACCCAGCGGGCGTTCTCTTCCGCCTCGACGGTCATCACCACAGCCGACGAAATGTTGCAGGAGCTGGTGCAGATCAAACGCTAACCGGAAGTAAGCGGACGCGCACAATTTAGCGCGTCCGTTAACCGTCCCCATTAGGCGATCGGAAAGTGACGGTGGTGCATAACAACATCGTCAACACCACTTCTGCAATCGTCTCGGAACGATCCATGCCGCGCGACGCCTCTACACAAACCAAAGCCATCTCGATCATCGGCCCGAACGGGGACCGCCTGTCGGTCGCCGATCTGCCGCCGCCTTCGACCAAACGATGGGTGATCCGTCGCAAGGCCGAAGTCGTCGCCGCGGTCGAAGGCGGGCTGCTCAGCCTGGACGAGGCGCGCGCGCGCTACCACCTTTCCGAGGAAGAGTTCGACAGCTGGCGCAAAATGATCTCCGCCCACGGCCTGGCCGGGCTGCGGACGACGCGGGTTCAGCAATACCGGGAAGGTTAATAAAAACCGAAGAAATTCAATCACAAAACCCGGCAATTTTTTCCTAGACTTAACGCACCGTTCACCCTGTCGCCCCTAACTTCGCCCCATCACCCAAACGGGGAAATTGGCGAAGACCATACTGGCGTGCAGAACCTCCTGAACATCCTCACACGCATCGGGCCCGGCCGCGTTTTCGCGATCGGGCTGACGATCGCCGGGCTGCTGGGCTTTCTCGGCTATTTCGTCGATCACATGGCGAAACCCGAGATGGCCGTGCTGTTCTCCGACCTTGAGCCGGCGGACGCCGGATCGGTCGTAAACCACCTCGAAACGATGGGCGTTCGCGTCGAAGTCGGCGCCGGCGGCAGCGCCGTGATGGCGCCCAAGGGCGATATCGCCCGGCTGCGCATGCTGCTCGCCCAGGACGGCCTGCCGGCCGGCGGCGGCATGGGCTACGAGCTGCTCGACAAGTCCGACGGTCTGGGCGCGACCAGCTTCTCCCAGCAGATGACGCGCCTTCGCGCGCTCGAAGGCGAACTCGCCCGCTCCATCCGAACGCTTGGTCCGGTCAAGCAGGCGCGGGTACATCTCGTCCTGCCCAAGCGCGAACTCTTCAGCCGCGAACAACAGGAGCCGAGCGCCTCCATCGTCGTCGCGGTCAAAGGCGCGTCGTTGAGCGCCGGACAGGTCGCCGCGATCCGTCATCTGGTGGCCGCCGCCGTGCCGAAACTTCAGGCTGACAATGTCTCTATCGTCGATACCGCCGGCAACCTTCTGGCGAGCGGCGAGTCTATCGACCCGACGGGCGAAAAGGGCGTCTCCAACGGCGTGCAAGGCCGCAAGATGGAGATCGAACAGCGCCTCGCCGGCGCGATCGAGCGGCTGCTGGAACGGGCCGTCGGCGCCGGCAGCGTACGCGCCGAAGTCAGCGCCGAGTTGGATTTCGACAGGGTCACCACGAACTCCGAGAAGTTCGACCCCGAGGGCCAGGTTCTGCGCTCCAGCCAGTTGGTGACGGAGGAATCGCTGTCCAACGAAGGCGGCAAGAACAACCGGGTTTCCGTAGACCGCAATCTGCCGAACGGCGACGAAGGCGGCGGCGCCGAGGGCGGGAACGGCCCCGGCTCCCAGTCGGCCCGCACCGAAGAGATCAGCAACTTCGAAATCTCCAAGACCGTCCGCACCCATATTCGCGAGAGCGGGCTCGTCCGCCGGTTGAGCGTCGCGGTCATGGTGGATGCGGAGCCAAGGACCGACGCCGAAGGCAAGACCACCTATCACGTCCGCACGCCCGAACAGCTCGCCACCCTGGAAGCAATCGCGAAATCCGCCGTCGGCTTCGACAGCGAGCGCGGCGACCGTTTCGAAATCGCCAGCCTGGAGTTCGTGCGGCCGGAGATGATCTTCGGCGACGAGAACCCGGACGCGATCGTGCTGACCAAGGAAGACTATTTCCGCATGGGCCAGATCGCCGCCCTGTTCGTGATCGCCCTGCTGGCGGTGCTGCTGGTGATGCGCCCAGCCGTCACCCGCGCATTCGGCGGCGGCGGACGCGATGAAGGCGCAAGCGCCGGCGCCGCGGGGACCGCGCAGCTCCCGGGCCCGGACGGCCAGCCCGTGGCCGCGCTCGCCGCGCCGGACGCCGCTGGCGAAGAGGGCGCGGACCGGATGCTGGAGCCGCCTGCGGGCATCGATCTCGACGCCATCCAGGGCGGCATCAACACCGCGAATCTCTCCAAGATCGGCGGCCTGATCGACGAGTACCCAGAAGAGGCCGTCGCGGTGCTTCGCGGCTGGATGCAGGGGGAATAGCCGATGGCGGCCGCCGCAAACACGGGCATGACCAAGTCCCCCAGGATCGAGGAAGACAATCTTTCCGTCGAAGGCGTCGGGCTGGCGTCGGGCATGCACAAGGCCGCGGCCTTCTTCCTGGCGATCGGCGAGGAAAACGCGTCGAAGCTGATCAAGAAACTCGACGTGGAGGAAGTGCGCGAAATCAGCCAGTCGATGGTGAAGCTCGGCACGGTCAACGCCGAAGAAATCGAAGGTCTATTCGTCGAGTTCAAGGAAAAGCTCGTCGGCGCCGACGGTTTGCGCGGCAATCTGGACGCGACCGAGCGGCTGCTGTCCAAGGTCATGACGCCCGACCAGGTGGCCGCGATCATGGAAGATCTGCGCGGCCCCGCCGGGCGTACCATGTGGGAGAAGCTCTCCAACGTGAACGAAGAGGTGCTGGCGGGCTACCTGAAGAACGAATACCCGCAGACCGTCGCCGTGGTGCTCTCCAAAGTGAAGCCGGACCACGCCGCGCGCGTACTGGCGCTGCTGCCGGAAATGGACGCCGTGGACGTCATGCAGCGCATGCTCGCGATGGAGGTGGTGCAGAAGGACGTGCTCGAAGACGTCGAGCAGACGCTCCGCTCCGAATTCCTGACGTCCCTGGCCCGCACCACCAAGTCGGACCCGCACGAACAGCTCGCCCAAATATTCAACGCCTTCGATCGCAATTCGGAACAGCGCCTGATGGGTCATTTGGAGGATCGCAATCGCGATTCCGCCGACAGAATCAAGTCCCTGATGTTCACGTTCGACGACCTGTCGAGCCTGGACAACGGCGGCGTGCAGACCTTGCTCCGCGTCGCGGACAAGGCCGACCTCGCGCTCGCGCTCAAGGGCGCTTCCGATGAGTTGCGCGACCTGGTGCTGAAGAACATGGCCGAGCGCGCGGCGAAGATGTTCAAGGAAGACATGGCCAATCTGGGGCCGGTCCGCCTCAAGGACGTGGACGCGGCCCAGGCGAAGATCGTCGGCCAGGCCAAGCAGTTGGCCGATACCGGCGAGATCACGATCGCGACCGGCGACGAAGAAGAGATGGTGTTCTAGGCGATGAGCGCGAAACCCTTCCTCTTCGATCAGGCCTTCGACGGCCTGGACCCGACGGCGCCGCACCCGCCGGCCGGCGCCGGCCAGCCGCAGGTCTACGACGAAGCCGCCATGGACGCCGAGCGGCAGGCAAGCTTCGCCGCCGGTTACGCCGAAGGCGAAACGGCGGCGCGCGCAGAAGCCGAAGCCGCGGCGGCCCAGGCGGAAGCGCGGACGCTCGACGCCATCGCCGGCGGCCTCGGCGGTATGCTGGCCGCCATGGACGACGCGCAGAGCGCCGCCGCCGCCGCCGCCACGATCGCCGCATCGCAGGCGCTCGCCCGCGCGTTTCCCGCCTTCGCCCGCGCCCATGGCGACGACGAAGTGCTGGCGACGATCCGCGACGCGCTCGCCAGCGCGTTCGACGAACCCCGCCTCGTCATCCGACTGGCCGAAGCCGATTTCGAGCGGATCGAACCCAATCTCGCCGAAGTCGCCCAGCGGGCCGGCTATCCCGGCCGCCTCGTCACGCTCGACGACGGCGAAATCGCGCCGGGCGACGTGCGCGTCGAGTGGGCGGACGGCGGCGTGATCCGCGACGCGGGCCGCATGACGGACGCGATCGCCCAGGCATTCGAAGGACTGGCGGCCTCCATCGCCGCCGGCGACGACCATTCAAACCCCGAACAGGAAGCGGCGGCCGACCCCGCCATAGGAGCCTGAGACTATGTCAGAGAGTTCCGATCTCTCGCTTGCAGAGCACGAATCCGAAGAAGATTCCGCCCCGCTCGTCTCCGCGGCGCAGGAGCCGGAGGAGACGATCAGCGCGGCCGATCTGGGCGCCGTCTACGACGTTCCCGTCCAGGTGTCCGCCGTGCTGGGCCACGCTTCCATGCAGGTCAGCCAGTTGCTGAAGCTCGGCCGCGGCGCCGTCATCGAACTGGACCGGCGCGTCGGCGAAGCCATCGAAATCTATGTGAACGACCGCCTGGTCGCGCGCGGCGAAGTCGTGATCGTCGATGAAGACCGTCTCGGCGTGACCATGACCGAAATCGTGAAGCAGGAACGCAATTGAACGCCCGCCTGCCAAACGGTTCGAACTTCCCAAGGAGAACAAGCGCATGCGCTTGCTGATTGTCGGCTCGCTGAACGGCTATATGGGCGAAGCGAGCAAGATCGCCATCAACCAGGGCGTCAAGGTGCTGCACTGCGACGACGAGGACGGCGGCCTGAAGGCGCTGCGCGCCGGCCAGGGCGCGGACCTCGTGTTCGTCGATGCGCAGCTCGATGTCGGGCGCTTCATGGAAAGCCTGCGCAACGAGCGCATCGCGACGCCGGTCGTCGCCTGCGGGCTCGGCGCGGACACGGCGGCGGCCGTAAAGGCGATCAAATCGGGCGCCAAGGAATATGTGCCGCTGCCGCCGGACCCGGAGCTGATCGCAGCCGTTTTCGCCGCCGTCGCGGAAGAAGACGACACGCTCGTCTACGGCGACCCCGCGATGACGGAAACCATCCGCCTCGCCGATCAGATCGCGCCGAGCGACGCGACCGTCTTGCTGAACGGCGAGTCCGGCACCGGCAAGGAACTGCTCGCCCGCTACATTCACCGCAAAAGCAAACGGGCGCGGCAGCCGTTCATCTCCGTGAACTGCGCGGCGATCCCGGAGAACCTGCTGGAATCCGAGCTGTTCGGCCATGAAAAGGGCGCGTTCACCGGCGCTGTCGCGCGTCGTATCGGCAAGTTCGAGGAAGCCGACGGCGGCACGCTGCTGCTGGACGAAATCTCCGAAATGCATCCCCGCCTGCAGGCGAAGCTGCTGCGGGCCATTCAGGAGCGCGTGATCGACCGGGTTGGCGGGAACCAGCCGATCAAGGTCGATATTCGCCTCATCTGCACGTCCAACCGCGACCTCGAAGAGGGCGTGCGCAACGGCGATTTCCGCGAAGACCTCTATTTCCGAGTCAATGTGATGACGCTCACGCCGCCGGCCTTGCGGGAACGGCCGGCGGATATCCTGCGGCTGGCCGAGCATTTCGTGGAGAAGTACGCGGCAGCGAACAGCGTCGATGTCCTGCCGTTCTCCACCGACGCGAAACGAGCGTTGCTTTCGCATTCCTGGCCCGGGAACGTGCGGGAACTTGAGAACGCCATGCACCGCGCCGTTCTGCTCGCGACCGGCGATGCAATTGAGCCGTCCGCCATCATGCTTACGAGCAAACTCGCTGCCGCGACGACGGAACCGGCAGGGACCGCGCCGTCTTCGGGCGTCGGCGACGCCACAAAGCCGATCGCCGCAGCCTCCGCCGAACCCTATGTCGGCAGGACTGTCGCGGATATGGAGCGCGACCTCATCATCGGCACCCTGGAGCATTGTTTTGGCAACCGCACCCATGCGGCGAACATCCTCGGCATCTCCATTCGCACACTGCGCAACAAGCTGAAGCAATATGCGGGCGAAGGCATGAAGGTGCCGCCGTCTGCGATGCAACATCAGCCCTACGCCTGACCGGCCGGACCGACTGATCTTCGATGAGCGACGACGCGCGCACAGCCACATTTTCCCTTGGCGGGTTTGACCCGCTCTCGATCCTGCGCGCGGGCATGCGCGGCGACGTCGGCCTCGCGCTCGCAATCGTTGCGGTGCTTTCTGTCCTCATCCTGCCATTGCCGACCTGGCTGCTGGACATTCTGCTGGCGGTCTCGATCACGTTCTCCGTGCTGGTCTTGATGACGTCCCTGTTCATCGAGAAACCGCTCGACCTTTCGTCGTTCCCAACCATTCTGCTGGTCGCGACCATGTTGCGGCTGTCGCTCAACCTCGCCTCGACGCGCCTGATCCTGGCGAACGGGCATGAGGGCATGGGCGCCGCCGGCTCGGTGATCGAAGCCTTTGGCGGGTTCGTCATGGGCGGCAACTTCGTCATCGGCCTGATCGTTTTCATCATTCTGGTGATCGTGAATTTCGTCGTGATCACCAAGGGCTCCGGCCGCATCGCCGAAGTCGCCGCGCGTTTCAATCTCGACGCCATGCCGGGCAAGCAGATGGCGATCGACGCCGACCTGTCCGCAGGGCTTATCGACGAAGAGCAGGCGCGCTCGCGCCGCAAATTGCTGGAGGAGGAAAACTCCTTCTTCGGCTCCATGGACGGCGCGGCCAAGTTCGTGCGCGGCGACGCCATCGCCGGCCTGCTGATCACGATGATCAACATCGTCGGCGGCATCATCGTCGGCTCGGCGCAGGGCGGCATGAGCCTCGGCGACGCCGCCCGCACCTACACGATGCTGACGGTGGGCGACGGCCTCGTCTCCCAGATTCCGGCTCTGATTGTTTCGACCGCCGCCGGCCTGCTCGTATCCAAGGCGGGCGTCGCGGGCGCGACCCATAAGGCGCTGTTCGGCCAGCTTGGCGGCTATCCGGTCGCACTTGGCGTCAGCGCCGTTCTTACGGGCGCCCTGGCGCTCGCGCCCGGCCTGCCGGCGGCGCCGTTCCTGCTGATGTCCGGCGGCGCCGGCTATCTCGCGTTCCGGTCCAGCAAGAGCAAGGCCCAGGCCGCCGCGGCTGTGGAAGCGGAACAGGAGATCGCGGATGCGCCGCCCGAGGAAGCGCCGATCGCAGCCTCCCTCGCTATCGACGAGATCCGGCTGGAGCTTGGCTACGGCCTGCTGCCCATGGTGAACGGCGACGAAGGCGCGCGGCTCACGGATCAGATCAAGGGGCTCCGCCGCCAGCTCGCAAGCGATCTCGGCTTCGTCCTGCCGGCCGTGCGCATTCAGGACAACATGCAGCTCGCGGCGAACGCCTATCTGGTCCGCATCAAGGAAATCTCGGCCGGCGAAGGCGAGCTTCGCCCGAACATGCTGATGGTCATGGACCCGCGCGGCGAGCCGATCGAACTTCACGGCGAGGACACGACCGAGCCGACATTCGGCCTGCAGGCCAAGTGGATCGACCCCTCGGACCGGGAGGAAGCCCAGTTCCGCGGCTATACCGTCGTCGATCCGGCCACGGTCATCACCACCCATGTCACGGAGATCGTGCGCGATCACACCGCCGATCTGCTCTCCTACGCCGAGACCCAGAAGCTGATCGAGGAACTGCCCCAGGAGCACAAACGCCTGGTGGACGAGGTCATCCCCGGCCAGATCACACTCGGCAACCTGCAGCGCGTGTTGCAGAACCTGTTGCAGGAGCGGGTCTCGATCCGTGATCTGCCGACGATCCTGGAAGGCATTTCGGAAGCGAACGGCTTTACCCGCAACATCGGCATGGTGACCGAGCATGTGCGCAGCCGCCTCGCGCGGGGCCTTTCGGACGCCAACGCCGGCCCGGACGGCGTACTGCGCCTCGTGGCGCTTTCAGCCGAATGGGAGAACGCGTTCGCGGAAGCCCTCATCGGCGAAGGCGAGGAAAAGCAGCTCGCCATGCCGCCCAGCCAACTCCAAAAATTCATCGAACAGGTTCGCGAGGCGTTCGATCGCCATGCGCTTATGGGCGAGTCGCCGGTGCTCCTCACCAGCCCGGCGATCCGGCCCTATGTGCGGTCGATCATCGAAAGATTCCGTCCAATGACCGTCGTGCTGAGCCAAGCGGAAGTTCACCCCCGCGCGCGCATCCGCACGGTCGCCCAGGTTTGAGGTAGAAGATGCGGATACATGTCATTCGGGCGCGCACGCTTCCCGCCGCTCTGCAAGAAGTTCGGGATTCCCATGGCGAGGACGCCATCGTCCTGGACACCGCGACCGCGCCCGACGGCGTGACGGTGCGCGTCGGAGTCGAGCTCGACGCCGGCATGGACGCGACGGCATCTCCCAGTCCGGCCAGGACGAACGAGGCCGAAACGGTGGACCGCATCAGCGAAGCGCTCGCCTGGCACGGCGTGCCGACGCTGGTGACCCGCAGCCTGCTGCTCGGGGCGGAGACCGCCGGCGGCGACGATGCGGAAGCGGCGCTCGCCGCGGCGCTCGATCGGGTGTTCCGCTTTCAGAGGCCGGAAGACCTGCCCTCGCCGCTCGCCATCGTCGGCCCGCCGGGCGCGGGCAAGACGTCGGTCATGGCGAAGCTGGCCGCCGCGAAGCGCATGAAAGGCGGCGAAGTCGCCATCGTGAACGCAGACCTCGATACGGCGGGCGCCCGCGCGCGGATCGGCGCGTTCGCCCAGGCGCTCGGCATTTCGCCCTATAGCGCCGACAGCCCGGCCGCCATCGGCGGCGCGGTCGGCGTGGCGGGCGACGACGCAATGACTTTGATCGACACCACCGCCCGCGCGCCCGGAGACTTCGACGACATCGACGAGGTCGGCCTGGAGATCGAAGCGGCGGGCGCGGGCCTGCTCGTGCTTTCGGCGGCGATCGCGCCGATCGAGGCGGCCGAGCTGGCGGAATGTTTCGCCGCCGCCGGCGCCGAGTCGCTGATCGTGACCCAGCTGGATATCGCCCGCCGGGTGGGCGCGCTGCTCGCGGCGGCCGATGCGGGCGATCTGATCATCGCCGGCGCCAGCCTTGGTCGAAAGGTCGGCGCCGGCCTGGTGCCGCTGACGGCCGCCAGCCTCGCCCGGCTGATCCTGACGCCGCCCCAGCCCATCGCGAAGCCAAAGCCGCGCAAACCGGCCGCCGCCGCGACGAAGCCGCCGGCGCCAAAGGCTCCGACCGCCGAACCGCCGCCCCCACAACCCGCCGCCACGCAAGCGGACGCGCAAAAGCCCGAGCAAGGAGCCGCCGCATGAACCAGTCCAACAACATTTTCGCGGTCGTTTCCGGAAAAGGCGGCGTGGGCAAGACCTGGCTGGCGATCACGCTGGCGCAGACAGCGGCGAAAGCCGGCCAACGCGTGCTGCTGATGGATGGCGATATCGGCCTCGCCAATGTCGATATTCAACTTGGCATCGCGCCGACCCGCGACCTGACGCTGTGGGCGCTCGGCAAGGCCGATCTGAAAAGCCTGGTCATGCCGACCGACGCCGGGTTCGACCTGATCCCCGGCGCTTCGGGGTCCGGCGCCATGGCCGGCCTGTCCGGCACGGAGGTCGCCCGTCTGGCGGGCGACTTCGCCGGCGTCGCCGCCGACTACGATCTGGCGCTGATCGATGTCGCCGCGGGCGCGGACCCGGCCCAGATCCGCCTCGCGGGCGCCGCGCGCCGGTGCATCCTGGTCATCACCGAGGATCCGACGTCGCTGACGGACGGCTATGCGTTCATGAAGATCGCGCAGCGCCTGCGCCGGCCGCCCAAATTCGAGGTGGTCGTAAACATGGCCGAGCGGCCTGGCACCGGCGCGAACGCTCATACCGCGCTGGCGCGGGCATGCAATTCCTTCCTGAAGCTGGACCCGCCGCTGCTGGGCGTCATCCAGCGGGACACGGCGGTCGTCGGCGCCATCAAAAGGCAGACGCCGTTGCTGAACGCCGCCCCGGGCGCGCTCGCCGCGCGCGAGGTCGCCAATGTTCTGCAATCCTTGAAGGCGCGCCCCGCCCGGGCCGCCTGATCGGGGACAGACTCCGCCATGGCCGGCCCGACGCCAGCCGCGACCGCCAGCACGGCATCGGCCCAAGGCGCCCTGCCCGCCGCAGGACGTATTCTGAGCGTCGACCCGGCGCTTGTCGCGGCCATGCGCGGGCAAGGCGGCTCGATCGAAGCTGTCGTCGCCGCGCGGATCGCCGGCGCGACGACGCTCGCGACCGCATTCGGCGAGATCGCGCTCAAGCTCACGTCGCCGCTGCGCGTCGGCCAGAACGTCCGCCTTACGCTTCCGGAGCGGCCGGCGCCGGAGAGCATGGCCCTGGTGACGATCGCCCGGCCTGCGTCGAACGGAGGTAAGGACAGCGCCGCGCCCACCGTCAGACCGCCGCCGCCCCTCCCTGACGACCAACGCTCCGAGGCAAGCGTCAAACCGATCGTCGGCAGGCAGGACGCCGCGCCTCGGCCGGCCGCGCCGCCAGCAAATCCAGCGCCAAACATGCAATCGAATGCGAGGCCGGCGACCGGTCCGGCGTCGGGCTACGATGCGCCGACAGCGGCGCAGGGCGCGCCTGCCGCGCAATCGAAGGCGACGGCGATGCCGATCCGCCCGTCGCCCATCGTTACGACGCCTCCGCCGGAAATGCCCATACGCCAGCCGGAGGCGGCGGCCGGTGCGGCGACCAAGACGCCGCCTGAAGCAGGCGCACGCGGGATCGCCGCTTACGCGCCGAGCGTCGCGGCCCGGCCATCGACGTTCGCCTCGCCGCCCCGACCGCAGGCGCCGCCGCGCGAGCTGTCGGAAACCCCTCGCTCGCCTCAGACGAGCGACGCGGCATCGTCCCCGGACGCCGCAAAGGCGAAGGGCGGCGACAGCAGCGCGGCGTCGGCTCGACCGAACGCCGCAACGCCGCCGCATGGCGGATCGACGCCTTCTCCCCATCCGCAACCGCAATCGCCCTCTACGGGCGCTTCGGCGACAAATACAAACGCTCCGGCCTCGACCCAGGGTCATGCCGAACGCGGGGCGCTGGCGGTCCGAGCAGGATCGCCGCCGCCAGCGCCGACAAGCGCCCAAACCGCCCCCATATCGCCGACATCGCCGCCACAGTCCCCGCCGCCGGCCGCGGCCAACGCGGACGGATCGACGGCCAGACTGGCGCCCCATTCGCCTTTGCGTCCGCCATCGGACGCGGCGCCGCCAGCGCCGCCGGCGAAACCGCCAAGCGCCGGGTCGGCAGCGGCGCCCCAAACGACCACGACGGCGCCGACGCGCGCGCAATCGACGCCGGCCGTTCCGACGCAAACCGCCCAGAACGCCGCCGCGACGACGACCGCCACGCCGAATGCGACGCCCGACCGGCCTGCGCCCGCCCCTGCCTCCATCCCGCTGACGCCAATCAATGCCGGCAACGGCGCTCCGCCCCCGGAATCGACGTTGCAGACGGCGCGCGAAACGGCGTCGAGCCCACGCATCCTCGCGCCGCCGACGGCGCTGCTGCGCCCCGCGCCGACGCCTGCGACGCCCGCCACGCCGCCCCTGGCTCCGCCTCCCGGCGATCTCGCTCCGTCCGATCCCGCGCTTTCGGCGCGCCCCGCCGCATCGACGCCGACGACGCCGGCCGCGGAAGCTGCGCGCGCGCCGACCCGACCGGCGCCGCCGACTGCGACGACGCCAGCGCCGGCGACGCCCGACGCAGCGACCCTTGCGCTCGCCCTCGCTCGGACGACAGCCGCTTCGGAGCAAGCCCGCGCCGCGGCGGCGGCCACGTTCGGCCAGCCGGCCCCGATGGCGGACGCCGGCGGCGACGATGTCGCCCAGCCGCCGCCGCCAGCGCTCCGCGCGGACGCAGCGCCGCTGCCCTTCGAACATCCTGACTGGCGTTGGGAAGAAGCGCCGCCGAGGCGCATCGAGAACGGCGCGGACGAAGCGCTGATCGTCGAGGCCGATCTATCGGCGCTCGGGCTCTTCCGGCTGGAAACGCGCCAGATCCCGGGCGGTTTCGCAATGGTCGCCCGCCACGCGGCGCCGCTGGACCCGGCGCGCCAGGCGGCGTTCATCGACGCCGTTACGTCGGAAGCCCAACGCTATGGCGTTCGAGCGCGCATTCACTTCGATTTCGACCCGGCATTGCGGCCGCGTCCCGAATAGCAGCGCCCGCAACGCCGCGCCCTAACGCCTGGCGAAACTGCGGCCGATCAGTTGCCTGTGGACCTGGTTCGTGCCTTCCCAGATCTGCGTGATCTTGGCGTCCCGGAAATAGCGTTCGGCCGGAAAATCCGAGACATAGCCATAGCCGCCATGCAGCTGCACGCACATATCGGCGGCGCGCATCGCCAGGTCGGAAGCCCGCATCTTCAACATGCTCGCCTCGATGCCGACATCTTCCTCGCCGCCGTCGATCATCGCCGCGACGTGAGAGAGCCAGCGCTCGCACATGGCGAGGTCCGTCGCCAGGTCCGCCAGCATAAACTGGACGCCCTGGAAATCCACGATGCGACGGCCCGACTGGCGGCGGTCGTTGATGTAGTCCACCGCCGACTCGAACGCCGCCCGGGCAATGCCGAGCGCATGGGCGGCGACGCTCGGCCGGGATTTGTTCAGCGCCGCGAACAGGATGCCGAGACCGTCGCCCGGCCCTTTCAGCAGGTTATCGCGCGGCACGACGACGCCGTCGAAAGCGAGTTCGGCCGTAGAGGCGGCCCGGTGGCCAAGCTTCTCTTCCAGGCGGACCACGCTGAGGCCCGGCGCATTCTTTTCGATCGCCAAGGCCGAAATCGCGCCCTTGGGATCGTCGATCTCCGACCATTTGCCGAATACCAGGAAGACGTCCGCGACGTCGCCATTGGAGATGAAGCGCTTGCCGCCGTCGATGCGGATCGTGTCGCCGTCTGGCGTGAAGCGGGTGCGCATTCCCGTCGCGTCGGAGCCGGCGTCGGGCTCGGTGATGCAGAGCGCGGCCAATCCGCCCTCGGCGATGCGCGGCAGCAGCCGCTGCTTCTGCGCTTCCGTGCCGAAGTCGATCACCGGCTTGATCGCGTGGAAGACGGTCGACCAGACGATGCCCGTCGAGGCGCAGGCCGCCGCGATCAGCCGCGCGCATTCGATATAGAGGGAATAGCGCATGCCGGCGCCGCCATACTCCGCCGGGATAAAGAGACCGTTCAGCCCAAGCTTGTTGATCGCATTGATGTTTTCCCAGGGGAAGGCATGCGTCCGGTCCAGTTCGGCGGCGCGCGGCGCGATCTCCTCGCGCGCGAGGCGGGCGACGGTTTCGATCACCGCCGCCTCGTCCTCGGCCCAGCCGTGGCCGCTGTCCAACCGCTCGAAAACCCGCATGCCGCATCCGCTCCCGCTTCGTCGGCGCACCATAGCCCGGCGGATGCCTGTTGCCGAGCATCCACCGTTCGGGCGAGCATGTGGGGCCGACCGGAGGAAACGCCAAATGACAAATCTGATCGCCCTGGATCTCGCCGACCGTCGCCCTTTGGCCGATGGCATGTCTTTCGGCGACGTGGGCGCCTATGAGCGCCTGAAGGGACGGGCGCATTTCCGCGTCGACCCGCTGGCCGCCGCCCAGGCCGGAGTCGTCGACATCGACAAGGCGGATCGCGACGCGGACGGGCTGGTGCGGTTCGCGACGGACGTCGTGCTGTTCAAGCCGGTCGATATGGCGCGCGGCAATGGCGGACTCTTCTTCGATACGGGCAACCGCGGCAACATCCGCTGCCTTCAATATTTCTGCGACGCCCTCGGCTCGAACGACCCGCTTTCGGCTGACCATGCCGGCAACGGCTTCCTGTTCCGGCGCGGCTACACGATCGTCGCCGCCGCCTGGCAGGGCGACCTGCTGCCGGGCCAAGGCCGCATGCTGCTTGACCTGCCGGTCGCGCGGGACGGGGACCGGCCGCTCACCGGCAAGGTCCGCACGGAGTTCATCGCGAGCGAGCCCGGCGTCGTCTGCTTCCCGCTCTCCGGACGCGCTTCCACCCGGTCGCACCCCGCCGTCTCCCTCGACCAGAGCCATGCGACGCTCACACGGCGACGCTATGCGACGGACCCGCGCCAGGAGGTGCCGAAATCCGAATGGGCCTTCGCCAATATCGAAACCGGGGGCGGACTGCATGCGACCGGCGCCGAAATGGGCGTGGCGCCGAGCCGAGAGCATATCCACCTGCCGGGCGGCTTCGAGCAGGGCTGGATTTACGAGATTGTGTATGAGGCCCAGGATCCGCTGGTGATGGGGCTCGGCCATGTGGCGATCCGGGACCTCGCGAGCTTTCTGAAATATGGCGCGACGGACGAAACAGGCGCCGCGAACCCGGTCGCGGGCGGCATCGAGCGGGCCTATGTCTACGGCCGCTCCCAGACCGGCCGGCTGATCCGGGACTTCATCTGGCGCGGGTTCAACGCGGACGCGGAGGGCCGGCGCGTGTTCGACGGCGCGATGCCCCATGTCTCCGGCGCCGGCGGCAAATGGCTGAACCAGCGCTTTGCGAACGCCGTCGTCGCCGGCGGCCAGATGCACGAGGACCACTATTGCCCGGCCGACCGGTTCCCCTTCGCCTATGCCGAAACGACCGACCATAACACCGGCAAGACCGACGCGATCCTGAAGCGGCCGGAGACCGACCCGCTCGTCATTCACACCCAGACCGCGACGGAATACTGGCAGCGACGCGGCAGCCTTGTGCACACGGACACGCAAGGGAACGACCTCGCGATCCCGGAGGGCGTGCGCGTCTATCACTGGACCTCGACGCAGCACACGTCGGACCCGCGCCTGGAACGGCCGCAGACCAGCGCAGGCGTCGCCTATCTGAACGTCGCGCAGACATCGATGCTGTTCCGGGCGATGCTCGACGCGCTCGACCGGTGGACCCGGGGCGGCGCGCCGCCGCCGCCCTCCGCCATTCCGACCCGGGCCGACGGCACGCTCGTCGATTATTCCGTCTGGCGCGGACAGTTCCCGGCGATCCCCGGGCAGCCGATCCCGCAAACGCCGAACCAGTTGCCGCTGATGGATTTCGGGCCCGAGGAAGACGCCGGCGTCCTGACCGAGGAGCCGCCCCGCGTGATCGACGAGGCCGCCTACGCCATCGGCGTGCCGGCCGTGGACGCGGACGGCATCGAGACCAGCGGCGTGGCGGCGCCGATGGTGCAGGCGCCGCTCGGCACCTATGCGGGCTGGAACGTTCGCAAGCGCGGGCAGGCCGAAGGGGCCACGCACGAGTTTTCGGGCTCCTACATTCCCTTTCCCGAAACCCCCGAAGTTCGGGCCGCGACGGCCGATCCGCGCCTCGCCATCACGGATCGCTACGCCACGCCGGACGCCTATGTCGCCGCCATCGAAGCCGCCGCCCGTCGTCTGGTCGCCGATGGCTTCATGCTGGAAGAAGACATTGCCCGCTGCGTCGCCCGCGCCGCCGATTGGAGCCGTCCGCTCCATGACGTGAAAGGGCTTTAAACCGGACCGTCCGTTGTCGGCGCTGCACAATCGTTCGTGCAGACTCGCCGACGAATACGGCGGCCCCGGCGTGCGCCCCTCCACGCCGAGACCGCCGTCCCGTGGTCGGCGCCTTCAGGAAAGGACGACACACAGGTCACGCTCCGGCGTGGGCATGGCTATTGGCGTATCGACGCGTTCGCCGCCCCGCCGAATCGGCGAAATGCGATTGCGTTAACCATCTGCGCGCCGCCTGCGACAATCAAGCACAGGCGCGAAAACGCTTGGGTATAACTTCACATTTTCGCGATCAACGGCCGATCGCGCAGTTTTTAAGGGCGGAGGGCGTTCGACTCGCCGTCGTTAGGCCGCCGGAGACCTGCGTTTCAGCAGGGTCTTGATCTCGCCTTCCATGCACAACTCATCCCGCTGATTGTGGATGGTCGCGCGCAGGATGACGACGCCGGTCGTCAGGCCCGACTCGAGGCCGATGACCTCGAGCATCGGATAGGTCGTGTCGCCGGAAAACACGGGGGCCTTGAAGCGCGCCGTCAACTCGACGATGGCGCGCAGCGAATCCTGTACGACGAAGGGGAAATCCCCCGCCCCCGGCGCCGCCTGAATCAAGACCTGCATGCCGTGTGCGAGCAGGCCCGGAAAGCCCAGGCTCTTGCAGAACTCCACGTCGTAGTGGATCGGGTGATTGTCGCCGCTGGCCATCTGAAACGCCGCGAAGAGCGCGTCGGTCTGAGTGCGCGAGGGGGAAATGAACCGCTCGCCGAGCCTGAAATCCTCGAAATAACGCTGCTCGGGAACTTTGGGCTGGCGCCACGGGCGCGAGTCTGCGGCTTCTGACATAGGCTGATCGCTTCTGCTAAGGCGGAGGTCGCCGAAGCTTATGGCGCCGCCGCGCCCGCCGCCACCGCCTTCAGGGCAGCGTCGGGATCAACGCTTCCGCCCGCGCGACTTTCGCTTTGCCATAGCCCGCAATCGCATCGGCGCGCGCGATCCGTTCGTCCGCAAGGTCCGCCGCCAGATCGACATCCGAGCGCGCGTCGGGCGCGCCGAGCCCGCCGCCCCCTGGCGTTTCAAGGCGGATGCGGGCGCCGGGCGAAAGCGGCAGACGGCGCTGCTTGGTGTCGACGGACTTTGCCGCATCCGTTCCGGGATCGATCACGACGCGGGCGCGGCCGCCAGGCCCGCCGCCGTCGAAACCGGTCGGCGCCGTTCGAAAATTGTCCCCGCGACTGGAGAAACTGGCCGGCTGGCGCACCGCCTCCAATTCCCGCGCGAGGCCCATACCGCCGCGCGTCGCGCCGATCCCGCCGGACCCGGGAACCAGCGCATACTCCTTCACTCTCAGCGGATAGGCGTTCTCCACCGCCTCGGCGGGCGTGTTCAGGGAATTGGTGATGTGGCAGTGGGCGCCATCCATGCCGTCCATGCCGACGAGCGCGCCGTTCCCGCCCCCGATGGTCTCCAGATAGACATAAGCGCCGCCATCTGCGGTTTCGCCCGCGAAGACCATGGACGCCAGAATGTCGTGGCTCGCGGCCATGGCGCGGTCGGCAGGCAGGGCCGGCTGCAATGCGCCGAAGATCGCGCTCGAAAGCTTCTGGCAGGTCGTAGTGCGCGCGCCGACGGCCGCAGGAAAGCGCGGATTGAGGATCGTGCCTTCAGGGATTTCCAGGGCGATCGCCTGGAACAGGCCGCTGTTAGGCGGCAGGTCGGGATCCAGCAGCGCCTTCACGGCATAACCGACCGTCGCCATGACGCCCGACGGCAGCAGGTTGAAACCGCCGCGGGACTGTGAGCCGGTGCCGGCGAAGCCGAACGACAGGCGTTCGCCCTCCACCACGATATTGGCGACGATGGGAACCGGGTCGCCGCCGATGCCGTCGTCGTCCATCCAGACCGTGTGGCTGTAGGACCCGTCGGGCAGGTCGGCGATGCGGCCGGCGAGACGGCGCCGGGCATAGGCGAGCAGCGCATCGGCGAGCGCGCCGATCCGGGCGCCGCCTTCCCGTTCCGCCAGTTCGGCGAGCCGCGCCGCGCCGAAGCTGGCGACGGCGATCTGTACGTCCAGATCGAGGATGCGCACATCCGGTTCGCGCGTGTTGTGGGCGATCAGTTCGATCAGCCCCCGGTCGATCTCGCCGCCGCGCGCGACCTGGGTCGCGGGAATGCGAATGCCCTCCTCGAAGATCGAGGCGGCGTCCGGCGCGATCGAGCCCGGCGTCGGACCGCCGACATCGGTGTGATGGCCGATGCAGGCCGAGAAATACTGCACGCGCCCATCGACGAAGACCGGCTGGACGATCGAGATGTCGTTCAGATGGGTGCCGGCGCAGAGATAGGCGTCATTGGCGATGAAGGCGTCGCCCGGGCGCATGGCCTCGCGCGGGAACTTGGCGACGACGGCCTCGACCGCGCCGAACAGCGAGCCGAGGTGAATGGGGATGTGCGCCGCCTGGGCGATCAGCCGGCCGTCGGCGGCGAACAGGGCGGTCGAGCAGTCCCGCCGCTCCTTGATATTGGGAGAGAAGGACGACCGCACCAGCCGCCGCCCCATCTCCTCCGCGATCGCCAGGAGACGATTGGAGAAGACCTCCAGATCGATCGCGTCGATGTCCGCCGCAGGATCGCCGGTCATTCCGGTTCGCCCGCTGCGGACAGGCGGCCGCGCAGTCTCGCCATGCCGCTATGCTCCGGCGCGGACGAGCTTGCCCGGCAGTTCGCCGGTCGCCTCGCCGTTCTCGAAAATGGACACGCCGGAAACGAACGTCGCGACATAGCCGTCGGCGCGCTGCACCAATCGCCTGCCGCCCGCCGGCAGATCGAACACGACCTCGGGACGCCGGATCATCAATTTGTCGTAGTCGATCAGGTTGATGTCGGCTTTGAGGCCGGGCTTCAGGCGCCCCCGGTCGGTAAAGCCGAAGAAGTCGGCCGTTTCGCTCGTCAGGCGGCGCACCGCCCATTCCAGCGGGAACTTGCCGCCGCGCGCGCGATCCCGCGTCCAATGGGTGATCATGAAGGTCGGCATGCTGGCGTCGCAGATCTGGCCGCAATGGGCGCCGCCATCCCCCAGGCCGACGATGGTCGCCGGGTCCTGGAGCATTTCATGCACCGGCTCCAGATCGCCGGTGACGAAGTTGGTGACCGGGAACAGCAGCATGCCGCCGCCGTCGCCAGAGGTCAGGAAATCGTATGTGAATTCCTGGGGCGACTTGCCCTCAAGCCGCGCCGCCGTTTCGACCGCCGCTTCCGGCGGCGGCTCATATTCCGGCGGATCGTTCAGCACATACATGCGGTCCCATCGCGTCGCGATCGCGCGCTGGAGCGGCGGCAGACGCGAAAGGATTTCGTCGGAATTCTCTTCCGCCAGGATGCGCGCCCTGAGCTCCGGATCCTTCAGTTTCGCCACCCGTTCGGCGTGCGGCAGGTCTGAAAGCGCCGCGAAGCTCGGCCGGGCGCTGAACGGCGTCAGGGACGTCGACAGGCCAAGCACGATGCCGACCGCGCGGCCGGCGAGCTGCGCCGTGACGCTGGCGCCCGCATCCCGCGCCTCGTGGGCGCCGCTCATCAGGCGGCGCCAGCGTTCCGGGTCGGAATAGCGGTCGGTCAGCAGGAACCATAGCGGCCGGCCGGTTTCCTTGCCGACCTGCTTCATCCATTCGAACTCCGCCGGTTCGTCCTCGAAGTCGTTCAACATGCCGTAGGCGCCGTGATCGACGGCCTTGAACGCCTCGCCGATGCCGATCAGTTCGTCGGAGGCGGCGTAACGGCCGGGAACGCGCTCGCCTTTCGTGGTGCGGTGCGATTCCGTGCGCGAGGTAGTGAAGCCGAACGCGCCGGCTTTCAAGGCCTCCTCGGTCAACCGCTTCATCTCCGCGATGTCTTCGGCCGTCGCGTCTTCGAAGTTGATCGCCCGCTCGCCCATCACGTAGACGCGGAGCGGGTGGTGCGGCATCTGCGCGCCCACATCGATGGCCCGGGGCTGGCGCTCGAGCGCATCCAGAAATTCCGGGAAACTCTCCCAATCCCATTTCAGGCCTTCGGCCAGCACGATGCCCGGGATGTCCTCCACGCCCTCCATCAGGTCGATGAGCGCATCCTGGTCCTGGGGCCGGCAGGGCGCGAAGCCGACGCCGCAATTGCCAAAGAGAACCGTCGTCACGCCGTGCCACGAGGACGGCGCCAGCATCGGATCCCACGTGGCCTGGCCGTCATAATGGGTGTGGACGTCGACCCAACCGGGCGTGACCAGCAGGCCTTTTGCGTCGATCTCCCGTTTGCCGGGGCCCGCAGCGCCGCCGACCGAGACGATGCGGTCGCCGTCGACCGCGACGTCGCCGACAAATCGCTCGGCGCCGGTGCCGTCAATGATGGTCCCGCCGCGAATGACGATATCGTGCATGGCCGCATTCCTTCCCGTTCGGTTCGTTATTCGGCGGAAATGCTAGGCGCGATGTCCCTTCGAGAGCAAGCGCGCCCGTTCAATCCAACTGTAGAAGCTGGCTGCAGAGATAGGCGCTTTCGGCCAGGAAGGGGTGCACGGGATGGTCCGGCCCCGCGCCGGCGGACAGGAGAATGCGGCCGTTGCGGCCCGCATCCGAGAGGCCGTGGCGCACCTGTTCGGCGAACGCCGCGTCATCGACATTGTGGGAACAGGACGCAGCGAACAGAAAACCGCCCGGGGCGACGAGGCGGGCCGCGAGGCGGACGAGCTTGCGATAGCCGCGCAGGCCCGCGCTCAAGTCCTTGCGGCTTTTGACGAAAGCCGGCGGATCGACGACGACGACGTCCCAGCGCTCGCCCTTCTGCACGGCCGCCTCAAGGAAGCGGAAGGCCTCGGCCCGTTCGAAGCCGCAACGCGCCCCGACGCCGTTCCGCTCCGCCGACGCGGCCGCGAGCCGCAGCGCAGGCTCCGACCGGTCAACGCAGAGAACCTCCGCAGCGCCGGCCGCGGCGGCGTTCAACCCGAAGCCGCCAAGATAGCAATAGACGTCGAGCACGCGGGCGCCGGCGGACACGGCCGCGACCGCGGCCCGGTTCCGGCGCTGATCGTAGAACCAGCCGGTTTTCTGCCCGCCCGCAAGATCGGCCAGGAAGACGAGGCTGTTCTCCATCAACTCGACCGGCTGGCCGATCTCGCCGACGATTTCATCGGCGACGGCCGGTTGGCCTTCCACCCCGAGCCCCGGAGAATCGGCCGCGGCCAGGACGCCGCGCGGCTGCAACACGGCCTGCAGCGCCGCCAGGATGTCGTTCCGGCGCGCGGCGACGCCGGCGGTATTGAACTGCGCCGACAAAACATCGCCATAGCGGTCGACGATCAGGCCGGGCAATCCGTCTGCCTCCGCATGGATCAGGCGGTAGAACGGCTCCGGGAAAAGACGGTCGCGCAGAGCCAGCGCCTTGGCGATCCGCGTTTCGTAGAACGCCTGGCCAACCGCAAGACCGGCGTCCTGGCTGAGCATCCGCCCGACGACCAGAGGCTTCGGATTGAAAAATCCGGCGCCGAGCGGCTCCCGCGCCGCATTCTCGAACACGACGACTTCGCCCGGCGACAAGGCTTTCGCCTCGGCCGTGAACTCGATCTCATTGGAATAAATCCAAGGGTGGCCGCCCTTGACCCGCCGATGCCGCTTGGGAAGCAGGCGAATGTGCGGGCGGTCGTTATCAACATTTGTCATGGAGCAGTGGGTAGACGCATTCATGGAGGTTGGGCAAGAGCGGTTTCGAAGCGGCGTCGGCCGCGATATAAGACTTTTGGCTCCGACACCCAGTAAGGATCAGGCAAGCATGCAAGGGCGACGCGTCACGGTATTTGGCGGCTCCGGCTTCATCGGTCGCCATCTGGTGCGACGGCTCGCGGCGGCGGGCGCGCGGGTGCGCGTTGCGGCGCGCGACACCGAAGGGGCCAAGTTTCTGAAGCCCATGGGCGGGGTCGGCCAGATCGCGCTCTTCGGCGTCAATGTGGGCGATCCGGCCGCCATGCGCGCGGCGATCGAAGGCTCCGACGCGGCCGTCAACCTCGTCGGCGTGCTGGCGGAAAGCGGCGCCCAGAGTTTCAGGCGCGCCCATGTGGACGGGCCGACCGCGATCGCCGAAGCCGCCGCTGCGGCCGGAATCGGGAAGCTGGTGCACATTTCCGCGATCGGCGCCGATGCGGACAGCGACAGCCGCTATGCGAAAAGCAAGGCATTGGGCGAAGCCGCGGTGCTGGCGGCCTACCCCCAGGCGACGATCCTGCGGCCGAGCGTCGTCTTCGGCCCGGAGGACGATTTCTTCAACCGCTTCGCGGCCATGGCGCGCCTGGCGCCGGCTCTGCCGCTGATCGACGGCGGCGAGACGCGGTTTCAGCCCGTCTATGTGGGCGACGTCGCGGACGCCATCATGGCCGCGCTGCAAGACGATACGGCGGCTGGCAAGACGTACGAGCTTGGCGGACCGCGCGTGATGACCTACCGCGAGGTGCTGGAGTACGTCATGGCCGAAACCGGGCGCAGCCGACCGCTGGCGCCGGCGCCCTCCGGGCTGCTGCGGCCGCTGGCGAGCCTGCTGGAATGCCTGCCCTCGCCGCCCCTCACCCGCGACCAGCTCGTGTTGCTTGGCTACGACAACGTGGTCGCCGACGGCGCGGACGGCCTGGCGGAGCTTGGCGTGCAACCGACCGCCATCGAGGCCGTGGCGCCGACATATCTCGCCCGCTACAGGGACGGCGGCCAGTTCGCCCAACGCGCCTAGGCGCGCTGAACGCGCGCGCCCGACGGCCGGCGCAGCCGTCCCGTCTGATCGATCTCTGTTGAGAGAAGATTGGTCGGAGCGGCAGGATTTGAACCTACGACCCCCACACCCCCAGTGTGATGCGCTACCAGACTGCGCTACGCTCCGACCGCGAACCGGGGACGTCGCCGCCGGTTCGAAGGCGCGCAATATGCAGAAACCTGTGGGGCCGCGTCAATCGGGGACGCGGCAGAAATTTACGCCGCCGAGGACAGGTCGTCCCGCATCCGCTTCAATTCGGCCAGCACGCCGCGCAAACGATCGATCTGACCGGACGAAAGGCCGAAATCCAACTGCGCCTGCTGCGGCGGTTCTTTCGCCAGGGCCGGCGGGTTCGGCTTGGTTTCCTGCGGCTCCTCGGCCGCGTCGGCGGTGGTGACGCCGGCCGGCGGTTTGCCGCCATGGCTTTTCAGCAGCTTCTGCACGCCGCGAATGGTGAAGCCGTCGTCATAGAGCAGCTTACGGATGCGGCGCAGCGCCTCCACATCCTCCGGGCGGTAATAACGCCGCCCGCCGCCGCGCTTCAGCGGCTTGACCGCAGGAAACTTGCTTTCCCAGAAACGCAGAACATGCGCCGGGACATCGATCTCCTCGGCGACTTCGCTGATCGTGCGATATGCGGACGCGCTTTTGCCCCCACGACGCGTCGATGACTCTCTCGCCAACCGACAAAACTCCTAAAGGGCGCGCTCAGTCGCTCGGTTGGTTTACATGGTCCTTAAGGATGTGAGACGCCCGAAAGCTCAGCACGCGCCGAGGCAAAATCGGCACCTCTTCGCCTGTCTTCGGGTTCCGACCACGCCTCAGCCCTTTTTGACGGACCATAAACGTGCCGAAGGACGCGATCTTGACCGTTTCTCCGCCAGCCAACGCGTCCGAAATTTCTCCCAGAACCATTTCCACCAACTCGGCGGATTCATTTCGTGACAGACCGACTTCTTCGTAAACCGCTTCTGTAAGGTCTGCGCGCGTTATCGTTCTCCGTGGCATTTCGCCCCCCGCGATATAGAGCGAGGTTATCCTTACATTATTCGGCCCGTCAACTTTATATCACAACCGCGAGGCTAGATTCTTTCCGACAGTCAGAAAGCTGGCTGTCCGGAGGGCGGGCCGGCGCGACGCCGGCCGCCCCCCAGAGGCCATCAACGCCCGGCTATTTCTTCACCCGGAACGGCTTGTGGCAGGCGCCGCAGTTCTTGGTCATGGCGCCGAACGCCGCCGTGATCGCGGCCTTGTCACCGCCGGCCGCCGCCATTTCGAGGCCGCCGGCCGCGGAAGCCAGGTTGGACGCAGTGTCCGTAAACTCGCTCCATTTCTCCCAGATCGCCGGGCTCGCCGTCGTCTTCACGTCGCCAGCGTTCTCAACGTGGATCTTATCGCCAAAGGCGTCGGCGATCTTTCCCGCGTCGGCCTTGATGGCGGCCGCGCGCTTGGCGACGTCCGCCGGCGTTTCCGCATTCTCGCCCTTCACATAGCCGGCGACGCCCTTAACGTTCCCGCCGATGGATTTCATCAACGCCTTGCGGGCGTCGACGCCCGAATTGGCATAGGCTGCGCTTGCCGTCGCGAGAACGGCGATGGCGGCGACGATAACTCCTAAACGCATTGTAGCTTCTCCCCATTTGATGATTGAAAGTTGAAGTAGACGCAGGCTATTCCATGCCCGCGCCGCGTCACGCAGCCCTGCAAACCATTGAACGCATGGGCGCAGCGTTTCCGTCGATCGACATCGCTAAACATCGTCTATCGCTTTCGCGAGAGCGTTCGCCAGCAGGAGCAACGATTCCCGGCCGAGTTCGCCAGTCAACGCATAGGTGGCCTGCCGATCGACCCAGTAGGCCGTCTCGCCTTCCGCGTAGGCGGCCTTGAAGAACCGGATCGCCGAGGAGCGAACGCCCTTGTCGTTGCGGGCGACGTAGAACGTCACCCTACGGCCGTCGACATCCTGATACATGAGCTGCGCCGCCGGGGCGCCGTAGCGCGTCGGCAACAGGCGTCCGCCGATCAATTCAAAGCCGTGCGCGGCCAGGGACGGCGCCTTGACCGGCTGCGCCAGTCGCTTCGAGAGCCAGCCGACAAGATGGCTTCGCTCTTCGCGGACGACTTCGACCGGATGCCGAATTTCGACGGCGAAGATGTGGTGCGCCGCCGCGGCGTCCTCGACGAAAGACCGGGTCGCGAAGGTCTGGCGATGAAAGTATCCATGGCCGATCCAGCCGCCGGCGATACCGGCAAACAGAACAAGCGAGGCCAGTAGGCCCGTCGCAAGGCGACGCCGGACCCGGGACCGTCGCGCCGCCGCCATTCGCCGCACGCACAGGCGCGAGGGCAATGCCTTGGCGGCGACGGCGTCCGCATAGCGCTTCACCGCGGCGTCGACGCGCCCGAACGCTTCCTCCCGTTGAGCGGTCGCACGGCAGTTCGAGAGCGCATCCGCCGCGCGCTGGCGCGCCGCGCCCATCAACTCGCCGTCGTGATAGGCGGAGAGGTCGATGTCGTCGAGCGCCTCGCTCTCGACAGGCGGCTGGCTGCTGGCGTCGCTCATTTGACCCGCGCCAACCGGGGATTGGCTTCGAGCGCGCTGGCGAGGTTCCGGCGCGCCCGCGCAATGCGGGACATCACGGTGCCCGCGGGAACCTTCAACACTGTCGAGGCCTCGCCATAGGTCAGGCCTTCCACCGCGACCAGCAAGAGCGCCGTGCGCTGATCGAACGACAACGTCTCGAGCGCGCGCCCCACTTCCGCCAATGCGACGCTGGCGAGCGGATCGTCGACGGCGACAAGGGCGCCTTCGATGGCGGGCCCGTTAAGCGGCAGGTGCTCCCCGCGCCGCGTCTCGCGTCGGCGGTCGCTGACGAACTGGTTGTGGAGAATGGCGAACAGCCAGGCGCGCACCGTGGTCTGCGGGCGAAACAGCCGGCGCTTGGCGAGCGCGCGCTCGAGGCAGTCCTGCACCAGATCGTCGGCGGCGTCCGCGTCCCTGGTCAACGTCAACGCATACCGACGCAGGTTCGGAATCGCGGCCTCGACGTCTGACAGAAAATCGCTCATTTCAGAGGGTATACGCTTTACGGCCGTTAACTATTCCCTCGCCGCGCCAATTGGGCCTCGCGAAAGGCGATATAGGTCGCGCTCGCGAATATGACGCCGCCGCCAACCCAGGACCAGAGGTCGGGAATTTCGCCGAACATCAGGAAGCCGAACGCGCTCGCCCAGAACAGGCGGAGAAAGTCGAGCGGCAGAAGCGCGCTCGAATCCGCGCGCCGGAACGCCGAGGCGAAGCACAAATGGCCGACGGTGCCGAATACCCCGATCAGCGCCAGCCAGGCGAGCTGCTCCAGCGTCGGCGGCTGCCAGACATACAATGCCGGGAGGAAAGTGATCGGCGTCATAAACAGGCCCATATAGGCGGTTTGCGTCGTCGCCGCCTCCGTCTGCGCCAAGCGTTTGATGACGACGATGGCGGCGCCCCATACCAGGGACGAACCCAGTAAAAGCCCCTGGCCAAGCCCGACCTCGACAAAGCCGGGCCGCAGCACGATCAGGACCCCAAGGAAACCGCAGAGCAGCGCCATGATACGGCGAAGGCGAATACGCTCCCGCAGGATGATGACGGCGAGAACGGTCGCGAACAACGGCCCGGAAAAGCTGATCGACGTCGCTTCGGCGAACGGGGCCATGGTGACGCCGGTGAAGAACGCCATCATGGACAGGCCCTGGAGGGTGCCGCGCACCGCGTGCAGCCCGAGGCGACGCGTCTTCAGGGGCTCGAGCCCATGGCGAAAAAAGATCGGCGCGATCGCCATGAATCCGAACAGATTGCGAAAAAACGCGACCTCGACCGGCGGCAGCTCGCCGCCAATCTGTCGGATAAGGCTCTGCATCGAGACGAAGCAAAGCGTTGCGAAGACCATCAAGGCGGCGCCGATGGTCGCGTCGCCGTCCAGGATAGGTCCGAGTTGCCATTTTCCAGGCGCGACAATGGCCATTGGCGATCTGCGCCTCCTGAAGCGCCGACCCAAACGCCGGGCGCCGCAATGCTGCGCCTGCTCATGCCACATCCCGCATCGCGGCACAAACCCGCAAATCCGCAGGATGAAATTGATTATCAACCCGCCATGCGCCAAAATCGCCGCACCATGCATCGCGGCGTCATCCTCTGCATCGTCCATCAGCGGACGTCCTATCCAGGCCGCGTCGGCCGCCTGTTCATGGAGCGCGGTTTCGCGCTCGACATCCGCTGCGCCGGCATCGGCCAGGCCTTGCCGACGTCGCTGGACGGCTATGCCGCGAAGGTGATGTTCGGCGGCCCGATGAGCGCAAACGACGAGCATCTGCCGTACATCATGCAGGAGATGCGATGGATCGATACGGCGCTCAAGGGCGCCGCGCCGTTCGTCGGCGTATGCCTCGGCGCGCAGATATTGACGCGCGCCCTCGGCGGCAAAGTGTGGCTGCATCCGCAGGACCGCGTCGAAATCGGCTACACCGAGGTTCGACCGACCGAAGCCGGCGCGCCCTTCTTCGCCGGCCCCCTACAGGTCTTCCAGTGGCATAAGGAAGGCTTCGACCTGCCGGCAGACGCCGCCCTTCTAGCGTCCGGCGGCGAGGACTTTCCCAACCAGTGCTATCGGTATGGCGACCACGTCTTCGGGATGCAATTCCACCCCGACGTCACCTACGAAATGATGTGTCGGTGGACGGCGCGCGGCGCGCGGCGCGCATATGCTGGAGCGCGACGGCGCGATGCCGAGGGACGAACAGCTTCGCCTGCATCCGATCCACGACCCGCCCTTCGATGTCTGGTCGGGCGGCTTCGTCGATCAGGTCATCGCGCTCGCCGAAACGCGCGGCGCCTGTGCGCCGCCGGAAACGGAATCGGCCGCCTGATCCCGCCCGCCTAGCTCGCGGCGGCGCTCCGCATGCGTTTCGTGCTGGAGCCGGCGCCGCCGTCCACCGCTTCGAGCGGCGCGTTCAGAACAGCGCCAGGGCAATGAATGCCGGCCGGTCGACCGGACGCCGTAAGGCCCTGGTGGCGCTCATACACGGATGGAAATTCGGGGCCGCCCGGGCAGCCGAGCCAGAGCCGCAACAAATGGCGGCGGCGTTCGGGCTCGGGCCAATCCTCGTAGCGCGTACGGCTGTGCAGAACCCAGTGATTGCAGACGAACTGCATGTCGCCCGGCCGGAACTCCATATCGAGCCTGAAGTCGGCGTCTCCAGCCAGTTCGTCCAGAAGATCGAACGCCTCCTCCTGCTCCAGAGTGATCCGGGGCGCCTCGTCGAACCGCTGCGCCTTGCGGATGGCGCTCCGAACATAATGGCCAAACAGGCGGCCCTGATGCGGATTGAAGACCGGCATCAGGTACCATGGGTCCCGGTCCTCCGGGATCTCGTCGCGCCGGTCACGCCAGGTCGGCTGCATCAGCACCGCGGCCAGATCCGGCCGCCGGTCGAGGATGGCGTGATAGAGCGCCGTCGAGGAAACGGCGCTCGACAGACCGCCCGATTTCGCCGTCTTGATCGAAAGCAGGCCGACGACGTCGCTGGAATCGCAGTGGTAGGGCAGGCGCTCTGCCGTCTGATATCCGCGCGCGCTTGGCTGGTTGTAGTCGAACCCGAGATCGCGAACATGGCCGAGCGCGTGGCCGCTGGCGTTCTGCGACACGGCTTCGCCCAGATGCAGCCCGACCGCCCAGAACGCCGTCGCGGCCTGCCGCAGATCGTATCGTTCGACATCGAAGCCGCGCAGCAGCGCCAGGCCGACGCCATCCAGAAGGCTGCGTCTGACTTCCGCCAGCCGAGGCGCCAGGTTCGGCAGCGGCGCTTCGGCAAGCGTCATCGCCGTCAGGTCGTCCGTGCGCCGCCCGTGCCGCTCGACCACGTCGTCCAGGTCGCCGAGCTCCGCCGGCGAAAGTTCGTGGAGCCAGCGTTCGGGCGCGGCGGCGAGCTGTGGCCCTCGCCAGTTCGCCGGGCTGTCATCGAAACGGGGAAGCGTCTGCGCCATGGCCATGGAAGCGCCCTCCTTGTTCATTCGTGTCCGCCGCCGGGAGTCGGCGTGGCGCCCGGCGTGCCGGAGCGGAGCGCGGCGTCCCGGCCGCCGAAACGCTCGACCAGAGCCGCCTGGTCCGCCTTCGCAGCGGCGTCCACGACTTCCGGATCGCAAATTTGCCGGAGCGCGGCTTCAAGCGCCCGAACCCGATCGGCATGGGCCGGATCGCCGGCCAGGTCGTTCAGTTCTTCCGGGTCCGCCTCCAGATCGTACAGTTCCGCCGGATAACCGACATAGTAATTCAGCTTCCACCGACCCTGGCGGACCATGAACGCGCCGGAAGGCGCGCCGACGGCGTGATACTCGCTGAAGACGATGCGTTCCGGGTCGTCCGGCTCCGCCGCCATGCGAAAGATCGAGCGGCCCGGCAGGCCGTCATCGGAATCCGGCTCGACGCCGACGCCGGACAGGATGGTCTGGTAGGCGTCCACCAGGGAGACGGGCGTCGCCGAAACCCGGCCCGCCGGGATATCCGGGCCGGCGACGATCATCGGAATGTTGACCGATTCCTGATACATGCAGGATTTACCCCAAGCGCCGCGCGCGCCCATGTTGTCGCCGTGGTCGCTGGCGTAGACGACGCGCGTCGTCTCGGCGAGGCCGGAACTGTCCAACGCGTCCAGCACGCGACCGATCTGCGCATCGATGAAAGTGCACAGGCCCATATAGGCCGCCAGCGCCTGCATGCGCCGTTCATCGCTGCCGAATGCGGCGTCATCCTGGCGAAACTCCATGGAGGCCTTGAGCCAGGTATGCGGCTCATAACCCCGGCTCGGATGCAGCTTCGGAAACGGCAGCCGGTCCGGCGGATAGAGGTCGTAGAACTCTTGCGGCACGACAAGAGGGAAATGCGGCGCGACGAAACCGAGATAGAGCGCCCAAGGCGCCGGCGCGTCGGCATGGGTTTCCAGCCAGTCGACCGCCTGGTCCGCGACCGCGCGATCATACCGGTTGTAGCTGGTTTCCCCTGGCCCGACCTGTTTGAACGTCGCGCCGGTCAGACGGCTCGCCGGCAGCGGATCGCGCACCGAGCCCCAGACCTGGCCGATCCCTTCCCAGATGTGCATCGGATCGTGCTGGCGATCGAACCCGGTCGGATCCGACGCATCGCGATAGTGCAGCTTGCCGATGGATTCCACGGGCACGCCGGCGGCCTGCAGCCGATGGCCCCAGCCGGGCAGGCGCCCGTCATAGGCCATGGCGTTGTCCCAGTTCCCGATCTCATGGACATAGCGGCCCGTCGCCCAGCTTGCCCGCGCCGGCACGCAAATCGGGCATGGCGTATAAGCCGACGTGAAACGCACGCCGCGCGCCGCCAGCTTGTCCAGATTCGGCGTACGGATGATGTCGCGCCACTGCGGATGGCCGGAGCAGCCCATGAAGCGCGGGTCATGCTCGTCCGACATGATGAAGAGGACGTTTGAGGGACGCATCGTCTGGCGCTCTAGAAGGGACGATCCCCCTGAACCGTCACGCGTTCGCCGGAGCGCACCTGGGGAAAGTAATCCCACATCGCCAGATGCTGCACGCAACGATTGTCCCAAAAGGCGATCGAGTGCGGCCGCCATTTGAAGCGCACCTGGAACTGCGCCCGGGACGTGTGCGCATAGAGAAAGCGCAGGATCGCGTCGCTCTCATCCTCAGAAACGCCAACGAGCCCCACCGTAAACACCGGATTGACGAAGATCGCCTTCTTGCCGGTCACCGGATGGGTTCGGATCACCGGGTGCTCCGCCCGTGGAAACACGCGATTGTCGACGCGGCCCTCAATCGAGGCGCGGCGGCGATAGTTCGGGCCGCCGTCATGCACCGCGATCATGCCATCCAGATAGGTCTTCATCCGGTCAGAAAGCGCGTCATAGGCCGCGTACATGCTGGAGAACAGGGTGTCGCCGCCCGGGTCAGGCACCGTGTGCAGACGGAGGATCGATCCCATCGGCGGCTCCTCGTCGCAGGAGACGTCGGAATGCCAGCGGTGCCCCGCGACCTGCTTGGAGTTTTCATCCGCATGGATCGGCAGGATCTCGGGATGCCCTTCCGGCCCCGGCGCGCTTGGATGGATATGCAGCTCGCCGAAGCTGCGCCCGAACGCCTTGTGCTGGTCTCGCGTGATGTCCTGGTCCCGGAAGAAGATCACCTGATGGCGCATCAGCGCGTCGTGCACCTCCTGGAACTGATGATTGCCGAGCGGCTCTCTCAGATCGACGCCGGAGATTTCCGCCCCCAGCGTCGGGGTCAGCGGCGTGACCTGGATCGTCTCATAGCCCATGGATCGTCTCCTCCCGTGGCGGCGCAAGCGCCCGGACCGGTCCCTGCTCTTTCGGCGTGTCGGCGACCGCTCTAGACGCGGAAAATGATAGGGGCGCATGCTTCCAGCATACAAGACCGTCGCAAGACGTCAGCCGAGGGATGGACCGCGCCATGAACACAGTCTTCGAATATTGCCGCTTCACCGCCGCCCCCCGCGCGCTGTTGAACGACGCGAACGCCGAACGCGAACGGTTTGGGGCGCGGGCCGCGGCCAGCGGCGGCAAACTGTTCGGCTGCTGGCGCAGCCTGGTCGGCCTTGGGCTCGCCCGGGACGAAGGCATCGCGGTCACGTCCTGGCCGGACGCGGCGAGCGCGCGCGCCGCACCGGCGGTCGAAGGCGCCGAGCGCCACATCATGGAAGCCACCGTGCGGCCGAAGAGCGACGACCCGCCGGGCTATGGCGGCGTCTACGTCTTCCGCTGGTTCGACGTCGCGGCGGCGGACTGGGAAGAATTCTGCGCGTTGTCCGACGCCGCCTGGCCGAACATGGAAAGCGTGTTCGACGTCAATATCTGCGGTTTCTGGCGCAGCCTCGAGGTGGAGCCTCCCGCCAGCAAAACCTTGCTGTTGACCCGCTATGCGGATCTTTCCGTTTGGGAAGCGTCGCGCTGGTGGAACAACCCGGCGGAGGCGGCGAGCGCCTCCATGACCCGTTTCAAAGCCCGGAACGAAATGATCGACGCGACCGTAGCATATCCCGCGCTCCCGATTTAACGGCGGTCCTTCGAGCGAGGCCTTCGCGCAGTAGTACTTTTGATCACCAACGCAAAGGTCGGTCCGAACAATTTTATTAGATACGGTTATACGCCGATTAGGGGGCAACGGTCACACTTTCGCCCGTAGATGCTTCGCCGCTCGCCCTCGGGTGTTATGTTGCGTCGGCGAAAGAGGAGATAGGGCGTGACCGGATCCATGATCGACACATCCATCGCGATCGAGACGCTGATTGATCTGTCGAAAACCTCCGGCAAGATCGATCCATTGGTGCGGGCGAGCGTTTCTACGCCTGGGACTGCGCTCGCCGCCATTAGCAGCGCCGGCGCCGTCACGGACGGGCGCCTGATCGCCCTCGACATTCTCTTGACCGACGGCAGCGACGCCGACGACGTGCTTGCGGCGCTGGCGGACATCGGCATGAGCGGCGTCGCGGTCATGGACCGCGTCGCGTCCGGCTGGATCGACGCCGACGACGTTTCCCTGCTTGAGAGCCTTGAGGTCGTGCAGTTCGCGCGCGTCGTCTACGACGCCGCGTCGACCGGCGCTGTCGGCGAGGAAGGCAGCCTCGCCCTGAATGCGGACGCCGCGCGGCTCGAGTTCGGCGTCGACGGCTCCGGCGTTGCGGTGGGCGTATTGTCGGACAGCTTCGATAACCTTGGCGGGGCCGGCGCCGACGCGGCGAGCGGCGACCTTCCCGCCAGCGTTTCGGTGCTTGAAGACGCGGCCGGCTCCGACGAAGGCCGCGCCATGCTGCAGATCGTGCATGACGTGGCGCCGGGCGCCGAGCTTCTGTTTCACACCGCGCTCGGCGGGCAGGCCAATTTCGCGCAAGGCATTCTCGATCTGGTCGCGGCGGGCGCCGACGTCGTCGTCGATGACATCGTCTACCTGGCCGAACCGTTCTTCCAGGACGGCTTGATCTCCCGCGCGGTTGACGCCGCGTTCGAAGCGGGCGCCGCCTATTTCAGCTCCGCCGGCAACTCGGGCAATTCGTCCTACGAAGCGGCCTTTGCGGGCAGCGGCGGCGACCTGCTGCTGCAAGGGAGCAGCAGCATCGTCAATTTCGGCGAGATGCACGACTTCGATGCGGGCGCCGGCGTGGATGTGCGGCAGCGGGTGCATATCCCGACCAACAGCGACATCCTGATCACGTTCCAGTGGGACGAACCCTTCGCGTCCGTCTCGGCGGACGGACGGGCCAGCGCCAGCGATATGGACATCCTGCTGTTCGGGGCCAATGGCGACCTGGTCACATCGAACCTGTTCGCCTTGTCCGCCAACTTCAATATCGGCGGCGATCCGGTCGAAGTGTTCCAATTCGTGAACACGACGAGCAACACCGAATTCGATCTGGTCATCTCCCATTTCGCAGGCCCTGAAGCCGGGCTGATGAAGTATGTCGAACTCGGGGGCGCGACGATCCTCGAACATGCGACCGACAGCGCCGCCACGTTCGGCCATGCGCCGGCCGAGGGCGGCATGAGCGTCGGCGCCGCCTTCTATCAGAACACGCCGAACTTCGGCGCGACCACGCCGATCCTGGAGAGTTTCTCCTCCGAAGGTCCGACGACGATCCTGTTCGACGACGACGGCGTCAGGCTGGCAGAGGCGGAAGTGCGCGCTTCGCCGGATGTCGTCGGCCCAGACGGAACCAACAATACGTTCTTCGGCTTCGACATCGGCGCGGACGCCGATTCCGACCCGAACTTTTTTGGCACGTCCGCCGCCGCGCCCCATGTCGCCGCCGTCGCCGCGCTGCTGCTGGAAGCGAACCCGGACCTTACGCCGGCCGAAATCTACGCGGCGCTCGAACAGACGGCGATCGACATGGGCGCGGAAGGCTTCGACGACGAGAGCGGCTTCGGCCTCGTCGACGCCGAAGCGGCTTTGGTCGCCGTCGTGCCGGAAGCGCCAGTCGGCACGAGCGGCGACGACGTGCTGATCGGCACCATATTCGACGATTTCATCGAAGGCTTGGGCGGCAAGGACACGATCGAAGGCCGCGCCGGCGACGACGAACTGAACGGCGGCAGCGCCAACGACAATCTGAGCGGCGGCGACGGCGACGACCTCGTCATCGGCGCCCGAGGCAACGACCAACTCCAAGGCGACGCCGGCGACGACGATCTCCGGGGCGGCGGCGGCCGAGACGTCATCAGCGGCGGCGACGACAAAGACGATATCCGCGGCGGGGCCGGCAACGACATCATTCGCGGCAATGACGGCGACGACTTCATTCTCGGGCAGAACGGCGTCGATATGATGTTCGGCGGCGCGGGCGACGACGAGTTGCTCGGCGGCAAGCACGACGACGTCATACGAGGCGACGAAGGCGCCGACATTATCCTCGGCGAGGCCGGCAACGATCGCCTGCTGGGCGGCGACGGCATCGACGAGATCCGCGGCGCCAACGGCGATGACGTCATATTCGGCGACGACGGCGACGATTTGCTCTTCGGCGGCGCGGACAGCGACCTTCTGGATGGCGGCCTCGGCGTCGATCAGCTGACCGGCGGCAACGGGCGCGACAGCTACCTCCTGAACGACGCCGCGAGCCAGGATATTATCCTCGACTTCGCCATCGGCGCCGACAAGCTTGTGTTCGCCGACGGCGAGGCGGCCACCGGCACGGTCGAAGCGACCACCTTCAATGGCGACGCGGCGATCATCGTCACGAGCGGCGACGTCAGCGCGCTACTGGTGGGGCTTGGCCCGAATGTCGATTTTGACGCCCTGATTATCGTCTGATCTCCGCAGAGCCGCCCTATCCTTGGATGGCGCGGCCGGACGGCGCCGTCAGTCCGCCAGGCCTTCAGCCTCGAGCGCGGCCCGGACGGACGGGCGGCGGCGCATCATCGTCCGATGGGCCTCGACCTTCGGGAACCGTGCGGGATCGACTCCGTCGCCCTCCATCCAGCGCGCCATGGTGAAAAGGTACGGATCAGCGACGCTGTATTCGTCCCCCATCACATAGGGGCCTGCGAACGCGTGCTCCTCGATATAGGCGAAAGCGGCCGCGACTGTTTCCGGAACCTTTCCGCGCATGTCTTCCAACGCCTCCGGCGCATCGGCCCAACGGCTTCCGCGATGCTTGTGGGCATGGGCGACGTGCAGCGTGGACGCCAGAAAGCTGTTGAACGCCTGAAGACGGGCGAACGCGAACGGGTCGTTCAGCGGCGCAAGCCCTGCTTCCGGATAAGATTGGGCGACGAACGCCAGAATGGCCGGAGATTCGGTCAGGATGCCGCGATCGGTCGCCAAAGCCGGCGCCCGGCCCTTCGGGTTGATCTCCAGATATTCAGGGCTCTGCTGCTCGTTCTTCCGGAAATCGATCAGATGCAGACGATAGTCGGCGCCCGCCTCCTCCAACGCGATGTGAGACGCGAGCGCGCAGCTTCCCGGCGACACAAAAAGGTCCAGCATGAATTCGCGGCCTCCAAAGCCTTTGAACGGTCCGCCAGATCCTACAACAAAATAGACCTTGCGACGGATGGTCCGCGAGCGCCGGAGGCGCGGCCGATATATGCTCGAAGCACGAGCCGAACGCCAAAGGGAGAGAGCGATGCTGGAGGGAGGCTGCGCCTGCGGCGGGATCGCGTACCGGTTGAAGCGCCGCCCGATCTTCGTGCATTGCTGCCATTGTTCCTGGTGCCAACGGGAGACGGGCGGCGCCTTCGCATTGAATGCGATGATCGAGGCCGATGCGGTCGAGACCGTTTCGGGAACGCCGGAGATCGTGGATACGCCGAGCGAAAGCGGGCGCGGCCAGAAGATCGCCCGGTGCCCCACATGCAAGGTTGCGCTTTGGAGCAACTATGCCGACGCCGGCCCAAGCCTGCGCTTCGTCCGCGTCGGCTCGCTGAAGCGGCCGGAAACCTGCCCGCCCGACATCCACATCTTCACCGCCAGTAAGCAGCCGTGGGTCCCATTGCCCGACGGCGTCCCGGCGATGACGGAATTCTACGACCCGCGAAAGCTCTGGCCCGCCGAAAGCCTGGCCCGCGCAAAAGCGGCTCGGGCCGCCGCGAAATCGTAAGCCGGCCCTGTCTACCGCCCCGCCCTAGCGTTTACCGCGCGCATCGACTGGCCAGACATCGACCAGCGTGTCGCCGCGGCAGACGTGATAGCAGTCGTACAGATTCACCGTCGGGTCGCAATGCGGGGTGACGCATTCGAGCATGTCCCCGATCTTGAGCGGCGGCGCGCCGGGCGGCAGCGTTACGCGCCCGTGTTCGTCTCCCGCCCAGCCGTAGACGCTCCCCGAAGGCGCGCCGCGCGCGATCCGAGGCGGCGGCCCGTCGGTCGCGAAGGCCTTCAGGCCGGCGTCCGTCGTCGCCATGCCCTCATGCTGCGCGCTGACGACGCTGGTCGCGACGAAGAGGGCGTCCTGAAACGGGTGGGAGCCGTCCGCCCGAAGGGTCACCCGGTCGTAGTCCACGTCCATCACCGTGAAGCTGCCCGCCTGCAATTCGCCGAGCGCGCCCGCGCCGGCCTCCAAAGCATGGGTGCCCGTGCCGCCGCCCGTCATCAGCGGCGGCTCGAGGCCGATCGCGGCGAGGCTTTCGCGAACCTGCGTAAGCTGGCCGGCGACCGCCTCGACCCCGGCCTTGCGCTCGTCGAAATCGACGATGTGCTGCAAGTGCCCCGCATAGCCCTGCACGCCGCCGAAGACGAGGCCAGGGGCCGCGTCGATCTCGCGGGCGAGCGCCGTCGCCTGCTGGGTCGACGGCGCGCCGGTGCGCTTCGAGCCGACGTCGATATCGATGAACACCGTCAATGGCTTTCCCGCCGCCTGGGCCGCTTCGGCGAGCATGGCGACATTGGCGGGATCGTCCGCGACGACCGCCAGATCGTCGGCGACGGCGTTCAGCGCGATCAGCCGTGGGATTTTCGCGGGCTGGGCGACGGGCGACGTGATCAAGACGCCCGGAATGCCGGCCCGCGCCAGTTCCTCCGCCTCGCCTAAGGTCGCGCAGCAGGCGCCGACGGCGCCGGCATGCACCAGGCGGCGGGCGACCTCGATCGATTTATGGGTCTTGGCGTGGGGCCGGAGGCGCAAGCCGTTCTGCCGCGTCCAGTCCAACATCACGCCGATATTGGCGTCCAGAATGTTGACGTCGAGCACCAGCGCCGGCGTTTGAAGCTTCGCACGGGAGCCTGGCTCTCCGATCAGGTCCGCATTCAGCGAAAGTTCGGCGATATCCCTTGGCATGGGCGCTCCCTCGTCTGCATAGCCGCCGCCAGATGCGGTCCGGGCCATGGTGACACGGCGCCTTTCGGGGAACAATCGCGAATGCTGCAACGCAATGGGAAGCGTTTGCGCCAATCAGCCGCCAGCGCCGATCAGCGCGGTGCGCAGACGTTTGGACGCGAAGTCGATCGCCGCGACCGTGACCAGGATCATCAGGATGATGAACGCCGCCTCGTCCCAGTTGTTGACCCGCATCCGGTCCGAAAGCTGCAAGCCGATGCCGCCCGCGCCGACGATGCCCAAGATCGTCGCCGAACGGGTGTTGCTTTCGAAATAGTAGAGCGTCTGGCTGACCAGCACCGGGAATATCTGCGGCAACAGCGCCAGCCGCGCTTCCGCGAGGCGGCCGCCGCCAGCCGAGCGCACGCCTTCGACCGGCCCCTTGTTCGCGTTTTCAATCGCCTCGGAGAACAGTTTGCCGAGCGTGCCGGCGTCGCCGACCATGATCGCCAGAATGCCCGCGAACGGCCCGAGACCGACCACGTTGATAAATATGAGCGCCCAGATCAGCTGATCCACGCCCCGCACGGCGTCGAACGACCGGCGAAACAGAAAATGCAGCGCCCGGTTGGCGACGACGTTCTTCGCGGCCAGGAAGCCGAGCGGCAGAGCGATCGTAGCCGCGCCCAGCGTGCCCAGAAACGCCATCGACAAGGTCTCGGCGATGCCGCCCAGGAACACGAAAAGATCGCCGTTATGGGCGGGCGGCATCATCAGTTCCACTAGGAAACCCAGCTTGCCGATGCCCTCCCAGATACGCGCGAACTCGAAGAAGCCGACACGGCCCATGGCGTAGAGCGTAAAGGCGAGAAACACTGCGCCGAGCGCCCAGCGCAGCGCGCGGACGCGCGGCGTCGGGCCGAACAGGTCCGGCCGTTCGCTCCGATAGCGCGCCAGCGCTTCGGGCGTTATGGCGAGCCGGCTCACGCCATCTGCTCCCGGCCGATCAGCCCGTGGCGCAGCCGTTCGCAGGAAACGTCGATCAGAATGACGGTCAGAATAATCATGATCACCAGGGCGCTGATATCGGGATAGATGAACTGGCGGATGACGTACATCAGCTCCTGGCCGATGCCGCCGGCGCCGACGAAGCCTATGACCGCGGCGCCGCGCACATTGATCTCGAACCGCAGCAAGCCGTAGCTCGCATAATTCGGCAAAACCTGGGGCAGAACGCCATACCGGATGACCGCGAGCCAGCCGCCGCCGGCGGCCTTGACCGCCTCGGGCTGACGCATGTCGATGTTCTCGTTCACCTCGGCGAACAGCTTGCCGAGCGCGCCCGCCGTATGCACCGCGATCGCGAGGACGCCCGCGAACGGGCCGATGCCGAATGCGAAAACGAAGATCATCGCGTAGACGAGTTCGGGCACCGCGCGCGCGATCTCGGCGATGCGCCGGGCGGCGAAGTAGACCTCGGTGCGGGCGACGAGATTGCGGGAGCCCGTGAAACACAGGAGCATGGAGCCGAGGCCGCCCAGCACTGTGCCGACGAAGGCGAGCAGCAACGTGTCCCACAGCAGGCCGAGCCAACGCCAGAAGGCCCAGTACCATTCGGCGACGTCCGCCGTCAGCGTTTCCGACCTGAGGACCGGCGCGATGTCGTTCAGGTAACTAAAAAGGTTGGGAAGGCCGCCAAAGAACTCCGACAGGCTGACTTCCCCGACAATGACGGACACGACGAAAGCGAGCGCAAACACCGCCGCGCCCAAGATCGTCATTCGCCGCTTGCGCGCCTGCTCGACGGCATACGCGCCTTCGAATTGGGAGACCGGCCCAGGCGCGCTCGCCCGTTCCGGTCCCCCTGGCGTCACGCCGATTGCGCCAGCCATAGGTTCAGCTCTCGCGCTCGACCCGCACGCCCTCGAAATCAGCCGGACCGGCGCTGACGCTCGTTCGACTTGATCATGCGGACGATCGCTTCATAGTCCGCGTGGGTGACTTCCCGGTAGCCCGAGGCCTTGCCGTCGGTCAGGGCGGCCCAGGCTTCAGGCGACTTTTCCTTCATGTTCATCAACATGTTCTTGACGTCCTGGCGCATCTCGACCGGTTTCGAGGTCGACATCGCCCAAGGCGAGGACGGCAGGCGCGGCGTCTTCCAGATGATGCGCCACTGGCCGGGCTCGATCATGCCCTTGCCTTCCATGCGCGTCATGTTGGAGCGCTCCTCGGAGCGATACCACGTAGCGGCGCCGTCGAAGACGCCGTTCATCAGCGCCATCACGCTGTTCTCGTGGCTGCCGGAAAACGCGGTTTCGCCGAAGAAGGCGTCGGCGTCGTAGCCGGCTTCTTTCAGGAAGTAGCGCGGCGCCTGGTGGCCGGACGTGGAGTTCGGGTCCGCGAAGGCGAACTTCTTGCCCTTCAGGTCTTCGATCTTCTGGAAGGGGCTGTCGTTCTTCACGATGACGACGGAGAAGTAGCCGAAGTCGCCTTTGTTATCCAATTCGCCGACGAGCGGATCGACTTCGCCGTTCATGACGATCCAGGCCTTCGAATAGGCGGCCGGCCCGAAACGGGCGATATCGATCTTGCCGGCCTTCAGGCCTTCGATGACGCCCGCATAGTCGGTGGCGCTGCGCCATTTGATCTCGACGCCGAGCTCTTTCTCCATATATGCGCGAACCGGCTTGTAGCGCTCGATCCGGTCGGCTTCGTTTTCGGAGGTGATGACGCCGAGCGTCAGAACCTTGTGGTCGTCGCGCCAGTCGGCCAAAGCCGGCAGGGCGAACATCGCAGCCCCGGCCGCCGTGGCCGCGGCGAGCGCAAATCGTCGAGTAAACTGCATCTGTCTCTCTCCTGTTGATTCCAAGCGGAAATGTTCCGGCGACGGCGATGCGGCGCGCGTTAAATCATCGCCGGCGCGACGTCCGACGCGGCGACGGCTACGGGCGGCTTCGCTTTCGGCCGGCCCAGAGCATCCACGGTCCACTCTTCCAAAGAGTCGGAAACGCCGTAAATCTCGCGCGCTTTCGCGTCGTCCAGTTCGCCGGGCCGGCCGTCGAAGACGATGCGCCCGTCGGCCATGCCGATGATGCGCTCGAATGTCTGACGGGCCGTGTCCAGATGATGGATGTTGCAGATGACGGTGATGCCGTCTTCGTGGTTGATCCGCCTAAGGGCGTCGAGCACGCGCTGCGCGTTGGCGGGATCGAGCGAGGCGATGGGTTCATCGGCCAGGATGATCGACGGCGCCTGCGCCAGCGCCCGTGCGATCGCCACCCGCTGCTGCTGCCCGCCGGATAGCGTATCCGCGCGCTGCAGCGCCTGGGGCAGCATGTCGAGGCGGTCCAGCGCGGCGGCGGCGATCGCGCGCTCTTCCGCCGGGAAGTGCTTGAAGAGCGTCGGCAAGACCGGACGGTGGCCGATCCGTCCGACCAGCACGTTCGTCAGCACGTCGAGCCTGGGCGCCAGGTTGAACTGCTGGAAGATCATGGCGCATTCGGTGCGCCATTGTCGGAGCGCACGGCCATTCAACGCGCCGATATCCCGACCGTCATGGCCGATGGCGCCGGTCGTCGGCTCGATCAGCCGATTGAGCAGCCGAAGCAAGGTCGACTTGCCTGCGCCGGAACGGCCGATGACTCCGACCAGTTGGCCTGAGGGGATTTCGAGCGAGCAGTCGTTGACCGCGACAACATCGCCAAATCGCTTCGTCAGACCGTTGATCGTGAGCATGTGTGTCGCCCGCCGCGGAACATGCTATTCTGATACGTAGCGTCACGGACACTTCGGTTACATTGAAATGACCTTCATATGACGGTCACGTGGACAGGCGGCCTATTGGTGGAGCGTCGGCCTCAAGCCTGACGTCGATATGGGGGCGGGAAACGCCCAGGCTGCGGATATGCCGTTCAGACCGCCCGACCGGCGCGAACCCCAGCTTCGCCAGAACGCGCGCCGACGCCGGATTGTCTTCCGCGAAGCTCGCGACGAAGGGCCGGCCCGCGAGCGCCTTGCGGCCATGGGCGACGACCGCGCCTGCCGCTTCCGTCGCATAGCCCTGCCCCCAAAAAGGCCGCCCAATCCAGTAGCCGAGTTCGACGGCGTCTGCCGAGGCGGCCGGCCACAGGCTAATGACGCCAAGGACGCGCCGATCCTCTCGCTCCGCAATGAGCCAGGCCCATTCCTTCGGAACGACGTCCGCGATATAGGCGCGCGCGTCATCCAAGCCGTAGGGATGGGGCATGCGCGACAGCCAGCGCGCGACAGCCAGATCGTTCGCCAGGGCGGCGATCGCCGCCGCATCCGTCGCCGCAGGCGCGCGGAGGAACAGACGCGGCGTGGTCAACGTCGGCGGCGGTCGGCCGGTCTCGGTCCACATATTCGCCGCCGACGCCTCCCCGGAGGTTTACATTTCGGGCTTGGTCGCCTCGACGTCCGCGATCTCATGCATGGCGTCGTACCATTTCGCCAGGCCGTCGCGGCCTTGGCGCCAATTGTCGTCGGCGTGCCGCCAGTCGGCATATCCCAAGCAGGAAACCGCCGCGATGGTTCCCAGGTTCAACGTCGCCGGCGCGCCGGCGAGCCGCGCCTCCAGCGCGTCGTAACACCGGGCCGCGCGCTCCGCCTCCTTGTCGATGACGGCCTGGGACTTCTCGCCGGCCTCCCGACGCTTTTCGTGGGACCGCAGAAACAGGCTGTCCATGAGCAGTGAGCCAATGCCCTCCAGCTCCATCGCCGCGTCCGCCTCGGCCGGCTCCGTCGGCATCAAGCGACCGCCGGACTGCTGGTTCAGATAGTTGGTGATGAGAAGCGTTTCGCAAACGAATGCGCCGCTGTCCATCTCCATCGCGGGCACCTTGCCGCCCGGCCCCTTCTGGCGCACCAGACTGTCCGGCGACGTAAGCGGCGCGACATCGACTTCCTCGACGCCGAGGCCGCTGGCCCGAGCGGCCAGGCGCGCACGGCGAGCATAGGGCGAGTTCCCCGTGAAAAAGACTTTCATGGCGTTTCCTTAAGAGCTGAATTGTGGCCGGATCATATCCCGCACCGCCGACGGCGGACAGAGGGGATGCGGGACGCGGGCCAATATTGGCGACCAGATCGAGGAATCGCCTCGTTCCGGCTCGGCGGACGCCGCCAACGGACTAGAATGTGATATGTGAACACATACCGCCGCTTGATATGATTGCAGGACTGGGGCGGACGTGAGAATGGTTAACCGGGCAGAAATTCAGGCGGGCGCGGGCATCGCATGCTGCACATCAAAGGCACGACTTCCCTGACAGCCAGACGCAGGCGCCCGATACGGTTGTGGCGGCGGACGCGATGAGCGCGAGCTACACACCCGCACCAATCGACGGAACCGGCGCGAGCAGCACCTACTTCGATGGCGTGAACATCAGCGGCGACCATCGTATCGACGCATTGATTGGCGACGCCAAATGGGGCGGCGGCATCGGCATGGGCGCAGTCATCACCTATAGCTTTCCAAAGGCGAATTCGGTCTGGGATGACGGCGTCGAAGAGCCCGGCAACCGGCTGCGCTTCTTCAACAAGACGGAACAGGCGCTCGCCCGGGAAGCCCTGCAAGCCTGGGCGGACATCGCCGACATCACCTTTGTCGAGGTCGCGGAAACCAAACAAAGCGTCGGCGACATTCGGTTCGCCCGATCGTCCCTCGTCGCGCCCAATGCCGCCTATGCCTACTATCCCGGCGCCTACGCTTCGGCCGGCGACGTTTGGGTCGATCCCAGTTTCAGCCTGACGTCCGCCTACGGCATCGACGTGTTGCTGCACGAAATTGGACACGCGCTCGGCCTCAAGCACCCGTTCGAAGGCGAAGTCCAGCTTTCGCCGGTCGAGGACAACAAAACCAACACTTTGATGTCTTACACTTATCTGGATTCCGCCGCGCGCGGCGAGCCAGAAGCGTATGACGTGCTCGCGATTCAATTCCTCTACGGCAAGAAGGGATCGGATAACGAGCCGCTGGATATTCCCATTTCGACATGGGGCGGCGCCGGAGCGGACGTGGTGAAATCGGGCGCCGGAGAGGACTACATGGCCGGCGCCGACGGAGACGACCGCCTGGAGGCCGGCGCCGGGAAAGACGACCTTTACGGCGAAGACGGCGACGACCTGCTCGACGGCGGCGACGGCGACGACTACATGGCCGGCGGGGCGGACGAGGACATCCTGTTCGGCGGCGCCGGCGCCGACTCGCTTTGGGGCGAAGACGGCGACGATTTCCTCATAGGCGGCGCGGGCGACGATTATATCTACGGCGGCGAAGGCCGGGACATCGCCATGTTCGAGACCGCGTTCGCGGATCTCGACGTCAGCGTCTATGGCTCGGGCGTCCGGGTCATGGGCGAAGGGGACGACTTCATCTATGACGTCGAAGCGTACATCTTCGGCGACGTCGCCTACACGCAAGCCGCCATCGACACGCTTTCCGCCGCGGAATTTTACAACTGGTGGAACTATGTCGACGGCGGCGCCGGGAATGAGCGCCTGAACGGCACCGACGCAGGCGACTACATCACCGGCGCGGACGGCGACGACATCGTCAAATCCGCCGACGGCGACGACGTGATCTACGGCGGAGCGGGCGAGGAAATCATCCTCTCCGGCGCGGGCCGCGACATGGTCTACGGCGGCGACGACCGCGACGTCATCAAATCCTCTCATGGCGACGACGTGATCGAGGGCGGCGACGGCGACGACGTGATCCTGGGGGGCGACGGCGACGACAGCATATACGGCGGCGGCGGCGACGACGTCATCAAGCCTGGGCGCGGCGACGACGTCGTATCCGGCGGCGACGGCGACGACGTCGTGATCGGGTTCCGCGCGAATGAAATTTTCCTGGGCGGCGCCGGCGACGACACCCTTATCGGCGGCCTCGGCGGCGATATCCTGATCGGCGGCGCCGATGACGATCGCCTTTACGGCGGCCCCGGGCGGGACATCTTCCGCTATTACGATGCGAATTTCGGCCATGACCGCATCGTGCTCGACTTTCGCCCCGGCTCGGATGCGATCGATTTTAGAGGCTCGGGCCTGGAGCTGGACGACGTCAAACTAAGGCAGGTCGGCGACAAGGTCGTGTTGAAAGTCATCGGCGTCGACAGCTCGATCGTGATCGCCAACGACAGATATGGCCCGCTCGCGGTCAGCGATTTCGACGATGACGTGCTGCTTTTCTAGCCTTGGCCTCGCTCGCCCCTAAATCGCCAGATCGTAGAGATTGTAGTTGCGCAGATAGCGCTCGGCCGTCTCGTCGTTGAACCGCAGTTCGTCCGCCCTGTCCGCCAGCGGCGCATAGCGGAACGCCGTTTCGTCCGGAAACGCCTGGCAGCGCGCATCGATGGCCAGCTGGATCACCGTCGCGCGGCGGAAAATCCGTTCGGCGTCATAGCTGCCGCCATCAGCCACTTGGCTCAACGCCGCCTTGGCGCCCAGCACCGAGCGTCGGCGGTGAAAGCCGAAGGTGATCGAAATGCGCAGGTCCGGCGACGTGTTCGCGAACGAGCCGTGCAAGGTCTGCCGATTGACTATGGTGACGTCGCCCGCCTCGCACACCAGCGGCAACGCGCCCGGCAGCTTCTCGTCGCCGCCATTGGCCGCCACCATGCCGCGGATGTCTGCGCGCCCGAGCTTGTGCGTGCCCGGCATGACCCAGAGCGCATTCGCCGGCGTCGTCGGATAGATCTGGACCTGAAAATTGAAACCGTGGGAGCCCTGGTCCCAGTCCGGCGAATTCCAGTGGGTCACGCCGTCCTGGTGCCAGGCGACGGAGCCGCCGAGGCCGGGCTGCTTCACGAAGATCACGTCATTGAAGGGCGTGAAATCCTCGCCGTTGATTTCCTGGGCGATCGCCAGCAGTTGGGGGTGGCCATAGAGCCGCAGCGCCGAGGGCATGTGCATGCACATGCCGCGCATCTGATGCACCACATCCCTGGGCGCGTCCGCGTCCGGCTTCGGCTCGGCCATCTTGCTCGGATGGCGCCCGCCCAGCGCCTCCGTGCCGCCGACCGGGTCCGACAAGGGCGTCACGAAATTGAACGAGGGGCGCTGCAAGTCGAGCCCAAGCGCCGGCCGGCCCTTGCGATCGACCTTGGAATCGCGGTCCGCCGGCGCCCGATCGAGCATCTCGCCCGCATCCCGGCGCAGCGCCGCCACCTCGTCCGCGCCGATCACGTTTTCGAAAATGTAGAACCCATGGCGCCAGTAGGCGTCGACGATATCCGCCGCAAGCCGACCGTTCGCATCGAAACGGATGGGCCCGCGATTGCCGATCTCGCGCGCCAGCGCGACGCCGGCTTCCTGATAGGCGGCTATGCCGGCGGCATGTTCGGCGCGGCTTGGCGCAGCGGAAGAAGCGGCCGCGGCCGCCGGTTCTGCGGTGTGGTTCATCGGGGCGTCTCCTCGTGCGCGCGGCCGTCTGCGGGCCTGTTGCGACCCTGAGATGCTATCACCCTCCGGCGCGATGCAAAATGGCCGCATGCTTCGCCATCTTGCGCCGGAGCCGCGCCGCCTGCACATGTGCCGAGACAATCGAATGCGCGCTACGGAAGCAATCCCGATGGAACGTTCTCTCTATAGCCTGGGCGGCCGCCTTTCGGGGCTGGTGCGTCGCCGCCTGTGGCTGCAAGTGTTGATCGGCATGGTCGCCGGCGTCGGCGTCGGCGTCCTGCTCGGCCCGACTTCGGGGCTGGTCTCGCCTTACTACGCCGCGATCATCGGCAACTGGGTCTCGCTTCCGGGCAAGCTTTTCCTTGTGGCCATTCAGTTCGTGGTCGTGCCGCTCGTCGTCGCCTCCGTCATTCGCGGGATCGCCGGCGGGGAAGCGGGCGGCGCCGCGCTCCGCGCCATCAGCGCCCGCACGATCGCCTTCTTCATCGCGACGACCGCCATCGCCGCGGTCATCGGCCTCGCGGCCGCCGCGATCGTCGAACCGGGCCAGTTCATCGACGGCGCCGCCCTTCAGACAGCCATGGTCTCCGCCGCCGATGCGCCGTCCGCCGCGGTGGAGCCGGCGGCCATGCCGGAAGCCGGCGACATCCCGAACCTGATCACCAGCCTGTTCCCGCGCGATCCGCTGACAACCTTCGTGAGCGGGGACATGCTCCAGATCGTCATAACGGCGGCGATCATCGGCGCGGCCATGGCGATGCTGCCGGAACAGCAACGGCGGCCGCTCCTCGACCTGCTGGCCTCGATCCAGTCGGCCAGCATGGTCATCGTCGGCTGGGTCATGCATTTCGCGCCCTTCGCCGTCTTCGGCCTTCTAGCCCACATCACGGCGCGGGTCGGATTGTCGGCCCTGCTCGGAACCGGCGTCTATGTGGCGACGGTGCTGGCCGGCCTCCTTGCGCTTCTAATCGTCTACCTGGCGACTGTCGCCATCTTCGGGCGCTATGGCGTCGGCAAGTTCCTCGCGGCGGTCAAGGACGTAATGCTGCTGGCGTTCTCGACGTCGAGCTCCGCCGCCGTCATGCCGCTCAGCCTGACGACGGCGGAGCAGAAGCTCGGCGTTCGATCCGCCGTCGCGCGTTTCGTCGTTCCCCTCGGCACGACCATCAATATGGGCGGCACGGCGCTCTACCAGGCGGTCGCGACCCTGTTCCTGGCCCAGGCTTTCGCCGTGGATATCGGCCTGACCGGCATGGCGCTCGTGGTCGTGATGGCGACCGGCGCCGCGATCGGCTCGCCCGGCACGCCAGGCGTCGGCATCGTCATTCTGGCGACGATCCTGAACAGCGTCGGCATACCGCCGGCGGGCATCGCCATTCTGCTCGGCGTCGACCGCCTGCTCGATATGTGCCGGACGGCCGTCAACGTTTCGGGCGATCTCGCGGCGTGCGTCGTCATCGACCGGACCATGCGCCGGGCCGAGGCCGCAGAAGAAACGCCGCCGGAGCCAGCCGTCGGATAGCCGCGGCCGCCAGCGCCGAAGTTCTCGGTCAATTCACGCAGATCGGCGCAGCGCCGCGACGAAGGCCTGCGCGGTCATGCCGACGGCGGCGCCCGCATCCGCCGCCAGACTGTTGACCGCGGAGAGGACGCCCGTCTCCCAGATCGATCGGGCGTCGCCGATGCGCGCGCTGTCGGCCGAAACGGCGACGGCCGCGATATTCATTCCGGCGGCCGCATGGACCCGCGCGACCCCCGCCGCCTCCTTGCCCATGCCCGCGTCATGAAAGACGACGCCCAGCAGCGGCGCTTTCACCACATAGCCCGGCGCGTTCGCGAGCAGACCGCCGTGACTGCCGCAAACGACGATCTGGCCCGCGTCCTCCTCCTGTATGAGGGAGGCGCTGTCGCAGCCGATCACGCTCGGCAGACCGGGATCGTCCTGGATGACGAAGCGGCTTTCCGGCAGCGCCGGCGGCTCGCCCTCCCAAAGCGGCGCCGTCGTCATGCGGGCGGCCGCGGCGGCGGCGGACATTCCGGCCGTCACGCCACGACGGATCGCCGCTTCGTTGACGCGGGAAAGCACGCCCTGGCGCATCGTGTCCTGGCCGTCGCCGATGCGGGCGGACATGCAGTCCACGACGGCGGCCGGCATGCCGAAACCGTCCGCCCAGGCGAGCGCGCCATAGCCAGCGCCGTCCAGGCCGCCGCCGGCGTCGTTCAGGATCACGCCGCGGGCGTGGCCGAGCGCCGCCAGATAACCCGCATAGACGCCGCCATGGGAGGCCGCGACCAGGACTTTGCCCCGATCGTCCTCTCCCAGCTTGGTGACGCTGTCCATCACCAGAATGCGCGGGTTCGCCATCGCCCCCTCCCCCTACCGCCGGCGTCTAGCCGGAAACGATTGCGTCGGCGATCTTCTCCGCGCTCATCAATGTCGGGCCGTTGGTGTTGGCGCAGGGCACGGTCGGGAAGATCGACGCGTCCACGACCCGAAGCCCGGCGACGCCGCGCACCCGGCCCTGGTTGTCCGTAACGGCCATCGGGTCGTCGTCCGCCCCCATGCGGCAGGTGCAGGTGGCGTGCCACGTGCCGGTCGCGTTCGCCAGCACGAACGCATCCAGGGCCTCGCTGTCCTCCAGCAACTGCTTCATGGTGACGCCGCCGGTCACCACCTTCTCGATCAGCAGCTTGCGGAGCGGCTCCGGCCCGTCCATCAGCCGGCCGAGCATCCAGGTGATCGCCTTGTTGCGGGGCGTCACCTTGGCGATCGATCGCACCTGTTCGGTATATGCGGTCGGGAACGGGTTCTTGGCGACGTGGCTCATGGCGTCCGACATCAGGATCGCGGCCGAGCGGCGGAAACCGTCCGCCAGGCGGTCGACGTCCCGCCGGTCGCTGCACAGGCCGAAATCGACGGCCGGCTCGTCCCGCCAGTCCTTGCCCGCGAGCTTCACTTCGCCAGTCGAATAGGTCCGGTTCACCCAGACGAGGAAGGAGCCCAGCCGCTTGCCGAGATCGTGCCAGGCGGACTTCGCGATCTGCGCGGCGAACATATCGCCCTGGGGCGCGCCGTGCATGTTGGAGGAGAATCGCCAGCCGATATGCATATGGCGGATGTCGTTCCGCGTCTGCCGGTACTCGCCAGGAAGATAGGCGGAGACGCTGACGGACGGATGGTCCTGCAAGTTCTGCCCAACGCCCGGAAGCGCATGCCGCACCTGGATGCCCATTTCCCTAAGATGGCCTTCGGGGCCGATGCCGGCGCGGAGCAGATGGGCCGGAGAATGCAGCGCGCCCGAACTCACGATGACTTCCTTGGCGGCGCGATGCTCCTGCATCGGGCCTCCGCCGGTCGACGCCTTGACGCCGACGGCGCGCAGGCCGTCGAACAGGATCTCCGCGACGCGGGTGTTCGCCTGGATCGATAGATTGGGCCGACGCCGCGTCGGCGGATCGAGATAGCCGATGGCGGCGGAGACCCGCCGGTCGAAGGCGTTGGAGATCGTCAGGGGAAAGAACCCGTCCCGGAACGCGCCGTTCTGGTCCTCGATATATTCGTAGCCGGCGTCCAGCAGCGCCTGCTTGGCGGCGTGGCCATGGCCCGTCCACTGCTCTTCGAACAGCCTGCGGACGGGAATGCGGCCCGAATCCCCATGGAATTCGCTCTCCGGGAAATCGAGATCCCGCTCCAGCTTGCGGAAGAAGGGCAGCACGTCCTGCCAACCCCAACCGGCGACGCCCATATCGCGCCAGCCGTCGAAATCCGTCGGCGCGCCGCGATTGAGCAATTGCCCGTTGATCGAGGAACCGCCGCCCATGATGCGCGCCTGCTCGTAGGAGCGCTTCGGCGGCTCGAAGGTCGGGTCGTTATGGCGCTTTGGCTGAGTGGTGACCTTAAGCTCGGTCCAATGGAAGCGCTTGTCGAAATAGGCGACGCCCGGATAGCTGGAATGCACTTCCGGCGGAATTTCGCCGTGGGGCGTATCGGGGCCGGCTTCGATCACCAGCACCTTGTTGCCCGGCTTCGCCGACAGCCGGTTCGCCATGACTGAGCCGGCGGACCCGCCCCCGACGATGATGTAGTCCCAATCGCTCATCTGGGCGTCTGTCCCCCGCTCTTCCGTTCCCGCCGCGCGCGGCCGTCGTTATTTCTTGCCTTTCGCCGGGCGCTCTTCCGTCGGCCCGCCCGCCTTCTTCCAGGCGCCGTAGCCGCCGACGACGTGGGCGACCGGGCCGAAGCCCATGTCCTGCAAGCGCTTCGCCGCAAGCGCCGAGCGCAGACCGCCGGCGCAGAACAGCACGAACTTCTGGCCCGTGCCGAACGCATCGCGGTAGTAGGGGCTGTCCGGATCAACCCAGAATTCCAGCATGTCCCTTGGCGCATGCAGGGCGCCGGGCACCTGGCCGTCCCGCTCCAGTTCGCGCACGTCGCGAATATCGACGAGGCGCACGCCGGCGTCGTCGACGAGCTTCAACGCGTCGTCCACCGGAATATTCTCGATCTCAGCTTCCGCTTCCGCGCCAAGCTGCTTGATGCCTTTCGTAATGCGCATCGGACTAACCCTTCTTCTTCGGCCGCTCGGCCACGTCTTTGCCGGCGTCCTTCCAGGCTTTGAAACCGCCGGCGATGTGCGCGACGTTTTCCGCGCCCATGTTCATCAGGTCCTGAACCGCCAACGCGCTGCGCCAGGCGCTTTGGCAATAGAAAACATAGGTCTTGCTCTCATCCGTCAGCCAGTCCTTGTGATAGGGGCTGTCGGGGGCGACCCAGAATTCGAGCATGCCGCGGGGCGCATGGCGCGCGCCGGGGACCATGCCCTCCCGGTCCAGCTCGCGAACGTCACGGATATCGACGATGACCGTATCCGGATCATCCAGGCGCGCGCTCGCCTCTTCGACCGAAAGCGTCGGCACGACTGCCTCCGCCTCCGCCAGCAGCGCCTTGTAGCCCTTCTTCAACGCCATTCAAAATCTCCCGGCGACCAGAATCAATTCCGGCGAGCCTAGCGCGTTTCGCGCCAATTCGGAATTCGAACTGCGACGCCTCCGACGCAGGAAAAGCCCGAACCGCCGTCAAACATTCATAGCTGCTTAACCAGCAGAGCCTAAAGCTGAATTTGCGGCTAACCATCGCGTATGGACTCGAAGCCTTGCCATCGACCGCCCATCGGCCGGCCCCACGCCATCTTTCCCTCGCCCCGCCAAGCGCGGCGGAGGAGTCGGCGCGTTCGGCGTTCGCCGAGAATGGGCCTTTCGCGCGCATGGCCGAGCCGGCGCTCCTGATCGGACATCGCGGCGCGATCGCAACGAACCCTGCCGGCCAGTCGGTCGCGGACGACCCGACTTGCGTGGCCGACCTCGTGCGCATCGCGACGGCCGCGATCCAGGCGGGGACGTCAATCCGGCGTGTCCTGCCGGTTATCAAGAACGGAAGGCACGTCTTGCTGGAGTTCGACGTATCGGCCTGGGGCAAGGGACATGCGCTCGCCCTTGGCCGCGACGTAACGGTTTCGACCGGCGTGCGCGAGGCCCTGGAGATTTCGCGCGAACGCTACCGCGCGCTTTTGGAGATCGCCGTCGACTGCATCTGGGAAACGGCGCAGGACGGCACGCTCGAACTGCTAGCGCCGAACAACATTTTCGGGCGAGCCGCCGCGACGCTGATCGGCCAGCCTTTGCGCGCGCTGATCACCGGCGCCGCGCCCGGCTTCCATACCGGTCGCGAGCCACGCGCCTGGCGACCGGCCGGCCTGATCGCCCAGGACGGCCGCGTCATCATCGGCGCCGCCGTGGCCGAACCGATCCTCGAACCGGACAGCGGCCGCCCCCACGGATTTCGCGGCTGCTTCCGCCGGTCCCCCGTGACGGAAATCGCCCGGGAGGCCGGGGAATAACCCCTGCCCGCTTGCCGGACGACCCGTTCCCGACCAGACTTGGCCTCACTTGGCGGAACAAACCGGTTCAGGATGGGCGATGACGCGCGATAAGGCGCTTTCCGAGTTTCTCGGAACGTTGACAGACGTTCTTGACGATGCGCTGCCGTCGACGGGAGCGCTGGCGCCCGCGCGGCCCGGCGCCATCGGGGCATTGCAAACCCTGAAGACCCCAGGCGACGCGGAGGGAGCGGCGGCGCAAACGCTGCCGGTCGTCGAAAACCTCGATACGGCGTTGGCGAACGCCCATGCCGTCGGCGGCGACGCCGCGCGCATCGCCGCAGCGTTCGCGCCGCTTGCGGATCGGATCCCTTGGCGACGCCGGCCGGGCTCGGAAACCGGTCCGGCCGATTTCGCGGCAGGACACGCCAGCGCCCACATTTTCGGGCCGGAGGGGATCGAGCGCCGCGGCGACGTCACCATTGGCGCAAGCCTGCTCGCGCCGAACGTCGTCTATCCGGACCACCGTCATCCCCCGGAAGAGATCTATGTGGTCCTGAGCGAAGGCGACTGGCGCCGGGAGGGCGAGGACTGGCGTCGGCCCGGACCCGGCGGCCTCGTGCATCACACGCCGAACATCGTCCACGCCATGCGATCCGGCGCGGCGCCGCTGTTCGCCATCTGGATGTTGTGGACCGCCTGAGACGGGGCGGCGAAACGGCCGATTAGCTCGCCAAGCGGTTCACGCCGTCGAAGGCGGCCGTTTTGTAGCACTCCGCCAGAGTCGGGTAGTTGAACACCGTATCGACAAAGAACTCGACCGAGCCCCGGTGCGCCAGGACCGCCTGGCCGATATGCACCAGCTCGCTTGCGCCTTCGCCGATGATGGCGACGCCCAGCAACTCCCGCGTTTCCGCATGGAACATCAGCTTCAGCAGGCCGCGGCTGTCTCCCATGATCTGGCCGCGCGCGATCTCCCGGTAATGGGCCTTGCCCACTTCGTAGGAGACGCCGGCGGCGGTCAAAGCTTCCTCGCTCTGACCGCAAACCGAAATCTCGGGAATGGTGTAGATGCCATAGGGGAAGTGTGTGTCCGGAGTCGGCAGCATATCGACGCCGAAAGCGTGACAGGCGGCCATCCGCCCTTGCTCCATCGACGTGGAGGCGAGGCTTGGGAAACCCACGACATCGCCGACGGCATAGATGTGGGGCGTATCGGTCTGGAAGCATTCGTTGACCGTCAGGCGGCCGCGGCTGTCGGCGGAGAGGCCCGCCGCGCCGAGATTCAACGTATCGACAGCGCCGGTGCGGCCGATGGAATAGAGCGCCTTCTCCGCCTGCACGACCTTGCCGCTCTCGAGACGGATGCGCACGGAGCCATCGATGGAATTGTCGGCCCGCTGCACGTCATGCACCGCCTCGCCCAGCCGCAAAGTGACCCGATTCCGGCGCATTTCGTGGATAAGCTCGTCGATGATCTCCTGATCGACGAAATCCAGCAGCTTCGGGCGCTTGTCGATCAGCGTTACGCGAACGCCGAGCGCGGCGAAAATCGTCGCGTACTCGCAGCCGATGACCCCGCCGCCGATCACGGCGATGCTGCGCGGCAGGCGATCCAGGGCCAGAATGTCGTCGCTGGTGAAGATGGAGCGGCCGTCGAACGGCATGGATGGATCGCGCGTCGCGTGGGTGCCGCAGGCGATGACGATCTTGGCGGCGGTGATCTCCCGGCTGCCGCGCTGGTCGTCGCCGTCCAGCCGAATTTCGTGAGGCCCCATCAAGGACGCGTCCGCCTCGAACAACTCGACCCGGTTGCGGGTCAACTGGTGGCGGATGACGTCGACTTCGTTCCGGATCACCCAGTCCGCCCGGTAGAGCAGGTCGGACATGGTGATGTCGGCCTTCACCTTGTAGGCCGCGCCATAGACGCCGCGCTCGCGAAAGCCCGAGAGGTGGAGCGCCGCTTCACGGAAGGTTTTGCTGGGGATCGTGCCGTGGTGCAGGCAAACGCCGCCGACCGCCTGCATCCGCTCCGCGACCGCGACGCGCTTGCCGAGCTTCGCCGCCTGGATCGCCGCGCGCTGACCGGCCGGTCCGGACCCGATGACGAACAAATCGTAGTCGTAGGCGCCTGCGTTCTCGCCGTCGCTGTCACTCATAGGCCTGCTCCGTCGCCCCGACCACACTGTCCAAAATATTGCGGCTTGCTTCGGCGATCCATTTGCTTGGATAGTTTAGGATGCAATAGTGCAGGAAAAGTTTACCTTAATGTTGCGTTGCACACTAGTGGCGTGCGCCGCAGCGGCTGGAAATACATGGAGAATGCGCTCATGACCGCGACCCCGCAAACCGGCGACGGCGACGTCCAGACCACGCGGCCCCTCGCCGTTTTCGCGGCCGGATTGAACCACAACGCGACGCCGCCGGAAGCGCGCGAAGTCGCGCGGCAATGCGTGCTCGATATCCTGGGCGTCACGCTCGCCGGCTCAAGCGAACCCCTGGTCGAAATGCTGGCGGCGGAAGCCGAGGAAGCCGGCGGCGCGGAGCAGGCGACGGTGATCGGGCGCGGCTTCAAGACGTCCGCGCACCAGGCGGCGCTGGTCAATGGGGCGGGCTCCCATGCCCTCGACTATGACGACGTGATCACCGCCCTTCTCGGGCATCCGAGCGTGCCGGTGGTTCCCGCGCTGCTGGCCTTGGCCGAGAAAGAGGGCCTGTCCGGCCGCGACGTGGTGACGGCCTATGTCGCCGGCATCGAAGTCGAGTCCCGGATCGGCATGATGATGACCCAGGGCCATTACATGAAAGGCTGGCACAGCACGGGCACCATCGGAACCTTCGGCGCGGCCGCCGCCGCCGGTCGGCTGCTGGGCCTGGACGAAGACGGCATGGCCCGCGCGTTCGGCATCGCCGGCAGCCAAGCGGCGGGCCTCAAGTCCGTTTTCGGCACCATGAGCAAGCCCTTGAACGCCGGCAAGGCCGCCGCCAACGGTCTGTTGGCGGCCACCCTGGCGAAGCGCGGCTTCACCTCGAGAGAGGACATCCTGGATTGCGCCCAGGGCTTCGTCGCCACCCAGTCGGACGGCGAGACCTTCCCGGAGCTTGCGGTGGAGCGGCTCGGCGAAGACTATTCCGCCCCCGACGTGCTCTTCAAGTATCATGCCGCCTGCTATGGCGTGCACGCGCCGACGGAAGCCGCGCTCAAGGCGGCGAAGCACCCGGCGTTCGACGCCGAACTGATCGAACGGATCGACCTGCACGTCCACAGAAACTGCATCGGGATGTGCGATATCGCCGAGCCGACGACCGGTCTCGAAGGCAAGTTCAGCATGGCCCACAACGTCGCGCTGGGCCTGTTGAACCAGGCGAACGGCTCGCTCGACCTCTATGAAGACGAACGGATGGCGGACGACGAGCCGAAAGCCCTGCGTCAGCGCGTCCGCATCACAAGCAGCGAGCAAGGCTGCGGCAAGTTCGAGGCCAAGATCGCGGTGCACCAGTCCAACGGCGTCGTCATTCAGGAGAGCCACAACGTCGAACTGCCGGAGCGCGATCTCGCCCGCCAGTGGAGCAAGCTGGAGAACAAGTTCCGCGCGCTCGCGACGCCGGTGATCGGCGAAGCCAACGTCGAAGAAGCGATCGCGCTCTGCCGGGACCTGGACAATGTGGAGAGCATCGACCGGCTCATGGCGCTGGTCAAAGGCTAGGCTCGGCCAGCCGCGTCGCCCGACCGGCGGCGCGGCGCCAGAGCTATCGATACCGATGCCGCGTTGAACCGCGCCCTTTCAGGGGCGCATCGCTTCAGCCGGCGGCGCGGGGAACGTAGAACTGGCGCCCGAACCAGCGCCAGCGGCCGCCGCCCGCCGGCGCGGTGCAGTTGATGCGATGCCGCCCCGGCGCAAGTCGGGAAGGCAGCCGCGCTTCGATGCGCCGGCCGCCAAGCCGTTGCAGCCGCAATTTCGAGCCGCGTGAATCGTAGCAGGCCAGCGCCGAAAGGTCGCCGACCGCGCGCCCCACCGTAAAGCCGAATGCCGGGGGGTTCGATTCCGCGCCGAGCGTCATGTCCCGCGGAGTCACGTCGCGCGCTTCCATGGATTTGGCCGACGCCAGGATACGGAACCGCGCCATCGCTCCATACTTCTCGTTCAACGCGAAGCGCGGCAGGTAGTACCGATCCTCCGTGGCGTGCATTGCGCCCGAGTGCTGGCCGAACGCCGCCCGATAACCGGCCGCGATCACCGCCGCGCGCACCGGCGCGCTCGCCTCGCCATAGGGGTATGCGAACAGAGGCGGCTGAAAACCGAGCTCCGCCTGATATCGGGCGTTCGAGTCCGCGAGCTCGCGCTTCACCTCCTCCGCCGTCAGCTCAACCATGTGCGAATGGCTGACCGAATGGCCGCCGATATCGAAACCGTCCGCGACGGCCTTGCGAATATCGTCCCAGGACATGAACCCGCGCGCGCCCTCGTCGATCGGCTTGGTCGACACGAACACCGTCGCCGTCAATCCGGCCGCTTTCAGCCGGGGAAGCGCATGGGCCGCGACCGAGGCATAGGCGTCATCGATGGTGATCGCGACCGTACGATCCGGAATCGGCTCGCCAGTCTGAAGCGCATCGACGATCCGCCTGAGGGGCCAGACATTGAAGCGGCCATCCTTGAGATACGCGATATGGGCGTCCAGTTGCGCTAGCGTCGTGTTCGTCGCCGGATAGGCGTCTTCGCCGAAGCGGTGGTATACGACCGCGACCGCATGCCCCCCCGGCTCCGAGCCAGCGAACGCGGCCGGCGAGGCCACGACCGCCAGCGCTACGAACACCCCGATTTTGAGACGCCTCATCATCCGCCGACAATGAACATGCCGACCCTTATTTTGCAAGCATTTGAAACCATTGGAGCGGGGAGGCCGGCCCTATGACGGCAGGTTCTCGGGACCTCACATTCGCAGCGTTGACGCCGGCCGACGCCCAGGAGGCGGCGCGCCTGTTTCGGACCGCCATCGCGGAGGGCGGCGCCAGCGGCTGGGACGAAACGGCCATCGCCGGCGCGCTCGACGCCGGCGGCTTCGGCGCCGTCGCGTTCGCGCGCCCGGGACGTCTCGCCGGCGCCGTCCTCGCCTCGCCCGCCGGCGACGTCGCCGATATCGCGAATATCGTCGTGGCCGCCGAAGCCCGCGGCGGCGGCGTCGCGCGGGCGTTGATGACATTGGCGCTCGGTATGGCGCGCGATCGCGGCTATGAACGCGTGATGCTGGAAGCGGCGGCGGACAATGCGCCCGCGCTCGGCCTGTATTCGGCGATGGGATTCAACAATGTCGGCCGGCGGCCAAATTATTACAGACGCGGCGATGTTCTAATCTCGGCCGAAGTATTCGCCATTCGACTGAATATCGAGACGACGCCCGAATTCCCGTCAAAAACGTGACGCCTTGCCGATACTCCGGTTCGATAGCGCCAAATTGTCGCTGCTTTCAACGCGCAAAAATCATTTCTTTTCCAGAATGATCTTATAGACTTCGCCCTCTATCCATTCCGGTTCGCCGACGTCGCAGCCGATTTCCCTTGCGGATCGCGGCACGTTGGCCAACGGTTCGGCGCCGCACAAACGCACTTCAAGTTTCTCGCCAGATTGCATCTGGTCTAATTTCAGACGCGTCTTTACGAACGTCATTGGACATCTGTCGCCGGTGACATCAAGAAAGTAGTGAACTGTTTCACTGCGCGTATTCGCCATTGTGACACCCGCCGTTAGTTTGATTTTTCGAAAAAACTGTTGCTATCAAGGGCGCTAACGCCTATAAGGTATGATTGAATTTGTATGCCTCAAGAAGAATGGAGTTAACGTCGCATGTCGGATGGTGAGAATCAAATGACTCGGGAGTTGTTGGAGCACACGACTGAAATCGTCGCTTCGCATGTGGCCAACAACCCTGTCCCGGTCAACGACCTGCCTGAACTGATTCGCCAAGTTTACAACACGCTGGCGCAGGTCGACGCCTCGTCGACGCCGCAGGCCGAAAAACCGCAGCCGGCCGTTCCGATCAAGCGCTCGATCACGCCGGACTTCCTGGTCTGCCTCGAAGACGGCAAGAAGCTGAAAATGCTGAAGCGCCACTTGAAGACCGCTTACGATATGTCGCCGGAAGAATACCGGGAAAAGTGGGGCCTGCCGCACGACTACCCGATGGTCGCGCCGAACTATGCCGCGCAGCGTTCGTCGCTCGCGAAGAAGATCGGCCTCGGCACCCGCGCGCGTCGCCGCTGATCGACGTAAGACGGCGCGCCGGAACGCGCGCCGCTTGACGATCCGACACATCGCATAATCGAACCCGGCCGGGAAACGCCCGCGCCGGGTTTTGTGCGCGTGGGCGGATCGAACCGCGGATCGCCCCGCTCTGTTTCCGCACGCGCCCGAGGCGCCGTTTGTATTCCGGCGCCTGAATGGGATACAGCCTTGCCCACGGTTGCGGGGCTCTCCACATTAGAGCGACGTGATTCGCGGCCGGCGCAAAATCGCCTGTCGTCGCGGCAACGGGAAAATATGGTACGGGGATGGAACGGCCGATGCCGATTGCGCTGAAGCGCCCGCTTGTTAAGCGGCGTCCGTGGGGGAAAGTTCGTCCGCCGCGCAGACGTCGATTTGGCGTGGCGAAACCGTTTCCATTCGTTCGCGCCCTCCGTCAGGGCGCCGCGCCGATCCGTCTCGGCGAGCTGCGCATGGTCCTGGGACCGCTGGAAGTCCGTCTGGCGCAAAACGACGCGGAGGTCGCGGCGGCGCAACGGCTGCGCTACGAGGTGTTCTACGAAGAGCTCGCGGCCAAGCCGTCGCCGGAAGTCGCCCGGGAGCGGCGCGACTTCGACCGGTTCGATCCCTTCTGCGACCATCTCATCGTGCTGGACCACAGCGGGCCCGCGGTGAACAAGGTCGTCGGCGTCTACCGCCTGATGCGCCGGGACATCGCCGCCAAGGCCGGGCAATTCTATACCCAGGACGAATTCAGCATCCGCCGGCTTCTCAGAGGCGGCCGACAGGTGCTGGAGCTTGGGCGCTCCTGCGTGCACAAGGACTTCCGCACCGGCGGCGTCATGAACCTCATGTGGCGCGCCCTCGCCCACTATGTGGCGATGCACGACATCAAGATTCTGTTCGGCTGCGCCAGCTTTCCGGGCGCGGATCCCTCGAAGCACGCGCTGGCGTTGAGCTATCTGCGCCACTTCCACATGGCGCCGCCCCAGCTTCGCCCCCGGGCGCTCCGCAAGCGCTATGTCCGCATGGATCGCGTGCCGTTGGACAAGATCGACGAAAAAGAGGCGCAACAGGCCCTGCCGCCTTTGCTGCGCGGCTATCTGCGCCTCGGCGGTTCGATCGGCGACGGCGCCGTGATCGACGCAGCGTTCGACACGGTGGACGTTTGCGTCGTCGTGCGCACGGACCGTCTGGCGGAAGACTACGCCCGCCGCTATCGCCGCATGCGCGAGCGCACGGGAGTCGACCCGGCCGGAGCGCCGCTCTAGACATGGTCCAGCTGCTGCGGCTTTTCGCGCTGGTCGGCTGGAGCTTCGTCATCGCGCCGGTCCAGTCCGTCGCGATTATGATCAAGTCGCCCGCCGCCGCGCGGATCCCCAGGCTCTATCACAGGGGCATCCTCTGGATCTTCGGCATTCAGGTCGTCACCGAAGGCGACATGCGCCAGGAGCGCCCGACGCTTTTCGTCGGCAACCACGTCTCCTATCTCGATATCTTTGTCCTCGGCGCCGTGATCGAAGGCTGCTTCGTCGCGAAGGCGGAGGTCGCGACCTGGCCGGTCGCCGGGTTCTTCGCCCGCCTGCAACGGACCATTTTCGTCGAACGCCAACGACGCGCCGCCGTCGGCGCCCAGCGGGACTTGCTGCAGCGACGGCTGGAAGAAGGCGTCAACGTGATCCTCTTCCCGGAAGGGACCAGCTTCGATGGCGCCCGTGTGCTTCCGTTCAAGAGCGCCCTCTTCGCGGCGGCCGAGCGGGAAGTCGCCGGCGAACACGTGACCGTGCAGCCGGTCTCGCTCGCCTATGTGGCGATGGACGGCCTGCCGCTCACGCGAGCGCAACGTCCGCTTGTGGCCTGGTACGGCGATATGGGGATGCTGCCGCATCTGTGGGTGTTCCTCGGCGCCAGCCGAACCCGCGTGGTGCTGCGCTTCCACGAACCGCAGAAGCTGGAAGATCACGGCGACCGCCGGAAGCTCGCGGCCGCCTGTCAGGGCGTCGTCGCCTCCGGCGTGACCGAACTGGTTTCCGGCCGCGAAGTCGCCCCGCCGCCGCCGTCCCAGACGCTTCCTGCTTGACAGATCGCCGCCCGGCCGTAGTGTCCGCGCCCATGAACGCGACCGGTCACGAGCATGAGGCCGCGCGGGCGGAGCAGGAGGCTTCGAACGCGCGTCCGAAAAAGCTCTTTATCAAGACGTATGGCTGCCAGATGAACGTCTACGATTCCGCCCGAATGGCGGACGTCCTGGCGCCTATTGGCTATAGCGCCACGGATCGGCCCGACGACGCCGATCTCGTGGTCCTGAACACCTGCCATATTCGCGAGAAAGCGGCGGAAAAAGTCTATTCGGAACTCGGCCGGCTTCGGCAGATGCGGGACGCGCGGCGCGCCGAGGGCCAAGGAGACATGTTGGTCGCCGTCGCCGGCTGCGTCGCCCAGGCCGAAGGCGAGGAGATGCAGCGACGCGCGCCGGTGGTGGACATCGTCGTCGGCCCCCAGGCCTATCATCGGCTCGGCGGCATGGTGCGCCGCCTGCTGGCGGACCGCGGCGAACGCGCCGTCGACACCGAGTTCCCGGTCGAAAGCAAGTTCGACGCGCTGCCTGAGGAAACCACGCCTCAAGGCGCCGCCGCCTTCCTGACCGTGCAGGAAGGGTGCGACAAGTTCTGCACGTTCTGCGTCGTGCCCTATACCCGCGGCGCGGAGTTTTCCCGGCCCGTCGCCGACATCCTCGAAGAAGCGGACCGTCTGGTCGATCGGGGCGCGCGCGAGATCATGCTGCTCGGGCAGAATGTGAACGCTTTCCACGGCGACGGCCCCGACGGACGGACCTGGAGCCTGGCGGACCTCATTCGCCGTCTCGCGGAAAACTCCGGGCTGGAGCGCATCCGTTTCACCACGTCGCATCCGCGCGACATGGACGACGACCTTATCCAGGCGTTCGGCGACACGCCGAAGCTGATGCCCTATCTGCACCTGCCCGTGCAGTCCGGCTCCGATCGCATTCTGAAGCGCATGAATCGAGGCCACCGGCGCGACGCCTATTTCGATATCGTCGAACGCCTGCGCGCCGCCCGTCCGGACCTGGCGCTCTCCTCGGACTTCATCGTCGGGTTTCCCGGCGAGACCGAGGCGGACTTTGAGGACACCATGGACCTCGTCCGCCGGGTCGGCTTCGCCCAGGCCTATTCGTTCAAATATAGCGCGCGGCCCGGCACCCCCGCCGCCGCCTATGACGACCAGCCGGACGCCGACGCCATGGCCGACCGGCTGACGCGCCTGCAGAACCTGCTGAACGCGCAGCAACTGGCCTTCAACGAAGCCATGGCCGGCCGCGAGATTTCCGTCCTATTCGACAGACTGGGCCGCAAGTCCGGACAGTTGGTCGGCCGGTCCCCCTGGCTCCAGGCGACCCATGTCGATATCGACGGGGACGCCGCCTGCCTGCTCGGTCAGACCCGCCAGGTTCGGATCGTCCGGGGCGCGCCGAACGGCCTCGTCGGCGCGCTGGCGACGCGGGAGGCGGCTGCTTGAGCCCGCCGGACAGCGACGCGCCCGCGCGCGCGGAGGTCGCATTCGAGGACCAGTCGCACCTGCCTAACCTGTTCGGCGCCTATGACCGTCATCTCGCCCGGCTCGAGAAAGAGTTTGGCGTCCATTTCGCCTCGCGCGGCGGCCGGGTGGCGATCACGGGCTCTTCCGACGGCGTCGCGGCGGCGGAGTCGGCGCTTGCCGCGCTCTATGCCGATGCGCAATCGGGCCAGACCATAGACGACGCCCGCGTCCGCGCCGCCGCTCGCGCCGCGCGGTTCGGCGACGGCGAACAGGCGACGGCCATTGAGACCTATACCCGCTCGATCCGCCCGCGCCCCGGCGCCCAGGCGCGCTATGTGGAGACGCTTAGGCGCAGCAAACTGACGTTCGCCACCGGGCCGGCTGGCACCGGCAAGACCTTCCTGGCCGTCGCCGTCGCCGTCGAGATGATGAAGCGGCGCATGGTCGACCGCATCATCCTGTCCCGGCCCGCGGTCGAGGCGGGCGAGCGGCTCGGCTTCCTGCCGGGCGACCTGCGGGAAAAGGTCGATCCCTATCTGCGCCCGCTCAAGGACGCGCTTCTGATGATGATGCCGGCGGACATGGTGGAGCGCCGGCTCGCCAATGAGGAGATCGAGGCGGCGCCGCTGGCCTTCATGCGCGGCCGCACGCTCGCCAACGCCTTCATCATTCTGGACGAGGCCCAGAACACCACGCCGATGCAGATGAAGATGGCGCTGACGCGGATCGGCGAAGGCTCGCGCATGGTCGTGACCGGCGACCCGAGCCAGACCGACCTGCCTTCCGGCCAGCGCTCAGGCTTGAGCGATGCGCTCGACATCCTGCCCGGCCTCGATGACGTCGCGGTCGCCCGCTTCAGCGCGGGCGACGTCGTGCGCGAGGACCTGGTCGCCGCGATCGTCGCCGCCTACGACGCCCGCGCCCGCAGATACGGCCAAGATGTCGACGAAGACTGAACCCGCGCCCGCGCGCGACGTCATCCTGGAATCGGAACTTTGGCGCGAGGCGCCCTTCGCGCCAAACGCCGTGGAGACCGCCGAGCAGGCGATGGCGGCGCTCGCGGCCGAGCTGGCGCTGCCGAGCGGGCACGGCTGGGCCATACTGCTCGCCGACGATGCGACGCTCCGCCAAATGAACCGCGATTATCGCGGCAAGGACCGGGCGACGAACGTGCTTTCCTTCCCCGCATTCCTGCCAGACGCGCTGCCGGAGACGGGACATATCGGCGATATCGCCATCGGCGCCGAAACCGTTTTGGCCGAAGCGCTGGACGGGGATATATCTCCCCTGCATCATTTGGCGCATATGGTCGTGCACGGACTGGCTCATCTCGCCGGGCTGGATCATGCGACCGACGCGGAGGCGGAGGATATGGAGGCGTTAGAGGTTCGCGCATTGGCCCGAATGGGCGTGCCGAACCCGTATGCGAACAGCGAGCCCGACAGGGATCGCGAGCCGGCGGCCGCGCCATGAGCGCCCCGGAATCAAACGGCAGTCGTCTGGCCACTCTCTGGCGCCGCTTCGTCGGCCGGTCCGGCGAACCGGATCTCAAGACCACGCTTGCGGAACTCGTCGAACAACAGGACAGCAGCGACGCGCCGAGCATTTCGCCGGCTGAACGGCAGATCATCGAGAACGCGCTCTCGCTGAACGAATTGACGGTCGAGGACGTGATGGCCCCGCGCGCCGATATCGACGCGATCGACATCGCGCTCGGCTTCGAAGGCGCGGTGCAGAAGGCCCGGGAAACCTACCACTCGCGCCTCCCGGTCTATCGGAACGACATGGACGACATGATCGGCATGATCCACGTAAAGGATCTGCTGGTCGCCATGACGTCCCCCGAACCGCCGTCCGACCTGGCGCCGATCCTGCGGGACGTGCTGTTCGTCGTGCCGTCCATGCGGGCGATCGAACTGCTGCTGCAAATGCAGGTCAGCCGCACGCACATGGCGCTGGTCGTCGACGAGTATGGCGGCATCGACGGGCTGGTGACGGTCGAGGACGTGGTCGAGGAGATCATCGGCGAAACACGGGACGAGCACGACCCGGAAGCCACGCCTGAACTCGTGGATCAGCCGGACGGCAGCATCGTCGCCCATGCGCGCGCCGACCTGGAAGATTTCGAGGAGCGCGTCGGCTACATCCTTTCGGAGGACGAGCGCGAAGAGATCGATACCGTGGGCGGCCTGGTGGTGACCCTGCTTGGCCGCGTGCCCACGCGAGGCGAGATCATCGCCCACCCCTCCGGCGTCGAGTTCGAAGTGCTCGCCGGCGACCCGCGCCGCGTGCATCGCCTGCGCATCCGTAATTTGCCGGAGCAGCAGGCGGAAAAAGCGGAAGCGGCCGAGGCCCCGGCCGTCGAACCGACAAACGCGGGCAAATGACCATAGCCGCCAGGCTTTCCGGCGTGGGCGCGCGCCGGAAAGCACCGGAAGAATGGGCCGCGGCATGGCGCTGAAACGCGTCGCGACCGCCCTGGTCGATCCCGCGATTGCGGTAGCGGCCGGCATCGCAGCCGCCTATGGCTTTCCGCCGAACGGTCATGGTCTGCTGACGTTGGCCGGGATCGCCCTCGTCGCGTGGCGCTTGCCCGGCGCAAGCCCCTGGCGCGCCGCGTTCCTGCTCTGGCTCTTCGCGACCGCCTGGCGTTTCTGCGCGCTCGCCTGGATTTCGGAGGCCTTTCTGGTCGTCATGCCGGGCATGGGCGCCTTTGCGCTGACCCCGATATTCGGGCTCGCGGCCGGGCTGGCGATCTACAGCGCCATCGCCGCCTATCTCTGGCGGCGCTTCTGGCCCGGCGCCGGCATGGCGGGCGCGGCGCCGTTCCTTGGCCTCGCCGTGCTGCTCAGTCTGGCGGAATGGACCATGGGGCACGCGCTTACAGGCTTCCCCTGGGCGATTACGGCGCTGGCGTTCGCGGACGGCCAGCTGGCGCAAAACGTCCGTTCCCTCGGCGCCTATGGCCTGAGCCTCACGCTGCTCGCCGCGACGCTCGCCATCGCCGGCGCGGCCGCCAAAGCTCTCGCGGAACGATCGGCGCCCAAGCGGGACATCGTTCTGGCCGCCCTTGCCCTCTCCATACTGTTCGCGCCCTGGAACTTCGATCCAAACGCGCCGATGACGACGGCGACGAAGGCGCCGACGACGGAGGACATGCGGACATGGCCGCTCATCCGGCTGGTGCAGGGCAACACGCCCCAGCGGGAGAAGTGGCGGCCGGAGAACCGCAACGCGATCTTCATTCGCCATCTTGAGCTTTCACGCGCCCCGGCCGCGCGGCCGCTGGCGGCGATCGTCTGGCCCGAAACGGCAACGCCCTTTCCCGCCGACGAATACCCCCAGGCCATGGCGGCCATCGCCGCCGCCGCGCCGGAGAACGGCTATGTCATCCTGGGCGCGCCCTTGCGCACGCGCACGGCGGATGGCGGGTTACGGCACACGAACAGCCTGATCGCCGTAAATGCGAATGGCGCGGTCGCCGCCCGATACGACAAGGCGCATCTGGTGCCGGGCGGCGAGTACATTCCCTTCGAGGATCTGCTGCCTTTCGGCAAGCTGGTCGCCGGGCGCGGCGCCTTCACGCCCGGCCCGGGCCTCAGCACGCTGCGCCTGCCGGGCCTGCCGTCCTTCAGCCCGCTCATCTGCTATGAAGTGATCTTCCCAGGCGCGGTCGCCCGGGCGGACGACCGGCCGGACTTCCTGCTGAACATCACCAACGACGCCTGGTATGGCCTGAGCGCCGGCCCCTATCAGCATCTCGCCATCGCCCGCCTCCGAGCCATCGAGGAGGGCCTGCCGCTAATCCGCGTCGCCAATACCGGCATTTCGGCCGCATTCGACAGCGAAGGCCGCGAACTGGGCCGCATCGACCTGGAAAAAACCGATTTCCTGGATATCCCGCTGCCGCCGCCAGGGCCACCGACCATCTATGCCGACTATGGCGATGCGATCTACTTTTGCCTGCTCGCCATGCTCGCCGCCCTCGCCTTCGTCGTCAGTCGACGGCCGCGCCGGACGACTTGAACGCCGAAATCTCCTCGGGCGAGAAGCCCGCTTCCGCCAGCACGCCGTCATTGTCCGCGCCCGGCGCCGGCGGCTCCAGGTCGACCCGGCCGCCGCCATGGGCGAGCGTGAAGCCGGGGCCGACCAGCGTCAACGGGCCAAAGCGGCTGTCGATTGTCTGCAACACGTCGCGATGCTCAAGCTGTGGATGGGCGACGATCTCATCGATGGTCCAGATGCTGGCGCATGGCGCGCCGACTTCGCTCAATCGCCGCTCCCAAGTCCGGGCGTCGTCGCTGGCTAGCGCCGCCTCAATGGCCGCGCGCAGTTCACGCTCATTGGCGATGCGGTCGTCCCAGGTCTGGAAGCGGGCGTCGTCGCGCAACGCCTCCAGATCCAGGCCCTTCAGCAGCGCGTCATACTGGCGGTCGTTGTTGACCGCGAGCAGCAGATAGCCGTCCTTGACGCGGAAGAGATTGGCCGTGGGCCGCCGGCTGACGGCCTGGTTGCCCATCTGGCCCTGCTTGTGGCCGGCCAGCGTGTATTCCGCGACGGCCGGAGAGAGAAACGTCAGGGCTGCATCCAGCATGGCGACGTCGACGAACTGCCCCTTGCCGGTATGGGTGCGCTGGTAAAGCGCACTTGCGACGGCGAACGCCGCGGTCATGCCGCCGATGGCGTCGGCGACGGCGAAACCGGCCCGCGTCGGCCCCATCTCGGCATGGCCGGTCAGGGACATGACGCCGCTCATCGCCTGGATCTTGCCGTCATAGGCGGCGGTCCCGCATTCCGGCCCGTTGTGGCCGAACCCGGATACGGCGCAATAGATCAGCTTCGGATTGACTTCGGCCAAGGCCGCATAGCCGATGCCGAGCCGCTCCATGACGCCCGGCCGGAAATTCTCCATCACCACGTCCGACGTCGCCGCCAGGCGTTTCACGATGGCGATGGCGTCCGGGTTCTTCAGGTCCAGGGCGAGATTGCGCTTGTTGGCGTTGACGCAGGCCCACATGGGCGCCGCGCCCCGCTCCGCCCATTCCGGCGACGGCGGCGCGAACCGCAGGTCCTCGCCGCCGGGCTTCTCGACCTTGATCACGTCCGCCCCGAACAGCGACAGCTGGTAGCTGCCGAACGGTCCGGCGAAAACCTGGGTGAAATCCAGGATCTTCACGCCCTCGAACGGGCGGACGCCGGCGGACGTCATGCGGCGTCGCCTTCCCGCTTCTTCTTGGCGATCTCCTTGCCCTTGTCGAACTCCGCCCGGCGACGGGCGAGCTCCTCGGGCGAGAGCTTCTCGATATTCGAGATATCCTCCTTCCAGCTATGGTCGGCCGACCAGCGCTCTGGATTCTGTATGGTCGTCATCGGGCCGGGCGCGCGCTCCAGCACGTCCAGGGCTAGGCCGAGCGTCCGATACTGACTCTCGGCGTCATGGGGCCGGCCGGCCGCATTGCCCAGCGGGAAATCGCTGAACAGGAAACGGGGCGCGCCGACATACTCGACGATGTCCTTGGCGCAGCCCATCACGACGGTGGGAACGCCGGCGTTTTCGATCGCGCGTGCGGTCAGACTCACGGTCTGGTGGCACACCGGTCAATTCGCGACGAGGATGGCGACGTCCGCCCGGTCCTCTTTGATCCGAGATACGATTTCGGCCGCATCGACCTCGATCGTCGTGCGGTGGCTGCGGTTGGTCGGCGCGCCGTGGAAGCGCGGAGCGACTTCGCCGACGCGGCCTTCCTCCGCCATCCGCCTCAGCATCGGCAAGGGGAACCAGGAGTTGCTGTCTTCCTGGCTCGTGTGCTTGCGGTCGATGCCGATATGGGAGATGCGCAGGTCGTGGTCCTCGGCCGTGTCGCCGGAATAGACCTGATAGAACTTCGCCTGCGAATTATAGGCCGACCACGGCCCCTGATCGCCCGCCTCGGGCTGATAGGGCGCCGCCGTCGTCACCAGCGCCACGCGGGACTGGGAGAGCGGCTTCGCGAGCGGCGTGAACGGCGCATCGACATAGTGCGCCCAGGCATAGGGTTTGCCGTAGCCAAGCGCTTCATAATATGTGCGGATGCGGTGCAGATACGGGATCGGCCGGTCATCCGGCGGCGCGAACCCGTATGGGTTATCCTCGGCCATATGGCGTTCCTTTTCATCGATGGCGATCTGGCTGGAGAATAGCGCAGGCGCCGCCTGGTGGAAAACGGCGCCGGATTGTGGTTCGATTCGCGAAAGACCTAACGCGGGAGGATCGCAGGCATGGGGTATGATCGCATTTCCGTTACGCCCGTTTCGGGCGCGCTCGGCGCCGAGATCAACGACGTCGACCTTGCCAAGCTCGACGACGAGACCTTCGCGGACATTCGCCAGGCGTTCCTGGACTACCAGGTGATCTTCTTCCGGAACCAGACGATTACGCCGGAACAGCAGATCGCGTTCGCCAGGCGCTTCGGCGACATTCACCACCATCCCTACATGAAGGGCATGGACGACTATCCCGACATACTGGAGATCCTGAAGGAGCCCGGCGACAGCTACACCTTCGGCGCCGCCTGGCATACGGACCAGATGTTCAACCCGCAGCCGGCGATGGCGACCATGCTCTACGCCAAGGAGACGCCGAACGTTGGCGGGGACACCATGTTCTCCAGCATGTACAGCGCCCACAACGGCCTGTCGGAAGCCATGCGCGCCATGTTGAAGACGGTGAAGACTTTCAACGTCGGCGACCGCTTCAAGAATATGGGCGGCGGCTCCCGCGCCGATCGCTATCAGGGCAACAAGACGATGGCCTCCAAGGTGCGGGACCCGGGCAACCTGCAGACCGAGTCCTGCCACCCGCTCTTCCGCACCCATCCCGAAACCGGCCGCATCGCGCTCTATATCGGCAGCCACACCCAGGGGCTGGAAGGCATGCGCAACGAAGAGGCCGATCCGATCATCGACTATCTGCGCAAGCATTCGATCCGGCCGGAATATCTGTGCCGCTTCCGCTGGCAGCCGGGTTCGATCGCGCTCTGGGACAATCGCTGCGTCCAGCACTATGCCGTGCCGGACTACAACGAACGCCGCCGCATGCACCGCATCACCATCGCCGGCGACACGCCCTACTAAGGGAGGCTTGCCCGCCGGCAGGGACGCCCCAGCCGGCGGGCGTCGTTATTCCGGCAGCGGGTGCGCGTCCAGATAGGGCTGGTAGCTGTCCTCGACGTCGATGCCGAGAGACGCCAGCACCCGCACGACGCCGCAGTAGAAGCCGACGGTCAGCACCAGTTCGACCATCAGCTCATGGTCCAGGTGGGCGGCGATCGCCTGATATGTCGCCTCGGACATGCCGCCGTCCGTCGCCATCTCGCGCGCGCCCTTGAGGGCGAGCCGGGTGAGTTCCGGCAGGTCCGTCGTCTGGCCGGCGGTTTCCTGCTTCAGCGCTTCGATCTCGGCGTCGTTCAGGCCGAAGTCCTTGCCGATCTTGACGTGATGCGACCATTCATAAGGGCTCTTCGCCAGCCAGCCGACCTGGAGGATCGCCAGTTCGCGCAACTTCGGATCGAGCTTCGAATCATGACGGATCCAATGGCCGAGCCCGCCGAACGCCCGCCGTCCCGTAATGGAATGCGCCAGCGCCAGATGCAGGTTGATCGGCGGACGTCGCGCGTCCCCCGCAACGGCTTCGATCGTATCCGGGTCGATATAGGGCACGCGCGCCATGTCTCTGTCTCCTCCGTGCCCGTCGCCTCGGCGAAATGCTTGGCCGGCTTCTCAGGTTCGTTGGAAGCAGCCTAGCATGCGCGGGCCGCGCCGAAAGAGCGGCCGGCGAGGCCGGCCGCGCGGCTATTCGGCCTCAGCCAGATAGCGCGCCGCCGCGTCGAGCGCGCCGTCGCCATGGGGCACGTTCAAGCGCTTCAAGGCGATGTCGATCCCGCCGAGCGCGCCCAGGAGCATCGGTTCGTTGAGGTCGCCCATATGGCCGATCCGGAACGCCTTGCCCATCAACAGCGCGAGGCCGCCGCCAAGGGCTACGTTGAAGCGCTCCCGCGCCATCGCGCGGATGGCGTTCATATCCGTGTCGCCGACCTGGCGCACGCAGGTGATCGAATTCGAGCGCGCCTTCGGGTCGATCGTGTTGAACTCCATCGCGCCGCCCTCGGCCCAGACGGAGACCGCGCGCCGCGTCGCCTCGCCCAGCCGCGCATGGCGCGCGATTATATTGTCGAGGCCTTCCGCATCGATCTTGTCCATGACCTCCATCAGGCCCCAAACCATGTGCATGGGCGCCGTGCCGCAGAAACGGCGATAGGTCTCCATCGCCATGCGGCTCTTCCAGGACCAGTATTCCCGATTGGCGGAGACGGATTTGGTCGCCTCCATGGCGCGCGGGCCGGCGGCCGTGAACGACACGCCGATCGGCATCATCAGGCCCTTCTGGGAGGCCGCGATGACGCAATCGACGCCCATCTCGTCGGTTTTCAGTTCATGGCAGGCGAACGACGCGATGGCGTCGACGATCAGGAGCGCCGGGTGCCCGACGGCGTCGATGGCGGCTCGGATCGCCCTGAGATCGCTGACCGCGCCGGTCGCCGTCTCCACATGCACGACCAGAACCGCCTTAATCTTTCGGTCCACGTCACGACGCAGCGCATCCTCGACCTGCTGGGGATCGATCGGGCTGCGCCAGTCGTTCGGCAGCCGCTCGGAGGTGATGCCGAACGCTTCGATCATGTCCTGCCAGACGAGCGAGAACCGGCCCGTATCTGGCATCAGCACATGGTCGCCCGGCGACAGCAGGTTGACGATGGAAGCTTCCCAGGCGCCATGGCCGTTCGCGATATAGGCGAAGACCTCGCCTTCGGTCGCGAACAGCTTCTTCAGCCGGGCGAACATCGACGTCATGGTCTCGACGAATTCCGGAGCGGAAAAATCCTCCGCCGGCCGGTGCATGGCGCCGAGCACATCATCGGGAATATTGGTCGGACCGGGCGTTTGAAGGAAGGTGCGGCCGGGCATTATCTCGTCTCTCTCAAGCAATCGGGCGGCGAAACTGGCCGCCGCCCGACAAGGTCTCTCTAAAGCAGGATCAGCTGCGGATACGTCGCCACCAACCCGTGCGCGGCGGGCCGGACGGCTCCTCCGGAGCCGCCTCCTCGGGCGTCTCTTCGACCGCCGCCGCCGCTTCAAGCTCCGGCTCCGGCTCGGGCTCGGGCGCCGGTTCAGGCTCAGGCGCCGCTGCGGCCTCGGGTTCGGGCTCAGGCGCTGCGGCGACTTCGGGCTCGGGCTCCGGCTCGGGCGCCGGTTCAGGTTCAGGCGCCGCGGCGACTTCCAACTCCGGCTTAGGCGTCTCGATGCCTTCCGCCGCTTCCGGTTCGGCCGCGATTTCGGGCTCGGGCGCCGCTTCGCTTTCCGGCGCGGCGACATCCGCCGCCGGCGCCTCGTCTACCGTCGTTTCGGCGACCGCTTCGGCTGAGGCGGCGTCCTCGCCCTCCGCCGACGTTTCCGGCGACTGCTCGTCCGCCGCCCGACGGCGGGAGCTGCGGCGGCGACGGCGGCGACGGGGCTTTTCCTCGCCGTCCGCGGCCTCGGCCGCCTCGGGTTCGGCTTCCGTCGTCTCGGGTTCGTCCGTCGCCTCGTTCTCATTCGCCGCGTCGGCGGACTGCGGCTTTGCCGCCTCGTCGTTCCCCTCTTCCGCGCGGCCGCGCCGGCGTCCGCCGCGACGCCCGCGCCGGCGACGACGGGAGCCGTCGTCCTCGGAGTCGTCCTGGGCGTCCGCCGCTTCGGGCGCCTCCGGCACGACAGTCTCCGTCGTGGCGTCGGCGGCGGACGAGCGTCCGCTCCGCCGACGGCGTCCCCGTCCGCGACCGCGCTCCTGGCGTTCGCCGTCGTCCTCGTCGCGATCGTTGCGTCCGGCGGACCTGTCCTTGCGCTCGCTGGAGCGGCTGGGGCGATCGCCGGAGTCCGACGACTCTTCGCCGGGCGTTATGATCTCGGCGCTGCGTTCGTGCGGCGCCATGCTGTCGTCCCGCATGAAGACGAGCCGTACATTGTACGATTCCTCGATGCGGACGATGGCGTCCCGCTTATGGTTCAGAATGTAGACGATGGCGTCCGTCTGCGCCGTGACGCCAATATCGGCGCCGTCGCCGGCCTCCATCGCGCGCTCTTCCGCCGCGCGCAGCAGACCGAGCGCATTGGATTCGACGCTGCGCACCCGGCCGAGGCCGCCGCAGGCTTCGCATTCGTGGAAGCTGGTCTCGAACATGGACGGGCGCAGACGCTGACGGGAAATTTCCATCAGGCCAAGCGGGCTCATCCGGCCAACATGAACCCGCGCTCGGTCCGTCTTAAGGGCTTCCTTCAACTTACGCTCGACCGCCTGATTGTTCCGGCGTTCGTCCATATCGATGAAGTCGATGACGACGATGCCCGCCAGTTCCCGCAGCCTGAGCTGGCGCGCCGCTTCGACCGCCGCCTCCAGGTTGGTCTTGAGCGCGGTTTCCTCGATGTTGCGTTCCCGGGTCGAACGTCCGGAGTTCACGTCGATCGCAACCAGGGCTTCGGTCTGGTTCACGACGAGATAGCCGCCGGACGGAAGACGCACGATCGGATCGAACAGGCTTTCCAGGCGCGATTCGACGCCGCGCGCCTGAAAGAGCGGCATGGATTCCTTATAGGGCTGAACCCGCTTGGCGTGGCTCGGCATCAAGGAGCGCATGAAGTCCTTGGCTTCGCGATAGGCGAAATCGCCTTCCACCAGAACCTCGTCGATATCCCGGGCGTAGATATCCCTGATCGCCCGCTTCACCAGGCTGGCCTCTTCATAGATGAGGGCCGGCGCCGTCGACGACAGCGTTCGGTCGCGGATTTCCCCCCACAGCCGCAGGAGGAATTCGTGGTCGCGCTTGATCTCGACCTTCGTGCGCTGCACGCCTGCCGTGCGCACGATAACCGCCATGCCTTCCGGCAGCTCCAGGTCCTCGATCAGGCCCTTCAGGCGCTTGCGGTCCTTGGCGTCGGTGATCTTGCGGGAAATGCCGCCGCCCTTGCCGGTATTGGGCATGAGCACGCAATAGCGGCCGGCGAGCGAGATATATGTCGTCATCGCGGCGCCCTTGCCGCCGCGCTCTTCCTTGGAAACCTGCACCAGCATGATCTGGCCGCGCTTCACGACCTCTTGGATCTTGTAGTTGCGGCGCGGCTGGGACCGGCGCTGGCGGCGCTGGCGCGGCTTCTCTTCCGTCTGGGCGGCGGCGACGTCGGCCTCGCCGTCTTCGTCGTCCGCCGCGGCGTCGTCCTCAGAGCCTTCGCTCTCGGCAACGACGGTTTCGGCCTCATCGTCTTCGGACGTCTGAGCGGCTTCGTCGGCGTCCTCGGCTTCCGGCTCCGCGACCTCAGCCGCATCGGACGCTTCAACTTCCGCATCGTCCTCCGCGACGTCCCCTTCGGCGTCGGCCTCGGCTTCCGCCGGCTCGGCCTCGTCGTCGGCTTCGTCCTCGGCCGCGTCGTCCGACGGCGGCGGCGGCGGGACATCGTCGTCATCCTCGTCATAGTCGGCGCGGTCAGCCGCCACTTCGGCGGCCAACGCCTCCCGGTCGGCGACGGGGATGCGGTAATAGTCAGGATGGATTTCGTTGAACGGCAGGAAACCGTGACGATTGCCGCCGTAGGTTACGAAAGCTGCCTGAAGGGACGGTTCGACCCGCGTTACCTTGGCGAGGTAGATATTGCCCTTGAGCGTCCTGAGGGACGCGCTTTCGAAATCGAACTCTTCAAGGCCGTTCTGGCCGACCACGACGACGCGCGTTTCTTCGCTGTGCGCGGCATCGATCAACATAGACTTGGACATTTAAGGATTTCCCCGGCGCGGCGCGGGCGTCGGCGAGAGGGCCGCAACGCGACAACTTCACATCGCCAAGGCCGAATAAGCGGCTCATTTGTGCGATCGGGTCTGTGCTGAGAGCGACGGTCATACCGGAACCAGGCGTCCGCGATTTGGATTGCAAAACAAACGTTCGAGAACGGCTGAGAAGCGGATCGCCTCGCCAGCCGACATTCGTTCCCGCCAGCCCCGCGCGACTAACCGCAGCGGACCTACTGGCGTTACGAAACAGAACTCCACGCGTCTATGTATAGATGCCAGCGGCAAATCACAACAACAATCGGTCCACACCGCACACCGCCAGCCTTGCGGAAGGGTTTCATATTCGGCATTATCGCGCCGCTGCAACAAAACAGTGAATCATATTGATGCGGCGTATTTTATTAACAACTCTGATCTGCTGCATCTGCGGCGCGCCGGCCATGGCCGACGTGCTGGACGTGCGCGCCCTGGCGCTGCCGGGCGGCGCCCGGCTGGCCATCGACCTGTCCGAGGCGTCCGAGTACAGAATTTTCGCGCTCGCGGACCCGGCCCGCATCGTCGTCGATCTGCCGAAAACCAAATGGCGCGCCAAGGGATTGGACAATTCCGCCTCGGGCGTATCCAAACTCAGGCACGGGCTGTTCCGGCCGACGATCTACCGGTTGGTGTTCGACCTGTCGTCCACGGCCGCGATCGTGGATGCGCGCATGGGCCCGGGCGATACGGGCGCCGCCAATCGCCTGCTGGTCGATCTCGCCTACGGCCAGGCGCCGGACAAGCGCCGCTTCGGCGAATTGGAGGCGCCGCCGCCCGCCGCCATACCCCGGCCGCCGCGCCGGCCGCAGGAGCGCGTGATCGTGCTGGACGCGGGCCATGGCGGCGTCGACCCCGGCGCGATCGGCGCCGGCGGCGTCGTCGAGAAAATGGTCAACCTCAAAGTCGCCAAGGCCGTGCGGGACCATTTGGAGGCGCGGCCGGGATACCGGGTCGTGATGACCCGGGAACGGGACATCTTCCTCCGATTGCGCGAACGGGTCCGGCGCGGCCGGGCCGTCAGCGCCGACCTGTTCATCTCCATCCACGCGGACTCGCACCCCGACGCCCATGTCAGCGGCGCGTCTCTCTACACCCTTTCGGAAACCGCGTCGGACAAAGAGGCCGAACGCCTCGCGCGGTCGGAGAACAGGGCCGATCTGATCGACGGCGCCGGGCTCGACGAGGAACCGCGGGAGGTCTACGGCATTCTGCTAGACTTGGCCCAGCGCGAGACGAAGAACGCGTCGTCCGCCGCGGCCGACGACCTGCTGTTCGCCCTGGCGGCCAACCAGCCCCTGCTGCGGCGCCCTAAGCGCGCCGCCGGCTTTGCGGTGCTGAAGGCGCCGGACGTTCCATCCGTGCTGATCGAACTCGGGTTTCTGTCGAACCGCAGCGACGCGACGCGCCTGAACGATGCGGAGAGCCGCGAGCGTATCGCCCGCGCCATCGCCGAGGGCGTTTTCCGCTATTTCGACGGCGCCAACACCGCCAGGGCGCAGCAGGCCCAAACGCCGCCGCAATAGCGTTCCGGCGCAACTTGCCCCTTAACGGTCGCGGAAGATGGAGCGGTAATAGGCTTCGATCGCGTCGATCATCACCTCGAACGCGCCGCCCTGGAACTGCGCGTCCGCGCCTTCGATACGCCTGGTCGCGATATAGGGATTGTCCATTTCCGCCAGCCGACGGGCGGTATCGTCGTCCTCGCCGGCGACGCCTGGCATCAAAGTCAGGATCGGCGTCTCCACCGAAGCCAGCGCCGTCGGCGTGTCGCGCATGGGCTCGACGCCGTAATAGCTCTGGATCGAAGCCTTGGTCGCATCGACGGCGCCGCAATGGAGAAAGGGCACGTTCTCCACCACGTCGCCCGGCTCCAGGCCGGCGATCCGGGTCAGCAGCGCCGCCAGGCCGGCGGCATAGCGGGCGCGATATTCCGTGTCGGCCATACGCGGCGTCCACCCGGTCGGCGCCAGCAGCACAGCGGCCGCGACCCGATCGCCCGCACGTTTGGCCAGATACCACGCCGCCTGCGCGCCGCCCCGGCCATGCCCGACGAGCACGACCGGCCCAAGCCCCTCGCCGAGCAGCCAATCGGTCCAGGCGTCGATCTCTTCCAGGGCGTCGCCGTGGCGGTGGGTGTGGCGCTGATTGCAGCTAAGCGCTCCGTCGCGGGCGCTGACGCCGAGCGTCAGGTTGATCGCCAGCGAGGCGTGGCCCTCCGCCGCGAGCGCCGTTTGAAGCCTGGAGATCAAGGGGTCGTCGAACGCGCCGAGCGTGTCATGGACCAACAGCATGGTCGCAAGCCCGGACCCCGGCGGCCGCACATGGCGCGCGCGCATGTCGAGCGCGCCCAGGCGCAATGTCTCGATGGTCGCATTCGGTCCTGGGTCGGGTTCCGCATCGGCCGCTTGGCCGGATGCGGCGGCGGGCGCCGTCGCAGCGACGGGCGCGGCGGGGCTGGCCGGGCCTTTCGCCGGCGTTTCCTGCGCTTGCGCCATGCCGGCGAGAAGCGCGGCCATGATTGCCAGAAGCACGCCCATGCGCGGTCTGCTCATCCCGCCCGATCCGTATCCGCGTTCGTTTGCCTATGCAAAAAGAATAGGCGCCGCCTAACCGCATGGCTAGTGCGATTCGTCACGGAAAGTCTTTTAGCTGGGGTCACTTATCGGCGATTTGCCACACCCCGTCCCAATCGTCTGGCGGCGGCTGATCCTGGTAGTAGCGGCAGCGGTTCAGGTAGACCTTCGACGGTCCGTCGCCGGGGCGGAGTTCAAGGGCCTGGGCGAAGCCGCCGATAGCCTCCTCCCAGCGCCGGCCGCGATAGGCCTCCAGCGCATGATCGTATTGCTCGATCATGCGCAGCAAGTCGTCGCCTTCCGTCTCGACCATATAGTCGAGCGCCTCGAAGACCTCGACTGGCGTCTGCCGGCCCTTGACCCGGATCAGGTCAACCTTGCGCAACACATGCTCGTCGACAAGCAACTCGGCGGTCGCCCCCGCCAGCAGGATGCCGGTGCCGTAGTGCTTGTTGGCCCCTTCCAGGCGCGAGGCGAGGTTCACGCTATCGCCGATCACCGTGTATTCGAGCCGTTTCTCGGACCCGACGCTGCCGGACAACATTTCGCCCGTCGCGAGGCCGAGGCCGATCTCGATGGTTTCCTGCCCCCGCTCGATCCGGCGCTGGTTCAGCTCGTGGAGCGCGCGCTGCATTTCCACGGCGGTCAGCACGGCGTCGTCCGCGTGGCGTCCGCTTTTCACCGGCGCGCCGAACACGGCCATGATCGCGTCGCCGATATATTTGTCGAGCACGCCGCTCCGCTTGAAGATCACCTCGACCATGTCGGTGAAATATTCGTTCAGGAGCTCGACGACGCTTTGCGCGCTCATGCCTTCGGCCAGGGAGGTGAACCGCCGGATGTCCGAAAACAACACGGTCGCCACGACGCTTTCGCCGCCGAGCGAGAAAGAATTGTCCTCCAACAGGCGGTCGACGACCTCTTTCGCCATGTAGCGCGCCATGGCGCCCCGAACGCGTTTTTCGGCCGTGATGTCCTCGAAGGCCAATACGCAGCCGAGCGGCTCGTCCTCAAGTCCGCGCAACGGCGATACGGTCAGGTTGACCGCGACCTTGTCGCCGCTCGGCAAACTGAAATCCGTATCCGCGTGATACTCGTCCGAGCCGGAATGCGCGACGAAATCGATGCTCTTCATCACCCATTCGTTGCGACTGCCAAAGAGCATGTCCGCATGACGCGGCGCGTTCGCGGCCTCATCGTCGGGATCGAGTTCGAGGATGCGCATCGCAGCCTCGTTGGCCTTCACCACGACCCCGTTCGCGTCCAGCGTCACGACGCCGTTCGAGAGCGATTTCAGAATGCTCTCATTATAGTTCTTCAACGCCATCACGTCGGAGAAGAGCTGCGCGTTCTGGAGCGCGACGGCCAGTTGGGCCGCAAACCCCGAAACCCGGCGCTCTTCCGCCGGGCCGAACGGACCGCCCCGCTTGTTCAACGCCTGCACGACCCCGACCGGCATTCCCGCCCGGTCCCGTATGGGCGCCGCCAGGATCGAACGGGTGCGAAACCCGGTCGCCTGATCCACGGATTGGTTGAAGCGCGAGTCGGCGTAGGCGTCCGGCACATTCTCGATGCGCCGCTTGCCGAAAGCGCCGCCGGCGATCCCGGCCGTCGGCGGAATGCGGATCTCCGCCACTTCGCCGCCGCTAGCCTGCCGGGACACCAGTTCGTCCGTCAGCGGATCGTAGATGAAGATCGTCGCCCGCTCGCAATCGAGAAGCTCCGTCGTGGCGGAGCCGATCCGCTCGAGCAGCCGGTCCAGGTCCAGTTCCCCGGAAATCCATTCCGAGATTTCGAGCATGCGGGCTTCGTCCCGCTGGGCGCGCTCCAGGCGCTCGGCCAGCCAGGCGCGCTCCAACGCCGCCGCCGCCTGGCGCGCCATCGCTTCCACCAGCGCCTGATCGTCCCGATCGAAGGCCGCATCCGCCTTGTTCAGCAATTGCGCGACGCCGACGGTGCGCCCGTCGCCGGACCGGATCGGCGCGGCCAGGAGATTGCGGGTCCTGTAGCCGGTTTCGCTGTCCACGGCCCGGTTGAAGCGCGCGTCGGCATAGGCGTCGTCGATCAGTTCCGCCGCGCCGCTTTTGAACACGGCGCCCGCGATGCCGTTGGCCTCCGGAAAACGGATCTCCGTCACGCTTTCGCCCGAAGCGACGCGGGCGAACAGCTCCGCCGTTTCAGCGTCGTGCAGGAACAGCGTCCCCCGGTCGGCGCCGACGGCCTCGCAGATCAACTCGACGAGGTTCGGCAGGATCGAATCGAGGCTGACCGCGCCGCTCACAATGTCCGCGATCCGGTTCATCAGCCGGCTTTGGCGAAGCTCCGCCAGCACGCTTTCCGCCAGCGCGCGATCCCCGACGGCAAGCCGTTCGACGAGGCGCGCCTCGTCGTCCTCGCCAGATGCGGCGTCTGACCGGGTGGGCATGTCCCCCTGCATATTTGCAGCGGCTCCAAAGGGCTGGTAGGCAAGCATAACCCCCATCCGCCCATAGACCAAACGGCGCGCTTGGGATCGACCAAATTTTGGGAGTTGCGCATGGTTTTCTGGATCGGGGCCATGGCGATCGCGATCGTCGTCGCGGTCGCGGCCGGTTGGCGGCTGCTAAGACGGACCGCTGACCCGGCATGGCCGGCCGCGGCCGGATTCGCCATCGCCCTCGTCGCCGCGCTCGGGGCCGCGGTCCAGGCGACGGTCGCCAGCCTGCAGACGCCGGCGCCGCCGCCGATCGTGGCCAGCGCGCCCCACGGCGGCGACGGCTCGTCCGACGACGGCGCCGGCGGCTCACTCGACCAGGCGGTCGAACGGGTCAAGAAAGCGCTAGAGGAGGATCCCAACGACGTCGATCGCTGGGCGCTGCTGGCCCGGACCTATATGGCGCTCGGGCAGACCGAAAACGCTCTGAGCGCGATGGGCGAAGCGGTCGCCCGGAAGGAGCCCCGGGACGCCGCGCTCCTTTCCGAATATGGCCAGATACAGATCGCCGCCAATAACGGCCGCGCCGCCGGACCGCCGGAAGCGACCTTCGCCGAGGTGCTCACCATGACGCCGGACGATCCCCGCGCCCGGTTCTTCCTGGCGATCGCCCGGGCGGAGAAAGGCGACATCGAAGGCGCGCGGGCGGATCTGGAGGCGATGCTCGAGAACGCGCCCGCCGATGCGCCCTGGCGGGCGACGGTGTTCGAGCAATTGCAGGAGCTTGGCCCGCCGCCAGCCGCGGAAGCGCCGAGGGGCCCGACCCAGGAGCAGGTCGCCGCGGCGGCGGACATGACGCCGGAAGAACGCGCGGAGATGGTGCGCGGCATGGTCGACGGCCTCGCCCAGCGCATGGCCGAGAATCCGGACGACTTCCAAGGCTGGCTCCGGCTCGCGAACGCCTATGTGGTGCTCGACGAACCGGCGAAAGGCGCTTCGGCCCTGAAGTCCGCGCTGGAGCTGCAGCCGGCCAATGTCGGTCTACTGGTGCAGTATGCGGAGCTTGAGATCGTAGCCGCCAATGGCGTCGTGACCCCCGAAGCGGAGACGGCGATGGAACGCGCAATCGCCCGCCAGCCCGGCAATCCGCAGGCGATGTGGCGCCTGGGCCAGGCCGCGGCCGCGCGCGGCGAGACGGAGACGGCCCGGCGCATGTGGACCGAGCTCCTGCCGAAACTGCTCGAGGCGGACCCCTTGAAAGCGGACGTTCGCGCGGCGCTCGAAGGCCTGTAGGACAACCGATTGACGCGGGATGCCGGCAGGGCGTGACGCCCGTCACAACCCCCGCGACATTTTGACAAAACGCAGGTAATGTTCGCTAATGTCAATCGGAGCGGCGGTAGAAACGCAAAGGCGCGCCGCACGGATTCGCGGGCTGCCGCAATACGGAACGACTTTGGGGGGAAATCAAATCATGGGCCAGATTAAGGCGTCCGACCTGTTCGTCAAATGCCTGGAGGAAGAGGGCGTAACGCACATCTTCGGCGTGCCCGGCGAAGAGAACGCGGACTTCATGATGTCGCTCAAGAACAGCGACAAGATCGAATTCGTGCTCACCCGGCATGAGCAGGCCGCGGCCTTCATGGCCGACCTGTATGGCCGCTTGACCGGCAAGGCCGGCGTCTGCCTCGGCACGCTCGGCCCGGGCGCGACCAATCTGGTGACCGGCGTCGCCGACGCGAACATGGACCGGGCGCCGCTGGTCGCGCTGATCGGCCAGGCCGGCACCTATCGCCTGCACAAGGAAAGCCACCAGAACATGGACGCGATCGCCATGTTCCGGCCGATCACCAAATGGGCGCAGACGGTCTACAATGCCGGCACCATTCCCGAAGTCGTGCGCAAGGCGTTCAAGGTGGCGGAGGCCGAAAAGCCCGGCGCGACCGTGATCGAACTGCCGGAAGACGTCGCCAAGCACATGGTCGACGCCGAACCGTTGCAGCCGAAGAAGGTGCGCCGTCCCGCCGCCGACCATAAGGCCATCGCCCAGGCGGTCGACCTGATCGCCGGCGCGAAGAACCCGGTCATCCTGGCGGGCAACGGCTGCGTGCGGAAACGCGCGTCCCAGCAACTGCGCCGCCTCGCCCACAAATCGGGCATTCCGGTCGTGAACACGTTCATGGGCAAGGGCGCCGTCTCCATGGACGACGAGCACTGCCTGTTCACCCTCGGCCTGCAGGGCCGCGACCATGTGAACCTGCTGATCGACGAAGCGGACGTCATCCTCGCGGCCGGCTACGATCTGGTCGAGTACGCGCCTGCGTTCTGGAACAAGGGCAAGGACAAGAAGGTCATCGTCATCGACTTCGAGCCGGCGGAAGTCGACGCCGCGCTGCCGGTCGAGGTCGATATCGTGGCCGACGTCGCGGACTCGCTCTGGGCGATCAACGAAGAGCTGAACGTGCGTTTCGAAGGCAAGCTGCCGCTGTTCGACATCAAGAAGCACGCCAAGCTGCGCCAGAACATCATCGACGATCTGACGGCCGAGGCGGAAGACAACTCCTTCCCCATGAAGCCGCAGCGCGTCGTCAACGAGATGCGCCGCGCGCTCGGCCCGGCGGACGTGATGCTGTCCGACGTCGGCGCCCACAAAATGTGGGTCTCCCGCTACTACAACTGCTATGAGCCGAACACCTGCCAGATCTCGAACGGCTTCTGCACCATGGGCTTCGCGCTTCCGGGCGCCATCGGCTCCAAGGTGGCGCTGCCGAACCAGAAGGTCGGCTGCATCTCCGGCGACGCCGGCTTCCTGATGAACGTACAGGACCTGGAGACGGCGGCCCGCTACAAGATCCCGTTCGTCTGCGTCGTGCTCTGCGACGAGGAATACGGCCTCATCAAGTGGAAGCAGCAGAACCAGTTCGACGGCGACCACTTCAAGCTCGACTTCACCAACCCGGATTTCGAGCTGCTGGCCAAGTCGTTCGGCTGCTGGGGCAAGACGGTGACGAAGGGCGAAGACCTGCGCCCGATCATCGAGGAAGCCTTCCAGCAGAACGGTCCGGCCCTGGTGGCCGTGCCGGTGGACTATTCCGAGAACCTGAAGCTGACCAAGCGTCTCGGCGCGATCGAAGCCACGATCTGATCCGAGACCGGCGGCCTCGCCGCCAAGACTTCAAGCGCCGCGCGGCCCCTGGCTGCGCGGCGTTTTTCTTATGGGGCCGCCTGTATGGCGTCGATGGCCTTGAGGCCGGTCCCCGTCAGCAACAGCACCGCCGACTGATCGCGGCCGATGACGCCATCGGCGACGAGCTGCGTCAGCCCGGCGGCGCCGGCCGCCGTCGTCGGCTCCACGAAGAAGCCGCGACGATGCAGGCCGCGCATGGCGGCGACGATCTCTGCTTCCGCAACGCCAATCAGCCCGCCGCCGCTCTCCCGGCACGCGGCGAGCACTTCCGTCAGGCGCACCGCCTTCGACGACGTTATGCCGTCTGCGATGGAGGGCTTCGGATCGATCGCGATGGGCGCCGCGCCGCCAGACCGCCAGGTCGCCAGATAGGGCGCCGCATTCTCCGCCTGGACGCCGTGGATCGCTGGCAGGCGCTCGATCAGACCGGCGGCAAGCAGCTCCCGGAAGCCGATATCGAGGCCCATGACATTGCCGCCCTGGCCGCAGGCGACGACGACATGATCCGGCGCGCGCCGGCCGGACTGCTCCCAGATTTCGAAGGCGACGGTCTTGCAGCCTTCCAGGAAGAACGCCTGGATATTGTGGCCGGCGTAGAAGGTCGTCTCGGCGGCCGCGAGGGCGGCGTCGGCGGCGTTCTGGCGCGGGCCTTCGATCAGGCGGAGGTCAGCGCCCATGGCCGCCATCTGGGCAAGCTTCGGGCGCGGCGCGGCGGCCGGCGAGAAGATCGTCGCCGCCATGCCGGAGGCGGCGGCGTAGGTCGCGACCGAGGCGCCGGCGTTGCCGCTGGAGTCCTCCAGCACCGCCGTGATCCCGCGCCCTTTCAGATAGGCCATCATCACGGCGACGCCCCGGTCCTTGAACGAGCCGGAGGGCGCCATGTGATCGCATTTCATCATGACCGGGCGACCGTCCCACTCAGACGGCAGCAGCGGCGTCCAGCCTTCGCCGAGCGTTAGCTTCGGAGCGTCGATGCGCAGATTGCCGCCATAGCGCCAGAGCGTCGCGTCGTCGGGATCGATCAGGGCGGCGTCGAAGCCGGGCGACGGCTTGAGGTTCACATAGCCGCCATCGTCCGGCGCGCGCCAAAGCGGCGTCCCTGTATCCCATTCCGCGCCGGTGCGCGGATTGACATAGCGTGCGGCCGTCATGCGGCGGTCTCCTTGGCGAGGATCGTTTCCGCCATCTTGCGGAGGTCCGTTTTGCGAACCTTGATGGCGTTGGCGCTTTCGGTCACGGGAAATGCGTCCAGCGGGACGACGCGCAGCGGCGCCTTGTAGTCCGCCAGCCGCTCCCTGCAGCGTCTGAGCGCGCGCGCCTCGTCGAACGGCGCGTCGCCGGTGAGCAGCACGAAGGCGAACGCGCGGTCTCGCGCGCCGACGCGCGTCTGCACCACCTGCGCCTCCAGGATCGCGGGGTCCGTCTCCAGTTCTTTCTCAATGTCCATCGGGTTGGTCAGGAAGCCGGCGAGACGCAGCACATCCCCCATGCGCGCCAGATAAACGAAGGTGCCGTCCGCGCGCATCCGGCCAAGGTCGCCGGTCTTGAAGAAGCCGTCCGCGGTGAAAGCGGCGGCGGTCGCTTCCGGGTTGTCGGCATACTCGAGCAACTGGGTCGGGCTCTTGATCTGAATTTCCCCTTCCGCGCCCGTCTCCAGGACGGCATCGGTCTCCGGGTCCGCGACCCTGACCTCGGTCTCGGGATGCACCGGCGCGCCGCCGCCGATCAGGCGCTCGGATTCCTCAAGCTCCATCGGCTGGAAGGAGAAGAGCGCGCACACCTCGCTCATGCCGTAAACGGCGCAGATCGGCAGTCCCCGCTCCCGCGCCAGGGCGCGATAGGGTTCGAGCGGCGGGTTCGAGCCGAACGAGGGCGCGGGCGCCAGCTTCGGGAAGGGATGCGGTTCCGGCCGGGCGGCGACCATGCGCTCGTACATCGCCTCCATGCCGATCATGTGGGTGACGCCATGCTCGACGAAGAGGTCCGCAGCCGACACCGGCTCGAACACCGTCTGGATGATCTGCGGACGCATGGCGGCGACGCCGAGCGTCGCCACGTTCAGCCCGACGACGCCGCACAGGGGCGCGGCCTGGAACAGCACGCCGTCCGGCCGATCAAGCTTCCAGGCCGCCGGCAGGCGCTCCGCATGCAGCGCGAGGCTCCTGTGGGCGTGGAGCACGAACTTCGGACGGGAGGTGGTGCCTGATGTGGTGAAGATCTGGCAAGGCGTTCCTGGCGTCGCCCGGTCCTCGGCGAGCTCGCCGTGCGCCTCCAGCGCGCCGAGAGGCGTGGTCGGCCGGCCGAGCGCTTCGCCAGCGGCGCCCTCGCCCGGTTCGCCCGCGACGATCACCTGTTCAAGATGGGCCAGCTCCTTCGGGTCGACGTCCGCGAGGATGCCGGCGAAATCGATATCCTTGAAGCCGGGCTGATAGGCGAGGAACCGCGCCCGCGACCGGCCGACGATATCCTCGACCTCCTTCGCCTTGAAGCGCGTGTTTACGCCGACGACGACCGCGCCGAGCCGCCAGACGGCATATGTCAGCGCATAGTGCTCCGGCGTGTTCGGCAGCCAGAGCGCGACCCGATCGCCCGGGCGCACGCCGAGCGCCGCCAGCCCGGCCGCGTATCGTTTCGCCAGGGCGGCGAAGTCGGAAAAGGAGACCCGGCCGCCTTCGTAGATTATCGCCGTCGCGTCCGGCGCTTCCCGCGCGGCCCGGTCCAACTGGCCGGTCAAGGTGAGTTCTGGCGGCATGTGCTTGCTCCCGCGGCGAAAAAATGTGGCGCCGATATCGCCCTTGCGCTCCGAGTTGATGCCGGTGAAGCTTATGACCGGTTCGGTTCAATCGCCAGTCGGGGGCTTATGGAGTTGGGCGCGCCAAGACGCCCCGCCCGGCAAGCGGCGGACCGATTGGGGGAAAGGCATGTTCGAGGTGTTCAAGGCATTCGAGCGCGCGGGCTGGCAAAAGCTCGCCGACAGTTATTACGAGGTCACGCACGCGTCGACCTCGATGGCGGCGGAGCGGCTGCTGGAGGCGGTCGGCTGCGTCGGCGAAGCCGCGCGCGGCATGCGCCTGCTGGACGTCGCCTGCGGCCCCGGCTATTCCGCCGGCGCCGCCGCCGAGCGGGGTGCGGAGGCCGAGGGCGTGGACTTCGCCGCGAGCATGGTCGCCAAGGCCGCCGGGCTTTACCCAAAGGCGCGCTTCTGGGAAGGCGACGCCGAGGACCTGCCCTATCCGAACGCGATGTTCGACGCGGTCGTCTGCGCCTTCGGCATTCTCCACTTCGCGGACCCCGACAAGGCGATCGCCGAAGCGCACCGCGTGCTGCTGCCGGGCGGCCGTTACGCCTTCACCGCATGGCGACCGGCAGAGGAAGTCGAGACGTTCAAAATCTTTCGCGGCGCGATCAGCGAATTCGGCAGCCTGGAAGTCGATCTGCCCGAAGCGCCGCCGATGTTCCGGTTCGGCGACGAGGCGGAAGCGGAGCGCGCCATGGCGGCGGCCGGGTTCGAGGACGTCTCCACCACCCGCTTCGTCATTCACCGCGAGACGACGCCGGCGGCGCTGCTGGACAATCTGGCCAAGGCGACCGTGCGCACGCGCGCCCTGTTCGAAGCCCAGGCAGAAAGCGCCAAGCCGAAAATCCGCGCCGACATCGTCGCCCGCGCCGAAGCGTTGATGACTGAACGCGGCGGCGGCGACGTGCTGAAGCTGGAAATGCCGGCGGTAATGGCGACCGGCGTCAAACCGGGCTTCTGAATCAGTCCTGGTTCAGACGGAACCAGACGTTGTCTTCGGTAAGTTCGCCGTCGATTTCGACCGCCTGGCCCGCTTTCAGCGTCAAAGGCGCATCGAACAGGTAGAGCGGCGTGCTCCAATGGGAGGCGACGGCGCGCGGATCGTTTTCGTAGACGATCCCCTCCGCCAGATCGACCTTGTTCCATTGCAGGACGCCGAGGCAGACGCCGTCCCGCTCCGCGCGGAACGTGTAACGCGCGCGCCGCTCCTCGAACGGGCGAGGGTCCGAGAAATCGAACGTAAAGGCGTCCGCCGGCTCCGCCAGATACTCCACCTGCCTGCCCGTCAGCCCGATGTTCATCTTGTTCGCCGTCACCCGGTTGAACGCCGAGAGATCGTAGCCGCCGACTTTGGCCACATAGGCCTGTTCGCCGACGCCCGGGCCATCGGCAAGCAAGGCGATGCGGATGACGCCGCCGGCCGGCAGCATGGTTCCACCGTCCGCCAGCAAGCGCGCCCGCGCGTCCCTGAGGGACGCAATCACCCCTTCGCCGACGAACTCCGAGGACAGGATTTCCGCAATGATGACGTCCGGTTTGCGCTTCAGGTCCTTCGGCGCCTGAAGTTCGGTCGATTTCTTGTTCAGAACGGCTACGCGCTCGGCGAAGCCGTTCGCCCGCACGATCTCGGCGGCGGCGTCCGCGACAGGCTTGGACATCTCGCAGGTCACGACCTCGCTCGCCCCGCTGTCCACCGCCTTCATAGCGAGCAGGCCGGACCCGGCGCCGATCTCCAGCACATAGTCGCCTTCACGGACGACCTGGCCGATCGCCCTGAAGAAGGCGTCGTTGCGCGGCGCGTCGTTCATCATGCCGATATGCCAGAGCGGCGCCTGCCGGTTCCGGATCGCGGCGAGGTTGGTTTGCGCGCTCGGATAGTTCGGGCGCCGCGCAATGGCGGCCTCGAATTCCTGGACGGCTTCGTCGATCCGCCCCAGATCGCTCAGGGCGAGCCCGAGATTATTGCGGTGTTCGGCCGAAGCGGGGTCGAGCTTGATCGCGGCCTGGAACGCTTGAATGGCCTGCTGGCGCTGATTGATCTCCGTCAGCGCGACGCCAAGACGCCCATGATGCTCGGCGACGTCGGGCGCGCGCTCGGCGGCTTCCCGATAGCACTCCGCCGCCTCCTTAGCCAAGCCGGCCCGCTTGTAGACGACGCCGAGATTGGAGAAGGCCTGGACATTGTCAGGATCGATGGCGAGCGCTTTCCGACAGGCCGCGATCGCGGCGTCGGTCTCGCCGATCTCGCTCAGGACGCCGCCGAGGTTCATGTGGGCGGCCGGGTCGCGCGGCGCCAGGCGCGCGGCGGCGGCGAAGGCCTCGGCGGCCTCCCTCAGACGACCCGCATCCCGCAAGGCGCCCGCCAGGTTCGCCTGGGCGGGATAGTGGTTCGGCGCGGCCGCCGCGACCTTGCGGTAGATCGCGAGCGCATCCTCGAGCCGGCCCTGCCCGGCGATGGCGCCGCCGAGGTTCAGCATGGCTTCGCCGTTCGAAGGATCGAGCCGGAGCGATTGGGCGAAACTCCGCTCGGCTTCGGCGAACGCGCCCATCTGCGCCAATGCGAGGCCGAGATTGTTATGCGCCGCCGGATCCTTCGGCGTCAGCGTCGCCGCTGTTCGAAAACTGGCCGCCGCGCGTTCGAACCGCCCTAGCGCCGCGTTCGACGCCCCCATCACGTTGTGCACGACGGCGGCCTTCGGCATTTGCCGCAGCAGCGCCTCCCCAAGGCGCAAGGCGCCCGCCGCATCGCCGCGATTGTAGAGGTCGATCAACCGGGCGAGGTCGGCGTTCGCCATTCCAGTTCCTTATGCGAAGGGTCGCCCCGCGGGTAAGCAAATCTCGCGGAGTTTTCGCCACGAACGACGGTCGGGTCAACGGCGCCGGACCCTATTTCGGCGCGCGGCGATCAGCCGGCGGACCGCAGCCGGGCGTCCGTCTCCTTCAGATCCATCGCGGCGTCGGCGATCCACTCGGCGTTTGGCGAAAGGCCGTTCTCGAGCCAGCGCTTGCCCTGGATATAAGCCTTCGTGTCGTTCATGGCGTCGACGGCGATGAACGCGCCGTCCCGGAAGTACCAGACGGAATATCGTCCCGGCCGGTCGCCTTCGCGCGGGACCGTCCGGTCATAGCCGGCGTTCAGGCCGGCGATCTTGAGGCTGACGTCATACTGGTCCGACCAGAACCAGGGCATCGGCGCATAGGGGGCTTCGGCGAGCCCGCAGATCCGGTTCGCCACATAGTCGCCGAGGTCGGTCGCGTTCTGCACCGATTCAAGCCGGATCATCTGGCCTTGATAGGGAAAGCGGGCGCAATCGCCGACGGCGAAAATGTCCGCATCGCCGGTCGCGCCGTGGCCATCGACCACGACGCCTCCGTCGACGGCGAGCCCGGCGGCGGCGGCGAGTCCGTCGTTCGCCAGGATGCCGATGCCGACCACGACCACATCCGCCTCCACGGTCGCGCCGTCGCTCAGTACGGCGCGCTCGACGCGGTCGCCCGCGCCTTCCAGCGCCGCAAGCCCGACGCCTTCGCGCACGTCGACGCCGTTCGATCTGTGCAGCTCGCGGAAATAGTCAGACGTTTCCGGCGCCGCCACCCGTTGCAGCACCCGCTCCGCCGCTTCGACGACCGTCGCCTTCAGTCCGCGTTTCGCCGCGACGGCCGCCATCTCGAGTCCGATATAACCGCCGCCCACAACCAGCATCCGGGCGCCGTCCCGCATTTCCCCGCTCAGGATGTCGGCGTCCGCCAAGGTGCGGAACGGATAGACGTTCCGAAAGCCCCGGGTCAGCGCGTCCGGCAGCAGGCGCGGCCGCGCGCCGGTGGCGAGGACCAGCTTGTCATAGGCGATAGCCGCGCCGTCGGCGGTTCGCACCTGCTTGGCCGCGCGGTCGATTTCGGCGGCCTCGATCCCGAGCCTGAGATCGACGCCCTTCTCGGCATAGAGATCTTCCGGGCGCAGCAAGAGCTTCTCGCGCGCAATTTCGCCGGTCAGGTACTTCTTGGAGAGCGGCGGGCGATTGTAGGGAACGGCGTCCTCGCCGCTCAGCAGGATGACCGGTCGCTCGAAGCCATTCTGACGGAGGCGCAGCGCCGTCGAGACCCCCGCCTGGCCGGCGCCGACGATCACGACGCCAGGCGCCGAAGAATTGGGTGCGACTGTCACTCTCTGGGACTCCTTGCAGGACCGGACCGGCATCCTCGCCACGCGGACCGGCGGCTTGCCGATCTAATATCGCGACGGCGGGCCGAACGAAACCGGCGCGGCGCGCCTAGCCGCGGGCCTGCAATGTCCGAAGGGCGAGGTTGAGGTCCGCGAGGGCGCGGTCGATCTCCCGCGCCGCCGACCGCATGCCGCCGACGTCGCCCGCGCGCGCCAGCGCCTCGACGTCCGCCATCATGGCGTTCAGTTCGAGCGCGCCGACCTCGCGGCCCACGCCTCTGAGCGCGCCTGCGAGTTCGCCCGCCGCGTCGATATCGCCGGCGGCGACAGCGCTCTCCAAGCGGTCGGCAAGCCCCGGCGAGCAATCCAGGAACACCTTGATCGCCCGATCCAGTTGCTCGCCGTTATCCCATCGAAGCGCGTCCAATGCATTGGCCGCGTCCGGATCGGTCAAATCCGGTTCCCAGGCCGCCTTGTCGGACAGCCGGGCGAGCGCCGCCCGCGCCGCCCCCATAGCGAGCGGCTTGGAGAGGAAGGCGTCGACGCCCGCCGCCCGGCAAAGATCCCGGTCCGTCGCATCCAGGCTCGCCCCCAGCGCAATGACGCGAATTCGCTCGGTCCCGCCGCTTTCCCTGGCGCGGAGCGCGCGCACGGCGTCCAGGCCTTCGTCAAGCGAGCGGCCAAACGCAATCAGCGCAGCCGCGAAGCTGTCCTCAGACGCGAGGCCCACGGCTTCAGCCGGCGTCGCCGCCACGACCACGTCGCAGCCAAGCGCCTCCAGCACGCCGACGCTATGTTCGACGTCCGCCGAATCCGCATCGGCGAGCAGCGTCTTCAGGCCAAGTTTCGGCCCGGCTAAGCCGGTATCCACGGCCGCGCCGGCGACCCGCCTCAAGATTGCAATCAGGTCGGCCTGGCGCACCGGCTCGAACAAGCGATAGACCTGCGCCGCCTCAATCCTGCGGTCGAAAGCCTCGGCGGAAAAATCGCTCAACACGGCGAGGCTCGGCCGATCTTCGGCGACCGACAGCCCCTCGATCAGAGCGAGGAGCGCCGCGCGGTCGCGCCCGCACGCGATCACCAGATCCGGCAGGCGGTCCGACGCGCCCATCGCCTCCAGCACGCGGCCGGCGCTATCGACGGCATAGGCGGATACGCCAAGCCCAGCCAGCCTGTCCAGCAGAATGGCCCGACGCCCGCCCGCCGGCGCCGCCACAAGCACCGCGACGCCCGGGAACGCCAGCCGTCCGACTTCCCGTTCCACATCGGCGGGAGCGGAGAGCGAATCGACAATCTCTCCCGCCGCTGTCTTGCTGCGCAATATGTCTCCGCCGAATCCGGTCGCCAGCGCCTCCGCGAGCGAAAAGCCGGCGCCGGGCTCCGTCAGCCCGTCGCCGCTCCGCCGCACATCCACGAACAGCCGCCCGCGTTTCGCGCCGGCCGCTTCCCAGCGCGCCGCCACATAGACGCCGCCGTCATCCCGGGACTCCAGAATGGCCTCGCCGATCAGCGCGGCCAAAGCCTGGCGGATCCGAGTCGATTGCCCGAGCAACCGGCTCGGCAGGTCGATGGATGGAGCCGCCAGCAACTCGACGCACCGTGCCGAGGCCGCCGGGCCGAACGCGCCGGCGACGGCGTCCACGACCGCCGTCGGATCGAACGCGACGACGGCGGACCCGCCGGTCTCCCCGGCGGAAGCCGCCAGAACGCCGTCTAGCAGTTCGGCCATCATGGCTGCGGCGGCCGCCGCCCGTTGCGCCTCCGCCGCCAGCGGCGGCGTCAGCCCGGCATGGCTCGCCTCGCCAAGGGCGTTGGCGGCGGCGCGCACCGACTGGCGCGCCTCCTCTCCGAGAGCGGTCAGGAACGCGGCGCCCGGCGAGAAGGCGCGTTCCTGATCCCGGCGGCGAAGTTCCGCGTTCATGCGTTTCAAGTTGGCGGACAGATCATCGGCCCGCGCCGCGAAAGCCGCCGTCGCCGCGCGCTGGCGATGCCGGCCCAGAAAGAATGCGGCCGGCAAGCCGATGAAGATTGCGATCAGGACGGCGGCGGCCACGATCCTGGCGCCGCCGGGCGCATCGGAGAAGACGCCAGGGAGCATTGTCGCGGCGAGGCTCGGCGCGGCCCAGATCGCCAGGCCGGCGGCGGCGCATAGACAGACGCCGGCGAACGCGCGCGTCTTCCGCGCCCGGCTCGGGCGCGGCGCGGTCGGGCCGGGCGAACGGCGCCCGCCGTCTGGGGTATCGGCGGTCTTGTTCATTCGCCGCTGGCGGGTAGATGTCTGGGTCGGACGAGCACGAACCGGTCAACCAAATCGACGCCCGCGCTTGCGGGCTACAAGGCGTTACAATCCCATTTGCGCGCTTAATGCCCGCCTAACCGCGCGCAGGCCCGCCGCCTGCCCGCCCGCGACGCGTCCCCGGCGTTGTGGCAGATTGCGGGCCGCCCCGAAGGGCGCGCCAAAGTCAGGAAGGAAATCCCATGCCGCGATTCGCCGCCAATCTCTCGATGATGTTCCAGGAAATTCCGTTTCTCGAACGGTTCCAGGCGGCGGCCGCCGCCGGCTTTCAGGGCGTGGAGTTCCTCTTTCCCTACGACCATCCGCCGGAAACGGTCGCGGCGGCGGCCAAATCGGCCGGGGTGGAGGTGGCGTTGTTTAACCTTCCCCCAGGCGAATGGCCGACGGAACGCGGCCTGGCGGCTCTCCCCGGCCGGGAGGCGGACTTCGCCGCCTCGCTCGAACTTGCGGCGCCTTATATCCAAGCGATCGGCTGTCCGCGCGTCCATTGCATGGCGGGCATTCCGGGCGAGACCGCGGACCGCGCCGCCTGCCGCGCGACCTATGTCTCCAACCTGAAAACGGCGGCGGCCCGATTCGCGCCGCTCGGCGCCGACGTGCTGATCGAGCCGATCAATACCCGCGACATTCCCGGCTACTTCATCAACCGCCAGCAGGACGGGCACGACATCGTCGCCGAGGTCGGCGCGCCGAACCTCAAGGTGCAGATGGATTTCTACCATGTGCAGATCGTCGAGGGGGATATCGCCATGCGCTTCAAGCGGCATCAGGCCGGGGTCGGCCATATCCAGATCGCCGGCGCGCCCGAGCGCCACGAACCGGATATCGGCGAGATCAATCACCCCTATCTTTTCGCCATGCTGGACGACCTGGGCTACGCCGGATGGGTGGGATGTGAATACCGGCCGGCCGGTTCTACGCTGGAGGGATTGAAACGCTGGGGCGCGCCTTACGGCCTCGGCCAAGACTAAAGGATATTCGGAAATGCCCACATCCCCCTGGAAGTTCACCACGATCGAACGCGACGGCCCGGTCGCCATTGTCCGGTTCGATCGGGGCGAGGCCTTGAACGCGTTCAACGAGCCCCTGGTGCGGGAGTTGACCGAAGTCGCCAAGAGCTTCCACGACGACCATGAAACCCGCGCGATCGTGCTGACGGGCGCGGCGAAGGCGTTTTCCGCCGGCGCCGACCTGAAGGAAGCCTATGGCGCTGTCGGGTTCGCAAATCAGCGCGAGCGCAGTCAGCTCGGCCGCCGCCTCTGCCGCGCCTGGGAGGAGACGCCGCAGATCGTGACGGCGGCGATCGAGGGGTTGGCGGTCGGCGCCGGCGTGGCGCTCGCGATCTCCTGCGACTGGCGCGTGATGGGCCGGTCCGCCTATCTCTACGTGCCGGAGGTCAAGATCGGCCTGACGCTGCAATGGCAGGCGATCCCGCGCCTGCTGAACCTGGTCAACCCGGCCCGCGCCAAGCGGATCGTCGTGCTCTGCGAGAAAATGCCCGCGGACATGGCCCATGACTGGGGCCTGGTCGATGAATTGGCGGACGACGGCAAGGCGGTCGAAAAAGCGCTCGAGCTGGCGCGCGCGGCGGCGGCGATGCCGGGCGAAATCGTCACCATGTCCAAGGAGGCGATCAACGCGACGGCGAACGCCTTCAATCACGCGGCCTCGTTCATGGATTCCGACCTGTCGCTGCTATGCCGGGATGCGGACCCCGCGGTCGCCGCCAGAGAGGCGTTCCGCTCCGGCAATCGCTGATCGCAAGGGCGCCCCCGAGCCGGCTAAGAGAACGCTTTCTTGGACCAGCGCACCTGATAGAGGTCGAACCGGCGGTCGGCGAAGTTGCGCGTCGTGCCGCCTTTTCGATTGGTGAGAAGGTCGCCAAGCGACAGGTCCGCCAGTGCGATGGTTTCGGTGTTGGGCGCCGTATCGGCGGCCACGCCGTCGCGGGCGAACGGAAAGTCGCTCGGCGTCAGGATGCAGCTTTCGGCGTAGTGGATATCCATTGCGTCAACATTGGGCAGATTCCCGACGACGCCAGAGAGGATCATGTAGCACTGGTTCTCGATGGCGCGGGCGTGGCAGCAATAGCGCACCCGCATGTAGCCGCGACGCTCGTCCGTGCAGAACGGCACGAACAGCATCAGCGCGCCCTGGTCGGCCAGGATGCGGGCGAGTTCCGGGAACTCGCTGTCGTAGCAGATCATCACCCCGATCGGCCCGCAGTCCGTCGGGATTACAGAAGCGCCCTCGCCGCCCTTCAGGTTCCACCATTCCCGCTCGGACGGCGTGGGATGCAGCTTATCCTGGGTATAGACCGAGCCGTCGCGCAGGAAGACGAAGCAGGTGTTCCTGATATTGCCGTCGTCGCCCATGGTGAGGTGCGACCCGCCGATGATATTGATGTTGTAGGAAACGGCGAGCCGCTCCATAAAGGCGCGATAGCGATCCGTGTATTCGGTGATCTTGATGATGGCTTCCAGCGGCGGGCGCTTCTCCGTCTCCAGGGACAGAAGCTGGGTCGTGAAAAGTTCCGGGAACGTCACGAAATCCGCCCGATAGTCCGAAGCCACGTCGACGAAATACTCGATCTGCTCCTCGAACTCCTCGATGCGGGAGATTTTCCGCATCTGAAACTGGACCGTCGCGACGCGGACCTGCGCCGGCAGGCGATGATCGGGCCGGGTCGTGCGATTTGGCTGCAGATCGACGGCGAGCGGGTTCTGCCAGACCATGTGCACCGCATGGCCGCCGGACGGCTTGTCCTCCGGCAGATAGCCGCGAAACACGCCGATCGCCTCGAACCCCTGGCGGAGCTGGAAATTGATGACCTGGTCCTTGATGTCCAAGGCCTTCACAGCGTTCAGGTAATCCTCGGGGTTGGGGTAGGCCTTCGCGCGCCGCTGATAGCCGGGCATCCGCCCGCCGAACACGATGGCTTTCAGCTCGAGCCGCCGGCATAGCTCCCGCCGGGCGCGGTAGAGGCGCTGGCCGATCCGCAGCCGGCGATACTCCGGATCGACGGATACTTCCGTTCCATAGAGCACGTCGCCTTCGGGATCATGGCGCGAGCCGAAACCGCCGCCGGAGATTTCGCTCCAGGTGTGCGGCGCGTTGGCGAGGGCCTCCGATACGATGATCGTCGCGCAGTATCCGACGATGCGGCCCTCATATTCTGCGACGAACACCCCTTCCGGGAAGTTATTGATCTGCCCCCGAACCTGCGGCTCCGTATAGGCCACGTCAGCCGCGTAAACCCGGCGGGACATCGCGGTGATCGCCGCAGCGTCGGCAAGCTCGGCGTTGCGGATGACCAGCTTGGCTTTCGTCTCACGCATGAATGGGCTCCTGTCGGGCTTGCTTTGGCGATCTACGGGCGGGCGTGTTCGATAGGCGGCATAACGCCGACTAATAGGGCGCCGAACCGCCAACGGCCACGTCGAACGACTCGAATCCGCCCTGGACCGCAGGAATCCAGGGCGGACGGTCAGGCTGACGGGTCAGGCGTTCAGAACGACCGGGGGCGCCGCCGGCGACGGCGCGGGCGCGAACCGCCCATCATCGCCGCCATTCGCCGCGCGAACGGCCCGCCCGACGATCTTCCGGCGCGGCTTGAAGCCCCCGCACGGCTCGGCGCCGCAGACGCATTCGAACGGCCGGAACAGGCGGTCTTCGGTCTGCTCGTAGTTCATCGTCACCCATTCGCCGGCTTCGATCGGCCGGCGGGCGACGAACAGGCGTCGCCGCATGTCCACGTCGCAGTTGGCGTCGCAGCGATGCAGAATCTTGCCCATGAAGAACGGATCATGGAGATAGACGCCCGGCTCGACCTGAAGGGTGAACAGCGTGATCTGATCTGAGTAGAAGCCTGTGAACCCGAAAACGATCTCTCCGGGCGCGAACGGCATCAACGCAACGACGCCTTCGCCGACGCCGCGGCCAATCTCGCGAATCTCGAAACGCTCGCGGGTGGGTTCGTGCGGGAAGGAGGGCACGGCCTCCGGGTAGAACCGGGTCACTTGCGCAGGAGGGTCTGGGAGTCGACGGCAGCCGGCCCAAACCAGTCCTGAACGGCGCCGACGACGTCGTCGGCCGCGAAGTCCTTGCAGGAGAAGACGTCCAGATACATGTCCCGCGCATCGTCATTCGTGTGAATGGTGATGGCGCTGGTCTGGATGAGCTGCACGGCGGAAATGCCGACTTCGTCGCCTTCGCCGAAGCGCTCGACGAAAGGCTCGCCAAACGGAACCATGTCGATCCGCTTGACCATATCGCGGCAGAAATCCGCGATCTTGGATTTTTCCAGAAGGGCGTCGTTGCAGCCGGAGGCGGTCAAGATGACGTGCTTGCCGTAGTGCTTCACGCCATCCACGACGATTCGTTTATAGGGCATCGGGTATGGGTCCTCCCTCCCGAAAAGGGTTGATCAAAGTCCGCGCGCGGGCGAATGCCTGCGGGCGAAGCCTTGCGGATCGGACCCTGGGGAGGCGGCGCTGCGCGCCGGACCTTGCGTTCCAGCCCCATGGGGCGCGCGGTATATCGGTCCGTTTGCGCTGTCGCACAAGCATAAAATCGCGATGGCGCGCAATTAATGTGCGGGTGCGGTCCGAAGCGGCCGCCAGGACCGGCTTTGCGGCCGGCGGCGGCTGCGGATAGGCTTAAGGAAAAGCGCCGCTGGCCGCCGGACGATCAGGCGAAAGCCCGGCCTTGGAGGAGATTCGTCGCCATGAACATGCGCACCTTGACCCAGGACCAGAAAGATCGCTGGGCCATCGACGGCTACCTGCACCTTGAAGGGGTGTTCGACCCGGAAGAGGTCGCGTTCCTAAGCGGCCAGATCGACGCCCTGCGCGCCCGCCCCGGCTGGGAGCCGAAACCGGGCGAGTTGCCGCGCGGCCACTATGGCTGGGTCGAGCAGTGCGTGGATCAAGACGTCGACGCCTTCATGGACCGTCGGGATATCCTGCCCTACCACCAGTGCTTCATCGACCTGATCGACCGGCCGGAGGTGTTCGACCTCGTCGTCGATATCATGGGGCCGGACATCCTGTTCAGCATGTCCCAGGCGATCGTCCGCGCCTCTACGCGCGATTTCCCCGGCTATACCCATACCGACGGCGGCGAAGCGCTCAGGCGCATCCGGGTCACGGAGACCAGCCGGCCGCTGGCGATGAAGGCGCTATATCTGCTCTCCGACGTGACCGAAGACGACGCCGGCGCCTTCACCGTCTATCCCGGCAGCCACTTCCGCCCGTTCCCCTGGGATCGGGAGCCGCCGCTCGGGCCCCACAGCCCCGGCTGCGTGCAGCTCAAGGGCAAGGCGGGGGATTGCTTCCTCTTCCCCCATGCGCTCTGGCACGGGCCGGCGCCGAATTATTCCGGCAAGGCGCGGAAGACGTTGCTTTACAACTACTGCCAGCTTTTCCTGCGCGCCTATGATTTCGGCGCGACGCCGACGGACCTGCTGGACCGCTGCACCCCGCGCCAGCGCCGCCTCCTCGGCGATCTCGGCCATGAATGGCGGCCGGGCGATTTCTTCTACGTGCCGGAAGACCAGGAAGCCGTCATCGCCGGGCGCGGCGCCGCCTAAAGCGTTGTGCGCCCAAATGGGCGCAGTCCAACGCTTTATCGCATTGATTGCTCTAGGCAGCGTTCGGCAACGCGTCCAACAGCAGCTCGGCGAGAAATTCCGCCGTCGAAACCGGCCCGCCGATCACGAACCGGTCGGCCGCCAGGCGCTCCAGAATGCACGCGACCGGCCCGAGCATGGCGCCGCGCGCCGTTCCGGCCGGAAACGCCGCCAGATCGAGGTCGTGAGTCGAGAGGCGGCGCAGCGCATCGGCGGCGCCCGCGCCTTCGAGCGTCAACCAGGCGCGAGCTTCGGTCTGCTCGACCGCGCTGGCGTGGCCGAACCGGCCTTCCAGTTCCTCCAGGCCGGCCGGCGCGGGCGGCTGGCCGTCGCTCAGCAACAGCCACATGTCGGGGCCGAGCGCTAGGATGCGCCGACCTGCTTCGCCCCGCACGCCGCCGACGCTCCCCGGCACGCCGACGCCGGCGGCCGCCGCGGCGGCCTCCCGCCAGATCGCGTCGCCATAGTCCGCCTGAAGCAGCCAGGCCGTGGGCGTCGGGGCGGCGGCGAGGGTCACGTCGCCCCGCTCCGCCGGCAGGCGGTCGCCCGCCGCGCCGAACGGCGTCCAAGGCGCGGCGTCAGCCATGCATCCGCTCCCCATGCCGGTCATAGAATTGCGGCGAAACCAGCTTCACCGGGTGCGCCTGGCCTAGGCTCCAGGCGGTCAGCGTCTTCCCGATCAGCGCCCGCCCGTCCTGGACCAGCGCCAGCGCGATGCCGCGCCCCAGGGTTTCGCTCCAATAACTCGATGTGACGTGGCCCAGCATCGGCGTCGGCGGCGGGCCCGCCTCGGCGGCGATGATCTGGGCGCCTTCGTCCAGCACCACCTTGCGGTCTTCCGGCGCCAGGCCGACCAGCATCTTGCGGCCCGGACGCGCCAGCGCCGGGCGCGCAAGCGCGCGCTTGCCGATGAAATCGCCCTTCGTCCTGGAGAGGATCCAGCTCATGCCGAGATCGACCGGCGTCACCGTGCCGTCGGTGTCATGGCCGATGACGATGAAGCCCTTTTCGGCCCGCAGCACATGCATCGCCTCGACGCCGTAAGGCGCGGCGCCGGCGTCGACGGCCGCGTCCCAAAGGGCTTCGCCGCGGCTCCAGGGCAGATAGACCTCATAGCCGATCTCGCCGGAGAAGCTCACCCGGAAGATGCGCGCCGCCGCGCCCAGAACCTCGGCCGGCCGCCAGGTCATATGGGGAAACGCCGCCGTCGACAGGTCGAGCCCTGGCGCCAGCGTCGCCACGACCCGGCGGGCCTCCGGTCCGGCGATGGCGACGCCCGCCCATTGCTCGGTGACGGACGCCAGGCGCACCCGCAGCTCCGGCCACTCGGTCTGCCGCCAGTCTTCCAGCCAGTCGAGCACCGCGCCGGCGCCGCCGGACGTGGTCGTCAACAGGAACCGCCGCTCCGCCAGCCGCGCCGCGACGCCGTCGTCGAACGCCATGCCGTCGTCTTTCAGCATGAGGCCGTAGCGGCAGGCGCCGACGGCGAGATTGTCCATCCGGTTGGCGTAGACCCGGTTCAGGAAGGTCGCGGCGTCCGGGCCGGAAACATCGATCTTGCCAAGCGTCGAAACGTCGAGGACGCCGACGGCCTCGCGCACGGCGAGGCATTCCCGGGCGACGGCGGCGCCCATGGCTTCGCCCGCGGCCGGGTAGTAGCGGGGCCGCTTCCAGTCGCCCACATCTTCGAAGACGGCGCCCGCCGCCTCGTGCCGGCGATGCATCGCCGTCTTGCGGACCGGATGAAACAGCGGGCCGTTCCGCGCGCCGCCAAGCGCGCCGAAAGGCGTCGGCGTCGCCGGCGGCCGGAGGCCGGAGAGACCGACGGCGCCGATATCCCGGCCGGTCGCCTCAGCGAGCGCCGCCGCCGTGGCCAATTGGGCGGTGCGGCCCTGGTCCGTGCCCATGCCGGCCGTGGTGTAACGCTTGGCGTGCTCGATCGACTGGAACCCTTCCCGCGCCGCCAGATCGATATCCGCCAGGGTCACGTCATGCTGGAGGTCGATAAACGCCTGTCGCCGGCCCCGCCGCCCCCGGATCGGCGCGAGCGGCGTTCCCTGCCCCTCGGGCGCATCGTTTCCGCCGACGACGCGCGGGGCGCTTAGGGCCGCCGTCGCTTCGGTCTGTCCCGTCAAGGCGACCCCGGCGCGATGGCCGTCGGCGATCGCCGCGGCCGCGCCGAAGCGCCCGTTGGCGGCGCCGGCGAGCGCGGCGCCGCTCCAGCCGCCGCCGTCCGCCAGAAAGCATCCGTCCGCCGCCGACCAGCGCTGGCGGCCGCCGCGCGCGAGATGCAGGCCGATCGCCGGCGACCAGCCGCCGGATGTAACGAGCAGATCGGCCGCCACCCGCCTACGCGCGCCGGCATTGGGCAGCCCGTCGGCCGCCAGCGGCGCGATATCGACGCCGGATAGGCGCAGCCCCCCGGTCGTGCCGACGATCGCTTCGCCCGGCTCCGCGCGGTCGACCACATCCACGCCCGCCGTCGCCAGAGCGGCTTCGACGCCGGCCATGCCGGCATGGTTCGCCGCCAGGACCGCCCGCCGCCCCGGCCTGACGCCGAACCGGCGCACCGCCGCTTCGACCGCGCCCGCCAGCATCACGCCGGGCCGGTCATTGCCCGGGAAGACCAGCGGCCGCTCCAGCGCGCCCGTCGCCAGCACGACGCGGGCGGCGCGGACATGCCAAATACAGCCACGGGCGCTCGCATTCTCGCCGGCCTGTTCGTAGGCGGCGAGATAGCCGTCGTCATAGAGGCCGAAGGCGGTCGCGTTCAGGCGGAGGGTCGCGCGCGGGCGGTCGGCGAGATTGCGCCACGCGGCGGCCGCCCAGTCCGCCGCCGGCTGGCCCTCGACGATGACGTCCTCGGCGCAGGCGAGCGCGCGGCCGCCCGGCGCGATATCCCGTTCGAACAGGGCGATGCGGGCGCCGGCGGCCGCGGCGGCCCGGGCGGCGGCGAGGCCGGCGAGGCCGGCGCCGACCACGGCGACGTCAACATGGAGGTTGACGTGCTCATATCGGTCCGGGTCCCGCGCCGCGAGCGTCGCGGACCCCTGGCCCGCGAGGCGGCGCAGCAGGGGCTCCCAAGCGCGGTTCCAGGCGTCCGGCGCGCCGGGCAGGAACGGGCCCATGAAGGTCTTGTAGTAGAAGCCGGCGCCTATCACACTCGACCATAAGTCGAAAATTCGGCCAAGATCAAAATTGCGTTTCGGCCAGCCGCGCGTCGGCCAGGCTTCCAGGCCGGACGCGAGGACGATTTCGCTCGCCAGGCGGTTCGGCGTCGGCGCGCCGTCGCGGGTCAGGTTCAGGATCGCGTTCGGCTCTTCCAGGCCAAGCGACAGCAGACCGCGCGGCCGCCGCCGCTTGAACGAGCGGCCAAGCACGGCGACGTCATTGGCCAGCAAAGCCGAGGCGAGCGTATCCCCGGCGAAGCCGGAGTAGGACGTTCCGTCGAAGCGGAAGCCGATCGGCCGCGACCGGTCGATGCGCCCGCCCGCGGGCAGCCGGGACGCCGTCATGGCGTCGCCTCCGTCTTGGGAAAGGGCGGTGGCGCGGCGCACATCTCATAGGAGGGGCCGACCTGGTTGGTCGCCGTATCGCGACAGAGATTGAACCAGCGCCCGCAGCCGGCCGTGTGCCGCCAGCGCTCCCGCGTCCAGCCTTTCGGGTTGGTCCGCCGGAAGAGCCGGTCCGCCCAGGCGGCGTCGTCCGCGGCGGGGTCCGGTCGCGCGACATGGGCTTCGCCGCCATAGGCGAATTCCGTTTCGGCGCGCGGGCCGCAATAGGGGCAGGGAATCGTCAGCATCCGTCAGACGCGATAGTAGTCCCGGTACCATTCCAGAAACCGGGCGATGCCGGCATCGAGCGGCGTCGCCGGCGTAACGCCGGTCCAGTCCGCGAGCCGGCCGGCGTCGGCATGGGTGTCAATCGCCTCGCCTGGATGCATGTCCACATATTCGATCTTCGCCTCGATGCCGAGAACGCGCTCGAACGCCCGGACATATGTTGCGAGATCGACCGGGGCCCCCGCCCCGATGTTGAAGATGCGGTAGGGCGCGACGCCGCTCGTCGCCGGCGTCGGCGCATCCGCCCATTCGGGATCGACTTCCGCCGGCCGATCGAACGCCGCCAGGATCCCGGCGACGATATCGTCGATGAACGTAAAGTCCCGCGTCATGCGGCCGTGATTGTGCAGTTGGATCGCCTCGCCGGCCAGCAGGCGCTCGGCGAAGCGGAAGAAGCTCATATCCGGGCGGCCCCACGGTCCGTAGACGGTGAAGAAGCGCAATCCCGTGGACGGCATCTTGTGGATGTGGGCGAGCGCGTGCGCCATGGCCTCGTTCGCCTTCTTCGTCGCGGCATAGAGGCTGAGCGGATGATCGGCCGAATCGGTTTCCCGAAACGGGCGGCTCGGATTGGCGCCGTAGACGGAGCTGGTCGAGGCGAAGAGGAAATGCGGCGCGCCGGCGGCGATCGCCAGTTCGGCGATATTGTAGAAGCCGGCGAGGTTGGCCGGAATGAATTCCTCGGGATGCTCGTAGCTGTGGCGCACGCCGGCCTGAGCGGCCAGATGGATCACCCCGCCCGCCGCCGCTTCGGGCGCCGGCAAGGCGGCGGCGTCTGCGATATCGGCGCGCAGGAACGTGAAGTCCGGCTCCCGCTCCAGGATGTCCAGGCGAGCGCGCTTCAATGCGGGATCGTAATAGGCGTTCAGGCTGTCGACGCCATACACGGCCTCGCCCCGCGCCAGCAAAGCCTTGGCGACATGGAAACCGATAAAACCGGCGGCGCCGGTGACGAGGATAGAGGACGGCGCGGACGTCGGCCTGATCCTTCTAGTTCATGCGGAACCGCAGGTTAGTCGGCGCTGACCTGAACCGCGGCCACGTTCTCATAGGAAAGCGCGAGCACGCCTTCGTCGGCGCCGTCCAGGTTGAACTTATGCGAACCCTGGGCGCCCTGCCGCAGGAACACCATGTAGCGATTGAAAATGCGCATCGCGGCTTCGTGGCTGGTTTCGATCTCCATCGATCCGCCGCCGTTCTTGAGCGCGATTTTAAGCTTGGCCATCTGGCGTTTTCCCGTCGTCGTTTCGCGCGGCCTACTGGTCGAATCGATGCGCGACCTTAACCCAATCGGCCAGGAAGTTCAGCAATCGCATCGTCGATCAACGCGCTGGACTGATCGGCGCTCAGCTCTTCGGCGATGACCTGCCTCGCCGCCGCCATCGCGATGGTGGCCGCCTCGACGCGAACGGCGCGCACGGCCTCCGCCTCGGCCTGGGCGATCTTCGATTCGGCCTGTTCCTTGCGGCGCTCCGCGACGGCTTCGAACGCCGCGATGGCGTTGGCCTGATGCCGCTCCGCCTCTTCGCTGGCCTGATCGATAATGGCCTTGGCCTCTTCGGCGGCGTTCTCGGCGCGCTTGCTGTTTTCCGCGAAGAGATGCTCGGCCTCTTCGCGCAGCCGCGCAGCTTCGTCGATCTCCGCGCGGATCTGGGCGATCTTCTTGTCGAGACCGCCGAGGATGGCGCCCCGGCCCTTCCACCACACAAGCGCGAGGAAGAGGACGAGCGCCAGGGCGACGATGTAAGTTTCCATGAAGCCTGCTCCCGCCGCCTAGTGGCTCGACCGCGACATCGCGGCGTCGACCGCCGCCGCCGTCTTGGCGCCATCGACCGGCGCGCCGACAAGGCGTTCGGCCACGGCGGAAGCCGCGTCGACCGCGATTTCCCGCACGCTCGACATCGCTTCGACGCGGGCGGCTTCAATGCGCGATTCGGCCGCCGCAGTCTGTTGAATGATTTCCTCGGCAAGCTTCGCCTGACGGGCGTCGAGATCCGCCTGCAGTTTCGCCTGCGCTTCCCGGAGCGTTTCGCGCGCCTGCTCGCGGGCTTCGTTTAACGCCGCCTCGTGGGCCTCCGCCGCGTTCACGGCGTCCTGCTGCAGCTTGGCCGCCCGATCCAGGTCGCCCTGAATGCGCTGGGCGCGCGCTTCCAGCGTCGCTTCGACGCGCGGAATCGCTTTCTTCGCCATGAACCAGTAGAGCACGGCGAAAACGACGACCAACCAGAAGATCTGGCTGACGAACCAGGTTGGATCAAACTGCGGCATAAGAGACCCCCGCCTTCAACGGAAAACGGGCGCGGGCGCGCCCGAGAAATACGCCGCGCCGCGCCGGCCCAAGGGGACCGGCCGGCGATGGCGCCCGTTCGATCAGGCGAACAGCGCGATCAGCGCCACGATGAGGGCGAACAGCGCGATAGCTTCCGTAACGGCGAAGCCGATCCAGATGTTCGCGCCGATTTCGGCCTTGGAGGCCGGGTTCCGCGCCAGCGCGGAGATGTAGCTCGACCAAACATTGCCGACGCCAATGCCCGCGCCGATCATGCCGATGGCGGCCAGACCCGCGCCAATGAGCTTCGCAGCTTCCGCTTCCATGATGTCTACTCCTTAAGTGTCCGGATTGTGGTGTTCGGATGGGTTCAGAGAAAAGGGTTAGTGCAGGTGCAAGGCGTCGTGCAGGTAGATGCACGTCAGAATGGTGAAGACGTAGGCTTGCAACGCCCCCACCAGGAATTCCAGCGCCGTGATGCCGATCAGAAGAACCAGCGGCGCGATGCCGCCGACGACGCCCAGCATGATGGCGAAGCTGGCGATGACCTTCAGCAGGGTGTGGCCCACCATCATGTTCGCGAACAGACGAACCGAAAGGCTGATCGGCCGCGACAGATAGGAGATCACCTCGATCGGGATCAGGATCGGCGCGGTCGCGATCGGCGCGCCATGGGGGAAGAACAGGGAGAAAAACTTGGTCCCATGCTTCGCCAGGCCGATGAAGGTGATGGCGATGAAGATCGTCGCCGCCAGGGCGAACGTCACCGCGATGTGGCTGGTGAATGTGAACGATCCCGGCACCATGCCCAAAAGATTGCCGCAGAGCAGGAACATGAACAGCGTGAAGATGAAGGGGAAATATTTCCGCCCGTCATCGCCGACATTGTCGCGCACCATGTCCGCCACGGTCGTGTAGAGCGATTCGGAGATGAGCTGCATGCGGCCGGGCACCAGCGCGCCGGAGCCGATGCCGCGCCAGACCAGCAGCAGGGCCACGACGGCCGCGATGATCATCCAGACCGCGGAATTCGTGATCGAGACGTCGTAGCCGCCGACGGTGATGTCCAGAATCGAATGGATTTCGAACTGGTGGAGCGGATCGAGACCGCCGCCGCCATGGCCTTCCGCCGCGCCGTGCGCGCCGGCGCCGTGTCCGTCTGTCTGTGCCGCCACTGGCCCCTCGCTACCCTTCGCCCACATCCTCGGCCCGTTCGCCCGCGGCGGCGGCGCGCTGTCGCGCCTCTCTCGCCTCAAGCTCACGCGCCGTTCTAAGCACGTTTGCGAACGACGCGCCGGCTCCCAGAAGAAAACCGACAATCAGCAGCCAGGGCTGGGTTCCCAATTGCGCGTCCAGAAACAACCCGCCACCGACGCCGACCGCCAAACCGGCGACCATTTCGATGGCGATCCGGAGCCCAACGGCCATACCGCTCGCCGCCCGACCGCGACCTGTTCCGCCGCCCGTCGTTCGAACCGCCCGCCGCGCCCGCGCCGCCTCCACCCGCTTTCCCAAGTCCCGCGCGCGGTCATCGACCATGGCTCGGGGCCTCGCTGTTGCATCGATTCCCAAAAGAATCGGGCATGAAAACGGACATGCAGGCCGCGACCAGCGGCAAGCGGGCGGACATTAGGCGCCGGGTCGGACCAGTGTCAAGCGCCTGCGCCCCTTGGCGGCCGCCGCCTTGGAGCGTTTGTTTGTCGCATGTGGAGCGCAAGGGCTCAGCCGGCCTCTCGCATCGCCTGAGCGGCGTCGAAATCCACGGAAACAAGCTGGGAAACGCCCTGGTCCGGCATGGTCACGCCATAGAGGCGATGCATGCGCGCCATCGTCATGCGGTGATGGGTGACGACGAGGAATCGGGTCCGCCCCTCGGCCGCGATTTCTTCCAAGAGCGCGCAGACCCGATCGACGTTCGAATCGTCCAGCGGCGCGTCCACTTCGTCCAGCACGCAAATCGGGCTTGGATTGGCGCGGAAGGCGGCGAAAACCAGCGCCATCGCCGTCAACGCCCGCTCGCCGCCGGATAGAAGCGACAGGGTCTGAAGGGACTTGCCGGGCGGGCTCGCCATGATCTCCAGCCCCGCTTCCAAGGGATCGTCGGAGCCGGTCAGCGCCAGCCGCGCCCGGCCGCCGCCGAACAGCGTCTGGAAAATCTTCCCGAACTCCCGGTCGATCTTGTCGAAGGCCGCGCGCAGGCGCATCCGGGCCTCCCCCGCCAGGTCGGCTACGCCGCGCCGCAGCTTGGCGATGGCGGCCTCGAGGTCGGCGCGCTCGGTGCGAATCGTTTCGGACTGGGTTTCCAGCTCCTCGATCTCCGCCTCGGCGCGCAGATTGACCGCGCCCATCGTCTCCCGCTCCCGGCGCAACCGTTCGACCCGACGGTCCAGCGGCTCCAGATCGTCCCCGATCGTATCGGGATCGACGCCGGCGATTTCGGCGAGATCCGCCGGCGCCGCATCCAGGCGCTCGGCCAGCCGTTCGACCAGCATGCCGACGGCGCCCCGCGCCTCGGCGGCGAGGGCCTGGGCGCCCACCCGGGCTTCGCGGGCGGCTCCGGCGGCGCTTTCCGCCGTCCGCGCCTCTGCGGCGCGGGCGGTCGCTTCCGATTCGGCCCGCGCCAGGGCGTCGGCGAGCGTGCGCCGCTGCGCCTCGGCGACTTCCAGCGCATCGAGCAATTCCGCCCGGCCGGTTTCCTCGCCCGCATCGCCGGCGTCCGCGGCGGCGATGGCGTCCTCGGCCGCCTTGGACCGTTCGGCCAGGGCTTCGATCGCCTCGGCGGCGGCGCCGGCCTGGGCGCGCCACTGGGTCTGTTCCTGTTCGACCGCCCGGCGACGGCCGGCGTTCGCCGCCTTCGCGGCCTCCAGGCGCTGGCGTTCGCCCCGGGCCTCGGCGAGCGCGAACTGCGCGGCGCCGGCGTCCGCCCGAAGCGCTTCCGCCTCCGCCTTGGCGGCGCCGGCGTCCGCGGCGCCCGCCAGCGCGGTCGCCGCTTCTTCGAAGGCCTTGCGGGCCTCCGCCGCCTGGGCTTCGGCCAGGGTCGACGCTTCCGTCTTCGCGGCGATGCCGGCGGCGTGGGCCGCCTCCGCCCGTTCGGCCTTCCCGGCGGCCGCTGTCTCCGATTCGAGCGCCCGGCGCGCTTCGCCGACGGCCGCGCGGGCGGCCTGTTCGGCCGCTGCGGCGGCCTGGGCGCGCGCCTTGGCGCCGGCGGCGGCCTCTGCCGCCGCGGCCATGGCCGCGCGCGCTTCGCCGAGCGACCCTTCCAGCGCTTCGAGGCGGTTCTGCATGGCGAGCCGGCGCGCGGCGGCGGTTTCGGCGCCGGCGCGACGGCGGAACCCGTCCCACCGCCACAGATCGCCCGCGCGGGAAACCAGCCGCTGGCCCATGGCGAGGTCATCGCTCAGCGCTTCGCCGGCGGCCGCGTCCTCGACGACGCCGATCTCCGAAAGGCGGGCCGCGAGTTCGTCTGGCGCTGTCACGAAATCGGAAAGCGGGCGCGCGCCGTCCGGCAGGGTCGATCCGGTCCAGCCGCCGAAACGGCCGGACCAGAAGGCGGGCGCCGAGGAATCGAGCGCCGCTTCCAAATCGTCGCCGAGCGCGGCGGCGAGCGCGGTCTCGTAGCCATCGACGGCGCGGACATAGTCCAGGGCCGGCGGCGCGTCGGCGCCGTCGGGCCGGGCCAGCAGGCCGGCGAGCGTCTTCGCTTCGGCCGCGAGCGCGGCTTCCGCCTGCCGGGCGCTCGCATCGGCGCCGCTCAGGCCGTCCGCCTCCGCCCGAGCCGCCTCCGCGGCGGTCCGCGCGGCTTCCGCTTCGGCCTGCCGCGTCTCCAGGAGCGCGCGGGCTGCTTCCGCCGCCGCGGCGGCGGCGGCCTTGAGGCCGGGATCGGGCGCGGCGGCGGACGCTTCGGCCAAGGCGCGGGCCGCCGCAGCGGCGGCGGCGTCCGCCCGCCCGGAGCGCGCTTCCGCATCCGCCCGACGCTGGGCGGCGGCGCGGCCGGCGGCCTCGATCTCGGCCGCCCGGTCGGCGGCGGCGTTCGCGGCGGCGAGCCGTTCGGCCGCCGCAGCCGCCAATTGTTCGATGCGGCCGTCCAACGCCGCCGGATCGTCGAGCTGCTGCGCCGCGGACGCCAGTTCCGCCGCTTCCGCCGCGAGCCGCTCCAGCGCCTCCGCGGCGGCTGCCTGACGGTCCGCCTCCCGCGCCCGGTCGCGGCCCACGTCCTCGAGCCGCTGCTGCGCCGCCGCCTTCGCGTCCGCGCGCCGGCGGCGTTCGGATTCGATCCGCTCCAACTCGATGCGGAGGCGCTGCTGGCGCGCCGCCGCCTCGGATTCTTCCCGGCGCCGGGCCGGCAGCGCCGTCGTCGCCTCCGTCGCAAGCCGTTCGGCGGCGGCCGCCGCCGTCGCCGCTTCGGCCACCCGCGCTTCCGCCGCGCGCGCATCCTCGGCCGTCTTGGCGGCCTTCGCCTCGGCGAGCCGCAGGCGGGCGATGAAGGCGCAGGCCTCCGCCGCGCGAATAAGGTCGGTCAATTTGCGGAAACGGGACGCCTGACGCGCCTGCTTGCGCAGGCCCGAGAGCTGGTTGTCGAACCCCAGCAGCACGTCGTCCAGCCGTTCCAGGTTGGCTTCGGCCGCGTTCAGGCGGAGCGTCGCCTCGTGCCGGCGCGCGCGCAGGCCGGCGACGCCCGCCGCTTCTTCCAGAATGGCGCGGCGCTGCTCGGGCTTCGCCACGACGAACGCGCCAATCTGGCCTTGGCTGACGATCGCCGCCGAGCGGGCGCCGGACGCGAGGTCGGCGAACAGGGTCTGCACGTCCCGGGCGCGGGCCTCGCGGCCGTTGACCCGATAGTTGGAGCCGCCGCCGCGCTCGATCCGACGGGCGATCTCCAGGTCGGACTGGCCGACCCAGGGCGTCGGGAAGCGGCCGTCGGGGTCGGTCAGGCTGATGGCGACTTCGGCGTTGTTGCGCGCCGGCCGTCCGGCGGCGCCGGCGAAGATCACGTCTTCCATGCCGCCGCCGCGCAACTGCTTGGCGGACGTCTCGCCCATGGCCCAGCGGAGCGCCTCGACGACGTTGGACTTGCCGCAGCCGTTCGGGCCGACGATGCCCGTCAGGCCCGGCGGGATCGCGATCTCCACCGGATCGACGAAGGACTTGAAGCCCGCGACCCGCAACCGGACGATGTCCGCCATCCTGGCGACGCCTCCTTAAATGCCGCGCCGTTTAGTCGGCGGCGGCCTCGATCACCTCGATCATGTCCTCGGCGGTGAGGCCGCCGCGATAGAGCTGATCCCCAATGATGAAGCTTGGCGTCGATCGGACGCCGTGTTTCGTGTCGCCTTCCTGGAGTTCGGCGATGATGCGGTCGAGCATGCCGCGATCCTCCATGCAGGCCATGCCGGCGTCCTCGCTGAGGCCGGCGAGCTTGCCGATCTTGGCCAGCGCCTGCAGCGGCTCGGGCGAGCGCGCCCACACGCCCTGGGATTCGAACAGCAGGTCGAGAATCGCCAGCCGCCTGTCCGGACCGCCGCAGCGGGCGAGGGCCGAAGCGCGGAGCGCCAGGCCGTCGAGCGGGAAGTCGCGGAAAATCAGCCGCGCCTTCCCTTCCGCGATCGGGCCGTCCTTGAGCGCGGGCAGCACGGTCTGATGGAAATTCGCGCAGTGGGGGCAGGTGAGCGACGCGTATTCGACGATGGTGACCGGAGCGTCGGCGTTTCCGTAGAAAACGTCGTCGTCCCGCACCTCGACCGGGGTCACCGTCTCGCTTTCCGGCGCCGCCATGGCCGGCGCGGCCACGATGGCGGCCGCAAGCGCGCCGGCTCCGAGCATCGACTTCAAGATATTCCGCATAAAAGCCCTCACATGCCTAGATGTTGTATTTTACCGGCGACCGGGCGGCCCCCGCAAGCCTGGAACCACACCAGACACGGGGACAATTTGGCTAATTTGAGGCGTTTTCCAGCCTTGGGCCGCGCACAATTCCGTCAGGAGGCGGCGCGGCGGGCGGCGGGCGCGCCGAGCGCGGGCGCGACGAAAAGCGCGCTAAGCGATTCGGCGAAGCGAATCAGCGCGTCGAAATCAAAGAGCGCGAGCCCGACGCCGGCCTCCGCCGTCTCTGCCGCCGGGTCCGCGAAAATCGGCTCCGCGAGCGGCAGATACAAGCGGGCGCCGTCGTCGACGATGGCGAGATTGAAGGCGGGCGCGCCGATGTCGCGGCCGAGCTCGGCCAGGCGCGCGAGGTTGGGGGAGGCCGTCAGCCGGGCGGCGACGTTCGGCGCGTCGGCATAGGCCTCCAGGTCGGCCGCGCTTTCCGGCAGCGTCGTCGCCATGGCGGCCATGCCGGCGCGGGAGACGCCGTCGATCCGCCGGTCCAGCAGCGCCGCGAGCCCGCCATACCGCCCCGGAAAGGCGAGCTGGAAAATCGCCGCCGGCGCGCCGTCGACGACGCCTTCGACGAAATCCAGCCTGACGCCCCGGGCCGGCCCGGACGCCACCACGCCGGCGACCCGCGCCGTCGCCTCGAAGGCCGACGCCGCCGCGGGCGACGGCGCGGCCGCGACCAGCGTCGAGAGTTCGTCCGCGCCCGGCGGCGGCGGCAGGTCCAGGCCGAAGAAGCGGGCGACGCGCCGGCGGACGGCCCGCCAGTCGGCCGCGCTGAGCACAGGCTCGGGCTCGTTCGACGGCAGCGTCGCCACCGCCAGCACGAGCCCCGGCAGCAGAATGACGAAGCTGGCGATGGCCCAGGGCCGGAAACCCGCCGTCTCCGCCGGCCAGAACAACAGCGCCGCCACGGCGGAGAAGGCGTAGATCGCGCCGAGCGCGACCAGCGCCGCCAGCGGCCAGATCCGCCCGGACTGCGCGGCGAGCGCCGGCGCGGCCGGAACGACCTCTCGCGCGAAATATGCGTCGAAGCCGCGAAAGCGCGGCGACAGCGCATCATAAGAAAGGGTCCGCTCAGCCATGCCCCTACCCGTATCCAGCCCTTCCTGGGCGTGGCCAATATGACGATCGGGCGAAGCTAACGGGCGGTCAAACCGCAGTCCATGGCGCCGGGCCGAAGGTTATCCACAAGATGTAGGGACGGCGCGGCCCGTCTCAGGGCCACTTCGCCTCCGGCGGCAGGGACATGAGGATGGCTTCGGTATTGCCGCCGGTCATGAGGCCGAACTTGGTGCCGCGGTCGTGGATGAGGTTGAACTCCACATAGCGGCCCCGGCGCACGAGCTGATGCTCCCGCTCCGCCTCCGTCCACGGCCGCGCCATGTGGCGGCGGACGATGCGGGGATAGACGTCGAGAAAGGCCTCGCCGACGTCGCGGGTGAAGGCGAAGTCGGCCGCCCAGTCGCCTTCCAGATTGTCGTAGAAGATGCCGCCGAGCCCGCGCGGCTCGTTCCGGTGCGGCAGGAAGAAATATTCGTCGCACCACGCCTTGTAGCGGGGATAGCAGTCTGGGTCGGCCTTGTCGCAGGCGGCCTTCAGGGCCGCGTGAAATTCGGCCGCGTCCTCGGCGTGCCGCTCGGGGAACATGGGCGTCAGGTCCGCGCCGCCGCCGAACCAGGCGCGGCCGGTGACGATATGGCGCGTGTTCATATGGACCGCCGGCACATGGGGGTTCCGCATATGGGCGACCAGGGAGACGCCGCTCGCCCAGAAGCCGGCGTCGCCGTCCGTGCCCGGTATCTGGCCCCGGAACGCCTCGGAGAAGCGGCCGTGGACGGTCGAGACATTCACGCCGACCTTTTCGAACACCCGCCCGCGCATGACGGACATGACGCCGCCGCCGCCGGGCCCCGAATCGGGATCCCCGTTGACCGCCGGACGGCTCCAGGCGGTGCGCTCGAAGCGGCCGGGCGGCGCGTCGCCGTGCGGCCCGCCCGACAGTTCGTCCTCGATTCGCTCGAATTCCGCGCAGATGCGATCGCGCAGCGCCTCGAACCAGGCCGAGGCGCTGGCCTTCCGCGATTCGGCGTCCTGGGCGGCTGCGGCGTCGGTCATGGGAGCGTCTCCGTTGCTTCGGGCAGGCCGTCGGTTTGCCGCAAAGCTTCGCCCAAGGCCAGAGCCGCGGCGAGCGCGAGATTGAGCGAGCGCACGCCCGACCGCATCGGCAACCGGAGGCGGACATCGGCCGCGGCATGGACCTCGGCCGGCGCGCCCGCCGATTCGGATCCCAGCATCAGCACGTCGTCGGCGCGAAAGTCGAAGTCGTAGAGGGACGTCTCGCCTTGGGTCGTCAGCAGCGCCAGACGCCCGGTCCGCGCGGCTTCGAAGGCGGACCAGCCCGAATGCCGCTCGAGGGTCGCGAGGTCCACGTAGTCCATGCCCGCCCGCTTCAGGCGCCGGTCCGAAAGCACGAAGCCGAGCGGCCCGACCAGGTCCACCGCGACGCCGAGACAAGCCCCCAGGCGGAGCACTGCGCCGACATTTTGTGGAATCTCCGGTTGGATCAAAGCAATCCGCATGAAATAAACCCTGGCGCCGTCCGCAATCACGGCGCAGCAATGCGCCGCATTTCCCAGGGGCGCAATCGCGCGTCATAATGACGCTTGGATGGGAAGCCGCTTGGGGAATGGGAGCGGCTTGGGCTAAGTCATTTGCGGGGAAGTTCCGCACAAGTAGGGGTTTTGCGCGCATGTCGGACACGGCAGAAGCCGCCGCCGAGACACACGCCGGGGACGGCGAGATGGACGAAGGGCGGCGCGATTTCCTTTATATGGCGACCGGCGCGATGGGCGCCGTCGGCGTCGCCGCCGCGGTGTGGCCGTTCATCGATACGATGAACCCGGCCGCCGACACGCTGGCGCTGTCGTCGACCGAAGTCGATCTGTCGTCGATCGAGGTCGGCCAGTCGATCACGGTCGTCTGGCGCGGCAAGCCGACGTTCATCCGTCGTCGCACCGAGGAAGAGATTGCCGAAGCCCAGAACGTGGCGATGGGCGATCTCCGCGACCCAGAGTCGGACGCGGACCGGGTGAAGGAAGGCGAGGACCAATGGCTGGTGCTCGTCGGCGTCTGCACCCATCTTGGCTGCATTCCGCTCGGCCAGAAGGCCGGCGACGCCAAGGGCGAATACGGCGGGTGGTTCTGCCCCTGTCACGGCTCCCACTACGACACCTCTGGGCGAATTCGCAAAGGCCCGGCGCCGGCCAATCTGCCGGTGCCGCCTTACGAGTTCCTGTCCGAATCCCGCATTAAGATCGGCTGAGGTCTGCGCAGATGAGCACCCCCGAGTTCCAAAACCCGATCGTCAGGTGGATCGAGTATCGCCTGCCGGTCTTCTCCATGATGCACCACGAGCTGCACGAGTACCCCACGCCGAAGAACCTGAACTATTTCTGGAACTTCGGCAGCCTCGCGGGCTTCGTCCTCGTCGTCATGATCGTGAGCGGCATCGTCCTGGCGATGAACTACACCGCCCATGTCGATTACGCCTTCGCCTCCGTCGAGCGCATCATGCGCGACGTGAACTTCGGCTGGCTGGTGCGCTACATCCACATGAACGGCGCGTCGTTCTTCTTCATCGTGGTCTACATCCACATTTTCCGCGGGCTCTATTACGGCTCCTACAAGGCGCCGCGCGAGCTGCTGTGGATCCTGGGCGTGCTGATCCTGCTGGCCATGATGGCGACCGCGTTCATGGGCTACGTGCTGCCCTGGGGCCAGATGAGCTTCTGGGGCGCGACGGTCATCACGAACCTGTTCTCCGCCATTCCGATCGTCGGCGAGAGCATCGTGACCTGGCTGTGGGGCGGCTTCACGGTCGACAATCCCACGCTGAACCGCTTCTTCTCGCTGCACTATCTGCTGCCGTTCGTGATCGCCGGCCTGGTGATCCTGCATCTGGCGGCCCTGCATCAGCACGGCTCGAACAATCCGCTCGGCATCGACATCAAGGACAAGGGCGACACCATCCCCTTCCATCCCTACTACACGATCAAGGATCTGTTCGGGATGGGCGTGTTCCTGGCGATCTTCGTCGCCGTCGTCTGCTTCGCGCCGAACTATATGGGCCACCCGGACAACTATACCGAAGCGAACCCGCTGGTGACGCCGCCGCACATCGTGCCGGAATGGTACTTCCTGCCGTTCTACGCGATCCTGCGCGCCGTGCCGGACAAGCTTGGCGGCGTCATCGCCATGTTCGGCGCCATCGCGGTGCTGTTCGTCCTGCCCTGGCTGGACCGCTCCCCGATCCGCTCGGCCAAGTTCCGCCCGGTCTACTTCGTACTGTTCTGGGTCCTGGTGGCGGACTGCATCCTGCTCGGCTTCTGCGGCGCCAACCCGCCGGAAGGCAACTGGGTTTGGATTTCGCAGCTCGCGACCCTGTACTACTTCGTGCACTTCCTGGTGCTGCTGCCGGTGCTGGGCCTCTATGAGAGGCCGATAGACCTGCCGCTCAGCATATCGAGTCCGAAGGCGTCAGCCTCCGAACCGCAGTCTGCTTAGGAGCCAGGTCGATGCGTTTCACTAAAAGCCTCGTTCCGGCCGCTTTGGCCGTCGCCTCGCTCTTCGTCGGCGCCGCGCCGGCCCTGGCCGCCGGCGGCGGCGAGGAAACCGCCTGCACGCCCAAGCACATGGAGCATGTGGACCGGCACTGGTCCTTCCAGGGCGTGTTCGGCCATTTCGATCACGACTCGGCCCTGCGCGGGTTCGAGGTCTATCGGAATGTCTGCGCCGGCTGCCATTCGCTCAATCTGTTCGCCTTCCGCAATCTGGCCGCGCTCGGCGCGACCGAGGACGAGATCAAGGGCGTCGCGGCGACCTACGAGGTTCCGGGCGAACCCGACGACGCGGGCGACATCAATCCCCGCCCGGCCCTCCCGTCCGACCGCTTCCCCGCCCCCTTCGCCAATGAGAAGGCGGCCGCCGCCTCCAACGGCGGCGCGGTGCCGCCGGATCTCAGCCTGATCACCAAGGCCCGCGAGGGCTTCGAGAATCATGTCGGCGACATCCTGACCGGCTATAGCGATCCGCCGGCCGGCTGCGAGATCCCCGAGGGCAAGTATTACAACGCCCACTTCCCCGGCTACGCGATCGGCATGGCGCCGCCGCTTTCCGAGGGCCTGGTGGAGTACAACGACGGCACGCCCGCAACGGTCGAGCAGATGGTTCAGGACATCACCCAGTTCCTGACGTTCGTCGGCGAGCCGAAGCTGGAAGAACGCAAGCAGCTCGGCGTGAAGGTCGTCATCTTCCTGGTGATCCTGACGGTGCTGCTCTACCTGGTTAAGCGCCAGGTCTGGCGTAAGGTTCACTGATCGACGTTCCGCGCTCGGCGGATTGACGCCGACGCCATAACCGCGTTTGAAGGAGGCCGCGCCCGCCATTCGGGCGCGGCCTCTTTTCTTGTTCGACCCGCCTGGATTGGAGCCCCGCCATGAGCCAAGCCCCGAATTCGCCCGGCGCGCCCCCGGTCATCGGCGTTCTGGGCGGCAGCGGCATCTACGATATCGACGGGCTGGAGGATCGGCGCTGGCGCCGGGTCTGGTCGCCCTTCGGCGCCCCTTCGGACGAGATCATGGAAGGCGTGCTCGACGGGCAGAAGGTGCTCTTCCTGCCGCGCCACGGACGCGGCCACCGCCTGCCGCCGAGCGCCCTGAACTATCGCGCCAATATCGACGCCCTGAAGCGCGCGGGCGCGACGGAGATCCTGTCGCTCTCCGCCGTCGGCTCCCTGAAGGAGGAGCTGCCGCCGGGGCGCTTCGTCATCGTCGATCAGTTCATCGACCGCACGTTCGCGCGCGAGAAAAGCTTCTTCGGCCCAGGCTGCGTCGCCCATGTGGCGCTTGGCGATCCCGTTTGCCCGCGCCTTGGCGACGCGCTGGAGCAGGCGGCGGCCGCCGCCGGGGTGGAAGCGACGCGCGGCGGCGTCTACCTGGCGATGGAGGGCCCCCAGTTTTCGACCCGCGCCGAATCGGAGCTCTACCGAAGCTGGGGCGCCAGCGTGATCGGCATGACGAACATGCCCGAAGCCAAGCTCGCCCGGGAAGCGGAGCTCTGCTACGCGACCGTCGCCATGGTGACGGACTATGACTGCTGGCACGATGGCCATGACGACGTGACAGTGGAGGCCGTCATCAAGGTGCTGATGGAGAACGCCGAGAAGGCGCGGGAGCTTGTGCGCCAGGTGGTTCCGCTGTTGAGCGGCCGGAAAGAGAGCTGCCATGCGGGCTGCCACACGGCGCTCGACTCCGCGATCGTGACCGCGGCCGAGGCGCGCGATCCGGCGCTGGTCGCCAAGCTCGACGTCGTGGCGGGCCGCGTGCTCTCGTGAAAATCGACGGCAAGCCCTACCGGTCGATCTGGCGGGCGGACGGCGCGGTCCGCATTATCGACCAGACCCTGCTGCCGCACCGCCTGGAGGTGATCGACCTGCCGGATCTGACGGCGGCCGCTCACGCCATCCGGCATATGCAGGTGCGCGGCGCGCCGCTGATCGGCGCCACGGCGGCCTACGGCCTGGCGCTGGGACTGACGGCCGATGCAAGCGATGGCGGCCTCGCCGCCGCGCGCGCGCGCCTCGCCGAGACGCGGCCGACCGCGATCAATCTGCGATGGGCGCTCGACCGGGCGGCGGGCGCCGTCTCGCGCCTGCCCGCCGACGCGCGGGCCGCCGCCGCTTTCGCGGAGGCCGACCGCATCGCGGACGAAGACGTCGAGATCAACGCCGCCATCGGCCGGCATGGGTTCGAAATCATCCGCGCCCATGCCGCCGGGAAGCCGGATGGCGCGCCCGTCAACATCCTGACCCATTGCAATGCCGGGTGGATCGCGACGGTCGACTGGGGCACGGCGCTGGCGCCGATCTACATGGCGCACGACGCCGGCCTGAACGTGCATGTCTGGGTCGACGAGACGCGCCCGCGCAACCAGGGCGCGGCGCTGACGGCCTGGGAGCTCGGCGCCCATGGCGTGCCGCACCACCTGATCGTCGACAACGCCGGCGGCCACCTGATGCAGCACGGCCTGGTGGACCTGTGCATCGTCGGGACGGACCGCGTCACCGCGACCGGAGACGTCTGCAACAAGATCGGCACCTATCTGAAGGCGCTCGCCGCCAAGGATAACGGCCTGCCGTTCTATGTGGCGCTGCCGACGCCGACTATCGACTGGACGGTGTCCGACGGCGTGGCCGAAGTGCCGATCGAACAGCGCGGCCAGGAAGAAGTCACCCATGTGACCGGGGTCGACGACGCGGGCGTTCGGCGTTCGGTCCGGATCGCGCCGGCGACGACGCCGGCCAGAAACGATGCCTTCGACGTGACGCCCGCGCGCCTCGTCGACGGCCTCATCACCGAACGGGGCGTCGTTCCCGCAAGCGCGGACGGCCTCGCCACGATCCGTCAGGCCGCCGCCTGAGACCCTCAAACAGGAGCACGGACCTTGCCCGACCTTATTTCAGAGCGCCTGCAGACCCTCGGCCTCGAGCTACCGCCCCTCCCCGCGCCCATCGGCAACTACGCGCCGTTCCGGATCGCCGGCCAGACGCTTTATCTCTCCGGCGTCGGCCCGCGCCGTCATGACGGCGGCATCGAGACCGGCAAGGTCGGCCAGGACGTCGATGTCGAGACCGCTTATGGCCACGCCCGTTTGTGCGGCCTGAACATGATCGCGATCATGGCGGCGGCGACGGACGGCCAGCTCGACCGAATCGCCGGAATCCTGAAGGTGTTCGGCATGGTCAACGCGCCCGCGGATTTTCAGGAGCATCCGCGCGTGATCGACGGATGCACCGATCTGTTCGTGGAAGTTTTCGGGGAAATCGGCAAACCGGCCCGCTCCGCCATCGGCATGGGCAGCCTGCCGCGCGGAATTTCCGTCGAAATCGAAGCGGTCGTTCTACTGAATGCATAAATAATAGGCGCCTGTGACATTTTTTTGACTAAACGCTTCTATTGCGGCCGATTTTGTGATACCTTCTTGGCCATAGCATAAATGCGCGCGGACCGCCGGCTGCGGCCGGACCGGCTTTTTGCGCGCCGCATTCCGGAACTGTGGGGATGAACGAATCCGCATGAGCAAGGTAACGAAGCACCGCCCCGGCGACTACGTCGTTTATCCCGCACATGGGGTTGGGCTTATCAAATCCATTCAGAACCAGGAAATCGCCGGCGAAAGCCTGGAGTTTCTCGTCGTCGAGTTCGAGAAGGAAAAGATGACGCTCCGCATCCCGACCACCAAGGTCGAGACGGCGGGCCTGCGCAGCCTCTCCACGAAGAAAGACATGCAGGCGGCGATGAAGACGCTGACCGGCAAGGTGCGCATCCGTCGCGCCATGTGGAGCCGCCGCGCCCAGGAATACGAAGCGAAGATCAATTCCGGCAACCCGGTCTCCATCGCCGAAGTGGTGCGCGACCTGCACCGCAACGCCGACCAGCCGGACCAGTCCTACAGCGAGCGGCAGATTTATCAGTCCGCGCTGGAGCGGCTGTCCCGCGAGCTGGCCGTGGTGGAGCGGATCGACGAAGACGCGGCGGAAGAAAAAGTCGTTTCGCATCTGCGGGCGGACGCGGCTTAAGCGACCCGCCATATCGGCATGACAGTGCAAGGCGGCGTGGGCGACAGGACAGTCCGCGCCGTTTTGCCGTTCAAGGCGCCGAAATCGGTCGACGCCGTCTTGTTTCACAAAGATTTAATGTTGGCCGGGCGGCGTCGCACAGGCGATTATTCACAGGCTTCGGCGGCGTTCAGAACATGGCTTTCTCAATATAAACTTCTGTTTTCACAGCAATTTATCCGTCCTGCATAAATGCGCGCCATCGGCGGGTTCCGAGCGCCTCCAGCCGTTCACCTTTGCGTAACGCGCCGATAATCGCGCCTTGTGCGCACATGGATGTGATCCACCTATAGATTGGAACCGTACTAATGTGCAGTTTGAGGGTTCGACGGCGCGCGTCGCGCGCCGCTCGGGTCCGCCCGTCGGCGCCGGGTTTGGCGGAGCGCCAGGGGAGCACGACCCATGACCCACATGAGCACCAACAACGGCATGCGCCTCGTTCGGTCCGCGATGAGCGTGCCGCTTCTGACGCGGGAACGGGAAATGGCGCTGGCGCGGTCGTGGCGCGACGATGAAGACGAGGCCGCGCTGCATGAGCTGATCACCGCCTATGGCCGGCTTGTCGCCGGCATGGCGGTGAAATTCCGCAATTACGGCCTGCCCCTGGCCGACCTCATTCAAGAAGGCAATGTGGGCCTGATGCAGGCGGCCAGCCGGTTCGAACCGGACCGCGACATCCGCTTCTCCACCTATGCCTCCTGGTGGGTCCGCTCGGCGATGCAGGACTACATTCTGCGGAACTGGTCCATTGTGCGTACGGGCACCACCTCGTCGCAGAAGTCGCTGTTCTTCAACCTGCGTCGCCTGCGCGCGCGCATCGAAGGGCGCACGGGCGCGGTGCTGGACGAAAAGGGCCGGCAGGACATCGCGGACGAACTGAAAGTGCCGAAGCGCGACGTCGACGGCATGACCGCCCGCCTCGCCGCCTCCGACCAGTCGCTGAACGCGCCCGTGGGCGAGGACGGCGATCTGTCCTGGCAGGACTATCTCGTGGACGAACGCCCGACGCCGGAAGCCGTCGCGATGACGACGAAGGACGGCGAAACCCGCGCCGCCTGGGTGCGGGACGCGCTGGCGGAACTGCCAAAGCGGGAGGCGCGCATCATCCGGGCGCGGCTGCTGGAGGACGAGACCCTGACGCTGGAGGCGCTCGGCGTCGAGCTTGGCGTTTCCAAGGAACGGGTGCGTCAGTTGGAGAAGCGGGCGCTCAACAAGCTGCGGGACCGGTTCCGCAAGACGTTCGGCAACCCCGAAGAACTGCTGACCTGATCCAGCCGCCGCGACGCGGCAAGGCCGGCGCCTAACGGACGGTGATCTCGACCCGGCGGTTCCGCCGCTCGGGAACGCCGTCCGACGTGGCCACGGCCGGCGCGTCCTCGCCCCGCGCGTAGACCAGGAACGCGTCGTCTGGCACGCCCAGCTCCCGGAGCGCCCGGTAGACGGCGTCCGCCCGCCGCTCGCTCAAGCGGATGTTCGATCGGTCGTCCCCCGCCCGGTCGGCGAAGCCCAAAATTTCGACGTCGACTGCGGGCCGCCCGGCGGCGTCCTCGGCGACGGCGGCAAGGGTCGCGCGGTCTTCCCCGCCCAGATCGAAGCGCCCGGATTCGAAGAACACGATGTAGAGGGCCGGCGCTTCCGGCATGTTCGCCATGGTCGGCCCCGCGAACTTGCCGAGCTCCCGCGCCGTCAGCCGCGCGTCCCGCGCGCCGTCGCCTTCATTGGCGAACGCGCCCGCTTCGGCCTGATCAAGCAGGCGTCCGTCGCCATCCTTGCCGCTGAAAGTGATGGCGCCGACGGAGCCGTCCGCGCCCGGCAGCACCAGCCCCCAGTCCGCGTCCAGGCCGGAATTCCGCCGCGTCGCGACGACGCCCGCCTCGAACCGGTCCCGGCACCAGGCGATATCCTCCGGCTGGTGGCCTTCCTCGGCCTCTTCCAGCCAGCATTCGTAGGATGCATGGGCGCGGGCGAGCGCTTGCGGCGCCCGGGCGCGGCCGCCGTCGAACAGCGGCATGAGCCGGGCGCGGGCGTCCTCGAGCGCCGCGCGCTGCTCGGGCGCGATCGCATAGGCGTCGACCGGCAGCGGTTTGATCGTAACGGCGCGCGCGGCCTCTTCCGCCCGCAGCATGAAGCGCTTGGCGTCCATATGGTCGTTTTGGGCGGCTTCCCGGTCCGCCAGCGCTCGGAACTCGGCCTGCAGCGCTTCGCGGTAAGGCTCGGGATAGGGCGGAATCGCGGCTTGCAGCCCGATCTGCTTCCGGCTGGCGCAGCCGGCGACGAGCACGACAAGAAGGGCGATGGCGGCGCTTCGGACATAGGACGTCATGGCGCTACCTTACGCCGCGCACACCGCCCCGCCAACACCGTTCAAGCGGTCACTGGTCCAAAGGCTGGCCCGTAACGGCGATAAAGGTGGTGCCGCGCACGCCCAAAAGCGCCGCCGGCGTGCGGACCTGCATCGCGCCTTCCCGCCGCTTGGTGACGCGGCCGGAGACGAACGCGGCGGCGCCCTGCTCCAGATCGGCGTCGAGCTTGGAGTCCGTATCGGAACGGCCGGGCTCGAAGGCGTAGTCCGCCAGCGCAAGCCTGGAGTTCTGGCCGACGGAGGTGCGGGTGTTGTCCCGGAACGTGACGCCGGCGCCGCTCGCCGGGCCGGTCACGATAACAGCGGACGACCGCAGCCGGTCGCCCACGCGAAGCGGCTCGCGCGCGCCGTCATATTCCACATAGGCGTCGCCGGAAACGCGCTTGACCCGCGCCACCCAATCGTCGCTCTGCGCCGCGGACGCCGCCACGGAGGCGAGGCCGATCAGACCGGCCGCCGCTAAAACCAGAATACGCATGGCGCGTTCTCCCAATGCTGCCTGTTCCACGCGCTCCCCGGCGATATCTTGGGGGTCTGAAGGCGCGGCGCAAGGAATTTCTCGCCGCCGGCGCGCTTGGACTTGGCGCGACGGCCGTGTAGCGATAACACTTCGGGCGTCGCGTCCGCCTCCGTTTCCGGAACGAAACCGTCCATGTCGAGCCTGCCCAAACCCAGTTTTCGCCTGCTCTACGATTGCGTCGTTCAGGCCGAACCGCCGAAGGTGATCGGCGAGACGCCCCAGGGCATGCGCCGGGTGATCGAAATCACCGGCGGCTGGTTCGACGGGCCGAACATGTCCGGCGAAGTTCTGCCGGGCGGCTCCGACTGGCAGCTGATCCGGCCGGACGGCGTGGTGAGCCTGGAATCCCGCTACATGCTGCGCACCGGCGACGGCGCGCTGATCTTCGTCTTCAACCGCGGCATCCGGGTCGCGGACCCGGAGGTGAGCGCGCTGCTCGACAACGGCGAGGACGTCGACCCCGCCCGCTACCGCTTCCGCATGACGCCCAGCTTCGAAACCGGCGCGCCGGCCTATACATGGCTGAACAGCGTCGTCGCCGTGGCGTCCGCCGCGCGCCGGCCGCGACGGGCTGAAGTCGCGGTCTTCGAAGTCCTGTGAACCTGCCCAATCTGCTTACGCTCGCCCGGATCCTCGCGACCCCGGCGATCGCGGCGCTCGCGGCCGTCGGCGAGGACGCGACGGCGATCTGGGCGGCGGCGCTGTTCGCCGCCGCCGCCGCGACGGACTGGCTGGACGGCTTCCTCGCGCGCCGCCTGAACCAGACGTCCGCGTTCGGCGCGATGTTCGACCCCATCGCGGACAAGCTTCAGGTCGGCGTGACGCTGGGAACGCTCTTGTGGCTGGGCGCGCTCGACGGCTGGCATCTGCTCCCGGCGCTGGCGATCCTGGGGCGGGAGCTTTTCGTGTCGGGCCTTAGGGAGGCGATGGCGGCCATGTCTGCGCCGCGCATTCCCTCGTCCTTCGCCGCCAAGGCGAAAACGACGGCGCAGATGGCCGCCCTGGCGCTGCTGCTGCTGGGCGACGCCGCCGGACCGGACTGGCCGCGCGACGCCGGCCTCGGCCTGCTGTGGCTCGCCGCGGCGCTCTCGCTCTGGACGGGTTTCGACTATCTCCGCGCCGCCCTATCTTCCTTGCAAGGGAAGAGTTGAGCGAACGCGATGATCACACTTGGCATCGTCGGCTGGAGCGGCGCCGGCAAGACCACCATGCTGGAAGCGGCCATACGCCTGCTTGTCGCCGAAGGACTTCGGGTCGCGACCATCAAGCATGCGCACAAGCGCTTCGACATGGACCGTCCGGGCAAGGACAGCCATCGCCACAGGGAGGCCGGCGCCCGCCAGGTGCTGGTGACGTCGCCCAATCGCTGGGCGCTCCTGACCGAACATGCGAACGAAGCGCCCCCAAGCCTGGAAGACGCCCTCGCCCGCCTCGACCCCGCCGACGTGGTCCTGGTCGAAGGCTACAAGGGCGCGGAAATCGACAAGATCGAAGTCTGGCGGTCCGCCCATGGCGGGGCGCCGCTCTGGCCGGAAGACCGGCGCATCGTCGCCGTGGCCACGGATTCCGCCGCCGACGCCCTGCCGGCGCCGCTGCAAGGCCGCCCCGTGCTGCCGCTGGGCGATCCGGCGGCCATAGCCGCGTTCATCGGGGGGCGCCTCCGCAACCGGCGAAAGCAGCCCGAGGAGACCCTGCCGTGAAAGTTCTCTATTTCGCCTGGCTCCGTCAGCAGGTGGGCGTCGACCAGGAAACGGTTTCGCCGCCGGCGACTGTTAAGACGGCCGACGACCTGATCGACTGGCTGATCGCCGACAGTCCGAAGCACGCAGCCGCGTTCGAAAACCGCAACTCCGTGCGCATCGCCATCGACCAGGCCTTCGCCGAACCGGAGGACAGCATCGCCGGCGCCGGCGAAGTGGCCTTCTTTCCGCCGGTGACGGGAGGCTGAGGCCATGGCCGTGCGCGTAGAGACGGCGCCGTTCGACGTCGGCGCCGAGACCGCCCGGCTGACGGCCGGCCGCCGGGATGTCGGCGCCGTCGCCAGCTTCATCGGCATCGCGCGGGAGACCAACCCGGACGAAGGCGCCGAGCCCGTCCTCGCCATGACCCTGGAGCATTATCCGGGCATGACGGAACGGCAGTTGGAGGCGGTGGAGGCCGAAGCCAGACAGCGGTGGCCGCTGCTGGACTGCCTGATCGTCCACCGCCATGGCCGGTTCGAGCCGGGGGACCCGATCGTGCTGGTGCTGACGCTTTCCAGCCATCGCCAGGCGGCATTCGACGCGTGCGCCTTTCTAATGGACTATCTGAAGACGCGGGCGCCGTTCTGGAAACAGGAGGAAACCGCATCGGGCAAGCGCTGGGTCAACGCCCGCGCCAGCGACGACGCCGCCGCCGCGCGCTGGGCGGCGGACGCAAAGAGCACGGAATGAAAAAGCCATGACCTCGATCACCCTCGCGCAGGCCCGGGACCTCATCGCCGGCGCGCTGGCGGAAGGCCGCAAGCAGGGCTTCATGCCGCTGACCGTCGCCGTTCTGGACGCCGGCGGCTGCCTCGTCGCGCTGGAGCGGGAAGACGGCTCCGGCATCCTTCGCCCGGACATCGCCATCGGCAAGGCCTGGGGCGCGCTCGGCATGGGCGTGCCAAGCCGCCTGTTGCGCGACCGGCTGGCGGACCGGCCGGCGTTTCAAGGCGCGCTCGCCGTCGCTTCCGGCGGCCGCTTCGTGCCGGTGCCGGGCGGCGTCCTGTTGCTGGGCGCCGACGGCGCGGTGATCGGCGCGGTCGGCGTCAGCGGCGACACGTCGGACAAGGACGAGTTGTGCGCCATCATGGGCGCCCGCGCCGCCGGCGTCGCGACGAACCCGCCGGAGCCGCCGGAAAACTGGGCGGCTTCCAAGCTCTGACAGGCCGAACCCGTGCTGCGTCAAAGCGATCGACACGGATAGGCGAAGGAGCGCGCCCTTTGCGGGCGGATAATGCCTAAGCGCCGCTACTTTCGCTCGATCAACTGATACATGACGCCATGGCCTTCCTTCGGATGCAGGAAGACCTGGCTGCCCGCCTCGATGACGCGAGCGCCGCGGCTTTTCATGTCCGCCGTCGCGGCGGCCAGATCGTCGACGGCGAGCGCGACCAGATGCACGCCTTCGCCGCGTTTCGCGATCGCCGAGCCGATATCGCTGTTGTCGCCAAGCGGCTCCGCCAATTCGATGAAGGTGCCGGACGAGCCCAGGCCCAGGATCGCGCGGCGCAGGCCGATCTCCGGCTGATCCTTCGGCGGCGCCGTCACGGTGAAGCCGAGCCGCTCTGTGTAGTGGGAGATCGCATCATCCAGGTTCTCTACCCGGACGACGACATGGTCGATCCATTTATGCATAACGCGTTTCCCTTCCCCGACCGGCCGCCGTTCGATTGAAACATTCACGGGGCCGGTTCATTTCGCATCTTGCCGCCGCGCGCCGAGACGGGCGCGACGGTGAACGACCTAGCGTAGGCGCCGCATCGGTCGATGGCAAAGGCCCGATAAGCCGGTCCCGCCGCTCCATCGCCGCTTCCCGCGACGCCGTGCACAAAAAAACCCCACGCCGGCGGCCATGCCGGCGTGGGGCTCTTGTTGCTTGCGAACGCCGGGAGCGCCCGCCGCGGCGTCAGCCGTTGCGGATGCGCGCCGCCATGGGGCCGCGCGGCCCCGGACGAACGTCGATCTCCACCGGCTGGTCCGGCTGCAGCTCGACGAGGCCCGCGCGCTCCACGACACGGGCCGGGACGTAGATATCCGGGCCGCCGTCTTCGGGCATCGCGAAGCCGAAGCCGCGCTCCATGTTGTAGAACTTCATGCGGGCCTGCTTGGTTTCGAGCGGCGCGCGCTCCTCGCGGCCGCCGCCGTAGCCGCCCCGGTCGCCGCCGCCATACCCACCGCCGCCGCCGCCGTAGCCGCCCCGGTCGCCGCCGCCATAACCGCCGCCGCCGCCGCCATAGCCGCCCCGGTCGCCGCCGCCGCCGCCATAGCCGCCCCGGTCGCCGCCGCCGTAGCCGCCGCGATCGCCGCCGCCGTAGCCGCCGCGATCGCCGCCGCCATAACCGCCGCCGCCGCCGCCATAGCCGCCGCGATCGCCGCCGCCGCCGCCGCCATAGCCGCCCCGGTCGCCGCCGTAACCGCCGCGATCGCCGAAGCCGCCGCTGCGCGGCCGACGTTCCTGCTCTTCGCCGAGTTCGAGGATTTCCTTAACCGCGGAAACCTGCAAGCCGCGCCGTCCCGGGGACAGGTCGCACTTGATCCGCGATTCCGGGGGGATCGAATCTCGCCCCATGGCCTGCAACGCCGTCACGTGAATGAAGGCGTCTTCGCCTTCCGGCGTCGTAACGAAGCCATAACCCTTGATTGCGTTGAACCATTTCACAGTAACATCGACATCGACGGCCGAAGGTTCCGGATGATCGTCTTCGAAAGCCATTTTCCGCTTACTCTCCAAACTCCGCGCGCATACACGCTGGGCGGTGCGACCCCAAAAGCCGCGTCACTAAAATTGGCGCGCGGCGGGTGCGCGCCAGTCGCCTGGCCGTGGGGCGCCCATACCACACGGCATATTTCGCTTGTCGGCGCTTTCGCAATTCGGCGTATCGCAATTTTGTGTGAGCTGACGCGTCATCTACTGCCGAAATCACCTTGGGCCAGCTATTCGCCAGCGCCCGCATGACCCAGCGACCAGACGGATGGCGAAAACCCAAAAGCGAAACTCCCATAATAATATTAGCGCAATTAGCAATTTCGGCAAGCGATTTCAGCCACATTCAAGAAAACGTAAAGATCGGATTAGCCTCAAAACCTGACTACATTTTGGGCGGCAGAATGGTCGCTTGAAAGGCAGAACGCGCGCACTCCGCCTCGAACCACGCGGCGAGCCGCGGCCGCGTCGGCCGCCAGTCCTCGTCCGGAAAGCGATAAAGGCCGTAGTCCAGCGCGACGGCCAGGCCGATATGGGCGATTTGCCGCGCATCGGGATCGGGCGCATTCGCCTCCAGCCAGTCGTAGACCCGCTCCTGCCGCGCGCCTTCATAGGCGATGAAGGCGGGCGAGCGCTCGGACTCGGGACGGCGGAACTCGCGGGTGCGCCACGCCAGGGATTCCAGCAGGCTCTCGGCGAGCGCCCAGTCCTGCGATAGGGCGAGGCGTCCCGGCCAGTCCGCCCCATGCAGGACAGGCGGGCCGGCCAGCCGGTCCAAGAACTCGCAGATCACGGTCGAGTCCACGAGCATCAGGCCTTCGGGGCCGGTCAGCGTCGGGACCTTGCCGAGCGGGCTCACGTCCAGCACCTCGTTGGCGTCCGTGCGGACGCGCGCGTCGAACTCCTCCACCTGCCCTTCGAGGCCGCGCTCGCGCGCGACGATCCGCGCCTTGCGGGCGAAGGGGGACGTCTGGGTGATATACAGGCGATAGGGCTTGGCGGGCGGGCTGGTCATCGCTCCCTCCGATTGGTTGCAGAACCGGCGTTTGGCCGCTTGTCGCAGCCGCGTTGGGCGCCTATCCTTCGCGCAGGAAACCTGACCGACAGTCTCGAACGCAAAGGATGCAGCTCCCATGGAAATGACGTTTTCCGCTGAAGACGAAGCCTTCCGCGAAGAGGTCCGTGCATTCCTCGACGCGAAACTGCCGAAGGACGTGGCCGAGAAAGTGCATAACGGCTACCACGTTTCGCGGCCAGAGATCATGGCCTGGCACAAGGCCCTGCACGAACAGGGCTGGATCACGCCCAACTGGCCGACCGAATGGGGCGGCCCCGGCTGGACCACGAACCAGAAATATATCTACGACGAAGAATCGTCGCTCGCCGGCGCGCCGAGGCCGATCATGTTCGGCATCACCATGTGCGGCCCGGTGCTGATGGGCTTCGGCACCGACGAGCAGAAGAACTTCTTCCTGCCGAAGATCGCCTCCGGCGAGATCATCTTCTGCCAGGGCTATTCGGAGCCGGGCTCCGGCTCGGACCTGGCCAGCCTGAAGATGAAGGCGGAGCGGGACGGCGACGATTTCGTGCTGAACGGCCAGAAGATCTGGACGACCTCCGCCCACATGGCCGACTGGATTTTCTGCCTGGTGCGCACCGACAACACCGGCAAGCGGCAGGAAGGCATTACCTTCATCCTGGTCGACATGGCGACGCCGGGCGTCACCGTGAAGCCGCTGATCACCATCGAAGGCGGCCACGAGGTGAACGAGGTCTTCTTCGACGACGTGCGGGTGCCGGCGTCGAACGTGGTCGGCGAGGTGGACAGCGGCTGGACGGTCGCGAAATACCTGCTGGGCCATGAACGCATGGGCGGCGGCGCGCTCGGCGGCGTGAAGAAGCTGCTGACCCAGCTCAAGGACATCGCGCGCTCCGAGGAAAGCGGCTTCGGCGGCAAGCTCTGGGACGATCAGACCTTCCGCCGGCAGGTCTCCGAGACCGAGATCGAGCTGATGGCGCTGGAAGTGCAGATGATGCGCCTGCTGGCCGCCATGTCCGCCGATCGGGAAATGGGCCTGGAGGCCTCGATGATCAAAATCCGCCGGACGGAGATCCTCCAGCGGCTTTCGGAGCTGAAGATGCAGGCGGTCGGCTATTACGGCCAGCCCTACATCAAGGAAGCGCTCATCGACGACCGGTGGAACGAGGAGCCGGTGGGCGAGGCGTTCATGAACGCGCTCACGCCGCAATATCTGAACAACCGCAAGCACTCGATCTTCGCCGGGTCGAACGAGATCCAGCACAACATCATCGCGAAGCGCGTTCTGAACCTGTAGACGGACGCTCCTGGCGACAAGACGCGGGGCGCGCCTCCTTCCGGGGCGCGCGCCTTTTCTTTGTCCGCCTCCGGGCCGCTGGCCGGATGCTACTCGGCGGCCTTCGCCGTCATTGCGTCCCAATCGTAGAGGCGGGGCTCCTTGGCCAGGAAACGGCGCACGGCCTCCCGATGAAAATCCGTCTGGCGCACGCTCTGCTGCGCCGCGCATTCGGCGTCGGTCATCTCCGCCTGGGTCGAAGCGAGGCTGCGGTCGAGCAGGGATTTCGCCAAGGCTTGGGCCTCGCCGGAGCCGCGCGCCAGGTTGCGCGCCATCGCGACCGCCGCCGCCGTCAGGTCTTCGGCCGGATGCACGGCGTTGACGACGCCCATGCGCACAGCCTCCTCTACGCCGAAGGACCGGCCGGTGAACGCCAGCTCCTTGGCGCGGCGCGCGCCGATGGCGCGCGGCAGGGTGTAGGCGATCGCCATATCCGGAATGAGCCCGATCCGCCCGAAGACGAGGCAGAACTTGGCCCTGGGGCTCGCCAGCATGATGTCCGCCGCCATCGCCAGGCTGAAGCCGCCGCCGAACGCGACGCCGTCCACGGCAGAGATGGTCGGCTTCTTCAGGTTGATCAGGCGGTACATCATGTCGAGCACCGCGCGCAGGTTGGAATCCCGCCCGTCGGCCGGCGCGCCGTCGGCCCGCTGCATCCGCGTCACGTCCGCGCCGGAACAGAAGGCGCCGCCAGCGCCGGCCAGGACCAGCGCGCGAATGCCGTCGTCCCGCTCGACCCGCGCCGTCATCTCCGGCAGATCGACGTCGAACATCTTTTGCGTGAGCGCGTTCATCTTGGCCGGGCGGTTCAAGGTGAACAGCGCGACGCCGTGATCGTCGACTTCGAAGGTGGTTTCCGGCTCTGACATATCGAACGTCTCCTCTGGCGGCGCGCGGCGGGACGCCAAAACTAGCGCCTATTCCGCTCGCCGGGAACAATCGGCGCGGACCCCGCCCGGCGTGGGCCGCGCGCAGGCCATCGCGGCGGCGCGGACCGGGCGACGCTTATCCCATGGACGGACGGGTCGGCATATGAGAGAGAAGTTGACCCGCTTCCGCATGTCGGAGGCGGCGGGCAAAGGTTTTCCGGCGTTCGGCCGGACGGGGAGATGGACGTTGTTCTGGCGTCAAAGAGCAGTTGAGAGGCTTCATGTTTGATCTTACGGGCAAGACAGCGCTGGTCACCGGAGCGTCGGGCGGCATCGGGGCCGCGATCGCGCGCACGCTGCACGGGGCCGGCGCCGGCGTCGTGCTGTCGGGCACGCGCGCGGACGCGCTGGACGCGCTGGCGGCGGAACTGGGCGCGCGGGTCGCGACCGCGCCGTGCGACCTTTCCGACGGCGAGGCCGTCAACGGCCTGATCGCCGCCGCCGGGGACGCGCTCGCGCCGATCGACATCCTGGTGAACAACGCCGGCATGACGAAAGACGGGCTCGCCATGCGCATGAAGGACGAGGACTGGGACGCGGTGCTGGCCGTGAACCTGACGGCGGCCTTCCGCCTGTCCCGCGCGGCGCTTCGCAACATGATGCGGACGCGTTGGGGGCGCATCGTCAACATCACGTCCGTCGTCGGCCATATCGGCAATCCGGGCCAGTCCAACTATGCGGCGGCCAAGGCCGGACTTGCCGGCATGACCCGGTCCTTCGCGGCCGAGACGGCGTCCCGCGGCGTCACGGTGAACTGCATCGCGCCCGGATTCATCACCACCGCGATGACCGAGGGGTTGACCGACAAACAGCGGGAAACTATCGGCTCCCATATCCCGGCCGGCCGTTTCGGCGCGCCGGAGGATATCGCGGCGGCGGCGCTCTATCTTGCGTCCGACGCCGCCGGCTACGTCACCGGGCAGACCCTTCACGTCAACGGCGGAATGGCGATGCCTTAAAAACCGGGCGGGGGGCGTTCCTGCGCCGTTGGCAGGCTCAGTAAAAACATGGTAACAACCCGCGCCTATTCGCACGAGCGGCATTGCGCAAGCGTCGCGAAACACCGTATTCACTAAGCACCGACCATCCGAGGAAACAAAGCATGAGCGACACTGCCGAGCGCGTTAAGAAGATCGTCGTCGAACATCTTGGCGTCGAAGAAGCCAAGGTTACCGAGAACGCGAGCTTTATCGATGACCTGGGCGCGGACAGCCTGGACACCGTCGAACTCGTCATGGCGTTCGAGGAAGAGTTCGGCTGCGAGATTCCCGACGACGCCGCCGAGAAGATCGTGACCGTGAAGAACGCGATCGACTATATCAGCGAGAATGCGGACGCCTGATCTGGCTCCGATGGCGGCGGCCTCCGGCCGCGCCATATTTTCAGTTTGCCCGTTGGAGATAGCAGCATGCGACGCGTCGTCATAACAGGCATGGGCTTGGTGACGCCGCTTGGGTGCGGCCTGGAGACGCCCTGGCGTCGGCTTCTCGACGCCCAATCCGGCATCGGCGCCATTCAGACGTTCGACACGTCGGACCTGCCGGCGAAGATCGCCGGGCATGTGCCGCTCGGCGAAACCGACGGCGCGTTCGACCTCGACAGCGCCATGGCCCCGAAGGACCGCCGCAAGAACGACGATTTCATCGTGTTCGGGATCGGCGCGGCCGACTCGGCCATCGCCGATTCGGGCCTCGACCTGGAGAACCAGGAAACGGCGGAGCGGACGGGCGTCATCATCGGCTCCGGCATCGGCGGCCTCGAGACGATCTACCAGACGTCCGTGACGCTGCACGAGCGCGGCCCCCGGCGCGTGTCGCCGTTCTTCATCCCGGCGAGCCTGATCAACCTGGTCTCGGGCCAGGTGTCGATCAAGCACGGCCTGAAGGGCCCCAACCATTCCGTCGTCACCGCCTGCGCCACCGGCGCCCACGCGATCGGCGACGCGGCGCGCATGATCCGCTTCGGCGACGCGGACGCCATGGTCGCCGGCGGCGCGGAAGCGGCGATCTGCCGCCTCGGCATCGCCGGTTTCGCGGCGGCGCGCGCGCTGTCCACCAGTTTCAACGACGAGCCGACCCGCGCCTCCCGCCCCTGGGACAAGGATCGGGACGGCTTCGTCATGGGCGAAGGCGCCGGCGTCGTCGTGCTGGAAGAGTACGAGCAGGCCAAGGCGCGCGGCGCGAAGATCTACGCCGAGGTCGTCGGCTACGGCATGAGCGGCGACGCCTATCACGTGACCGCGCCCGCGTCCGACGGCGACGGCGGCTATCGCGCGATGCAGGCCTGCCTCAAGAGCGCCGGCGTCACGGTCGACGACATCGACTACATCAACGCCCACGGCACCTCGACGCCGCTCGGCGACGAGATCGAACTGGGCGCGGTGAAGCGGCTGTTCGGGGCCGCGGCCGAAAAGGTGACGATGTCGTCCACCAAATCGGCGATCGGCCACCTGCTCGGCGCCGCCGGCGCGGTCGAATCCATCTTTTCGATCCTGGCGATCCGCGACGGCGTCGCGCCGCCGACCCTGAACCTGGAAAATCCGTCCGAAGGCTGCGATCTGGACCTTGCGCCGAACGCCCCGCGCGAGCGCCCGATCACCTATGCGCTTTCCAATTCCTTCGGTTTTGGCGGCACCAACGCTTCGGTCCTGTTCCGGGCGGTCTGAGCCTAGACGATGCTGCGCGCGATATTCGCCCTGGCGCTCGTCGGCCTGGGCGTCGCCGCTTTCGCCGGATGGACGCTGCTGAAATCCTTCGACGCCGCCGGTCCCTCGACGCGGGAGTCCCATCTGGTCGTCGAGCGCGGCGAAACGCCGGCCGGCATCGCCGCCAGGCTGGAGCGCGAGGGCGTCATCGAGGATGCGCTCGCGCTCAGGCTGCTGGTCCGCCTCGAATCCGCCGGCGGCCGCATCCGCGCGGGCGAGTTTCTCGTGCCGGCGGGCGCCAGCCCGCGCGACATCCTCACCCTGCTGACGGAAGGGCCGACCGTCGCCCGCAAGTTCACCGTGCCCGAAGGCGCCACGACGCGCGAGGCTTTGGCCATCGTCGCCGCCGCCGAAGGGCTGACCGGCGAGCTGCCCAAGAACCTGCCCGAAGGCGCGCTCTTGCCCGAGACCTATCACTACGCCCTGAACGACGCGCGCGAAGACGTCGTCGCCAGGATGCAGCGCGCCATGGCTGCGGCCGTGGCCGAGGCGATGGCCGCGCTTCAGGAAGATCACCCGGTGAAGACGCCGCTGGAGCTCGCGACGCTCGCCTCCATCATCGAGAAGGAGACGGCCATGGCGGACGAACGGCCGCGCGTCGCCGCCGTATTCGTGAACCGCCTCAGGCGCGGCATGCTGCTGCAATCGGACCCGACGACGATCTACGCTCTGACCCGGGGCCAGAAGCGCCTGGGCCGCAGCCTCACCTACAAGGACCTGCGCGTCGACGACCCTTACAACACCTATGTAAGCCCCGGCCTGCCGCCCGGCCCCATCGCCAGCCCCGGCAAGGCCGCCCTGCTGGCGGCGGCCAATCCCGCATCGACGACGGACCTCTACTTCGTCGCGGACGGCACCGGCGGCCATGCGTTCGCCAAGACCCTGGCCGAGCATAACCGCAATGTCCGCGCCTGGCGGAAAGTGCAACGGAAAGCGAAGCAACAATGAACGCCATCGCCAGCATGACGGGCTTCGCCCGCATCGACGGGCAGGCCGACGACCTGCAATGGACGTGGGAGGCGCGCAGCGTCAACGGCCGCGGCCTCGACGTTCGCGTGCGCGCGCCGGGTTTCGTCGATCAGGCGGATCGCACCGTCAGGCAGGAAATGGCGAAGCGGTTCAAGCGCGGTTCGGTGCAGGTCAGCCTGAATGTGGAGCGCGCCGACGCCCGCACGACGCCGCGCATCGACCATGCGGCGCTGGGCGCGCTGCTGAAGGACCTGACGGCCGTCGAGCTGCCGGACGGCGCGCCTGTCGCGCTCGCGCGCCTGGACGGGCTGCTGCAGATCCGCGGCGTTCTCATGCAGAACGAGACGACGGACGACGACGCCCTGCGCACGGCGCCGCTCGCGGACATCCAGGCCCTGCTGGACGCCCTGAGCGCGGCGCGCCTGGAAGAAGGCGCCCGTCTCGCCGTAACGCTAAGCGCGACGCTGGACCAGATCGAGGCGCTCGCCCGCCGCGCCAAGTCCCTTGCGAGCCGTCAGCCGGAATTGCTGGCGAAGCGCTACCGGGAGACGATCCTGCGACTGATCGACGACTTGGCGCCGCCGCCCGAAGAGCGCATCGTGGTCGAAGCGGCGGCCCTCGCCGTGAAGGCCGACGTCGCCGAAGAGCTCGATCGCCTGGCCGCTCATGTGGAGCAGGCGCGGGATCTGTTGGCGGAAGGCGGCCCGATCGGCCGGCGGTTCGATTTCCTGACCCAGGAATTCAACCGCGAGGCCAATACGCTGGCCGCGAAGTCGGCCGACCTGGAGCTGACCCGCGTCGCCATGGACCTGAAAGCGGCGATCGACGCTCTGCGCGAGCAGATTCAGAACGTAGAGTAGCGAGCCCGATGGTTGAAGACACGATCCACCGACGCGGCCTGATGCTCGCCATCTCCTCGCCATCGGGCGCGGGCAAGACGACGATCTGCCGGGAGCTCCTGAAGACGGAGCCGAACCTCGCCATGTCCGTCTCGGCCACGACCCGCCAGAAGCGGCCCGGGGAGACCGAAGGCCGGGACTATTATTTCATCGACCGCGAGGAATTCGGCGTGAAGGTGAACCAGGGCTATTTCCTGGAGCACGCCCGGGTGTTCGACCAGTTCTACGGCACGCCGAAAGGCCCCGTGGAAGCGGCGCTCGCCGCCGGCCGCGACATGCTGTTCGACATCGACTGGCAGGGCACGCAACAGATTCACGAATCCGCGCGTGACGATCTGGTCCGCCTGTTCATTCTGCCGCCGTCAACGGTGGAGCTGGAGCGGCGCCTGCGCGAACGCGCCCAGGACAGCGAAGACGTCGTCGCCCGCCGGATGAGCGAGGCGTCGTCGGAAATGAGCCACTGGCAGGAATACGACTACGTGATCGTCAACCGCGATATCGCGGCCAGCATCGCCCAGGCGCGCGCGATCCTTGCGGCTGAGCGGCTGAAACGGACCCGCCAGCTTGGCCTCGGCGACTTCGTGAAGGCGCTGCGGGAACAGCGCTGAGCCGCGCCGTTCAAGGCGCGAAACGCTTCAGGCCGGCACGGTCGCCAGGCGAATGACGACGACCGTCAACGAGACGATCTGAGCGACGATGATAAAGCTGCCGCGCCCCTGAATGCGCACCAGCTCCTTCGCGACGTCCTGGCCTTCCCGGCGGAGATCGTCCAGGCGATGCGCGATCGGCGTCAACCACGCCCAGGCGAACGCCGTAACGATCGCGACCGCGCCCAGAACCCCGGCGTCGACCGGCCGCGGCAGGGCGAGCGCCGCCGCGCCGACGACCAGAAAACTTATCAACGCGATGTAATAAACGTGGAACAGCGCGCGCAGAAAGCTTCGCGCATCGTCTTCCGAAAGCACGCGAAACGCGATGCGGCCGACGACAACGGTGACCGACACGACAAAGCCCAGCGCCAGCGCGGCCGCGACGGCGCCGATGGCTTCGAACACAGGTTCATTCATGAATTCGGAATCGCTCCAATGGCCGCAAGAGGCGACGGCGCGCCGCGCCGTCCAGAGCCGCATTTTGACCACATATGCGGTCCGGTCCAGGGGCGGCGGGAAATTCGGTAGCGTCTCGGGCTAACAATGACGCTTTTTGACGTGTGGCCTCGGCCCTAGCGAAATAGCGGCTTCAGTTCAGGCAAGAGCCCTCGTCATCTTTTCGACTGAAGCGATCAGCGTTTCTCGTTCCTGGGCGGTCAGCGCATTCAGCCCATCGCTAAGCTTCCGCGGGTCGAGCGACGTGTGCTCCGTAAGCGCCGCCTCTCCCGCCGCCGTCAGGCGAATTTCGATCGTCCGCTCATCTAACTTCGATCTTTCGCGCGTGAGCACCTTTTTGGTCTGAAGACGCTTAATAAGCTCGGTCGCAGTGCTCGCGCGCACTTCAGAAACGCCGTCACATCATCCAGGCGCGGCGGCTGGTCTCTATAGGATATGAACTGCAACAGCCGGATCGACCGGTGCGTCAGGTCGCTCCGATACTCTCGGCGGGCGACATAGTAGAGGGCCGCCAGAGACTGCCGAAATTCCTATTCCGAGGGTTTGCCGGCGCCCGCCTGATTGAGCGCCGCGGCGATTTCGGCGACGACCGTGCGTTCCGCCGTCGAGGCGCTTCCATCGGCGGCGGCGACGGCCTCCGCAATCCGCAGAACGATGGCGATCGCCTCCGCCGCGCCGTCGAGCGCCGTCACCGCCGCCAGCGCCGGCCAGCGGCCCTGGTTGCTGTTCGCGCGGATGGATTCCACGAAATCCTCGAACGCGGCGACGGCGACATGGGGCTCCCCGCCGCCGCGGCTGGCGAGCGCCGCGATCGCCTGATCCAGCGTCGCCCTTTCGGCAAAGGTGACATCGCCTTCCGCCGTCGCCACCAGCGCGGCCGCCGCCATGCTCGCCTGCATCAGGGCGAGATCCTTGCGGTCTTCTCCCGACGTGGACAACAGGTCGGAAAGGCTTTGGCCTAGCTGGCTCATGGCTGCATCCTCCGCTGGCGCGCCTGCGAATCTGCTAGCCGAATATTACCATATTTGGGCGCCGCCGCGTTTTTGCGCGGGCGGCGCCCAGGGATCAGTTCAGAACGAAATCCGCATCCGTAAGATCCGCTTTCACCACGCCGCTTAGCCGCACGACGTCGTCGCTGCCGACAAGGTTGATCTGAGCGCGGCCGTTCTTGTCGCTGATCAGCGCTTCCACCTCGGCGAAATTCGCGAAGCCATAGGCCGAGAGATCGATCAGATCCTCGCCGACTTCGAAATCCCGGATCGTATCGACCTGATCTCCGGCCGCGAGGACGAAGGTGTCGACGCCCGAACCGCCGGTCATCACGTCCTTGCCGACGCCGCCGATGATGATGTCGTCGCCGCTGTTGCCGAACAGTTTGTCGTTCGCCTCGTCGCCCATGATCATATCCGCGCCGGACTTGCCGATGATGCGGTCCCGGGCGCCGCCGCCTTCCATATGGTCGTCGCCGCCGTCGCCGCGAAGCTGGTCGTTCTCGTCGCCGCCGAACAGCATGTCGTTGCCGTCGTCGCCGCTCAGGAAGTCGAGGCCGGCGCCGCCCTCGATCATATCGTCGCCGGAGTTGCCGTTGACGGTGTCGTCGCCGTCCCGGCCGAAGATCATGTCGTCGCCGCCGCCGGCGCGAATGCGGTTCGCGCCGTCGGAGCCGGTGATCCGGTTGGCGGCGCTGTTGCCCCGCGCCTCCAGATCGCCCGCCGCCGCCGAGAGAACCAGGTTCTCGAAGCCGCCCGAAAGGTTGAAGTCGATGGTGGCGACGACTGTATCGACGCCGTCCTCCTCCTTCAGGACGTCGCCGATATCGTCGACGAAATAGGTATCGTCGCCGAGACCGCCATCCATCATGTCCGCGCCGCTGCCGCCGAAGAGCATGTCGTCGCCGGAGTCGCCCTTCAGCTCGTCGTCGCCGTTATTGCCGAACAGGCTGTCGTCGTCGTCGCCGCCCGAGATGTCGTCGTCGCCGGACCGTCCGAGAATGCGGTCGGCGCCGGCGCGGCCGTTGAAGCCGTTGGCGCCGCCGTCGCCTTCGAACTCGTCGTCGCCAGAGCCGCCATTGGCGCCTTCGATGCTGATCAGAAGATCGGTGCCGCCCTGGCCGTCGGAGATCGAATCGTCGCCCACGGTGAAGACGATCGCCGCCGTCGCGGACGCAAAGTCCGCCCGGTCGAGGCCGTCGCCGCCATCGAGCGTGTCGTCCCCAAGGCCGCCTTCAAGCGCGTCGTCGCCGTCCTCGCCGAACAACTGGTCGTCCGCCTCGTCGCCGGCGAGCCTGTCCGCCCCGCCCCTGCCGCGCAGAACATTCGCCAGCGCGTCGCCGGTGATGTCGTCGTCGCCTTCGCCGCCGATGATGTTCTCGATCTCGTCGATCAGCTTCTCGCCGGCGCCTGTATCCTGCACGACGTTCTTGATGCGCAGATCGAGCCGGAAGCCGCTGTCCAGCGTGATCTCCGCCGTATCCTCGCCTTCGCCGCCCTTGAATTCGACGCCGCGCCCGCGCAGGAAGTCGTTGCCCGCGCCGCCGGAGAGCTTGTCGTCGCCGTCGCCGCCGTCCAGGGTGTCGTCCAGGAAGCCGCCGATCAGCGTATCGTCGCCGTCGCCGCCTTCCAGATTGACCGCGAAGTCATTGGTGTTGCTGGCGTCGAACACGTCGTCGCCGCCATTGCCGGTCACCTGTTCGAAGCCGTTGTCCGACATGTCGATATCGAAGGCGAGGCCGGCCCGCACCACCAGGATGTCGAAGCCGTCGCCGCCGACGGCGTTGGTGTCGAGGCCGTCGACGAACACGATGTCGTCGCCGTCGCCGCCGTCGAGGAAGTCGGTGCTCTGCCGGCCGATCAGGATGTCGTTCCCGTCGCCGCCGAAGATCATGTCCGCGCCGGCGCCGCCGTCGATGTTGTCGTCGCCGTCGCCGCCGTGCAGTTCGTCTTCGCCGTCGCCGCCTTCGATCACGTCGTCGCCGTCACGGCCGTTGATGAAGCTGTCGCCGGCCGCGCCGATGAGCACGTCCGACTGATTCGAACCGACGATGTTTTCGATCGCCTGCAAGGAGGCGACCAGACGCAGCGGACCACCGTCCGCGGTCGCCGCGTCGCTGGTGAACGCGCCCGTTTCCGCCTCCAGGTCGATCTGGACGGCGGAATGGAAGTCCGAGAAGTCCACCGTATCGATGCCGCCGGCGCCGTTCAGGACGTTGAAGTCGCCCTTGTTGTTCTCGTCCTCAATGACGACCAGCGTATCGTCGCCGCTGCCGCCGACCATGCGGTCATCGCCGAATCCGGCTTGCAGATTATCGTCGCCAAGCCCGCCCCGCAGGACATTGTCGCCCGCCGTGCCGATGAGGCGGTCGTCGCCGTCGCCGCCAGTCACGTTCTCGACGTCGATGAATGCGGTCGCTCCGGCGCCGTTGGGCGCGCCGGTGTCCTGGCCGACCGTGATGTTCAGGTCGATGGTCAGGTCCTCGTCGCGGACCATCTCGACCGTATCGACGCCGTCACCGCCGTCGAAGATGGTGGCGTGGCCGCGCAAGATGTCGTCGCCGTCGCCGCCTTCCAGGAAGGAATTGCCGGAAGCGGAAATCAGCGTGTCGTCGCCGCCGCGCCCTTGCAGAACGTCCGAGCCCAGGGCGCCGCCGTCCAGAACGTTATCGCCGTCGTCGCCTTGCAGGGTGTCGTCGCCATCGGCGCCGGTCACATTCTCGATCGAGTTGAACGAATCGAACCCGTCGCCCGTACTGAACGCTCCGACGATGGTCAGGTCGACGCTGATGTCCGCCGCGCTGCGATAGACCACCGTATCGATGCCGTCGCCGCCGAAGAACAGATCGGTGTCGGCGCCGCCCAGCAGGATGTCGTCGCCGCCCAGGCCTTCCAGTTGGTTGTTGCCGCTCAAGCCGTCCAGCAGGTTCGCGCCGCCGTCGCCGATGAAGTGGTCGATCTCGTTATCGCGGCCGACAAGGTTCTCTATCGAGACGAGTTCGGAGTTCTCAACGGAAGAATCCGGCTGAGTGTTGCCAGGCAGGAAGTTGAAGATATCCCCGTTCGTCAGATCGGCGATGATCGAGCCGGTGGAGGCGAACACGGCCGTATCGTTGCCGGAGCCGCCATTGACGTGCCGGGAGGAGTCGAACTGGATCCTGTCGTCGCCCGCTTCGCCGAAGATGCGCTCGACGGACGGGCCGAGTTCGTCGCCGCCGGAGCGCAGAGCGAGGATGAAATCGTCGCCCGCCCCGCCGCGAATGAACGCCGAATGGGCGATGACGCTCATGCTGTCGTCGCCGTCGCCGCCGTTCACGACCGCGCGTCCCGGATCGCTGAGGCTGGCGTGCAGCAGCGTGTCGTCGCCGTCGCCGAGATTATAGGTCTTCGCGCCCTCGTCGCCCTCGACCTCGTCGTCGCCCGCGCCGGCGTTCACGATATCGCGGCCGTCCAGAACCTTGATGACATTGTCGCCGTCGTCGCCGTCGATCTCGTCGTCATGGTTGGTGCCGGTGACGTTCGAGAATCCGACATAACTGCCGCCGTCCGCGAAGCCGCCGGCGAAGGTTCCGGCCGAAAGGTCGGCCGTGACGCCGCTCGTGGAACGCTCGAAGGAAACGGTGTCGTCGTCGGGATGCGGCTCCTCGTCCTCGTCGTCCTCGTCGGGGATCGGATCGCCGCCGTTGAAGTCGTCCGCCCCGGCGGTCGCGACGAAGGTATCGTCGAACTGGGAGCCAATGAACGTCTCGAAGTTCGTCGCCGTATCCTCGACCGTGGCCGTGCGGGTGACGACGGTGATGAGCTCTTCCGGCGTCGACGGGCCGTCGGGATCGTCCGAGTTATCGAGTTCGTCCTCCACGTCGGAGAGGTCGCGGAAGAAGTCGTCGGTCGAGTCCGCCGCCGAAACGTCCGTCGCCTGCCGGATGTCGTCTGGCGTGAAGGTCGCGACGTCCTGGCCGCCGAACATGCGGGCTTCGGTGGTCTCTGTATCCGCCCAGACGGCGAGCTCGTAGTCGTAGGTCTTGCGGAACAGGCCGGCGGTCGGGTCGATCGTCACGGCGCCGAGCGCGCCGGTGTAGTCCAGCGTATCGGTTCCAGCGCCGCCATCGTACGCGTCGGGCGCGTCGCTGCCGTTCGCGGCCGCGCCGCCGACGACGACGGTGTCGTCGCCGTCCTCGCCGAAGACTTGGTCGGCGCCGAAATCGTCCAGCAGCAGATCGTCGCCGTCGCCGCCGCGGATCAGGTCGTCGCCGCCGCCGCCGCCGAAGAAATTGTCCGCGTCATCGCCGATGAAGCTGTCGTTCAAGCCGCCGCCGACGGCGTTTTCGATGCCGATCAGCGTCTCGACATCGGAGAGGGCGCGGAACTCGAGATTGTCGATGCCGGCGATGCCGTCGGTGAACGCCTGGCTCTGGAAGCGCAGGTTGAACGACGCGCCGGGATTGTCGAGTTGGATCACATAATGATGGATGTTGTCGGCCGTCGCGCCGAAGCCGATGTTCTCGTGAACCGTCGATACAGGCGTCACGACGAAGGAGCCGCCGTCGAAATCGCCGCTCCGCTCCGCTTCCGGCGCTGTCGTGTTCAGGTTGTCATAGGCCAGGGCGATCTGTTCGTCGTTGACGGTGACGGTGAAGGTCTCGTTGTCCCAATCGTCGATCTCATAGAAATCGAAATGGATGAAGACCGGCCCGGTGTGGTCGTCGGCCAGCTCGAAGAAGCGTTCCAGCGACGGCGGATCGGAATCGCCGTTGCCCGTGAAGCCGCCGAGGAATTCCGTGAAGGCGGTGCCGGCGCCGGCCGTCGCGTTGCCTTCGATCTGGTCGCCGAAGAAGCCGCCGGCGCCGCCGTCGAAATCGTCGAAGAAGATGGTCGGGTTGAAGCGCGCGATCGGCGAAACCGCGCTTAGGTCCACATCGACCGAGCCCATCAGGCCGGCGACGATCTGATCGTCCTCGTTCGCATGCTCCTGGAAGAACACGTAGGAGGCGGTGTCGTTGCCGGCGCCGCCGTTCAGGGTATCGACGCCGGCGCCGCCATGCAGCAGGTCGTCGCCCTCGCCGCCTTCCAGAATGTCGTCGCCGTCATTGCCGTAGAGCGTGTCGTTGGCGGTTTCCGCCAATTCCGGCGTCGAAACGTCGCCAAGGCCGCGCAGGAGATCGACGCCTTCGAGGCCGACAAGCAGGTTCGAGGCGGAATCGCCGGTGATGTTGTCGTTCGCCTCGCCGCCGATGACGTTTTCGAAATTGAAGAACTGCTGCCCGGCGGCCGCGCCGGCCGCGAGATTGGTTCCAAGGTCCAGGATGATCGCCGTGGTCGCGGCGGTGAAGAACTCGCTGTCGCCGAAATTCACGAGATCGACGCCGGCGCCGCCGTCGAAGATTGCGGGGCCGCCCGAAATGTCGAACCGGTCGTCGCCGGCGCCGCCGAGCGCGGTGATCGTGTGGACGACGTTGTCGCCATCGGTGAAGCCGCCGCGGGTGGCGATCCTGTCGGCGCCGTCGCCGCCGTCGATGAGCGCTTCCGCACCCTGGACGTTGGTGATGAAATCGTCGCCGTCCCCGCCGAAATACTGCCCGCTGTCCAATGCGAACATGGTGATCTCGTCCTCGCCGGCGCCGGCGTCGAGGAACAGGGCTTCAAGGAAGATGTCGTCGTCGAAATCGCCCGTGAAGACCCTCTCGAACGAACTGACCCGTGCTTTCCGGTCTTCCGAGGACTGCGATTCGGCGAAATCGTCGGCGGACGCCACGCCTTCCAGCAAATCGAACCCGTTGAACCGCCACCGCGTATCCGCGATTTCCCGCAGGTCGAGCGTATCGACGCCGGTCCCGCCGTCGAACAATTCGCCGAACGCGAACTCACGCGAACCGACAACGAGCGTATCGTCGCCAGCCCCGCCGAACAGGTCCGACCGGCCGAGCCCTTCCTGGAAGCTGTCGTCGCCGGCGCCGCCGCGCACCACGATGGCGTCGCTCGCCGCCGCCTGGATCAGATTGAACACGTCGTCCTGGGCCGTGCCGACGATCGCCTCGACGTCGGAGACCGCATCTTCGCCGACGGTTGTATTTCCATTCTTATGCGTGACCGTGCCCGCAAGCAGATCGACCTCGATGGAGGTCGTCGTGGGCGTCAGCGGCTCGTCTTCAAGGATATCGATCGCCTGGTCGATCAGATCGGCGCTCGGCATCGCGGCGACGGCGCGCAACTGCACATTGTCGAGCGTGGACTGGTCCGCGCCGTTGATGAACTCGCCGCGGACATAGATGTTCTGCAGATTGGCCAGAACGTCCTTGATGACCGCGTCGGACGCGGCGCCCCCGCCGCCGAGAATCTGCCAGCCGCCGGCCGTGGAGAGATCGAAGCTGTAGCTGTCGAACGCGGCGTTGGGGTTGGTGAAAGTCAGGAAGATGGAACCGCTGACGCCCTCGAAGATCAGGTCCACGCCCTGTTGCGCGTTCTCCAGGACTCCGACTCTCTGTTCCAGATCGAAGTCGAACGTGCCGCCGAACTTGTCCGACTGATCGCCGAGGAACTTCTCTGGCGCCTTGAAGAACCAGATGCCGCCGTCCTCATCCTCACCGATAAGCCCGCCGCCCGGCGCGCCGCTGCCCCGTATCGGTTCCACCGAGTCATTCTCGAAGGTCAGCGCATCGATGTTCGAAAAGGACACGATGCCCCAGCCGTCCGTGCCGAAGCCGTCGAAATTGCTTGTTATCGCGGGCGCGAGCGGCGTCGGCGACAGGATGACGTTGTCGAGGCCGGTCTGCTCCGTTCCGGAAATGAACTCCCCTTCGATCTGAAGCGACGAGAGGTTGGACAGGACCTGCTGGATCTGCTCGTTCGACGCCTTGGCGCCGCTTTGCTGAATCCAGGGCTCGCTGCTGTCCAACGCCAGGCGATAGGTCTGGAAATCGCCGCCCGGATACTCGATGGAGGCGCGAATCGTGGTCACGCCGTCGCTCAGGAAAACTTCGCCGGTCTCGGTGTTAGCCCTCGCGCCGGAGCCGGAAACCTGCTTCAGATCGAACGACAGCGAGCCGCCGAACATCTCCGACTGGTCGCCCAGATATTCCGCCGGCGCATTGAAGCGGTAGTCGACGCCGGAGGCGTCCGTGATCCGGAAGAAACCGCCAGGATTGCCGCCCGTGGAAATGAACGCTGGCGTCCCCGCGCCGAAGATCGTCCAGCCGTCCAGATCGTCGTCGAACGTCGAGACGATGGCGCCGATCTGGCCCGAATAGTCGAGGATGTCGAAGCCGGCGCCGCCGTCGATGGTCTTGCCGGGCGCGCCGACGACAAGGAACGTATCCGCGCCGTCCTCGCCGACGACCACATCACCCGCCGCTTCCGCGACGATCAAATCCTGGCCGTCGCCGCCTTCAAGCAAATTGACGCCGCCGAAGCCCCGCAGGAAATCGTCGCCGCCCTCGCCGGAAAGGCGTTCGGTCGCGCCGCCGTTGTCCGCGCCGAGGAATATGTCGGACGCTTCGGAACCGATGACGTTCTCGACGCTGATAAGGTTGGCCGTCAGGGAAATCAGCGGCGCCCGGTCGCCCGCCGTGGCGCCGAGGTCGATCCGCTGGCCCTCGTTCGGGTTGGACTGGAAGGTGGCGGTGTCTTCGCCATCGCCGCCATTCAGGTTGTCGCCGCCGCCGGCGCCGCCGTCCAGCACGTCATTGCCGTCGCCGCCGAAGAGGAAGTCGGCCGCATTGCCGCCGACCAGATGGTCGTCGCCATTGACGCCGGACAAGGTGACCGCGACGTTCTCGCCGATGCCGAACAGAAAGTCGCGGAGCGCCGCGTCCGCATTGTCGACGCCGACGAGATTGGTGTCGCCTTCCTGCGCGGTGGTGTTGACGCCGAGCTCGAGCGCCGCCCGGCTCAATTCCGCATCGGAGAAGACAAAGAACTCCACGTCCGTGACCGTATCGACGCCATCGCTGAGCCGCGCGTCCGTCGGTTCGCCATGGGTCACGGTGACGGTGCGGCTGTCCTCGGAAAACTCGACCAGATATTCCAGCAGGCTTCCCGAGAAGACCGCGCGATCCGCGTCCCCGTCCTGATCGCCGGTGATCGTGTCGTTGCCCTGGCCGCCGATGAAGATATCGCCGCCGCCGCCGCCGACCAGCACATCGTCGCCGCTGCCGCCGGAGATGATGTTGTCCGACCCGTCCCCGGTCAGTTCGTCGTCGACGTCGTCCTGGCCGAGGATGAGGCGCGGGTCGTCCAATGCGAGATCGAGGAAGTCGAGCGCGCCGAATTCGCCGGACACGGTCGTAGAGATGAAATCCGACACGCCGAGGGAAACGTCTAGGCCGACGTCGGGCAGCAGCTTTTCGAGCGCCTGATCGATCGCGTCCTCGGCGACGTCCAGATCGAACACATCCGGCAGGAGGGCCGTCAGCGAGTCCGCGATCTTATCGAACAGCCTGTTGATGCCGAGCGCGTCGAGGATCGGGTTCAGGACGGGCGCCACGACCGTATTGAAGACGAAATCGATCGCGTCCAGCGCCCATTTGACCGGCTGAAGAACGGAATCCAGCGTCGCCAGCGGCTTCACCAGGAAGTTGATGTCCTTGACGATCCGCGCCAGGTCCGCCTGCATGTTGACCGCGAGGTTGAGCGCGCCCAACTCGATCGAATTGCTGAGAGCGTCCACCTGGGCCTTGGTGAAGGCGTAGGCCTCATTGACCTTGACGACGACGTCGTTCGGCGGCTTCACCACCGCATCGACCCCATCGGCCAGCCCTTGCTCGACCGGGCCGTCGCCGATGGCGTTCAAGCCGAATTCTACGCCCTCGCCGCTCGCCCGATAGCTGGCGACTTCCAGCGCCGCGTCGTCCAGATCGTCCTCGAAATCCTCCAGCTTTTCCTTCGCCTCGGCCACCTGCTCCTTGGCGGGCTCCAGGCGCTGATCGATTTCCTTGGCCTTCTTCTCGATGGATTCCGCCACGTCCTCCATCCGGTCGAGCGCCTTCTTTAGGGCTCGGCCGACGACCTTGAGCGGGCCGACTTTCTCAAGCAGCTGAACGCCGGTTTTCAGGCCGGAGAGAACCTTCCCGACCGTATCCGCCTTGTCGGCGATGTCCTCGAAGGTATTGAGCGCCTTCTCCAGCCGCTCGACCTTTTCGATGGTCGATGTAACGCGATCGCGCGCGTCCTCGACGTTCCCTTGGGTGACGCCAAGATTGTTGTTGAATTGCTCCAACCGGGGCGCATCGGCCATCGGATTCTCCCGAACCGCGCACGGGCTTTCGCGCCCGCACGATTTTGCTCTTCGTTCGCTGCCTCGGCGCGCCATATCGGCGCCGCCCGCCCCTGCGTGCGGCCGACAGCCTAAAGGCCGCACGCTGCAGATGGTCGCACGGTAAGAAAGCTTTGACCATCAGGCGATCACCCTATTTCGCCCGATCGCGAGCAGACGCATATGATTGGACGGACATTCGGCTGCACCGGTTCGGGCGCCCGGCTTGAGGTCGGCTAATTGTCGAATATCATCGGCTTACAAGCGCCATGGGATGAAACGCCGCGATATGCGCCTATACGTCTATAAGGCCCAGACGCATCGCCCGAACCAGCAAGGCCGCCGTCGAATGCACGCCCAGTTTCCGCATCAGGCTCGTGCGATGACTGTCGATCGTTTTCGCGCTGATGGCGAAACGTTCCGCCATCTGATTGTTGGAGAGGCCGCGGGCGACTCCATGCAGAATTTCGAGCTCCCGCGCGGTCAGCTTGGCGCGTTCGGCCGCCGCTTCCAGCGCGGCTTCGACGCCCGCCGATATGCGCCGTTCGCCGCGCGCGACGGCAAGGATGCCGGCGACGAGCTCCTCCGGCGCCTCGTTCTTCATGAACACGCCGTCGACGCCGGCTTCCGCCAGCTCCCGGAAAACGCCCGGCAGGTAGTTGCCGGTGATGACGACGAAACGCGTCGCGGCGGACCAGCGTTTGGCCTCCAGGAAGACCTCGAGGCCATTGGCGCCCGGCATTGTGAGGTCCAGCACCGCGCAATCCGGGCCAAGCGCCTTCACCATGGCGATCGCTTCGATGCCGTTTGACGCCGTGCCGACGACCTCCACGCCCGTCTCGGCCGCCAGGGCCGAAGCCAGACCCGCGGCGGAAAAAGCATGATCGTCCGCAATGACGATGCGCATGGAGTCGCGCCCCCTCGCAACGAGCCGCGCCGACGCACGCGCCAACTCAGCCATTCCATATGCAAATTCTTGATCTGCTTGTGTTTATACTATGTCGCAGCCCTGCCTTCGGCAACATCCGCCCTGGCGCAAGAGCCGACGTCGGCGCTCCTGCTCGAAGGCCCCGTCGCAACCGCCGAACTCTCCGGCAAGCTCGACTACTATCTGGATGCGGACTGGAGCCGAACGGTCGCCGGCATGGCGGGACCGGATGCCGGCCTGTTCCAGCCCCTGGCGGCGGAGGTGCCGAGCTTCGGCTATGTGAAGTCCGCCGTCTGGCTGCGCATGCGCCTCCGCAACGTCGCGACGGCGCAGCGGGACTGGGTGATCTATTTCCGCGAAAACTTTAAGCAGGTGTTCGAGGTTCACCTCGTCCGCGACGACGGGCGGATCGAAACCCCGCTACGCCAAAATCGGTCGACCGGGTTCGACACCCGGCCGATCGCCTATCCCGAACTCGCGGCGCCCCTCGCCATCGATCCCGGCGAAAGCGTGACGGTGTTCGTGCGCTATTGGTCGGAAGGCGCCTCATACCTGCCGATCCAGTTCGAAACGCCGACCAGCTTTTCGGCGATCGCGGCCAAGCGGACGGCCAAGAACTTCCTCTATTACGGCATGATGATGCTGCTGATCACCGGCGCGCTGGTCGCGATGGCGATCCTCCGGCACGGCATCTTCCTCGCCTATATTCTCTACTCGTCCAGCACGCTCCTCTTCTTGATGCATGCGGACGGCGTCGCCTTTCAGTATCTCTGGCCAACCTGGCCGGGCTTCAACAGCGTCGCCTCGGTCTTCACGGGTTCGGCGTTCATCGTTTTCGGCGCCGTATACGCGCGGGCGTTCCTAAGGACGCGGCGCCTGCACCCCATTCTGGACAAGCTGTTGCTGGCGGTGATCGCGATCACCTTGGCCGTCGACGTCGCCTCGCTCTTCATGGACAACCAGCCGATCAAACGGCTGCTGGTGCTGCTCGCCCTGGCCGCGCTCGCGCTGTTCACCGCATCGGGCGTCGTCGCGGCCCGGCGGCGTTTCAAGGAGGTGCGCTTCTACGTGCTCGCGTGGTCCGGCGCGATGCTATCCGCGCTGCTGATGACGCTGCGGCACTGGCTGAACGTCGAGGTGTCCCAGGATTTCCAATATGACAGCATGCGCATCGTCATGGTCTTCGACGCGACGATGATGGGGCTCGCCATCGTGGACGGCTACAATCAGCTGCGCGCCTCCCGGCAGGTCGCGCTGGCGGCGGGCCTGACCCAGGCGCAGCGGAACCTGGAGCTGAGCGCCCGCCTCCAGGAACTGGAGCGCCAGATCACGCTGGCCGACGAACTGGCGCGCAGCCAGGACGACGCCCTGAAGGACACCATCCACGATCTGCGCCAGCCCCTGAACGCGCTGCGCCTGCGTATCCACGGACTGCTCAAGGACGGCGGGGACCAACCGGCCAGCCGGCCCGAGGTCGAGGATGCGTTCGCCTATCTGGAGCGGCTGGTGAACGAGCGGCTGGCGGGCGGCGGCGCCCAAATCGCGGAAGTTCCTGGCGACGACCGCTCGATCAGCCTGCAAGACACCCTCGCCAGCATCCATCAGATGTTCCTGCCGGACGCCGAGGCGAAGGGGCTTCGTTTCCGCCTGGCGCCGACGACGGCCGAAGCCGCAGCGCCGCCGTTGGCGCTGATGCGCGTCCTGTCCAACATCGTCGCGAACGCCATCAAATACACGGATGAAGGAGGCGTTCTGCTGGGCGTGCGCCGCGTCGGGGACGCCATCGCCATTCACGTGCAGGACAGCGGCCCCGGCATGAGCGCCGCCGCTTTCGACCGCGCGCGCGGCCGGGCCGTCCGCCTGGAGGCGAGCGCCGACTTCGCCGAAGGCCACGGCCTCGGCCTCGCGATCGCCAGTCAGATTGCAGAGCGGGAAGGCTGGCGGATCGACCGCGATCCGCGTCGACGAACGGGGGCCGGCGTGATCGTCACCCTGCCCGCGGCGAGATAGGCCTTCCGGCGCGGGAGCGCTATTCGGCGGCTGCGGCCGCCTCGAGGCCGAGCAGCGCCGTCGCTTCGTCGACGGTCAGCACGTCGCCGAAGAAGAGATGAAAGCCGGTCAGGGTCGCGGCATGCAGCTCGTCCGTCGGCGCGGCGCAGGCGTCCGAAATCATCGCGACGTGATAGTTCAGCATCATCGCGTCCCGCGCGGTGGATTCGCAGCAGATGTTCGTCGCCACGCCCGCGACCAGCAGCGTATCGACGCCGCGGGCTTTCAGTTCGGCTTCGATGTTCGAGGCGCCGGCGATAAAGGGGCTGAAGCGGGTCTTCACGACTTCGAGGTCGGCGTCCCGGCGGTCCAGGTCCGGCCAGAATTCATAGCCGAACGCATCCGGCAGCATAGCGCCCGCGCGGATGCTCCACTGCTCCGGCGCATAGCGGGCGGCGTAGGACGGCCAGTCGGCGGCGGCGTCTTCCGGCGTGCGATTGCGGATCCAGACGACAAGGCCGCCCGCCGTTCGCATGACGTCCGCCAGGCGATTGACGTTCGGCACGACGTCCCGGGCGACAGGGGTTTCGAGCTGCTGGCCGGGCGCCATGAAATAGTTCTGCATATCGACGACCAAGAGTGCTGTGCGCGCCGGGTCGATCCGCTCCAGGCTGAACGGACGGCCGAGCTTGGCCGAAACGGCGTCTTTCGCCGATTGGGGGAGACGATAGGGATGCATCGCTTCAAGCCTCCGTTGGATCAAGCCGGCCCCGGCCATGGGGACCAGGGCAAGGCGAATGGATCGATAACGCTTGGCCGAAACAAGAGTGCGCACGCTTTACCAAGAGCGTTCCGCCCCGATGCGTAGCCGCGCTCAGTATGAAGGCGGCGGCAGGCGGCGTCGAGCGCAATGGACGGCCGCGAGCGCCTTGCGCCCGAAAAGATGCAATTTGACGGCGATAACCGATTGCGTGCGAGCGGTTTTCGGCATCCGGCCGGGCTCAGGTCAAATACAGGCCGCTCCAATGGGATCGTGAAAGGCTTTCTGTGCTAGACTTCTCATAGCGCTAAGCTTGCGGGAGGGCGATATGTTCACGGTCGCGGCTTCGGAAGGCAAAGTCGTCAACGTTAAGCGGGCGGATGGCGTCCAGTCGCGACGGGTCGATTATATCGGCAGTCCCGGCCTGATCGACGCCAACCCACAGGCGTTCCTGGTGGATCGCCTCTATCCCGGCGCGCGCATTCCGCCGCATTTCCACGACATCGACCAGTTCCAGGTGGTCGTGGACGGCGATTGCAGCATGGGCAAGAAGAACGCCGCCCCGGTCACTTTCCAGTATGCGGACGCCTATACGCCCTACGGCCCGATCGTGGGGCCGGAGAAGGGCTTCGCGTTCTTCACCCTCCGCCAGATCGCCAGCGGCGGCTTCTTCGGCATGCCGGGCAATCGGCACAACATGCCCGGCCGCGCCGGCCGCAACATCGCGGGGCATTTCGATACGGACCGTCCGCGCCCGCCTGTCGGCGCAACGGAGAGGGAGCCGCTGATGGACGCCGCGGACGACGGCGTTTTCGCGGCCGGCCTCCGCCTCGGGCCCGGCGCCGTCGCGACCGGCCCCGTCTCGGACGGCGGCGGCCAGTACTATCTGGTGTGCGAGGGCGCCGCGACGTCGGACGGCAAGGCGCTGGAGCGGCGTTCGCTGATCCACATAGCGCCGGGCGAGACGCCGCCGACCTTCGAAGCGGGCGCCGAGGGCGCGGATATCCTCATCCTGCAGTTCGGCCGCCCTTCGGCGCGACCGGGCTCCGACCCGGCGGAGCGGGCGACGCGGGATCCGGACGCCTATGTGCGCCGTCCGGAAACCCCGACCGCGCAATAAGCCTCAGCCGGCCCAGTCGAACGGCGCGAAATGGCCGTTGTTGCCCTGGCCGAGCAACGCTTCCGACACGCCGAACGCATCCACGCGCATTTCGCTGGCCTGCGCCAGCGCGAGGCGCTTGTTGGCGGGGTGGGACGTATTGTCGATGTGCATCGCCTCGCCTGGCCGCGCGCGCGGCTCCACGCCCTGGATCGAGAAATTCAGCACGCCCGGAATGTCGACCGTGCGCTTCAGGCCGTCGACGCCGATGTCGATCGGCGCGCGGGCGACGCCGCGGTGGTCCGCGACGACGTTCTGGCAGATCATGCCCGGCGGGCCGCCCGCCTCGCCCCCGGCGATCTTCTCGAGAGCGGCCGCCTGCCCGTCATTGGCCGGATCGATCACCGCGCCGTAGACCCAGTTCCCGTCGGCCATGATGCGGCCGGTCTTGAAGATGAGCGCGAACTTGCCGCCCGCGAGATCGACGCCGTCGGCCTCGCCCTCATCGATCCGGAACACCAGCAGCGCCGTGCAATGGTCGCGCGTGCCAGGGCCTTGCGGGTTGGTGAAAATGCATGGGCAGAGATAGTCGCAATTGCAGCTTTCCATGTACTGACCGCTGATCTTCCAAGCCATGCGCGCGCTCCCTTTCCATGTCGAAAAACGGGTTCCCCATATACTGCGGCCTAATCGCCGCGCCGGCCATAGCCTTCCGCCGAGGACGTCAAAGCGCGGGCAACGCCAGACCGGCGGCGAACAGGGCCACGCCGGCGGCGCGCCCCAACCAATGGCCATAGGGAACGATCTTCTCTACCAGCACGAACGCCGCCAGTCCCGCGATCCAATAGAGGTTCATGATCCCGCCGAAAAAGAGCAGCGCCATCAGGAACCAGCAACAGCCGAGACAATAGGCGCCGTGGCCGACGCCCATGCGCAGCGCGCCCGCCACCCCCGGCCGCCACGCGGTCGCAAGAAAGCCGATCGGCGAACGGCAGTGGCGCAGGCAAACCATCTTCAGCGGCGTCAACTGCCAGGCGCCCGCGGCGATGAGGATGGCCGCGCCGAGCCAGATATTCGTCGTCTCGAGCATCGGCGACATCAGCCGGGCCGTCTCCAGCGCCCATTGCGCGGCGGTCGCGATCAGGCTGAAACCGCCCCACGCGATCAGATATCCAAGGGCGAATACGCTCGCCGGCGCCAATACGGACGCGCCGCCCTGGCGGTTCGCGGCGAAACGGAGATAGAGCAGTAGCACCGGGGCCGCGCTCGGCAGCATCATCGCCGCCATCATCACCCACCACATGGAAAACATCAGCAACGCATAGGCCGACGTCCAGACCGCCGGCTGCATCAGCCAGCCGTCCATGCCGGCCATGGCGGTCATGTCGATGGCGGTCATTCCCATGCCCGCGCCCATGACGAGCCAGACCCAGGAAAGCGCCGTGACCAGCAGGAGGCCGCCGATGAAGATATAGCGGTCCCGCCGCAGCAGGGATTCCAGCGCTCGGTCGACGGCGCCGGTCATGGAGAGCGGTTCGGCAGGAATGGAAGATTGACCGTCATGGCGGCGTCGCCTTCCCTGGATCGCGCCGTCCCTACGGCAGGGCGATCTCTATGTCGGCGTCGGCCGGCGCCTTGAACCAGGTCGTGTCCGCTTCCGTGCGGTCGTCCCAGCGCAGCATCAGCATTTCCGCCGGCCCGTCGAAACAGGCGAAGGGGTGATGCCAGACGTTCGGGCGATAGCAAACGCCGACGGCGTCATCCAGCACGAAAGCCCTGAGCTTGGAGAAATCCGGCCCGCCATCGGGCAAGGTCGGCGCGACGGCGGACAGCCAGCGTCCGACCACGATCGGCGCGAAGGTCTGCGCCGAAGCGTCGTGCTTTTCCAGCGCCGTCACCTTGATCGGCGCCGTCGTGGCGCGCGCGCGTGTGATGGAGACGTTCAGGGTGGCGTGGCTGCGCCCGTTCGCCATGGCGGCGGCGAAGGGGTGGGTCTCGCCGCGCTCGTCGCGCAAGGCGAAGCATTCGCCATAGGGCGCGAAGGCTTCCGGGTCGAAGCGCTGGGGAACGATGCGCATGGCCTGCCGCCCGTCGATCAATGGTGCACGAAGACGGGCACGCTCGCCTCGTTCAGAATCTTCTTGGTGGTCGAGCCCATGAACGCCCGGCGCAACCTGCCCGCATGGCCGAAAGCGCCCATCACCAGGCGCCCGGCGTTGGCGGCCGCGACCGCGCCCAGGATCGCCGTGGACGCGGCGCCCTGCGCGACGATGCCGTTCGCCTCGGCCGCAATGCCATGGCTGCGGAACAGGGCGGCGCCCCGTTCGGCCATGGCGTCGGCATCATGCTTATCGTCGCCGAGCGAGACCACATGGACCTCCCGTCCGTCCGCCAACCCCAGCAACACGAACATATGCATGGAGCGCGACGCCGTCAGGCTGCCGTCGAACGCCACCACGACGACATCGGGGTCGCCTTTAAGGCCGTCGCCTTCCGGCACGATCATGAGCGGGCGCGGCGTATCGGAGAGCAGCTTCTCCACCGTCTCGCCGATTTCGTGATCCTCGCCGCCGTGAAAATTGGTTTCGCGGCCGATCACGATCAGGTCGTGCCGATCGGCTTCCGCGTCGATCTGCTCGACCGGATCGCCTTCCGCGCCGATGGCTGTCGTGGAAATGCCGGCGGCGTCGCATTCGGAATGAAAATCCGTAACGCGCAGCCGCATCGTCTCGCGGCCTTCGGCCAGAAGGTGCTTGTTGCGATGCTCCTGGTAGGCGCCGCCGCCGATCGGCGTCGCGCGCGGCGCCGTCACCCAGTCAACATCGATCACCGCAAGGCCGACGAGCGCGGCGCCCGTCCGGTCGGCGACTTCTATCGCCATTTTCCGCGCATTCGCGCTGGAGGAGGAACCATCTAGCGCTACTACAATACTTTTCAACATCTGGACTACCTCCGGCGACAGGGACGCGCGCGTCCGTTCCCTACCGGCTTAGCTCAACTCGCCGAAGCGGGCCAGATGAAAATCGCCGTCGCCGAAGCTGCGGTCGATCATGGTGAGCCGCTTGAAGTAGTGGCCGGCCGCGTATTCGTCCGTCATGCCGATGCCGCCATGGAGCTGAATCGCCTGCTGGCCGACGAAGCGGCTGGACTTGGCGATCTGCACCTTCGTGGCCGAAGCCGCCTTGCGCCGCTCGTCCGCATCGTCGTCGGAAATGCGCATGGCGGCCATCATCGCCATCGACTTCGCTTCCTCATGGGCGATGAACATATCGACCATGCGGTGCTGCAGGACCTGGAACTTGCCGATCGGCTGGCCGAACTGCTCGCGGGTCTTGATATATTCGAGCGTCATGTCGTTGAGCGCGCTCATCGCGCCGACGGCTTCCGCCGCCGTGGCCGCAATGGTGTAGTCGACCGTCGCGTCCAGAACGTCGAAGCCGCCGTCGACCGCGCCGACGACCGCGTCGCCGGAGACCTTGACCCCGTCCAATGTAACCTCGCCGGCCCGCATGCCGTCGACCGTCGGGTAGCCGCGCACCGCAACGCCGGCCGCATCGGCGTCGACCAGGAAGAGCGTGATGCCCGCCTTGTCCCGCGCGCCGCCGCTGGTGCGGGCGGACACGATGAACTTATCGGCCGAAGGCGCGCCGAACACCACGCTCTTCGCGCCGGAAAGCGTGTAGTCGCCGCCGGAAGCCGCGGCCTTCGTCTCGACGTCCGCCAGATTGTAGCGGGACTGGCGTTCGGCGAAGGCGACGGCCAGCTTCAATTGGCCTTCCGCGATCTGGGGAATAAGCGCCTGTTTCTGCGCGGCCGAGCCGCCGAGCGTAATCGCGCCGCCGCCCATGACGACCGTGGAGATATAAGGTTCGGCGACCAGTCCCTTGCCGAATTCTTCGAGCATGATCATCGTTTCGACCGGCGTGCCGCCATAGCCGCCGTCGTCTTCGGAGAACGGCATGCCGAGCCAGCCGAGTTCCGCGAACTGCTTCCAATTGCCTTCGTCGAAGCCCAGGTCGGTATCGACGATCTTGCGGCGCTGTTCGAAGGAATAGCTATTCTGGACAAAGCGCTGCACGCTTTCCTGCAGCAGCACCTGATCTTCATTCAGCTCGAAATCCATTGCTCGGTCTCTCCCCAGTCGACGCCGTCAGCGCGGCGCCCAAATCAATTCATCTTTAGTTGACGGAAAGGCTATTCGGCGTGTGCGACAGACGCAAGCGCCGACGCGTCATCAAAGCCCCAGCGCCCGCTTCGCCAGAATATCCTTTTGGATTTCGTGGCTTCCGCCGGCGATGCTCATGGCGCGGCTTTCGAAGTAGTCCGGCGTCATGCGGTAGATATAGTCCGGGCCGACGGGCGGCTCGTTGCTCTGGCCGCGAATGTGCCCGAGCTCCCAGGGTTGGGAATAGTAAGCGCCCGCTTCCATTAGCAATTCATGCCCGCGCTTGAGCGCGTCCATCACGCGGATCTTGAAGATCGACGATTCGGTGCCGACCGGCTTGTCGGCCGCCGCCGCCGCCAGTTGGCGCATCGCCATGGTGGAGGCCGCCATAATGTCCACTTCCAGGTCGGCCAGCTTGCGCGCGAAGTCAGGCTCGTCGATCAGCCGGGCGCCGTCGGCGCGCTGATCCGTCGCAATCTCCTTCAACTTCTTGAAGTTCCGCTTGTTGATGGAGACGTAGGAGGCGTTGGACCGTTCGTGGCCCAGCAGGAACTTCGCGATCTTCCAGCCTTCGCCTTCTTCCCCGACCCGGTCGGAGACCGGCACCCGCACGTCCGTGAAGAATTCCTGGTTGAAGTGGTGCTTGCCGTCCAGGGTGATGATCGGCCGAATCTCGACGCCCGGCGTCTTCAGGTCGATCAGAATGCAGGTGATGCCGTCCTGCTTTTTCGGCTCCTTCGAGGTGCGGACGAGCGCGAACATGCGGTCCGCGCAATGGGCGTAGCTGGTCCAGATCTTGGTGCCGTTGACGATGTAATGATCCCCGTCCCGAACGGCGGAGCACTGAAGTTGCGCCAGATCGGAGCCGGCTTGGGGCTCCGAATAGCCCTGGCACCAGATCTCCTCGCTGCTCAGAATTTTGGGAATATATTTCGCCTTCTGCTCGGGCGTTCCGAAGGCCAGCAGAACCGGCCCGACCATGCGCGTGCCGAAGTGGACCATGCGCGGCGCGCCGCCCATGAAGATCGCGTCGTCGGCCAGAAATTTTTTCGCGACGCTGAAACCGGGACCGCCGTCCTTCTTGTCCCAGTTGGTCGCGGCCCAGCCCTGCTTGGAGAGAATGCGCATCCAGCGCTCGAAATCGTCCCGATGCAGCTCGATGCCGCGATCGACCTTATCCTTGATGTCCTTCGGCAGGTTCTCGGCGACGAAATCGGCGACCTTGTTCTGAAAGGCCAGTTCCTCGTCGGTGAATGTCATATCCATAGGCGTCCCCTCCTTGACGGACGTCGAAGCGAAAATATCCAGGGCCGCAAGCGAGCGCGGCGGTTATCGAATGGCGGGCCGGACCGGCGATCAAAGATTCAGCACGCGTTTGGCGATGATGTTCTTCTGAATTTCGTTGGTGCCGCCGGCGATGGAGCGGGCGCGCATCTCGAAATAGTCGGGCGAGAGACTGTGCATGTAAGCGGCGCCGACCGGTTCGACATTGCCCCAGCCTTCCCGCGCGACCTTGGGGTCGAACGGATTGCTGTAGTAGCCGCCGGCCTCCATGGCGAGTTCCGAGATGTCCTTGCGGATATCCGCCATGCCGAGCTTCAGCACGGACGCCTCCGGGCCGACCGGCCGGTCGGCGGACGCATCGGCGAGCGTTCGGGCCGACGTCAGCTTCAGGCCTTCCAGGCGCACTTCGAGCGCGGCGAACTTTCCGGCGAAATCCCGGTCGTCGATCAGGCGGGCGCCGTCGCCGGCCCGCTCCGCCTCCGCGATGCGCCGCACCTTGTTCATCATCCGGACAGCGCCCGCCACGCCGGCCGAACTCGATCGTTCATGGCCAAGCAGGTATTTCGCGATCCGCCAGCCGTCCCCTTCCGCGCCGACCCTGTTCTCGACCGGCACGCGCACGTCGTCGAAATACTCCTGATTGAACTTGTGCCGGCCGTCCAGCTTGATGAGCGGACGCACCGAAACGCCAGGCGCGTTCATATCGATCAGCAGGCAGGTGACGCCATCCTGCTTGCGCCCGGAACTGTCCGTGCGGACGAGGGCGAACATCATGTCCGCGACATGGGCGTAGGTGGTCCAGATCTTGGAGCCGTTCACAACATAGTGGTCGCCGTCCAGCTTCGCGGACATTTGCAGGCTGGCCAGATCGGAGCCGGCGCCGGGCTCCGAATAGCCCTGGCACCACAGGGTTTCGGCCGAAAGAATGCCTGGAATGAACTTCGCCTTCTGCGCTTCCGTGCCGAATTCCAGCAGAACCGGGCCGACCATGCGCGTGCCGAACGGCACGATCTCCGGCGCGCCGGCGGCGGCGCATTCTTCCTCGAAGATGTGCTTCTGGGTGACTGTCCAGCCCGGCCCGCCGTCCTTCGCATCCCAATTGGTGGCGAGCCAGCCGCGGGCGCCGAGCACGCCCATCCAATCATGCAGATCGGCCTTGCTGAGTTCGGCCCCTTCCGCAGTCTTACGGCGGATTTCGGCCGGAAGATTCTCCCGAACGAAGTCCTGGACCTCCCGACGGAACGCTTCGTCCGCGGGCGAGAAGCTCATTTCCATGGCGTTTTTCCTCCTCAACGCGGGAAGGATAGCCGCGCTTTCGCGGCGACGCTATTCGCCCGGCGCGCGTATGAGAGTACGGGCGCCGGTGGGATCAAGGAACGCCGCCGGCTTGCTCGTCTCCATCTGGTGAAACGCGTCGATGGCGGCGGCCGCCTCGTCGGGCGTGCGGCCGAGCCCGCGCAGGATCGCGCCGCCCAGATGCAGGCTGGTGGCGGCGACTTCGCGCAACACCAAGTCCGCGCCGGCGGCGTTGAGCGCTTTCTCCGCCTCCGCCCCGACGGCGCGGGCGTAGACGGGCAGATCGGGCCGACGGGCTTTCAAGGCTTCCACGATCGCGGCCGCGTCGCCCGCATCGCCGACGCTCACCACCGCGAGCGTCATGGTCTCCACGCCGGCGGCGTCGAGCGTGCGCGCCTTGGTGGCGTCGGCATAGAAAACCGGCTGGCCCTCTGCCGCCGCCGCCGCGATTCGCGGCGGCGCATTGTCGATCGCGATATGGGGCGCGTCCGCCGCCGCCAGGACCCGAGCCAATGTCTGCCCCGCGCGGCCATAGCCGAAGATGCCGACATGTCCAGGCTGCTCCTGGGTCCGGGCGGCCAGGTCATGCAGCCCCGGCAAGCCCCGGCTTTCCAGACGCCGGTCGAGGCGGACGCCAAGCGCCGCGAGCAGCGGCGTCAGGCCGAGAGACAAGGCTGTCGCCAGCAGGAACACCTGGGCCTGCAAGTCCGTCAAGAGGCCGCCGCCCATGGCGATGGCCGCCAGCGCGAAGGCGAACTCGCCGCCCTGGGCGAGCAGCAGGCCCGCGTTCACCGCCGTCGGCCAGGGGAAGCCCCAAAGGCGAGCGAGGCCGGCGGTGACGCAGGTTTTGAACAGAATCAGCGCGAAGGTCGCAACCAGGGTCTCCAGCCAAAGGTCGGCCAGCGCGCCGACATCGATCAGGGCGCCGATCGACATGAAGAAGAGCCCGAGCAGCAGGCCGCGAAACGGAATGATCTCCATTTCGACCTGGTGGCGGAAACCGGAGCCGGCCAGCACCATCCCCGCCAGCAAGGCGCCCAGCGCCATGGACAGTCCCGCGACGGCGCCGGCCCAGGCGGTCGCCAGCACGACCAGCAGGCTGGCGGCGGCGAAGACCTCGCGGCTGTTCAGGCTGGCGATCATCTGAAGCAATGGGCGCATCACATATCGCCCAAAGGCGATGATGCCGACGACCACGCCGAGCGCGACCGAGAACGCGGCGGAAAGGGTCTGCCAGTCCGGCATTTCCGCTTCGTCGGCGACGGCGATCAGCGGCGCGGCCGCGAGCATCGGCGCGACCGCCAGGTCCTGGAACAGCAGCGTCGAGAAAACCAGGCGGCCGAGCCTGGACTGAAGGCCGGACCGTTCGGCGAGCAGGCGCAGCACAAGCGCCGTCGACGACAGGGACAAGGCGCCGCCCACCAGCAGGGCGGCCTCGAAACCAAGGCCCGCCGCCCGGCAGGCGAAATAAACGCCGACCGCCGTGACCAGCACCTGCGCCAGGCCGAAACCGAACACTTGGCGCGCCATCATGCGCAGGCGCTGGAACGACAGTTCCAGGCCTATGGTGAACATCAGCAGCACGACGCCAAGTTCCGCGAGTCCCCGCGCGGCCTCCATTTCGTGAATGACGCCGAAGGCGTAGGGGCCGAGCGCGACGCCGGCGAGCAGGTATCCCAGGATCGGGCTCGCGCCCAGACGCGCGCAGATCGGCGCGACGACGACGGTCGCGCCGAGATACACGACCGCGTCGCGCAGCCAGGTCAGGTCTGCTTCAGAACCGACAGCCATCGCGTGTCATATCTCCTCCACCGGGATGCCCATCGGCGGGTCCGCGAGGGCAGATTGCGCTTCGATCAAGGCCAGTTCGGGGCGGCCGCGCCGGCGCGTCGCCTCGAAAACGGCATGAATTGCGTTCGCCGCCCGCCCGAGCGCTTCCGGCGGCGGCGCGCCTTCCATCAGGCAGGCGGTCAGCAGCGCGCAGAACAGGTCGCCGGCGCCAAAGGCGGGCGCGTCGATCAGGGGCGCCGCCGTCCGCCAAGCGCCATCCGCCGTCACGGCTACGGTTTCGATGGCGCTGCCCGCCCTGATGCCCGTCGCGACGACAAGCGTCGCGCGGCGATCCGCGATCAGGCGGCGGGCGGCCGGCGCGACATCCGCCGCGCGTTCGATGCCGCATCCCGTCAACGTTTCCAGTTCATAGGCGTTCGGCGTCAACACGTCCGCCAGGGGCAGCAGGTCCGCCTGGATCGCTTCGGGTATGTCGGCGGCGACGAAGCGGCCGCCCGGCTTGTCCCCCATCACCGGGTCGAGGACGTACAGGACATCGGCGCGCGCCGCGCGGGCGGCGGAAACGGCGCGCGCGACGGCGCCGGCGTTCTCCGCCGACCCCAGATAGCCCGACAGGACGCCGCCGACCTCGCGCAGCAGCCCTCGCGCCGCGATCCCTTCGACCAGCGCGTCTATCTCCGCCGCCGGGGCCGGGCCGCCGGCATAGCCGCCATGCTTGGGATGATTGGAAAACCGTACGGTGTCGATCCGCACCACGTCGCGTCCGAGACGTTGCAACGCGAACGCCGCCGTCGAGTTGCCGACATGGCCATAGGCGACGCTGGATTGGAGCGTCAGGACGAGGTCGTTATCTTCTTCGCCCATTGCCCTTTCGTCGCATCGCCTCCATAGGTCCGGATTGCACCAGCCGGGTAATTTTATAGCGCAGGAGTAAACATATGTCTCAGTCCGTCGGCGGAATTCGTCCGCGTCGCAGCGTCCTTTATATGCCGGGCGCGCGGGCCTCCGCATTGGAGAAGGCGCGGATCCTGCCGGCGGATGCGCTGATCTTCGATCTGGAGGACGCGGTCGCGCCCGATGCGAAGGAAACGGCGCGGGACATGGCCACGGCCGCCGCCGCGTCCGGCGCCTATGGCAAGCGCGAAATCGCGATCCGCGCGAACGGCCTCGACACCCCCTGGGGCCATGCGGACCTGCAGGCGATCGCCGCGTCCGGCGCGGACGCGGCCGTGATCCCGAAGGTCGAGTCGGCCGAAGCCGTGCGCAAGGCGACCGCCATTCTGGATGCGGCCGGCGCGCCGGCGACGCTCATGCTCTGGGCGATGATCGAAACGCCGCTTGGCGTGCTCCGGGCGGAGGAGATCGCGGCCGAGCCGCGCATCGCCGTCCTCGTCATGGGCACGTCGGACCTCGCGGTCGACCTCGGCGCCGCGCACACGCCGGACCGGCTGCCCTTCCTCGCGAGTTTCGGGCTGGCGCTCCTGGCCGGCCGCGCCCACGGCGCCGCCGTGCTGGACGGGGTGCACCTCAATCTCGGCGACGACGCGGAATTCGAGGCCCACTGCCGACAGGGGGCCGAGATGGGGTTCGACGGCAAAACCCTGATCCATCCCAAGCAGGTGGACGGCGCCAACGCCGCTTTCGGCCCGTCGGCGGCGGCGGTCGAAGACGCCCGCGCGGTCGTCGAAGCCTATGAAAGCGCCGTCGCCGCAGGCCAGGGCGTGGCGACGCTCAACGGCAGGCTGATCGAGAACCTGCACGCCGCCCAGGCCCGGCGCACGCTGGCCATGGCGGACGCCATCGCCGCGCTGGCCGGCTGAAGTTCAGCCCAGATAGCGGGCCCGGATGTGGGCCTCGAACGCGTCGGTCGATAGCGGCGCGCCGGTCGCCGCGCGCAGCAGGTCGTCGCTGGAGGCGTAGAGCCTGCCCTTGGCGTGGACATGGGTCCGCATCCACTCCGTCAGCGGGCCATAGCTTCCCTTCGCGAGCGCGGCGGCGAGCGCCCCCGGGCCGATGTCCGCCGCGGCCGCCTGGAACAGCTGCGCGGCCGCCAGCGCGCCGAGCGTATAGGTCGGGAAGTAGCCGAACGCGCCGTCGTACCAGTGGATATCCTGCAGGCAGCCGCGCCGGTCGTCCGGCGCCGGCAGGCCGAGGTCGGAAACGATCCGGGCGTTCCAGGCTTCCGGCAGATCGGCGACGTCCAGGTCGCCCGCGATCAGGGCCTGCTCCAGGTCGAAGCGCAGAATGACATGCAGCGGGTAGGTCGCTTCGTCCGCATCGACGCGGATATAGCCGGGCCGCACCGCCAGGAGGGCGTCGCTCACGTCCCCGGCGGCGCGCGGCGCATCGGATGTTTCCGTAAGCAGATCGGCCAGGAACCCGGCCATCTCGGCGGACCGGCCCGCCTGCATCTCGTAAGTGAGGGACTGGCTCTCGTGCACGGTCATGCCGGCGTCCTCGCCGACCGGCTGGCCGCGCCAGTCCGCCGGCTGGCCGCGGGTATAGGCGGCGTGGCCGGATTCGTGCAGCACCGCCATCAGGCCCGTCAGCGCGTCGCCTTCGTCCCAACGCGCCGTAATGCGCGAGTCCTCCGGCGTGCCGGTCGAGAAGGGATGCAGGCTGTCGTCCAGGCGGCCATGGGCGAAATCGAAGCCGATGGAGCGCAGCAGCATTTCGGCGGCGGCGCGCTGCGCGTCCGCCGAAGCGGCGATGGAGCGGCCTTGGCTCCGCCCCGCCTGCCGCTCGACGATCGCGGGGATGGCGTCCGCCAGGAATGCGCGCAGGCTGGCGAACACCGGCGCGATCTGGGCGGCGGTTCGGCCCGGATCGTACTGATCGAGCAACGCGTCATACGGCGCCAGGCCCTTGGCCTCGCCGAGCGCCGCCGCCTCTTCCCGGGTGAGTTTCATCAAGGCGTCGAGCGCCGGCGCGACGCGCTTGAAGTCGCTGGCCGGCCGGGCCTCGCGCCAGATCGTTTCGGCGGCGTTGCGCGCGCGGGTCAATGCGCCGACAAGGGCGGCCGGGATCGCCGTCGCGGCCAGATGCCGGCGGCGCATTTCGCGCAGATTGGCCTGGCGCCACGGGTCCTCGCCGGCGTCGGCGGCGGCCAACAGGTCGCCCGTCTCCGCCGCCGCGATGATCTCGTGGGAGATTTCCGCGAGCGTCGCCGCCTGTTCGCCGCGGGCTTCCGCGCCGCCCGGCGGCATCATCACGCTCTGATCCCAGTGCAGCCAGCCGGCCGCCTCGTCCACTCGCGCCGCGCGGGCGAAGCGCGTCTCCAGGCCGCCATAGGCGGCGTTCGCGTCAGTCATCGCCGGTCTCTCCCCTGCCGGCGCGACGGCGCGGCGGCGTCACGCGGATCTGCGCGATCTGGTTTCGGGTCCGGCGCAGAATGCGGAACCGATAGCCGTGAAACTCGAAGGTCTGGCCGGCCTCGGGCAAAAGGCGGGCTTCGTGAATGATCAGGCCGGCGAGCGTCGTCGCGTCGTCGTCGGGCAACTGCCAGTCGAATTCGCGATTGAGGTCCCGTATCGGCGTGCGGCCGGCGGCGACATAACTGCCGTCCGGCTGGCGGCGCACGCCCGGAAGCGGAAGGTCGTGCTCGTCCGCGATGTCGCCGACGATCTCTTCCAGAATGTCTTCAAGCGAACAGACGCCCATGAACGCGCCATATTCGTCGACGATCAGCGCGAAATGCTCGCGGCGCCGGCGAAAGGCCTGCAATTGATCCAGAAGGGTGGTCGATTCCGGCACGAACCAGGGGGAGGAGGCGACTTCGGCGATATCCAGATTGGCGGCGTCGCCCGACGCGGCCCGCACCGCGCGCAGCAAGGCCTTGGCATGGAGGACGCCGACGATGTTCTCCGGCGATTCGCGCCAGACGGGGATGCGCGTATAGGGACTGTCCAGCACGTCCGCCACGATCTCTTCCGGCGGCCGGTCGACATCGACCATGACCACATTGCGCCGGTGGGTCATCACTTCCGCGACTTCCAGGTCCGCCAGTTCCAGGATGCTGCGGAGCATTTGGCGTTCGGACTGGGTTTCCGCATCGTCGCCATGGTGCAGTTCGATGGCGCCGAGCAGCGCTTCCTCCCGCTCCTCCTCCAGGCTTTCCCGGCGCGTCTCCGGGCTCGGCTTTTCGCCGAGGAGCCGCAGGACGCGGGCGACGATCCATTGGATGCCCTTGGAAAACGGCGAAAGCGCCATGACGATGAAGCGGACCGCAGGAGCGACGGCCAGCGCCGCGCGGTCGGGATGATTGATGGCGAAGGTCTTCGGCAGCACCTCGGCGAACACCAGCACGAGGAACGTCATCCCGAGCGTCGCATATGCGACGCCCGCTTCGCCGAACATGCGGATCAGCACGCTGGTCGCGATGGACGCCGCCAGAATGTTCACCAGATTGTTGCCGAGCAGCAGCGCGCCGAGCAGGTCTTCCTGCTTCTCGGCTAGGCGGCGCACGATTCCGGCCCGGCGGTCGCCCTTGCGCGCCAGATGGTGCATGCGCGGACGGGAAACGGCGGTCAGCGCTGTCTCCGAGCCGGAAAAGAAGCTCGAGAACAGGAGCAGCAGCACCACCGCTCCAACCGAGAGCCAGAGCTCCCAGTCGATTTCGACGACGTCGGTCTCAATCACGGCTGCAACGCCTCCGCGAGCGTCTCCGTGATCGGCCCGGTTTCCGCATCGGGCGCGACGAAGGACTGGCCGACGCCGCGCGCCAGGATCAGCGTCACCTTGCCGTCGAGCGCCTTCTTGTCCTTCTGCATCCGCGCCAGCAGCGCTTCGACCGTCGGGATCGGACGATTGCCCGAGAGATCGGGCGCGACGGGCAGGCCGGCGGCCGCCAGACTGTCCTCGACGAACTGCGCCTCGTTAGCCGGCAGCAGGCCGAGGCGGGCGGAATGGCGGAAGGCCAGCGCCATGCCGATGGATACGGCCTCTCCGTGGAGCAGCCCTCCATCATAGCCGGCCTCGGCCTCGAAGGCGTGGCCGAAGGTGTGGCCGAGGTTCAGGAGCGCGCGCCGCCCGGCTTCCCGCTCGTCGGCCGCGACGACTTCGGCTTTCGCCCGGCAGCACTCCGCCACCGCGGCCGCCATCAGGCCCTGGTCGCCGTCGAGCGCCGCCCCGCCGTTCTCGTTCAGCCAGGCGAAAAACTCCGGCCGGTCGATCAGGCCGTACTTCACCACCTCCGCATAGCCCGCCAGCAGTTCCCGGCGCGGCAAGGTGCGCAGCACGTCAAGGTCCGCCAGCACGAGGCGCGGCTGGTGAAAGGCGCCGATCAGGTTCTTGCCGGCGGCGGCGTTGATCGCCGTCTTGCCGCCGACCGAGCTGTCGACCTGCGCCAAAAGCGTCGTCGGCAGTTGAATGAAATCGAGGCCGCGCAGCAGCACGGCGGCGGCGAACCCTGCCAGGTCGCCGACGACCCCGCCGCCGAACGCGATGATCGTGGTGCGCCGGTCGATGCCGAAGGCCAGCGCCTCTTCCAGCACGCGGGAGAAGGTCTGGAACCCCTTGCTCGCCTCGCCGGCCGCCACCTCGATCATGTCCGCCCGCAGGCCCGCCGCCGCCAGGCTCGCCCCAAGCCTGGGCCAGTGGAGCCGGCGCACCGCCGCATCGACGACGACGACCACATGATCGTGGCGCACGACGTCGCGAATGCGCGCGCCGGCGCTGTCCAGAAGGCCGGGACCGATCTGGATGTCGTAGGACCGGTCGCCAAGGGCGACGGCCACGGTCTGAACCGATGCGTCGTTCGCCTGGCTCATGTGTCCGCCCCCGGTTTGAGAACGCCCAAATCCGCCAGCCGCGCCTCGGCCTCCGCGGCCGCGCGGTCCGGCGGGGATTCGCCGCCCGTCACGATGATGTCCGCCTCGGCATAGGTCGGCGTCCGTTCCTTCAACAGCTTTTCCAATTGGGCCTTCGGGTCCTCAACATAGAGCATCGGCCGATTGGTCCGGCGCGAAACCCGGCGAAACAGCGTATCCAAATCCGTATCGAGCCAGATGGACGTCGCCTTCTCCCGCGTCGCCGCGCGGGTTTCCGGATCGACGAACGCGCCGCCGCCCATGGCGAGCACATGGGGCGGATCGTCCAGCAGCCGCGCGATCACCCGGCGCTCGCCGTCCCGGAACGCCGCCTCGCCGTATGTCTTGAAAATCTCCGGAATCGTGCAGCCGGCCGCGCGCTCGATCTCATGATCGGCGTCGACGAATCGCGCGCCGAGGCGCTGCGCCAATCGACGGCCGATCGTGCTCTTGCCTGCCCCCATCATTCCGACCAGCACAACTGTGCGGGTCAAACGGTTACTTTGGGCATCGGTTTCCGCGACGCGCGCCATTCCGCCTCGACATTCGGCCTTCGAATCGCCATGGTTCGGGCGCGTTATAGCAGAGGTGCGTCGGCGCGCGATCCGCTTTCGAGCGGCGGCGCAGCGACACATGCGCCGATCGCGACGGGGAGCGAGGACGTGCTTGGCCGGTTTTTCGGGTTTCTGATGGCGGCGCTGATCGTCGTTTCGCTTGGCGGGGCTATTTTCCTCGCCTATTGGGATATCCCGGCGCCGACTTCGACCGTCGAGAAAGTTTTGCCGAATGAGCGTTTTCCGGACTAGGGCCAAACGGACCTTCGCCGCCCTGTCGCTGCTTGCCGCCGCCTTTGCGAGCGCCCCCGCAGAGAGCGGCTCCGTACAATCCGCGCCGCTTTCCAGAAGCATCGATCCCGCCGCCGCCGGCGCGCTCGACCCGAGCGCCGCCAGGTTGCCGGCCAACCTCTGGCGCGGTTCAGACCGGGCCGCCGTCGTCGGCCTGATCGACGCCCTGCCCGCGCGGCCTTCCTCATACGTCCTGCGCGACCTCACGCGCCGAACGATCGCCTGCGCCGCGCCGCCGCCGCCCGGCGCGACCGTCGTGCCCGGCTTCGCCCAGACCCGCGCCATCGCCCTGCTCGCCATGGGCGACGCGCCGCTCGCCGCCTCGCTCCTCTCCGCGATCCCCAAGACGGCCCGCGACGAGGCGACCGACCGTCTGTTGCTCGACGCCAGCCTGCTCGCCCAGGACCGTTCCCTCGCCTGCACGGTCGCCCGCGACCGGGCCGGCCTCGCGGAGGCGGTGGTCTTCGCCAAGGCTTCGGCATTCTGCGAATCGCTTGCGGGAGACCGCGTGCGCGCCGAGTTCGCCGCGGCCCTGGCCGCGGAGCGCGCGCCGGACGATCAGGCGTTCTTCCAATTGCTGGATCTGGCGACCGGCGCCGCGACAGAGCCGGGCCGCGCGGTCAAGCGCCTGAAATCCGCGACGCCGCTGCACCTGGCCATGCTGCGCGCCGTCGGCCTGCCGCCGCCCGGACTGCCGAAAGAGCTCGACGCGCCCTATGCGCTCGCGGTGGAGCGCATGGTCGCCGTCGATCCGGCGGCCGCGCTCGACCTGCGGGCCGCGGCGGCGTGGCGCGCATTGAAAGCCAACGCGGCGGACCTTGGCGCCGCGCGCCAACTGCTGCTGGCCGTCGGCGCAAGCGACAGCCGACAGACGGGGCCGGCGATTTCGCTCGCCGAGCGCATGGCGGCGGCGGCCGCCGCCGCTCCCGGGCCGGATCGCGCGCTGGCGCTGGCGCGGCTCCTCGCCAAGGGCGACGAATTGGAGGCCGGCGGCGCCGTCGCCCGCCTCGCGACGCCGATGACGGCGGCACTCCTGCCGCTGGCCAGCGGCCCGGATATTGGCGGCCGCCTCGCGCGCGGCCTGCTGCTTGGCGGCGAAGCGGACCGCGCTAAGCGCTGGCGGGACTCCCTCGAAAGGGCCGGGGCGGTTCCCGGAGCGACGGACGAGGCGGCGCGGCTGACCGAGCTGATCGCCTTGGCCGACGGCGAAGACAGCCGCAGCTTCGCCGGCGTCGACGCCGCGCTCTGGCTCGGCGTCGTCAGCCGGATATATGCGAGCGACCAGAACGCGACGGGGGATTTCGCCGGCAAGGTCGCCCTGCTGTCGGAGCTGCGCGCCGCGCTCGGGCTCCCGACGGCGCCGTCGCAAACATTGGCGCCGAATGCGGGGCGGCTCGAACCGCTGGAGGCCGCCGCCGCGACGGGCCGCGTCGGCGAGACGGTGCTGCGCGCCGCCATTCTGGCAGAGAGCGCCGACGCCGCGCTCGGGTCGCGACCGCATCGACTCGCCCGCGCAACGAGAGCCTTGGCGCAGGCCGGTCTCCATGCGGAGGCCCGGCAGCTCGCCGTCGAGGCCGCGATCGCCGGCGGCCTGTGACGCAGGCTGATCATATCGAGGCGTTCCTCGAAATGCTGGCGGCGGAGCGGGGCGCCGCCGCCAACACGCTCGCCGCCTACCGCCGGGACCTTGCCGACGCCGCGGGCGCGCTTGGCGCAAACCCGCTCGCGGCGGCGACGCCGGCAGACCTGGACCGCTATATGCATGGCCTGGCGACGGCGGGCTTCAGCCCGCGCACGTCGGCCCGGCGCCTGTCCGCTCTCCGCCAATATTTCCGGTTCCTGTTGCTGGAGGGCGTGCGGCAGGACGATCCGACCGCCGCGATCGACGGCCCGCGCCTGGGCCGGCCGTTGCCGAAGCATCTGAGCGAAGCGGAAGTCGACGCGCTCCTCGCCGCCGCCCGCGCGGCGGAAGACCGGCACGGCCGCCGGCTCCTCGCCATCGTCGAGCTGCTCTATGCGACGGGGCTCCGGGTTTCCGAACTGGCGGCGCTGCCGGCGACGGCGCTCAGCGCGGAAACCGCGCTCATCGTGCGGGGCAAGGGTGGAAAGGAACGGCTGGCGCCGCTCGGCCAGGCGGCGATTGCGGCGCTCAGAAACTATGCGCCGGACCGGAAGTCATTCGCCCCCGGCGGCGCCGAGTCGCCATGGCTGTTTCCCTCCACCGGCAAGGAAGGCCGCCTCAGCCGCCGGCGCATCGGCCAATTGCTGGACGATCTCGCCATCCGGGCCGGGATCGACCCCAGCCGCGTTTCGCCTCACGTGCTGCGCCACGCATTCGCCACGCATCTGCTGGCCAACGGCGCCGATCTGCGCGTCGTGCAGGAACTTCTCGGCCACGCCGACCTTTCCACCACCGAAATCTATACCCACGTGCTCGACGCCAGGATGAAATCCCTGGTCCTGGAGAAACACCCGCTCGCCGAAACCTGAAGGCGCGGCGACGTCGCAGGATCATCGCAAAGGCGAAGGAAATCGGCGCGTCGATTTCGAACGCCATTGAGCGACAATCGGCGACCGCCGAGGTTTCCCCGCAACATCCCCGGCGTCGCCGAAGCGGCTTCGGACACGGGACGTAGTTCGACGGAACTGCTGGAGCAGTCCCGCACGCTGTCGACCGACGCGGAAGACCTGGAGACGCGCGTGGAAACGTTGCTGGAGAGCGTGCGCGCGATGTAACGCGGTTCAGTCACGGGGCGCGCCGCGCTCATAGGCGAGCGCGCCGGCCACATATGCGGCTTCGATGGCGCGGTCGTCGGCCAGCACGATCTGGGCGAAGAGGACGTCGCGAACGGATTCGGCTCTGGACATGCGCCGTTCGATCAGCGGCGTCGACCGGGGGTCGATGACGATGACGTCCGCCTCCAGGCCGGGCGCCAGATTGCCGACCAGGTCCGCCATGCCCATGACCCGCGCCGAACCGACTGTCGCCAGATGCCATGCCTGCACGGGGTGCAGGTTGAACCCCTTCAGCTGCGCGATCTCATAGGCGGCGAGCATGGTCCTGAACATCGACATGGACGAGCCGCCCGCCACGTCGGTCGCCAGGCCGACGCCGACCGGCGCGTCGCCCTGGGCGAGGCCCGCCAGGTCGAAGAGGCCGGAGCCGATAAAGAGGTTCGAGGTCGGGCAATGGGCGATGGCGGAGCCCGTTTCGGCGATCGCCGCGCGTTCCCGCTCCGTCAGGTGGATGCCATGGCCGAAGATCGCGCCCGGTCCCGCCAGACCGAACTGCTGATAGACGCCGAAATAATCCGGCGCGCCGGGGAACATGCCGCCGACCCAGGCGATCTCGTCCACATTCTCCGAAAGGTGGGTCTGCATCAGCGCGCCGGGGCATTCCCGCCAGAGCGCGGCGGCGGCCTCCAGCTGCTCCGGCGTCGAAGTCGCCGCGAACCGGGGGGTGACCGCGTAGCAATTGCGGCCCTTGCCATGCCAGCGGTCGATCAGCGCCTTCGAAGCGTCATAGCCGCTCTGCGCGGTGTCGAGCAGGTATTCGGGCGCGTTCCGATCCATCAGCACCTTGCCGCACGCCATGCGCCGGCCGCCCGCCGCCGCCGCCTCGAAAAGCGCGTCGACCGAGGCCGCGTGCACGGTGGCGTAGACGCAGGCCGAGGTCACGCCGTGGCGCAGGCTGTCTTCGAGATAGAAATCGGCGGCGACGCGCGCATGGTCCGGATCGGCGAACCGTCGCTCGGTCGGGAAGGTGTAGGTCTCCAACCATTCGAGCAGCTGCGCGCCGTGAGAGGCGATCGCTTCCAGCTGCGGATAGTGGGCGTGGCAATCGACAAAGCCCGGCGCGATCAGACTGTCGCCATAATCGACCAACGCTACGCCGGAACCGGCGGCGGCGATGACGCGCTCCGCCGGCCCGACCGCCTGAATGCGCCCGTCCGCCAGCCACACCGCGCCGTCAGCCTCATGCGACAGCGCCTCTTCCGGCGGCGTCAGAAACGGGTCCGCGACAAAGCTGAGGGTCTGCCCCTTCAGGACGACGCTTTCGCTCATGGCGGTCCCGTTTCCGCGATCATGCCGGCCGTTGTCCGGCCTTAATTGGGCAGCGCGCCCTCGACCCCCTCGACATAGAAGTTCATGCCGGCGAGGTCGCCGTCAGAGGCGGTCTCGCCCGCCGCCAGCCAGGCGGACCCGTCCTGCTTGTTGATCGGGCCGGTGAACGGATGCACGGTCCCGGCGGCGATATCGGCTTGGAGCTTCGCCGCCATCTCGCGGACGTCCGCCGGGATCTTCTCGGAGAACGGCGCGATGCCGACCATGCCGGGCGCGATGCCGTCCCAGGTATCCTCGCTTTTCCAAGTCCCGTCCATCACCGCCTTCACGCGCGCCACATAGTAGGGCGCCCAGTCGTCGATGATGGAGGTGAGCTGGGCGTTCGGTCCGAACTTATGCATGTCGGAGGCTTGGCCGAAGGCGTAGATGCCGCGCTCTTCCGCGATCTGCATGGCGGCCGGCGAGTCCGTGTGCTGCATCAGAATGTCGGCGCCCTGGTCGATCAACGCCTTGGCCGCATCGGCTTCCTTGCCCGGATCGAACCAGGTGTTCACCCAGACGACCTTGAAGCTGACGTCGGGATTGACCTTCTTCGCATGCAGATAGGCGGCGTTGATGCCGCGCACCACTTCCGGGATCGGGAAGGAGGCGATGTAGCCGACGACATTGCTCTTCGTCATCTTGCCCGCGATCAGGCCGATAATAGCGCGCCCTTCATAAAACCGGGCGGAATAGGTGGAGACGTTCGGCGCGCGCTTGAAGCCGGTCGCGTGTTCGAACTTCACTTTCGGGAACTGCTTCGCCACCTTCAGCGTCGGGTTCATGAAGCCGAACGACGTGGTGAAGATGATGTCGTGGCCGCTGCGGGCCAGCTGCTGGATGACGCGGGTCGCGTCCGGCCCTTCGGAGACGTTTTCGACATATCTCGTCTCGACCGTGTCGCCGAAGGCCTTTTCGACCGCGAGGCGGCCCTGGTTGTGTTCGTAGGACCAGCCATGGTCCCCGATCGGCCCGACATAGACGAAGCCGACCTTCGTCTTGTCCGCCGCCAGCGCGGTTCCGGCCAGTCCGACCGCGACGGCCGCCGCCGCCAGTTTCGCCAAAGTGCGTTTCATTCGTTCGCCTCCGTTGATTACTCAGTCGCTATCGAACCGCCCCCTCACGAGGACGCATAGAAGGACCGGCCAAGACAGGCCGGCGCATTCAGCTTGGCCCGCGCTTTATCATGGGAAAGCGCGGCGAGCACCATAATGGTGATGAGGTAGGGCAGCATCGAGAGATACTGCGCCTCGATATCGACGCCGAGCCCCTGGATGTGGAGCTGCACCAGCGTCACGCCGCCGAAGAGATAGGCGCCCAGCAGCGCCCGCCCGGGCCGCCAGGCCGCGAAGACGACGATCGCGAGCGCGATCCAGCCGCGCCCGGCCGTCATGTTCTCGACCCAGAGCGGCGTCTGCACGATGGAGAGATAGGCGCCGCCCACTCCGGCGCAGGCCCCGCCGAAGGCCAGCGCCGCCATCCGCGACGCCACCACCCGATAGCCGATCGCATGCGCCGCGTCATGGTTCTCGCCGATGGCGCGCAGGATAAGGCCGGCGCGGGTGCGCGCCAGGAACCACGCGACGCCCGCCGCGGTGAGGAAGGAGAGGTAGACCAGCGGGTCGTGGGCGAACAGCACCGGGCCGATAAACGGAATGTCCGAAAGCAGCGGGATCTCGAGCGCCGGCAGGGGCGGTATGGATTCGCCCGAATAGCCCTGCCCCAGCAAGGCCGCGAGGCCGAGGCCGAAGATCGTCAGCGCGAGGCCCGTCGCCACCTGGTTCGACATCAGGAACTGCGTCAGAAACCCGAAGATGCAGGCCGCGGCCGCCCCGGCGATCGCCGCCGCGGCGACGCCGACGACATAGGAGCCGGAATCCAGCGTCACCGCGAAGCCGGCGATTGCGCCCAGGATCATCATGCCTTCGACGCCGAGATTGAGCACGCCCGACCGCTCGGCCACCACCTCGCCGATTGCGGCGAAGGCGAGCGGAGTCGCGGCGATGATGACGCCCTGGAGAATGGCTTGCAGCAGGTCCATCAGCTTTCTCCAGTCGCTGGTGCGCGGGACGCGAAGCGGATGCGGTAGCGCGCCAGCACGTCAATGCCGAGCAGGGCGAACAGGAACATGCCCTGGAACACGCCGGTGACGGCGCTCGGCAGGTTCAACTCGATCTGCGCCGTCTCGCCGCCGATATAGGTCAACGCCATCACGAAGCCGGCGACGACGATGCCAAGCGGCTGCAGCCGCCCGAGGAACGCCACGATGATCGCCGTAAAGCCGTAGCCGACCGGCAGCGCCGGCACCAACTGGCCGACGGGGCCCGAGGCCTCGAACATGCCGGCGAGCCCGGCGAGGCCGCCGGACAGCATCAGGCAGAACCAGACAATGCGCGATTCCACGAACCCGCCGAAGCGCGCGGCGCGCGGCGCCTGGCCCATAACCTTGATCTGGAAACCGAAGATATGGCGGCCGAGCGCAAACCACCCCACGACCGCAGCCAGCAAAGCGGCGAGGAAGCCCACATGGGCGCGCGTGCCCTCGAACAGGATCGGCAGGGTCGCCGCATCGTGGAACAGGCGGCTCTCCGGAAAATTCAGCCCGTCCGGGTCTTTCAGCGGCCCGTGCACAAGCACGCTCAGGAGCAGCACCGCGACATAGCTCAACATCAACGTGACAAGGATTTCGTTCGCGTTGAGGCGGGTGCGCAGGAAGGCGGGAATAGCCGCCCAGGCCATCCCGGCGGCGATGCTGGCGAGCGCCATCAACGGCAGGAGCCAGATGCCCGGCATGTCATAGAACGCCAGGGCGACGGCGCCGCCCGCGAGCGCGCCGAGGGTGAACTGGCCTTCCGCGCCGATATTCCACACGCCCGCCCGGAACCCGAACGAAAGGCCGATCCCGATCAGGATCAACGGCGTCGCCTTCACGATCATCTCGGAGATGGAGAACCAGTCCCCGAGCGGCGTGATGAAGAAGAGCTGCATCGCGCGAAACGGGTCCTGCCCCATGGCCGCGAACATGATCAGGCCGGCAAACACAGTCACGAGCACCGCAAGCGCGGGCGAAAGATAGGCGAAAGCGAGCGACGCTTCCTTGCGGGGTTCGAGACGGATCATGGCGCGGCCGCCTCGCTTTCCGGCGCGGCGGCCGCGCCGACGCCGCCCATCAGCACGCCGATCTCCTCCGCCGAAATGCTGTCCGTCGGACGCGGTTCGGAGAGGCGCCCGCCGGCGACGACGGCGAAGGTGGTGGAGATCGCCATCAGCTCGTCGAGGTCCTGGGAGATCAGCACGACCGCCGCGCCCTCCGAAGCGAGCTTCTGGATCGCCCGGTGGATCGCCGCGGCCGCAGCCGCGTCGACGCCCCACGTCGGTTGAAGGATCGCGAGCACGGCCGGCTGCTGCATGATCTCCCGGCCGACGATGAACTTCTGCAGATTGCCGCCCGAAAGCGTCCCGGCATGATGTTCGATGCCGGCGGTGCGCACGTCGAACGCCTCGACCACGCGGTTCGCGAAAGCGCGCGCCGCCTTCAGGTCGAGCAGGCCGCCGCTGATCATCCGCTGGCTGGTGCGGGCGGAGAGGAGCGCGTTCTCCCAGAGCGACATGTTCGGGACCGCCGCATGGCCTAGCCGCTCCTCCGGCGCCGCGCAGAGCCCGAGGCCGCGTCGTTCCGTCGGCGCGAGGGCGCCGAGCGGCCGGCCGTCCAGGCTGATCGCCGTGGGCGCAACGCGCCGCTCGCCGCTGATGGCGTCCAGTAACTCGCCCTGGCCGTTGCCGGCCACGCCCGCGATGCCCAGAATTTCGCCCGAGCGGACGGTGAAGGAGATATCGGATAGGTCGACGCCGAATGGGTCGTCGCTCGCCAGGTTCAACCCATCGACGACCAAGCGCGCCGCGCCGAAATCCGTTTCCGTGCGCACCGGCAAAGCCAGTTCGGCGCCGACCATCATTTCGGCGAGGCTCCGCGCCGTGGCGTCCCTCGGATTGCAGGCGCCGACGACGCGGCCCTGGCGGAGCACCGTCGCCCGGTCGCAATTGGCGCGGATCTCTTCGAGCTTATGGGAGATATAGAGGATCGAGCAGCCTTCCGAGACCAGCCGCCGCAAGGTTTCGAACAGAACGTCGACCTCCTGCGGCGTCAGCACGGAGGTCGGCTCGTCCATGATCAGCAGCCTGGGGTTCTGCAGCAGACAACGCACGATCTCGACGCGCTGGCGTTCGCCGACCGATAGAGACCCGACAATCCGCGTCGGGTCGAGGGAAAGGCCATAGGCGTCCGAAACGCGGACGATCTCCTCGTTCAGATTGCGGTCGACGTCGGCGCTGTTCATGCCAAGCGCCACATTGTCCGCGACGGTCAATGCCTCGAACAGGGAGAAATGCTGGAAGACCATGCCGACGCCGTGGGCCCGCGCATCGGACGGCCGGGCGGGCGTATAGCTTTCGCCGTCGATGCGCATCGTTCCCTGGTCCGGGCGCATGATGCCGTAGATCATCTTGACCAGGGTCGACTTGCCCGCGCCGTTCTCGCCCAGCAGCGCATGCATTTCGCCGGGCGCGACCGACAGGCTGACGTCGTCGTTCGCGACGACGCCCGGAAACGCCTTGCGGATTCCGCTCAATTCCAGGCGTGGGGTCATCGGGCGGCCCTTTCGCTGTCGATGGACGCCGCCTCGGCCCGACGCACCAGAATGTCGGCGGCGAGCGAGGTCGCGATTTCGGCGGGCGCCTTCGCCTTCAGGCCGGGCAGGCCGAGCGGCGCATGCAGGCGCGCCAGCGCGCCGTCCGGCAACCCGGCGTCGCGGAGGCGGGAGAGGAAGCGGGCGCGCTTGGTCTTGGAGGCGATCAGGCCGAGATAGGAGAAGTCGCCCCGCGCGAGCACCGTGCGGCAGATTTCGAAATCCAACTGATGGGCGAAGGTCATGACCACATGCCAAGCATCGCCCGGCGCGCGCGCCGCCGCAATCGTCATTTCCGCTGCCGGCAAAATTTCAACATGGGCGGGCGCCTGTTCCGGGAAGCGGTCTCGCGCGACATCTACCCAATAGATATGGAACGGCAGGCCTTCGAACGCGCGCACGACGGCGCGGCCCACATGGCCGGCGCCATACAGGAACAGAGGCGCCAGCGCGGGCGGCGCCGGCTCCGTGAACCAACCATCCCGAACCGTCCAATCGCCGCCCGGGACTGCGCTGACCGGCGGCAGGCCGGACGCCAGCGGCCGCGATATGGCGGATCCGGCAAGCGCCGCGAGCGCGGCCGCTTCGGCATGCCGAAACACTTCAAACAGCAATGTCACCCGCCCGCCGCAGCATTGGCCGAGCGCCGGACCCAGCGGGAAATCCTGGACCAGGCGCGCCCAAGGCGCCGGCGGCGCCGACAGCATCCGTCGCGCGGTTCGGAGCGCGGCATGTTCCAGCGCGCCCCCGCCGATCGTGCCTTCGAATTCGCCGTCTGGGAGGATCGACATGGCCGCGCCCACACCCTGCGGCGCGGAGCCCTCGGCCCGCACGACCGTCGCCCGCGCGACGGCGCCATGGCGGGCCACGAGGCCCGGCAGGTCCGCGAGCGGCGCGAGGCCCGGCATCAGGCGGCGCTCCCCTGCTGGCGCGCGACGGCGGCGAGGATGGCCTCCGGCGTCGCCGGCGCATCGAGCGCCGGATAGACATCGCCCGCGCCGGCGGCGGCGACGGCGTCCGAAAGCGCCATCAGGGCGGATATGCCCAGCATCAGCGGCGGCTCGCCGACGGCCTTGGAGCGGTAGATCGTCTCTTCCCGGTTCTCGCCGGGCTTCCAGATCGCGATGCGCATATCCGGCGCGCGGTCGCCCGCGGCCGGAATCTTATAGGTGGAAGGCGCGTGGGTTTTCAGAACGCCCGTCTTGTCCCACCACAATTCCTCGGTCGTCAGCCAACCGGCGCCTTGGACGAAGCCGCCCTCGATCTGGCCGAGGTCGATCGCCGGGTTCAGGGACTTGCCGACGTCATGCAGGATATCGACGCGGAGCATCCGGTTCTCGCCGGTCAACGTGTCGATGGCGACCTCGGTTACGGCCGCGCCATAGGCGAAATAATAGAAGGGCCGGCCCCGCGCCTGCTCCCGGTCCCAGTGAATTTTCGGCGTGGCGTAGAAGCCGGCGGCGGAGAGCGAGATGCGCGCCTGATAGGCGGCGGCGGCGAGCGCGTCGAAGGTCATCGACTGGGCGCCCGCGACCACGCAGCCATTGCTGAAGCTCACGGCGGCCGGCTGGACCTGCCACCGCTCCGCCGCGAACGCGCGCAGCCGCTCCCTGATCTGCCGGCAGGCGTCGGCGACCGCCATGCCATTCATATCCGCGCCGGAAGACGCGGCGGTGGCGGATGTGTTCGGCGCCTTGCCGGTATGGGTCGCGGTGATCTTGATGCGGTCGATATCGATCTGAAATTCTTCCGCCGCGACCTGGGCGACCTTGCTGAACAACCCTTGCCCCATCTCGGTGCCGCCATGGTTCAGATGCACCGAACCGTCGTTGTAGACGTGAACCAGCGCGCTCGCCTGGTTGAGGAAGGTGAGCGTGAAGGAGATGCCGAACTTGACCGGCGTCAGCGCGATGCCGCGTTTCAGGACCGGGCTCTTGGCGTTCCAGGCCCGGATTTCGTCGCGGCGCTTGTCATAGTCCGAGCTATCCCTGAGCTCGGCCGTGATCCGATCGATCACGCTGTCTTCAACCGTCATGTGATAGGGGGTGACGGATCGGTCGCCGGGCGCCGATCCGGAAGCAGGCGCCGGGTCGTAGTAGTTCACGGCACGGACATCGGCCGGGTCGCGGCCGAGCGCATGGGCGATCTCGTCGACGACCCGCTCGATGCCGACCATGCCCTGCGGGCCGCCGAATCCCCGGAACGCCGTGTTGGAGACGGTGTTGGTCTTGCAGCGGTAGGAGGTGATCCGCGCCGCCGGCAGGTAATAGGCGTTGTCGGCGTGGAACATGGCCCGGTCGCAGATCGGCGTCGAAAGGTCGTAGGACATGCCGCAGCGCGCCGCCTGCTCGAAGGTCACGCCCAGAATGCGGCCGTCGTCATCGAAGCCGACGCTGTAGTCGATCCGGAAATCGTGTCGTTTGCCGGTGATGGTCATGTCCTGGTCGCGGTCGTAGCGCACCTTGGCGGGACGACCCGTCCTTACCGCGACGAGAGCCGCCAGCGCCGCCGGCAGATTGCCCTGGCTTTCCTTGCCGCCGAAGGCGCCACCCATCCGCCGGACCTGCACTTCGACCGCGTTGTTGGGCCGGCCGAGCACCTTGGCGACCGTGTGCTGGATCTCGCTCGGGTGCTGGGTGGAGGAATGGACGACCACGTCCCCATCCTCGCCTGGGAACGCCAGCGCGGCCTGACCTTCCAGATAGAAATGTTCCTGGCCGCCCATGACGATGCGGCCGGAGCGCCGGTGCGGCGCGGCGGCGATGGCGGCCTCGGCGTCGCCGCGCGCCATCACGTAGGGCGCTTCGAGCCAGGACTTTGCGTCCATCGCCTCGTCGATCGTCAGGATCGGCGGCAGGTCTTCATATTCGATGCGGGCGAGCCGGGCCGCCGCCCTGGCCGCGCCGACGCTCGTCGCGGCGACGGCGAACAGGGCCTGGCCCGCATACTCGACCAGATCGCGCGCGAACATGGGGTCGTCGCCCATGGCGGGGCTGACGTCGTTGACGCCTGGAATATCGTCCGCCGTGAGCACCAGTTCGACGCCGGGCGCGGCGCGGACGGCCGCGAGGTCCATGGAGAGGATGCGGGCGTGGGCGCGCTCGCTCATGCCCACATGCACGAATAGAGCGGCGGCCGGCGTCGCCAGATCGTCCACATAGCGCGCGGCGCCGCTGACATGCTTTTCGGCGCTGTCATGCGGACGCGCGGCGCCCACCCCGCCCAGCACCGCATCCGCGCCCAACCGGTCCGCCGGCGCCTCGGGACGGAGCGCGCTTGGCGCCAGCGGCCCAGCGAGCCGGGCGCCGCGCCCGACCAGTCGGGTCTCGGCCAGATCGCCCGTCGTCTCGGCGAAGTATCGGCGGAGCAGATTGCGGGCCGTCGCCAGGCGATACTGGGCGCTGGCGCGCATGTCGCCAATTGGCGTGAAATCTTGAGCGAACGCCGCCTCGGCCCGCGCCACGGTCTCGGCGTTCCAGACTGCGCCGATCAACGCCCGTTCGACCGCCGCCGCCCGCTTCGGCGTCGCCGCCATGCCGCCGAACGCGATGCGGGCGTCGATCACGCGGTCATCGCCGATCGACAGGTTGAAGCACCCGCAGACGGCGGAAATGTCCTGATCGAAACGCTTGGAGATCTTGTAGCAGGCAAGGCGCGCGGCCTCGCCGGCCGGGGGAATTTCGACCGCCTCGACGAACTCGCCGGGCCTAAGGTCCTGCTTGCCGTAGTCGATGAAGAAATCTTCGAGCGGCAGGCGCCGCATCCCGTCCGGTCCGCCCAGAACCAGCGTCGCGCCGAGCGCGATCAACGCCGGCGGCGTATCGCCGATGGGCGAACCATTGGCGATATTGCCGCCGATGGCGCCGGCATGGCGCACCTGCTCGGCCCCGATGCGCCGGATCAGTTCGCCGAAATCAGGATAGGCTTCCCCGATAGCGGCCATGGCGTCGGCATAGCGCACGGTCGCGCCGATGCGGATTCCCTCCGCCGAAACCGAAATGGCGTCGAATTCCCGGATGCGGCCCAGATGGATGACGGTCTCCAGTCTCCGGCCGGCCTTGGTGACCCACAGGCCGACATCGGTCGCGCCAGCGACCAGGGTCGCCGATGGATGGGCGGCCATCGCCTGGATCAATTGGTCTCGGGTCGCAGGCGAAAGAAAGCGCTGGCCGCCCGCTTCCCATTCCACAAGCTCGTCATGGGCGCTTGCGGCTAGCCAGTCCCGCTCCGCCCGCCGGCGCTCGACCTCGGCCGGCGGAACCGGCGCCGTCGCGGCCTGCGCCGCCGCGTCAAGAATCGGGCCATAGCCGGTGCAGCGGCAGAGGTTGCCCGCCAGAAGGTCGGCCGGGGAGGCGGGCGCCGCCGCCGGGGCGTCTTCCGGTCCATGGGCGGCGAACATGGTCATGACGATGCCCGGCGTGCAGAAGCCGCATTGGGAGCCGTGGCCATCCGCCATCGCCCGCTGCACGGGATGGAGAGCGCCGTCCGGCGCCTCCAGGCTTTCGACGGTGCGGACCGCCTTGCCTTCCAGCATGCCGAGGAAGCAGATGCAGGCGTTGACGGGCCGCCGCACCACCTGCCCGTTCCGCAGTTCGCTGACCGCGACGGTGCAGGCGCCGCAATCGCCTTCCGCGCAGCCTTCCTTCGTTCCGACGAGGCCTTCGGTCTCCCGGAGGTGGTCCAGGAGCGTCCGGGTCGCCGGAGCGTCGGAAAGCCGACGCTCCTCGCCGTTCAGAATGAAGGTCAGGCGATCGCGCATGCCGGCTCCCCTTCCCGTCCGTCAGTCGCGGCCGTGGCCGGACATGCCGCCGGAGATTTCCTCGGTCGCCTCTTCCAGAAGCGGCTCCGGCAGGATCAGGTTCAGGATGATCGCCAGGAACGCCGCCGGCAGCAGGCCCGATCCCAGCAGCACCTTCGCCGTTCCCGGCAGATGCTGGAGCGCTTCCGGCACCAGTTGCAGGCCGAGGCCGATCGAGAGGGACACCGCGAAGATCACCATGTTGCGCTTGTCCCAGTTCACGTCCGAGAGCATGGAGACGCCGGCCGCGGCCACCATGCCGAACATGACGATGACGCCGCCGCCGAGGACTTCGATCGGCACCGTGGAGATGATCGCGCCGATCTTCGGCACCAGCCCGGCGACGACCAGGAAGATCGCGCCGATGGTCACCACATGCCGGCTCATGACGCCGGTCATCGCGATCAGCCCGACATTCTGGCTGAAGGACGTGTTGGGCAGGCTGCCGAAGATGCCGGCGATCGCGGTGCCGACGCCGTCCGCATAGGTGGCGCCGGTGATTTCCTCCGTCGTCGCCTCGCGGCCGGCGCCGCCCTTGGTGATGCCGGACACGTCGCCGACGGTCTCGACCGCCGAGACGATCGCCATCAGGCAGAAGCCGAGCACCGCCGCCGCGCTGAATTCGAAGCCGAAGTGGAACGGATCGGGGACCGCGAAGACCGCCGCCCGCCCCACATTGGCGAAGCTGACCATGCCGAGCGCATAGGCGACCACATAGCCGACCGCCAGGCCGATCAGGACGGCCGCGATCGACCAGAGGCCGCGCGTGAAGAACTTGACGCCCAGCGTGACCACGATCACCACGATGGCGACGAACCAGTTTTGCAGGCTGCCGAATTCCGGCTTGCCCATCGCCGGCACGCCGCCGGCCGCATACTGGATGCCGACCTTCACGAGCGCCAGGCCGATCATCACGACGACAAGGCCCGTCACCAGTGGCGGCAGCGCGAAGCGAATGCGCCCGATCACCGTGCCGAGCAGGGCGTGGAAGATGCCGCCGATCAGCGCGCCGCCGAAGACGGCCGCCATGGCGTCGACGCCCTTGCCCGCGACCAGGGGAATCATGATCGGCAGGAAGGCGAAGCTGGTGCCCTGCACGATCGGCAGCTTGGCCCCGACGGGACCGACGCCGACGGTTTGGATCAGGGTCGCGATGCCGGCGAAGAACATCGCCATCTGGATCATGTAGATCATCTCGGGGAAGTCCGGCGAGTTCGAGCCGAAGCCGAAACCGGCCGCCCCGGCGACGATGATCGCCGGGGTGACGTTCGAGACGAACATCGCCAGCACATGCTGAATGCCCAACGGAATCGCCTGCCCCAAGGACGGCATGTAGTTCGGATCGCGCAGTTGTTCGGGCGTTCCGATCGACGAGTTTTCAGCCATGTTCTAACCCCCTATTGAAGCTTGGATTCCAGCGTGCAGCGCGTCGTTCAGGCCCTCTCCCCAAACGGCATGAGACGCGGGTGGCGATTGACGTCCTTGTAGAGCAGGTAGCGGAAGCGGCCCGGGCCGCCGGCGTAGCAGGCCTGGGGGCAGAACGCCCTCAGCCACATGAAATCGCCGGCTTCGACCTCGACCCAATCCCGGTTCAGCTTGTAGACGGCCTTGCCCTCGAGGACGTAGAGGCCGTGCTCCATGACGTGGGTCTCCTCGAACGGGATCAGGCCGCCCGGCTCGAAGGTGACGATGGTCATGTGCATGTCGTGGCGAAGGTCGGTCGGATCGACGAAGCGGGTCGTCGCCCAGCGCCCTTCCGTATCCGGCATCGGCGTGGGCGCGATGTCCTTCTCGTTGACGAATAGCGGATCGGGCGCCGCGATCCCCTCGACCGCCTCATAGCGCTTGCGCACCCAGTGGAACCGGGCCGGCGCATCGCCGGGATTGGCCAGCCGCCAGCCCGAGCCCGGCGGCAGATAGGCGAAGCCGCCTTCCGTCATCCGCTCGACCCGGTCGCCGAGCCGCACCTCGATCTCGCCCGCGACGACAAAGAGCGCGCCCTCCGCGCCCGCGTCCGGCTCCGGCCGGTCGCTGCCGCCGCCGGGGCCGACTTCCATCACATATTGGGAAAAGGTTTCGGCGAAACCGGACAACGGCCGCGCGATCACCCAGGCGCGCGCATCGCGCCAATGGGGCAGCAGGCTCGCCACGATGTCGCTGAAGACGCCGCGCGGAATGACCGCATAGGCTTCCGTAAAGACCGCCCGGCCGGTCATGAGTTCGGACTGGCCGGGAAGACCGCCGGTCGGGGAGAAGTAACGCCGGTCGAATGGCGCGGACGCGGTCATGGATGCATGTCCTCGAGACGCAGGCGGGCGATGCGCTCCACCTGCCGGCAGGCTTCGGAAAATTCGGTCGCGCGGTCATGCTCGACCCGGCGCTGGAACGCCTGGAGGATCTGGGCCTTGTCCAGGCCCTTGACCGCGATGATGAAGGGAAAGCCGAACCGCTCGCGATAGCGGCCGTTCAGCTCCGTGAAGGCCTCGCGCTCCGCGTCTGTCAACGCGTCGAGCCCGGCGCCGGCCTGCTCGGCGGTGGAATCCGCCGTCAGGCGCTTCGCCGCGGCGAGCTTGCCCGCAAGGTCGGGGTGGGCCAGCAGCACCTCGAGCCGGGCCGCTTCGTCCGCCGCGCGAAAGATGGCGGCCATCGCCGCGTGCAGGCCCTCCGCGGTCGCCGCGCCGTCCGCGGCGCCGGCGTCGAAGGCGCGCTCGGCGATCCATGGCGAGTGCTCGAAGACGCCGCCATAGCGTTCGACGAACGCCGCTTTCGTCAGGCCGGACGGGGCGACCGCCGCCCCTGCATTTCCGCACGCCTTACCCTGCAAGACCTGCTCCCCCTTATCCATTAAACCCTACTGCAAAATGACGTGCGCTATTTTCAAAAAAATTTTGAAAGAGCTTTGGACACGTTTGCTTGTCTTTTGGGCGTGTTGCTGCGCAAAAAGTCAGCCAATCCTTGGGGGAACGCGACCATGGCCGACGGCTACCTGACCACCCACGTGCTCGACGTCGCGCTGGGCCGCCCGGCGGCCGGGCTGGCGCTGGCGCTCTATCGGATCGACGGCGACGGGCGCGTCCTGCTCGCGGAAGCGGTCACCAATTCCGACGGCCGCACCGACGCGCCGATCCTGCCGGCGACCGCGTTCGAAACCGGCTTCTATGAGCTGGTTTTCCAGGCCGGCGCTTACCTGGACGCCGTCGGCGCGCCCGGCGGCGCGCCGCGCTTCCTGGATGAAGTGCCGCTGCGCTTCGGCGTCGACGACGCCAGCCTGCACTATCATGTGCCGCTGCTGCTTTCGCCCTTCGGCTACTCGACCTATCGCGGCAGCTAAAGCAATCAGCCTGCTAGATGGGGTCCCAGCCCAGCACCTCGGCGGAGTTCTCCATCGACGTGAAATGCGGCCGGAGCGCGGGGAGCGCGTGCTCGGCGACGGCCGCCGGCGTCCAGCCAGCGTCCCGCTGGACGGAGCGGACGATGCGGCTCTGATTGTAAAGATAGATTTCGTTCAGCCGGCAGCCGAAAATCTGCCCGGTGACGCCCGCCGCCGCGTCCGACATCAGGAACACCGACAGCGCCGCGATTTTATCCGGCCCCATCTGCTGCTGGCGCGCCACCCGCTGCTGTTCCTCCGGCGTGCGGGCGACCATGGTCGAGGCCATGCGGCTCCAGGCGTGGGGCGCCATGGCGTTGGAGCGCACGTTGAAGCGTTGCATGTCCATGGCGATGCCGCGCGAGAGCCCGGCGATCCCAGCCTTCGCGGCCGCTTAGTTCGACATGCCGGTGTAGCCGATCAGGGCCGCAGTGGAGGTGGTGTGCACATAGGCGCCGCTTTCCTGGGCGCGGAAATGGTCGGCGGCGGCGCGGGAGACATTGAACGTGCCTTTCAGGTGCACGCCGATGACCATGTCGAAATCCGCCTCGGACATCTTGTGGAAGAAGACGTCGCGGGCGATGCCGGCGATGTTCGCCACGCCGTCGATCCGCCCGAAGGTCTCCACCGCCTGGGCGACCATGGCCTGGGCGTCGTCCCACTTCGAAACGTCGCCGGGATTGGCCGCCGCCTCGCCGCCGAACGCCCTGATATCCTCGACGACGGCTTCCGCCGCCGCCGAATTGGCGCCTTCGCCGCGCGTGTCGCCGCCAAGGTCGTTGACGATGACGGCCGCGCCTTCCCGCGCCGCGAGCAGCGCAATTTCGCGGCCGATGCCGTGGCCGGCGCCCGTGACGAGCACGACCTTATCCGTCAGCATTCCCGACATTGCGGTCCTCCTCTAAGGCTAGGCGCGGCGGTCGCGCGCCCACGCGCCGGATCACGCCGGCGCGAACACGTCGTCCTGGGCCGCGCCGACGGGACCGGACTCCGCGGCGGGGCCGGCGAAGGCGGCGTCCCGCTGCATGACGGGCATCACCTTGTCGGCGAACAGGCGCATGTTCAGCTCGCCCTCCTCGTGGGGCATGCCGCCATAGGAGAAATCGCAGACCACGTGGTCGGTCCCGGTCAGGCGTTGCAGCTCGGCCAGTTGCTGGATGCAGTCGTCCGGCGTGCCGACGATCTGGATGCTGACGTAGAAGTCCGTCATCTTCGCCCGCGCGGCCGGATCCTTCAGCTTGGAATAGGTCTTCGCCATCTTGCCGTAGGACTCGTAGCCTTTGACGTTGGCGAGGTGCCCGTCCGAGAAATTATAGTGGGCGTCGATCGAATCCCACTTGGCGCCGAGATACCGCGTCGCCCGCGCCTCGGCCTCTTCCCGCGACTGCGCGCAGGAGACGTTGGTCAGGATAACCGGCGGCGTCGGGGTATGGCCGACGCTCATGGCGATTTCCCGGTAGGACTGAATATCGGCCGCCGCCTTATTCCACTCGTTCTGCATGATGACCATCATGCCGAAACCGAGCTTGGCCATGATCTCCGCCGATTCCGGGCTGACGGAGGAGGCGTAGAAGCGGCGCTCGGGATGGGACATCGGGCGGGGGCGGATCGACATCTTCGGGATCTTGTAGAACTCGCCGTCCCATTCGAACACTTCGTCCGAAAGGGCCTTGGTGACCAGCCGCGCCGCTTCGGCGAAGCGGGGGCGCGCCTCTTCCATGGGAATGCGGAAGCCGGAATATTCCGCGCTCGCCGCGCCGCGGCCGAAGCCGAACATGCAGCGTCCGCCGCAGAGCAGGTCCAGATAGGCGATCTGCTCCGCCACCCGGATCGGATCGTGCCACGGCAGCACGATGACGCAGGTGCCGAGCGTGATCCGCTTCGTCTTGGCGGCGTAGTAGCTCAAAAGCTGGAGCGGGTTCGGCGACATGGAATAGCCGGTGAAGTGGTGCTCCAGGCCAAACAGGGAATCGAAGCCCAGCGGCTCCGCCAGGTCGGCCATCGCCAGATGGTCCGCCAGCACGGCGGCGTCGGAGCGCCCAGGTTCGGCCAGAACGCTGATATCGGTGCCAATCTTCATGAACTATCTCCTCCATCGGTCAAATTCGCCGCGCGCGCCTCAGCCGGAAAGCAGATCGGCCATAGCGTCAATTTCGAAAAGCATGGCTCATAGGCGCCGCAACCGTCCAGCGGCGGCCGCCTGCGCCGCAGCGCCGCTCCCGCCGCCTATCGCGAAGGGCCCCCCGGTTCAGCTATGATCCGACCGCCCGAGCGCAGCAGAGGAACTTTGAATGCCGCAGTCGATCAAGGCCGCCGCCGAGCATGTCGCCAGCCTCCGGGATGGCCGCACGGTCTATTTGGACGGCGAAGTCGTGCCGGACGTCACGGTCCACAAGGCGTTCGCCAATTCCGTCGCCATGGCGGCGAGCCTTTACGACTATCAGGCCGACCCGGCCAACGCCGAACTGATGACCTTCGAGTCCCCGACCAGCGGGCGCCGGGTCAACCGGGCCTGGCAGATGCCGACGACCTATGCGGAGCTGGTCAAACGGCGCGAAGCGCTCGTCGCCTGGGCCGAACAGCATGGCGGATTCATGGGCCGGTCGCCGGACCATCTGGCTTCCGCCGTCACCGGCCAGCTGATGGGCCTCGACCTGTTCAAGCAATATGACGAAAAGCGCGCGAAGGCGTTCTGGGACTATTACGTTTATGCGCGCGACAACGATCTTTTCCTCACCTACGTCATCATCAACCCGCAAGTCGACCGGTCGAAATCGGCCGCGGACCTGACCGAAGACCCGATGATGAAGATCGTCGACGAGGACAGCGAAGGCGTGACGGTGCGCGGCGCCAAGATGCTCGGCACGTCCTCGATCATGGCGAACGAAGTGTTCGTCGCCCACCTCCAGCCGCTGCGACCCGACGAAGTCGACTACGCCATCAGCTTCGCCGTGCCGATGGCGCAGAAGGGCCTGAAGGTGCTGTCGCGCAAGTCCTACGAACAGCACGCCGTAACGGAGTTCGATAACCCGCTCGCGGCCCGCTATGACGAAAACGACGCCCTGATGTATTTCGACGACGTCAAGGTGCCGTGGGACCGGGTATTCGTGCACCGCAGCCCGGAAATGTGCCGGCGCCAGTTCCATGACACGCCCGGCCACATCTACCAGAACTATCAGGCCCAGATCCGCCTTTCAGTGAAGCTGAAGTTTCTGGCCGGACTCGCCCGGGAGATCACGGAGACCATCGGCACGGTCAAAATCCCAGCGGTGGCCGAACAGCTCGGCAAGCTCGCGGCCGACGCGGCGGCGGTGGAGAACATGCTCTGGGGCATGGAGGCGAAAGGCGCCATGCACGGCGACTATTTCGTGCCGGACCGCCACGCCGTCTACGCCGCGCAGACGATGACCCAGGCGCTCTATCCCCAGTTCGTGAACACATTGCGCGAGCTCGCCGGCGGCGCGCTGATCATGCTGCCCTCCTCTGCGGCGGACTATGGCGACGCCGATCTCGCCCGCATCATCTCCAGCGTGCAGGTCGCCGCCGACGGGCGCGACCCGATGGAGCGCGTTAAGCTGATGAAGCTCGCCTGGGACGCCGTCGGCTCCGAATTCGCGAGCCGCCATACCCAATACGAGATGTTCTACGCCGGCGCGCAGTTCGTGACGCGCGGCCACAGTTTCCGAACCTACGATTGGGATAAGGCGCGGAGCCTGGTCAACCGCGTTTCAAGCCGATATGCGGCCCCGAAGCCGGCGGAGTGACGCCTGATGATCTTCACGCCCTACGGCATGCCGAAAAACCCCGAGGCCTATCTAGAGCCGACGTCGTTCATGGATTTCGAGAAACCCGCCGTCGCGGCCTTTGCCGAGCAAGCCGTCGCCAGCGCCGAGACCGACACGGAACGGGCGGTTCGGCTGTTCTATGCGACCCGCGATCTCATCCGGTATGACGCGTTCGCCGTCGGCGCCGCGCCGAAGGACTATCGGGCGAGCACGGTCGTCGAACGGGGCGCCGCGTTCTGCATCCCGAAGGCGGTGCTGCTGGCCGCAACGGCGCGCGCCGTCGGCATTCCGGCGGCCATCGGAACCAGCGACGTCGTCAATCACTTCACGACGCCGAAGCTGCAGGCGGCCATGGGCGACTGCGACGTCTTCATCCACCACGGCTATGCCGCGCTCTACCTGGAGGGCGAGTGGTACAAGGCTTCGCCCGCCTTCAACAAGGAGATGTGCGACCGCTTCGGCGTTTCGCCGACGGAATTCGACGGCCGTTCCCACGCGCTGCTTCAGGAATACGACGCCCAGCAGAATCTTCGAATGGAGTATCTGAAGGACCACGGATTCTGGTCGGACCTGCCTTACGAGCGCATCCGCGCGGAATTCGCCGGCTACTACCCGAAGAATTTCCACGAGGCGACGGCGATCGCCTGACCGCCGGCCGCATCGCGGCGGCAGGGCTTCAGTTCTCGCCGCGCAGCATCTGGATGATGCCCGAGAAGTCCTTATGGCCCTTGCCGGTATTGGCGTAGAGAGCGTAGAGCGCCTGCGCTTCGGAGCCGAGCGGCGTGGAGACGCCAGCTTTCTGCGCCGCGTCCTGGGCCAGCCGCAGGTCCTTCAGCATCATGTCGGCGGTGAAACCCGCCTGATAATCGCGATTGGCTGGCGACGCCGGGGCCGGGCCGGGCACCGGGCAATAGGTGCTGAGCGCCCAGGAATTCGCCGTCGCCGTGGAGCAGACATTGTAGATCACCTGGCGGTCGATCCCGAGCGCGTCGGCCAGATTGAAGCCCTCGGCGACGCCGATCATGGTGATGGCGAGCATCATGTTGTTGCAGGCCTTGACCGCCTGGCCGGCGCCCGCGTCGCCGCAATGGACGATCGTCTTGCCCATGGCGTCGAAGGCGGCCTTGCCGCGGGCGAACGCTTCCGCCTCGCCGCCGACCATGAAAGTAAGCGTGCCAGCCTCCGCACCGCCCGTGCCGCCGGATACCGGCGCGTCGAGCATGTCGAATCCGGCCGCCTTCGCCGCCGCGATGACATCCCGCGAGGTGGCGACATCGATGGTGGAGCTGTCGATCAGGAGCGCGCCCTTCGCGGCGTTCTTCAGAATACCGTCCTCGCCCAGATAAACCTCGCGGACGTGTGCGCCGGCGGGCAGCATCGTCACGACGACTTCCGCTTCCCTGACCGCTTCGGCGACTGTGGGCGCCGCCGTCGCGCCCGCCGCTTCGGCCGCCGCGACCGCCTCCGGCGAAAGATCGAACGCGCGCACCTGATGCTGCGCCTTCGCCAAATTAGCGGCCATCGGCCCGCCCATATTGCCGACGCCGATAAATCCGATCCGGGCCATTACCCTCTCCCTGTGAATACTTCTGCTTGGTTCAATCCTGAAACGCGACGTCGCCGACGGACGGCGCCTCGAACAGCTTTTGCGTATCGCCCGGCGGCACGTCTTCCAGGCGGGCGTGGCGCCATTTCGGCTGATTGTCCTTATCCACGATCAGCGCGCGCACGCCCTCGCGGAAATCGCCAGCCGCGCAGGCCGCAAGCGCCAGCCGGTACTCCAGGACGAGGCAATCGTCGAAATCCAGCGTGGCGCCCCGGCGCATTTGTTCCCAGGCGACGGTCTGGCTCAGCGGCGATTTCGAGCGGATCGCGGCGAGCTGCTTGCCCGCCCACTCGTCGCCATGCGCCTCAAGCGCCGCAACCAGGTCGCCGAGCGACGCCTGCGCGAAACAGGCCGCGATGGCCTCCCGCACGGCGACGAGCGCGCCTGCCGGCGGCGCTTCCGAAACCGAGGCGACAGCGGCGGCGGCGTCTCCGCCCCCGGCCAGAGCGGCGATCAGCGCATCCGTCCGCTCTACTGGCAGATAGGCGTCCGCCAGTCCTTCGGCGACGCAATCGGCGCCATCCAGTCGTCCGCCAGTGAGCGCCATATAGGCGCCGAGCCCGCGCGCCAGGCGCGGGAGAAAATAGGTTCCGCCAACGTCAGGGAAGAAGCCGATGCCGGTCTCCGGCATGGCGAACACCGTCTTGTCCGTGGCGATGCGGATCGACCCGTGCGCCGACACGCCGACGCCGCCGCCCATCACGATGCCGTTGTAGAGCGCCACATAGGGCTTCGGATAGCGCTTGATCTGTCGGTTGAGGGCATATTCCTCGGCGAAAAAGGCGACCGGGTAGTCGTCCGCCGGGTCGGACATGGCGTCATACAGCCGCTGGATATCGCCGCCGGCGGCGAAGGCGCGGCCGCCCGCGCCCCGGATCAGCACGGCGCCGACGCTATCGTCTTCGGCCCAGTCGTCGAGCTGGCGCGCAAGCCGGCGCACCATGTCCAGGCTGATGGCGTTCAGCGCCTTCGGCCGATTGAGCGTGACGAGGCCGAGCGCGCCTTCCCGTTCGAACAGAATGTCGTCGTTCACGTCTGTGTCCGTCACGGGCTGGCCCTCATGTCGCTCAACAGTTTGCGCGCGATGATCACCCGCATGATTTCGTTCGTGCCCTCAAGGATCTGATGCACGCGGACATCCCGCACATGCCGTTCCAGCGGAAAGTCGTTCAGATAGCCATAGCCGCCATGGATCTGGAGCGCCTGGTTGCACACCTCGAAGCCCGCGTCGGTGGCGAAGCGCTTGGCCATGGCGCAATGGAGCGTCGCATCGGGCGACTTGGCGTCAAGCGAGCGGGCGGCGCGATAGGTCATGAGGCGGGCGGCGTCCAGTTCCGTCGCCATGTCGGCCGCCTTGAACTGCAAGGCCTGAAAGTCCGCGAGGCGCTGGCCGAAGGCCTTGCGCTCGTCCATATAGCCGAGCGCCGCCTTGAGCGCGCTCGTCGCCGTGCCGAGCGAGCAGGCGGCGATGTTGATGCGGCCGCCGTCCAGGCCCGCCATCGCGATCTTGAAGCCCTCGCCCTCCGCGCCGATGCGATTGGCGACAGGCACGCGCGCGTCCTCGAAGATGACCTGAGCCGTCGGCTGACTGTTCCAACCCATCTTCGCTTCCGGCTTGCCGAAGGAGAGGCCTGGCGTGTCTTTCGGGATGACGAGGCAGGAAACCCCTTTCGGCCCATCGTCGCCGGTGCGCACCATGGCCACATAGAGATCGGAAACGCCGGCGCCGGAGATGAAGGCCTTGGCGCCGTTCAGCACATAGTCGTCCCCATCCCGGACGGCGCGGGTCTTCAGGGCCGCCGCGTCGGAGCCGGAGCCGGGCTCCGTCAGGCAATAGCTGGCGATCTTCGCCATGCTCGTCAGGTCCGGCAGCCAGGCCTGCCGCTGCGCCTCGTCGCCAAAGCGGTCGATCATCCAGGCGGACATGTTGTGGATGGAGAGGAACGCGGCCGTGGAGGTGCAGCCTTCCGCGAGGGCTTCGAAGATCAGGGCGGCGTCCGTCCGGGTAAGCGCCGATCCGCCGACGCCGTCCGCCACATAGATGCCGCCGAACCCGAGCGCGGCGGCGGCGCGCAGCGTCTCGACCGGGAAGATCGCCTCCCGGTCCCACTCAGCGGCGTTCGGCGCAAGCTCCGCTTCCGCGAAGCGCCGGGCGGCGTCCTGGAAGGCGGCCTGATCTTCTGTCAGCGAAAAATCCATATCGGCGATGCTCTGACGAAATAAGGCGTTCGGTGAGACGAGATGTAGCCTTTCGCACCGACGGGAATCAATTGGCGCGCGACCGCCCTTCGGGGCATAGTGCCCTCTATTGATCAAGGGGAGGCTGTTATGGCCGATGGTTCTCGTTTGCCCTGGACCGGCGGAACGACGGCAGATCGCGCGGGCGCGGCCGGATATCCGCGCATCCGAATGCGCCGGAACCGCAGGGACGCCTGGACGCGCCGGCTGGTCGCGGAGAATGCGCTCAGCGTCAACGACTTCATCTGGCCGATCTTCGTCGCGGAAGGCGAAGGCAAGCAGGAAGAAATCTCGGCGATGCCCGGCCAATTCCGCTGGAGCCCGGATCGGATCGCGGAAGCCGCGCGCATGGCGGCGGACCTTGGCATCAACGCCGTCGCCATCTTCCCGGAAATCGACAAGGCGAAAAAAGACCCCGACGGCTCCGAGGCCATCAACCCGGACAATATCGTCGTCCAGGCGATCAAGGCGGTGAAAGCCGAGATTCCGGATATCGGCATCGTCTGCGACGCCGCTCTCGATCCCTTCACGAGCCACGGCCAGGACGGGCTGGTGCGCGACGGCTATGTCGTCAACGACGAAACCGTGGACGTGCTCTGCCGCCAGTCCGTGCTGCAGGCCGACGCCGGCTGCGACGTGATCTCGCCCTCGGACATGATGGACGGGCGCGTGGGCGCCATTCGCGACGCGCTCGACGCCGCCGGCCACGACCATGTGCGCATCCTCTCCTACGCCGCCAAATACGCCAGCGCCTATTACATGCCCTTCCGGGACGCGATCGGCTCGTCGACGGCGCTCGGCATGGGCGACAAGAAGACCTACCAGATGGACCCCGCGAACACCGATGAAGCCTTGCGCGAAGTCGCGCTGGACATCGCCGAAGGCGCGGACATGGTCATGGTGAAGCCGGGCCTGCCCTATCTGGACGTGATCCGGCGGGTGAAAGACGCCTTCGCCATGCCGACCGTCGCCTATAACGTGTCGGGCGAATACTCGATGCTGAAGGCGGCCGGCGAGCGCGGCTGGCTCGACTACGACCGCGCGATGATGGAGGCGCTGCTGTCCTTCAAGCGCGCCGGCGCGGACGCGATCCTGACCTATTCCGCTTGCGAAGCCGCGACATTGCTGAAAGCCGGCTACGAGGGCTAGCCAGGGCCCGGCACGGCGCCGACAGCCGCTCACGCGGCGTCGGCGGCGAACATTGGGCCGCGCGCGCCTGTATCTGCGCCTGGAGCCCGACCCGTCCGTGAGATCATGGGCCTTCGCTGAGAACGGATTTTCCGCCTAGTCTGCTGGACTTGCCATTGTGCGCGGCACAAACAGACCAGCCGCCTCCGTAAATGTTACGATCAGAAGACAATGTTTCTCCCGTTTTCAGGGCTTAATACTGGTTTCTCTGTTGACTCCGCGCTGCAGCATCGGAATAGTTAACAAAAGGTTAATTTCAACCTTCGTCGATTAACCCTTCGGATGGAGCGTCGCGAGATGAAAGCCTATTCCTTTGCTGCGACGTTGGCGTTCGCCGCCATTGCGGCGTTTTCCCTGGGCGCGCACGCGGCGCCGGTCACCTACGAATTCGAGAACGTCGACAACTCCAACTCCGTCGAGAACTTCACGTCGGGCGGCCTGCCGCTCGAAGTCAGCGGGTTCAGCGGCTTCGACGCGAGCACGTTTCAGTCGACGGGCGCGCGGGGCGTGGCGACGAACATCAACGGGTCGAACGATCGCCTTGGCGTCAATGGCGGCATCAGCGGCCTGATGAATTTCGGCGAAGCGCTGCAGTTCGACTTCCGGCCGAACAAGGTGGTGTTTCTTAGCTCCGTCGTGTTCGAACTTGGGAGCAGCGATGAGCAGTTCTCGATCTTCAACGGGCAGACCTTCGTCAGGAACGTAACGTTTTCCGGCGGGTCTCCAGGCGGCCTCGCCGCAATAGACCTTTCCGCCGACAACATCATCGGCCGGAACTTCACGCTCGCGACGACCAATCTCGGCGGCGCAGAAAATGGCGTCCGGATAGACTCGATCACGGTCGAGGCGGTCCCCGTCCCCGCGGCGGCCGTGCTGATGGCGACCGGCGCCGTTCTGTTCGGCGGCGCGGCCGGCCTGCGCCGCCGCCGCAAATCCGCGGCCTGAAGCCGCCTCAACGCCAAAATTCCACTTTTAGCCAGGGCCGCGCCCCGCTCATCGATTGACGATGCGGCGGGGCGCGGCCTATAGCATTTCTCAGCGTCGGTTCCCGCAAGGGACGCAAAAGGGAACAGGGAACGCGCTGAACCGCACGGTTCGGCGCCGAAGCCCTGGCTGCCCCCGCAACTGTAAGCGGCGAGCGCCCGTTCATTCATGGCCACTGGGAAACCGGGAAGGCCGAATGGGCGCTGCGACCCGTGAGCCAGGAGACCTGCCGCCGCCAGTATCGCCCATGCGTACGCCCGGGGTGTGGCGGCGCGACGGATCACCGTTTGCGGCGATGCGCGGGAGGCGCAGGCGTCGCATATGGACGAACAGGCTGAACCCAGCCGCCATATCCAGAAGCTTGCCGTCTCTCTTCGCAACGACTGTGAACGTTGATCGAAGGGATCGCGGATATGAGCACATTTTCGTTTCGGCGCGGGCTGCTGGCCGGCGCCGCCGGAGTATTGGTTTTGGCGGGCGCGCACGCCAAAGCGGCGGAGGACGACATTCAGACGCTGCCGACGGTCGTCGTCACCGCCAGTTTGACGCCGCTGCCGGCGGATCACGCAGGCAGCGCCGTCACCGTCGTGACGGCGGAGGACATCGCCCGGAAACAGCACAGGTTCGCGGCGGACGTTCTTCGCGAAGTTCCCGGGGTCGCGTTAAGCCGTTCGGGCCCGACCGGCTCCAAAGTTCAAGTGCGTATGCGCGGCGCTGAAGCCAATCACACCCTCGTCTATATCGACGGCATCGAAGTGAACGATCCGAGCGGCGGGTCTGAGTTCAACTTCGCCGATCTGATGGCCGCCGACATCGAGCGCATCGAAGTGCTGCGCGGCGCACAAAGCGCGCTCTTTGGCAGCGACGCTATCGGCGGCGTCATCAATATCGTGACCAAGCGCGGCCGGGGGCCCGCCGTCGTTTCCGTCTCCGTCGAAGGCGGCAGCTTCCGCACCGGCCGCGGCTCGGCGTCGCTCCGCGCCGGCGGTTCGGATTTCGACGTCTCGCTCGGCGTCTCCGGCCTGACCACCGCCGGCGTCTCCGCCGCCCCGGAAGACCAGGGCGCGCGCGAGAACGACGGCTACGTCAACCGCACCGTCAACGGTCGCGTCGGTTTCCGCCCGCTCGACATGCTCGAGTTCGAATTCACCGGTCGCTACGTGAACTCGACCCTGGAATTCGATGAGGCCAACGGCGTCCTGAACGGCGTCAGCGTGCTGATCGACACCGATTCGGAGCTGGACAGCGAAGAGTTCGCCGCCGGCGGCCGCGCGACCCTCTCGCTGTTCGACGGCCAGTGGGAGCATATTTTCGCGGCGACCGCGCTGGACAGCGAACGCGTGACGACCGGCGGTTTCGACTCTGTGGTCGAGGGCCAGAAAACGCGCGCGACCTACCAGACGAACCTCTATCTGGAGTCGGACGTGGCGGCGCCGGCCAGCCATGTCTTCTCCTTCCTGGCGGAGCGGGAATACGAAGAACAACTGACCCGAAACGCCTTCACCAACGGGCTGGCCGACGTGACGAACTACGGCCTCGCCGGCGAATATCGCCTGGGGCTGTTCGACCGGCTGTTCCTGTCCGCCGGCCTTCGGCAGGACTTCAACGACAGCTTCGAGGACGCGACCACGGCGCGGCTGACGGCGGCCTACCTGCATCGCGAAACGGACACCCGCCTCCATGCCAGCTATGGCGAGGGCGTCAAGAACCCGACCCTGATCGAGTTGTTCGGCTTCGGCTTGAACTTCGTGCCGAACGGCGACCTCGAGCCCGAGCGCAGCAAGGGTTTCGACGTGGGCGTCGAGCAGCGCTTTCTCGACGGCGCGGCCAGCATCGACGTCACCTATTTCGCCAACCGCATCGACAATCTGATTCAAGGCGCGGGCAACACGGTCATCAATGCGGCGGGGACGTCCAAGATCCAGGGCATCGAGGTCTCGGCGCGTCTGAGGCCGACCGAGAACATCGTCCTCGCGGGGCAGTACACGTTCACCGACGCCGAGGACGCCAATGGCGACCGCCTGATCCGGCGTCCGCGCCACATCGCCAGCCTGAACGCCGCCTACACCTTCCTGGACGGACGCGCCGCGGTCGATCTCGGCCTCGACTATCACGGCGAGCAGGACGATCTCGCCTTCGAAGCCGTGGCCCCGTTTGGGACGCGCCGGGTCGAGCTGGACGACTATGTGCTTGCGACCTTGGCCGCGTCTTACGCCGTGACCGATTCCGTGGAGATCTTCGGGCGGATCGAAAACCTGCTGGACGAGGACTATCAGGACGTCCTGGGTTTCGATACGCCCGGCATCGGCGCGTTCGTGGGCGTACGCGCTCGATTTGGCGTGGAATAGATGGTCTGGCGGGGCGCAGTTCCGGCTATCGTCGCGGCCATTCTGACGGCGGCGACCGTCGAGGCCGCGCCTGCGCCTACGCCTGCGGACAAGCCCGCACGGATCGTCTCAACCCAGTTGTGCGGCGATCAACTGCTGTTGCTTCTGGCGGACCGAGACCGCATCGCCGCGCTCAGCTACTTCGCGGCCGATGCGAACCTGTCCGCCCTGGCGGAACTGGCGGAAGGGCTTCCCCGCGTGCGCGGCGCGGCGGAAACCGTGCTGCCGCTGGACCCGGACCTCACGATCGCAGGGGCCTTCACCGCGCGGCCGACGGTCTTCCTGCTGCGCCGCCTGAACCGCCGCGTCCTCGAACTGCCGGTGGCGCAGACCTTCGATGACATTCGCGCGAACATCCGCCTGGTCGCGGACGCTATCGGCGAGACGGAGCGCGGCGAACGCCTGGCCGACGCGTTCGACGCGGATCTGGCGGCGCTGCCGGCGCCGCCGGAGCGCGCGGATGCGCCGGTCGCGGCGCTCTATTGGTCGAAAGGATATACGCCGGCCAGCGCCTCCCTCGCCGGCGCCGCCGTCCGGCGGGCGGGCTTCGTCGATCTCGGGAAGGCGCTCGGATTCGCCGGCGCCGCCCGGGTTTCCCTAGAAAGCCTCATCCTGGCGCGCCCTGAACTGATCGTGCAAGCGGAGCGCGGAGCGAGCGCCCTCGCCGACCTCCCGGTGCGGCATCCGGCGATCGCGGCGGCGTTCGGCCAGGAACGCCTGCTGCCTATGCCGGACCGCCTCTGGCTCTGCGGCGCGCCGTTCGTTCTGGATGCGGTGCGGGAGCTTATCGACTGGCGCGAAGGCCGACGGCGTTGAGAACGGCCCGCCTCCACCTTGCGCTCGGTGGCGCGCTCGCAGCGCTGTTCTGGAGCGCGCTCGCCATCGGGCCCGTCAATATCGGCTTTGCGGACGCATTGGCGGCCATCGCAGGGGCCGGCGACGACGCGATCCGGTTGATCGTGGTCGAGGTGCGGCTGCCTCGCGCGATCCTGGCCGTCGCCATCGGCGCCGCGCTCGGTCTCGCCGGCGCCGCCCTGCAAGGCTTTCTGCGCAACCCCCTGGCCGAGCCGGGCCTGGTTGGGGCCAGTTCGGCCGCCGCTTTCGGCGCGGTCGTCGTCTTCTACAGCGGGCTCGCCGGCGTCGCCGCCTGGGCGCTGCCGCTTGGCGGCGTCGCCAGCGCGCTTCTGGCCGTGGCGCTGGTCATCGCGCTTGCCGGCAGGGACGGCGACCCGTTGACGCTGATCCTGGCCGGCGTCGCGGTGAACGGCTTCGCCGGGGCTTTAACGGCGCTTGCGCTCAATTTCGCGCCGAACCCGTTCGCGGCTTCGGAGATCATGTTCTGGCTGATGGGGTCCCTCGCGGACAGAAGCTTCGAGCATGTCTGGCTCGCGCTGCCGTTCATCGCGGCGGGGAGCGCGCTTCTGCTCTTGACCGCGCCGGCGCTCGACGCGCTCAGCCTCGGCGGACAGGCGGCGGCGAGCCTGGGCTTCGACCTTGGGCGCACGGCGCGGCGCATCGCTTTCGGATCGGCGCTCGCCGTCGGCGCGGCGACCGCCGTCGCCGGCGCGATCGGTTTCGTCGGCCTCGTGGCGCCCCATCTGCTGCGGCCCCTGGTCGGCCACCGGCCGTCGGCGCTGCTGCCGGCGGCGGCGCTCGGCGGCGCGGCGCTCACGCTCGCGGCGGACATCGCCGCCCGCATGACGGCGACGGCCGAGGAGTTGAAGCTCGGCGTGCTGACGGCGCTGCTGGGCGCGCCGTTCTTCCTCTACCTGATCTATCGCGTGCGGAGGGGACGGCTATGAGCCTTATCCGCGCCGACGCTCTCTCCGCGACGCTCGGGCGACGCGACGCCCTACGCGAGATCGACCTGGACGTGGGCCCCGGGGAGCTCGTGGCGCTGGTCGGACCGAACGGCGCCGGCAAGACGACGCTGCTGCGCGCGCTAGCGGGCCTTATCCGCCCGAACTCCGGCGGCGCATTCTTCGACGATCGGCGCATCGAAGACGTTTCTCTGGCGGAACGCGCCCGCCGCCTCGCCTACCTGCCCCAGGAAAATGCGGCGCATTGGCCGCTCGCCGTTCGCGATCTCGTCATGCTCGGCCGCCTGCCCCGCAGAAGCGGCTGGCTCGGTCGGCCGACCGAACGGGACAGGGCGGAAGTCGCCAAGGCCCTGGCGGACGACGGTCTGGCGCATCTGGCGGATCGGCCGGCGACCGAGCTTTCCGGCGGCGAACTGCGCCGGGCGCTGCTCGCCCGCGCGCTCGCCGGCGAGCCGGAGGCGCTGCTGGCCGACGAGCCGACGGCCGGCCTCGATCCGGGCTGCCGTATCGACGTAATGACCCGGCTCCGGCAGGTTGCGGACGACGGCCGCGCGATCATCGCCGCCACGCACGACCTGGAACTCGCGGCGCGTTACGCCGACCGGGCGCTGCTGTTGGACCAAGGCGCCGCCGTCGCGTTCGGGCCGCCGGAAGCCGTGTTTACGGCTCGGAATCTAGCGCAATGTTATGGTGTGCGCGCGGCCACGGACGACGGCTTTCGAATCGGACCGCTGGAACGGATCAATGACAGAAGCGGCAGCGTATGAGCTGATCGGCGATGTGCGCCCGCCGGTTCGTCGCCTGCCCGATCACGCGGCCTGGCCGATCTGGGCTTCGGCGCTGCTGCACGTGTTTGCCGCCCTGTGGCTGCTGCCTGGCGGCGACCCGCCGGCGCGGACGTTGCCGGTGACCGTAACGGTCGGCGTCGCGTTCGATCTTCCCGGCGTCGACGCGACGCTCGCCGCCGGCTCCATCGGCGAAGCCGCAGCCCCTGTCGCCGCCAATTCCTCCGGCCCCGCCGCCGCATCCGTCGTCGTGGCGGAAGCCGCGCGGCCGGCCGACGTAGCAGCGGCGCGGGCGCCGGAGACCGCCGAAACCGCAGCCGCCCGACCGGAAGACCGCGTTCTACCGCCAGCCGCCGCGGCGGAGACCGCCCGAGCCCCGACGGCACTGGCCGCCGCGCCGCCTCCGATTGAGCGCGTCGCGGCGGCTCCGGAGCCAAGCCGCGAAGCCAGGACGGCCGACGCCGCGCCGCCAGTCACGGCCGAAGCCCAGACCGCACTGCCGGCTGAAGTCCTGGCGGCGGCGGAAGCCGAAGCCCAAACCGCGGACGCCGACGCCGCGACGCAGACAGCGTCGAGCCCCGCCCCGAGCGAGGAGACGGAGACCGAAGCCGCGCTCGCAGCGGCGGAGGCGAAAGACATCGACGATGCATCGACCGCGGCGCCGACGGAGATCGCCGCCGATCGCTCAGATGATTTCGCCAGCGCTCCGACGCCGACCGAAGCCGCCTCGTCGCGGCCGCTCGAAAACCCCGCCGTCGCCAGCGCGTCGCCGGCCGAGGCGTCCGTGGCCGAAAGCCTCCCCAGCGCCCTTCCGTCGGCGCAGGCCGAAAACGCCCGTCCGGGCGATGGCCCGACCGCCGCGCCGGCGCCGGCCGCCGCCGCAACCACGGCGTCGGCCGCGGCTTCAGCGCCGAATGCGCCGACGGTTTCCGGAAATTCACAAGCGGCGACGGCTTCGGGCGGCGCGCCTGCCGCGGCGCGCACGTCGACGCCCAACGCAGTCCAGGCGCGTGGCGACGCCGCGCCGCCGCCAGCGGAACCGCCGCCGCGCGCCGGGCCGCCGCCGCGATTGCCGCCGCATCGTCCGCCGAGCCTGCTCGCCGCCGGCTCGAACACGCGGCTTCCCTCGTCCAATCGCCGTATCAGCGGCGGACCGGTGGAATCGCAACGGGACATTCCGCCCGCGCCGCGTTTCGACGGCGCGACCTGGCTCGGCGGCGCGCCGGGAGTTCCCGGCGCGATGGACTATGGCGGGCCGGTCGGCGGCGGCGATGGCGCGCCGGCCGCCGCGTCGCCCGGCGATGGCGGCGAAGCGGCCGCGCCCAAGGCCTACGCGGGCGACGCCGTGCATCAACCGCCGCCGCGGTACCCGCTCGCCGCCGCTCGGCGCAGGATCGAAGGAACGGTGCTGCTGCGGGTCGATGTCGACACGGAAGGCGCGCCGACGGAAATCAGGGTCTGGCGCTCGAGCGGTCACAGGCTATTGGACCAAGCGGCCCTGGAAGCGGTCGAGCGCTGGCGTTTTCGCCCGGCGACGCGGCGGGGCGAAAACATCGCAAGCGTGATCGACGTGCCGATCCGCTTTCAACTCCGGCGCTAAAGCCAGACGGTCAATCGGGCAGCCAGTATTTCGGGTCCGCCGGAAACACGGATCGGGTTTCGATGCGTTCCGTCGGTCCGTCCAGGGTGTGCGCGGCGGCCTTCCAGACCGCATAATGCGGCGCGGCCCGATGCTCGGCGCGCGCCGCCTCGTCCCGATAGACCTCATAGAAATAGTAGACGTTGTCGTCCTCGGCGTCCTGGAGAACGTTGAAGCGGGCGCATCCCGGCTCGTCACGCTCCGAGCCGAGCGCGTCCACCTCGATCGCATCGAGAAATTCCTGTCGCAGTTCCGGCTTGATGCGCACCTTCACCCATACGGCTAGCATAGCGTTTCCCCTTGTTTCCGGCCCCGGCCCGACGGCGGCCAGGATGCTTCGCCGGTCAGCCTAGCGCCTCCCGCCCTTCAGCCAAACCGCTCTTGCCGGCGCGGCGATCCGGTGCGGCAAAGCCGCCGACCTGGCCGCGATCGATTGCGCCGCTTTCGCCAGCGCCGCAGACTAAGGTCGCAGGGACGAAGCCGGAGTTGGAACATGAGCGACCGAAACAAGACCCATTATGAGGTCATCGTCATCGGAGCCGGGGTCGCCGGCATTTACCAGATCAAGCGTCTGACCGACCGTGGCGTCGACGCGACGCTTCTGGAGATGGACGCCGACCTGGGCGGCACCTGGTACAACAACCGCTATCCGGGCGCCCGGTTCGACTCCGAAAGCTACACCTACGGCTATTCCTTCTCGAAGGAACTGCTGGACGAATGGCACTGGAAGGAACGCTATTCGCCGCAGCCGGAAAACCTGCGCTATCTGAACTTCGTCGCGGAGAAGTTCGACCTCAAGAAGCACATGCAGTTCAACTGCCGGGTCGAGGCGGCGCATTTCGACGAAACGGAAAACCTGTGGCGCCTCAAGGTCGCGGACGGCCGCAATCTGACCGCGCGCTTCGTCGTCATGGCCCTGGGGCTCCTTTCGATCCCGACCATGCCACGCGTTCCGGGCATCGAGGATTTCAAGGGGCCGTCGTTCCATACGTTCCACTGGCCGCACGAACCGGTCGACCTCAAAGGCAAGCGCGTCGCCGTCATCGGCACGGGCGCGACCGGCATTCAGGTCATCGGCGACATCGCCGACAAGGTCGGCTCTCTGACTATCTTCCAGCGGCGCCCCAACTGGAGCGCGCCGCTGAACAACAGCAAGATATCGGACGCGGAGATGGATGCGATCCGCGCGCGCTACGACGAAATCTTCGCCACCTGCGCCCGCACTCCGGGCGGCTTCGAGCATGAGCCCGACCGGCGCGGGTTCTACGAAGTCGGGCGCGAGGAACGGCTGGCGCTCTGGGATCGCCTCTATGACGAACCCGGCTTCGGCATCTGGCTGCAGAACTTCCGGGAAATCTTCACGGACGAGGACGCGAACGCCGAATTCTCCGAATATATCGCGGACCGCATCCGCCAGCGCGTGAAGGACCCGGCGGTGGCGGAAAAGCTGATCCCCCGCGATCATGGTTTCGGCGTGCAGCGGGTGCCGATGGAGACCAACTATTTCGAGGCCTACAACCAGGACAATGTCGAGCTGATCGATATCAGCGAAACGCCGTTGGAGCGCATTACGGAAACCGGCGTCCGCACGACCGAACGGACGTTCGAATTCGACATCATCGTCTACGCGACCGGCTTCGACGCCATAACCGGCGCTTACGATCAGGTGGATATCCGCGGCGTCGGCGGCGAGACGCTAAGGGACAAGTGGCGCTATTCGATCTCCACCTATCTCGGCGCCTTCATTCACGGGTTCCCGAACCTCCTAATGCCGAACGGGCCGCAGAGCGGCTCCGCTTCGACAAACTTCCCGCGCGGCATCGAGGTCGGCGTGGAGTGGTGCATGGATTTCCTCGAGTATATGTGGGCCAACGGCTTCACCCGCTCGGAGGCGACCGCCGAGGCGGAAGCCAGGTGGACCCAGCATGTGACGGACATGTACTCGATGATGCTGATGCGGAAAGCGAAGTCCTGGTTCACGGGCTACAACTCGAACGTCGAGGGCCATGAGGAAGGGACGATCCGCTACCTCGTCTACAATGGCGGCATGCCGAAATACGTTTCGATCATCAACGACGTCGCGGCGAACAACTACGAAGGCGTCGAATGCACGGGCGGGGACGCGGCGGCGCGCGCCGGCCAGCAGAGCCGTCCCTTCTCCTCGTCAACGGCGGGAGCCCACGGATGAGCGCGAATTCGATCGTCGGCACGTGGCGGCTCGTCAAAGGCGTTACGGTCGATGACGACGGCAATGCGTTGCCCCCGCCCTATGGCGGCGACAAGGCGATGGCCCGGGTCGTCCTGAACGCCGACGGGCGCATGATCGCGGTGCTATGCGACGGGCGCGTCGACCTGCCGCCAGGCGAAGAGCGGGACTACACGTCCTATTGCGGCGCTTACACCTTCGACGGCAAGCGCCTGTCGACGCGCGTGGACGCATGCTCCGACCCTGCCCGGATGGGGACGGACCAGGTTCGCGACGTCCGTTTCGAAGGCGATCTGATGGTGTTGCGCCCGCCGCCCCGCCAGAGGAACGGCCGCACGGAACACCGCGAGCTTTATTGGGAAAAGATCGCCGATATCTGACGGCGGGCGGCGAACGCGCCGACCCCGGCAAACCCCGCGCGTCGGCGCTTTTCACATAGGACGCTGGATTTCCGGCGCGTTTTCCTACAAATATCGGTCAACGAGGCGCCGGATCGAAGAACGGGCGCCCACGACGAACAGGGACAGGGAGCCTTCGGGCATGGATGAATCGCGCCTCATCGAGGTGAACGATCTTAGGGTGCACTTCCCGCTGGAAGACGAGACCGTAAAGGCCGTCGAGGGCGTATCCTGGCATATCGATCGCGGCGAAACGGTCGCCGTCGTCGGCGAATCCGGTTCCGGCAAATCGGTGACCGCGATGTCGATCATGCGGCTGACCGATCATGCCGGCGGCCGCTACCCTTCGGGCGAGATCAACTTCAAGCGCAAGAACGGCGAAGTCGTCGATATCCTGAAGCAGCCGCTCGACAAGATGCGCGACATCCGCGGCAACGACGTCTCGATGATCTTCCAGGAGCCGATGACGTCCCTGAACCCGGTGTTCACGGTCGGCTTCCAGATTGCCGAAGCGATCATGCTGCATCAGGGCAAGAACGAGCAGCAGGCGCTCGATCAGGCGCTGGAAATGCTGAAGCTGGTGCGCATCCCCGAACCGGAAAAGCAGCTCAACCAGTACCCCCACCAGCTTTCCGGCGGCATGCGCCAGCGCGTCATGATCGCCATGGCGCTGTCCTGCCGGCCGTCGCTCCTGATCGCGGACGAACCGACGACCGCGCTCGACGTGACGATCCAGGCCCAGATTCTCGACCTCATAAAGCTTCTTCAGCGTGATATCGGCATGAGCGTCATGTTCATCACCCACGACATGGGCGTCGTCGCCGAAGTCGCGGATCGGGTGGTCGTGATGCTGCGGGGGCGGAAGGTCGAAGAGGGGCCGGCGGAAGAAATCTTCCATAACCCGCAGCACGCCTACACCAAGGCGCTGCTGGCGGCGGTGCCGCGTCTCGGCTCCATGACCGGCCGCGCCCTGCCGGCCAAGTTCGCCAACGTCCAGGCCGCGCGGGCGGAGGGGGACGACGTCGTCGACGCCAAGGCGGAAGCCGAGTTCGAGGAAGTTCCGGACACCGTACGCCACGACGCGCCGCCGCTTCTGAATGTCGAGGGATTGACGACCCGGTTCCCGCTTGGCGGCGGGCTGTTCTCGAAGTCCGCCGGCGCCGTGCATGCGGTCGAAGGCGTTTCCTTCGCCCTGCGCCCGGGCGAGACCCTGGCGCTCGTGGGCGAGTCCGGTTGCGGCAAGTCCACGACCGGCCGCAGCATCCTGCGCCTGGTCGAGCCGACGCGCGGCAAGGTGACGTTCGACGGCGTAGACCTCGCGGGCCTTTCCTCGAAGGAAATGCGGCCTTACAGGCGCGAAATGCAGATGATCTTCCAGGATCCGTTCGCCTCCCTGAACCCGCGCATCACCGTCGGTTCGGCGATCGCCGAAGCGATGGTCGTGCATGGGGTCGCGCGCGGCAAGGAAGCGGCCGATCGGGTGGTCGATCTGTTACGGAAAGTCGGCCTCGAAGCCGAACACGCCCAGCGCTATCCGCACGAATTCTCCGGCGGGCAGCGCCAGCGCATCTGCATCGCCCGCGCGCTCGGGCTCTCGCCGAAGCTGATCGTCGCGGACGAGGCGGTTTCCGCGCTCGACGTTTCGATTCAGGCCCAGGTCGTCAACCTGATGATGGACCTGCAGGCCGAGTTCGGTCTCGCCTATCTCTTCATCAGCCACGACATGGCGGTGGTGGAGCGGGTCAGCCACCGGATCGCGGTGATGTATCTGGGCGAGATCGTCGAGATCGGGCCGCGTCAGGCGGTGTTCGAGAACCCGCAGCACGCTTACACGAAGAAACTCATGAACGCTGTGCCCGTGGCGGACCCGCGCCTGCGCAAGCAGGAACTCAACCTGATGACGGACGAGATCCCGAGCCCATTGAAGCCCGCCGGCTACGAGCCGCCGCCCCGCCAGATGATCGAAGTCGCGCCCGGCCATTTCGTCCAGGCCGCCGAGGCGACCGCTCAGGCCGCATAGTCTGGCAGGCGGTCAGAACACGTAGAGACGCGCGAGATACAGCGTCGCCGGCAAGGCCGCGAAGGCGATGACGGTCTGCAAGGTCACGATCGCCGCCATCAGCGGCGCGTCGCCGCCCAACTGGCGCGCCAGCGTGTAGGCCGAGGAAGCCGTCGGCGAGGCGCCGAACAGCAGCGCCACCATGGCCTGGGTCTCGGTCAAGCCGGCGAGCAGAGCGAACGCCAGGGTGGCGGCCGGGAACAGGACCATCTTGGCGACGGTCGACAGCAGCAACGGCCAGATAGCCACGCCCATGGCGCGGATGCGCAGATTGGCGCCGACGCACATCAACATGATCGGCAGCGAAGCGCCGCCGAGAATTCGCGCGATGTCGTGCGCGACCGGCGCCGGCTCGCCCTCGAAGGCGAAATTCCAGGCGACGCCGAGCGCGACCGCGATCAACAGCGGGTTGCGGGCCAGGTCCCTCAGAATGGCGGTGACGATCCGCCCGCCCGCCGCCTGGCTCGTCATGCCGACCATCAACGTCACCATGGAGATGTTGGTCGTCGGGATCAGCATCGCCGCGCCGAGGGCCGCCAGTTCCAGCCCATCGGCGCCGAACAGCCGTTCCGAGACCGCCAGGACGATGAAGATGTTATGCCGGGCCGCGCCCTGCAGCACCGAGCTTCGGACCGGCGCCGAAAACCCCGCCAGCTTCGGCAGCACGAGCCCGGCCAGCAAGGCCGCCGCGAAGCCGCCGAGCACGACCGCCGCGTAGGAGCCGACCAGCGAAGCGTCAAACGTGGCGGTCGACATCTTGTGGAACAAGAGGGCCGGCATCAGGACCCAATAGACGAGCTTGTCGTTCAGGTTCCAGAACTCGAAGCTTGGAATGCCGCCGCGCCTGAGCAGCAGGCCGAGCACGATGATGCCGAAAATCGGCGCGATGGCGATCGCGGTGACGAGCAAGAAAAGTCTCCCGCCTGAACGGCGTTATGTCATTCCGGGAGCGATATCGCCCCTGCGTCGTCCAAGGGGAAGCCCGGGTTCCAGGCGACTTCCCATAGATGACCGTCCGGGTCCGCGAAATAGCCGGCATAGCCGCCCCAGAACATCGCTTCGGCGGGCTTGACGATTTCCGCGCCGGCGGCCGCGGCTTCGCTCAGCACCGTATCCACTTCCGCTTCCGAGCGCGTGTTGTAGGCGAGCGTCACGCGGCCCATGCCGACGCCCAGGGGATGGCCGCCCAAATCCCGGGAAAGAGCATCGGCGGGATAGAGGGCGAAGCCGATGCCGCCGCACTGAAAGAAAGCGACGCCTTCGGCCTGCCGCATGGCCCGGCTCCAACCAAGCGCCTCATAGAAGGCGACCGACCTGTCCAGGTCGGCGACGGCGCAGGTGACGAGGGAAAGCCGCTGCTCCATCAACCCGCTCGTCCGCCGCCGCTCATCAACGCCGTCGCCTCGTCGAGGGACGGCGCGGCCTCCGCGGCGCCGGACCGAGTGGTCGCCAAGGCGCCGGCGGCGGCGGCGAAGGGAAGCGCCGCCTCGAAAGGCCGCCCTTCGGCGAGCGCCACGGCGAGCGCGCCGTTGAAGCAGTCTCCGGCGGCGACGCTGTCAACCGCCGCGACGTCATAGGCGGGCAGGAAGCCCGAGGTCTCGTCCTCCCGCGCCCAGGCGAGCCCGCTGGCGCCCATGGTCACGATGGCCGCGGGCGCGCCAAGCTCCACGAGCCGCGCCGCCGCCGCTTTCCCGCTTTCCGCATCCGTCGGCCGGAAGCCGGCATAGCTTTCGGCCTCCACTTCGTTCGGCGTAACGATATCGACCGCCATGAACACGGAGCCCGGCACGCCGTCCTGTGGGGCCGGCGCCGGGTCCAGCACCGCGATCGCGCCAGCCTGCCGGGCGGCGCGCGCGGCCGCGAGCGTGGTTTCGAGCGGGATCTCCAATTGCAGCAGCACGACCTTCGCCGCGGCGATCGCGTCGCCGGCGCGGGCGACGTCGTCCGGCCCCATCGTCCGGTTGGCGCCGGGCGCCTGCACGATGGCGTTCTCGCCCCGCCCGCCGACGAAGATCGCCGCGAGCGCTGTCGCCGCCGATGGGTCTTCCGCGACGTCGGCCGGGTCGAGCCCGTATTGCGGCAAGGCCCGGCGCACCGCCTCGCCGAACGCGTCCGCGCCGACCCGACCGAAAAACCGCGACGGCGCGCCGAGGCGCCTGGCCGCGATCGCCTGGTTGGCGCCCTTGCCCCCAAGGCCCGCCACATAGCGGTCGCCCAGCAGCGTCTCCCCCGGCTTCGGCAAACGGCCGGCATAAGCGGCGACATCCCATGTGACGCTGCCGACGACGACGATGCTCATTGCGCGCGGCCCCCGTCTCTCACGACGCCGCGATGGAGTCGACGCGAGAGTCGTAGAACGCGAGATAGCCTTCTAGCGCTTTCGCCTCGTCATAGGTCGCGTCGTAGGACCAGGCGGCGTTAGGGGACGCTTCGCCGCCGGCCTGGAAGCTGTGGTAGCTCGCCTGTCCCTTGAACGGGCAGTAGCTTTCCGCCTCGCCCGGCGTCGCCAGGTCCATGCGCACGTCCGGGCGCGGCAGGTAATAGACGGGGGCGTGACGCGTTTCCTCGACCAGCAGCGCATTCTCGCTTTCGGCGATGACTTCTCCGCCAAGCTTCACGACGACCCGGCCCCGGTAGGGCGAAACGTTCACCTGATGGTCCGGCTTCTTTCGATAACCCGGCGCTGGATTTCCCGCCATGTCGCGTCTCCGCCGATAGTTGGTTGGAACGCGTCACTATCGGGGATCGCGCCGCGCCGGTCCACCGATGGCGGCGCGCAGCCGCCATGCGCCCCTTCATTTGTCCATATCGGGGATCGGGAGTAGAAAACGCCCATGATCTCCGGCCCGATCCGAACACGCCGATCCGGCGCACGCGGGCCGCTTCTGCACGATGAAACATAGGGGACGCCACGCATGTCTACCGTCGGGCACGATACGCTTAAAACCCGCCGCAGCCTCGCCGCCGCCGGCAAAAGCTATGACTACTTCAGCCTTGATGCGGCATCCGGCGCGATTGGCGATATCTCTCGCCTGCCCTTCTCCCTGAAGGTGCTGTTGGAAAACCTGCTGCGCCACGAGGACGACCGCAGCGTCTTCGTGAAGGACATCAAGCAGTTCAAGACCTGGCTCGACAATGGCGGCCGCACCCAGGCGGAGATCGCCTATCGGCCGGCGCGGGTGCTCATGCAGGACTTCACCGGCGTTCCGGCCGTCGTCGATCTGGCGGCGATGCGGGATGCGATCGTGAAGCTCGGCGGCGACGCCCAGAAAATCAACCCGCTCTCGCCGGTCGATCTGGTCATCGACCATTCGGTCATGGTCGACGCCGCGGGCGACGCGAAGGCGTTCGACATCAATGTCGACCTTGAGTTCGAGCGGAACCAGGAACGCTATGAGTTCCTGCGCTGGGGCTCCGGCGCCTTCCGCAATTTCCGCGTGGTCCCGCCGGGCACGGGCATCTGCCACCAGGTGAACCTGGAGTATCTGGCCCAGACGGTCTGGACCGACGTGATCGACGGCAAGACCATAGCCTATCCCGATACGCTGGTCGGCACCGACAGCCACACCACCATGGTCAACGGCCTGGCGGTGCTGGGCTGGGGCGTGGGCGGCATCGAAGCCGAAGCCGGCATGCTGGGCCAGCCGATCTCCATGCTGATCCCCGAAGTCATCGGCTTCAAGCTGACGGGCAAAATGACGGAAGGCGCCACGGCGACCGACCTTGTGCTGCGGGTCGTCGAAATGCTGCGCCAGAAGGGCGTCGTCGGAAAATTCGTCGAGTTCTTCGGCCCTGGCCTGGACGACCTGCCCCTCGCCGACCGCGCGACCATCGCCAATATGGCGCCGGAATACGGCGCCACCTGCGGCTTCTTCCCGATCGACGCCGAAGCGATCCGCTATCTCTCCTTCACCGGCCGCGACAACGACCGCGTGGCGCTGGTCGAGGCCTATGCCAAGGCCCAGGGCATGTGGCGGGAGAAGGATGCGCCGGACCCGATTTTCACCGACACGCTCGAACTCGACATGGGCACGGTGGAGCCGGCCCTCGCCGGGCCGAAGCGCCCGCAGGACCGGGTGCGGCTGTCGGAGGCCGCCGCAGCCTTCAGGAAGACCGAGGCCGACCTTGGCGGCGGTACGGCGACCCCGGTCGAAGGCGCCGACTATTCGATCGAACCGGGCCACGTGACGCTCGCCGCGATCACGAGCTGCACCAACACCTCGAACCCGCCGCTGCTGATCACCGCCGGCCTGCTCGCCCAGAAGGCGAACGCGCTCGGCCTGAAGCCGAAGCCCTGGGTCAAGACATCCTTCGCGCCGGGCTCCCAGGTCGTGCAGGACTATCTGGAGGCCGCCGGCCTGCAGGACGATCTCGACGACCTTGGCTTCAACATCGTGGCGTTCGGCTGCACTACCTGCATCGGCAATTCCGGCCCGTTCGAGCCGCCGATCGCGGATGCGATCGACAAGGGCGACGTTTTGGTCGGGGCGGTCGTCTCCTCGAACCGAAATTTCGAAGGCCGCATCCACCCGCAGGTGCGCGCCAACTACCTGGCGTCCCCGCCGCTGGTGATCGCCTATGCGCTCACGGGCTCGATGAAGACCGACCTGACCAAAGACCCGATCGGCCAGGACAAGGACGGCAAGGACGTGTTCCTGAAGGACATCTGGCCGACCAGCCATGAAGTCGCCCAGGTGCTCGAGACGTCGCTGACGCCGGCGATGTTCAACGAACGCTATTCCAACGTCTTCCTCGGCCCCGAGCAGTGGCAGGGCATCCATGTGCCGAAGAGCGAGACCTATACTTGGTCCGACGGATCGACATATGTGCAGAACCCGCCCTATTTCGAAGGCATGTCGCTGGATGTCGGCGACTTCGCGGACATCACGGGCGCCCGTCCCCTCGCCCAGCTCGGCGACAGCATCACGACCGACCACATTTCGCCGGCAAGTTCGATCAAGCGCGACAGCCCGGCCGGCGAATATCTGCTGGAACGCCAGGTCCGGCCGCTGGACTTCAACTCCTTCGGCGCCCGGCGCGGCAACCATCAGGTCATGATGCGCGGCACCTTCGGCAATATCCGGATCCGGAACGAGATGGCGCCCGGCACCGAAGGCGGCGTGACCAAGCACCAGCCCTCCGGCGAGGTGATGAGCATCTATGACGCCGCCATGCGCTACAAGGCGGACGGCGTGCCGCTGGTCATTCTGGGCGGCAAGGAATACGGCACCGGCTCCAGCCGCGACTGGGCGGCGAAGGGCACGAACCTGCTCGGCGTGAAGGCGGTCATCGTCGAAAGCTTCGAACGCATCCACCGCTCGAACCTCGTTGGCATGGGCGTGCTGCCGCTTGAGTTCAAGGACGGCCAGAACCGGAAGACCTTGAAGCTCGACGGCACGGAGACGTTCGACATCACCGGCATCGCCGACGGCATCACGCCGCGCATGGACGTGAAGTGCACGATCCATCGCGCCGACGGCTCGACGGAAGACGTCACGCTCCTCTGCCGCATCGATACGCTGGACGAGGTCGAGTACTACCGGAACGGCGGCATCCTGCCCTATGTTCTCAGGAACATGATAGCGGCCTGACGCGGCCCCGCATCCCGTGCAGGAGAGCGCCGCCGACGAGAGACTGTCGGCGGCGTTTTCTTTGGGCCATGGAGTTTTAGTCGAGCAGCGCGGCCAGCAGCGGCGCCAGGTCGCCATAGCTCGAAAACTCGCGCGCCGGCGTCTCGATCGGTCCCTCGGGGCGGAAATGAACGGCCGTCATGCCGGCGGCGGCCGCCGCCATGAGCCCAACCTCGCTGTCTTCGATCACGATGCAATCTTCGGGCGCCGCGCCCATGTTCTCGGCGGCATGCAGGAACAGACCGGGGTCCGGCTTCCATACGCCCAGTTCGTAGGCGCTGAACACGTCATCGCCGAAGAACCGCGCCAGACCGGTCAGGGACAGGGAACGCTCGATCTTCGCGCGCGGGCCGCTGGAGGCGATGCATTTCGGCGCATCCAGGCCAGCCAGGGCGTCGTGGGCGCCAGGGAACGCCTCAAGCTCCGCGTCGAACAGGCGATTGAGCCGGACGCGATAGCGCTGTTCGAAGTCTTCCGGCAACGTCCAGCCGAATGTCTTTTCGATATCGCCAAGCACCGTCGCGAGCCGCCATCCGCGATAGCGCCCGACGAGCGCGGGCACGTCCTCCGACATGTCCGGGAGCATCTCCTTCAGGGCCTGAAACCCCAGACGCTCGCTATCGACCAGCGTGCCGTCCAGATCGAAGATCAGACATCTGTTCATTGAAGCGCCGTCCTTCTCGCCAGCGGCGATGCTCCCATGATTTCGGCCTGCCGTCGACCGAAACGCAATGGCTGGAAGGGCTTGCAAACCATCGCTTCGATGTCGAGGCTAGAAACCAGGAAAATCAATTGTCCGTTGCGGCGCGATGGCGCGCGGCGACAAATCAGCAAGGAAAACAGCCCATGCCCGCCAATCCCCTCGACTTCTCCGGCAAGCGCGTTCTGGTAACCGGGGGATCGAACGGCATCGGCAACGGCATCGCCCGCGCCTTCCGGGAAGCCGGCGCTTCGGTGACGATCACCGGCACGCGGCCGGCGGACGCATACGACACCGACATGGCGGACATGACCTATCGCCAGATCGACCTTGGCGACGACGAAGCCGTTCACGACCTGGCCCTCGCCGTCGGCCAACTGGACGTTCTGGTCAATAATGCCGGCATGGTCATCTACAAGCGCAAGGAGTTCGAAACCGAAACCTTCCGCAAGGTCCTGGACGTCAACCTGACGGCGGCGATGACGCTCGCCAATCTGACGAAGCCGGGCCTGGCCGCGACCGGCGGGTCGATCATCAACATCTCGTCGCTCACCGGCTTCTTCGCATCGACCGGCAACCCCGCCTATGGCGCCAGCAAGGCGGCGATGATCCAGCTCACCAAGACGCTCGCGGCCGCCTGGGCGCGGGACGGGGTCCGCGTCAACTGCATCGCGCCCGGATGGATTGCGACCAAGATGACGGAGGTTTCCCAGACACGGCCGGCGATCAACGACGCGATCATCGCGCGGACGCCGATGGGCAGATGGGGAACGCCGGAAGACATCGCAGGCGTGGCGCTCTTTCTCGCCTCGCCGCTCGCGGCCTACACTACGGGCGAAACAATCAGCGTCGATGGCGGATTTTCCTGCGCGATTTAAGCCGCCGCTGCGCCAACGAACGAACTGGAGGATCCCATGGACGTCGGCTTGCAGATGATTTGCGCCACCTATGGCTGGACCGATATCAGCGACCAGCAGGCGTATGACGAGGAGATCAAGCTGGCCCTTCTGGCGGCCGACCTCGGCTTCGATGCGCTTTGGGCCGTGGAGCATCACCACAACGACTATTCGTTCTGCCCGGACAACATCCAGCTCATGTCCTACTTGGCGGCGAAATGCCCGGATATCGACGTGGGCACGGCGGCCGTGATCCTGCCCTGGAACGACCCGCTCCGCGTCGCGGAGAAAGTATCCATGCTCGACCACTTCACGGAAGGCCGCTTCCGGTTCGGCATCGGCCGCGGCCTCGCGCGCCGCGAGTTCGAGGCGTTCCGCGTGAGCATGGACGAAAGCCGCGAGCGCTTCGACGAAGCGGCGGCGATGATCGTCGAGGCGTTGGAAACCGGATGGATGGAGGGCGACGGGCCGCACTACAAGCAGCCGCGCGTCGAGATCCGCCCGCGCCCGCGCTTCCCGATCCGCAATCGGCTCTATGCAGTGGCGTCGAGCGACGATTCCGTGGTTTCCGCCGCCAAGCTCGGCGCCCATATGGTCATGTTCGCCGACCGGCCCTGGCCTTCGCGCCTGCCGGCGATCGAGCGCCACCGCCAGCTCGTGCCGGAAATGCACGGCCACGCGGCGCCGCCGCCGCTGATCGCGGACTTCTGCGTTTGCACCCCGACCATGGACGGCGCCCAGGAACTCGCGCGCAAGCACATGGGGCCGTTCGTGCTCAGCAATTTCGAGCATTACGAATTGCTGGGCGAACACTTCTCGTCCGTAAAGGGCTACGACGCCTATGCCGCCAAGGTCGCGGTCGCCAAGGAAGTCGGCATCGAGGGCATCATCGACGGCTTCATGGAAGCGAGCGTTTGGGGCACGCCGGACAAGGTGCTGCGCATGCTGGAGGAACGGCGCGACGTGCTGGGCGATTTCGAGCTGGCGACGTCGTTCCGGTTCGGCGGCACGCCCTATGACGTCGCCGAACGGTCGCTCCGGCTTTACGCGAAAGAGGTTCTGCCGGTGGTGCAGGCCTGGAAATCGGAAGCGGAGAGCGCGGCGGCGCAATAGGTCCCGCCTCGACCGCCATTCAACGGTTCCCCGCCTTGTCCCCCGGCGCCAGGGCGGCCCGGGCCATGACCACGAACGCTTCGTCCGCCAAAGGCTGCATGGGCGCGAGGTCGGCCTCGGCGACCGCGACCGGCGCGGCGTCGTAGCGCAGGAATGTCGCAAGGCCGACGGCGCCGCCGACGCCGAACGCGGCCGCGATGGCCGCGAGCGCGAGCAGTCGTCGCAAGCCTGCTTCGATCCGGGTCATCGCCTGTCCAACCTCCGCTGCCGAGATGCGGGCGGACAATGCCAGGGAAACTTGGGCGCCGCCGCGCCGCACTGGTGTTAATCCCATGACGGCGGCCGGAAAGTCCCCCGACGGCTGGCGAGGCTGAATTGGGCGAGGTATTGTCCGCCGAGACAGACCAAAGCGCCGTGCGGCCAGAAGGGCGCAGACCAACGCTTTGTCATAGTGCTCTGGGAGGTTCGCTCTCTGTGGCGAAGAAGGATCAGCATCCGGCCGGAGACGCCGAGACGCCCGTAGGCGATGACGCGGCCGGCCGCGCGCCCGGCGGCGGCGACCTTCGCCGTGACATGGAAGACATGCTGGCGGACCTGCTCTGCCATGCGGACCCGGACGAGCAGGCGCGGATCGCGGACGCGCTGGCGCCCCTCATAGCCCCGAAAATCCAGAAGGATCGATCCCTCCCGGCCCGCGCGCTGCTGCGTCTCGACCGCTTCCTGGATTCCGCGTTCGCGCCGACGCGATGGGTCGCCCGCATCCGGTCCCTGTTCGAGCGACGGTCCGCCCGGGACATCCTGACCGACCTGCGGCCGGGCTTCAGGGTAGAGACCGTCATCCTGACCGAACGGTCCTCCGGCGCCCTGCTCGCGGCCGGCGGACGGGCGGCGCCCACCGACGACCAGCTAAAATCGATCCTGACATTCGGCCAGAACGCCCGCCATACGGAGGACGACAGCGAGTTGCGCCGGCTCGGCGGCGAGGGCGACGCGCTGTTCCTCAGGCTTTCGCCCTCGCTGCTTATCGGCGTCACGACCTCGGGACCGGCGCCGGAGAACATCAAGGCGCAGCTCGAAACGCGCTTTGCGCGCTTCTTCCGCCGTCATCGCGAGCTCGACCGCCCGAATGCCCCGATCGCCGCCGACGTCGGCGAAGACCTCGCCAACGAACTGGCCGCAAGCCTGCGCGACATGGCCGCCGAAATCGCCGACGCCGCGCGCTCCGCGCCTTGGCGCGCCGGCGCGGCTGTCGCCGTCGCGGTTGCGGGCCTGTTGGCGGTCGGGGGAACGCTCGGCTACGAAACCTGGCGCAACGATCGCATCGCCGACGATATGACGGCCGCCGCCGCCGCGATTCCGAACCTCGCGGGCTATCCGTTGAATGTGAATGTCGACCGAAATGGCATCCGCGTCGAAGGCCTCACGCCGTCGGCGGAAACGGAGGCGGCGCTGGCCAGCGCCCTCCAACAGGTCGCCGAGGCCGCCGGCCGGCCGTTGACCCTGACCCTCGCAACGCCCGCGGCGCGCGTTCAGGCGGCGCCGAGCGCCTCCGCCGAGCGCACCGCCGAGGCCGTCACGAAGGCCGTCGCGCCCTTCGCCGACGCCGCCGCCGCGAACGCAGGCCGGCTGGCCAAGCTCGAAGCCGAACAGACGGCGGCCCATGCGGCGGCCGATCTTCAGGCGGCGACGGTCGCCGCCATCTCGAAAGACCTCGCCGGCCTGCGCGCCGAGCTTGCCGCCATGGCGGCGGGGATGGACGCGCTGAAATCCGCAAGCGACGAGCGATTGAACACGCTTGCCGCCCGCCAGGAGGAAAGCGGCGCCGCTGCCCAGGCCGCGTTTGCAGAAAAACTGGATGCGCGCGCCCAAGACATCGAGGCTCGCCTAACCGCGCTGCAGGACGCGATCGTCGCCGACCGCTCCCAAGCGATCAGCGAACTCCAGGCCCGCATCGGCGCGGTCGAAGCCGCTTCCGCCAACACGGCCGCGCTTGACCGGCAGGACGCCAGCCTGGAGGCGCTTTCCAAGCAGGCTTCGGGCTTCGCTCAAACCCTGGAAGATCAGGCGCAGGCGGCATCCGCGCTCGAAGCCGGACTAACCGAGCGGATCGAGGCCTTGGCGGCGGACATCGCCCAGCGAAGCGCCGACCTCCGCGCCGCTCTGGACGAACGGACAAACGCCGCCGAAACGCCGCTGGCCGCCCTCGCCGAACGCTTGAACGCATTCGAAACGGACATAGCCGGGCGGCAGGACGCTATGAGCGCCGCCCTCGCCGCGCAGGCGAGGACGGCAGAAGCGCCGCTGGCCGCGATGGTCGAGCGCCTCAACGCGCTGGAGACCGACGTCGCCGCGCGCCACGATGCCCTGCGTGCGGCATTGGACGGGCAGATGAAGGAGGCGGAGGCGCAGTTGGCCGCGATGACCGAGCGCCTGGACGCTGTCGGCGCGGATGCGGCGGCGACCCGCGAGGAGATGGCGTCCGTCGCCGACGCGTCGGCCAACCTCGCCGTGCGGATGGAAAACCTCGCCAGCGAGTCCGGCCGGCTGGACGACCGGATGACCTCCGCCGTCGCGCGCATTCAGGAAGTCGCACGCGCCGCGGAAGCGGAGATCGATCCCAGCATAGGCATTCGCCTGAACGAGTTGGGCGAGGTCGCAGAGACGCTTGCGTCGACGTCCGCCAAGCTGGAGGCGGCGTTCGCCAATCAGACAGCGGAGATCAATGCGCTCGCCGCCAATCTTTCGGCGGTGCAGACGCAGGTCAGCAGCGCGGTTCTGGCGGCGGCGAAGGTGAACGGGCCGGACGGCGCAGTCCTGCCCGCGGCCAACGACCCGGCCCTGGCGGATCGGCTTGACGGATTGGAAGCGCGCGCGGCCGAAGCGATCGCCATCCTGGATCAGCGCATCGACCGCATCGCCCAGGAGGCGCAACCGCGCGCGGCCAGCCCCGTCGAGGCGGCGCAGCGCCAGTTGGGACCGCTTCGGATCGCCTTCGCCAGCCTGGCCCAGCCCGCCGACCCGGACGCCGCCGCCGACGCCTTGAAACGCGCGGCCGAGGTCGCTCTCGCCATGCCCGCAGGCATGCGGCTGCGTATCATCGGCTACGCCGACAGCGACGGCACGACGGAGGCCAACCGGATAACATCCAAACGCCGTTCCGATTGGGCCTACGATCAGCTGACCCGCCTTGGGGTCCCGGCCGAGCGCATGGTCTCCGTCGGTCGCGGCGCCGAGCGCCTGCTCAGCCCCGACGCCTCCGACGACAGCCCGAACCGCCGCGTCGAGTTCGAGGCGTTCTAGCCAGACCCGGCCCGAGGCGGTTTCGCCTAAGGCTGGCCCAGTTCGTTCAAAAGCAAATCGTTCGGGGGCGGGCTTAGAACCGCTTCAACAGACGCTCGAGATATTCAAGCTCGAGCGAAGGCCGCGCGCGCTCCCCGGCGCGGCGACTGACTTCATCCCGGATGGCGCGGGCGCGTTGCAGGTCCGTCGCGTCCGGAATATCGACGTTTCCTTCCGCTGTGCCCCGGAGCGCCCGGCCCAAGGGATCCTCGCCTTCGTCCGCGCCGCCATTTTCGCCGCCGAGGGCGAAGCCGCGCTGATCCCCTCCCTGACCGCCGCCCATCCTCTGCGCCAGTTGCCGCGCCATCTGCTGCGCCGACTGACGGAGCTGCTCCAAAGCCTGCCCCTGCGAGCCGACCGCGCCCTGACCGTCGCCCTGCCGCAAGCCTTGGGTCGCATCCCGCATCGACCGTTCGGCGGAGCCGAGGCTGCCGGGAATATTCCCGTTCTCGCCCATCTGGCGCATGATCTCGCCAAGGGCGCGCCGCAATGCTTCCTGTTGCTGCGCCAGCGCGCCGCCTTCGCCAAATTGCCCTTGGCCCATCTGGCCCTGCTGACCTTGTTGGCCCTGCTGACCCTGCTGGCCCTGCTGCCCTTGTTGCCCCTGCTGGCCTTGCTGGCCTTGCTGTTGACGATGGGTTTCGTCCATCAGATCGCGCTGTTGCTGGATCAGCCCCTGCATGTCCTGCATCTGCTGCATCATCTGCTGCAACGCTTTCATATCCGGGCGCGCAATTCGCGCCTGGGAGAGCTGCTCCAGCATCCGGTCGACCTGGGAGAGCGCATCGCGCGCTGCGTCGCGGGCGCCGGCTTCGCTCAACTCCCGAATCTGGTCCAGCATCTTCATCAGATCCTGGCTTTGCATCATTTCCATGCCGGGCGGCGGCGACATCTGATCGCCGTCCATCATCTCTTCCTGGGCGCGGGCCAGCGCTTCCATGAAGTTTTGCAGCGCCTGCTTCAGTTCCTCGACCAGTTTGGCGATTTCTTCCGGCGAGGCGTCGCGCGCCAGGGCCTCGGCCAAACGCTCCCTCGCCATGCGCAAGGCGCGCTCGGCGGCCGACAAATCGCCGTCTTCCAGGCGCAGCGCCATTTCCCACATCAGGTCGCGCGCGAGCAGATATGTCGGTTCTTCGTCATCGGTCAGCAGACGCGCGCGCACAAGCGCCATCGCCGTCGCGACGGCGAAATTATAGCCATAGTCCGCCGGCTCCCGCATCAGTTCCGACATGGTGTCGGCGATCGGCTCCCGCGAGCGCGGGTTGGCGTCGAGCCGCTGGCGCGCCTCGATGACCTTGCGGGCGACCGGATGCAGAAACTCCCGCGCCGGCAGTTGGAAACGCAGCGGCTCGCTTTCCCCCACCTGCCCAATCGCATCGACCGCGCGCATCCGCAAGGCGACGACCCGGCCAGCCCATCGGTGCGGCGTGAGATCCCTGAAGGCCGAACCGCTCGCAGTGCGCGCGTTCTGGGGCAACGGCGCCGGCAAGGCTTCCTGGTCGGAATAACCGCCGGCGGGCACGCCATCCGCCGGCGCAAAGGGAATATCCGCCGATGCGATGCCGTAGTCGTCGGTGACTTCATAGTCGAACCGCAGCACCCCCGCCTCGGACACCGCCGGCTCTTCGATAAGCCGGGCGACGGGCGGCTGGTCCTGCACGATCACCAGCGGCCATTCGCCGAGAACGTTCTCGTTCGCCTCAATCAACGCCAGCCGACCGGACGCCTCAAGCTTGACCTCAAGGGCATACTCGCCTTCGGCGTCCGTCGCATCGAAGGGGATCGGTTCGCCGCCGGCGACGAGGAGCGGCGCGCCATCGCCGGATTCCGCGAAGGCCTTCAATACGCTGCCCGCAGGCACGCGCACTTCGTCGAGCGCTGGAGACGGCCGGATCGGCGCCTCGGCCGTGTAAGCCGGCGGATCGATCCAGAATTCGATCGCGCTCGCCCTGGGTGGCGTCGATGGCCAGACGCGCATCGCATTGGCCAGACGCGGCCCGAAATCGGCGCCGCCAATCGCGACCGCGGCCAGCAGGCAAAGCAGCAGGCCATATCGCAACGCCCATGGGTCCTGCGACGATAGGGAGAAGTTCGGCGCGCCCAAACGAATGCGCCGGATCGCAGCCCGCATGCGCTCCACATGGCGAGACCATGCCGCGGCGCCTTTCGGATCGTCGCTTATGGGGGCGTCCGCCAAGGCGGCGAACGGCCGGTGCGGCACTTGACCGTCCTGCTCCAGTCGGCGTTCGGCCTCGGCCCGCGCGGGGAAGCGGAAGCGGCGGCGCAGATGGACGAAACCCCAGATAACGCCGGCGACCGCGACGGCGAGCACGAGCAGGCGGCCGATCCAGGACATTTCGGCCAGGACACCGAAGCCCGCCAGGGCCAGATAGCCAGCGATGAACGCCTGGCCAGGCCAAAAGCCGCGCCATAACCGTTCGCCGACGATCAACGCGCGGGCGATCGGCCTCAGAGCGCGGGCCTTGAACGGCAAAGTCACGGCCATCGCTTAACCTCCCCCATGGGTCAGATGCGGGCTATCACAGGATTATGGCGCAAAATCGGCAAACGCCCAGTCCTTGGCGCGCCGTGGACAATCAAGACTTGGAGATCGGACGAGCGGAAATAATGACGAACGCTTCGGCCAAGGGCGGCTCGTCGGTGATGGTCAGGTCGATCACCGGCTCCATTCCCTCTGGCGTGAGCGCCGCCAGACGGGCGGCGGCGCCCCCCGTCAGCCGCATGGTCGGCTTACCACCCGGCAAGTTCACGACGCCCATGTCCCGCCAGAAGACGCCCTTGCGGAACCCGGTGCCAAGCGCCTTCGAGCACGCCTCCTTGGCGGCGAACCGCTTGGCGTAAGATTCCGCCCGCGCGACGCGGCGATCAGACTTGGCGCGCTCGACCTCTGTAAAAATACGGTCCAGGAAGCGGTCGCCGAACCGGTCCAGCGTGCGACGAATGCGGTCGATGTCGATGAGGTCGTTGCCGATGCCCAGGATCACGCGGCTATTCCTCTCGCCGCATCCATCAACGCCCGCATCCGCCGCACCGCATCGCCCAGGCCGACAAAAATCGCCTCGCCGATCAGGAAATGACCGATATTCAGCTCCACGATCTCCGGAATGGCGGCGATCGGCTTAACGGTGTCGAACGATAGGCCGTGGCCGGCGTGACACTCCAGGCCAAGCGCCGCCGCCTCCCGCGCCGCCGCCCGAATGCGCTCCAGTTCCGCCGCCTGTCGCGCGCCTTCCGTTTCGCAATAGCGGCCAGTGTGCAGTTCGACGACCGGCGCGCCCAAGGCGACGGCGGCGCGCAACTGCGCAGGATCCGCTTCGATGAAGAGCGACACCCGGCAGCCGGCGTCGGCAAGGTCGGCGACGATGGGGCGCAAGCGGTTGTGCAGGCCGGCCGCATCCAGGCCGCCTTCCGTCGTCAACTCCTCGCGCTTCTCCGGCACGAGGCAGGCGGCGTGCGGGCGGTGCTCCCGCGCGATCCGCACCATTTCCGCCGTCGCCGCCATCTCGAAGTTCAGAGGCAGCGGCACTTCGGACTTGAGCCGCGGGACATCGGCGTCCCGGATATGACGCCGGTCTTCGCGAAGATGGGCCGTTATGCCGTCAGCGCCTGCTTCCGCGGCCGTCTGCGCCGCGCGCACGGGACACGGCGCGTCGCCGCCGCGCGCATTGCGGACAGTCGCCACATGATCGACGTTCACGCCGAGCCTGAGCGGATTCTGTACGGCAGGCGGGCTCGCGGTCATGCCGATCCGCCTTCGGCGACTGCCGCCGAATTCCGCCGCCAACGCGCGCGGCCAGCGGCCAACCGTTGCTTGCGGCGGGCCTTATAGGTCGTAACGCCGAGCCGGGTCCCTCCATAGGCGACCGCGCCGGCGACGGCGCCCAGGATCGCGCCGCCGAGCAGCGTCGGCGCGAGGACTGGCCAGCTTTCTATCGCCGCCGACGCGAACTGGCCGTTCCACACGTCGCGGAACACCTCGCCCAAGCGCGCGCCAAGGCCGGCGGCCCCGACATCCGCGCCGCCGCCGACGCCCATCCAGTCGCCGATCCTGTAACCCGCCAGCCAGATGAACGGAAACGTCCAGGGGTTCCCGACGATCGTGCCCACGGTCGAAGCGATCAGACTGCCGCGCAGAAGCAGCGCCATCAAAGCGCCCAGAAAGAAGTGGAGGCCGGGCAGGGGCAGGAAACTTACGGCCGCGCCGCAGGCCAAGCCGGCCGCCACGGCATGCGGCGACCCATTGAGCCGGGCGATCCGCTTCAGGACGTAACGGCCGGCCCGCCCGAATCCCCGACGAGGCCAAACCCATGCAAGCGCTTGATCCAATCTGGTTCGCGGGGTTCTACGCCCAAGCATTAAGTCGTCACGACCTTTCGCGGTCTATCGAGGTGATGGCCGGCTCCGTGCGCAGCACTGCTATAATGTTGGCTAGATGGCCCTGACTCTCAACATCGATATCGACGCTTAGCTCGAAGAAATCGCTTGCGCGATGCGTAAATCTCAGATTCGTGATGTTGCCGCCCAGGCGCCCGATGGCGTTGGACATGGCGCCGAGCGCGCCGGGAACGTTCTCCAGCACAACCCGCACGCGCCCGACGTGACGCTCCTCCGACCGGCTGTCCCAATCGACGTCGATCCAGCGCTCGGGCGTGTGGCTGAAAGCTTCCAGGGTGGCGCATTCCGAAACATGCACGGTCACGCCCTTGCCAGTCGTGACGATGCCGACGATCGAGTCGCCCGGCAGCGGATGGCAGCAACGCGCATAGTGCACGGCCATGCCCGGTATCAGCCCTTTGAGCGGCAGCGCGGTCTTGGCGTCGGGGTCGACGGCGGCCGCGCGCGTCCGCCGTTTCGGCGGCGCGACCTCCGTCGCCGCCGCGTCCGCCGCCTCGGCGACTGGGCTTGCCGGCGTCAACGTCGCCGCCAGTTCGCCCGCCGTGTGCAGGCCTTCGCCGAGCGCCGCATAGAGATCGTCCGCAGTTTCGAACTTGAAGCGCTCCAGCGCCGGCGTCAGCGCCTTCTCCGAATTGCGCTTTCCGGCGTCCGCCAAGGCGCGCCGCGCGATCTCCTTACCGAGCGAAACATACTGATCCCGCTGCTGCACGCGGATCATGCGGCGGATGCGCGCCCGCGCGCGGCCGGACACCACGAAACGCCCCCATTCCGGGGACGGCGTCTTGTTGCGCGCGGTCAGAATCTCGACCTGGTCGCCATTCGCGAGACGCGTGCGGACCGGCGCCATGCGGCCGTTCACCTTCGCCCCGACGCAATGGTCTCCCACCTCGGAATGGACGGCGTAGGCGAAATCGACGACCGTCGCGCCGGTCGGCAAGCCGATCAGGTCGCCCTTCGGCGTGAAGCAGAACACCTGGTCCTGGAACATTTCGAGCTTGGTGTGCTCGAGGAACTCCTCCGGCCCGCCCGCATGATCGAGGATATCGAGCAGGCTGCGGATCCATGCGAACTGCTTCCCGTCATGGGCGTCGCCGCCCTGCTTGTACCGCCAATGGGCGGCGAGGCCATATTCCGCGATTTCGTGCATTTCGCGGGTGCGGATCTGTACTTCGATGCGCATCCGCTCCGGCCCGATGACGCCGGTGTGGATCGAGCGGTAGCCATTCGGCTTCGGCGTGGAGATGAAGTCCTTGAAGCGGCCGGGGACGACGGGATAGGCGGCGTGGATCGCGCCTAGCGCCTGATAGCAGTCGGACGTCGTGTCGACGATGACCCGGAACGCCATGATATCGGTCAGCGCCTCGAACGGCGCGGCCTTGCGCTGCATCTTCTGCCAGATCGAGTGGGCCGCCTTCTCGCGGCCGGAAATGCTGGCCTTGACGCCGTGGCGCTCCAGGGTGCGGCCCAGATCGCGGATGACGGCCGCCGACAGCTCCTTGCCGTTGCTGCGCAGAAAATCCAGGCGGGCGATGATCGAATTACGCGCTTCGGAATTGAGTTCGGCGAACGCCAGATCGACAAGTTCGTCCCGCCATGTCTGCATGCCGATGCGTTCGGCGAGCGGCGCGTAAATGTCCATGGTTTCGGCCGCGCTGCGCCGGCGGCTTTCCATTGACTTCACATATTCCAGCGTCCGCATGTTGTGCAGCCGGTCCGCCAGCTTCACCAGCAGCACGCGGATATCTTCCGACATGGCGACGACGAGCTTGCGGAAATTCTCCGCCTGCTTCGTCCTGTCGGACTGAATCTCCAGCTTGTTGAGTTTGGTGACGCCGTCGACCAGCCGCGAGATGTCGCTGCCGAACAGGCGCTCGATCTCGGAGAGCGTGGCGTCCGTATCCTCGACCGTGTCGTGCAGAAGCGCGGTTATGATCGAGCCGGAATCGAGCCGCATATCCGCCAGCAGCGACGCGACTTCGAGGGGGTGGGAGAAATAGGGGTCGCCGGACGCACGGCGCTGCGCGCCATGCCGCCGCATGGCGTACACGTAGGCGCGGTTGATGCCGTCCTCATCGACGTTCGGATCGTAATTCCGAACTTTCTCGACCAGTTCGTATTGTCTGATCATGCGCGCCGATTTTCGCGGCGGCGCGGCCTGGGCGCCAGCCATGCCGGCGTCCGCGGCCGCCTGCTCGCGCGCGACCGCCGCGCCGTTCGCTTCCAGCGCGGCGAGCGCGGCGGTTTCGCCGCTAGATGTCGGTCGCTTCTCCGGCGTCATAGGCCTCGGCCAAGCGGTCGCGGTTCACGGGCTCCGGCGCGCCCTGCTCCGCCGCGTCTCGAGCGAGCGCCGCCAGGTCGAGTTCGTCATCGGCGGCGTCATCGTCCGGTTCGGCCATCATCGCCTCATCGAGTTCGTCCAACTCCTCGACCGGCGCGACCTTCTGGCGGCTGCGCACGACCGATTCGTACAACTCTTCGGAAACGAGCTTGCCGTCGGCGATTTCACGCAACGACACGACCGGGTTCTTATCCCGATCGCGATCGACCAGCAGTTCGCCGCCGGCTGAAATGTCGCGCGCGCGCTGCGCCGCCAGCACGACCAGTTCAAACCGGTTCGGCACACGCTCAACACAATCTTCCACGGTGACCCGAGCCATATCGATCCCATCCCTGTTCGGAAGCCGATAATTATATAGACCCTACCCCGGTTCCATCAACCAAAATCTGGGCAAGGACCATTCATCCGTTTGGCGGAAAAACCGGTTGCGCTTCGAGCGCGGCATGAACAAGAGTTAATGTTACAGGATTTTTGAACTGAAAGGATTTAATCAGATCATGCAGGCAGTACGCCGGGCGCTGTTCATCGATGGCTCAAACCTTTATGCCGCCGCGAAAAATCTAGGCTTCGACATTGACTACGGAAAGCTTCGTTTCTTTTTCGAAAGCGGAAGTTGGCTGGTGCGGGCCTACTACTACACCGCCATCGCGGAAGATCAGGATTACTCTCCGGTGCGTCCCTTGGCGGACTGGCTGGACTATAATGGCTTCACGCTCGTCTCCAAGCCGGCGAAAGAGTTCGTCGATCATGCCGGACGACGCCGCATCCGCGGCAATATGGACGTGGAAATCGCCGTGGACGCCCTCGAACTGGCGCCGCACATCGATCACATGATCCTGATGAGCGGCGACGGCGACTTCCGCCGCCTGATCGAGGCGATGCAGGCGAAGGGGGTCAGGGTGACGGTGGTCAGCACCATCCGCACCAGCCCGCCCATGGCGTCCGACGAAGTGCGCCGTCAGGCGGACGAGTTCTTGGATCTTCTCGACATCGCGCCGGAGATCGAGCGCCGGATGCCGGAGCGCGGCGACGCGCCCCATGGCGGCCGGCAGGACTTCCGCCGCGCCGGCTATGGCGACGACGAGGCGGGCCCCGCCGACCGGTCGGGCGACGACGAGGCGGAAGACGACGAGCCGCCGAATCGTCGCGACACGCAGGTTCGCGGCCCTGGCGACTTCCGCGAACCGGCTTATATGGACGACGATGAAATCGATTAACGCGACGGTCGGCGAACCGCCGTTTCCGGACCGCGACTGCCAAATCTGCCCGCGTCTGGCCGCCTTTAGGGACGAACTGCGCGAGGCCGAACCGGACTGGCACAATGCGCCGGTGCCCTCGTTCGGTCCGCTCGACGCCGGCCTGCTCATCGTCGGGCTGGCGCCGGGCATGAAGGGCGCCAACCGCACCGGCCGCCCGTTCACGGGCGACTATGCGGGCGATCTGCTCTACGCGACGCTCGCCAAGTTCGGCTTCGTCACGGGCGACTATGACAAGCGGCCGGACGACGGGGTGACGCCGATCGACTGCCGCATCGCGAACGCCGTGCGCTGCCTGCCGCCGCAGAACAAGCCGACGACGGCCGAACAGCGCGCCTGCAACGGCTTCCTCGCCCAAGAGATTCAGGCGATGCCGAAACTGAAGGTGATTCTGGCGCTCGGCCGCGTTTCCCACGACGCGGTTCTGCGGGCGCTCGGCCGCCGTCCGGCCGATGCGCGCTTCGGCCATGGCGCGACCCATTCGCTCGGCGCCATCACAATGGCTGACAGTTACCATTGCTCCCGCTACAACACGAACACGGGCCGGCTCACGACCGAAATGTTCGAAGCCGTCATCGGCGGCGTCCGGCAAGAGCTATCGCCCCTTCGATAGAGGCCGCGCGCAAGCGCGGAACCGGGAAGCATGGACGAAAAAAAAGATAGTATCTGGGACTATGTGCGCGCCATTTTTTGGGCGGTGCTGCTGGCTGGCATTTTCCGGTCCCTGGTGTACGAGCCGTTCAGCATTCCCTCCGGCTCGATGCAACCCACGCTACTGATCGGCGACCATCTGTTCGTTTCGAAGTGGACTTATGGCTACAGCAGGCACTCGTTCCCGTTCAGCCCGAACATCTTCAGCGGCCGCATTCCCGATGGCGGGCCGGACCGCGGCGACGTCGTCGTGTTCAAGTTCATCGAGACAAAGCGCCAGGGCGACCGGGAGATCGAGACCCGGACCGATTATATCAAGCGGGTGATCGGCATGCCGGGCGACACGGTGCAGATGCGCGAAGGCCGCCTCTACATCAACGACCAGATGGTCCCGCGCAAACCGGATGGCGCCTTCACCACCAATCTGGAAGGCCGCAGCGGGCGCAGCCGCGCCTTCACCTATAAGCAGTTCATCGAAACGCTGCCGAACGGGGTCGAACACCAGATCCTCGAAGCCGGCGACAACCGGCCCTACGACAACACCGAAGTGTTCAAGGTCCCGGTAGGCCATTACTTCGTGATGGGCGACAACCGGGACAATTCGCTCGACAGCCGCGCGGACGTCTCCTACGTGCCGGCGGAACGACTGGTCGGCCGCGCCGACGTGATGTTCCTTTCGATCGACTGGCGCGGCGACGACTGGACCGATTTCGACGCCGGCATTCGTTGGAGCCGGATGTTCTCGACGATAGGCCCTTAATGGCGGCGATGCCCGAAAACGCGGCCTCGACGCCGCGACAGAACCCGGCCGCCGCCCGGAAGGCGTTGCAGGCCAGGATCGGCTACGTTTTCAATGAGCCGCGCCTGCTGACCGGAGCGCTCACGCATCCGAGCGCGCCCGACGCCGGCGGGGCGGCGTGGCGCGGCTACGGCTATGAACGCCTGGAATTCCTGGGCGACCGCGTGCTCGGCCTCGTGATCGCCGAACTCCTGTTGAGCGAATTCACCGAAGAGGATGAAGGCGCGCTCTCCAAACGCCTCGTGGCGCTGGTGCGCAAGGAAGCGCTGCTGGAAGTGGCCGACAAGATCGATCTCGGCGCCGCGATCGACCTCGCCGTCGGGTCCGGCCGCGCCTATGGCAGGCAGTATGAAACGGCCAAGGCGGACGGCGTCGAGGCGCTCATCGGCGCCATTTTCCAGGATGGCGGCTTCGACGCCGCCCAGGCGTTCGTCCGCAAGTGGTGGACGCCGCTTCTGCACGCATACAAGGCGCCGCCGAAAGACCCGAAAACCACCCTGCAAGAATGGGCTCAAGGCAAGGGCCTGGCATTGCCGGCCTACAATCTGGTCGCCGCCAAAGGTCCCGACCATCAACCGACTTTCGAAGTATCGGTCTCGGTGGAAGGTCAGGAGACGCGCCGGGCGCAAGGCCGCTCGAAACGGGCCGCCGAACAGGCGGCGGCGATCGAAATGCTTGAGGCGATCGCCGGCGAGCGGAAGTCATGACGGAAGAGACCCGGACAAGCGTCATCGCCCTGGTCGGCGCGCCGAACGCCGGCAAGTCCACCCTGGTCAACACGCTCGTCGGCGCCAAGGTCACCATCGTCTCCGCCAAGGCGCAGACGACGCGGGCGCGGGTGATGGGGGTGCGCATGGAGGGACAGGCGCAGCTCATCTTCGTGGATACCCCGGGGATCTTCCGGCCGCGACGCCGGCTCGACCGCGCCATGGTCCACGCCGCCTGGACCGGCGCCGGGGACGCCGACGCGGTTTGCCTCATCTATGACGCGAGCCGGGGCGAGCCGCCCGGTTTCGGCGCCCTGCTCGACCGCCTGAAAGCCGCGACCGCACGGCGCATTCTCGTCTTGAACAAGGTCGATCAGGCGAAGCGGAGCGACCTGCTGGACCTGACCGCGCGGCTGAACGCCCGACTGGACTTCGCTCATACCTTCATGGTCTCCGCGCTCACCGGCGACGGCGTCGACGATCTGGCGGCGACGCTCGCCGGCGAGGCGCCCCCCGGCCCCTGGCTCTTCCCCGAGGACCAGCTTTCGGACATGCAGGAACGCCTGTTCGCCGCCGAAATCACCCGCGAGCAGGCTTTCGATCAATTGGGGCAGGAAGTGCCCTATGCGCTTACGGTCGAAACCGACTTGTGGCGGGAATACAAGGATGGGGACGTCCGCATCGAACAAACGATCTATGTCGAACGGGCGACACAGCGCGCCATCGTGCTGGGCAAGGGCGGCGCGCGCATCCGGCGCATTCGCGAAGCCGCCCAGGCGGAGCTCGCCGCCGCGTTCGGCCAGAAGCACCATCTCTTCCTCTTCGTGAAGGTCCGCGAGCGCTGGAGCGAGGACCCGGAACGCTACGCTCCCTGGGCCTTGGACTACAACGCGGAATAGACCGGCCGCGAACAGCATGGGCGAGAGCCGCGCGATGCAAGAATGGCGAGACCACGGGATCGTTCTCTCCGCCCGCCCGTTCGGCGAGGACGGCCTGCTGACGCGCGTAATGACGCGGGAGCACGGACTGCATGCCGGCCTCGCCCGCTGGACGACGCGCCGGCGTCGGGACGGGTTCGTGCTGCAGCCCGGCGTCGAGACGGATGTCGTCTGGCGCGCGCGGCTCGCGGAGCAATTGGGAACCTGGACGCTGGAGCCCGTCCGCGATCACGCCGCGTTCTGGCTGGACGACCGTCGCCGGCTCGCGGCGATCGCGGCGGCCGCCGCCGTCGTCGAGGCGGCGTTGCCCGAACGGGAGGCGCATCCCGCGCTTACGGCCGGGCTCGAGGCGTTTCTCGCCAATCTTAGCCAGGAAGCCTGGGCCGTCGCCTATATCGGCTTCGAGATCGGCGTGCTGGCGGAACTCGGCTTCGCGCTCGACCTGAAGCAATGCGCGGCGACCGGCGCCATGACGGACCTTGTCTACGTCTCGCCGCGCACAGGCCGCGCCGTCTCGGCTGCGGCCGGCGCGCCGTATAAGGACCGCATGCTGACGCTGCCGGGCTTCCTCACCGGCGCCGGAGACCTGGACGATCGGGGCGTGGCCGACGGCCTGAAGCTGACCGCGCACTTCCTTGGCCGGGACGTTCTGGGCGCGCTCAACAGAGATATCCCCGCCGCCCGCCGACGCCTGCAAGACCTGTTCGACGAATCTGATATAGATGAGCGCACGCGCCATCCCGGCGCTCAAGACGATTCGCGCCCATGAACGACCAGACGCCCGGCCCCTTAGACGGCGAGCCCGATGACGGCGGCGCCATTCGACTGGAGCCCTTCTCCCGCGCCCTTTCGGAGCGCTATCTCGCCTACGCGCTCTCCACCATTACGTCGCGCTCGCTCCCGGACGCCCGGGACGGCCTGAAGCCCGTCCATCGGCGGCTGGTCTACGCCATGCGCGAGCTAGGCCTGAACCCGGCGGCGGCGTTCAAGAAATGCGCCCGCGTGGTCGGCGACGTCATGGGCAAGTATCACCCCCACGGCGACTCCGCGATCTACGACGCCATGGCGCGCCTGGCCCAGGACTTCGCCGTGCGCTATCCGCTCGTCGACGGCCAGGGCAATTTCGGCAATATCGACGGCGATAACCCCGCCGCCATGCGCTACACCGAAGCGCGGCTGACCGCCGTCGCCGAGGCCCTGCTCGACGGCATCGAGGAAGACGCGGTCGACTTCCGCGAGACCTATGACGGCGAAGGCCGCGAGCCGGTCGTCCTGCCCGCCGCCTTCCCGAACCTGCTCGCCAACGGCTCCCAGGGCATCGCCGTCGGCATGGCGACCAATATTCCGCCCCACAATGCGGACGAGCTGTGCGAGGCGCTTCTGCTGCTGGTCGAAAAGCGCTCGACGACGGTGGATGAACTGCTGGCGCTGGTGCCGGGGCCGGACTTCCCGACGGGCGGCATCATTACAGAGGCGCCGGAGACGATCGCGGAAGCCTACAGAACCGGCCGCGGCTCGCTCCGCCTGCGCGCCCGCTGGGAAAAAGAGGAGATGGCGCGCGGCCAGTGGCGGCTGATCGTCACTGAAATTCCCTATCAGGTCTCGAAAAGCCGTCTCATCGAGAAGACCGCGCAATTGCTGGAAGACAAGAAGCTCTTCCTGCTGGGCGACATCCAGGACGAGTCGGCCGAAGACGTGCGGATCGTTCTGACGCCACGCAGCCGGTCGGTCGATGCCCGCGCGCTGATGGAGCAGCTGTTCCGCCTGACGGATTTCGAGACCCGCGCTTCGATCAACATGAACGCTCTGGACGCGGAAGGCGCGCCGCGCGTCATGTCCCTGAAGGAGCTGCTGGAGATCTTCCTCGGCCATCGTCGCGAGGTGCTGCTGCGCCGTAGCCGGCACCGGCTCGCCGCCATCGCGCGCCGCCTGGAAATCCTTTCGGGCTACATGGTCGTCTATCTGAACCTGGACGAGGTGATCCGCATCGTCCGGGAGGAAGACGACCCGAAGGCGGTGCTGATCGCGACCTTCACGCTGACCGAGACCCAGGCCGACGCCATTTTGAACATGCGCCTCCGCTCGCTGCGCAGGCTCGAAGAGCTGGAGATCAAGCGCGAAATCGGCGAGCTCGAAGCCGAGCAGGCCGAGCTGGACGCCGTCGTCGCCGATACGGCGAAGCAGTGGCGCAGGGTCGGCGCCGAAATCCGGTCCATGCGCAAGACCTTCGGCAAGGATACGGCGCTCGGGCGCAGGCGGACCAGCATCCAAGGTCCGCCGACGGAAGTGGAAGTCCCGCGCGCGGCCGACGTCGAGCGGGAGCCGATCACCGTCGTCTGTTCCAAGGAAGGCTGGCTGCGGGCGATGAAAGGCCATGTCGCCGCCGATACGGAGCTAAAATACAAGGAAGGCGACGAAGAGCGGTTCCGCTTCTACGCCCAATCGACCGACCGCGTGCTGGTGCTCGCGTCCGACGGGCGCGTCTACACGCTCGACGGCGACAAGCTGCCTGGCGGGCGCGGCGCGGGCGAGCCGATCCGCCTTCTGGCGGATATTACGGCCGACGCCGAGATCGTCGAGATGTTCGTCGCGCCGACGGAGGGTCGCATTCTGCTCGCGTCCGACGACGGCCGCGGCTTCGTCGCGCCGGCGGAAGGCCTAACCGCCCAGACCCGCGCCGGCCGCGCCGCGCTCAACGTTTCGCCGCCGGCCAAGGCGGCCGTGATGACGCCGGTTCCGGAAGGCGCGGACCATCTCGCCGTCGTCGGCGAGAACCGCCGGCTGCTCATTTTCCCGCTCAGCGATCTGCCGGAGATGGGGCGGGGCAAGGGCGTGATCCTGCAGCGCTACAAAGGCGGCGCCCTGGCCGACGCCGTCGCGTTCAAGCTGGAAGACGGGCTGAAATGGCGGTCCGGCGACAGGGTGCGCCACGAGACGGACCTTGCGGCCTGGCAAGGCAAGCGCGCCGCCGCGGGAACGCCGCCGCCGTTCGGTTTTCCCAAACCGCCAAAGTTCGCTCGCGACCTGGATTGACCCGGCGCTGAAGCGGCGAGCCCGGCCGGCAAACAGGCGACGCCGGTTGCGCGGCGGCGCCTGCTTGGTTAGACACGCCCGATCGACGCGTCGCCAGGGCCGCCCAGAGCGGCGCCAAGCCATCGCCCGAACGTCAGTAACCACGGCAAGGCGCAGGCTCATGGCGAAATCGCTTCTCACCCTATTCTTCTCCCTGATCGCGCTTGCCGGGTCGCAGGCGGCGGCGGACACGCCGCCGAAAGCGGCGATCGCGGACGGCGTCGCAACCGAGATCGCCTACCTTCTGGGCGCGGCGGACCAGATCGTCGGCGTGGACCAGACCTCCCGCTACCCGGCCGCCGCCATCGAGAAGCCGCAACTCGGCTACTTCCGCCGCCTTTCCGCAGAAGGCGTGCTGGCCCTGACGCCGGACGTGCTGATCGCATCCCCCTATGCCGGCCCGCCGCCGGTGCTGGAACAATTGCGGAGCGCCGGACTGACCGTCGCGGTGGCGCCCGATGTGCGCCGCCTGGCGGAGCTCCCGAGGAAAGCGACCTTCGTCGGCGAAGCGCTCGGCCGCACGGCGGAAGCCGCGGCCCTCGCCGTTGAACTCGAGACAGAGATCGCAGAGATCGAGAGCAGCCGCCCCAAGACTTCGACGCCGACACGGGTGCTGTTCGTTCTGACGATCCAGGACGGCGCGCCTCTCGTCGCCGGCGACGACACGGGCCCTGGCGAGGTGATCCGCGCCGCCGGCGCCGAGAACGTCGCCGGGTTCGAAGGCTTCAAGCCGATGTCGAAAGAGGCGATCGTCGCCGCCGCGCCGGACCTGCTGCTCATGACGGAAGAGCACTCGGCCAGATTGGGCGGCCCGGCCGCCGTTCTGACGAAGCCGGAATTCGTCCTGACGCCCGCCGGACGCGAGCGACGAGCGCTCGCGGTTCCCGCGCTGACGGTGCTCGGCATCGGGCCGCGAACGCCTGAGACCGTTCGCAAGCTGCGCGCCGCGTTCTGAATCACCGCGGGCTAAGGACAAGCGCGCCCCCGAGCGCTCCAATTGTTCCGCCCCGTCGGCTTCCGCCTGTTCAGCCCCTGGCTTTGGAGGGCGGGTAGCCGAACTCCCGGCTGAACGCGGTCGCGAAATTCGCGGGATTGCTATAGCCGGCAAGCTCAGCCGCCTTGGCGACCGTAACGCCATCGTCCCGGAGCGCCATGTTCGCGCGGATCAGCTTCTGACGTCGCCGGTACTCGCCGATCGTCATGCCGAAGCTTTGCCGGAACCCGTCCTGAAGCGCGGTGACGCTCATGCCGATCTCGCGGGCGAGGGCGCCCAAGGTCAAGTCGCGATCGAGGGTTTCGTCCAGGAAGGCGCGGACGCCCGCCGCGCGGCGGGCCAGGCCCGTTTCCTGTTCGAGATCATGCGCATCGTCGGCGTCGAACAGCGCCAGCGCCTCCTGCACGATCTGCAAGGCGCGCTGCTGTACGCCGAGCCGCCGCTGCAAGGGCGTCGTTTCCAGCGGCCAGACGATATCGCGCCCGTTGCGCACGGCGCGGGCCGACGGCGCCCATTGCGCTTCGGCCTTGTGCCGGGCGAGGAACGCCGAGAACCCGGCCGGCATGGCCGCTTCCAGCGCATCGAACCAATCCGGCTGCAAGGTGATCGCGATCTTCTCGACATGGCGGCCGCGACGGATGTGGCGTTCGACCCGCACATCCCGAGACCGCGCCCAGACGGTTCCGCAGAAGCCGTTGACGCTCTCGTCCGCGCCCAGTTCCCAGGTTTCGCCATCGACGGTGATGGAGACATAGCCTTCTAGCAGAAGGAAAATCGAAACGCCTGGCCCAATGGTGAACGAGGTCGTGAGGTCGTCCATCTCGACGCCGCTCACCACATGCACGTCCATGCCGTCGACGAAGCGGTGCATGGCGAAGGCACCGCCGATGACAGGACGATCAGGGTCTGCCGCGCCGGCCCAATCGCCGCCATGACCGGCCTCCTTGGCCGCGCGCTCAATATCCGCGACCGATACCGAACCGCCGCGGATTCTGAGGGGTGATGAGGCTGGCCTGCGCAATTTCGCGATCCCGCAAAGACATTCCGTGACAGACAAAAGCTCCGGCCATTCCCCGAGCAATTGCGAATGCTTATCAATAGCACAACAACGAAATACGAAAATAGACGATGGATCAGACCATGCTTTCCAAGCCGCGGCCGCGCCTTTCCCGCCCTATTTCCAGCGCCGCCTGGGCCAAGAAATTTCTGCTCCTGGCGAGCGTCTCCTGGCCGATGGTCGCCTTGGCGGCCGACGAAACGGAAAAGCTCGTGCTCGACCCGATCGAGGTGGAAGGCGACTTTGGCGTGGTGACCGAGCAATCGGAAAGCTACGCGGCGCCGATGACGACAGTCGGCGGCCGCCAGCCGCAACACACCAGGGACGTGCCGCAGACGATCACCGTGCTGACCCGACAGCGCCTGGACGACGCCGCCGCGACGACCATCGAGGAGGCCGCCTATACGCTGCCCGGCCTCACGACCGCAACCGGGGACGGATTCCTCGCCTCCCTCTACGCCCGCGGCCAGGAGGTGTTCCAGTACTATGTGGACGGCGCCCAGCGCCCCTATCTCAGCATCTTCGGCACGGCGCCCGATCTCTTCTTCTTCGACCGCGTGGAGATCATGTCCGGCCCGTCGGGCGTGTTTCAGGGCTCGGGCGAGCCTGTCGGCACCTTGAACCTCGTGCGCAAGCGGCCGCTCGACGAGATCACGTTCCAGGGCGGCGCCGAGGCCAACACGTTCGGCGGCTATCGCGGCGAGTTCGACGTATTGACCTATTTCAACGAAGAGAAGTCCGTCCGGGGACGGTTCGCCGTCGTCGGCGAGGAAGGCGAGAACTTCGTCGATCTGAACCAGATGGACCGCTATGGCGCGTATGGGACCGTCGAGATCGACATCATGGAAAGCTCCACCATCGCCATCGGCGGCATCGTCGAACATATCGACCGTGCGGACTTCAGCGGTCTGCCGACCTTCAACGACGGGACGCTGATCGATCTGCCGCGCGACACCTTCGTCGGCGCGCCCTATGACGATTCCGACACCGACACGGTCGAAGTTTTCGCCGAATTCGAGCACGCGTTCGATTTCGGCGGCGTTCTGAAATTCTCGACCCGTCGCTACGAACGCCGATCCGACATCCTGAACGCGCTCGGCGTCAGCGGCGTCGATCCGGCGACCGGCCTGTTCAGCGTCTTCAATTTTGCCCGCGACCACGAGGAAATCGACGACTTCGTCGATCTGAACATGACCGCGCCGTTCATCGCCGGCCATGTGCCGATCGAAATTGTCGCCGGCGCCGACTATCGCCGGAGCGAACAGACCACGCTCCAGCAATTCGATTTCAGCCCCGCGCAACAGAATATCTTCGCTTTCGATCCCTCCCTGATCGTGAAGCCGACGATCACTTTTCCGGGCGTCGGCCCCGGCTTCAACATCAACTCGCTGACCGAAGTCGACGAATACGGCCTCTACGCCCAGGCGCGCGCGGAAGTGCTGGACGGGCTGAAGCTGAATGTCGGCGGGCGGATGAGCTTCTACGACAGCAGCGTCACCGATCTGGTGCGCGGCGGAACGTCGAAAATCGACGAGACGAACTTCGCGCCGTATTTCGGCGTCACCTATGACGTCATCGACCCCGTCACCGTCTACGCCAGCTACGCCTCGATCTTTCAGCCGCAGACGGACCTGCAAGTCGACGGCTCCAACGTCGAACCGCGGATCGGCGATCAGTATGAGGTGGGCGTGAAGGCGGAGCTGATGGACGGCGCGCTGCTGGCCCAGGCATCCTACTATTTCATCCGCGACCGCAATCGCGCGACGGACGACCCGAACAATCTCGGCTTCTTCGTCGGCACGGAGGAAGCGGACACCCAAGGCGTCGAACTGCTGGTCACGGGCAGCCCGTATCCCGGCGTTCAGGTCAGCGCCGGCTACACGCATGTCGATACGGAGCTGACGAACGACCCGACGTCGCCGAACAACTTCGTCGCCTTCGCCAAATACACCTTCGAAGGCGGCGACTTGGACGGCCTCAGCATCGGCGCCGGCGTTCGCGCGGCCGACAGCTTCGCCATTCAGGACGGCGCCGTGCGCATCAAGGCGAAGGGCTACGCGGTGTTCGACGCGATGGTCCGCTACGACATGACGGAGAACGTCGCCGTGCAGCTCAATGTGCGAAACCTCTCCGACGAGAAATACTATGAGCGCATCAATGAAGTGATCCGCGGCAACTTCTACGGCGAGCCGCTGAACGCGACGCTCAAGGTCACCGCCAAGTTCTAAAGCGTCGCGCAGACCGCCATCGGATTCACGTGGGACGACGGCCGCGCCGACGCGACCGTCGAAGGGGAAACAATGCCATCCGCCGCAAGCACGTTCGCGACGCAAAACGCCTCGCGCTACCTCCAACAGCTTTGCAAGCATTTCAGCCATAAAGTTAAGGTCGAGTACTCTCGCCAATCGGGATCGGCCGAGTTGCCCGGCGGCAAGCTGAAATTGGAGGCGACGAGCGCAGCGCTGCTCGTTCGCCTGGAAAGCGAGGCCCCGCGCGACCTGGTCAAAGCGCGCTACATTCTGGAAGACCACCTCGTCCGCTTCGCCTTCAAGGAGAAACTGCTCGGACTGAACTGGACCTACGAGGCCGACTGACGCGCCCTCTCGCCGGCCAATCGCCAATCAGCTCCGGACAGTCCAGAGCGGCGGCGCACCGCCGCCGTTCGGGTTCCCAAAACAGCCCAAATTCGTGCGCGATCTGGATTGTCCGGCTCAGATCTGCAGCCAACCGGACCATTGCCCCGGCGTCCTGGCCGCGACCGGAGCGTTCCAGGCGGCGAAGGCGCGGGCGACGGCCTGAGGCCTGCCGATGCGCGCCGAGAGGTCAGGGCCGACGACCACCCGATAGCCGTCGCCTTCGCGGAGCGTCATGACCGGATAGAGGGGCGCGCCGGAACGCAGCGCGAGCGCGACGGCGCCCGGAGCCAGGCGAAAGCGGCCGTTCAGAAACCGAGCGACGATCGGCCGCGCGACCCCTTCATGCTGCGATCGGGCGGCGGCCAGCGCGACGACGCCGCCGGCCTTGAGCTCCCGCTGCAACTGCAAGGCGGCGCCGACGGGCGCCGACGGATTGATCACGGCGCGGCCCTTCAGAAAGCGGTCTTCCTGGCGCAGCAGCAGCGGATTGAACAGCCTGCGCCCCAGACGCGACGCGGACAGGCCATGTCCCTGGCGGCTCAGATGAACGACGTCGAAGCCGGCGCGCGCCAAGGCGATTTTGGCGATGAGGTCGCGATGGACGCAGGGGCACCACCAAAAGATCGCGCCGCGGCCGTCGGCGACCGCCGCGCGCGCGGCCTGATCGCCTTCGAGCGTGATTGGCGGCGGCGCGGCGCCTGGGCGGTTCATGCGGACGATCTCGAATAGCCAGAGCGTTTGCTCGACCGCAAGCGCACGGAAGACGCCCGCAGACTGCGCATCATCCCAGCCGAACCGCCGCTTGAGCCGCAGCGCGCGCCGGGACAAGTCGCCGAAGAGCGCGCCGCGCAAGCCGCCGGCGACGGCGTCCGCGATCGTCGGCCACCAACCGCGCGGCGTCGTCCAAGCGGCGGCGAGCAGTAGTGGAAACGCCAGCAAGAGAACAACGTCGCGCCGCATGACCCAGCGTTCGTGCGCTGGCCGGCGGCGCGGCCGCGCCGCGCCAATTTTCGCCGCGCTCATCGTCAGCGCCGCCCTGAATGGTGAAACGACTCGATCATGCGGCCGGCACTATGAACCGCGGCCGACAGCGCCATCAACCGGCTCAGATCGCCGCAGGACGGCGCTTTTAGCCGTCGGCCAGTTCGGCGATGACCCAAAGCGGCGCCTCGCCGCGGGCGACGCGCTGGACATTGTCGAATGCGTTGCGGACGCGGGCCTTATGGCTCTCGAAGGTGGGACCGGCCATGTGAGCCGTCAGCGTGACGTTGTCGAGAGCCAGCAACGGATTGTCGCCGGGCGTCGGCTCCACGTCGAAAACGTCGAGGCCGGCGGCGGCGATCACGCCCGATCGGAGGGCTTCGATCAGCGCCGCTTCGTCCACGACGGGGCCGCGCGCGGTGTTGATCAGGATCGCGTCCGGCCCCATTTCCGCCAGCTCAGCCGCGCCGATCATATGGCGCGTGCTGTCGTTAAGCGGCGTATGCACGCTGACGATATCCGCCTCCCGCAGCAGTTCCCGGAAGAGCCGGAACCGCACGCCGAGCGCGTCCTCCTCGGCCTCGCTCAGGCGGCGGATATCGGCGTAGATCACGTTCATGCCGAAAGCGAGCGCCAGGCGCGCCGTCTTCTTGCCGATGCTGCCAAGCCCGACGATGCCGAGGGTCTTGCCCCGCAGTTCGTTCACCGTCGGGGCGGCGTTGCCGCGCCACCGGCCGGCCGCGACGTTCGTATGCTGTTTCACCAACTGCCGCGAGACCGCCAGCATGAGCAGGATCGCATGCTCCGAGACCGCAACGGAATTGGCGCCGCCATTGTTGCAGATCGGCACGCCGGCGCGGCGCGCGGCCTCGACGTCCGCATTGTCGTAGCCGGCGCTCAAGAGCTGGATCAGCTTCAGGCCGGGCGCGGCCGCGAACAGCGCCGGATCGACCAGCTTGTCGACGAAACCGACGAGATATTCCGCATCGGCGAGCGCCGCCTGGTATTCCTCGCCGCGCGCCTCGGCGACGACAAGCTCATAGCCGGCGGGCGCCAGCTCCCGGCCGAAATCCGCGGCGGCGGGAAAATCGGTCACAAACAAAATTTTAGGCTGCATCTGGGCGCGCTCCCGACTGATTGAAAACAGGATGGCGCGCCGCCGCCTCGACGTCTACTTGCGCCGCCGGCGTGAGCGGCCCGATACTTCCTCAGAATGAAAAACCGGGGGGATAGAGCATGAAACTTCTGCATTTTGACGACTTCAGGCTCGGCGTTCTGACCGACGCCGGCGTCGTCGACGTAACCGACCTGCTGGGCGACATTCCCCATAGCGGCCCCGGCGACCGCATGAGCGGCCTGATCGCGCGCTTCGACGACTACCGGCCGAGGCTTGAGGAAGCCGCCGCCAAGGGGACAGCGAAACCGCTCGGCGACGTGCGCCTCCGCCCGCCCCTGCCGAAGCCCGGCAACATCGTGTGTATGGCGGTGAACTACATGGAGGACGGCACATTGGCGCAGAAGCCGCCGCCGAACGCCTTCCACAAGGCCTCCACCGCGATCATCGGCGACGGCGACGTTATGGTGCTGCCCGACGCGCCGGCGACGATCTTCGAGGGCGAGGCGGAGATGGCGCTCGTCATCTCCAAGCGCGCAAGCCAGGTTCCCGCCGAACGCGCCTTCGAGCATATCTTCGGCTACATGAACTTCGTCGACGGCTCGGCGCGCGGCCTGCCGCCGGAGCGCAACGTCTTCTTCCAGGCGAAGTCCCGGGAGACATTCGCGCCCATCGGCCCTTATCTCGTGACGGCCGACGAAATCGCCGACCCGCAGAACCTGGACGTTCGCCTGTCGGTCAATGGCGAAATCAAGCAGAGCTTCAACACCTCCGACATGGCCCATAAGATCCCGGAAATCATCGCCTGGGTCAGCGCCATCCATACGCTAGAGCCGGGCGACATCGTCGCGACCGGCACCAACCATCGCGGCCTGAACGCATTCCAGGACGGCGACAAGGTGGAGCTTGAGGTTCAGGGCCTGGGGCGGCTCCACATTTCGGTGCGCGACGACCTGAAACGCACCTGGGGGCGCGAGACCCGGCTTCAGCGCAAGGAAGCCGGCTTCGATACGCCGACGCCGCAGTTGACCGGCAAATACGCCTGACAGGTCGCGCCGGGGCGGCGCCTCAGGGCGCCGCCCGGCCGATCCGCCGCGCCAGCGCCACGGCGAACACGCAGCCAATCGCCGCGAGCCCGGCCATGGCGAGGAACGCGCCGCCCTGGAAGCTTTCATACAGCCAGCCGGTCACGGGCTGCATCAGGGCGAGCGCCGCGCCCATGCCAAGCGCCGAATACAGGGCCTGGCCAGTGGCGGAATTTTCCGCCGGCACATAGCGCTGCAGATAGGTCATGGCGCCCAGATGCGCCGCGCCGAAGGTCAAGCCATGCAGTGTCTGAAAGGCCAGCAAGGCAGTGAAGTCGGTCGTCAGGCCGAGGCCGATCCAGCGAACGACGCCGCCGGCCGCGCCGAGCGCCATCAGCCAACCGGGCCCGAGCGCGCGCACGATCGGCGCGCTCGCCCAGAACAGCAGGATTTCGGCGACGACGCCGATCGACCAGAGATAGCCGATCTCGCTTTCGCCGATGCCGGCCGCCAGCCAGTGGATGGATGAAAAGCTGTTCAGCGCGGCGTGGGCGCTCATGTTCGCCGCCGCCGCCGCCAGCAGCAGCACGAAATTCCTGTCCTTGAGCACCGCCCAGGCCGGCGACGCCTTGAATCCCTTCTGGTCCCGGGCGCGCGGCGGGGAGCGCAGGTCCGGCAGGCATAGAACCGACAGGAAGATCACCAGCCAGCCGGCGAACAGCATATAGGCGATGTGCGCCGAGGGCGCGGCTTCCAGATAGTACCCGGCGCCCAGCACGACGACGATGAACGCCACTGATCCCCAGGCGCGCAGCCGGCCATACTCCAGCCGCCGCGCGCGAATGGTCAGCAGGCAGAGGTTCTCGCCGACCGGCAGTACCGGTCCGGCGCAGGCGGACGTAAAGACCAGGGCCGCCAGGATGGCGAGGAAGCCATAACTTTGGGAAAGAATGGCGAAGCCGAGGCAGGCGCCCGCCGCCGCCAGCAACGCCAGGCGCTTTCGCCGACCGGTCACGTCCGCTACATGGGCCGCGAGCGGGTTGACGACGACGCGCGTCCAGGCGAGCGCGCCCATGACGATGCCGATCTCCGTCGCCGTCAGCGCGCGGGATTCCAGCCAAACCGGCAGAAACGGCCCCAGCACGCCGACGGTGCCGAACATCGCCACGTAATAGAAGACGATTCTGCCGGCGGGAAAACGGACGGCGCCGGCGGCCTGGACCAGCGCCTCCGGCATATCGGGCATGCGAACTGCCATATGGCGCGATGTCAGCCTTGCGTGTACGAATGAAGCCACACACAAGCGCCACCTAAGCTGGAACGCAAGCCCTATGACGGACCAAGCCGCCGCGCCCGATTGGCGTGACGATATCTTCGACGCCTTGAGCGAAGCCGAGATCAAGCAGATCGCCTATGTGCCGGACGCGGGCCACAAAAAACTGATCGAACGCGCACACGCCTCGAACGACATGCGCGCGGTTTCGGTCGCGACCGAGGAAGACGCGGTCGCCTGCCTCGCCGGCGCCTGGCTCGGCGGCGACAAGGGCGCGCTGCTGATGCAGTCCAGCGGCGTGGGCAACACCATCAACATGCTCAGCCTGATGACGACCTGCCGCTTCCCGATGCCGATGATCGTGACCATGCGCGGCGAATGGGGCGAGTTCAATTCCTGGCAGATGCCCATGGGCGGCAAGACCCAGGCGCATTTCGAACTGGCCGGCGTGCGCTGCTATCGCTGCGAGCGGGCGGAGGACGTCGCGGAGACCGTGCGCGCCGCGATCGACCAGGCCTATAACGGCGAATGCATGACGGCGGTGCTGCTGGCGCAGAAGCTCGTCGGCACAAAGAAATTTTCCGTGGGCTCGGTCGGAGACAACAAGCAATGAGCGATATCTCGACCCGTCCCGACGGCCTGATCGACCGGCGCAGCTTCGTCGGCCATCTCCTGCAAGACCGCTCGGACGACCTGTTGATCGTCGCCGGCCTCGGCTCCCCCTGCTACGACCTGATGGCCCACGGCGACCACCCGCTGAACTTCTATCTTTGGGGCGCCATGGGCGGCGCCGTGCCGATGGCTCTCGGCCTCGCCGGCGCCCAGCCTAGCAAGCGCGTGCTGGCGTTGACCGGCGACGGCGAAGCGCTGATGGGTCTGACCGGGGTCGCCGCCGCCGGGGCGGAAGGGCTGGAAAACCTTGTGGTGATCGTTCTCGACAACGAGCGCTACGGCGAAACCGGCCAGCAGCTCACGCACACGGCGCGCGGGGTCAACCTTGCTCAGGCGGCGACCGGCTTCGGCTACCGGGCAGTGCGCGACGTGCGCTCGGTCGAGGAAGCGGCGGAACTGCGGGAGTGGACCATGACCGTCCAGGGACCGGCGCTCGCGGCGGTCAAGATCAGCCCGGACGCCGCCGGAATGACGCTGCCGCCCCAGGACGGCGTCTATCTCAAAAGCCGGTTCCGCGACCGTCTCGGCATGCCGCCCCGCTAAGCGGCCCGGCTCCCATATGTTCAAAAGCCGGCCGATGGCGCTCGGCTATGTGGCGTTGGCGCTGTTCGTGCTGATCAGCGCCTGCGCGCGCGGCGTCGGCGAAACCTTCGCGGTTTTCCTGCTTCCGGTCTCCCACGACCTGGGTTGGACGCGCGCGGAGGCGGCCAGCATCTATGCGGTGTTGATGCTGTGCCTCGGCTTGTTCTCGCCTGTCGCCGGACGCCTTTTCGACCGCTTCGGGCCGGCAATCCTGTTTCCCGTGGGCATGGCCTGCCTCGCGGCCGGTCCGCTGATGGCCTCCCAGCTGACAAAGCTTTGGCAGTTCTATCTGTGTCTTAGCGTCGTCGTCGGCTTCGGCGCCGCTTCGCTGGGCATCGCCGTGCAGTCCGCCTTGCTGTCGCGCTGGTTCGCCGGCTCGCTCACGACCGCGATCGCCGTCGTCTCGGGCGCGGCCGGCATCGGCGTGATGACGTTCTCGCCGCTGACCCAATATCTGATCGACGACCTGGGCTGGCGGGACGCCTATGGCGGCGTCGGCCTCATCGCTGCGTGCATCGGCCTTATCGTCGCCATCGGGCCATGGCGTCGCATCGCCGCCGGCCGGCCGGGCCTCGAGCGGCCGACGCAAGGCGCGACATCGGCGCCAAGCGCCGCCTGGACCTTTCGCAAGGCCGTCCGGTCGCGACCGTTCTGGTCCCTGTTCAGCGTCCATATCCTGACGGCGAGTTCGATGTTTTCCGTTCAGCCCCAGGTCGTCGCGTTTCTGGTCGAGAGCGGCTTCGATCCGATCCTGGCGGCGAGCGCTTTCGGCGTCGCCGGCATTTCGGCGACCGTCGGCCTGCTCATCTTCGGCGTTGTGGCGGACCGGATGGGCGCGTTGCTCTCCGTCACACTGTCTTACTGCCTTACCATCATAGGCTATGGCATCTTGATCGCCCTGGCGCTCACCCAAAGCATCTATCTCCTCTGGGCGTTCGTGATCCTGTATGGCGCCAGTTTCGGATCGCGCGGTCCTGTTATTTCGGCCCTGACGGCGCGCCTGTTCGGCCGCGGCCCCGATCTTGGACTGATCATGGGCGCAATCTTCCTGGGCATGGGAACAGGCGCCGCGATAGGCGCGACCATGGGCGGCATCATCCGCGACCTGACGGGCGGCTACCTCTACGTGATCGCCTGGGCGCTCGCCACGATCGCAATCCCGCCGACGGTCTTCTGGCTGGTGCCGGAGATCAAAGCCGTCGCCCGGCGACGTTAGCGTTAGCCGTCGTCGCGCCGCTCGCTCAGCGGGAGCGGAGGCGCGGGTCGAGCGTGTCGCGAACGGCGTCGCCGAACAGGTTGAAGCCGAAGACCGCGATCGTGATCGCTAGGCCCGGAAAGATCGGGACCCACGGCGCGCTTTCCGCGAACTCTTCCGCCCCGCCTTGCAGCATCAGCCCCCAGGCGGGCGTCGGCTCCTGCACGCCGAGCCCCAAATAGGAGAGCGACGCTTCCAGCAGGATCGCCTCGCCGAGGAAGGCCGTCAGCATGATCAGGAACGGCGCCATCACGTTCGGCGCGATATGGCGCATGATGATGCGGAAATGGCCGTAGCCGATGGAGCGTGCGGCGTCGATATAGGGCATCTCGCGCACGGCCAGCGCGCTGGAGCGCACGACGCGGGCGCAGCGCGGAATGAAGGGTATGGTGATCGCCGCGATCACCTTCTCCGTGCCGGTGCCGAAGATCGCCACGATCGCCAGCGCCATGATGATCAGCGGGAAGGCCATGAACACGTCGATGATCCGCTGCACGATCAGGTCGAAATAGCCGCCGAAATAGGCGCTCGCGACCCCGAGCACGAGACCGCCGAAGGCGCCGACGAAGGCGGCGGTGAAGCCGACGAGCAACGCCGTTCTGGCGCCGTAGATGATACGTGAGAGCAGATCCCGGCCGAACGAATCCGTGCCCAGATAGAAAACCTGGCCCGTCGTGTCGTCCACCGCCCCCGGCGGCGAAAGCATGTACATGAACATCGCTTCCTCGGGGTCGTAAGGAGCGACGACGCCGGCGAACAACGCGGCGAGGATCATGATGACCATCACCAGCGCGCCGGCCGCGCCAAGCGGCTGCTTGCGCGCCAGACGGCCCGCCTGCACCAGAAAGCTTTTGCGCCGAGGGGTCGAAGCGCCCGAGGCCGGAGCCGGCGCGTCCGCGGGGGAGGTAGAGGTCGTCATCGTTGCATACCCCTTGTCAGGATACCTTCAGGCTGAACCCGCGCCGCGTCACGCATAGCGAATCCGGGGGTCTAGCCAGGCATAGAGGAGGTCGACGATGAAGTTCATCAGCACGAAGATGCAGACGACCAACATCACGAGCGATTGCGTCAGGGTATAGTCGCCCTGGGTCACCGCCTCGACGAACAGCTTGCCGAGCCCGTTCAGATTGAACACCTGCTCGGTCACGACGAGGCCGCCCATCAGGAACGCGAACTCGATGCCGATGATGGTCACGACCGGCAGCATGGCGTTCTTAAGAGCGTGCTTGTTTACGATGATCCGCTCCATCACGCCCTTGGCGCGGGCGGTGCGGACATAGTCTTCGCCAAGCACTTCCAGCATCGCGGACCGGGTCATGCGGGTCGCGACGGCGGAGTAGCGGAACCCCGTCGCCAGGGCCGGCCAGATCAACTGGGACATGTTCTGAAGCGGATCTTCCCAGATCGGCACATAGGTGATCGGCGGCATCCATGGCCGGCCGAACCAAGCCTGCGTGGTTATCAGCAATCCCAGAATGATCAGAATGCCGAGCCAGAACGACGGCATGGCGATGCCGGAAATGCTGAACGCGCGGATCACATAATCGACCCAGGTATTCTGACGCGCGGCCGACAGCACGCCGAGCGGAATGGCGACGACGATCGAGGTGATCGTGGCCATGATCGCCACCTGCAGGGAGAGCTGGAACCGGATCGAGATCTCATAGGCGACCGGCTTCGTCGTCCACATGGATTCGCCGAGGTCCAGGGTGAAGAACCCGATCATGTAATGGTAGAACTGCACGTATATCGGGTCCGAGAGACCCAATCGCGCCTGGCAGTCTTTGATCTGCTGCGGGTCCACATAGGCGCCTTCGCCGCCGAACTTCAGCAGGCAGATGTCGCCGGGAACCAGACGCAACAGCAGGAACACAAGGATGGCCGCGCCGATCAAGGTCGGCAGCAGCATCAGAATGCGCTTCACAATATATCTGTGCATGGCGTCACATAGGCTTTCTTGGCCAAAGCGCTTCGGACCTTCGCCCAAGCGCTGGCGGCAAGGCGAACGGCCGCCCTGGCTTCACGCCAGGGCGGCCGCCGCATCCAGTCAGGAGTAAGCGTCAGCCGCCGAGCTGGCGCTTCTTCTCCGCCTGATCGATCCAGATGTTTTCCAAACCTTGGTTCAGATAGTGGCTGGGCGCGATCTTCCAGCCCTTCACATAGGACCGGTACGGATTGATCTTGTACCACCACAGCGTGATCATCTGGGAGGCGAGGTCATTCAGAACCCGCTTCTCGTATTTGCGGATCAGCATTTTCTGCTTCTCCACATCGCCGGTCTGCAGCAGTTCGTTGTAGATCGTCTCAAGCTCGGCGTCCTCGAACTCGGCGTAGTTGTTGCCCGCCGAGGGCAGGAACTTCGAGATATCCGCGATCGGGTTCACGATCGCCTGGCAGTTGAAGTCCAGCGAGACATCGAAGTTCTTCTGCTCGCGCAGCGTCGCATAGAACGGCGTCGTCGGCTGCACCCACTGCTCCACCTCGACGCCGATCCGCTTCCACTGATCGATCAGCCACGTGCCGACGACCTTGTAGGGCTGGTCGACGCCGCGATTGTGCAGGGTGAACTTCAGGTTCTCATGGCCGGCTTCCTTCAGGAGCCGCATCGCTTCGGCGCGGTTGGCCTTCAGATCCGGACTATAGCCCGCGAGCTTCATCAGCTCGTCCGCGGGCGTCGCCAGCGGATGGCCGGGGAACACCACGCCGCCGACCGTCTTCACGATCGCGATCTTCGAGAGATATTGGGAACCGCCCTGACGGTCGATCGCCAGAGACAGCGCCCGGCGCACGCGCGGATCGTCGAACGGCTTCACCGTGTGGTTCGGCGTGACGATAAGCACGCAGTTCCAGTCGCTTTCCTGGACGGTGACGTCGTCGCCAAGCGCCTTCACAAGGTCATCGCGCGCCTTCGGCGGGAAGCCCCGGAACTCGATGTCCGCCTGGCCGCCGCGGATCGCCTGGAGGCGGACGGACATCTTCGGCGCGGAAATGGCCTTGAAGCCGTCCAGATAGGGTACGCCTTCGACGTAATAGTCCTCATTGCGCTCGCCGCTGACATGGGAGCCTGAGACGTGCTCGACCATGCGGAACGCGCCGGAGCCGTTCACATTGGTCTGATGCCAGGTGTAGCCGTGCTCATCCAAATCCTTCTTCGCGTAGACGAAGTTGTAAGGCATGGCGACGGAAGGAATGAACGTTCCGGACGGGAACTTCAGATTGAACACGACGGTAAAGTCGTCAGGCGTTTCGATGGAATCGACCATCTTGAAATACGCCTTGCGATTGGATGCGATCCCATCGGGCGGGAACACGATCTTATCGAACGTCGCCTTGACGTCATGCGCCGTCAGCGGCGTGCCGTCATGGAACTTGGCGTTCTGACGGATCTTGAACGTGAACGTCTTGCCGTCATTGGTCGGCTCGGGAACGTCGCCGACGCACAGGTCGCACACGAAATCGCTCGCGTCGCCCGGATTGTCGGGATTCTCCCGGATCAGCAGGCTGTAGAACGGCCGGATCGGATGGATCATGCCGAAGGTCGATTCGATATGCCCGTCGTAGGACGGAATCTTCGAGCCGACGACGAGGCGCAGCGTGTCGCCCCTCTGCGGCGTCTCAGCGAGCGCCGGTACGGTCGCGCCGCCCAACATCGCGGCGCCGATCAAAGCGCCGGACAGTTTCCGGAAAACGGAATTTCCCAACTTTCTTCCTCCCTGTCGGACCCCATTTGACCACATGCACGGACGCCTCCCATGCCGATGGCGTTGATTGCCGCTCTACGCAAAGGTCCAAACGATTTGGCGGCTCGCCTTCTCTTTTCATGTTCATCGCCCTGGCGTCAAGGGCTGGAGCCGGCCGGCGAAGGCGGCGACCGCCGCGTTTTCGCTCTGCGGGCAATCGCGGGCTGTCGCTAGTATCGGTCGATCCTGAAGGGCGTCAGATCGATATCCGGCTTTCGGCCGGCGACGAGGCTTGCGATATGCCGGCCTGTCACCGCGCCGCCGGTCAGTCCCAGATGCCCGTGGCCGAAGGCATAGAAGACGCGATCGTGACGGGGCGATGGCGAAATGACCGGCAGGCTGTCCGGCGTCGCCGGGCGCTGGCCCATCCAACGCTCGGCCCCGGTCAGGTCCACGTCCCTGAATACTTGGCGGGCATGGGAGAGAAGCTTTTCCGCCCTCCCCCAGTTCGGCGGCGCCTCCAGCCCGGCGAACTCCACCGTGCCGGCGAGCCGAAGGCCGGCCTCCATGGTCGTCGTCATGAACTTGCGCTCGTTGAAGCTGACGGGGCGCCGGGTCGTGAAGCCGGGATTGGGCAGCATCATGTGGTATCCGCGCTCGCTCTCCAGCGGGAAACCGTCGCCGAGCTGCTGCGCCAGGCGGGCGGACCAGGCGCCGGCGGCGATAACCAGCCTGTCGAATGGAATGTCCGTACGGTCCGTCTTCACGACGCCGCCGCCATCGGCCGCCAATTCGAAGCCGAGCGCGCGGGCTTGGACGATATCCGCCCCCATCGCCGCCGCCGCTTCGCCATAGGCCGCCGTCAAGCGGCCGGGATTGATCGTGTGGCCGCTGTTCGGCGCCCAGGTCGCGTGCTTGAAGATCGGCGCGAGGCCGGGCTCCAATTGCGCGATCTCTTCCGGCCCAAGCTCATGGATTTCATAGCCGTGGTCGCGCATGCGCTGGCGCCCGGCCGCGTCCGCCGCGAAGTTGGCGTCGGTCTCATACACGCTGAGCGAACCCTGCCGCAGGATCAGGTCTTTAACGCCGGCGAGTTCGGCGAGCTCTTCATGGGCGTCGATGACAGGCCCGTGCAAGGCGGCGAGCGCTTCGCTCTGCGCCTTGATGCGCGCCGGCGTTCCGGCCGCCACGAACTTCAGCAGCCAGGGCGTCGCCTTCGGCAGATAGCGCCACCGCAGCGCCAACGGTCCCAGCGGATCCGCGAGCCAGCCCGGAATCTGCTTCAACACCCCTGGCCCCGCCATGGGGTTGATCGATTGCGGGCTGATCGCGCCGGCGTTGCCATATGAAGTCTGCGTGCCGGGTGGCTCGGGATCGACGATCGTCACCTTCCACCCGTCGCGCAGCAGGCAGAGCGCCGAGGACACGCCGACGACGCCCGCCCCGATCACCGCCACATGGCCATCCTGTCCGCCCGTCATCGCATCCGCTCCCGCAGCTTCCGATGGCGACCGTAGCGCCAGCCTAGCCGTGATGGTAGGGCCGACCCGCCAGGATCTCCTGCGCGCGATATAATTGTTCGAACAGCATGGCGCGCGCCAGGAGATGCGGCCACGTGGCGCCGCCGAAGGCCAGAACGAGATCGGCGGAGGCGCGCGCCGCTTCGTCAAGCCCATAGGCGCCGCCGATGACGCAGGCGATCTCCCGTCCCTCGTCCCGCCACCGGCCCAGGCGCGCGGCCAGATCGGCGCTTGGCAGATCACGTCCCCGCTCGTCAAGGATAACGCGCGCCGCGCCGTTCGGCAGGCGCGCTTCGATCCGCGCCCATTCGTCGGCCGCGTCGCGCGACTTACGGCCGTCGATTTCGATCAGGGTCGGCCGCGGCCGAATGCGTGCGAGATAGCGGTCGACGAGTTCGGCTTCAGGCGCGCCTTTGGCGCGGCCGACGGCGACGACGGTCAGCCGCGACTACTCGTCCTCCGGGAAGGCCTCGACGACAGGAGCGCCGGCGTCGCCGAAACCGGCCATCGGCGTCTCCAGGCCCCACATGCGCTCGAGCTTGTAGAAAGCGCGCACTTCCGGCCGGAACAGATGCACGACGACGTCGCCCGCATCCACCAGAACCCAGTCGCCCTGGGGCAATCCCTCGACCGGCGGCGCGTTGGCGAGCAGCGGCTTCAACAGCTCCCGCAGATGCTCCGCCATGGCGGCGACCTGCCGCTGGGACCGGCCGGAGGCGATGACCATGTAGTCGCACATGGCGGATTTGCCGGCCATGTCGACGGTCACGACATCTTCCGCCTTGTCGTCATCGAGCTTTTCCAGGATCAGGTCGAGCAGGCCCTTGCCGGGCGCCGCATCGGCCTGGGGTGTGGCGGCGGCGGTCGTCGCTGCGCTTTCGCTCAATATGCCTTGGGTCCTCCGAAAGGCGTCTGCCGACCGGCGCGAATTTCAGTCGCCGATGCCGGGTGCAGTCGCGTCGCTAAATAATGCCATGCAGGCGGCGCCCGACGCGCCAGCGATGTTGCCGAACGCTCGCCGACGCGCGCTCTTTCGTAGCGCAGGGCCGCTTTACCATGCATAGCGTTCCAAGAATACGCGGGACGGGCGATGACGGCAACCGGCGTACGCGCGAAGATGGACGTCCACCGCGCCCAACGCGGTATCTGCGACAGGTTGTCGGCGCCCATAAGCCAGACGAAGCGCGCGCGCGGAAACCGGCGGCGCATGATGGCCAGCGTTTCGGCCGTATACGTCGTGCCGAACGCCGCCTCCATATCCGTCGCCATGATGCGCGGATGGCGGGCCGCCGCCCGCGCGCTTTCCAGCCGCTCGGCCAGCGGCGCCATGCCGAGGCTCGATTTCAGCGGGTTCTGGGGCGAAACCAGCCACCAGACCGCATCAAGCTCCAGGCGTTTCAGGGCGACGAGGCTTAGATGCAGATGGCCGGCATGGGCGGGATTGAACGAGCCGCCGAGCAGCCCGATCCGCCCTGTTTCACGGCCGGGTCTGACCGTCGCCGGTGAGGACATACTTGAAACTCGTCAATTGGGCTGCGCCCACGGGACCGCGGGCATGGAACTTGTCCGTGGAGATGCCGATTTCGGCGCCGAACCCGAACTCGCCGCCGTCGGCGAATTGCGTCGAGGCGTTGACCAGCAGGATGGCGCTATCGACGCCGGACGTAAAGCGGGCGGCCACGTTCTTGTCCTCGGTGATGATGGCGTCCGTATGGCCGGAACCGTAGCGGGCGATATGGGCCATCGCCTCCTCGACCCCGTCCACGACGGCGACCGAAATAATCGCGTCGAGATATTCGGTCGACCAGTCGGCCGCGTTCGCGGGCGTCACGCGCGCATCCGCCGCCTGAGTTTCCGCGTCGCCGCGAACGGCGCAGCCTGCCTGGATCAGGTCGTCGATGAGCGCCGGCAGCGCCGTCGCCGCGATCGCGCGGTCCACCAGCAGCGTTTCCGCAGCGCCGCACACGCCCGTCCGCCGCATCTTGGAATTCACCGTCACCTTGCGCGCCTTCTCAAGGTCGGCGGCGCCGTCCACATAGACGTGACACAAGCCTTCCAGGTGGCCGATCACCGGCATGCGCGCCTCGGCGATCACCCGCTCGATCAGGCTCTTGCCGCCGCGCGGAACCATGACGTCGATCAGGCCCCGCCCCCGCAGCATGGCGCCGACGAATCCCCTGTCCTGGGTGGGCGCGAGCTGGATCGCATCCGCAGGCAGCCCGGCCGCCGCTATGCCGCTTCTGAGCGCCGCGACGATGGCGGCCGACGTTTCCGCGCTTTCGGAACCGCCGCGCAGGATGACGCAGTTGCCGGCCTTCAGCGCCAGGCCGCCGGCGTCCGCCGTCACGTTCGGCCGGGATTCGTAGACGACTCCGACGACGCCGAGCGGCACGGAAATCCGCTGGATCGCCAAGCCGTTGGGCTGGGTCCAGTCCGCCAGCACGCGGCCGACCGGGTCTGGCAGCTCCGCCACCGCTTCCAGGCCCGCCGCGACTCCGTCCAGGCGCGCCTCGTCAAGTTTCAGGCGATCCAGCATCGCGCCGGAAAGGCCCTTCTCCGTCGCCGCCGCCATATCCCGCGCATTCGCCGCCAGCACGTCGCTCGCCGCCGCCCGCAAGGCCGCGGCCGCGCTTCGAAGCGCGGCCGTCTTCGCGGCCGGCTTCGCCCCAGCCAGCGCCGGTTCGGCGGCGCGGGCGCGCGCCGCGACCTCCGCCAACATGGCGTCGGCCGCCGCCGGGTCCAAAGCGTCCGCCTTCGCGGCCATCAATGTCGTGTCGGGGCTCATGATGCGGCCTCCCTGGTCTTGGCGCTCTGGGTTGCGGCGCGTCCGGTCAAACTGAGATCGTCACGATGGATAAGAGCGGGACGGCCACGATAGCCCAGTTCGGCTTCGATCGCCGCCGTCTGCTTGCCGAGGATCCTGCGCGCCGCCTCGGCGCTGTAGGCGATCAGGCCACGCGCGACTTCTCGTCCGTCCGGCCCCAGCACGCGCACGGGCGCCCCCCGCTCGAACGAACCGGCGACGGCGACGGCGCCGGCGGGCAACAGGCTCTTGCCGCGCTGAAGCGCGCCGACAGCGCCGGCGTCGATCCGGACCTCCCCCTCGGCGCTGAGGCCGCCCGCGATCCAGCGCTTGCGGGCCTGGAGCGGCGTCTCGTCGCTCACGAACCACGTGCCGTCGTTCTCCGCCAGGAGCGCCTCGATGGGATTGGCCCGCCGTCCGTCGGCGATGGCCATGGCGCAGCCGGCGTCCAGCGCAATCCTGGCGGCCGCCAGCTTGGTCGCCATGCCGCCCGAGGCCATGTCGGTGCCGACAGGCCCCGCCATCGTCTCGATTTCGGGCGTCACCGCGCGCACGAGAGGAACTTTCTGAGCGCCCATGTCGGCGCGGGGGTCGGCGTCATAGAGGCCATCGACGTCGGACAGCAGCACCAGCACGTCGGCGCTCGCCATGGCGGCGACGCGGGCGGCCAGTCGGTCGTTGTCGCCGAACCGGATTTCCTCCGTGGCGACGGTGTCGTTCTCGTTGATGACCGGCAGCACGCCAAGCTTGAAAAGGGTCCCGAGCGTGCCGCGCGCGTTCAAGTACCGTCGCCGCGTCTCCGTATCGGCGAGGGTCAACAGAATCTGCGCGACCAGAATCTCGTGCGCGGCGAACACGGCTTTGTAGGCGGCCGCGAGGTCGATCTGGCCGGTCGCCGCCGCCGCCTGGCTTTCCTCCAGGCGGAGCGGTCCTTTGGGCAGGCCGAGCCGGCGGCGGCCGAGCGCGATGGCCCCGGAGGACACCAGGACGATCTCGACGCCGCGCGCCTTGAGCGCCGCAAGGTCGGCCGCCACGCCTTCAAGCCAGTCCCGGCGGAGCTTGCCGGTTTTCGCGTCCACCAGCAGCGCCGAGCCGATCTTGACGACGACGCGCCGCGCATCGGCAAGGGGGTTCAGATCGGCGACCATGGCGCCTGCCCTTCGTCGCTATCGCTCGAACGCTCGGCCGCGCGGTCGACGCGGCGGCGCTCCGAGATATGCCGCCAGAGCGATTCCTTGACCGAACCGACATTGCGGCCGGAGGCGCTGGAAAGCAGAACCACGTCCTCCGCCTTCAGCCCCGCGGCGGCCGCCAGGGCGGCGCGGCGCTCGGCCATCGTCTCGGGATCGAGCGCGTCCACCTTGTTCAGCGCCAGCACTTCCGGCTTTTCATCGAGACCCGCGCCATAGGCGGCGAGTTCGGCCCTGATGACGCGATAGGCCTCGGCGACGCCGGTCTCCCCGGCGCCATCCACCAGATGCAGCAGCACGCCGCAACGCTCCACATGTCCGAGGAAGCGGTCGCCGATGCCGGCGCCTTCATGGGCGCCTTCGATCAGGCCAGGAATGTCCGCGAGAACGAACTCGCGCCGATCATCCAGTCGGACGACGCCGAGATTGGGGTGCATGGTGGTGAACGGATAGTCAGCGATCTTAGGCCTGGCCGCCGATACGGACGCCAGGAAGGTCGATTTGCCGGCGTTGGGCAGGCCGACGAGGCCGGCGTCCGCGATCAGCTTCAGGCGCAGCCAGATCCAGCGTTCCTCGCCGGGCCAGCCGGGGGAATTGCGCCGAGGCGCCTGGGTGACGCTGCTTTTGTAGCGGACATTGCCGAAGCCGCCGTCGCCGCCCTGGGCGAGCACGACTTCCTGGCCGGGCTCCGTCAGGTCGGCGAGGACGAACTCCTTGTTCTCGTCCAGAACCTGGGTTCCCGGCGGCGCATCCAGGATCAACGGCTCGGCGCTGGCGCCGGTGCGCTGGCGTCCCGCGCCGCCCTTGCCGCTTTTGGCCCGGAAATGCTGGGTGTAGCGGTAGTCGATCAGGGTGTTGAGGTTCTCGACGCAGCGCAGGATGACGTCGCCGCCCCTGCCGCCGTCGCCGCCGTCGGGTCCGCCGAACTCGACAAACTTCTCGCGCCGGAACGAAATCGCCCCAGCGCCGCCGGCGCCGCTCTTTATGTAGATTTTGGCTTCGTCGAGAAACCGCATCGGTCGCGTTCTCCTATCGCTGGCGCGTTAGCGTCCTGCGATCGGGCCACGACCGGTCGGACGCCCTCGAGGCGCCCCGCGTCTGCCTATTCGGCTGCGGCCGCCTCGGTCGAAGCGTCCTGCGGCGGCATGACGGAAACGTAGGTCCGTCCGCGCGTCTTCTTATCGAAAGTCACGTTGCCGTCGATCAGCGCGAAAATGGTGTGATCCTTGCCCATGCCCACATTGGAGCCGGGATGGAACTTGGTGCCGCGCTGGCGAATGATGATGTTGCCGGGCACGACGACTTCGCCGCCGAACTTCTTGACGCCGAGGCGCCGACCAGCCGAATCGCGACCGTTGCGTGAACTGCCGCCTGCCTTCTTATGAGCCATTGTTCCGTCGCTCCTCTGCTCAGGGCGCCTGGTTAGGCGGAAATGCCGGTGATGCGCACGACGCTGACGTGCTGCCGATGGCCGTTCTTCCGGCGCGAGTTCTGGCGGCGGCGCTTCTTGAAGATGATCACCTTCTTGTTGCGCGTCTGCTCGACCAGCTCGCCGGTGACCTGCGCGCCATCGACCAGCGGCGCGCCGATCTTGGCTTCGCCCTCTCCGCCGACCATCAACACTTCGTCGAAAGTCACGGAGTTGCCCGCTTCGGCGTCGAGCTTCTCAATCCGGATTACGTCGTTTTCGGCGACGCGATACTGCTTGCCGCCCGTGCGGATCACTGCGAACATCGGTCCATCTCTCACTCGCGCGCTGGTCCAGATATGCGTGGCCGCGCGTTCAACAAAAACCGCCGCTGCCTCAGGCGATCTGCCCAAGCGCGCGGCGCGAAGCGGGAGTTATAGCGATCCCGCCCAAAAGGTCAACGCCAAAACGGAGCTGACGTGCCGCAATCCCGACCCTCGCCATTGCAGAACCGCGTCGCCCCGACCGGCGAGATCGCCGCCGTTTCGGCGCGGGGGATGTTTACCGGAAATCGCGGCGTTCTGCACGATGACGCCTTCACGCTGAAGCCGGCGCGCTGGAAGCACCGGAACTGGATTATCTGCGCCCTGGCGTTTCGGGACCGCTGGCGCGCCGTCATGACGCCCAGGCGCTGGACAGAGCTGTTTTTTCTGGACGAGGCGGTCGCCTTCGCCGCCGGGCATCGACCATGCGCCGAATGCCGGCGCGCCGCCTACAACGCCTGGATGGATGCGCTCGCCGAAGGGCGCGGCGCCCCCAGGGGAAGCGCCGGCGCGGCGGACGCGCTGCTCCATGGCGAACGCGCCGTCCCCGGCGCCCGATCGCTGAAGCGCCATCAGGCCCGGCTGGAGGACCTGCCGTCCGGCGCCTTCGTGCTAACGGCGGCCGGCGCGCCGGCGCTGGTGCTGGAGGATCGGCTGCTGCCATGGTCCCATACGGGATATGGCGCGCCCGAACCACGCGGCGCCGGGCCTGCGGTATTGCTGACGCCGCCAGCGAGCGTCGCCGCCTTTCGCGCCGGCTACCGTCCCCGCCTGCACCCGAGCGCGAACGCTTGACGGCGACGGCCGGGCGCGAGACCTTGGGCCATCATCAGATTTCGAAGAAGGCCGCCGCCATGACCGTCGCCGTTTCGCCGCTATATGACCCCAACGCCGTCGTCGCGGAAGTCGCGGACCATGACCGCCGCTATCCGCTCGTGGAAGCCGGCGCCCGTTTTCCGGACGAAGTGCTGGACATCTCGGCCGAGTATCAGGAAGCGATGCTGGATTTCTCCGAAATCGACCCGGCGCTCTATGCCGGCGAGGTCGAGCCCGGCCTGATCGCGCGACGGCCGATCAGCGTCATCGGCGGCGCGCTGTTCGACCACCATCCCGAGCGCGGCTATGTCCATACGGTGCAGACGTTCGAGCGCCTGCTGCCGATTCCCCAGGGCGAGCCGATCCGCATGTCCGGCAGCTTCACGAAGATCGACGAGCACCCGCGCGGATGGATCATGCACGGTCGCTTCGAGTTCCGGCGCGCCGATGGCGAACTGGCGCTCGTCGTCTCGCCCTCCGCCCTGATGGCGGACCCGGAGCGCAACACCGCCGCGCCCGCGCCTAAGGGCGGCCCGGCGCCGACGGCGGACGAGCGGCGCGCCGAACTGGCGGCCGCGGGCTGGACGACGCTCCACGCCAAGACCTGCACCCCCGTACGGGTAGTCGGCTATTGCGGCAAGACCCGAAACCTCATCCACACGGACCCGGAATACGCCCAGGGATTCGGCTTCCGCGCGCCCATTACCGCCGGCAACCAGATGGTCGAATGGCACCTGGAAGCCGCGCGCCTTTCGAATATCGGCGAACGTTTCGGCGGGTCCGTAACCTTGCAGCGCCCGGTATTCTGGGACGATCCGCTGGAAGTGATGACCCGCCGCGTCGATGGCGCGCTGGAAGTCGCCGTCGTCAAGGACGATGGGCGCGTCGCCAATCGCGGGCGCTTCCAGGCGCTGGACTGAACCGAACGATATGGCCGAGAGCCGCATGGACGAAGCTCAACAGAAGAAGCTCGCGCTGGACCTGTTTCTCGACGCCTGGGACAAGGCGTGCGACGCCGGCGTCGAGGCCGACCTGCTCTGCGAGGTGATGATCTATATGGCGGTCACCGACCTGGTGGCCGATCGCGGCGAGGACGTGACGGCGGACATGCTGGAAACGCTGCCGGACCGTATTCGCGACGGCGAATTCACCTTGGACGAAGACGATTCGCCCGATGACGCGCCGCAGGGCGGTCACTAGCGCATAACGCCGCCCAATGCTCGAAAACCTAGGCCTCGCGGCCCTCCGCCGGCTCGACCCCGAACGCGCCCATCGCCTCGCCCTGAAAGCCCTGAACGCCGGCCTTGGGCCAAAGGACCGGTTCGTCGATCCCCCCAGCCTCGCGACCACGGTCTTCGACCGCGCGTTCAAGAACCCGATCGGCATCGCGCCCGGGTTCGACAAGGGCTGCGAAGCCCTTCAGGCGACGCTGGCGCTCGGCCCGGGATTCACCGAAATCGGCGGCGTCACGCCGCTGCCGCAGTACGGCAACCCGAAGCCGCGCCTGTTTCGCCTGCGCGAAGACCGCGCGGTCATCAATCGTTTCGGCTTCAACAGCGAGGGCCACGCCGTCGTGGCGGCCAGGCTCGAAGCCGCGCGGGCGGCCGGCGTCGCCGGGATCGTCGGCGCCAATCTCGGGGTCAACAAGGAAAGTCCGGACCCGGCGGAGGACTATGCGAAAGGCGTCGCCGCCTTCGGCGAGGCGTCGGACTTTCTGACCGTCAACGTGTCTTCGCCGAACACGGCCGGCCTGCGAGACCTTCAGGCGGAACGGGCGCTCGCGGCGCTGCTCGAAACGGCGACCGCGGCGCTGGCCGCCCTCCGGTCGAAGCCGGCCCTGCTGGTCAAGGTCGCGCCCGACCTGGACGACGCCGGCGTGGCGACGATCGCGGACGTCCTACTGTCCTTCCGGAACCGTGGGGTCGACGCGCTCATCGTCTCCAACACAACGGTCGCGCGGCCGGCAAGTCTGAAAAGCCCGTTCGCGTCGGAAGCCGGCGGACTATCCGGCGCGCCGCTCTTCGAACCATCGACCGCCGTGCTGAAGCAGTTCGCCCGAAGGCTCGACGGCCGACTGCCCCTGGTCGGCGTCGGCGGCGTGGCCTCCGGCGCGGACGCCTACGCGAAGATCAAGGCGGGCGCGTCGCTGGTGCAGCTTTATTCGGCGCTGGTCTATGGCGGCCCGGGCCTCATCCAACGCATTCGTCGCGACCTCGCGGACTGCCTGGCCGCCGACGGCATATCGTCCGTGGCGGATGCGGTCGGTCGAGACCTCTAGTCGCACCGCGTTTTGAACCGACAGCGAAGCGCGTAGACTGAACATCGTCATTATTGGGAGCAAGACGGCCATGAGCGAACCGCTGACCGCCGCCGCGCCGAAGCACGCCGACCGCGCGGAGCAGGTGGACGTCCTGATCGTCGGCGCCGGCATTTCCGGCGTCGCCGCCGCCTATCACCTGCGGCAGAAATGCCCCGACCAGCGCTTTCTCATCCTGGAAAGCCAGGAGAGCTTCGGCGGCACATGGCTGACCCACCGCTTCCCCGGCATCCGCTCGGACAGCGACCTGCACACCTTCGGCTACGCCTTCAAGCCCTGGGTCGGCCCGCCGATCGCGACGGCGGAGGAAATTCTCTCCTATATGGGCGAAGTGATCGAGGAGAACGACCTCGATCCACACATCCGCTATCGCCACGAAATCAAGACCGCCGACTGGTCGCGGGAGAACAGCCGCTGGACCGTCGACGCCGTGGCCCTGGATACGGGCGAACCGGTCCGGGTAGAGGCGAACTTCCTCTTCATGTGCCAAGGCTATTTCCGCCACTCCGAGGGCTATACGCCGGAATGGGAGGGCATGGCCGATTTCAAGGGCCCGATCGTCCATCCCCAGACCTGGCCGGAAGACCTGGACTACGCCGGCAAGAACGTCGTCGTCATCGGCTCGGGCGCGACGGCCGCGACGGTGGTGCCGGCGATGGCAAAGACGGCGGGCCACGTCACGATGCTGCAACGCTCGCCGACATTCTTCCGCGCCGGCCGCAACGCCATCGAGTTGGCCGAAACCCTGCGCGAACTGCAGGTGGACGAGAACTGGGTGCATGAAATCACCCGCCGCAAGATCCTGTTCGAGCAGTCGGCGTTCAGCGAGCGCTGCATCACCTCGCCCAAGGCCGTGAAGCGGGAGCTCCTGGCCCAGGCGCGCCAGTATCTGGGGCCGGACTACGACGTCGAGAAGCATTTCACGCCAAGCTATCGCCCCTGGCGGCAACGCATCGCCTTCATTCCGGACGGCGATCTCTACCAGGGCATCGCCGACGGCAAGGCGTCCGTCGTCACGGACGAGATCGACAGGTTCGTCGAGGACGGCATCCTGCTGAAGTCCGGCGAGACCTTGAAGGCGGACATCATCGTGACCGCGACCGGCTTCAATATGAACACCCTCGGCGACATCGCTTTCTCGATCGACGGCGCCCCGGTCGCCTTCAACGAGACCGTCAACTATCGCGGCATGATGTTCACCGGCGTGCCGAACCTCGCCTGGGTGTTCGGATATTTCCGCGCCAGCTGGACGCTCCGCTCGGAACTTGTGGCGGAATTCGTGTGCCGGCTGCTCAATCATATGGGCGAGACGGGCGCCAAGAGCGTGGAGACGGCGCTCCGGGCCGAGGACCGGGATATGAAGCTCGGCCCCTGGATCGATCCGGAAGAGTTCAATCCGGGATATCTGATGCGGGCGCTCGACATCCTGCCGATGAGCGGCGACAAGCGCGAATGGCGCCACACGCAGGACTATTGGCGCGAAAAGGACGAGTTCCCGGCGATCGATCTGGAGGACGAGGCGTTCGTCTATCGCTGGGGCGCGAAGTCCAACATCGCGGCGGAATAAAATTACACACGGCTGGCGCGCGACCGCGCCGCCGTGTCCGTGCTATTCTGGCGTTCGAAGCGCGGCGTCCGATTGAATTCGCGCCGCATCGAACCGCAACTGCCGAAAGGAGGCGCTGCATGAGGATCGTGAATCCGTCATTCGGGCTGCAACCGCAGTCCAACCAGTCGGGGGAGGCGGCCGCCGCGCCGGCGACCGACTGGTCGAAAGACCCGATCGCCATCATCTCCAATTCCAAGCCGAACGCCCAGGAACTCCTGCAAGGCGTGCGCAAGCTGATGGGCGAGTTCCGGGCGATCGACAACATCGACTATCTGTACAAGGACAGCGCCGCCAAGCCGGCGCCGCCGGAACTGATCGACCAGGTCGCGCAGAACTACAAAGGCGCGATCGTCGCATTAGCCGATTGAGGGTCGTGCTCGTCGTGGAGTTTCCATGACAGTCTCGACTTAGAATCACGCGGCGTCGAAACCTACATCGTCATCACCGAGACCTTCCTGCCGCTCGTGCGGGCGCAGGCGAAGGCTCGCAACGCCGATCCCAAATTGCTGATCGTGAAGCACCCGGTCGGGGGGCTGAACGAAGCGGAGTTGGCGGAACGGATCGATACGGCGTTCGGCGCGTTGAAAAGCTCCGTCGCCGAATAGGCGACAGGCGCCGGGGGATATGCCGACCGGCATATCCCCTTCGGCGACCCGCCTGAATTGGATATAGATCAGTCAGCATGGCGCATCGGCGGCTCCGTCGCCGGGCGTCGGCATATGCGTTGCGCGCGAAGCAAGAGGTGCAGGACAGGTGACAAACGCACAGTCCGTGGACACATCGGCGGAGGTGATCGACCTCGGCGAAATGGACCCGGAAGATTTCAACGAATTTGCGCTCGAGCAAGGTTGGGGCGACGGCTTCCCGCTGGTCCCGCCGACCGAGGAGAAGGTGGCCCGCTTCGTCGAGGTCTGCCGGGGCGACAATGAACCATTCCCGCCCATGTCCCCTCGTCGGGTCGAGCCGACGCTCGCCAATATCGCCGCCAATGCCGTGATGGCCGGCTGCAAGCCCGAATACATGCCGGTCGTGGTCGCGGCCGTGCGCGCCGTGCTCCGCCCCGAATATAATCTGCACGGCACCCTGGCGACGACGCACCCCTGCACCCCGATGTTGATGCTGAACGGTCCCATCCGCCATGAGCTCGACATCAATTGCGGCAGCAACTGCTTCGGCCAGGGCCGCCGCGCCAACGCCGCCATCGGCCGGGCGCTGCAATTGACGCTGCTGAACGTCGGCGGCGCGAAACCCGGGGAAATGGACAGGGCCACCCAAGGCTCCCCCGCCAAGTTCACGTTCTGCTTCGGCGAGAACGAGGAAGACAGCCCCTGGGAGCCTTATCACGTGCGCCAGGGCTTCGCCGCCGGGGACAGCGTGGCGACCGCCCTACCGGCAGAGCCGCCTCATAACATCAACGATCACGGCAGCACCTCCGGCGCCGGCATTCTGCAAACCGTGGCCGGAACCATCTCCCAGACCGGCGCCAATACGATCTACGGCACGGCCCCCTATATGGTCGCCTTCGGCCCGGAACACGCCGCCACGATCCATCGGGACGGCTGGACGGTGTCGGACATCCAGGAAAAGCTGTTTCACGACACGGCGGTTCCGGCCGAACGGGTTTCCGAAGAGAACCGCCGGAACTACGAGGAACACGACCAGAAGGTCGTCAACGGGCGCTATTACCTGACGCCGACCCCGCAGGATATTCAGATCGTCGTCGCCGGCGGCCCCGGCAAACATTCGGCCTATATCTCCACCTTCGGGTTCACCGCCGTCTGCTCAGAACGGCTGGCCGGCCGGTGAGCGCCGGGGACGACCAGGACCCGCTGCCGCTGTTCGCGGAAGACGCCGCATGGGACGACGTTCAAGCCGCGCTTGAGGCTTTCGACCTGGCGGACGGCCTGCCCCAGACGCCGCCGACCGAACGACGCCTCGCCGAAATGCTCGGCGACGCCGACGCGCCGGACGAGCCGCTCGACCTGATGCCGCCGCTGTTCGGCGGCCTGACGCCCCGGGCCGTCGCCTATAATTGCGTGCTCGCCGGCTGCGCGCCGGGCGCGCTGCCCGTGGTCATGGCAGCGGCGCGGGCCTGCCTCGCGCCGGAGTTCAATCTGCTCGGGCTGCTGACGACGACCGGCACGCCGGCGATCGCCGTCATCGTGCATGGCCCCGCCGCGACCGCGCTTGGCATGAATGCCGGCGGCAACTGCCTTGGACCCGGCAATCGCGCCAACGCCGCGCTCGGCCGGGCGGTGGCGCTCGTCACCCGCAATATCGGCGGCGCGCGGGCCGGCGTCGGCGACATGGCGACCATGGGCCAGCCCGGCAAATACGGCTTCTGTTTCGCGGAGAGCGACGCCGACCTGCTGCCGCCCCTGCCCTCCCGCCTGGGGCTGGAGCCCGGCGCCAGCGCGGTGACCGTGCTTGGCGTATCCGGCACGGTCGAGGTGCTGCCCTTGGACGACCGCGACACCGGGGAAGCGATTCTGTCGCCGATCGCGGCGGCGATGCTCGGCACGGGCGCTCTCGCGGGCTCTGGCCGCAAGCGCGAGCCGGGCGACCAAGTATTCCTGCTGCCGCCGGAACTCGCCGAAGCGCTGCGCGACCGGGGATGGGACCTCGCCCGCGTTCAGGACTTTCTATTCGCGGCCCACGAAATCGAGTTTCCAGGCGTCGTCCACTACCGGAGCGACCTTCCGGTCGCCCGCTCCGCCAGAGACATTCACCCGATCCTGACCGGCGGCGCGGGTGTAAAGATGACCTATCTGCCGCTCTGGGCGGGCGGCAGCCTGATCCAGACCCGGGAAATCGAAGCATTGGGGCGTTAGCGCATGTCAGCAATCGAAACCACGCATGGCGCAATCGTGATCGGCGCGGGCGTCGCCGGCCTGGCGGCGGCGGCCGATCTCGCCGGGCGCGGCCACGCGACGGCGCTGGTGGACGACGGCTTCCTCGGCGGGCATATGGCGAATGTCGGCAAGATCGAGGGCGACGTTCACCCTGGCGATCCAGGTGGGGACCTCATCAACGAACTGCTTGAGGCGGCGCTTGAAGCCGGCGTCGATTACCGCATGGGCGCGGCCGAGACTCTCGAAGACATCGGCGGCGTCTGGCGCCTGGCCGACCAGGATATCGCGGCCCCGGTCGTCGTGCTGGCGACGGGCGCGAAGCTGAAACGCCTCGGCGCGCCGGGCGAAGAGGCGTTGACGGGACGCGGAGTCTCCCAATGCGCGTTCTGCGACGGCGGCCTCTATCGCGACAAGCCGGTGGTCGTCGTCGGCGGCGGCGACGCCGCATTCCAGGAAGCCCTGCATCTGGCCGAACTTTGCAGCCGGGTCGATCTCCTGATGCGCGGCGCCGCCCCACGCGCTCGAGCGGAATTTCAGGAACGGGCCGCGGCCCACGCCAACCTGCACATCCGCCCCGGCGTCGAGGTGGCCGAGATCGTCGGCGCCGATGGCGTCGAGGGGATTCGCATTCGCGCGCTGGCAAGCGGCGCGGAAGAAACTTTGAGCACAGACGCCGTGTTTCCATTCATCGGCCTGGAGCCGGACACCGCGCTGGCGCCCGGCGACGCGCCGCGCGACTCTTCGGGCGCGCTCCTGGTCGGCGACGCCCTGCGCGCCGGCCGCGCCGGGCTCTATGCCGTGGGCGCGGCGCGGGCCGGCTATGGCGGCCAGATCGCCGACGCCCTGGCGGACGCGAAAGCCGTCGCCCGAGATTTGTAGCCCGGCCGCCCGGAAAACGGGCGTCCGACAGGGAGGATGCCGGCCGTGCCGTCCATCGCGACGCACCGCGCGCTGATCGAAAGACTGGCGACGTTCATCGCCGTGCACGACGCCCGCAGCTTCCGCGCGGCCGGCGAGGCGATCGGCCGCTCGCAGCCGGCCGTCACCGCACAGATCAACCAACTGGAGCGGCAACTCGGCGTTCAGCTCTTTGTCCGCACGACGCGTCAGGTGTCGCCGACCCTCGCAGGCCGCGAGCTGATCGATCGGGCGCGCCGTCTGGTGGCCGAGGCGGAAACGCTTGTCCGCGACTTCCTGGCAAGGAACGAGTTGACGAGCGGACGGCTCGCGCTTTCGGTTTCGCCGACCGTGGCGAGCGGCCTGATCGCCCGCGCGCTGGCCCCGTTTCGCCAGGAGTTTCCCGCCGTCGCCACCTCGATCCGCGAGGATATGGCCGACGCCATGTTCGCCGCACTGGAAGCGGGCGACGTCGAGATCGGCGTCGGCCCATATGACGCGCCGCCCACGGCTCTGCGGTTCATTCCGGTGCTGGAGCAACCGTTCTTCCTGATCGCGCCGCGTGGGGACGCCATCGCGGCGGGCCGGCGGCCCCGCTTCCAGGACTTGGCGGATACGCCTCTGATCTTGCCCTCCAGCGGCACGACGGCGCGACGCCTGCTGACGGAGACGGCGGATCGGTTGGGCGTGCGCCTGCAAGCCGTCGCGGAAGCGACCGAACATCAGACCATCGCCGCGATGGCCGCCGCAGGGCTTGGCGTGACCGTGATGCCGATCGCTGACAGGCGCGTGCTCGATGCGCTGGGCCTGGCCGCGACACCGTTCGCGGACGTCGATATCGCCCGCCCTGTCGGCGTGCTCATGCGGAAAAACGCCGAGCTGTCGCCGGCCGGCCGCGCATTCGTCCAACTGCTGTCGGTCTTGCCGGCGACGCCGGAAGCTTTGGAGTCCAATGGGCTGAGGGCGCTATCCGAGGCAGGCGCGATTAATTAATAATATCGATCAATCAATTAATTTTTTCCGTTTCTCATTTATCAAAAGGCGCGCGAGTCTACCGGCGATGGCGGGGCGCACAGAACGCCCCGCCGCAATCGGCCGGAGGAACGCGCCATGCTGGAAATTAAACCCGTCGACGGGGCCTTGGGCGCCCGCATTCTCGGCATCGATCTGAATGATCCGCTCGACGACGCGACGTTCGAAGCCGTGCGCGCCGCGCTCGGCCAATATGGCGTGCTGTGCTTTCCCGGCCAGAACCTGGAGCCGGCGCCCCACAAAGCGATCGCTTCCCGTCTCGGCAGCTTAGAAACGAACGTGGCGACCGGGTTTTCGGTGGAAGGCCATCCGGAAGTGATGATCCTCTCCAACATGGTGCAGGGCGGACGGCCCATCGGCCTCGCGGACGCGGGCCAGGGCTGGCACACGGATATGAGCTACAACGCGGTCATCTCGATCGCGAACATGCTGTTCGCGGTGGAAGCGCCGCCTCCGGCGAACGGACGGCCGGTGGGCGATACCGAATTCTCGAACATGCACGCCGCCTATGACGACCTGCCGGACGCGTTCAAGACCCGCCTCGCCGGCGCCACGGCCGAGCATGACTTCAACAAGTTCTGGGAGATGATGCGAGAGCGGAAGGGCAGTCCCCGCCCGCCGTTGACGCCCGAACAACGGCGCAAGAAGCCGCCGGCGCATCATCCGATCTTCATGGATCACCCGATTACGGGCCGGAAAGTTCTATACGCGAACCCCGGCTACGCCGTGCGCATCGACGGCTTCGCCCAGGACGAAAGCGATTCCCTGCTGGCGTTCCTGTTCGAACATCAACTGCAGCCGAAGTACCGATACGCACACCACTGGACCAAGGGCGACGTCCTGCTTTGGGACAATATCGGCACGATCCATAACGCCGTCGCCGACTACGGGCCCGACCAGCATCGCTGCATGCGCCGCTGCCAGGTCATGGCGGACAAGGCCTTCGAACGTGCGGCGGCCATTGCGGCTCAGTAGCAGGCTGCGCCGTCGTTGGGGGGCGATGGGATCCGCGCGCGTCAGGAGCGCTTGGCATTCTCGGCGAGAAGCGGCCACCTCGGCTCTTGTGCGGCTTCCACTTCATGCGCCGATTGCGCGGCTTCCGTGCGCCGCGCCAGTTCGACCAAAGCTCTTTCGGTCTCGCTGACCGAAAGCTCTAACAGCCGGATGCGATCACGGTCGCCGTCGGACGCGTCACGAACCCGCAAACTCGCCGCTTCTTCCTGGAGGTTCCGCCGCATCCTCTGCAACGTCTCGAAGATCGACATTCCAAGTGTGGGCCGCTTTGAAACGGGCTTCATCGGGCATTCCGGCCTAGGGCAAGCACCATATTAAACGCTGATCGTACCACCTGCGCGTGGAGCAAAAGTTTCGTTATTTAGCAAGCATTTGATACAAGTTAACGACGACATCCGCCTGGAGCGCCAAGCGTCGCCGGGAATGCGACGCCGCATACTCTCACGCGGAAATGGCGATCGCGCCAGGGCGATCAACCGAACAGCGTCAGCACGCCCGTATAGCCATAGAGCCGGCTGTGGGCGATTTCGCCATTTGCGAAGAAGCCGAGGACCGGGCAGTCCTCGCCGATCGCCTTGCGAACGATGGCGACCTCTTCGCCGTTCAGGCCAAACAGGTTCGGCCCACGCGCCAGGCAGGAAACATAAAGCGCGCCTTTCGGCTCCCGGCCGAGCCGCTTTCGCGCCCGCGCCGCCATCTCCTCCAGGTCCCTGGCGGCGCTGGCGGCGTCCCTGCGGCAGAAGAAAGCCCGGTCGCCGTCCGCCGCCGCTTCGGCGATGCCGACGAGCCCTTGGCCGAGGTCGATGCCCGTGATGTTGCGCACCACATAGTCATTGCGGTCGGCGCCGGGGATCGGCAGGGCGATATGCACGCCGGCAAGAGCCTTGCGAAGCGCCGGGGCGTCCGCATCCTCCGGCAGGCCCAAATCCTCGAAGAGCGCGGCGAGCGCCGTTGTTTCGCCGAGCTTCGCCAGAACGCCCACGCCCGACGTTTCGATGGACCGGACCGGCCCGATGGCGACGCACCCCTGGCTGACGCCTGTCGACACGCCAGTCTCCAGGGAGATGAACGCGCCCGTGGCCGCGCCGGGGGCGGCGCCGCTGCTTGAGATCGCCGGCATGTCTTCCGCGCCAGAGCACAGACCGCCCACGAGATAGAGATTGCCGGCTTCCGAAAACTCCGCCGGCAGATTGGCGACGCCGCCGCCCGTCGGGTCCCCGGTCGGGTCCAGGTGGAAGAGCGCGAGCGCGGCGCCGGCGTCCCCCGCGAACCGCTCGGCCTGGGCGGCGGCGGCGCGAAACGCGGCGGCGCTGTCGATCGCGCCAAAGGGCTGAACCGCGCCTTCCGGCAAGTCCAGCAGCATCGCGGCGACCGCCGGCGCGTCGAACACCTCCTTGTCGCCGGCGATGACGCCCATGCCGACGGCGCCGGCCCAGCCCGGCACGCCTGTCGCGGCGCCAAGGGTCTGCACGATCGCATCGATATCCCCGGCGAACAGGGACGAGACATAGACCAGCCCGAAACTGGCCGGATCGCGGCCTTGTCGTTCCGCCAGCTGGTGGCCGACCTCGCGCGCGGCGGCGCCGGGATCAGAGAGTTCAGAGACGGCGAAGGGAAAATGCGCGCTCACGACGGGCTCTCCTGTTCCAAGAGCGAAATAACGGCGGGGAGCAGGTTCTCTACGATCACCGCGACGCCGTCGGCGTTCGGATGAATGCCGTCCGCCTGGTTCAATGCCGGGTCCAACGCGACGCCTTCCAGAAAGAACGGGTAGAGCGGCACGCCGGCATCCTCGGCCAGTTTCGGATATATGCCGTCGAAAGCGTCGGCATACTCCTCGCCCCAGTTTCTGGGCGCCCGCATGCCGACAAGCAGCGCCGGCACGCCAGCTTCCTTGAAGGCCGCGAGGATCGCCGCCAGGTTCTCCGCCGCCGCTTCCGGCGGCAGTCCCCTTAACGCGTCGTTGGCGCCAAGCGCCACGATGGCGTGGGTCGGCTTGTCGCCGAGCGACCAGGCGATCCGGGCGCGGCCGCCCGCCGTCGTGTCGCCGGAAACGCCGCCGTCCAGCATTTCCGCCGAAACATCCGCTTCGGCGAGCGCCCGTCCCAGCGCGGCGACGAAGCCATCCTCGCGGGGCAAGCCATAGCCGGCGACAAGGGAATCTCCCAGCAGTAGGAGCCGCGGCGTCTGGGCGGCGGCGGACGGCGTCGCCCAGACGCAGGCGACAGCCAGCGCAAACGCCGCCGCAAGAGCCGGCGCTCCGTTGAAAAGCTTGAGAAAAAGGCCATATGCGGAGCCAAGCGCAGTCCCGTATCCGCTCCGCCGCCTATCCAGGATCGCCATGCCCGACCTCGCCATCGACTTGAAGGACGTTCGCCTGACATTGGAAAGCGATGCGGGCGAGGTCAATGTCTTGAGAGGAGCCGACCTGGAATTGCCTGTGGGCGCCACCGCTTCCCTGGTCGGGCCGTCGGGGTCTGGCAAGTCGTCGCTCCTGCTGGTGACGGCCGGTCTCGAACCGGCCACCAGCGGGCAGGTTCGCGTCGGCGGCCGGGATCTCGGGCCGCTCGGCGAAGACGACCGCGCGCGCTTCCGGCGGGACAGGATAGGCTTCGTCTTTCAGGCGTTCAACCTGATCCCTTCCATGACCGCGCTGGAGAATGTCGCGACGCCGCTGGAGCTGGCCGGCCGCGCCGACGCGCGCAAACGCGCCATCGACGAGCTGGCGTCCGTCGGCTTGGCGGACCGCGCCGGCCACCTGCCGAGCCAGCTTTCCGGCGGGGAACAGCAGCGGGTCGCCATCGCGCGCGCCTTCGCCGGCGACGCGGATATTCTGTTGGCGGACGAGCCGACCGGCAATCTGGACGGCGGCACCGGCGAAAGCATCGTCGAGCTGATGTTCGCACAGGCTCGCGATCGCGGCGCCGCGATGCTCCTTGTGACCCACGACCCCGCCCTCGCCCGGCGCTGCGACGTCAAATTTCGCATGGCCGACGGCGTCGTGGTTCCGGCATGAGCGAAAGCAAAGCCTCGGGGGATTGGGCGGCCGCCTGGCGCATCGCCCGCCGGGAATTACGGGACGGCGTCCAAAGCGGCTTCGGCGGCTTTCGCATCCTGATCGCCTGCCTGGCGCTCGGCGTCGCGGCGATCGCGGCCGTCGGCGCAACCCGCGCCGCCGTGGAGAACGGCATCGCCCGCGATGCGCAGCGCATCGCCGGCGGGGACATCGAGGCCCGCCTGCTCTACCGGGAAGCGACGCCGGAACAATTCGCCTTCTTTCAAAGTCTCGGCCGTGTCGCGCGCATCGCCGAGATGCGCACCATGGCGCGGATCGGCGAGCGGCGACAGCTCGCCGCGCTGAAGGCCGTCGACGACGCCTACCCGCTTTATGGCGGCCTCGCGCTGGCGCCCGTGTTGACCCATGACGCGCTCTTCGGCCTCCAGGACGGCGCCTATGGCGCGGCGGTCGATCAGGCGTTCCTGGACGCGACGGCGCTGTCGCTCGGCGATCGTTTCCAGCTAAACCGAACCACGTTCCAAGCCCGCGCCGTCGTTCTGGAAGAAGCGGATCGCGGCGTCGGTCTCCTGGCCTTGGGACCGCGCGTCCTGATCGATCACGCCGGACTGGAGGCGACCGGCCTTTCCGCGCCCGGCGCGCTTACGACCTGGCGCTACCGCGTCGCGCTCGCCGACGGCGGCGATCCGGACGCCGCCGTCGCGGCCGCAAAGGAGCGGTTCGGCGACCCGGGCTGGCGCCTGCGCACCGCGGCCGAGGCCGCGCCCAACCTGCGCCGCACCATCGCTCGGCTCGGCCTCTTCCTGACGCTCGCCAGCCTGGCCGCCCTGCTGGTCGGCGGCGTCGGCGCCGCCAATGCGGTGAAAGCCTACATGGACGGCCGCGCGCGCACGGTCGCCATACTGAAATGCGTCGGCGCGCCCGGCCACATCGTCTTCCGGGCCTACCTTATGCAGATCGGCCTGATCGCCGGGGTCGCCACGGCGATCGGCGTCGTTTTGGGATCCATCGCGCCGGTTCTTCTGGCGAGCGCGCTCGGCGAGATGCTGGGCGTGCGCCTGGCGGCGGGCATCGCCTGGGGACCGGCGACGCTCGCGGCCGCCTTCGGCCTGCTGACGGCTCTGGTCTTCGCGGTGTGGCCGCTCGCGGCGGCGGAACGGCTGCCGGCCGCGCGGCTAGTCGGCGGCGCCGCATTCGGAATCTCGGGGCTCATGCCGGCGCCCAAGCGCGTCTGGCTGTTGGCGGTCGGCGGCGCGGCCCTGGCGGGGCTCGCGATCCTGAGCGCGGCCAACCATGCGGTCGCCGCGGGCTTCGTCGTCGGCGCGGCCGGAGCGGCGCTGCTGTTCCTCGGCGCGGCGACGCTCGCGATCCGGATGGCGCGCCGGGCCCCGCGCATCGGCGGGCCTCTCTGGCGGCTCGCGGTTTCCGGCCTGGCGCGGCCGGGCGCGCCGACCCTTTCGATCGCGCTTTCCCTCGGCCTCGGCCTCGCCGCGCTCACCTCGATCACCTTGACCGAGGCGGCGTTCCGCAATCAGCTCGACACGACGCTGGCGGAGCGGGCGCCAACCTTCTTTTTCATCGATATTCAGCCCCAGCAACGGGAGACCTTTCGCGACATCCTGGCCGCGATCCCCGGGGCCGCGATCGAAGATCAGTCGCCGATGCTGCGTGCGCGCATCGTCGCCATCAACGGCGTCCCGGCCGGCGAGGCGACCATCGCCGACGATGTGAAATGGGCGATCCGCAACGAGCGCGGCCTGACATTCGCCGCTGCACAGCCGGAGAATGCGACGCTGGTCGCGGGCGACTGGTGGCCCGAGGATTATGCCGGGCCGCCGAAGATTTCCTTCGACGCCCGCATCGCCGCCGGCTTCGGCATCGGCGTCGGCGACGCCCTGACCTTCAATCTGCTCGGCCGGGAGATCACCGCCGAGATTCAAAGCCTGCGTGAGGTCAACTACGGGACGTTCGCCATGAACTTCTCGACCATTTTCGATCCCGCCACTTTGCGGGCCGCGCCGCACACCATTCTGGCGACCGCATCCGCGCCGCCGGACGCCGAGGCGCGGGTCACCCGCGATGTGACGGACGCTCTGCCGAACGTCACCGTGATCCGCGTGCAGGACGCGGTCGATTTCGCCCGCAACATGCTGTCCCGCATTGGCGGCGCGCTCGCCGCCGTCGCCGGCATCGCCGTCATCGCCGGCGGATTGACCCTGGCCGGCGCCGTCGCCGCAAGCCAGCGCCGGCGGACGCAGGAAGCCATCCTGCTGAAGACGGCCGGCGCCACGCGCGGGCAGATCGTTCTCGCCCAGGCGATGGAGTTCGGCCTTATAGGTCTGATGACGGCCATCCTGGCGGTCGCCGTCGGCGCGGTGGGCGCATGGGCGATCGTCACCTTCCTGCTTCAGACCGAGTGGGCGTTCTCGCCCGCCGCCGCCGCGACGCCGGCGCTGCTGGCGCTGCTGCTCGCCCTGGCGGCGGGGGTCGCCGGAGTCTGGCGGGCGCTCTCGACGCCGGCCGCGCCGTTCCTCCGCAATGCATGACGCAGTCTGTCGCCGACGCGCGCGCGCGTCCGGTTAGAGCCATCCGCAGGACGAAGCGTCGGGTTGCGCCCTTTCGGGCGCGCGACGCATCAGTTCTTCGGCCACTCGCGGGATTCGGTCAGGACGCTCAGCACGAAGTCCGCCGCTTCGACGCCCCTGCCGCGGCTGAGCGGCAAAAACACCGCCTTGACCGATCGGCCGCTTTCCTCATCCGTCTCGATCGTCGCGAAATGGGGCGCCCGCAATGTGCGCGACAGGTTGAGCGCATTGCGCCATGCGGCCAGCGAGCTGCGGCCCTTGTCGATGCCCGAAAGGCGCGCGCCTTGCATATCCGCCCCCATCAACGCTTCGGCGCGGGCGCCGGCGAGGCGGTGCATGTAGTCCCGTCCCCCGTCGATCGCTTCGGCGACCACGATGTTCTCCAGGACGTCGGCGAGATCCGCGGTGTTGATGTCCGGACGCGACGGCAGCCGCGCGCCGCGCCGCTTCGCGCTCCAGTAGGCTGTCGCCCTTTGAATGATGTCCGACGCCATGGGACCGGTTAGACCTCGCTAGGTGCGAGGGTGAAACTACGCCGCGCCGCGCCAGCCAAGTAGCTGGCATTTGGCGTAAATCCCATGGAGTAGAAACGAGAAAGCGGCCGGGCCCGCAAGGAACCCGACCGCCATCACATCCCGTTCCGGCCAACCGGAACGGCAAGGCGTCAGACGCTGTAGTACATCTCGAACTCGACGGGGTGCGGGGTGTGCTCGAAGCGGTACACCTCTTCCCACTTAAGCTCGAGATAGCCTTCGATCATGTCCTGGGTGAACACGTCGCCGGCCATCAGGAAGTCCATGTCGGCCGCGAGGGAGTCGAGCGCTTCGCGCAGCGAGCCGCAAACCGTCGGCACGCCAGCCAGCTCTTCCGGCGGCAGGTCATAGAGGTTCTTGTCCATCGGGTCGCCCGGATGGATCTTGTTCTTGATGCCGTCGAGGCCGGCCATCAGCATCGCGGAGAACGCCAGATAGGGGTTCGCGGTCGGGTCCGGGAAGCGGACTTCGACGCGCTTGGCCTTCGGGTTCGTCGCATAGGGGATACGGCAGGAAGCCGAACGGTTGCGCGCGGAATAGGCGAGCAGAACCGGCGCCTCGAAGCCCGGGATCAACCGCTTGTAGCTGTTGGTCGAGGGGTTCGTGAACGCGTTGATCGCCTTCGCATGCTTGATGACGCCGCCGATATAGTGGAGGCAGGTCTCGGAGAGGTCGGCATAGCCGGAGCCGGCGAAGGTCGGCGCGCCGTCCTTCCAGATCGACTGATGCACGTGCATGCCCGAACCGTTGTCGCCCGCGACCGGCTTCGGCATGAAGGTCGCCGTCTTGCCGTAGGAATGGGCGACGTTCTGGACGACGTATTTGTAGACCTGCATGCCATCGGCGGAGCCGAGCAGCGTGTCGAACTTGACGCCGAGCTCATGCTGGGCCGGCGCGACCTCGTGGTGATGCTTTTCGACGTCGAGGCCCATCTGCGCCATGACGGACACCATCTCGGCGCGAATGTCGTTGGCGTGATCGACGGGCTGCACCGGGAAGTAGCCGCCCTTGACGCCCGGCCGGTGGCCAGGGTTGCCGTCTTCATACTCGCGCGCGGAGTTGGTCGGCAGCTCGAGGCTGTCGACGCTGTAGGACGAGGCGTGCATGCCGGTTTCGAACCGGACGTCGTCGAACAGGAAGAACTCGGCTTCCGGGCCCATGAACACCGTGTCGCCGACGCCGGCTTCCGCCACATAGGCTTCGGCGCGCTTGGCGATGCTGCGCGGATCGCGTTCATAGCCCTGGCCGGTGGACGGCTCAATGATGTCGCAGACGACGATCATGCAGGGCTCGGCCGTAAACGGATCGAGCATGGCGGTGGTGACGTCCGGCGCCAGGATCATGTCGGACTGGCTGATGTCCTTCCAGCCGGCGATGGACGAACCGTCGAACATGATGCCGTCGGCGAACATGTCCTCGTCGATCGTCGTATGATACTGGGTGGTGTGCTGCCACTTGCCGCGCGGGTCGGTGAAGCGCAGATCGACGTGCTTAACGTCGTTGTCCTTCATCGCCTTTATAAGTTCTTCCGGCGTCTTGCAACCGAGGCTCATTTTTTATCGCTCCTGTCGTGGATTTGTTGTGAATACGCCTTCCGGCGCGGCGGTGGGATAGAATTGGCGCGTTCAAAGAGCGTCTGGGCCGGCTTCGCCGGTGCGGATGCGGATCGCTTCCTCGACCGGCGAGACGAAAATCTTACCGTCCCCGATGCGTCCCGTATGGGCCGCTTTCTGGATCGCTTCGATCACCCGTTCGACTTGCGCGTCGTCCACGACGACCTCGACCTTAACCTTCGGAAGGAAATCGACGACATATTCCGCGCCGCGGTACAGTTCGGTGTGACCCTTTTGGCGGCCGAACCCTTTGGCCTCCACAACGGTCAGTCCTTTAACGCCGGCTTCCGAAAGCGCGTCTTTCACATCGTCAAGCTTGAACGGCTTGATCACCGCCTCAATTTTCTTCATCGAACGTTCGATCCCTCATAAGCGCGGTTTCTTAAGCTCCGCGCCGACGCCAACCCTTTTTTAAGCAAGCCGTATGCCATTCTCCCGTCAAGCCGGCAACCGGCGGCTGAATAGCATTTTTTCTAGGCGCCGGCCTTGGGGGCCCAAATTGCATCGCCAATAAATTAAGCATTTGCCGTATTTTTAGTCATTCACTCTTTGCAGCATGCGCTCGATCCGATTGAGCGCATCCTCGATCTCTTCCATGCTGGCGGCGTAGGAGAAGCGCAGGAAACCTTCGCCGAGCGCGCCGAAACTGGTGCCCGCGACGACCGCCACGCCCATATCGTCCAGAAGCCGCGTCTGCATGGTCTTGGCGTCCATGCCCGTCCCCTCGACATTGGGAAAGGCGTAGAAGGCGCCGCCCGGCTCCGCGCACCTGACGCCCGGCAAGGCGTTCAGCCCATCCACGATCACCCGCCGGCGGGCGTCGAAAGCCCGGACCATGGCGTCCACCTCGTCCTGCGGCCCGGTCAACGCCGCGATGCCGGCGAACTGGGTCGGCGCATTGACGCAGGAATGGCAGTTCACCGCCAGTTTCTCCACATGGCCGATCAGGCGCTCCGGCCAGATCGAATAGCCGAGCCGCCATCCGGTCATGGCGTAGGTCTTGCTCCAGCCGTTCAGCACGATCAGGCGGTCGCGCAACTCCTCATAGGCCAGCATCGAAGCGTGCTCGCGCCCATCGTAGAGCATGCGGTCGTAGATCTCGTCGCTCATCACCACCACGTCGGGCCAGTCGGCGAGCCCGGTAGCCAGCTTGTCGAGCTCCGCCTTCGGCGTGACGCCCCCGGTGGGGTTCGCGGGCGTGTTCATGATGATGAGCCGCGTATTCGGCGTGATCTGGGCGAGCACTTCGTCGGCGCTGAACGCGAAGCCCTTGTCTTCCAGCAGGCGCATCGGCACCGGCGTCGCGCCGGAATAGCGAATGACGCTTTCATAGATGGGAAAGCCTGGGTTCGGATAGATGATCTCCGCCCCCGGCTCGCCGAACATCAGCACCGCGAAGAACATGGTGGGCTTGCCGCCCGGCATGATCATGATGTTCTCGGGATCGATCGCCGCCCCCCGCCTGGCGGCGACGTCCGCCGCCACGGCCTCGCGCAGGGCCGGCAGCCCCTTTGCGGGGGTATAGCCGTGATGGCCGTCCCGCATCGCCTTGATCGCGGCCTCGACGACATGCTCGGGCGTTTTGAAGTCCGGCTGGCCGATGCCGAGATTGATGATATCGCGGCCTTCGGCGGCCAGCTTGGCGGCGCGCGCCAGAACTTCGAAAGCGGTTTCAGTGCCCAACTGGGCGAGATTGGCGGCGAGGCGCATGGGAATGTGGCGTCCTGGACAAGTTCGAATGTGCGGCGTGACTATGCCGGCGCCGGCGCTGCTTGAAAAGCGATCAGACCGGCGCTCGGTTTCGGTTGACGTCAGCCGGCCTTCCGCAGTAAACGCTTGCCTTTCCTGTGGTGCCCATAGCTCAGTTGGTTAGAGCGCCTGGTTGTGGTCCAGGAGGTCGCCGGTTCAAATCCGGTTGGGCACCCCATATGCTGTCGCCGCCGTATTCTTGGAGCCGACAGCGATGGCAGACGCTAAAACCGAAAAACCCGCCCCAAAACGCAAGGATGGCATTCGCGACGCCGCGACGCTGGTGCTGGTGCGCCAACGTCAGGGCACGCCGGAAATCCTGATGGGCGAGCGCAGTTCGGGCCATGTTTTCTATCCCCATCACTATGTGTTTCCAGGCGGTCGGGTCGACCGGAGCGATGGATATGTGACGCCGGCGGCGCCGTTGCGGCCGGATGTGCTGGCGCGCCTTTCCGCCAGCGCGACGCCGCGCCGCGCCCAGGCGCTGGCCCTCGCCGCCGTGCGGGAGACTTTCGAGGAAGCAGGATTAATCGTTGGCCGGGAGGCGCCGGCGCCGAAGCGCGCGCCGAAAGGCTGGGGGCCGTTCTTCGAAACCGGTTACGGCCCCGCCCTCGACGGCCTCACCTATATCTACCGCGCGGTCACGCCGCCCGGCCGGCCAAGGCGCTTCAACGCCAGGTTCTTCGCCGCCGAGTACGAACAGGTCGCGGCGACCGCCGACGTCGATCAGGACGAACTGCTGAAACTTCAATGGCGCGACATCGATTCCGCGCTGGAGCTGAAGATCCGCCCGATCACCGCGCTGGTTCTCAAGGAAATCAGAACGCGGCTGGTCGAGGGCTCGCTCTATGAGGACCGCCCGGTGAAGTGGGTGAAGTCCTCCCAGGGTCGCGCCCGGATCTCAGGCGAAGAATGATCGCGCCCGGCGCCGGAACGGAGGCGCTGACGGTCGCGGAAATGTACGCGGCCGACGCCTATGCCGTCGATCATGGCACGCCCGGCATCGAGCTGATGGCCAATGCGGGCGCGGCGATCGCGACGGCGATCCGCCGGCGTTGGGCGCCCCGCCCGACCGTCGTTCTGGCGGGCCCCGGCGCCAATGGCGGGGACGGCTGGGTCGTCGCCCGCCTGTTGGCCGAAGCCGGCTGGCCGGCGCGGCTGGCGCTGCTGGGGGCGCGGGACAGGTTGAGCGGCGATGCGGCCCACCATGCCGCGCTATGGGACGGCCCGGTCGAACCGATTGGGCCAGAGGCGTTGGCCGGCGCAGAGCTCGTGGTGGACGCTCTCTTTGGCGCCGGCCTCGCGCGTCCGCTCGAGGGCGCCGTGGCCGCGACCCTGCGGGCGGCGGCCGATGGGGCGGCGCCGGTCGTCGCGGTCGATCTGCCGAGCGGGGTTTCCGGCGATACCGGCGAAGTCCTGGGTTACGCCGCTCCGGCGGCGCTCACTGTCACCTTCTTCCGGAAGAAGCCTGGGCATCTTTTGGCGCCGGGACGGTTCCTTTGCGGCGAGATCGTCGTCGCCGATATCGGCATTCCCGCCGCCGCGGCGCATCCCGCCCGCACCTTCGAGAATGCGCCCGCGCTGTGGCCGACCGCCGCGCCGACGCTTTCCGCCGACGGCCACAAATACACCCGAGGCCACGCCCTGCTTGCCGGGGGCGCACACACCACGGGCGCCGCGCGCTTGGCGGCACGGGCCGCGCTCCGCGCCGGCGCCGGCCTCGCGACCATCGCCTGCCCCCGAGAATCGTTTCCCATATACGCGGCGGCGGAACTCGCCGTCATGGTCCGCCCGATCGACGGCCCTTCCGATTTCGAGGCGCTCCTCGAAGACGCGCGGTTCGGCACGGTCGTGCTAGGGCCGGGCCTTGGCGTCGATGAGCGGACGCAGGCGATGGTCGCGGCGGCGGCAAAGGCCGGGCGTCGACTCGTTCTCGACGCCGACGCGCTTACCGCATTCGCCAATCAGCCGGAAATGCTCTTCGGCCATATCGCCGACGCCGCCGATACGGTCCTCACGCCGCATGAGGGCGAGTTTCGCCGGCTGTTCCCCGACATCGCCGGCGACAAGCTCGCCCGCGCCCGCGCGGCGGCGGCGCGGGCCGGCGCCGTGGTCGTTCTCAAAGGCGCCGACACGGTGATCGCCGCGCCGGACGGTCGAGCGGCGATCAATACGAACGCCCCGCCGACCTTGGCGACTGCGGGGTCAGGCGACGTTCTGGCCGGCATCGTCGCCGGGATCCTTTCGGAAGGCGCGCCCGCGTTCGAGAGCGCCGCTGCCGCCGTATGGCTGCACGGCGCGGCGGCGCGGACGCTCGGGCGCGGCCTGATCGCCAGCGATCTGATCGACGCCATTCCGGCCGCCTATGACGCGCTGGCCGACGCGCGCCTTAGCCAGCCTTGATCTCCTCCAGCGCGGCCAGCGCCCGGCGCCGCGCGAAGCCATGCTCGACCATGGGTTCGGGATAGGTCTCGCCGAGCCGAACGCCGGCGGCTTCGAGCGCCGCCGCGGGCGCGGTCCAGGGCGCATGCAGATGCTTATCGGGCAGGCCCGCGAGTTCCGGAACCCATTGGCGCACATAGGCGCCGTCGGCGTCGAACTTCTCGCCCTGGAGAACCGGATTGAAGATGCGGAAATAGGGCGCCGCGTCCGCGCCCGAGCCCGCGACCCACTGCCAGTTGGCCGGGTTGCTCGCCACGTCCGCGTCCACGAGCGTATCCCAGAACCACCGCTCGCCCGCCCGCCAGTCTATGACCAGGTGCTTGGTCAGAAACGATGCGGCCACCATGCGCACGCGGTTGTGCATCCAGCCCGTCCGCCAGAGCTGGCGCATGCCGGCGTCGACGATCGGGTAGCCCGTCCGGCCGCGCCGCCAGCGCTCCAGGTCCGCCTGGCTGTCGCGCCAGGGAAAGGCGTCGAACTTCGCCTGGACATTCTGCGCCGCGAGGTCCGGGGCGTGAAATAAGAGGTTGTATGAGAAATCCCGCCAATAGAGCTCGCGCTCGAACGCCTCGCAGTCGGCGTCGAGCGCGCCGTGTGCCGCCGCCGCCCGTTCGAGCGCCGCTTGTCGCGCCTGCCGCGGACTGATTTCACCGAACCGGAGATAAGGCGAGAGCGCGGAAACATGGCCTTCCGCGGGAAAATCGCGGCCGGCGCCATATCCCGCCAGGCCACCCTCCAGGAACGCCGCCAGCCGGGCCTTGGCGGCGTCCTCGCCATGGGTCCAGGCTTCGCGAAGCCCGCCCGACCAATCCGGCTTGCGCGGCGTCAATTCCCAATCGTCGAGGGTCTCGCCGATCCCCTCCGGCGGCGACCAGACCTGCGGCGCGGCCGGCCTTGGCGACGGCCGAAGGTCCGCCCCTAGCCGGCGCGCCGCCTTGTAGAACGGCGTAAACGTCTGAAACGGTTTGCCCGCGCCCGTACGCACCCGCCAGGGCTCGACCAGCAAGCTTCCGTTGAAGCTCTCCGCTGCGATGTCCCGGTCCCGCAGGCGCTGCTTGATATCGGCGTCGATCGCGACGGCGGCTGGCTCATAGCGGCGGTTCCAGTAAACCGCCTCGGCGCCGAGTCGATCGACGATCGCTTCAAGGGTCTCCGCCGGCGCACCCCGCGCCAGGAGCAAGGGCGCGCCCAGGCGTCGCAAGTCCCGATCAAGCGCGGCGAGCGCGCCGTGCAGCTTCCACCTGGCGGCGGCGCCGAGCGCCCGAGCCGCCCCGCCGTCGTTCGCTTCGGCCAGTATGTAGAGCGCCGCGACCGGGCCGCCGCCCGCTACGGCCGCGGCCAGCGCCGGATTGTCCCCAACACGGAGATCGTCTCGGAACCAGACGAGGCCAAGCCCCTGTTTTTGATTGACTTTTTCCATTCGACCCTATACTGGCGCATCAAGATCCATGTGCCGCCGCCTTCGAGGAACTTTAATTCGCGGCATCCCAAGACATACGATGGGATTTCCGCCCGCCCAGTACGCGCCGAATGAATTCACAAGAATCAGGCCAGCAGACAAAAGAATCCCAAGACCGACAGGCTTGAATTTGCCGCATTCACCCAAAAGTGGATGAATTATATTTCATGCTCGCTATGAGAGAAAGCGTGATATATTGCTTGACGGCTCATCGAGCGGACCATATCACCCATTCGTCGCTACGAATGGGTCCGTAGTTCCAACAATAGTTTGAAACGTCAAAACGTGGCGACCATGTGTAAGGCATCTTTAGGCGCGAATTTGCGCCGAAGTGTGGGAGAACAGTGTGGTTGAAGCGCCGAAGCGCCGCAAACAACGTAAAACTCGCGGCAAGCCAACTTGGATCGACGTCCATGTTGGTCAAAGGGTTCGTCAGCGGCGCACATTGCTTGGGTTCAGCCAAGAGCGGCTGGCCGAGGCGCTGAACCTGACGTTTCAACAGGTTCAGAAGTACGAGCGCGGCGCAAACAGGGTTGGCGCAGGTCGCTTGTATGAGCTTTCCAAAGCGCTCGACGTTCCAGTGACGTATTTCTTCGATGAACTTCCGGAAGCGCCCGACGGCGCGACGTCCGGACCTGCCATGCAGGAAACCGCCCAACGGCAGTACGAGGCCGACCCGATGGCCCAGCGTGAAACGCTGCTGCTGGTGCGCGCTTACTACGACATCGCGGACCCGGCCGTGCGCCGCCGCCTGCTCGACCTGATCCGCGCCATGGGGCGGTCGGACGCGAGCGAAGAAATCTAGATCTTCCAGAACTAGACAGTCCGAGCCGATGGCCTGCGTCCGTGCAGACGCGCCATGCTCCGACAAGCGGCCTTTGGGCGTGCGCCGGCCGCTGCTAAAGTTCCGTCCGTGACTCAGCAAAAGATCGCAGCGGACACTGCGGCTTTGGCCGCGTTGGCCGATCGCTACGGCTCCGACAAAGGCCATGGCGTCGGCCTGCGTCACGGCTATGTGCGCGTCTATGGCGGACTGCTGAGCGGATGGCGCGACCGCCCGCTCAAACTGCTTGAGATCGGCCTGTCCCGCGCGCGTGACGGGACGACTTGCCCAAGTCTGCAAATGTGGGCGGACTGGGCGCCGGCGGCCGACATCCTAGGCGTGGACATCGACGACTATTCCAGCTTTGGGCACGAGCGCTGCCGGACGCGCATCGTCGACCAGACCGATCGAGACGCCCTGAACGCCCTGGCGCGCGAGGAAGGCCCGTTCGACCTGATCGTCGATGACGGGGCCCATCTGTCCGACGCTCAGCAGCTCAGTTTCTTCGCGTTGTTCCCCGCATTGCGGCCGGGCGGCTTGTATTTCATCGAGGACCTGCACTGGCAGCCGGCCAGCGAACCTCGGGACGCCATCAAGACCCGTAACCTGTTCCGGCAATGGCGCGACGGCCACCGCCCTGCGACAATCGCGTGGCTGGCGCGGCGCCACGGATTCCCCAGGGCGCGCATCGCGGCGTGCCTTGCCGAAATCGCCGGCCTGCAGTTCTTCGATTCCCTGGCGGCGGGGCGGTCGCCGAGCCAGATGGCGGACGCCCTGCTCGCGATCGAGAAAGCCGCCTGACGCGCGACCTTCTGTCTACCCGGCATGCGCAGAGGGCGTGTTGCGGGCGGCGAAGCGTCGGCGCTACTGTTCCTCCCGCACGATGAAAACGAAACGGTCGCTTCGACAAAACGGCGCGGCCGAATGAATCCGATTTGAACCGTTGGAGGTTTCGCTTAGATGGCTGAAGGGATTTTAGAAGGAAAGGTCGTTCTGGTGACCGGCGCCGGCCGCGGCATCGGCGCTGAGGTCGCCAAGCTCGCGGCGGCGGAAGGCGCCAAGGTCGTCGTCAACGATCTGGGCGGCGACGTCGCCGGCGCCGGCGCCGATGCGACGCCCGCGCAAGAGGTCGTTAAAGAAATCGAGGCGGCGGGCGGCGAAGCCGTCGTCAACGGCGATAGCGTCGCGGACTTCGAAGCGGCCAAGGGCATGGTCAAGCAGGCCGTCGACACCTTCGGCAAGATCGACGGCGTCGTGAACGTCGCCGGCATCCTGCGCGACGTCATTTTCCACAAGATGACCCAGGACGACTGGCATGCCGTCATTGGCGTGCATCTGAAAGGCACGTTCAACGTATCCCGCGCGGCGGCGGACTATTTCCGACCGCAGGAATCCGGCGCGATGGTGCATTTCACCTCGACGTCCGGCCTGATCGGCAATTTCGGCCAGGCCAACTACGCGGCGGCCAAGCTCGGCATCGTCGGCCTGTCCAAGTCGATCGCGCTCGACATGGCGCGCTTCGGCGTTCGGTCGAACTGCATGTCCCCGTTCGCCTGGAGCCGCATGATCGGCACCATCCCCTCCAACACGCCGGAGCAGGAAGCGCGCCTCGCCAAGATCAAGCGCATGACGCCGGCGCAGATCGCGCCGATGTGCGTCTATCTGATTTCCGACGCGGCGACCGAGATGGGCGTGACCGCCCAGATCTTCGGCAGCCGCATGAACGAGCAGATTCTGTTCAGCCAGAACCGGCCGATCCGCTCGATCCACAATGCCGAGGGCTGGACGCCCCGCTCAATCCATGAGGAAGGCATGCCCGCCCTGGCGCCGAGCTTCATCCCCATGGACCGCTCCGCGGACACGTTCTCCTGGGATCCGATCTGAGCCGGACGACGGCTGAGACGCATTCAAACGGCATACAAGATTTAGAAGAGGAACCGGACCCATGGCAGACGGGGTTCTTGAAAATAAAGTAGTTCTGGTGAACGGCGCGGGCCGCGGCATCGGCGCGGAGATCGCGAAGCTGGCGGCGGCGGAAGGCGCCAAGGTCGTCGTCAACGACCTGGGCGCGGCGGTCGACGGCCGCAGCAATGCGGACCTCGGTCCGGCCCAGCAGGTCGTCGCCGACATCGAGGCAAATGGCGGCGAAGCCGTCGTCAACGGCGGCGACATCTCGAAATGGGATGACGCTCAGGCGATGGTCCAGCAGGCGGTCGACACGTTCGGCAAGATCGACGGGATCGTGAACGTCGCCGGCATCCTGCGCGACGTCATCTTCCACAAGATGTCCGAAGATGACTGGGACGCGGTCATCAACGTCCACCTGAACGGCTATTACAATGTCGCGCGGGCTGCGGCGGAGTTCTTCCGCAAGCAGGAATCCGGCGCGATGGTGCATTTCACGTCGACCTCGGGCCTGGTCGGCAATGTGGGGCAGGCGAACTACGCGGCGGCGAAGCTCGGCATCGTCGGCCTGTCCAAGTCGATCGCCCTCGATATGTCCCGCTTCGGCGTGCGGTCGAACATCGTCTCGCCGTCCGCCTTCACCCGCATGATCGAGACCATTCCGATCAAGGGGCCGGAGGGCGAGGCGCGCCGGAAGCGCCAGGAAGCGATGACGCCGCAGAAGATCGCGGCGCCCAGCGTCTACCTGCTCTCCGATCTGGCGGAAGGCGTCACCGGACAGATCTTCTACGTACGCTCGAACGAAATCATGCTGATGGGCCAGAACCGACCGGTGCGGACCATTCATCGCAGCGACGGCTGGACTCCGGCCAACATTCACGAGCATGCGATGCCCGCGTTCAAACCGCATTTCACGCCGAATGTGGCTTCGGGCGAATACTTTACGTGGTTCCCGGTCTGATCGACCGGACGCGCCGGCTGCTGGCGGCGGGGGCGGTCGCCCTCGCCGCCGCCGTGGGATCGACGGCGCCGGCGCCCGCCGGCGCGGCCGAACCGGAGCGGGCGCGTGCGCATATCGGCTACGGGCCGGAGCATCCGCTGGCCCAGAACGGCTGGCGCGCTTTCGCCGAACGGCTTGAGCAGTCGGCGGATGCGCCGAAGCTCGACCTTTTCCTGAACGGCCCGTCTCCGGAAGACTCCGCCGCCATCGAGTATCTCGGTCGCGGCGACTACAGCTTTGGCGCAATCGCGCTGCCCGCCTTTCCGAAAGACTTCCCGTATGCGGCCCTCCTTTCCGAGGCGGGGCTGACGGGCGGCGACGACGAACTGGCCGCCACGGCCGCCGCGACGGAGCTTCTGACCCTGGGCTGCCCGGTCTGCCAGAGCGCATTCGCTCGCAAACATCTGGTGTTCCTCGGCGCCTACAGCGCGGCCCGCTATGTCATGATCTCCCGCGCGCCTGCGACGACCGTCGAGGCGCTTCGCGGCCTCTCGGTCCTGACGCCAGGCAGCGCCTGGGACCGGCTGATCGCCGGCTTGGGCGGCGCGCCGGCGGAGCTGGGCGGGTCCGCCGGAGAACTGTTCGCCAGCGGCGCGATCGACGCCGTCATCGCGACGCCGATGCGTTTGTCAGACGCCGAGGTATGGGCGCCGGCGCGCAACGTGCTGGCGGCGCCGCTCGGCGCCTATCGCGGCGGCGGCGCGTTTCTCGCCTCCGGGCCCTTCTGGGCCTCTTTGACGCCGAACGCCCGACGGGCCGCGCTCAGCGCCGCGGCGGACGGCCTTGTCGGCGTCGTCTGGGGTTATCAGAACATCGCCGACGCAGCCCTGAAGGATGCGGCCGCGCGCGGCGCGAGCATCGCGGCGGCGACGCCCGAATTGGCCGAAGCGATCCGCGCCATCGTGCAAGAGGACCACCGCCGCATCGCAGCCACCGCGGAGGAACGTTTCGGCATTCCGGATGCGAACGCCTTTCTGGACGCCTTTCTTTTGCTCTACGATAAATTCGCGGTGCTTCTGGTCGACGCCGAAGACGCGGCGGCGGCCGCGGCGGTGCTCCGCCAGGAAATCTTCGACCGCATCGACGTCGAAACCTACGGACTGGAGGAAGACGGATGAGCTACGAGCGGCCCTATGCCGGCGTGAAGGTCGTCGATCTCTCCCAGGGCATCGCCGGCCCCTACTGCGCGATGCTGCTGGCGCAGTGGGGCGCGGACGTCATCAAGATCGAACCGCCCGAAGGCGATTGGGCGCGCATGCTGGGGCCGCGTTATGGCGACCACACGGCGTTCTCCGTCACCGGCAATCTCGGCAAACGCAGCGTCATGCTCGATCTGAAGGCGCCGGTCGGCAAAGCCGCGCTCGAGCGCCTGATCGAGGGCGCGGACGTTTTCTTCGAAGGCTTCCGCCCAGGCGTGATCGACCGGCTCGGCTTTGGCTACGAACGGGTGAAGGAACTTGCGCCCGAGGTCGTCTACGTATCGATCTCCGGCTATGGGCAGACGGGCCCGCTCAGCAAGAAGCCGGCGATGGACCCCGTCCTCCAGGCGTATACGGGCTTCATGGTCGCCAACGCCGGCGAGGACGGCGTGCCGAAACGCTCGCAGCCGATCATCGTCGATATGGCGACGGCGCTTTATGCCTATCAGGCCGTCGCGGCGGCGCTCTACGCGAAGCGGGACGACCCGCGCCCGCGGTTCCTGGACATCAGCCTGATGGGCGCGGCCGCGAACCTCCAGGTGGTCCGCTTCGCCTCGACCGTCTACGAAGGCGAGGAGCCGCCGCCGGGCTCGACGCCGGGCGGCGTATATAAGGTGAAGGACGGCTTCGTTCAGCTGCTGATCCTGAAGGAGCGCGACTGGTTTTCGTTCTGCGACGCGCTCGGCCTGGATGATTTCAAGGCGAACGAGACCTATCGGGAGAACCGCGCCCGCGCCGCCGATATCGAAGTGATCGCCGCCCGCATCTGCCCGATCCTCGAACAACGCACCATGGCCGAATGGAGCGAAATCTTCACCGAACGGGGGCTGATGAACCAGCCGATCCTGGACTATCTGGCCTTCGCCAAGGAGCCACAGGCCCTGGAGACCGGGCTGGTGACGCAACTGCCCCAACCGGGCTACCCGACGCCGCCAACTGTCCTGAACCTGCCCGGCCATGCGCCGCTGACGCCGGGCGCCCCGGAGGCGACGGCCCCCACGATCGGCGCCCATACCGCTGAGGTGCTGGGCGAGGCCGGGTTCACGGCGGCGGAGATCGAAGCGCTGGCGGGCGGATCGGCGCCCGCGAAGCCTTAGGGCGGAACGACGATGTCCTTTTCCCCCATTGGAGCGATCGAGCGATGAGCAAGCCAGCGGTCCTGGTCGGGGCGGACGGCCGCACACGCTGCGCTTGGTGCGGCGAGGACGAGGAATATCAGCGCTACCACGACGAGGAATGGGGCCAGCCCGTTCAGGATGACCGCAAGCTCTTCGAGAAGCTTTGCCTGGAAGGCTTTCAGGCCGGCCTCGCCTGGATCACCATCCTGCGGAAGCGCGAAAACTTTCGCCGGGCGTTCCACGATTTCGACCCGGAACGCATCGCACGCATGGACGCCGGGGACGTCGAGCGCCTCATGGGCGACGCGGGCATCGTGCGCAATCGCCTGAAGATCGAGGCGACCATCTCCAACGCCAAGGCGTTTCTGGCGCTTCAGGCTGAGTATCCCGGCGGCTTCGCGGGCTTCATCTGGGAAACGGTCGGCGGCCGCACAATCGTCAACGCGCCCCAAACCATGGCCGACGTGCCGGCCAAGACGCCGGAAGCCGAAGCGCTTTCGAAGCGGCTGAAGAAGGCCGGGTTCCGTTTCGTCGGCCCAACCATCTGCTATGCCTTCATGCAGTCCATGGGTCTGGTGGACGATCACCTGAAGGGCTGCTGGCGCGCGCAAGGCGACTGATCGGCTTCTAACGCGTTTCCCCCGCTTCCGAAGCAATTCCAATGACGAAGCGATGGGCTGCGCTCTTTCGAGCACGCAACGGCTTCAATCGACCGCTTCGTCGGTCAACACGAACCGCGGCCCGGGTCCGTTCCGGCTGATCCTGTCGTCCGGATTGAAGAGATGACATTTCTTCAGCGAGAGGCAGCCGCAGCCGATACACCCGTCCAGCCGCGCGCGCATGCGCTCCAGGGTGCGAATGCGTTCGTCCAGATGTCCGCGAAAGGCGCGGCTGAGCGCGCTCCAGTCCCGCACGGTCGGCGTACGCCCGTGCGGGAGGCGCGCAAGCTGGGCCACGATCTCGTCCAGCGAAAAGCCCAGCGCCTGGGTGACGATGACGAACGACAGGCGGCGGATGTCGGAACGGCGAAAGCGCCGCTGACCGCCCGCGCTTCGCTCCGATGCGATCAATCCTTTTGATTCGTAAAATCGGATCGCGGACACGGAAAGCCCCGTCCGATCCGCCAACTGCCCGATCGACAACATTTTTTCCGTCGTCATACGCGCTCTCCGGCCTATGCCATTTTTATCTTGATCTAAAGTTAGGTTTAGGAATTAGGCTCCACGCCGTCAACCTGAAGCGCCTGTCGCGATGACTATCAGACCCGACGCGGCGGCGCATATGACACGAAGAAAGGAACGATCCGATGCAGAACGCATATCTCGAACATCTGAACGTCACCGTCGCGGACCCCGAAGCGACCGCGGCGATGCTCATCGATATCTTCGGCTGGCGGGAGCGCTGGCGGGGTCCGGCCAAGGACGGCGGCGCCAGCATCCATGTCGGGGCCGAGGACACCTATGTGGCGATCTACACCAACCCGAAGATGACCGCGGCTTCCGAGACCTCCTATCACGTGAACGGCGGCCTCAATCATATTGGACTTGTGGTGGAGGACCTCGACGCCATCGAGCGGAAGGTGCGCGCGGCCGGCTTCGAGCCCCACTCTCACGCCGACTACGAACCCGGGCGGCGCTTCTATTTCGACGACGCCAACGGCGTCGAGTTCGAAGTGGCGTCATATGCCTGATCGCGCAGGCGCGGCGGCGGACGACCAAGGGTTGCGCCGCCGCGCCATGGGCGCTGAGCCGCAAATTCGTTAACAAAACGCAACCACGAGCGGCAAGACTGGGCGCAGCTTAAGCCAATGGCGTTTTGTCGCCCCTCTTCAGGAGGCGCTATTTTTATTATATTTTTCAGATACATGCAGCGGACGTCTTTCGGATCGCGAGATAGGCGTACGCCATTTTCGGTACAAATTGAGGCTTGTTGTCGACAGAGAATTTCGATAAATTTTCGTTAATTGGGGGCGAGACATTCCTGCGAGGGGAAGATCGCATGACATATTGGAAATCATCCTGGGGCGGCTCGAAGAGCTACAACTCCTGGGGCGGCCATAGCTCGAAGAGCAGCTACAGCCACAAGAGCAGTTACGACGGCGGCCATAAGGGCGGCTACAGCCACAAGAGCGGTTACGACGGCGGCCATAAAGGCGGCTACAGCCACAAGAGCGGTTACGACGGTGGCCATAAGGGCGGCTACAGCCACAAGAGCGGTTACGACGGTGGCCATAAGGGCGGCTACAGCCACAAGAGCAGCTACGACTGGAAAGGCTACGGCGACAAGCACAGTCGCGACTGGAAGGACAAGTACTGCGATAAGGACGAAGAGCCCGATCCCATCGCGGACGAGGCTTGCGTCTGCTCCGACGAGAGCGTCACCATCGACGTGCTCGCCAATGACAACGATCCGGACGGCAACGGCCTGACGATCACCGCCATCGACGGCACGGCCGTGGCTGAAGGCGATACCGTTGTGCTGGCTTCTGGCGCTTCCGTTACGCTGACTGGCGGCCAGTTGGTCTACAGCCTTGAGGGCGCGGACGACTTCGACGCCCTGCTCATCACCGAGTCGGGCGCGGATCAGTTCACCTACACGGTCGAAGACGGCAATGGCGACGAAGCGACGGCTAACGTCGACGTCGAAGTCAAAGGCGCGGTGAACACGCTGGAGACGATCGTCGAAAGCCTGCCGACGATGCTGAGCTTCACGATCACCAACGAGGCCGCGCTCGACGCGACGAGCACGGAAGCGTTCACGTTGACGCTCTCGTCTTCGGACGATCGCCTCGACGGCCTGGTTATCGAAGAAGCCTATTGCCTTAGCTTGTTCGAGGCTCTTCAGACGAACGCGACGATCGTCGCCGACGTTTATCTCGCCGACGCCGCCTCGGTGCCGGCGGGCGCTCTCGACCAAGACACGTTCAAGCAGGGCGACATGCCGGCGACGGCGCGGGAGAACCTGGACCTGATCAACTGGATCCTGAACCAGGACTTCGGCTCCCAGGACAACGGCGACACCGTCGATGGCGGCGCACGGCCGGGCGAGACCTATTCCGACGCCGAGATTCAGGCGGCGATCTGGGCCTTGACCGACTTCCAGGCGTTCACCCTGGGCACGATCCCCGACTCCGGCACGTTCGAGAACGCGGTCGAGATTTATTTCGAGGCGTTGAATACGGCCGAGGCCGAGGGCTTCACGCCGGGCGAGGGCGACATCATCGGCCTCTTCCTCGATCCGAAAGCGGAAAGCGAAGCGGCGGGGCACTTCCAGCCGTTTATCATCGGCGTGCCGTTCGACGATCTGGCGCAGGATTGCCTCTGCGCCTAGTTTGGGGGAAACCCATCGCCGCTTAACGGTAACTTTTAGCGGCGAAAATTGGATTGGAGGCGCCTGCCGGGATCGCCGGTAGACGAACCCCGCAGGCGCCTGGGGGCTGCAAATTAAACGATGGCTCGCGGTCAGCGCACCGGCCGTGATCCGCCAACGGAAAGGACCTTGTTATGAAATACCTTCCTCTGATGATCGCGCTGGCCGCCGCGGCGGCGCTGCTTCCGGAACTCGCCCAGGCGCAGTCGCTGCCGGGCGGCGGCTCCGGCCCCGGCAAGCCGGTTCCGGAAATCGACGCGCTGGCCGGCCTCGCCGCCATCGGCGCTGTCGGCGCCGTCGTTGCGCTGATCCGCGAGCGCACCAAGCGCTGATGCGGCGCGCGCTTCGGCGCGCGTGACAGCTTCGACGTTCAACCCCGTCCGCATGGCGACATGCGGGCGGGGTTTTCGTTTCCGCGCCCGGCCTCCGGCGCGATCGGCCGGATTTCACGGCGCCGATTAAGCCGATCATCACGAAATTGGCCGAGACTTCCATTCGAAGCTATAACCGACCGCCGATCGGTCCTGTGACCGCCTCGGCTCAAGTTCCGCCGGCCCGAACAGAGCGGCGGATTGAACGAATGCGAAGCCGGCGATGACAGATCAGGCGATGACGATGGACGCCAGGCCGGGCGACCGGCCCAAGGCCTATCGAACCGTGGCGGTCGCCGCGATCCTGGTCGCGCTCGAGGCGCTGGCCATCAGCCTTCTCTACAAGCACAGCTTCGAGTTCGAGTGCCGGGCGACCGCGCCGGCCTGGCTCTGCGAGCTGTTTTCGACCGGCGTCGCGCGGGCGATGACGGCGCTGGCCGTGCTCGTTGTCCTCCTGGCCGCCCGACCGCGCATCCGCCACGCGCTGCGATTGCGGACGGCGCTGTCTACGCCATGGGTCTGCGCGCACCTTGCTGGCTTCGCCGCGATCCTGGCGCCCTGGGCGTTTCTCGCCGACGGCGCGGACCTGGCGACGGTGGCCGGCGCATTCGGGCTCTGGTCCGCGGGCCTGGCGCTCGCCGGCGCCGGCATGGCCCTGGCGCTGGCGCCGGGGGAACGCTGGCTGACGGCGGCGCGGGAGATGGGCTGGATCGGCGGCGTAGCCCTGCTGCTCGCCCTGGCGGCGCCCGACCTCGCCCAACTGGCGCAGCTCGTCTGGTATTGGCCAAAAATCGCGGACCTCACGTTTTCCGCCTCGGCCGCGCTGCTGGCGCTGACTGGCCAGCCCGTCGTCGCGAACCCGGAGACCGTCGAACTCGGCATCGGCGAGTTCATCGTGCTGGTCGGCCGGCAATGTTCCGGCGTCGAGGGCTTCGCGCTCATCACGTCGTTCCTGGGCCTCTATTTCCTGCTTTTCCGGGACGTGCTGCGCTTTCCCCATGCGCTTATCCTCATTCCGATCGGCCTGCTCCTGTCCTGGTGCTTTAACGCCGCGCGCATCGCCGGGCTGATCTGGATCGGCGCCCATGTCTCGCCCGACCTGGCGATGAACGGCTTCCACAGCCATGCCGGCTGGCTGCTGTTCACCCTGCTCTCGCTCTCGCTCGCCGGCGCCGTGCATTTCGGCGGCTGGTTCAGACGCCGGGCGCCGGCCCAGCCGGTCGCGGCGGAAGCGCCGCCGCCGCTCAAGCCCTTCTTCCAGGACCCGATCGCGGCGCAGATCCTGCCCTTCGCCGTCTTCATGGCCTCCGCCCTGCTCGCGTCGACCTTCACCCAGACGCCGACCGTCGTCTATCCGCTCAGGGCCATGGCCATGGCCGCCGCGCTGGCGATGTTCTGGCGCCCGCTGCGCGCCATGGAATGGCGGATCGACTGGATCGCCCCGGCGCTCGGCTTCGCCATCGGCCTTCTCTGGATCGCGACGGCGCCGCCCCCGGCCGAAACGGACCTGGAGCTCGTCGACAGCCTCTCGGCGCTGCCGACGGCGCTGCTCGCCATCTGGATCGCTTCGCGGGTGATCGGCACCACCGTGCTGGTGCCGTTGATCGAGGAGATGTTTTTCCGGGGCTATGTGATGGGCCGGCTGAACCGAGGCGGCCTCTTATGGACCGTCGTCGCGGTCGTCGTCAGCGCCGGCCTCTTCGCCGCCTTGCATGAACGCTGGCTAGCGGCCGGCCTCGCCGGCGTCTGCTTCGGCCTGCTGACCCTGCGCTCCGGCCGCCTGTCGGACGCGATCGTGGCCCACGCCGCCGCGAACGCCGTCATCGCCGCCGTCGCGGCCTATAGCGGCGACTGGCATCTGATTTAGGGCGAATTCCGATCGATCCGAATCAGGGCGCGGCCCCTATCGCCTTCGTTCCGGCGGGGCATTTTCAGATCGGGCATTTTCGCTGGATGACCGTTTGATCTAGGCTGCCGCCAGATCGAAAATCATTCAGAGGAAGCGCCCCCATGTCCGCCGTGCCGACCAGCCAGATTCCGGGCTTCTACCACCGCAAGATCGGCGACATCGTCGTCACCGCGATTTCAGACGGGTATCTGGACGGCGACGTCAGCGTGCTCCGCAATATCGAGGCCGACGACGCCAACGCCATGCTGAAGGCGAACTTCCGTGCCGGCCGGCGCACCTTCGTGAACGGCTTCATCATCCGCTCCAAGGGCCGCACCGCGCTGATCGAAACCGGCTCCGGCGACTATCTGCTGCCGACGGCGGGCAAGCTGCTCGGCAATGTCCTCGCCGCCGGCGTCGACCCGGCCGAGATCGACACCGTGATCCTCACCCACATGCACCCGGATCATTCCGCCGGCCTCACCAACATGGCGGACAATTCCCGCTACTTCCCGAACGCCCAGCTCGTCGCCCACGAGAACGAACCCCGCCACTGGCAGGACGACGGCGCCATGTCCCAGGCGGACGACCGCGCCCAGAAACTCTATTTCCAGGCGGCGCGGGAGCAGATCGCGCCCTACCACAACCACGCCCGCTATTTTCAGGGGGACGAGGAGGTCTTTCCGGGCGTGACGGCGCTGCGCGCCCATGGCCATACGCCCGGCCACTCCTGCTATATGGTCGAATCCGGCGGCGAGAGCCTGCTGATCTGGGGCGATATCGTCCATGTGCCGGAAATCCAGGCCGCGCGGCCGGACGTCGCCATCGCCTTCGATACGGACATTTCCGCCGCCGTCGCCTCCCGCAAGCGCATCTTCGACATGGCGGCGACGGACGGGCTGCTGGTCGCCGGCATGCACCTGCATTTCCCCTGCTTCTCCCATCTGGTCCGGCAGGAAGACGGCTATCGCCTGCTTCCGGAACCCTGGGCGCACGAAATGTAAGCGAACCGCCGGCGGCGCGTCGGGGCCATTCCGCGTATTCGCCCTTGACGCGCGCGCCCGCAATTTGCATATACGCACCCCTGTTCCAAAGGCGCGCGCCGCATGGGCCGCGCCCGCGTTGGGGAATAGTTTAGCGGTAGAACCCCGGACTCTGACTCCGGTAGCCCTGGTTCAAATCCAGGTTCCCCAGCCAACTTATTTCTTCCATTACAATCAATCAGTTGCGGGCTAATTGGTGGCGATCTAGTACAGTGAATTTTTTCGCGCGGCGCGTCTGATCCGGTTGAGCGACGTGTGCGAAACATCGAATCCGGCGTGATCGCGTCAATCAATTTTCGGCAACGAGCCTTTTGCTGCTGCGATAGAGCCCTTCAGACAAACAGCAAAGCCTAACGCCGCCGAGCTTATGAAACAGAAAAAGCCTATTCTGTTTCAACTACAGGCTCGTGCTCACCTTCCTATAGTAGCCGATATCACGCAAAGTAGGCCTTCAAATGCTCGCTTTCACTCTGGGCCTAGATACAAGATATTGTAGCCTATGCCTTAAAGCGAGACCAGGGCATAGTGGAAAAATTCGAAGCGGGCGGATTCTCCCGATGAAAGCCACTGTAGATCGCGACGGCTTTAATAAGGAAGCTGAGCTTCCTTTTGAATTGCGCCTGACCGATTTCGAAAATGCAATGGGTGACGTCTACGATTTTTTCCACGACGTCAATGAGATGCTGCTCGCAAAGGGGCTCCAAAGACTCGATGATATGACACGCCCAGCAGCTATGTCTGGGATGATTTCAGACATGATTACAGGCTCTCTGGCCCGCTTCTCAAGATCTCTGGTGCCGAATGAGTACTTCAACGGACACCCGGATTTGGTCGTGCGCGGTCGATATGCCAACAACGCCGTGGCAGCAGGGGACGACGGCGTCGAGATCAAGAGTACCCGCAAACCAGGCGGGGCCGTTGATACTCATGGAGCGCGCAAACAGTGGATGTGCGTCTTCGTCTACGAAGTCGACACTGAAACCGAACCCGCATCGACCAGAGAGCCAATGCGCTTCACCGAGGTCTATCTCGGGCACGTCGAGGAAGACGACTTTCGGACCAACGCTCGATCAACTGAAAAAGGCACCCGAACCGCTACGCTGCACAAGGACGGCATAGCAAAGCTTCGCGAGTGCTGGGTCTACAAAATCGAGAGCCGCGAAGAAAAAAAACGGGCCGCCAGAAAGGCTGAACTAGCTGCTGTAAAAGCGAAGAAGAATTAGCTTCACGCCAAACCCTTATCTGCGATAGCCGATAGTGCAGGAATGGCTTGGACAGCAGTATCGAAATACTTCCGGTCTAACTCAACACCAATGCTTTGATACTCTAAGGCATTTGCGGCGGCGATGGTCGACCCCCCACCCATGAACGGGTCCAGCACCTTACCTGTTCCGAGTGGTAATGATGCGCGGACAAGTTGGCGCATAAAGGCCTGCGGTTTCAGAGAAGGGTGGGGCGCAAACTTCCGTTCCGTCGCCGGCGTTGGGTGTGAGCGGATTACGTCTCCAAACGGCCGATCTGACGACGGCCGCCTAAATCCGCCGGTACCATATTTCTTCAGGTTGTCCTGAATGCGGCCCTCGGGCGGCTTCCGCAGCATTACCCACGGCTCCCACTGAGATCGTGGCAACACAGACACCTCAGCGAATTCTTTATGAGCGTTCTTTGGCCGATCTCCGCCACGCATCGTCATCACCTGTCGAGCAACATATCCCCGAAGCTCTAACCCGCCCTCCGATAAGGCGCTTGCGACAATGTGTGAGAGAAGTGGGTTGGACGCCACGAGGACATTCGCGCCAGGCACAAGAACGCGGCTCAGATGAACACTAAGCCTTAGAAAGAACCGGTGCAGATTCTTGCGATCCTCATCCTTAAGCACCGTGAACCTAGGCAAAGGCGCACGCTTATGGCCATCGAACGAAGGCGGAATGCGCCAAACACCGCCCCTTCCGGCACGCAGCTTTGCCGTCTCCTTGGGATCATATTCGACTAATCCATAGGGGGGATCTGTGACGACCGCCTCGACCGAATTATCTGGCTGATTGTCCAGCCACTCAAAGCAGTCGGCGTGATAGATCACCGCTTCGCCGATCACCCTGTACTCGGCCGGGAGCCTATCTCGGCACGCTTTTAAGGCACTGAGATGACCGTTCACATTGAGGCGATACCGGCCCCTGCCAGTACGCTCAAAGGTCGAAGGAGTATTCAGGTTCAGGTATGATCGGATCGACGATGCAGGCACATCGCCGACACGGCCACAAACTGCCGTCGAGATTTCATCCAGCGTCGCGTCGCTCCCTAGGTCGCTTAAAAACTCGATGATTGAGTCACGGATAGTTCCGGGGGCAAGCGACATTGACGCCTCGGCGCATTAGGGAATGTAGCGCATATCGTATCATTTGACGTCCGGACGTCAACAGGGCGTGCTAAGCGATGCGCAATCCGGGAACCGTCCGAGACAGGGGCGAGACAGGAACCCGCAGCCAGCGCGTGTTGTAGGAGGCTTTTGGATCGGGGGTATGGGACAACAGTTTTAGAATGGTACTGAAGTAGGCTAGCTGACTTCACACCACCATCACTGAAACACTTCGGACCGATTCAGTTTCACAGCCAAGGGTTGTTCTCCGGGGGAATCCGGCAGATTCCTTTTGGGCGAGTTCTCTAAGCGGTTGCCCATGAAACAGATTTGATTTATTCGGTTTGAGATTCCAGGCTCAGCCGCCGGGCGATCATCGTCGACGCGCGGCCACGGCTCGCAATACCGGAAAGACGTGACCGGCCGCGCCGCAGACAAGCGCGCGCTCAAGGAAGTCCTGGCGGCCTGCAAGGCGATGCAGGGTTAGCTTGCGCGCGCGCCTAAATGAAAATATCGCGGGCGTTGTAGTCCTTCAGCATCGCGTCGCGCGCGGCTTCGGACCAGCGCGGCGGGTTCTCGTCGTCGGCGAACGGCTGATAGCTGTAGTGGGACTCGTCCGGGTAACGCTGCCGGCGCGCGTCGATCGCGAGCTGGACGATCTTGCTCCGCTCCAGAATGCGGTCTTCCGTGTAGGTGTGGATGCTCCCGTCCAGCTTGGCGGTCGTCACGCCGAGCACCCGCTTTCGCGGGAAGAAGCCTTCGTTCAGCGTCACCCGCCGGTCGCCGGACGTGTTGGCGAAGGAGCCGTGCGCCACCTGCCGGTTCATGATGACCACGTCGCCGGCGTCGCTCATCATCGGGACGGCGCCGTCCAAACGTTCCGAACCGCTTTCGGCGACCATCCGGACGAAATCGACCTTGCCGCGCTTATGGGTGCCCGGCAAAGCCCACACGCAGTTCGCCGGCGTGCTCGGATAGAGCTGCGCCATGAAGTTGAAGCCGTGGGCGCCTTCGTCCCAGTCCTCGGCGTCCCAATGGGTCGTGCCGTCCTGGTGCCAGGCGACCGACGGCCCCAAGCCGGGCTCCTTGACGAAGGTCACTTCGTTATAGGGCACGAAATCCGGCCCGTTCACCGCCTCGGCGATGGCGAGCAGGCCCGGATGGCCGTAGAGGCGCACGCAGGCGTCCATCAGCTGCAGATTGCCGTCCAGCAGGCTCACGGTCCATTCCGGCGCGTCCGGCGCGGCGGTCGGGTCCTGCATCTTCACCGGATGGCGGCCATTGTTCAGGTCGGTCCCGCCGAGCGGATCGCTGAGCGGCCGGGCATAGCGGAACGGCGGCTTGGCGTAGTCGCCGCCGAAGGCGACCGGGAAACGGGGATTGCTGTCGGGGTCCGGCGCTTTCGGGGCGGCGGCGAGCACCCGGTCGACGTCCGCGCGCAGTTCCGCGAGTTCGTCATCGCCGATCACGCCCTCGAACACGTAGAAGCCGGTGCGCCAATAGGCTTCCAGAATGTCCGCCGCCGGCTTGCCGTTTTCGTCCAGCCGCAGCGGCCCCCGGTTGCCGAGCTTCATCGCGGCCTCGGCGCCCTTGCGCAGGTAGGCCTCCATCGTCGCGGCGTGTTCGGCGGCGGTCATGTCTCTGGTCGAAGCGGCTACGCTCATGGCGGCGATCCAGTCTCCAATATGGCGGGTCGAGGGGAGCCTAATCGCCGCCATTGCATAATGTCGAATTCAAAATAGCATAGTCGTATGCGAAATTATTATGCTGCGCGGACGCCGTCATGCGGATGAACCTGCGCCAGGTCGAAGCCTTCCGGTATGTCTATCAGACGGGCAGCATGACGACCGCCGGCGAGTTGATGGGCGTCAGCCAGCCGGCGGTAAGCCGCCTCATCCGCGACCTGGAAGCCGAGATCGACTTTCCCCTGTTCGACCGAACGCGGGGCGGCCTGACGCCGACCGCCGACGCGGGCGAGTTCTATCGCGAGGTGCAGCGCAGCTTTCACGGCCTCGACCGGCTCGGCCGGATCGCCCAGGACCTGCGCCAGCGCCGGGTCGGCGACCTGCGGATCGTCTCGACGGTCGCGATGTCCTTCTACTTCCTGCCGGGCGTCATGGGCCGGTTCCGCGAAGCCTGGCCGGACGTCAAGCTGGCGCTGCATTCCTGCCCGTCGCCCGAAGTCGTCGAGGGCGTGGCGACGCAGCAGTATGACATCGGCCTCGGCATCGCCCCCGCCGCCCCGCCCGGCGTCGCGGCGGTTCCGCTGCCCACGCTGGACACGGTCTGCGTGCTGCCTGCGTCGCATCCCCTGGCGGCGCGCGACAAGATCCGCCCCGAAGACCTGGACGGCGAACCGCTCCTCATCATTTCCGACTACAGCACGACCCAGCGCAAGATCCTGCAAAGCCTCGAGGCGGCGGGCATCCGGCGCAACATCGTCATGGAGGCGACCAACTCGGCGCCCATCTGCGAGCTGATCCGCCAGGGCGCCGGCCTGGCGATCCTGGAGCCCGTCACGGCCATGGCCTATGCCGGCCGCGACGTCGCCGTCCTGCCCTACGAGCCGACCATCAGCCTCGAAATGAAGCTCCTGCACCAAAGCGGCCGCCCCCTGTCCGAGCCCGCCGCGGCCTTCTTCGACCTGGTGCGGGAGGAAATGAGGGCGATGCGAGCAGCGACATAGACACACGGTGTCCACCTAGAACCATCCCTAGCTTAAAGGTTTCTCCAATCACCCAGGCAAAAGTCTCTGACGATCAATTCAACACGCACCGTAAGGTGCGCACGCCTTGCACGACAAACGCTTTGCTTGTTAAATCTCGGATCATGACAAGTACCAATCGATTCGCAGAACGAAGCTGATCATCGTAGAAACAGCCGATAAAGTAGGGCTATCGAATGGCAGATCAAACTGTATTGGACGAGGCAGGCCGGTCGCTCCGTCGCCTCCAAGATTTCGACACAAAACCCTTATCCAGGGATGAACTCGGGAAATCTTATAATTTCAATGAAATTATAAGCCACATGCAATCTACACTTGACCTATTTAAATCAATAAACCTATTACACTTACCATCGATGTCCGATAACTTTTTAAATATCATTAAAGATCAATCTAACATGGTTTATAGCTTGCTAAAGGAAATACTAGAATTCGATCCAGGAAATGAAGATAATCCAAATTCTAAAAAATCAAATATCGAAAGCAGAGTAATTTCTTCCCATGAATCTGTTTTCAAAGCATTGCATCCTATTATATCTTACTCTTCTAGCCTACAAAGAAATTTCAGCGAGCTCGAATCATCAGCAAGGGCTGAAATTCAATCCATCCGGGACAAAGGTGAAGCATTACAAGCAGACCTCACCAAAACAAGTGAAGAAGCTGCACAAATATTAAAAGATATTCGGGATATTGCCGCCGAGCACGGCGTCACACAACAAGCCGTATATTTTTCCACTGAAAGCGAGGAGCACTTGAAGATCGCAGGTCAGTGGAAAATTGCCACCATAATCATGGCAGTTACAACGATATTATTTGCAATATTGGCAATCTTAACACACGATTATTTTATGACACAAGTTCAGCAGGGCGGTACATACAGCATGGTGCAAATAATAATTGGCAAAGGAATAATTTTTACAATCCTTATTTATATGCTATTATTTTGCTCGAAAGCCTTTGCATCACATAGACACAATTCTATTGTAAATAAACACAGACAAAATGCACTAATGACGTTTAACGCATTAACAGATTCAGCCTCAAACGCAGATCAAAGAGATATCGTACTAATACATGCCGCTGCGTGTATATACGGCCCCCAAGAAACTGGGTACACAAAAACAAGCAACGCCTCGAATTCAAACTCAACGCCATCAATTATTGGCTTAGCACAAGGGCTTAACCGCACATCAGATAAGTTGGATTTATAAACTAACGGCAATTTTTGGACATTTATTTAGATTGTTTACAGGAAAATTAGTTCAGCTTGAATTTCACCCCCTCGCCAAACACTTGGACACATAAATCCTAGCACACCCTCACCACTTCTTACCTCTCAATCGTCCCGTGGAATCGCGCGGTCGGCGGCACCGATATAGCCGCGATTCCAGGTGGGAGTGATGTGGATTTCGTTCAGGCAGACATGGGGCGGCATGCGGGCGATGAAGAGGATGGTCTCGCCCATGTCCGCCTCCTGCACCATGCGGGCGCGCTCCTCCGGGCTGACGGGGATGGGGCGGAGCTCCAGGATTTCCGTCGCCACCTCGCCCGGGCAGAGCGCGCAGGCGCGGATGCCCAGATGGCAGTTTTCGTGGTTGATGCTCTCGTTCATGGCGTTGAGCGCATGCTTCGCCGCCGTATAGGCGACGCCGGAGACGCCGCCGATCCGTTGGCTCGCCATGGACGAGACGTTGACGATCAGCCCGTCCCGCTGCTTCCGCATGACCTTGACGGCCGCGTGGGAGACATTGAAGGCGCCGTTCAGGTCGACGTCGATGACCTTGTTCCAGCCGTCGTTCGAGATGTCGCGCCAGCGGCGCGCGGGCACGTTCAGCCCGGCGCTGTTGATCAGCATGTCGAGCCGGCCATGGCGCGCCAGAATGCGTTCGACCACGGCTTCGACCGCCGCCGCGTCCACGATGTCCAGCGGCTCCACCTCGGCCGCGCCGCCGGCCGCCTTGATGCGCGCCGCCACGTCCTCGAGCTGCGGCACGCGCCGGCCGGAGATCACGACGATGGCGCCCGCCTCCGCCAGCGCCAGCGCCCCGGCGCGGCCGATGCCGCTGCCAGCGCCCGTAACCCAGGCGATTTTACCTTCGATCGATTGCATGGCCCTGTATCCCCGCCGCTTGATGCCGCCGTTGCGCTCCAGCGCCCCGGCCAAATGGAAGGCGCATGGTAGGGCGCCCGGCGCCATCGGCCTATCCGCCTCGGCGGACGGCCTTTAAGCTCCGCCCCATGCAGGCGCCCGCCAAGCGCCGGAGGGAGCAAGCGAAATGGACGAGTTCGACTATGTCATCGTCGGCGCCGGCGCTGCCGGCAGCGTCCTGGCGAACCGGCTGACCGAAGCGGGCGACGCCACGGTCTGCGTGCTGGAGGCGGGCGGCCAGGACCGGCATCCCTTCATCAAGATTCCGGCGGGTTTCGTCAAAACCCTCTATGGCGACCGGTTCGTCTGGCCATTCCAGACCGAGCCCGCCCCCGGCCTCGACGGGCGCTCCATCGCCCTGCCCCAGGGCAAGGTCGTCGGCGGCTCCTCCTCCATCAACGGCATGGTCTACAATCGCGGCCAGGTCGCGGATTTCGACGTCTGGGCGCAGATGGGCAATCGCGGCTGGGGCTTCGATGGCCTGCTGCCCTATTTCAAGCGCTCGGAAACGCGCATCGGCCCCGGCGACGACGCCTTTCGCGGCCGGTCGGGCGAACTGCCGATCACGGATATCGACTGGTTCAACCCGGTCGCCGAGGCCTTTCTCGACGCCGCCGTCGCCATGGGCATTCCCCGGATCGCCGACTACAACGCCGGTCGCCAGTTCGGCGCCGGCTATTTCCAGCGCTACATTCACAAGGGCCGCCGGGTGAGCGCCGCCGACGCCTTCCTGAAGCCCGCCCTCGCCCGCGCCGGCGTGGACCTCCGCGTCCGCGCCCAGGCGGTCGCGATCGATCTGGACGGCGGCCGCGCCACGGGCGTGCGCTACCGGGACGGCGACGGCCGGGAGACGACGGTCAAGGCGAGGCGGGAGGTTATCCTGAGCGCGGGCGCCGCCAACTCGCCCCGCTTGCTCCAGGTCTCCGGCATCGGCCCGGCGGACCTGCTGCAACGGATCGGCGCGCCAGTCCGCGTCGCGCTCGAAGGTGTGGGCGAGAACCTGCGCGACCACTATTCCGTGCGCATGACGGCGCGGGCCAAGGACATCAAGACCATCAACGAATATGCCCGCTGGCCGCGCCTGCCGCTGGAGGTCGCGAAATGGCTCGCCGGCAAGCCGAGCGTCCTGGCGCTCTGCCCGACCATCGCCTTCGTGCACGGCAAATCCCACCCCTCGCTCGACGAGGCGGACCTCCGCATCCTGTTCACGCCGGGCAGCTACAAGGACGGACGGGTCTATGTGCTCGACGACTATCCGGGGATGACTTGCGGGGCGGCGCAGCCACGGCCGGAAAGCACGGGCTATGTGCGCGCCAGATCGCTGGACCCGAACGAAGCGCCGGCGGTGCAGCCGAACTATTTGGCGGCGGAGGCCGACCAGCGCATCACCCTGGCGGGCCTCCGCCTCGCCCGCGCGTTGATGAACGGGCCGGAACTGGCGCGGTATTTCCACAGCGAAACCCTGCCGGGCGCCGACGTCGAGACCGATGACGAACTGCTGGATTTCGCCCGGCGGCGCGGCAATACCGGCTACCACCTGGTCGGCACCTGCAAGATGGGATCGGCCGAGGACAAGCGCGCCGTCGTCGACGACGAACTCCGGGTGCATGGCGTTCAGGGGCTTCGGGTGATCGACGCCTCGATCATGCCAACGCTCCCCTCCGCCAACACCTTCGCCAGCGCGATCGCCATCGCGGAGAAAGGCGCCGATCTGATCCGGGGCCGGACGGCGGCGGCCGCCTGAGGGCTGCGTTCAGCCCGGCAGGACCGTCAGGTCGATATAGGAGGGCGCCTCGGCGGCATGGCTGACGCTATTGGCCGCGACGCGAATGTCCGCCTCGCCATCCCGCGCCAGCACGGGGTTGCCGCTGTTGGTGTTGCGGGCGCGGCGCGGGAAGTTGCTTGAGACGATATCGACCTGGAGGCGATGGCCGGCCGGCACGGTGTGGCGGATATCGCCGAGATCGATGGTCATCTCATAGAGCGCGCCGGGTTCCAGGCGCCGGGGCCGCGCCGCCTTCGGATCGTCGATGGAGGCCCGGTACATGGCGCGCACGACGCCGTCCATCAGCAGCATCGACCGGCCGTCCGCCGTCACTTCGTTGAGCTTCGCGATGAAATCGGTGTCCGGGCAGTCCGAGCCCGCATGCAGCACGACGCGGACGGGGCCGGACAGGGTCAGCGGCCGCTCCAGGGGCGCGCTTGTGTAGATCAGGCCATAGTCCGGCCGCGCCTGGGCCGGGCGCTGGTCCATGGAGCCGTTGGCGATCAGCATATTGCGGCCGCCGAGCGTCGGGTTCGGGCGCCGGGGATTGTAGACATAGCTAAGCGTCTCGCCGCCCGGCGCGTCGGCCAGCGTCGCGTCGCCGGTCAGATAGAGGCGCTTTTCCTCGGCCTCTCCAAGCGGCCAGCTATCGCCATGGAGCCAGTCGTCCGGCCGATATCCCGCCGCGTCCTCGACGTAGGAGCGCGGCGAGAAGAAGACCGGCGGCTCGTCGATCAGAGGAGACGCCTCGTCCTTCAGATAGTGGCCGAACCATTCGAAATAGGGATCGCGCGGCCAGAAGTTCCGGCGGTAGATGAAATAGTGGTCGTTCGGCCCGATCCAGAGCTTCTGGGAGCCCGTTCGCGCCTGGATATCCCGGAAGGCGGCGAGAACGCTGGTGAGGAAAATGTCGTACCAGGAGGTGGCGTGGAAGCCCGGGATGTCGATGGAACGGCGGAAGTTGTGGCCGGCGCGAAAGGCGTCCGGCGCCGGGTGGGTGATCAGCTCGTTCAGAAAGGGCTGCCAGGTGGAGAAATCCGGGTAGTCCGCGAGCGGCAGGCGCAGCCAGTCCGCGTTCTCGACGAAGGGCAGGTCGGCGCGGCTCGCCGCCTCCAGCCGGTCATAGGTTTGCCCAGCGCGTTTCCGGGCGGCGGCCATGCCCGCCGCGTCGAGCCCGGCGCGGGCCATCGCCGCCCGTTTGTGGCTGTCGGAGAGGCCCGGAATGTTCTTGGCGACCCAAAGCCAGAGCCGCTCCATCTCGATCGACTGGCCCTCGCACACCACGTCGTCATAGATGCTGGAGCCGCCGACCTGCGCCCAGAAGCAGGCGAGTGCGGGATGGCCCATGCTGGCGGCGGCGAGCGTCGTGGTCGCGCCGGCGGAGGAGCCGGACATGCCGATCCGGCCGTTGCACCAGGGCTCGGAGACGATCCATTCGAGCGTGTCGTAACCGTCCTCGGCGTCATCGAAGTAGACGCGGTCCTCCCCTTCGGAGGCGAAGCGACCGCGCGTGTCCTGATAGACGGCGGCATAGCCCTGGTCGACGATCGCCTTCCAGCCGCGCAGGATCGATCCCCGCAACGGGTCGTCTTCCGCCGGCAGCCAGCCATGGGCGGGGTCCATCGTGTTTTGGCCGGGCGGCGCGGTGATGCCGTAGGGCGTGCGCGCAAGGATCACGGGATATCGCGGCCCGCCGTCGGCCGGCAGAAAGACCAATGTGTTGAGCTTCGTCCCGTCGCGCATCTCGACGAAGCATTGCAGGCCGCGCGCGCCCGTCGCCGGATCGATGATCTTCATAGCCTGGGCGCCCCTTCAATCGGCGCGCCGCGGCGGCGGGCCGTCTAGTCCGCATCCGAAACCGGCACGAAGGCGCTGGTCTCGCCGTCCAGCCATTGCAGTTCGCCGGCGGCGATCGAGAAGCGGGCGCCGGAGATGGAAATGCGGCCGTCCGCCAACGCCTTTCGCACGAACGGAAAGGTTTTCAGATTTTCAATGGACGCCAGAACGGCGAGGCTTTCAAGCGCATGCAGGCGCTCGTCCGGATCGGTCGGGCAATTCGGATCCGCCAGCAGCGCGTCCCGCTGCTTCGCCAGGAGCTCCACCCATGGCCGGATGAAACGGCCGACCGGCCGGTCGTCCGCCGCCGCCAACGCCGCCTGCACGCCGCCGCAAAAGCTGTGCCCCATCACCACGATATCGGAGACGCCGAGCCCGTCGACCGCGAACTCGACCGCCGCCGAGGTGCCGTGATAGCCGATCGATTCCTCGTAAGGCGGCACCAGCGCCGCCACGTTTCGAACCACGAACAGCTCCCCCGGCCCGGCGGAGAAGATCGTGGCGGGATCGACGCGACTGTCGGCGCAGCCGATGATCATCGTCTTCGGCGTCTGGCCCTCCGCAAGGGTGAGATAACGCTCGACCTCGTGCTGGTAGCGGCCGGACCGGAACCGGCGGTAGCCGTCGAGCAGATCGCTGGGAATGTTCATCATCAAGTCGCCCGCCTGAGGCCGTCCGCGCCCGTGGGGACGCGGGTCCGACGCCCCAAATATTTGATCTTGAGCGAGATAGGGCGCGTCGTGCTGCAACGCAACACCTATTCGTGGGCGCCGGCGGCGCGCGCTAATCCTGGCCGAACAACGCGGCCCGCCAACGCCAGGCGATCGCGCCGATCGCAGCCAGGCCGAAAAGCGCCGCGCCGACGACCGTTACGGAGAAGCCGAAAGTCTCGGTCAAAGGGCCGGCCGCGGCGAGGCCAAGCGGCAGGCCGTAGACCGCCAGCATGCGAACGCCCATCACCCGGCCGCGCAGGTTCGGGTCCGCCAGGCGCAGCAATGCGACGGCGACGGAGATCATCGCCACGCCCTGGGCGACGCCGATCAGCCCCAGAACGACCATCCCTTCCATCTTCGTTGTCGTGAAGCCGTAGACGATCAAAAGAAGGTGCCAGACGACGGCGCCGAAAAAGCCCAGGCGCACCGGGCGACGCGATCCGCCGGTCGCCGCCATGACGATGGACGCGATCAGGGAGCCGATGCCGAAGCAGGTGACGAGATGGGAAAGGCCGCTCGCATCGAGGTGATACACCTCCCGCGCGACATAGGAGAGGATGCCGCTGTTCGATACGAGCGGAAAGCCGACGAAGTTCACAAGAAACGCCAGCCACATCAGGGCGAGCAGCGCCGGCGTGCGGGCGACATACGCCAGCCCGTCCATCACCTGACGCAGCGGCCGGGGCCTATCGCCGCCGCCGGCATAGGCCACATGCGAGACCTGCAGGGTGAGCAGGAAACTCGCCAGATAGAGCGTCGCCACGACGCCATAGGCGACGCCGAGGCCAAGCCACAGAAGCAGACCGGCGCCGGCGAGAGCGCCGACCATGCGCGCGGAATCCAGCGTCATCCGCGACAACCCCGTGGCGTTCGCGATCCGCTCGCCCGGCATCGTGTCGCCGATCAGGGCGTTTCGCATCACCAGGTCTGAAGGCCGCACCAGGCCCGCGACGACCGCGACGGCGAACAGGATCACAGGCTGCAATACGCCCGTGAGATCGAGCGTCATCACCAGAATGGCCAGGCCCGCATAGAGCGCGCGCAGGCCGGCGAGCGTGCGCTTGCGGCCGATGCGATCCGCCAGCGCGCCGACCGCCGGCGCGACCAGGGAGCCGATATATTGGAGGCCCGCGAACAGCGCCAGCAGGGTTACGGACTGGGTTTCGACCAGCACGTACCAGTTCAGGATCAGAACCTCCATCTCCAACGCGAACGAGGCGAGGAGATCGGCCGGCCACTGAAACCGAAAGCTTCGAACAGAAAAGGCGGCGAGAAATGGCGCACGGGATGGCATGACGGGCGAGAGCTTAGGCGGCTTCCCGCCGAACGGCCATGCCGCTGTTCCATCGACGCGCGCGCCATGCGAGGCTGCGAAAATGAACGACGAACCCTCCCCCCTGCTTGCGGCGCTCGCCGGCGCCGTGCTGCCGCTGCTACAGGCGATGGACGCGCTTTCCTGGGCCCGCCAGCGCCTCGACCCCATGTCGTTGCGCCAGCTGGCCGAGGCGATCGGGCCGTTCAAGGCGCCGCTGGCCGACGCGCTTCCCGCCTTCCGCGCGGCGGACTGGCCGGACGGCCTTGCCGATTTCCGCGAGCGGGTGGAGGCCGCGGCCGGACTGACCCTGGAAGCCTATGATCGCCTGACGGAAGCCGGCGCCGCCGAGCCGGGCTTCGATGCCCTCGGACTCGCCCGGGGCGCGACCCGTCGAAGCGTCGGCGCCGAGCGGGCGCTCTATCCCCTGGCGGCGCTTTCCCCGCCCATCGGCCAGTACTACCTGCCGGACCCGATGCGCCAGGACGCGACTCTGCTGGAGCGCCTGAACCGGGCCGCCGAAGCCGAGACCGGTCATGGCGGCGTCGCCGAACACATGGGCCCCGGCGGCGACAGAAAGGGCGGTTATGCGATCTACATCCCGGAATATCTCGACCCGGCGCATCCGGCGCCTGTGGCGCTGGCGCTCCACGGCGGTCGCGGGAATGGGCCGGACTTTCTGTGGAGCTGGCTCGCCGCCGCCCGGGCCCTTGGCGTGGTTCTGATCGCGCCGACCGCGCTCGGGGACACCTGGTCGCTGATGGGGGACGACGAAGACAGCCCGAATATCGAACGCATCCTGGACGAAGGCGCCGCCCAACAAGCGCTCGACCGCTCGCGGGTGCTGCTCGCGGGCATGAGCGACGGCGGCACGTTCAGCTATGTCTCCGGGCTGGTCGACGGATCGCCTGCGACCCATCTCGCCCCCTTCGCCGCGAGCTTCCATCCCATGCTGCTGGAGTTCGCGCCGCCCTCCCGCCTCATGCGCCTGCCGATCCGGCTTGTCCACGGCGCCCGCGACTGGATGTTTCAGGTGGAAATGGCGCGAGAGGCCGCGGCGGCGTTCGAAGCGCGCAAGGCGCCGATGTCCTACATTGAATTGCCGGACCGGGCGCACGTCTTCCCCCAAGACGAAGCCGCCCCCACATTGGAGTGGTTTTTGAACACCCAACCGCCCGAAACCGAAGGATAGATCGCATGCGTTCGGAACAGCTCGGCGTCTGGTTCTCGCTCGACCGGCTCGGCGGCGCCCACGCGTTCGAAGTGGCCGCCAGGGTCGAGGCGCTCGGCTATGACGCATTCTGGTACCCGGAATCCGGCACGTCGGAATCCATGGTGCAGGGCGCCGCGCTCCTGGAGCGCACGACGCGCCTGAAAGTCGGCAGTTCGATCGCCAGCGTCTACGCGCGCGACCCCATGTCGTCGGGCAATGGCGCCCGCTGGCTGAACGAGATTTCCGGCGGTCGGTTCACGCTGGGTCTTGGCGTGTCCCATGCGCCGCTGGTGCAGGGCCTGCGCGGCCATGCCTATGAAAAGCCGTTGACCGCGATGCGCATGTATCTGGAAGCGATTTACGCCGGCCAGCATAAGCTCGGCCAACCGACGAGCCTGCCGATCATGCTTGGCGCGCTCGGGCCGAAGATGCTGGCGCTCTCCGCCGAACTGGCCCAGGGCGCCCTGCCCTACAACGTCACGCCGGAGCACACGGCGTTCGCGCGCAGCGTCATCGGCCCGGAACGGCGGCTGGTGGTCGAGCAGAAAGTGGCGTTGGTCAACGACGCATCGGAAGCCCGGCGGCTCGCCCGCATGGAACTCAATCGCTATATGAAGCTGCCCAACTATCGCAACAACTGGCTTCGCCTCGGCTTTACCGACGCGGACCTGGACGGCGACGGCTCCGACCGTTTCGTGGATGCGATGGTCGCCTGGGGCGACGCGACCACGATCCGCACCCGCATTCAGGCCCATCTCGACGCCGGCGCCGAACAGGTCGCGATTCAACCGGTGACCGACCCAGAGAAGCTCGCCGCCGGCGACCTGGACGCGATCCACGACGCGCTCGACGCGCTCGCGCCCGACTGAGGGCGGCGATGCGGCCCGGCCTGCCAACGCCGCCCATTCGCCCGCTCGAGACTTTCGAGCCGAAGCGACGTCGACGCCCGGGCGCCTGGAACGCTTTCCGGGCGACCGCCATCTATGCCGCGTTCGCCTTCGGCCTGGCCGCGAGCGCAGTCGCAGCGGAAGCGCCAAAGCTCTCCCTGCTCTCCGATGGCGACGCGGAGCGCTATGTCCGCATCTTCGCGCTCCAGGACGAGGGGGATTTCAAGGCGGCCGATCGGCTGATCGGGCAGATCGGGGACAAACTGCTGCTCGGACATGTCCGCTTCCAGCGATATCTCCACCCCACCGACTATAAATCCGGCTTCGCGGAACTGCGGGCCTGGCTGGCGGACTATAACGACCATCCGGAAGCCTATCGGGCGTTCTCGCTGGCCATGAAGCGCCGGCCGCAGGGCGCCGCGCGCCCGAAGCTGCCGGTCTATGGCGAAGAACATATACGCGCCCTCGTCGGCGAGCCGCCCGTCCGGCCCGCCCCTTATGTCGGCGAGGACGAACGCATCGCCAACGCCGTGCGCAAGGCGGTCGGCAAGGGCGACAACGTCGGGGCCGAGCGGCTGCTGCTCGCCCGATCGGCGCGCCGGGCGCTCAGCGCCGTGCAATGGGATGCGCTCGCGGCCCACGTGGCCATGGGCTACTACGTCGATGGCAAGGACGCGCCCGCCTATAAGCTGGCGGCGGCGGCCGCCAAGCGGTCGGGCGCGAAAGTGGCCCAGGCCAACTGGGTCGCGGGCCTCGCCTCCTACAGGTCCGGCAAGCTGCGGCAGGCGGTCGCGCACTTCGAGGAAACCGCGCGGGTGGAGCGGGCGGCGACCTGGGAGAAATCCGCCGGCGCCTTTTGGGCCGGTCGATTGCACGTTCGCCTGGGCGATCCGGCGCGGGCGCAACGCTGGTTCGCCTTCGCCGCCCACTTCAACCGCAGCTTCTATGGCCAGTTGGCGCTCTATCGCCTGAAGGCGAGCAGCCCGTTCGACTGGAACAGCCCGCCGCCGACGCAGGCGGACCTCGCGCGCCTGAACGCGCTGAAGCCGGGCAAGCGCGCGCTGGCGCTGTTGCAGATCGCGCAGTATTGGCGCGCCGACCAGGAATTACAGGCCCTGGTGGAGGACGCGGAGCCGGACTTGTTGCGCAGCATCATCAGCGTCGCGCTGGCCTATGGCGCGCCGCGCGCGTCCGTGCAGGCCGCCCATCGCCTCAACAAGCATTTCGAGGAGTTTCGCGGCGACGGCTTCTACCCGCCGGCGCCCTGGCTCGCGCCGAAGGAGACCAAAATCGACCGGGCGCTCGCTTTCGCGTTCATGCGGCAGGAATCCCAGTTCAACCCGCGCGCCGTCAGCCCCGCCGGCGCGCGCGGGCTGATGCAGCTCATTCCATCGACGGCGAATTATGTCATCGGCGAAAAGCGCTTCGTGCGCGCCCGCCGCGACGGCCTGTTCGATCCCTATGTGAACGTGAACATCGCCTCCGCCTATATGCGCTATCTGCTGGAGAAGGATATCGTCGGCGGGGATATCTTCCGCCTCGCCATCGCCTACAACGCCGGCATCGGCAATCTGGCGCGCTGGCTGAAGGAGATGTCCTACAAGGACGATCCCTTGCTGTTCATCGAAACCATTCCGAACCGCGAAACGCGGTCCTTTATTTCCAGAACCCTCGCAAACCTCTGGATCTATCGCGAGCGTCTCGGCCAGCCGGCGACGAGCCGGATCGACATCGCCCAAGGGCGCTGGCCCATCTACAAGGAGCAGGACTGACCCCATGCCTGGCATCGACGAAAGCCGGCCCTTCGTGCCGGTCAACATCGCCATCCTGACGGTTTCCGACAGCCGCACGCTGGAGACCGACACGTCCGGGCAGACGCTCGTCGATCGCGCGAAGGCCGCCGGACACAATGTGATCGACCGCGCCATCGTGACGGACGACGTCGCGCGCATACAGGAGCGCCTGAAGGCCTGGATCGCGGACCCCGAGGTGGATTGCGTCATCTCCACGGGCGGCACCGGCGTGACCGGCCGCGACGTGACGCCGGAAGCCTTCGAAGGCCTGTACGAAAAGCGGATCGACGGGTTCGGCGAAGCCTTCCGCATGATCAGCTTCGAGAAGATCGGAACCTCGGCCATGCAGTCCCGGGCGACGGCCGGCGTCGCGGGGGGCACCTATCTGTTCGCGCTGCCGGGGTCGTCCGGGGCCTGTCGGGACGGCTGGGACGATATCCTGGCGAACCAGTTGGACAACCGGTTCCGCCCCTGTAACTTTGTGGAAATTATGCCGCGTCTGCTGGAGCATGTGCCCCAACGCGGCGCCTAGATGATAGAGAAAGCAGGATTGGCCGCCCCATGAAATTCGGCATCTTCTATGAAATGCAGTTGCCCCGCCCCTGGACCGAGCAGTCCGAGCATCAGCTGTTCCAGGATTCCCTGAGCCAGATCGAAGCCGCGGACCGCCTGGGCTACGACTACGCCTGGGAAGTGGAGCACCACTTCCTCGAGGAATATTCCCATTCCGCCTCGCCCGAAGTGTTCCTCGGCGCGGCCTCCCAGCGAACCCAGAACATCCGCCTCGGCTACGGCATCGTGCAGTTGACCACCAATCAGCCCCACCGGGTGGCGGAGAAGGTGGCGACGCTGGATCTCGTCTCCAGCGGGCGGGTCGAATTCGGCATGGGCGAAGGCGCAGGGCCGGCCGAACTGCACCCCTTCAACATTCGCGTCCGCGACAAGCGCGAACGCTGGATCGAGGCAGTGAAGGCCACGATTCCCATGTTCACGGAGACGAACTGGGCATTCGAAGGCGACTACTACAATTTCCCGGCGCGCAATGTCGTGCCGAAGCCGGTGCAGAAGCCGCACCCGCCGCTCTGGGTGGCCTGCTCGAACATTCAGACCATCGCCCAGGCCGGCGCCTGGGGCATGGGCGCGCTGGGTTTCACCTTCATTTCGCCGGAAGCGGCGAAGGCCTGGGTCCATCGCTACTACAATTCGCTGCTGAAATATCCGGACCGGATCACGGACTACAAGATCAACCCGAACATCGCCATGGTCTCCGGCTTCATGTGCGCCGAGACGGACGAAGAAGCCCGGGAGAAAGCCGCGGGCTGGACCTTCTTCATCTTCGCGCTCTCCTATTATGGCCGGCATGGCGTCGATGCGCCCGGCGAAGGCGACCTTTGGGCCGCCTATCAGGACTGGCGCCATTCCGACAAGGCGAAGCAGGCGGTCGACAATGCGCTCGTCGGCTCGCCGGAAACCATCCGCAAGAAGCTTCGCGCTTTCCAGGACGCCCATGTCGATCAGGTCATCCTGCTGAACCAGGCCGGCAAGACGAGCCACAAGGATATCGTCGATAGCCTGGAACTGTTCGCCAAGGAGGTGATGCCGGAGTTCCATGACCTCGACGCCGAGCACCAGCAATGGAAGCAGGATGTGCTGAACGGCCGCATCGAGCTGGAAGAGCTTTCGACAGAACCCTACGACCTGTATAGCCACCAGAACGAGGACATCGTGCGCCTGACGCCGGAACAGCTGAAAGCGCAGATGGCCGCGAAGGAAGCCGCAGCCGGCGACGACTGAGGCGAAGGCAGAAGCAAGCAGGGACGGAACGACATATGGCGAAACCGGTCACCAACGTCACCATCGTCGGCGGCGGAACGGCGGGGTGGATGACGGCGCTCACGCTCGGCACCATGTTGAAGTGGCATCCGGGCCGGGAGGACGTAACCGTCTCGCTGATCGAGTCCCCGAACATCCCGACCATCGGCGTCGGCGAGGCGACGGTGCCCTCGATCAGCATGTTGTTGAACCAGCTCGAGGTTCCCGAGCAGGAGCTGTTCGCCCGCTGCCACGCGACGTTCAAGCTCGGCGTCCTGTTCGCCAACTGGAACCAGTGGGAAGACGGGGCGACGCGCGATTTCTTCCACCCCTTCACGTCTCCCCACTTCATCAACGGCGTGAACCCCGGCTATCACTACCGCGCCTTCGCATCCGGCGGGCGCCGGGACTATTGCGACAGCGTGCTGCCGGTTCTCTCCGTCGCCGGGCGCAATAAGGGGCCGCGCCGGATCGGTGGCGGGGACTACAATCGGGACCTGCGCTACGCCTACCACCTGGATGCGGGCCAGCTCGCCACCCTGCTGCGGGACATTTCCGTCGAGCGCGGCGTCAACCACATCCAGGACGACATGATCTCCGTGGAGAAGGACGAGCGCGGCTTTATCACGGCGCTCAATCTCGAACGGAACGGCCGCCACGACGTCGAACTGGTGATCGACTGCACGGGCTTCCGGTCCCTGCTGCTGGGCCAGGAACTGGGCGAACCCTTCGAATCCTATGAGCAGTATCTGCTGAACGACCGGGCGGCCGCCGTGCAGATCCCGCACAGGGACGACGCCAAGCTCCAGCCCTACACGACCTCCACCGCGCTTTCCGCCGGTTGGGTCTGGAACGTGCCGCTCTTCCACCGCATCGGCACGGGCTACGTCTACTCCTCCAAGTTCAAGAGCGCGGACGGCGCGATCGACGAACTCCTGCAGCATCTGGGCCCGATCGCGGAAGGCCTGGAGCCGCGCACGCTCCAGATGCGCATCGGCCGCATGCGGCGGAGCTGGGTCAACAACGTCATCGCCATCGGCCTGTCGAGCGGGTTCATCGAACCCCTGGAATCCACGGCGATCTACATGATCGAGGTGGCGAACCGGCAATTGTTCACCTACTGGCCGGACGCCGATTTCTCGAACCAGCTCGTCGACCGCTACAACAAGGTCATGCGCACGCTTCAGGACGAGATTCTGGATTTCATCGTGCTGCACTACCGTCTCGGCAACCGGATGGATCCCTACTGGCAAGCCGCCCGGCACGACCTGCCGACGCCGGATAGCCTGCTCGCGAACTTCGAGACCTGGCGCCATACCCTGCCGAACGAAAACGATCTGACGGACGCGCAATTGTTCGCCGCGACATCGAACCAGTTCTGCCTGTTCGGCAAGGGGTTCTACGATGTCGAGTCGCCAGCGGCGGCGCGACCGGAGATGACGTCCAACGACGAACTGAACCTCGAAAGCTTCGCCAGCGCGACGGACTGGGGCAAGTTTTCGGAACTGCTCCTCGCGCAAAAGAAAGCCCTGGTCGGCGCATTGCCGGACCACCGCGAGCTCGTCGCGTCGATCCGCGGCGGCGACGCCGGTCCGGGCGGCGGCCTCGGCGAAGCCGCGATGCTCTAAAAGCCGAGCCGTCAAAGGAACCCGCCGATGCCCTACGCGACCGCCGCCGATGGCGTGAAGCTCTATTACGAAGAAACCGGCGCCGGCGTTCCGGTGATCTTCGTGCACGAGTTCGCCGGCGACCTGCGCGCCTGGGAGCCGCAGATGCGCCATTTCGGCCGGCGCTACCATTGCGTCGCCTTTAACGCGCGCGGCTATCCGCCCTCCGACGTGCCGCCGGCGGGCGCCTACAGCCAGGATATCGCCAGGGACGACATTATTGCGGTCATGGACGCCGTCGGCGCGGAGACCGCCCATATTGTCGGCCTGTCCATGGGCGGGTTCGCCGCCCTGCACTTCGGCATGGCGCACGGCGCGCGCGCGCGCTCATTGACGGTGGCCGGCTGCGGCTACGGAGCCGAGCCCGACAAGCGCGAGCAGTTTCGCGAGGAAACGGCGGCGACGGCGCGGCTGATCGAAACCGAAGGCGCGGACAGCTTCGCGGCCACATATTCCATGGGGCCGACGCGGGTGCAGTTCCTGAACAAGAACCCCCGCGGCCACAAGGAATTCCAGGACCAGCTCCGGGAACATTCGACCGAAGGCGCCGCCCGCACCATGCTGGGCGTGCAGCGCGAGCGGCCGAGCCTGTTCGAACTGAAGGACCGGATGGCGAAGATCGACAGGCCGACCTTGATTCTGACCGGGGACGAGGATTGGCCCTGCCTGCTGCCCGGCCTGATGATGAAGGAAGTCATCCCGACGGCGGCGCTGGCGGTGATGCCGAACTGCGGCCACACGATCAATATCGAAGACCCGCAAGCCTTCAACGCGATTCTCGACCGCTTTCTCGCCGAAGCCGACGCGGGCACATGGCCGACCCGCGACCCCCGCGCAATGACCGGCGCAATCCTGGGCGTTAAGGACTGACGCCCGGGCCGGTCTGCCCCGGCCCCGCGACTGGCCTTCGCATGGTGATGCTCGTCGGCCGGTCGTAACCCGCATGGGCGGTTTCGCCCGTCTTCGCAAAGCCCATCGCCGCAAACGCCCGATGGTTTTCGACCAGCTCCACCCGCGCCTGCAGCTCCACGGCCGGCAGACCGAGCGCGGCGGCGCGATCCATCGCGCATTCGACAAGCGCGCGCGCCAGCCCCCGCCCCCGAAACGCGGGGTCCGCCGCCAGCTTGCCGAGATAGAGGCAATCGGCGCGCGGCGTCAGGAACACGCAGGCGACCGGCGCGCCGTCTGGTCCTTCCGGCCCGTCGATCAGCCAGACCTCGCCCTCGTCCGCCTGAGCCCGCACGGCCTCCACGGTGAGCCGGTGCATGGAGGAGGGCGGGTCTATACGGCCGTCCATATAGGCGAAGCACCGCTGGATCAGCGCCAGGACGGCGGCAAAATCCGTATCCGGCCCCGCGCGCCTCGGAGCGGCGAGAGGACGCATGTCCCAGTTCTCTGGCATGTTCGAACGACCTCCGGCGCGATTGCCCGATATTTTCGGCCTGAAGCTGAATTGACGGCGGAAACGGGAAAATTCAAAGACTACGCGGCGCGCCCCCGCCGGTCAGAAGGTATGCGGCCGCGGCCGCCTCGGCCAAGGACCCGTGGCGGGATTAGCGGAATATTTAAGGTGATCGTGGCATTTTGATCGAAATACGTTCTTCCCGGTTGCCAAGCGACCGGCCTCGGCCAATAGTGCCGCCGCACGCATGCCCTGCCGCAGACGCGAGGCGCAATACGTGAGCGAAGTTTCGAACCTCATCATCGTGACCGGCATCTCCGGCGCCGGGAAATCCACCGCGCTCCGCGCGCTGGAAGACATCGGGTATGACGCGGTCGACAATCCGCCCCTGAAGCTGGCGGCGGCGTTGATCGCGGACAGCGCGAACGCGCGGACCGGCGTCGGCCTGGCGCTTGGCATGGACGTGCGCAGCCGCGGGTTCTCCGCCGCCGCGGTCGTCCAGCTTCTGGATGCGCACCCCTCGGCCCAGTTGATCTTCCTCGATTGCGACCTGGACGTCGCCATCCGCCGTTTCACCGAGACGCGCCGACGCCATCCCCTCGTCGCCGCCGGCTCGCCAGACGATGGCATCCGCCAGGAAAAAGCGCTGCTCGAACCGCTGCGCAGCCGCGCGGCCAAGGCGATCGACACATCGCTGCTGACCGGCCGCGACCTGCGCCGGGTGGTGCAGGAGACCTTCGCCGGCGACGGCGACCACCGCCTCGGCGTGTCGGTGGAGAGCTTCTCCTTCGCCAAGGGCGCCCCCCGGGGCGCCGATCTCGTTTTCGACGTGCGCTTTCTTTCGAACCCGCACTATGAGGAAAAGCTGCGCCCGCTGAGCGGTTTAGACACCCCGGTGGCGGATTTCGTCGCGGCCGATCCGGCCTTCGCGCCCTTTATGGCCCGGCTCGAGGACTTGCTTATGTTCCTGCTTCCGCTCTACGAACGCGAAGGCAAGAGCTATCTGACCGTTGGGATCGGATGCACGGGCGGGCGGCATCGCTCGGTCATGGCGACGGAGCGACTTGGCGCCGCGTTGACGAAACGCGGCTGGCCGGTTCGGATCGCCCACAGGGAACTTGAACGGAGAGCGTCGGTGCGCGATCTGGAAGGTGCTGTATGATTGGCGTGGTCGTAGTCTCCCATGGCGCTCTGGCCGTGGAATTGCTTCGCGCGGCGGAGCATGTGGTCGGCCCGATGGAGCAGGCGGAAGCCGTCGCGATCGGGCCGGAGGACGATCCGGCGGAGCGCCGCCAGGATATCTTCGACGCCGTCGCCCGCGCCGATTCCGGCGAAGGCGTCGTGGTCCTTACGGACATGTTCGGCGGCACCCCCTCCAACCTCGCCATCTCCATTATGGAAGGCGCGACGGTCGAAGTGATCGCCGGCGTCAATCTGCCGATGCTGGTCAAGCTGGCGGAGACCCGCGGCCGCGAGGATCTTCGCTCCTGCGCCATGGCGGCGGAGGAGGCCGGGCGTAAATACATCCGCGTCGCCAGCAGCGTGCTTGGCGACGTCGTCTGAACGGTCGCCGCGTGACGGAAGAAGACCTGAACCGCCGCGTCGTCATCTGCAACCCCAAGGGCTTGCATGCGCGCCCCGCTTCGAAAGTCGCGAAACTGGCGCAGTGTTACGACGCCACCATCTCCGTGCGCTGCAACGGAGAGACCGCCGAAGCCGATTCGATCATGGACCTTCTGATGCTGGGAGCGGCGCCGGGCGCGGAGCTTTTTATCGACGCCTATGGCCCCCAGGCGACAATGGCGGTCGACGCCATCGCGAACCTGATCGCGCGCGGGTTCGACGAGATATAAAGACTTTCGCATATCCTTCTATGCTCGGCCTGAATGTGTTATCATCCGGGCCGAAATCGAACGCGCCGCCCGAAATGCGGTCGCGGGTCATTAGAATTCGCCGCAGGAGAATCCGCATCCATGCCGGACTATAAGGTCAAAGACATCAGCCTCGCCGACTGGGGCCGCAAGGAAATCGCCATCGCCGAAACGGAGATGCCGGGCCTGATGGCCCTGCGCTCGGAGTTCGGGGCGTCCAAGCCGCTCGCCGGCGCGCGGATCGCCGGCTGCCTGCACATGACGATCCAGACGGCGGTGCTCATCGAAACCCTGAACGCGCTCGGCGCCGAGGTGCGCTGGTCGTCCTGCAATATCTTCTCGACGCAGGATCACGCGGCGGCGGCGATCGCCGCCGGCGGCACGCCGGTGTTCGCCTGGAAGGGCGAGACGGAAGAGGAATATTGGAGCTGCGTCGATCAGACGATCGAAGGCCCCGATGGCTGGCGCCCGAACATGCTGCTCGACGACGGCGGCGACCTGACGGTGCTGATGCACGAGAAGCACGCCGATCTGATGAAGGACGTCCGCGGCGTTTCCGAAGAGACCACCACCGGCGTGCATCGCCTCTACGAGATGGAGCGGGACGGCAAGCTTCTCTGCCCGGCGATCAACGTCAACGACAGCGTCACCAAGTCGAAGTTCGACAACCTGTATGGCTGCCGCGAAAGCCTTGTCGACGGCATCAAGCGCGCCACGGACGTCATGCTGGCGGGCAAGGTGGCGATCGTCTGCGGCTATGGCGACGTCGGCAAAGGCTCGGCCGAGAGCCTGCGCAGCCAGGGCGCCCGCGTGATGGTGACCGAAGTCGATCCGATCTGCGCCCTGCAGGCGCTGATGGCGGGCTACGAGGTCACGACCGTGGACGAGGCCGCGGACAAGGCGGACATCTTCGTCACGGCGACGGGCAACCGCGACATCATCACCATCGACCATATGCGCGCGATGAAGGACCGGGCGATCGTCTGCAATATCGGCCATTTCGACAATGAAATTCAGGTCGACGCCCTCAAGAACCTGACCTGGCACAACGTCAAGGAGCAGGTCGACGAGATCGAGTTCCCGGACGGCAAGCGCATCATCCTGCTGGCCGAGGGCCGGCTGGTGAACCTGGGCTGCGCCACCGGCCACCCCTCCTTCGTGATGAGCGCCAGCTTCTCGAACCAGGTCCTCGCGCAGATCGAACTCTGGAACAATCCGGAGAAGTACGAGCGCAAGGTCTATGTGCTGCCGAAGAACCTGGACGAGAAGGTCGCGGCGCTTCACCTGGATCGCCTGGGCGCGAAACTGACCAAGCTGACCGCCGAACAGGCCGCTTATATCGGCGTCGGCGATGGCGGTCCGTTCAAGCCTGAGTATTATCGCTATTAGTGAGCGATGCTCGGCGATTCGGCTTTAGCGGCGGCCGGTCCCGAAATATCGCCTGAAGTCATTAGGATGGCGCGCGCTCGCGGGATGAATTCCCGGGAGCGCGCGCCAATCGATTCGCGGGGGCGACGATGGCGGAAACGACGATTTGGATCGGCCTGTCGATCGGTCTGGCGCTTTCCACCGTCGCGTTCGGCCTCGGCTACGTCTTCGAACGCAGGCGCCGCGCGCGCATGACCGAGGAAGCCGGCTACGCCGCGGCGGCCCGCCAGTTGGCGAGCCGGGCGGAGGCGGCCGAACGCGCCCGCGCCGAATTCTACCGCCAGACCCTCGACGCGCTGCCGACGCCTGTCTGGCGCCGGGCGGACGACCTGACGCTGCTCTATGTCAACGCCGCCTACGCCGCCGCGACCGGCGCGGCCAATCCCGCCGCCGCCCTGCTCGCCCACACGGAGCTCGGCGGCCCCGACGCCAAACTGCTGGCCCGGCGCGCCCTGCGCACCGGCGCGGCGCTGTCGGAGAGCCGCTCGACCGTCATCGGCGAGGACCGCCGGCTGATCGAGGCGACAGAACGGCCGCTGGAAGGCGGCGGCCTCGTCGGCGACGGCCGCGACGTAACGGCGCTCGCGACCGCGCAGGACACCCAGGCCCGATTGATCGAAGCGCACGCCGAAGTGCTGGAGCGCGTCAGCTCCGCCATCGTCGTCTTCAACGCCTCCCGGCGGGTCTCCTTCTTCAATGCGGCGTTCGCCAACCTTTTCGGCTTCGACCCCGAGCGCCTGCCCGATACGCCGCTCACGGAGATGATCGAGGACTTGCGCGCCCGGCGCATGCTGGCCGAGGTAATCGATTTCCAGGCCTACAAGGCCGAGCGGGCCGCCGATTTCCAATCCCTGTTGGAGGTCCGGGAGGAGTTCGTGTTTCTGCCGGACGGGCGCACGCTCCGGGAAACCGCCGCGCCGCACCCCCAGGGCGGCATCATCTACATCTATGACGATGTGAGCGACCGGCTGGCGCTGGAGCGGTCCTACCGCACCCTGGACCGGGTGCAGCGCCAGACCATCGACGCGCTGCAGGAAGGCATCGCCGTTTTCGGCGAAGACGGGCGCCTCCGCCTTTCCAACCCCGCGTTCGAGGCCGTGTTCAAAGGCGTGGAGACGTTGGGGCGCGAAGTCCATATCTCGGCCCTGGTCGACGCCGCGCGCGCCGAACTGTCGACGGATAGCTGGCGCGCGGTCCGCGACGACATGGTGGAGGCCGTCATTGGCCGCGCCAATGCCAAGATCCGGGCCGAGACCCGCAAGGAGCGCATCCTGGACATCGAAACCGCCCCGCTCGCCGATGGCGGCGTGCTGGTCGCGGTCGACGACGTTACGGACAGCCGCGCGGTCGAACGGGCCTTGCGCGAACGCGCCCAGGCGCTCGAAGCCGCCGACCGCCTGAAATCAGAGTTCCTTGGCATCATCTCCTATGAGCTGCGCACGCCGCTGACGACCATTCTGGGCTTCGCGGACATGTTGCGGGCGGAGGCGGCCGGCGCAATTTCCGAGCGCCAGGCCGAATATCTGGACGACATCCTGGCCGCCGCCAACGCGTTCATCGCCATGGTCGACGACATCATCGACGTCGCCGCCATCGAAGCCGGCCAGGCGAGCCTCACCAGGGCCTCGACGCCGGCGGCCGACGCGATCGGCGTCGCGGCGACGGAGGCGGCGTCCCGGATCGCGCCGCTGCCGCTCAACATCGCGCCGGCGGCGGAAGCCGGCCTTGTGTTCAACGCGGACCCGGACCGGTTGCGCCAGATCCTGGCGCGCCTGTTGACCGTCGCCGGCCGTTACGCCCGCGACGCCGCGACGGTGACCGTGGATGCGCGCCGGGATGCGGAATGGGCGATGGTGACGGTGACCGTCGGCGATATCGGGGACGGGCAAAGCCAGCCGTCAGGCATCGAACCGGCCCGCACGGCCGGCGCCAGCCTGGACTTGACCCTCGCCGCCCGGCTCGCCCAGGCCCATGGCGGCGAACTCATCGTCGAGCGGGCGGCGCCGGGCGTGCTCTCCGCCCATTGCCGCCTGCCCCGCGCGCCGGACGCGGCCGCTTAGGCGACGCGTTACTTGGCCAGCGGCGCCACCGACAGCCGGCCCTCGACGCCGTGCTTCGCTATCAATTCGGCGACGAAGCCGCTCGCCTTCGCCTCCTCGACGAAATCGCGCAGGAATTCCGCGGCCTCGGGCCGGCCCTTGCCGACGCCGACCGCCTGCTGCACGGCGGAGAACTGGCCATCCAGGATGCGGGCGCCCGGGAGGCGTTTCACGTCGTCGGTGAGGCGCGGCCTAAGGCCGGCCAGAACGTCCAGGCCGTCGTTCACGAAAATGTCGAACGACGCGTCGAGGCCTTCGACCTGAATCAGCTCCGCCTGCTTGATGTTGCGCTCCAGCCAAAGCCCGTAGGCGCTGCGCCCGGATACGGCGATCCGCACGCCGGGCTTGTCCACATCCTCGATCCGCTCGATCGGCGAGCCGTTCGGCACCAGATATGTGGACTGAATCTCGGCATAGGCGGCGGTGAAATCCATCACCTCGGCCCTTTGCGGCTCGGCCCCGATATTGCCGATGTCCCAGACGTCCTTGCCGGCGGCGTCGGAAATTTCGCCGGGCGTCGCCATGGGAACGTACTGGACCTCGACGCCGATCCTGCGCGCGACTTCGGCCGCCATGTCCGGCGATACGCCTTCCGGGTCTCCGTTGGGGCTTTTCCCCGTTACGAGCAGGAAATTGCCGAGATTGATGGCGGCGCGCAGCACGCCGGTCGGGGCCAGTTGGGCGACAAGGACATCGGACATGGATCATGCGTTCCAGATAGTTTGCGATTTCGGGCGCGGACGGCGGCTTCGCGCCGTCGACCGCATTCCCTTTCGCCAGAGCTTCGCGCAGACTGTGGCGTGATTTCAAGCCGAGAGACCCTGAATGCCTGACAGAATCGACGCCGAAGCCCTGAAAGCCATGATCCGCGACGGCGGCGAACTGGCGTTGCTCGACGTCAGGGAAGAAGGCGAGTTCGGCGAGGGCCATATGCTCCTCGCCACGCCGAAACCCTATAGCGTGCTGGAGCAGGGCCTGGGCGACCTGCTTCCCCGGCGCAGCGTTCGCACGGTCCTGGTCGACGGCGGCGACGGCGTCGCCGAGCGCGCGGCCGCCCGGATGCGCGCCCTCGGCTATAGCGACGTCGCGATCCTGGACGGCGGAACGCCGGCCTGGGCGGCCGCCGGCTATGAAATCTTCCAGGGCGTCAACGTGCCTTGCAAGGCGTTCGGGGAAGTCGTCGAGGTTTCCAATCACACGCCCTCCATTCCCGCCGACGAATTGGCGGCCATGCAGGCGCGCGGGGACGATCTCGTCATTCTGGACGGACGCACCCCGGAAGAATTCAACCGGATGAGCATCCCAGGCGGCATGAGCGTGCCGAACGCCGAACTCGTCTACCGCATCCATGACATCGCGCCGAACCCGGAGACGACAGTCGTCGTCAATTGCGCCGGGCGGACACGTTCGATCATCGGCGCCCAGGCGCTCATCAACGCCGGCGTGCCCAACCGGGTGGTGGCTCTCCGTGGCGGTTCCATGGGTTGGCGGCTGGCGGGCCTGACGCTCGACCACGGCAAGACGGCGAGCTATCCGCCGTTGAGCGAGGCCGGCCGCGCCAAGGCGCTCGAATATGCGGCCGACGTCGCCCGACGCTATAACGTGCCGAGCGCCGCGGCGGAGACCGTCGAGGCCTGGAAGGCGGAGCCGGACCGCACGCTCTACCTGCTCGACGTGCGGTCGGAGGAAGAATACCGCGCCGGCCATATGCCTGGCGCGATCCACGCGCCGGGCGGCCAGCTCGTTCAGGGCGCGGACAGGTGGTGCGGCGTCAAAGGCGCGCGCATTGTCCTTCTGGATGACGCGAACGGCGTTCGCGCCGTCATGACGGGCCACTGGCTCGCGCAGATGGGCTGGGACGTCCAAGTCCTCGCCGGCGGGACGGAACCGTTCGCGACCGAAACCGGCCTGCCGGCCGTCGAGACCCTGGGCGTCGCCGACGCCGCGGCCGAGACCATGACGCCGGACGCGCTGGCCGAGGCGCTGGCGAGCGGCGCGGTCGCGCTGGCGGACGTGGACCTTAGCGAACACTACCGGACCGGCCATCTGCCGGGCGCCGAATGGGGCGTTCGCCCACGGGCGGCGGCGCTGCTGGAGCGCCTTGGCGGGCCGGACGACCCGCGCCCCATCGTGCTCTATTCCGAGCACGAGACCCGCGCCCGCCTCGCCGCGCTCGACCTGGAAGCCCTTTCGTCCCGCAAGGTCCATATCCTCGCTGGCGGCCGCGAGGCCTGGCGCGCCGGCGGCCGGCCGCTCGAAGCCTCCCCCGACCGGCCGACGGACGCCGAGCGGATCGACTTCCTGTTCTGGGTGCACGACCGCCATCTCGGCAACGACCAGGCCGCGCGCGACTATCTCGCCTGGGAGGAGCAGTTGCCCGGCCAGATCGCCGCCGACGGCGACGCCCCCTTCAACATTCCGGGCTGACCCACGCAGGCCCGCGCCAAGGAGACCGATCATGACGCCAGAAGATTTCATGAAACGCGCCATCGAAATCGCCGGCGAGGCGGCCGGCGAACCGGGCGCGCTGCCCTATGGCGCCGTCGTCGTGCTGGACGGCAAGATCGTCGGCGAAGGGTTGAACCGCGCGGCGGCGATCCACGACCCCACCTCTCACGGCGAGGTGGAGGCGATCCGGGACGCATGCAAAAAGCTCGGCGTCACGGACCTGAAGGGCGCGGAAATGTACACGACGGCCGAACCCTGCGCGATGTGCGCGGCGACTATGCTGATGACCGGGTTCAGCAAGCTCTATTACGCCTATGACGCGGCCCAGAGCGGCGCGTTCATCGCGCCCCTGGCAGAGCGCGACCCCAGGCTGAAACGCAGCTTCACCGCCGCCGAACTTAGAGAACAGACCGGCCTTCCGACGGACGAGAGGTCGATCAAGGCCGCCAGGGCCGGCGTCGAGGAAGCCGGCCAGGTGTTCAAGGCGTTCGCCGCCAAGCGGCTGGCGGAGTAGCGCTCCCATGCCCGCCGGCGCGCAATCGGATTTGCAGGCCATTCTGGAGGAAGTCCACCGGGAGGCGAGCGCCTATATCGGCGAGGGCGCCGTCGCGACCTACATCCCCGCCCTCGCCCGCGTGCCGATTGAGAAGTTCGGCATCGCGGTCATTTCGGTGGACGGCGGAACGGCCATGGCCGGCGACGCGGCCGAACCCTTCTCGATCCAGAGCATCTCGAAGGTGTTCGCGCTCCTGCTGGCGATGCGGCTCCGCGATAACCGCCTGTGGGAGCGGGTCGGCCGCGAGCCTTCGGGCAACCCGTTCAATTCCCTGGTGCAGCTCGAGTATGAGCAGGGCATACCGCGCAATCCCTTCATCAACGCCGGCGCCCACATTTCCGCCGACTGCATCGTCGTCGACCATCCGGACCCGAAGCGCGCCGTCCTGAATGAGCTGCGCCGCCTCTCCGGCGCGGAGGACGTCGACTTCGATCTCGAGGTCGCCGCGTCCGAGCACGCCCATGGCCACCGGAACGCCGCCATCGCCAATTTCCTGAAGGCGAACGGCAATCTGGAGGGCGAAGTCGAGCAGGCGCTGGACGTCTACTTCCACCAATGCTCCATCGCGATGTCCTGCCTCCAGCTCGCGCAGGCCGGCTCCTTCCTCGCCAATCGCGGCGTCGACGTCGCCAGCGGCGAGCGCATCGCCACCGAGCGCAAGACCCGGCGCATCAATGCGCTGATGGCGACCTGCGGCCTCTATGACGCGGTCGGCAGTTTCGCGTTTCACGTGGGCGTGCCGGCGAAGAGCGGCGTCGGCGGCGGCATGCTCGCCGTCATTCCAGGCGCCATGTCGATCGCCGTCTGGTCGCCCGGCCTCGACGCCCAGGGGAACTCGTTCGTCGGCGTGAAGGCGCTGGAGCTGCTCACCGACAAACTCGGCCGCTCGATCTACTGAGCGGGCGCCTGCCAAAACATGCCGTGCCGGCAAGCGTTTTTGAACCTGAAATTCTTCATTTTTTACAATTATTTCAATTACTTATACAGATATTGCCCAATGCCGGCCGACCCCGTCAGCGCTTGACCAGCTCGGCGACGGCGGCGGCGAAGGGGGCGGGGGCTTCCTGGGGGACGTTGTGGCCGACAGTTTTCAGCAGGCGGCGTTCGTAGGCGCCGGCGAACTTGAGCGCGTCCCGGTCCTTCGCGGGCGCCGGGTGGACGCCGTCGGCGAGGCCGTGCAGGCAGATGGTCGGGACCTGGATATCGGGCGCGTGGGCGAGCTTCGCCTCGATATCGCCATAGGCGGGATCGGGCGCGGCATAGCCGTAGCGGACGCGGTAGGAGTGAATCACGACCTCGACGAAGTCGGGATTGTCGAAGCTTTCGGCGCTGGCGAGGAACGTCTCCTCCGAGAAATCCCATTCCGGCGACCAGAGCCGCCAGAGCAGGCGAGCCAGATCGGCGCGATTGGCGGCGAGCCCGGCTTCGCCGCGGGGCGTGTGGAAATAATACTGATACCAGTAGCGGTGCTCGGCCGCCGGCGGCGCGGGGCGGACCGAAGCGGCGACATCCTGGATGTTGTAGCCGGCGCCGGTGACGAGGCCCGTCGCCCGCTCGGGCCAGAGCGCCGCGACGACGCAGGCCGCGCGCCCGCCCCAGTCATAGCCTGCGAGGACGGCGCGGTTCAGCCCGGCGGCGTCCATGAAGTCCTTGAGGTCGGCGCCGAGGGCGGCCTGCTCGCCGGAACGCGGCGTCGCCGGGTCCAGGAACCGCGTCGGTCCGTAACCGCGCAGATAGGGTACGAGACTGCGCACGCCGGCCGCCGCCAGCCGTTCGGCGACCTCGTCATAGGCGCTGACGTCATAAGGGAAGCCGTGCAGAAGCACGGCGGCCGGCCCGTCGGCGGGGCCGCTCTCCAGATAGGCGATCTCCAGCCGTTCGGTCCGGAGCGTCTTCAGCGCCCCGCTCATCGGCGCAACATCCCCAGAAGGCTCCGCACGAGCTCGCGGCCCAGCGTCGTCGCGACGGAGCGGGCGGCGGATTTGGCCGCCGCCTCGAAGGCGGTGTCGCTGCGGCGCGAGCGGGACGACGAGCGGCCGCGCGCTTTCTCCTCCTTTTCGCGTTCTTTTTCTTCCAGGACGCGGCGGCGTTCCTCCGCCTCGCGCTTCTCCGCCGCTTCCGCCTCGGCGGCGGCCTTGGCGGCTCGCGCCTGGAGCACTTCGAACGCGCTTTCCCGGTCGATCGCCTCGTCATAGCGGCCCGCGACGGGGCTCTCGGCGAAGACCTTCTTCCGCTCCGCTTTCGTCGCCGGCCCCAGGCGGGAGGTCGGCGGCCGAATGAGCGTGCGCTCGACGACGCCCGGTCGGCCCTTCTCGTCCAGGAACGACGTCAAAGCCTCGCCGACGCCCAGTTCGGTGATGACCGCCGCCGCGTCGAATTCCGGATTCTGGCGGAAAGTATCGGCCGCCGTTTTGACGGCGCGCTGGTCCCGGGGCGTGAAGGCGCGGAGGGCGTGCTGCACCCGATTGCCAAGCTGGCCCAGCACGTCGTCCGGCACGTCGGACGGGCTTTGGGTGACGAAGTAGACGCCGACCCCCTTGGAGCGGATCAGCCGCACCACCTGCTCGATCTTGTCCACCAGCGCCTTCGGCGCGTCCTCGAACAGGAGATGCGCCTCATCGAAAAAGAACACGAGCTCCGGCTGGTCCGGATCGCCGATTTCCGGCAATTCCTCGAACAGCTCCGCCAGCAGCCACAACAGGAACGTGGCGTAGAGCTTCGGCGACATCATGAGTTCGTCGGCCGCGAGCACGTTCACGACGCCCCGGCCGCGGCGGTCGGTGCGCATCAGGTCCAGCAGGTCGAGCGCCGGCTCGCCGAAGAACTTGTCGCCCTCCTGGCGCTCCAGCTCCAGCAGCCGACGCTGAATGGCCCCGATGGAAGCGGTCGACACATTGCCGTAGGCGGCGCCGATTTCCCGCCGCCGCTCCGACAGATCGATCAGAAGGGCGCGCAGGTCCTTCAGGTCGAGCAGCAGCATCCCTTCGTCGTCCGCGACCTGGAAAGCGATGGTCAGCACGCCTTCCTGGGTGTCGTTCAAGCCCAGAATGCGCGCGAGCAGTAATGGCCCCATCTCCGAAACGGTCGTGCGGATCGGGTGGCCCTGGCGGCCGAACAGGTCCCAGAACACGACGGGCGGGGATTCGTATGCATAACCCTCGAGGCCGATCATCGCGGCCCGCTTTTCCAGGAACCCTTTCGATTCGCCCGCCTGGGAGAGGCCGGAAAGGTCGCCCTTCACGTCCGCCAGGAAAACCGGCGTGCCGGCCCGGCTGAAGGCCTCGGCCAGGTTCTGCAAAGTGACCGTCTTGCCGGTGCCGGTGGCGCCAGCGATCAGCCCATGGCGGTTGGCGCGTTTCAGGGTGAGAAACTGCGGCTTCGCGCCGCCTTCGTTCGCGCCGATGAAGATCGCGCCGTCCTGGTCTCGCGCCATTGCTCGCCGTCCCCGCTCGCCAAATATCCCCTTCTGACATAGCGAATTGCGCCGCCCGCCGGAAGCTTGCGCTTGCCGGTTTTCCGCTTCCGCCGTATTGAGGCTACGCTAGCCGGCGGGGGCGCGCGGCCTGGCGCGGTTGTGGCAAAATACAGGGAGCCCAATAAATGGCTTACAAAATCACGGAAATCGAAGGCATCGGGCCGACATATGGCGCCAAGCTCGGCGAAGTCGGCATCAACACGACGGACGATCTGTTGACGAAGTGCGGCTCCAAGAAAGGCCGCAAGGCGACCGCCGACGAATCCGGCCTCACCGAGGCGCAATTGCTGAAGTGGGCGAACATGGCCGATCTGATGCGGATCAGCGGCGTCGGCGAGGAATATTCCGAACTGCTCGAGGCCGCCGGCGTGGATACGGTCAAAGAGCTGAAAATGCGTCGCCCCGACAATCTGACCGCCAAAATGGCGGAAGTGAACGAGGCCAAGAAGCTGGTGCGCCAGGCGCCGTCCGAAAGCCAGGTCTCCAAGTGGGTCGAGCAGGCCAAGACGATGGAGCCGATGATCAGCCACTAAGCTGATCGACCCGCCATGGCTGATGTCCGCTATATCCCGGCTGAAACGATCGGCCGCCAACTCGAAGCCGTGTTCCAGAAATGGGGCATGGCGGAGGACCATATCGCGACCACGGTCGAGGTGATGGTCGCGACCGATCTTTCAGGCGTGGACAGCCATGGCCTGGGGATGCTGCCCTCATACGACATGCGGCGCGGGCGCGGCATCGTGAACGCGCGGCCGAACATCCGCGTCGTGCGCGAAAAGCCGGCGGTGGCGCTGATCGACGCGGATCGAAGCCTCGGCCACCCGCCATCGGTGATGGCGATGCGGATGGCCGCCGAGAAGGCGAAGGAAGCGGGCGTCGCGGTCGTCGGCGTGCGCAACTCCAACCATTTCGGGGCCGCCGGCTATTACAGCCGGATGGCCGCCGAAATGGGCGTGGTGGGCATGTCGATGACCAACGCCCCCGGCCCCGCCATGGTGCCGACCTTCGGGCGGGACGCCGTGCTGGGCACCAATCCCCTCGCCTTCGCCGCGCCGGCGAAGCGCAATCCGCCCTTCGCGCTGGATATGGCGACGACGACGGTCGCGGTCGGCAAGCTGAACATCGCTCGCCGCCTCGGCAAATCGATCCCTGAAGGCTGGGCTTTCAATGAAGCGGGCGAGCCAGAGACTGACGGCGCGGCCGCCTTCGCCGCACGCCGCCTCACGCCTCTTGGCGGAGACCGGGAACGCGGCAGCCACAAAGGCTACGGCCTTGGCATGATGGTAGAGATCCTGTGCGCCGTGCTGAACGGCGCCTGGTCCGACGGCCGCGACGCCGACGGCCGCCCGATCCGCACGACCCACGACGTCGGCCATTTCTTCCTGGCGATCGATCCGTCCTTGGTGCGGTCGGACGGCGAATTCGAGGACGATCTCGACCGCATGATCGACATGCTGCACGAAACGCCGGCCGCCGATCCGGAAAAACCCGTCCTCGTCGCGGGCGACCCGGAGGTCGCCTGCCGGGCCGAGCGCCTGAAGACCGGCGTCCCGGTTTCGAACACGCTAATCGAGGAAACCCGCAAGGTGGCCGAAGCCGCCGGCGCGCCCTTCCTGTTCGACTGAGCCGCCGCGCGCCCGGACAGGCGCTTTTCATTCCCGAGAACGTTTGTTTCAGGCCCCGTTATCGCCTTTGCGCAGCAATAGAATGCCGATGCGGCGGTTGCGCGGGTCGTTGGGGGCGGCGGCGATGGCGTGTTCGGAATCGCCTTTGCCCAGGACGCCCGCGATCTTGGCGGCCGGCACGCCGGCGGCGATAAGCGCGCGGCGCGTGGCGTGGGCGCGGTCAGAGGACAGGTTCCAGTTGTCGTAATTGCGGCGGCCGCGATAAGGCCGACCGTCGGTGTGGCCGGTGATGAGCAGGCGGTTCTCCGTGCCCGCCACCAAAGTCGCCACCTCGTTCATCAGCGGCTTCAGGGATGCATCGAGCTTGGCGGAACCGAGATTGAACATCGGCTTGTCGATATCGTCGACCAGTTCGATGCGCACGCCCCGCTCCGCGCGTTCGACCTTCAGGTTCTCGACAAATTCGGCGATCTCCGGCCGCGCCTCCTTCAAGTCCTCCAGGCGCTCCTTCACTTCCTCGACGAATTTTTCCTCCGTGGCGGCGACGCGCTTTTCTTCCTGCGCCTTCTTTTCCTCTTCGCGCTCGGCCTCCAGCTGGCCGCGCCAATCCGGCGGCGGCTCGGTCAGTTCCCGGTCATCGGCCTCCGAAGGCTTCGCTTCCGAAGATTCGGGCTGGATGGGGCGCACAGGCTCAAGCTGAGCGCGCCAGTCCTCGCCGGCCGCGCCTGCGCCCGGTTCGCCATCGCCGCCGTCCGATCCCGGATCGCCGATCTGGGCATGGAGAGAGTCGCCCGTATAGTCGCTGCTTTCCAGAAAGTCCGCAGCGGAGGCGAGCAATTCCTGTTCGCGCGTGACGGCCGACTCGTCTTTCGGCCCGACGTCCTCGCGCGGTTCGTCCGACTCGTCGTCCCGTTCGGCGTCCTCCGGCGGCGTCCGGTCCGGGCGGGGCATGTAGACGACGATATTGTGATTGGGCGACTGCATGACGTTGCGCGTCTTCGGGCGCCCGTCGATTTCGATCAGGGCGCGGGCCTGCCAGTCGCGGCGCACGCCGAAGGCGTCCCGAACGGAGCCGGCGACGACCTGAAGCTTCTGCTCGTCCTGAATCGAGAAAGAGATGATCAGCACGAAGAAGCAGACCAACAGGGACATCAGGTCCGCGAAGGTCACCATCCAGGCCGGCGCGCCGGCGGGTGCTGCTTTCTCCTTGGCCATCGCCAGGGGCTCCGGCTAAGCCGCGGCCGGTTCGGCCTCGGGGTCGATCCGCTTGTTGGCCGGCAGATAGGCGTTCAGGAACTCGGTCAGCAAATCGGGATGGACCTTGTTCTGAATATGCTGCACGCCCTCGGCGATCAGCGTGAGGTTCGTTTCCTCGTCCGCCAGCTTCAATTGCAGCTTGTCCGCGATCGGCAACGCGAACAGGGACGCCACGAGCGCGCCATAGAGCGTCGTCAACAGCGCGACCGCCATCGCGGGGCCGATGGCGGCGGGATCGTCCATCTTCGAGAGCATCTGCACGAGGCCGACCAGCGTGCCGATCATGCCGAAGGCCGGCGCCGCGTCGCCGATGGCGCGCATGATGGCCTGGCCCTGGTCGAGGCGTTCGATGATCAGTTCCCGTTCCCGCGTCATCGCCTGGGCCAGCAGTTCCGGCGACAGGCCGTCGATGACGAACTGCACGCCCTTGCGCAGGAACTCGTCCTTGATCTCGACTTCCTGCAGCGCGAGCGGGCCGCCTTTCCGCGCGATCTGCGAAAGCTCGCGCAGACGCGCCACCACTTCGGCCGGCGCCCGGGTCTTGTTGCCGAAGCTCGTTTTCAAGGCCGTAATGAACGCCACCAGGACCTGGCCCAGCGTGAAGCGCAGCACCGTCGCCGCGATCGCGCCGCCGATCACGATCATCATCGAAGCGACGTCGACGAACGACATAAAGTCGCCGCCGAGAAAAATCGCCGCGCCGACAACGCCCAGGCCGGCGATAAGCCCAATGATAGTCGCTATGTCCATAGCTGTCCGGCCAAATTCCCATCGCCGGACCCTCCGCGGCCCCGGCGTATTTCATCGTCGGACAGATTACAGGCGTCGTGCTAAACAACTCCTAAAGCCGGGCCTGGAGCGCGGGACTGGAACAATCCGTACGTGAACGCGTTGGACTGCGCCCGTTCGGGCGCCGTCGCCTTAAACCGCGTCGAAGTCCAGCGTTGCGGCCGGCGTCGTCGGGCGGGACTGGCAGGCCAGCACGAAGCCCGCCTTGAGCTCCCAATCCTCCAGCGAGTAGTTCACCGCCATGTCCACTTCGCCCTCGACGACGCGGGCGCGGCAGGTGCAGCACATGCCGCCCCGACAGGAGGACGGCAGTTCGATGCCGGCCCGTTCGGCCGCGTGGATCAGCGACGGGTCCTCGGGCGTCATCTCGAAGCTCTGGGCGGCGCCGTCGACGATGGCGGTGACGCGCGTCGTCTCGCCCGCTGCGGCCGCCGGCCGCGCCGGCGGCGGCGCGCCGCCGGGCGCCGGCAGGAAGCGCTCCGTCTGAATTTGCGCCGCCGCCGCGCCGAGATCGATCAGCGCGTCGCGGCTCGCATCCAGAAAATCCCCCGGACCGCAAAGAAAGAGAAGGTCGGCCGCGGCCGGCGCGATCAGGCCGGCGGCGGCGAAGCGGGCGAGCCGCTCCCCGTCGATGCGGCCATGCAGCGTCTCCACGTCCTGCGCCTCCGCCGAGAGCACATGCACGAGCGAAAAGCGCCGCAGATGCCGGTCTTTGAGATCGTCCAGCGCCTCCCGGAACATGATCGTATCCCGCCGGCGATTGCCATAGACGAGCGTAAAGTCCGAAAGCGGCTCCGCCTCAAGCAGCGTGCGGGCAAGGCTGAGGATCGGGGTGACGCCCGAACCCGCCGCCAGCGCCAGATAGCTCCTGCGCGCCGCCGGATCGGGCGCGATCCCGAAGCGGCCTTCCGGCGCCATCGCCTCGATCGTCTGGCCGGCGTCGAGGGTCCGATGCGCCCACTCCGAGAAGCGGCCGCCAGGAACCCGCTTGATCGCGACCTCGAGCAGGGGATCGCCGGGCGCGGAGCAGATGGAATAGCAGCGCTGCTCCATGGCGCCGCCGATCTTGGCCCGAAGGGTCAGGTACTGGCCCGGCTGGAAGGCGAACGCCCCGCCCGGCGGCGGCGCGAAGCCGACGACGATCGCCTCCGCCGTCTCGGGCCGGACCGCCGCGATCTCCAGGTTCTGAAAGCGTGTGTTCGTCATGTCGTCACAGGGTCATATGGTCTTGAACGCTTCGAAGGGCTCGAGGCAGGCGCGGCAACGCCAGAGCGACTTGCACGCCGTCGCGCCGAAATGGCTGACCTCCTCCGTCCGCTCGGAACCGCAGCGCGGGCAGGCGACGGGCGCGTCCCCGGCCTGGGGCGGCGCGATGCCCATGCCGGCCAGATGGGCGAGGCCGCTTGCGGTGATGTCCGCCGTCGACCAGGCGGGCGCCAGTTCGGTTTCGACGACCGCGCCCTCGAACCCGGCATCCCTGAGCGCCGCCTCGACCGCGAGCGCGATTGTTAGGTTGGCGGGACAGCCGGAATATGTGGGCGTGATGCGGGCGACGACGCGCCCGGCCCCATCGGCTTCGACGCCCCGCAAGATGCCGAGCTCGGCGATGGTGAGCGGCGGCAGTTCTGGGTCCTCGACCCGGCCGGCCGCATCCCGGGCGCGGGCGAGATCCGCCGCCGTCACCATTTCTGGCCCGGATAGGCGCGCTGGAGGAACTGCATCTCGGCCAGGAGATGGCCCAGATGCTCGCCATGCAGGCCTTCGCGCCCGCCGGTCGCCATCCAGCCGTCCTCCGCCCGGTCGAGCGTCGCCTCGGCGAGGGCGGCGTCGATAGCGGCGTCCCATGCGGGCTTCAGGTCCTGGCGGCGAACGGCGACGCCGGCGAGCGCCGCCTCGTCCAGGCTTTCCTCGAACATCTCGCCCGTATAGCGCCAGAGCCGGTCGAGCCCCGCCTGAATGCGGCGCTTTGATTCGTCGGTGCCGTCGCCGAGGCGGGCGGCCCAGGCGGCGGCGTGGCGGAAGTGATAGGCGCTTTCCTTGGCCGCCTTGGCGGCGATGGCGGCGAGCCGGCCGTCCGTCGACTGGGCGAGCGCCGGCCAGAACGCGCGCATGAAGGCGCAGTAGAGCAGTTGCCGGGCGATGGTTTCGCCGAAATCCCCTTTCGGCTGCTCCACGATATGGAGGTTCAGATAGCCGCGCTCGTCCCGGAGATAGGCGAGCGCGTCCTCGTCCCGCCCGGCGCCTTCGACCTCGCCAGCAAGCTGGTAGAGCATCCGCGCCTGGCCGATCAGGTCGAGCGCGATGTTCGCGAGCGCCAGTTCCTCTTCGAGCGTGGGCGCTTCGCCCGACCATTCGCTCAACCGGTGGCCGAGGATGAGTTGATCGTCCGCGAGCCCGAGGGCGTAGCGAAACAGCGCCGTGTCGCTCACATGTCCCCCACTTCCTCGGGCACATGATAGTGGGTCGGCTGGCGATAGACCTTGTCCTCGGCGGGATCGAAGTTGGCGGCCTTGTCGTCGGGGTCGCTGGCGTGGACATGACGCGCCTCGACCACCCAGATCGACCGCCCCTCGCCCCGCCGGGTGTAGACGTCCCGCGCGGCCAGGAGGGCCATTTCGCCGTCGGCCGCGTGCACGCTGCCGACATGGCGGTGCGCGAGCCCGTTGCGGGGCCGGATGAAGACTTCCCAGAGCGGCAGGCGCGGGTCCGTGGTCATTCCGCCGCCTCCGCCCGCGCGGCGCGCCTGGCCGCGTGCGCCGCCGCCGCTTCCCGAACCCAGGCGCCGCTTTCATGGGCGCGGCGACGGTTTTCGATCCGCTCGCTGTTCATCGGCCCGCCGCCTTTGACCACCTTCCAGAAATCGTCCCAGTCGAGCGGGCCGATATCGTAGTGGCCGCGCTTGTCGTTCCAGCGGACATGGGGGTCCGGCACCGTCAGGTCGAGATACTCCGCCTGGGGCACGGTCGCGTCCACGAAGCGCTGGCGGAGCGCGTCGTTGGTGAAGCGCTTGATCTTCCAGGCCATGGATTGGTCGGAATGCACGGAATCCGTATCCGGCGGGCCGAACATCATCACCGAAGGCATCCACCACCGGTTCAGCGCGTCCTGGGCCATCGCCTTTTGGGCGGGCGATCCCTGGGCGAGCGCGGTCATCACCTCGTAGCCCTGGCGCTGATGGAAGCTTTCCTCCTTGCACACGCGGATCATGGCGCGGGCATATGGGCCGAAGGAGCACCGGCAAAGCGGGATCTGGTTCATGATCGCGGCGCCGTCGACCAGCCAGCCGATCGCGCCGATGTCCGCCCAGGTCAGCGTCGGGTAGTTGAAGATGGAGGAATATTTGGCGGCGCCCGTCAGCAGCTGCTCCTGCATCTCCTCGCGCGAAACGCCGAGGGTCTCGGCGGCGGCGTAGAGGTAGAGGCCGTGGCCGCCCTCGTCCTGGACCTTGGCGAGCAGCGCCGCCTTGCGGCGGAGCGTCGGCGCCCGGGTGATCCAGTTGCCCTCGGGCTGCATGCCGATGATCTCGGAATGGGCGTGCTGGGAAATCTGGCGGATCAGCGTCTTGCGATAGGCGGCCGGCATCCAGTCCAACGGCTCGATCTTTTCCTCGGCGTCTATGCGCGCCTGGAAGCGTTCGAGCGCGGCCGCGTCTTCGACGACCGTTTCCGCGCCGGGCCGCAACAGTCCCTGGCTATACATGGCGCTCCTCCCAAAGCCCTCGTTTCCTTTTACGCTTTTTCGGCCGTCTTGCCAGCACGGGCGCTTCGCCGCACTTTATGGGCTGATCGATTTAAAGGACGTTTCATGTCGCCAGACGCTTCCGCATTGCCGGGCCTGGGCGCGCTCAGCGCCGGCGCGCTCGCCGGGGTCAAGGTCGTGGACCTGACCCGCGTGCTGGGCGGGCCCTATTGCACCATGATCCTCGCCGACCACGGCGCCACCGTCATCAAGGTCGAACCGCCCCAGGGCGACGAAACCCGGGATTGGGGACCGCCCTTCCGGGAGGACGGCGAAAGCGCCTATTTCCAGGGCGTGAACCGCAACAAGCGTTCGATTGGCCTCGACCTTTCGAAGGACGCCGGCAAGGATGCGCTGGCCCGCCTCCTGGCGGACGCCGACGTGCTGATCGAGAACTTCAAGCCGGGCACGCTGGAAAAGTGGGGCCTCGGCTATGAGGACGTTCTTTCGAAGCGCTATCCCCAACTGATCCATTGCCGGGTGACGGGCTTCGGCGCGGACGGGCCGCTTGGCGGCTTTCCGGGCTATGACGCGGTCATCCAGGCGATGAGCGGCATGTTGAGCGTGAACGGCACGCCGGACGGCGGCCCGGTGCGCGTCGGCACGCCCATGGTCGATATGGGCACCGGCCTGAACGCGGCCATCGCGATCCTGATGGCGATGATCGAGCGCGGCCGTTCCGGCAAGGGGCAGTTCCTCGACATCACGCTTTACGACAGCGCCGTCGCCCTGCTCCACCCGCAGGGCAACAACTATCTGATGAGCGGGAAGACGCCGGCGATCACCGGCAACGCGCACCCGAACATCTACCCCTACGACACCTTCAAGGCCCAGGATAAGGACATCTTCCTGGCGGTCGGGAACAACGGCCAGTTCCGCCGGCTGGTCGAGGCGCTGGGCGCGCCCGATCTGGCGGACGACCCGCGCTTCAAGGACAACCAGAACCGCTCGGAAAACCGGGCGGCGCTGAAGGTCGCGCTCGAAGCGCTGCTGACGGAGCGCCAGTGCGATCCCCTGGCGATGGAGCTGCTGCAGAAGGGCGTGCCGGCGGGGCCGGTCAACTCGATCCCGGAGGTGATGGAGCATCCCCATACGATCCACCGGCAGATGCGGGTCGGCGACGGCGCGGGCTACAACGCGCTCGGCGTGCAGGCGAAGCTTTCCCGCACCCCCGGCGGCGCCCGCCGCCCGCCGCCGTTCTTCGGCCAGGATACGCGGGACGTGCTGGCCGAGCTCGGCTACAGCGCGAGCGAGATCGACGATCTGCTGGAGGCCGGCGTCGCGCTGACAGAGCGGCGCCGCTGACGGCCGATGCTCGCCAAGGGGAAGGATTACCGCGAGACGGTGGACGGGTTCCGCTGGCCGATCCCGGCGGACCTGAACATCGCCTGGGACGTGTGCGGCAAGCACGCGGCGGCGACGCCGGACAAGACCGCGCTCGTCCATCTGGCGGCCGACGGCTCCAGCCGGACCTACAGCTTTCTGGATATGGAGCGGCTGGCGAGCCGGGCCGCGAACATGTTCGCGGCCCACGGCGTCGGCCCTGGCGACCGGGTGGTGCTGCACCTCTCCCAGAGCCCGGAACTGGCGGCCCTTTACCTGGGCCTTTGGAAGCTGGCGGCCGTGCCGTTGCCGATTTCCGTCCTGTTCGGCGCGGACGCGCTGGATTACCGGCTGCGCAACAGCGGCGCCAAGGCGATCGCCACCAACGCCGCGCATCTTGAGAACGCCCATGCCGCGATCGCGCGGCAGGCGGACCCGCCCCTGCTGTTCCTGACGGACGGCCCCGGCCCCGGCGCCATCGACCTTGCGGCCGAAATGGCGCGGGCCAAGGACGCGCGGCCCCATACGGCCACCACGCCGGATACGCCGGGCCTCCTGATCTACACCTCCGGCACCACGGGCCAGCCCAAGGGCGCGCTGCACGGCCACCGGGTCGGCATCGGCCACACGCCGGGCTACGCCTTCGCCACCGACTTTCCGCCCCATGAGGGCGCGCGCATCTGGTCCCCGGCGGACTGGACCTGGATCGGCGGCCTGGGCGGCGTGCTGCTGCCGACATGGGGCTACGGTATGACAGTGGTTTCGTGCGACAGCGGCAAGTTCGATCCCGAATGGGCGTTCGAACTGCTCCAGGACCAGCACATCGACCTCAGCCTGATCCCGCCGACGGCGCTGAAGATGATGCGCGCCGTGCCCAATCCGCAGGACCGCTACGCCTACAAGCTGCGCGCGCTCTATTCGGGCGGCGAGGCGCTCGGCGCGGAGACGCTGGAATGGGGCCGCACGGCCTTCGGCCTCGACGTGGCGGAAGTCTACGGGCAGACCGAATGCAACCTTCTGATCGGCGTGGCGCCCGGGATCATGCCGATCAAGCCCGGCGCCGCCGGACTGCCCACGCCCGGCCACGACGTCGCGGTGATCGACGCCGACGGCGCCCGCCGCCCGCCCGGCGAGACCGGGGACATCGCCGTCCGTCGCGGCGACCCCTGCATGATGCTGGAATATTGGCGCAACCCCGAAGCCACCCGCGACAAGTTCCGGGGCGACTGGATGCTGACCGGCGACCTCGGCCAGACGGACGAGGACGGCTACATCACCTTCTTCGGGCGCGACGACGACGTCATCACGTCCGCCGGCTATCGCATCGGCCCCGGCGAAATCGAGGATTGCCTGATGGCGCATCCGGACGTGCAGCTCGCCGCCGCCGTTGGCGTGCCGGACCCGGTGCGCACGGAGGTCGTGAAGGCGTTCGTCGTGCTGAAAGGCGGCGCCGCGCCCTCGCCCGCGCTGGAGGACGCGATCCGCGCCCATGTGCGCGGCCGCCTCGCCGCCCACGAATACCCCCGGCTGATCGAGTTCCGGGACGAACTGCCGCTGACCGTGACCGGCAAGATCCGCCGCCGCGACCTGCGCGACGCGGAGATCGCCAAACAAGAAACCGCCAAGGAAAACGCCCCATGATCGTCGACGTTCGCTGCTACTCCATCACCCCCCGCAAGATGAACGCCTATCTGAAAGCGTTCGAGGAATTCGGCCTGCCGGTGCAGGAGCGCAACGGGCTGAAGCTTCTGGGCTATTTCGTCCACACCGTCGGCAGCCTGAACAAGGTGACACACCTTTGGGGCTTCGACAGCCTGGCCGACATGGAGGAGAAGCGCGCCAAGCGCGACGCCGATCCGGCCTGGGCCGAGTATCAGTCCAAAACGGAAGGGATGGTGCAGGCGCAGGAAAACAGCCTGACGCGCCCGGCCCCGTTCTCCCCGATTAAGTGACGGACGCGCCCGGCGCCGCTTCGGCGGCGCGCAGGCCGCCCTTCGGCCTGCCGTTCTACTATGGCTGGGTCATCGTCGCCTGCGCCTTCGCGACCATGGCGGTCGGCGTCAACGCGCGCACGGCCTTCTCCCTCCTCTATCCGGCGATCCTGGCGGAGTTCGGCTGGGGGCGCGGGGAAACCGCCGGCGCCTTCTCCATGGGCTTCGTGTTCGCGGCGTTTCTCGGCCCCTTCACCGGCCTCGCGCTGAACCGGTTCGGACCCCGCCTCGTGATGCCCGCCGGCTCGGCCATGATGGCGGGCGGCTTCCTTTCGATGACCTTCGTCACCGAGCCCTGGATGCTCTACCCGGCGTTTGGCGTGCTGGTGATCGGCGGCAGCACGATCCTGGGCTATATCGGCCACGCGGCGACCCTGCCGCTCTGGTTCCAGCGCCGGCGCGGGCTTGCCGTCGGCCTAGCCTTCGCGGGCGTCGGCGTCGGCGCGATCACCCTGCTGCCGCTGTCGGCCTGGATCATCGAAAACCAGGGCTGGCGGGATGCCTGCTGGACCATCGCCGCCATCGTGTTCGGGCTGCTGGCGCCCATCAATCTGATCGCCCAGCGCCGCCGGCCGGAGGATATCGGCCTGAGGCCCGACGGCGCGGAAGCCCCGCCGCCCGCCGCCGCGCCCGAAACGGCCGAAGGCGCCGCCGCCGCGCTCGCCGCCGCCAAGGCGGCGGACGGGCCGACGCTCGGCGATGCGGTCCGGCTGCCGGCCTTCTGGTTCTTCGCGCTCGCGGCCTTCGGCATGCTGTGGAACTGGTACGCCGTCCAGGTGCACCAGACCCAGTATCTGCTGGACATCGGCTTCGACGGGGACACGGCCTCCCTCGCGCTCGCCCTGGTGAGCGCCGCCGGCGTGGCGGGCCAGATCAACGGCGGCTGGCTTTCGGACCGGATCGGCCGCGAGGGCGCTTGGACGGTCGGCTGCCTGGGCTTCGCCCTCTGCTATGGCTGCCTGATCCTGCTCAAGGACGACCCGAGCCAGTTCTATCTCTGGAGCATGGTCGCGGCCCAGGGCCTGATCGGCTACGGGCTGACGTCCGTCTACGCCTCCGCGCCGGCGGACGTGTTCCAGGGCCGCAACTATTCCACGATCTTCGGAACGCTCAGCGTGTTCTCGTCGCTCGGCGGCGGCGCCGGCCCCTATTTCACCGGCCTCCTCTATGACCTGGAAGGCGGCTACCGGAACGCCTTCATAATCTGCATCGCGTGGACGTTCGTCAGCATAGCCGCCATGTGGCTCGCCGCGCCCAGGCGGGCGCGGCGGGGATAGGACGGGCGCGCCGAACAGCGCGTTCGCCTGGATTGTCACGCCTCCCCGGGGCCGGTAGCATCGGCCCGGCCGAGGATTTCTTGGGCACGGCCAATAGAAGTCTGGTTTGTTTGCAAAAGGCCCCTTCGATGAAAACTATCGCTGCAGTTCAAACCGCGGTCGGCGCCCCACTCCTGCTCGAGGAATTGGAGCTGCCCGATCCGGGCCCGGATCAGGTGACGGTGAAGCTGTTCTCGAGCGGCGTCTGCCACTCCCAGCTTCATCAGATGCACAACCCCGCCCTTGGGCGCCCGCTGTTGCTCGGCCATGAAGGAACCGGCGTCGTGACCCGCACGGGCCGCGACGTCAAAGGGCTGAAAGAGGGCGATCTCTGCATCGTGACCTGGGTGCCGAGAACGCCGATACGGGGGGCGGTAGCGCGCGAAGCGACGGGGGCGACATATAAGGGCGAACTGGCGCACGGCCACATCTACACCTGGGCGCGGGATGTCCAGGCAAGCCAGGACCTGGTGGTGCCGATTCCAAAGGACCATCCGCGCGATCTCAGCTGCATCGTCGGGTGCGCCGTGCTGACAGGGGCGGGCGCGGTGCTTCACACCGCGAAGGTCCGCGCCGGCGAATCGGTCGCGGTGTTCGGCGTCGGCGGCGTCGGCCTCTCCGCGATCCAGGCCGCGGCCATAGTCGGCGCCTATCCGATCATCGCTGTCGATCTCGACAACGAGAAGCTCGAGTTCGCCAAATCGTTCGGCGCGACGCACGGCGTCAACGCATCGGGCAACGCCGATCCGGTTGAGGCGATCCGCGATCTGACAGGCGGCGGCGTCGACTACGCCTTCGACGCCATCGGGCGCCAGAGCACGATCGAGCAGATTTTGCAGTCGACCCGGCCCGGCGGCATCGGCGGCGACAATTTCGGCGGCATGGCGGTTCTGGTCGGCATCCCCCAGGAGAAGGTGACGCTCGACCCGGCCCTGTTCGTCTACGGCCAGCGGCAGTATCGCGGCAGCCTTGGCGCGAGTTTCCCCGACCGCGATTTCCCGATGTATCTGCGTTGGCACCAGGAGGGGAAATTCCCGCTCGATCGTCTGATCACCCGCCGCTACGGGCTGCATGAGATCAACGAAGCCTGCGACGCGCTCCATGGCGGCGACATCCTGGGCCGCGCCATTCTGGAATTTTGACCGACCGTCCGCCGCCAGGGCGTTCGACCGCGACGCCCGGATAACACGCACCGCCATGGATTGAGCGCATCAGGGCCGGCGGTCTTGCCGGCGCCCTGTCGCCGTCATTGTCAGGCAATCCGGCTTCGGCCGGCGCCCCCGGCGACCTGGAAGGCGCCCTAATATTTGCTGGGCACGTAGAGTTCGGGCGGCAATGTCGCGCGTTCGTATTCGGGGTTGAAGACGCGGTCTGGCAGACTTACGGACTCGTGCGGCACGGGCTCATACGGGATCTGCTGGAGGAAGTGGTCGATGCAGTTCAGCCGCGCGCGCTTCTTGTCGTTGCCTTCGACGATGTGCCAGGGCGCTTCGGGAATGTTCGTGCGCGCGAACATGTCCTCCTTCGCCTTGGTGTAGCTTTCCCAGCGCACCCGCGACTGCAAGTCCATCGGGCTGAGTTTCCACTGCTTCATCGGATCGTGGATGCGCATCAGAAAGCGCATCTGCTGTTCCTCGTCGGTGATCGAGAACCAATACTTGATCAGCCGCACGCCCGACCGCACCAGCATGCGCTCGAATTCCGGCACGTCGTGGAAGAATTCCTCGACCTGATCCTCGGTGGCGAAGCCCATCACCCGCTCGACCCCGGCGCGGTTGTACCATGAGCGGTCGAACAGCACGATCTCGCCCCCGGCCGGCAGATGGGGCACATAGCGCTGGAAATACCATTGCGTCTTTTCGCGGTCGCTGGGCGCCGGCAGCGCCGCCACCCTGCAAATGCGCGGATTGAGCCGTTGCGATATCCGCTTGATAACGCCGCCCTTCCCGGCGCTGTCGCGCCCTTCGAAGACGACGATGACCTTTTCCTTGTGGTAGGCGACCCAATCCTGAAGCTTGATAAGTTCGGCCTGCAACGTCAGAAGCGCGCGAAAATACTCCGCCCGGCCGATCGTATCCGGCCGGCTCCGCTTGTAGATCTTGCGAATTTCTTCCGAAAGCGCGGGCTCCGAGATTTCGAGCTCGTAGTCCTCGTCCAGCGCGTCGGCAAGCTCCGCCTCCAGCCAGTCATTGTATTGCGCGTCGTCTTTTCGGTCGGTCATCGTTTCATCCGGCGCCGATGCGGTTCGATCGAGACAAGTATTTGCCCGCGTTTCCAGGGATGGAAGGTGGCTCGGGAATGTAACGCGCTTGTGACGCTTCGGCCGCCCGGCGCCGGCGCCTGCCTGGCCGCACTCCACATCGCCGCGCGCATCGCTTACTGATTGGGATTCCCGACCCCGACAAACCCGCCCCGGAGACCTTCCGCATGGGGACCGCCGTCTGATGCCTTCCGCTTCGCCGCCGCCGCCGCCCGAGACGAGCGGCCCGCTTCGCCTCGTCATCGCGATGGCGGCGGTCTATTCGCTGCTGTTCATCATGGCGCAGATGCATCGGATGGGCGGGGCGGTGATCGCGCCCGCGCTGGCGGCCGAACTGGCGCTCAACGCGTCCGACCTCGGCCTGATCATCGGCGTCATGTTCCTGGCCTCGGCCTGCACGCAGCCTGTCTCCGGCATTCTGCTGGACCGGGCGGGGCCGGTGCGCGCCGTCGCCTATCTCGCGCCCATCGGCATCGCCGGCATGCTGATTTTCGCCTGGGCCGAGGACGTCTGGCTGCTGACGCTCGCGCGCGCGATGATCGGGTCCGGTTTCGCCTGCGTGGTCAGCGGCATCTACGTGTTCCTGCTGGGCTGGGTTCCCCGGGAAAACTTCACCACCGCCGCGGCCACGATCCAGGCCATCCCCGGCACGGCCGCCGTCTTGATCGCGACCACCCCCTTGGCGGTGCTGCTGCACGACGTCGGGCGCGGGCCGGTGTTCGTCGGGCTCGCCATATTGACGGCGGCGACCGTCGCCCTGGTGAGCTTGACGGTCAGGGAAGGCCCGCGCTCCGCGCGCAAGGCCCAGGAGCCGGAATCCCTCGCCAAGAGCATCGGCGGGATCGGGATGATCGTCTCCCAGCGCCGCTTCCTGTGGCTGGCCCTGTTCAGCGTGACGGCCATCGGCCCGGCCTTCGCGGTGATCGGCCTGCTCTCCGGCGTTTACATGCGGGCGCGGTTCGGCCTGGACGCCCAGCAACTGGGCGCGACCGTGCTGGCGCTGCTGATCGCGCTGAACATGGGCGGCGTGATCTATGGCCCGCTCGACCGGTGGACCGGGCGGCGGAAGGCCGTCGTCGCCGGCGGCATCCTGGCGCAGATGGGCCTGCTGACCACGCTCGCCGCGCTGGGCGACGTCGGCTATTGGACGACCTTGATCCTGCTGACCGCGTTCGCCGGCGTCTCCCAGCTGCACGCCCTGGTCATCGCCCACGCGCAAAGCCTGTTCCCCCCGGGCCTGGCCGGCCGGGTCATCACGACGACCAACATCTTCATGATCGGCGGCATCTTCCTGTTCCAGGCGATGTCCGGCAGGGCCTACGACCTGTTCACGCAAGACTTCGGCGCGACCGCGACCGACGGCTACCGCCTGACCTTCATCGCGCTGGCCTGCTGCCAGGCGCTCGGGCTGCTCCTCTACGCGCAGGCGCCCAGTCCAACAGTGGAAGGCCGGAGCGGGGCGTGATCGGCGGCGGGCTGACGGCCAAATACGCCTCGGCGCCGGCGGAAATAGAGCGCCAGCGATTTGATCGCCACGGCGGTTGGCGGTCATTCTCCGCCCCCTGGCCGACTGGTTCGAAGCCTTCGTGTCCATGCGCCAGCATGTCCTGATACGCTTCGGGCGCTGGGAAGCGATCCTGGAACAGCCCCTGCCGGAGGACGCCGAGCTCTATTCGGTCACCACGGCGATGATGCGCTATGCGCGCACCGTGGCGCTCGCCAATCTCGGCCGAACCGCCGAAGCGGAGCGGGAACTCGCCGCCTTCCGGCAGGCTTGGGCCGCCGTGCCGGAAAGCCGCATGCTGTTCAACAACACGTGCCGGGACATCCTCGCCGTCGCCGACCGGATGGCCGAAGGTGAGCTCGCCTATCACCAGGGCCGGCATGAGGCGGCTTTCGGCGCGCTGCGCGAGGCGGTCACGAAGGACGATACGCTGCCTTACGACGAGCCGTGGGGCTGGATGCAGCCGGCGCGGCACGCCCTCGGCGCGCTGTTGCTGGAGCAGGGACAGACGGAGGAGGCCGAGGCGGTCTACCGGGCCGGCCTGGGCCTCGACGCGAAGTTGGCGCGGGCCTGCCAGCACCCGGACAATCTCTGGAGCCTGCATGGCCTCGTCGAATGCCTGGACCGGCGCGGCGCGGGCGATACGTCCGAGGCCGGCGTGCTGCGCCAACGCCTCGACCACGCCCTGGCCAGAGCCTCCGTCCCCGTCCGCGCCTCCTGCTACTGCCGCGGCCGACAGGCAGCCTGAAGCGAACAGCCCGATCTCGGGCGATGTCCGTCATGGCCGACTTTCCGCCGCGCGGCCTTTGGCGGGTTTCGGGGGCGGAACCGACCTGCTTCGCACCGGCTGTTGTCAGCGGTGGGCAGCGGCGCGTGTAATCCAGAGCCGCAACTACGACGCCTTCTTCAGCTCGCTCAGAGTGTTCTCGTCGCTGGGCGGCGCTGGGCCGGCGCCCACTTCGCCGGCTACCTCTTCAACCCAGGAGGTGACGACCAGACCGCCTTCGCCATCTGCATCGCCGAGACGTTCGCGAGTATCGTCGCAAAGTGGCGCACTGCGCCCAGGAGGGCAAAGAAAAACTTGGAAGGGCGTGCGTAAACGCCGCTGTCCGGCTTCCAGCTTAATTCGGACGGACACTGGAACGCCGCGCCTACCCGATATGCGCTGGAAACGCACGAATTCAATGGCTGCCCACAGCGCGTTATTTGCGGTGACTTGCATAAGGAACTTGTCGACTACCCCCAAACTGCTTCATCCTTTCTCCAAGGAAAAATATTTAAATGCCCGAGTTGATACAGGACGGACCGGATATCCCGGTCAAACTCATGAACCGGCGGGATGATGGCAAGGTTGTCTTTTTCTGCGGGTCCGGGATATCTGTGAGCACCGGCCTGCCCAATTTCGATTGTCTTGTATCGCAAGTCTATGACCGTACCGCCCAGACGAAAACGGAACTCGAACAAGAACTCCTCAACAATGGCCAGCTCGATAAGGTGCTCGGGCTACTCGAAGGCCGCTTGAATCCCAACAGGCTCCGTCGTGAGGTCATTGGCATACTTACGAAACCGCCACCGGAGAACTCACTGGCAACCCACGCGGCCCTTATCAACCTGTCCCGCCAATCGGACGATAGCGTTCGTCTCGTAACAACCAACTTTGACAACCGTTTTGAACATGCCGATCCGGCTATTGCGATTGATGGCGCACCAAAGCTCCCCCTGCCGAAGCCGCATCGCTGGGGTTCTCTCGTGCACCTCCATGGCCGAATCACCGACTTAGACACCAACGGGCAAGACCTCGTTCTTACCGCGGCAGATTTTGGGCGCGCTTATCTCACGGAGCGGTGGGCCTCCCGGTTCATCACGGAGTTGTTTCGAGAGTTCACCATCGTATTTGTGGGCTACAGCCTCAACGATCCGGTTATGTCGTATATGGTCGACGCGCTCGCTGCTGAGCGCAACAGAGGGGCGCGCTTCCAGGAAGCCTATGCCTTCGCCGACTTCACAGGTGGCGATCTAGGACGAAAGCGGTCGGAGTTGGCTTGGCAAGGCAAGAGCGTCAAGCCAATTCTGTTCGATGCCCAAGAAGACTTTGGCAAGCTCGACGATACGCTTGTGAAATGGGCTGAGCTCAGTCGGGACCCGATCAAGTCGCGCCGTCAGATCGTCTTCGATGAGCTTCGGAAGCTGCCGGCAAACGCGGACGATCCGATCGCTCAACGCGTGACCTGGGCTATTTCAGACAAGCGGACGGCTGAAGCGCTCGCCGAATCCGATGCGATTACCGAGGAAGACGACTACCCTATTTTGGCAGGGTGGCTCAATGTGTTTGATGAAGCCGGTCTCCTGTGCAGGCCGGTCAATACGCTTTCCGATGGGAGCGAACGCCAAACGCCCATTGTGGGAACCGCCTTTGGCCATCAGGCAAATTATCCTCTGGACGGAATATCTGCACAGCTTGCGTCTTGGCTCGCCAAACATCTGCATGTCCCCCAAGTATTGGGTTGGGCCGCGCGCAAGGGCGGCTATCTGCACCCCTATTTCCGCGATCTGGTGCGCCGCCGCCTTTCCGAAACAGGAGGCATCGAAAGTCAGCTCTCTGCGCTTCCAGAGCGACTACGTCTCCTGTGGACCATTCTCGTTCAGAGCACGCCCGTCGACCACGAAGAAGACCTTTGGTGGGAACAACTGATCCAAAATGCAGCCTCCGATGCGGAGCGCGTACTCGTGGAGCGTGCGCTTGTCGCAAGCGTTCGGCCACATCTCACCGTGATGCCCGGACCATCCACCCATATGCGGTTCCGGAACCTCTACGACGACGCCCCCGCACCACTGACGCCGCTGGAGGAATGCGCTCATCTCAAGCTATCCGCATGCGAGAATGGGATAGACACGGGAACTGGCCAAGCGGAGCTTAGAGACAATCTGCTCGCCAATCACGTCTTTACCATCACTGAACATTTGCGCCTGGCTGCCCGGCTATTGCCGTTGGATGAAGCAGAATTCAACCATTCTTTGTTCTGCCGCCCTGCCATAGAAGACCATGATCAGAACCAGGACGGCGCAAACTGGACCTTTCTGGTTGAATGGTCGCGGGACGGATACTTTGCACTTGCCGACCGCAACCCTCCCGGTGCCGATCTCTTGATCCGTCTTTGGGCCGCGAGCGATGTCCCTTTGCTTCACAGGCTCGCGCTTCACGTCCTTGCGGAGGATGCCAATGCCGACATTCATGTCGCTACCACGCTCTTACTTGCAGGCGACACACTCAACGTCTGGTCAACCGAACTGCACCACGAGGTTATGGTTTTCCTACGAAAAGCCGGGCAAAGACTGCCTGCCGAAGACCTCGGCCAGCTCGTAAAGACGATAAAAGCCGGGCCGCCGTCCACCGTGATGGACGGAGGAAACGAACCGAAGCGGCAACGAGACATCAGTCTCCGTTTGCACAAGCTCGCATCCTCCGGCGCAGATATTGAACAAGAAACGCGACAACTCGCTGACGCTTACCAGCCGCCGCAAGACGATCAGCCTGACAGAGATGAGTTTCAATTCTGGAGTAGCGTCGCTCGGTGGATCGGGCCTAGCGACCATGTACGCCTCGAATGGCAAAATGGCCCGCCTCTTGATGAACTGATTGATCAAACTCAGGAAGGCCAATTAGACGAGGAAGAGTTTGAGGGTGTTTGCAGAATTTGGCCAAGCAGCGCACTTCATGCCCTCGAAAAGCTCTCAGATACTGGAAAATGGCCTGCGAAGTATTGGCGCCAATTGTTGTGGAGCACCAACATTCTTAGGCGCGAGGGGAAGCTGCAATCTGAAACGTTGGCCGACCTTACCACTTTGATCCTGAGAGCACCGGATGACCTCCACAAGGAAATTGCCTCGGCGTTTTCGTCATATATCGAGGACCTGTCCGAGGAATGTTCAATCGAAGACGAAGACACTTTCGGGAAACTTTGGAACAAAGCATGGAGTGCTGTTGCCGAAGAGGCAGATGCCGACACTGAGGATGTTCTCACAAAGGCACTAAACAGCGCCGCCGGTCGCCTGGCTGAAGCGGCGTTCAAACGCCTTTGGAAGTACGAACCCGAAGCAGGCAAAGGATTACCTGAACCTGTCTCCGGCTATTTTGATTCTATCGTCACATCTGATTCCGGCCGTCTCGGCCGCGTCATGTTGGCCGCAAAGCTCTCGAACATCTTTGCAATCGCACCGGATTGGACAAATCGGTCCCTCTTGCCACACCTACGCTGGAAAACATCCAAAGAAGCGCGGGATCTATGGGCAGCATACGCTTGGGCAGCGCGCGCAGGCCCGAACCTGTTTGGCGCGATCAAAGCCGATTTCATCTCTGCGCTTGAGCGATATAATGAGTTCAGTGGGAAACGCTCGAATCTCGTCTATCTGTTCCTGGCAGCCAGTATTGATGGAAACGCCAATATCACGCCCGAAGATATTCAGACTGTGATGGCCAACCTGCCGGAGGACGGTCTTATTCACGTCGCTTACTTCTTCGAAAACCGTCTTGGCGACGACGAGAGCGAACAGGCTACCACATGGGAGAATATCTGCCTCCCGTGGCTACAGAATTATTGGCCGAAGACACACGAACGAAATACGGCTGAAACCTCTATTGCGCTCACCCAGTGCCTGATCAAGACAGGGACAGCATTTCCGAAAGCTCTACAATGGGCGGAAGAGTATTTGCGACCGGGCACCAATCATGTTCTCTGGAAAATTAAGAAGAGCGGCGTTCACACACGCTTTCCTATCGATACACTCAAAATGTTGATAAAAATCATTTCCAAAAATAACCTCGAGAGCTGGAAAAAGCACATACTTCATGAAATACTTTATCAAATGCAAGAGACTGACCAGACCATCTCACAGAATCCTTTATTTTTACGTCTCTATAGACTATAATTTCTATACATTCGCAATCAGATGCTTGCCTGACGCCGTCCGCTCCGAGGCACCTCCCACCGAGCGGCCCTCGACAGGCTTAGGGGGTGAAGCCGACAAGTGGCGCGCAGGCACTCAGAAGTCGCCGGAACTGGCGCCTTGCCCATCTCGCCGGAGACCGTTCAACACCGCCCCGACACCGCCCTTTCGGACTCCGGTCGCAGCGACGCCGATGAACACCGCCTCAGCCCAGCCTAACCTTGCTGCGCCTTCGCCCGCTCAATGCCTTCGACGATCAGTTGGCGGGCGGCTTCGGCGCCGAGCCAGTCGCCGATCTTGACCCATTTGCCGGGCTCCAGGTCCTTGTAGTGCTCGAAGAAATGCTGGACCTGCTGCAAGGTGATCTCCGGCAGGTCGGAGTAGTTCTTCACGCCGACATAGCGCTTCGTCACCGCCGGCGAGGGCACGGCGATGATCTTTTCGTCCGTGCCGCCGTCGTCCTCCATCAGCAGCGCGCCGACGGGCAGCACGTTGATGACGCAGCCCGGGGCCAGCGGCCGGGTGTTGCAGATCAGCACGTCCACCGGGTCGCCGTCCTGGGAGAGCGTGTGGGGCACGAAGCCGTAATTGCCGGGATAAGTCATCGGCGTATAGAGGAAACGGTCGACGACCAGCGTCCCCGCTTCCTTGTCCAGCTCGTATTTGATCGGCTGGCCGCCGACCGGCACCTCGACGATGACGTTGACGTCTTCCGGCGGGTTGTCGCCGATGGCGATGGCTTCGATGCGCATGGTCGCTCTTTCTCAGGCTGCGGCGGGATCGCCCGTCCCTAGATATCACCCGAGATCATCAGAGCAACTTAACGCGCGCCGCAGAGGCGCGGTAGATGGTCGCTGCCGACAAGGGCCCCGTTCCGATACGTCGCGCGCGCCGGGCGGGGCCGAGACCCCGCCCAGGCGAAACCCGCCTCTACCTCCGCCCGGGCGCCGGCGCGGGGCGGCTTACCGTTTCAGGCCGTTGAACAGCAGGTTCGGCACCTCGATGAACTGGCGCATGATCGCGTGTTCGGAGACCCATTCCGAGAACTCGTCCCGGCTCACCAGCCCGTCGTCGTTCGCGTCCGCCCGCGCGAGCGCCAGTTCGGCGTCCTGCTCCACCTCGTCATAGTGGCGCACCGCCTCGAAGGTGACGGCCATGCCGGAGTCGTTCTTGTCGAGATAGGGATCAAACAGGTTCTCGATCATGTGGACGCCACGCAGGCCGACGGTGCGGAGCATGTTGTGCATCTCGTCCCGGTCCAGCGTGCCGTCGCCGTCCGCGTCGAACACGTCGAACGCCAGTTGGGCGCGCACGTCGCCGTCGCCCGGACAGAACAGGGAAAGGCCCATCAAGGCTTCCGCGCTGGTGATGGCGTGGTCGTAGTCGATGTCGATCACGTCATAGAGGCGGCGGGCGGCCTTCTCCAGATTGCCGGCGCCGTCGAACAGCACGCCGCAGAGCATCTGGAAGCCCTTCCGGCCCAGCTGGGCGGTCAGGTGCGTGCCGTCGGGGCCGACGCGGAACAGGCGCGGTTCGGTCTCGCAGAACTCCTTGAACTTCCGCATGAGCTCTTCCGGCGCGATGGGATGCAGGCCCATATCCTCCGCCAGCCGGTGCACGGCGGCGAGGCTGACCGTGAGGTCCCCCGTCGCGAAGCTGTGGCAGCGCACGATCTCGTTCACCGCCGGCACGTCGATGACGGCGGGAACCGAATGCTTCGCGCTCTTGGGCGGCCAGGTGTCGTTCGGGTCCTTCAGGATGACGGAGGTGACCTGCTTGGTCAGGTCCTCGACCATGGACATCCGGCAGAAGGCGTCGAAGGTCGACTTCTTGTCCTCAAGCCTGAGGTGGCGATAGAGCACCGTGTAGGGCGCCGTGTCGCCGCCTTCCAGGTCGTAGACGTCCATCGCCGAATAGTCGGCGTCCGGGTTCACGTTGGAGGCGCGGTGCAGCGCCGCCAGGGCCTCGCGGGGAACGGCGTCCACCTCCAGGCTGTCCTGCAGGCGGCAGAGCGCGCCCAGAATGGCGAAATAGTCCGGGCGCGGCGGCTGGGTGAAGGACCAGAGCGGGCGCATGGCGTCCGTCAGGTAGAACACCTCGCCCGCCTTGTGGGGCCGGCTCATGATCGGGTTGCGGTGGGGGAACCGGCCGAAGATCAGAACGGCTTCGGCATGTTCGATGATCGACTTGATGAAATACCAGCTCACATGCTGGTTGATCTTCTTGAGGTCGCGCGGCGAGGCCTCGACCAGGTCCGCGCTCCAGCGGGTCCATTTATCGACGGAAAGCTCCTGGACGCCGCGCCGCTCCGGATGGGAGAGCGCCACATAGACCCACATCCGCTCGACCTCGTTATATTCGGTGAGGTCCCAGCCTTCGTCGCAGATCTGCTTCAGCAGCGGCCCGGTCAGCACGTCGTTGGCGTAGGCGACCGGCGTGCCGCGATAGACGCAGCGGCCGAACTGATCGAGCACGATGGTCTTCGCCAGAATGCCCTTCGGCGTGGACCAGGCGGGGTCGGAAAAGAACGTGTCGACGCCTTCGAGGTGGATCTGTTCGCACCATTCGCGCTGCGCCTCGCGGAAGCCCGCATCCTCGGACCCGCGCGCGAAGACGCCGACCCGCCATTTCAGCATGCCGTTCCGCCAGTTGTCCTCGGTCGTGTCCTCGATGGTCCGCATGGGACCCAGCCAAAAGTCGAATACCGCTTCTGGCGTGCGTTCCTTGATGCTCATATTCCGCCCCCCCGTTTGCTCGGCGGGCGCATGCCCCGGCCCGCCGATGGTGCGTCAGCCTAACGCAGGCAACCGGCCAAGCCTATAGATTGCTTCGCGAATTTCCGCGCGGCGGCGCCGCTGGCTGGCGGGGCGCATGCGGCCGCAGCGCGAGACGCGCCTAGGCCGCCGCCGCGTTCGCCGCCTGGTCCCGGTCTTCCAGCATCATCGCCGCGCACTTTTCGCCGATCATGATGATGGGGGCGTTGGTGTTGCCGGAGACGAGCTGGGGCATGATCGAGCCGTCCGCGACGCGCAGGCCGGATATGCCGTTGACCCGAAGGCGCGGGTCGACGACCGCCATGCGGTCGCCCTCCGGCCCCATCTTGCAGGCGCCGACCGGGTGATAGACGGTCGCGCCGGTGCGGAGCGCGAAGTCGAGCAGTTCGTCGTCCGTCCGGCAGTCGTCGCCGGGGGTGATCTCGAACTTCACATAGGGCTTGAGCGCCGGCTGCTCGACAAGCTGGCGGGCGATCTTCAGGCCGCCGATCATCGCCTGCTGGTCCTCGTATTCCTTCAGGAAATTGCAAAGGATGCGCGGCGGCGCCATCGGGTCCGCCGAACGGATATGCACGCTGCCCCGGCTCTGGGGCCGAAGCTGGCAGGGCGCGCAGGTCATCCCCGGCTCCTTCTCCAGGGCGCGGGTCTTGATGTCGGTGATGCTGGCGTGGGCGATGTGGAACTGGACGTCCGGCGTCTCCAGCTCGGGCCGCGTCTTGACGAAGCCGTGGACGACGCCGGCGGGGAACGTCAGCAGGCCCTTGCGCGCGAAGGCGTACTTCAAGACCTCGCCGACCAGGCGCACGCCCCGGCTGTCATTGTTGATGGAGACATTGCGCGTCAGCCGCCACATGGGGCGGGAGAGGTAGTGGTCGTGATGGTTTTCGCCCACGCCCGGCAGGTCGTGGATGGGCTCGACCCCAAGGCCCTTCAGCAGGTCCGGCTGGCCGATGCCCGAAAGCTCCAGGATCTGGGGGGACTGAATGGCGCCGGCGCAGAGCACGACCTCGCGCCCGGCCTTGAACCGCCGCGTCTGGCCCCGCTGGCTGACCTCGACGCCGACGCACCGCTTGCCCTCCAGGAGAAGCCGCGTGGTGTGCGCCTCCATCTCGACCGTCAGGTTCGGGCGGGATTGCGCCGGCTCCAGATAGGCCTTCGCCGAGGACCAGCGGCGGCCCCGCTTCTGGGTCACCTGATAGTAGCCGAAGCCTTCCTGACTGGCGCCGTTATAGTCCGGATTGCGGGGGTAGCCCGCCTGTTCGCCGGCGTCGATCCAGGCGTCGAGCAGTTCGTGGGTGGTCGGCATGTCCATGACGTTCAGCGGCCCGCCGGACCCGCGCAGATCGTCGCCGCCCCGCTCGAAATTCTCCGAGCGCTTGAAGAAGGGCAGGCATTGCTCAAACGACCAGCCCGCACAGCCGAGCTGGGCCCAATGGTCGTAGTCCTGGTGCTGGCCGCGCACATAGAGCAGGCCGTTGATCGAGGACGACCCGCCCAGCACCTTGCCGCGCGGGATCGGGATCTGGCGGTTGTGGGTGCGCTCTTCCGGCTCGGAATCGAAGCGCCAGTTCAGGCCCGGCATGTCCAGCGTCTTGGCGTAGCCGACCGGGATGTGAATCCACATGTTCTTGTCCTTGCCGCCGGCCTCCAGCAGCAGAACGTCGTTCTTCGGGTCCGCCGACAGGCGGTTGGCGATGGCGCAGCCGGCCGAACCGGCGCCCACGACGATGTAATCGAATGTCTTGTCGGCCATGCTCGGCGCTCCCCTGTTTGGCCGGCATTTTTGGCCGAACCCGAACAGGATGCAATCAGCGCCGCAAGCGCCGGCCGACGTTTTGCGACTTTATTCCGGCCCGCTTCCGCTCATCCGCGGGTCGATCGCGGCGCCTCCAGCGGATCGCGCCGGTCGATGGCGATCGCCAGCGCGACGCCGAGCCCGATCTGCAGGGTCAGCATGGCCGTGCCGCCATAGGAGACGAACGGCAGCGGCACGCCGACGACCGGCGCCAGCCCCATCACCATCGCCACGTTGACGACCACATAGAGGAACAGCGTCGTCGCGATGCCGAGCGCCGAGAGCCGTCCGAACCGGGATTCCGCGACGAGGCCGATGCGATAGAGCCGCCCGATCGCCACCGCGAACAGCAACAGGACGAAGACGCCGCCGGCGAGGCCCAGTTCCTCGCCGAGCATGGTGAACACGAAGTCCGTGTGCTTTTCCGGCAGGAACGAAAGGTGGGACTGGGTGCCTTGCAGCCAGCCCTTGCCGAACGCGCCGCCGGAGCCGAGCGCGATCATGGACTGGAGGATGTGATAGCCGGCGCCCAGGGGGTCGCGCTCCGGCTCCAGGAACGTCAGAACGCGGGCGCGCTGATAATCGTGCAGGAAGGACCAGGCGACGGGAGCGGCGGCCGCCGCCGCCGCGCCGGCTAGGCCGAATTTCCACCAGGCGACGCCGGCGAAATAGAGCACGCCGACCCCGCCGATCCCGATCAGCGCCGCCGTGCCGAGATCCGGCTGCTTGAGGACCATCGCCGCCGGCACGCCGATCATCAGCAGCGCCGGCGCCAGAATATGCAGGCGGTCGGCGCGGTCCGGCCCAGCGTCGTGGAACAGCCGGGCGAGCGCCAGCACCAGGGCGATCTTCATCAGCTCCGAGGGTTGCAGGCGCATGAAGCCGATATTGAGCCAGCGGGTCGCGCCGTCCCCGGAGCCCACAAGCGCCACCAGGATCAACAGGCCGAAACAGGCGGCATATCCCAGATAGGCCAGTTGGAAGCAGCGCCGGGCGCCGAGCGCCGCGATGCCCAGCATAAGAACGAAGCCCGCCCCATAGCGCGCGCCGTGCCGCCCGGCCCAGGGCGAGGCGTCGCCGCCGGCGGCGGAATACAGCATGGCGACGCCGATCAGCGCGATGCCGGTGATGGCCGCGACCAGCAGCCAGTCGACCCGCGCCAGCCGCGCCGCCAGGTCCTCTTGCCGGCGACGGGGCGCGGGCGCCGGTCGGAAAGCGGCGACGGAGCCGCGCCAGCGCTGCATCAGCCGCGCTTCCGGCCCGTGAGGGCGGCCTGCTGCAACGCGCCGCCGGCCGCGTCCGGCCGCCAGTCGGCGGATTTCAGGGTCTGCGCCTTCAACAGCACGTCCCGCGCCATGGGCGCCGCCACCTTGGAGCCGCTGCCCCCATGCTCGACGACGACGGCGCAGGCGTAACGGGGCGCGTCCAGCGGCGCATAGCCGACGAAGAGCGAATGGTCCCGCGCCTCGCGCGGCAGGTCTTCGTTCTTCACCACGCCCCGGCGGCGTTCGTCCTTGGTGATGCGCCGCACCTGGGACGTGCCGGTCTTGCCGCCCATGCGGAATTCGGCGACGCGGATCTGGGACGCGCGCGCCGTGCCATGCGAGCCGGACATGACCGACCGCATGCCGTTCCGCACCACGGCCAGATGGGCTTCCGATACCCCAAGCGGCTCGTGGACGACGGGAAACTCCAACTCCTGGCGCATCCGAAGCAGCCTTGGCGTCACCGCCGCGCCGCCGTTGACGATCCGCGCCGTCATGACCGCCAGCTGCAGGGGCGTCGCCAGCACGAAGCCTTGCCCGATGCCGGCGATCAGCGTTTCGCCCGCCTGCCAGGGTTGCTTCAGGCGCTTCTGCTTCCAGTCCCGCGTCGGGATCAGCCCGCCCCGCTCCGACGGCAGGTCGATGCCGGTCGGCGCGCCCAGGCCGAAGCGCCGCGCCATCTCGGCGATGCGGTCGATGCCGACCTTGCGGGCGACTTCGTAGAAATAGACGTCGCAGGATTGCTCGATCGCGTCTTCCATATCCATCCAGCCGTGGCCGGTGCGCCGCCAGCAGTGGAACCGGCCGCGGCCAAGCTTGTGGACGCCATTGCAGAAGAAGCGCTTCTGGGGCGTGACAAGCCCGTGCTCCATCGCCGCCAGGGCCACCAGCATCTTGAAGGTGGAGCCCGGAGCGAACTGGCCCGCCACCGCCTTGTTCGCGAGCGGCGCCAGGGGGTCGGTCGAAAGCACCCGCCACAAATCTGTCGAGATGCCTTCCGCGAACAGATTGGGATCGAAGGACGGCGTCGAAGTCAGCGTCAGCACGTCGCCATTGTGAACGTCGAGCACGACGACGGAGCCGGCATAGTCGCCCATGCGGTTGAAGGCGAAGCGTTGCAGCTCCAGATCGAGCGTCGAAACCAGCGTATCGCCCTGCACGCCCGGATCGCGCTCCAACTCCCGGACGACGCGGCCGACGGCGTTCACCTCGACCTTTGATTCCGCGGCCTCGCCGCGCATCGCCATGTCGTACATGCGCTCGACGCCGGCCTTGCCGATGCGCAGGTCCGGCAGGCTCAAGACCGGATCGGCCGTCAGTTCCTTCTTGGAGACGGCGCCCACATAGCCGATCGGGTGGGCGGCGGCCGGACCTTCCGGATAGCCGCGCCGGCTGACCTCGACCACCTCGACGCCGGGCAATTCGGGGATGCGCGCCTGGATGCGGGCGAGCGCCTCCCATCTCAGATGCTCATGGGTCGCGACCGGCACGAACCCCGGATTGCGCTTCGCCTGGCGCAGGATCCGCGCCCGTTCGTCTTGGTCAATGGGCACGATGGCGTTCAGCCGATCCAGCGCCGCCTCGAAATCGTCGACCTGCTCCGGCGTCACCAGAACCCGATAGGTGCGCAGATTGAGCGCGAGCGGCCGGCCGAACCGGTCCAGGATGACGCCGCGCTTCGGCGTGTGGAACTTGATGTTGATGCGGTTCTCTTCGGCCAGCGTCTTGTAGCGGTCCGCGTTCAGCACCTGTAGCTGGTACATGCGCGCCGTCAGCCCGCCCAAAGCCAGCAGCTTGACGCCGCCTAGCAGCAGGGCGCGCCGGGTCAGCCGTTGGCGTTCTTCCTGCGGCGACGTCATATCGGTCTCCCTCCCAGGCCGATGGCGGAGCGAATGCCGGCGAAGATCAGCGCGAGCGGCGGATAGAGCGCCGCCGTCAGCGTCGCCTGCGCCAGGGTCGGGCCGATCGGCTGCGTCTGGAACATCGCCAGCGAAGCGATCGTCCAGGCTATCGGCGCCAGGATGAACGCCGTCAACGCGAAGCCGATCCAGGCATGGCCGAGGCCGCGCGGCCCAAGGAAGCGTCGTTGGGTGGCGGCGGCGTAATGGGCGATGACGCAGGTCAACGCGCCCAGGCCGAAGATCGGCCCCGAAACCACGTCCAGCAGCAGGCCGATGGCGAAGGCGCCCATGGCCGGAAAGGAATCCTCGCGCCGGAGGCCCCAATCGAACACCGCCGCATGGGCGACGGCCGCCGGCGCGAGCGTCGCGAGCGCGAACGGCCAGGGCGCCCCCGCCAACAGCACCGCGAACGCCGTGATGCCGAGACCGGCGAGTATCTTCGAGGCCCGGAAGTCTTGCCGGGCGGTCTGGTCACCCGCCATCGCGCGTCGCCTCCAGCCGCTCCGCCGTGAGCTTTTCGTCCGCCGACTCGCCCTCGTCCTCGGCCGCCGCCGGGTCCGGCAGTTCGCCGAAATCGATGACGCGGACATAGTCCAGCCGCCGCCAGTCGACGAAGGTCTGCGCCCAGGTCTCGTTCTCCCGATGGCCGGCGACGACGCCGACGGGGAGATTGGCCGGGAAGACGCCGCCGTGCCCCGAGGTCACGATCAGCGCGCCGGGATCGAGCGGGTCTTCGCCGTCGATGAACTTGAGCTTCGGATTGTCGGAATTGTCGCCGATCAGAATGGCGCGCACGGCGGGATCGCCCACCATCACCGGCGTGCGGGCGTTGATGTCCGTCAACAGCAGCACGCGGGCGGTGCGGGAGCCGGCATGGACGATGCGGCCGACCACTCCCTCGCCCGTCATCACCGTCTGCCCCGGGCGCACCTTCTTGCTTGTGCCGACATTGATGAGCGCCGTGCGCGCGAACGCGCCGCCCACGTCCGTGAGCGCCCTGGCCGAAACGAACCGCGCCGAGGGACCAGGGTCGTAGTTCAGCAGGCCCTTTAGCGTCTTGATCTGGCCTTCCATGTTCTTGGCGACCATGCGCCATTGCAGCAGGCGGATGTTCTCTTCGCGCAGCCGCTCGTTCTCGCGCACCAGGTCGGCCAGATCGACGATGTGCTCCGCGCCGGAGCGCGTCATCCGCACGGGCTCGGAGATCAGTTCCAGGACGGGGGCCACGATATCGGAGAAGTTCGCCCTGACCCGCTCCACGAGCACGGTCTCGATCTTGCCGATCATGATCAGGGAAACCGCCGCCGCGATCAGCAGCAGATAGGCGAACCGGTGCAACATCGCCTTGATGGGGCGGGTCGCATCGACCAGATCGTCAATCCGCGTAAGCTGCGGCTCTTGGGCCATGGCAGGCCGTTTCTCCCGCCTATCGGTTTCCGGCTAGGGCTTAAGCCCGCGCCGGGTCACTCTACCAGAACGCCGGACAGGGCGCTGCCTTCCTCCAGACAGCGGCCGGCGCCGATCGCCACGCAGAAGAGCGGGTTCTCGGCGACGGTGACCGGCAGGCCCGTCGCTTCGCCCAGCGCGACGTCGAGATTGCGCAGCATGCCGCCGCCGCCGGCCAGCACGATGCCCTTGTCGACGATGTCCGCCGCCAGTTCGGGCTTGATGTTCTCCAGCGAGGACCCGACCGCTTCGATGATCGCCTGTATCGGCTCCGCCAGGCATTCGGCGATCTCGCCCTCGGAGACCGTAATCTCGCGCGGCACGCCGTTCATCAGGTCCCGGCCGCGCACCGCGAGACGCATCTCCTCCGGCCCGGTCGCGACAAGGGCCGAGCCGATCTGCGTCTTTATGCGCTCCGCCGTGCGTTCGCCGATCAGAAGATTATGGCGCCGGCGCACGCTGGCGATGATCGCTTCGTCCATCGCGTCGCCGCCGATGCGCACGCTGCGCGCATAGACGATGCCCGATAGCGCCAGCACGGCCACTTCGGTGGTGCCGCCGCCGATATCGACCACCATGGAGCCCGTGGGCTCCGTCACCGGCAGCCCGGCGCCGATCGCGGCGGCCATGGGCTCCTCGATCAGATCGACCCTGCGGGCGCCGGCGGCTTCCGCCGATTCCCGAATGGCGCGGCGCTCAACCTCCGTCGCGCCGGAGGGCACGCAGATGATGACGCGGGGGGCGGCGAAGAAACGCCGGTTCTGGGCCTTGCGAATGAATTTCTTGATCATCTCCTCGGCGATCTCGAAATCCGCGATGACGCCGTCCCGCAGCGGACGGATCGCCTGGATGTTGCCGGGCGTTCGGCCCAGCATCTCCTTGGCCTCCAGGCCGACCGCGAGCACCCGGCTTTCTCCGCGCACCGTCTCCATGGCGACGACGGACGGCTCATCCAGGACGATGCCCACATTTGGCGCATAGACCAGCGTGTTCGCCGTGCCGAGATCGATGGCGAGGTCCGAGGAAAACAGACCGAAAATGCGAGACAGCATTCGTTGCTCATTTCAACGCGTAGGAAGACGCGCCAGTTGGTAGAACGAACATGGTTAACGGCGCACGAACGCTTATAGATTGGGAGGGGCGGAGCGAAAAGAGAGAGGCGCATCAAGCGGCGCAGGCATCGTCGCCCCCTCGAAGACCAAGCGTATTTTTTCATTTTATTACAATGCTGTGAACTGCTTTTGCCGGACCGGCGTCGGCGGCCCTCTGACAGCGGCGGGGGCGATGCGCGAAACGCCGCCGGCCGCCCGTTTTCACCCGATATTGCGCGCGTCGGCGCAAATTGGCGCGGCGCTGGAGACCCATCCCTTTGACGAATCTCGAAAAGATCGGCGGCAGCGCGGAGTCGCGACCCCGCACGGCGTCGCGAATCGGCCCGGAGCGCCCGCGACGGCGTTAATCGGCGGACAATCGTCGCGCGCTACCCTGGCTCAGCGTCTTCGGCGAATTCGGCGCATTTCGCGCCCCGGACGGCTTGTGTGGCTTTTCGGCAACACCATATCTCCGGTGAGGGATCGGCCCTCGCCGTTGAGGAATACGGTCGCCGCCTAGCGGGGCCTAGCCGCCGGTCGCCTGCGAGGAGAGAAGAATGAACACGGAGTCCTATACGGACCGCCTGAAAGGCTTCCTGCAATCCGCCCAGGGCCTGGCGCTGCGGTCCGGCCACCAGAAGCTTACGGCGACCCACCTCTTGAAGGTGTTCCTGGATGACGACCAGGGCCTGGCCGCGAACCTTATTTCCGCCGCCGGCGGCGACGCCCGCCGCGCGCAGACCGTGACCGAACGCGAACTCGCCAAGCTGCCGAAGGTCGAAGGCGACGTCGGCGGCCAGTATCTGGCGCCGGAACTCGCCCAGATCGCGAACGACGCCGAAGCCGGCGCCAAGAAGGCCGGCGACGACTTCGTGACCGTCGAGCGCATGCTCGAAGCGATGGCGCGCGCGCCCAAGGGCGAAACCGCGACCATTTTCAAGGATGCGGGCGTGACGCCCGACCGCCTGGGCGCCGCCATCGACGACCTGCGCAAGGGCCGCAAGGCCGCGAGCGCTTCGGCCGAGGACGGCTATGACGCGCTTGGCAAATATGCCCGCGACCTGACCGAGGCCGCGCGCGAAGGCAAGATCGACCCCGTGATCGGCCGCGACGACGAAATTCGGCGCACGATCCAGGTCCTGGCCCGCCGCACCAAGAACAACCCGGTGCTGATCGGCGAGCCGGGCGTCGGCAAGACCGCCATCGCCGAGGGCTTGGCCATGCGCATCGTCAACGGCGACGTGCCCGAAGGCCTGCAATCCAAGCGGCTGCTGGCGCTCGATTTGGGCTCCCTCGTCGCCGGCGCGAAATATCGCGGCGAGTTCGAGGAGCGCCTTAAGGCGGTGCTGCAGGAAATCGAAGCCGCCGCCGGCGAAATCATCCTGTTCATCGACGAGATGCACACCCTGATCGGCGCCGGCAAGGCGGACGGGGCGATGGACGCCTCCAACATGCTGAAGCCGGCCCTGGCGCGGGGCGACCTGCACTGCGTCGGCGCGACCACGCTCGACGAATACCGCAAGCATGTGGAGAAGGACGCGGCCCTCGCCCGTCGGTTCCAGCCGGTCTTCGTCGCGGAACCGACGGTGGAGGACACCGTTTCCATCCTGCGCGGCCTGAAGGAGAAGTACGAGCTGCACCATGGCGTGCGCATCGCCGACACCGCCATCGTCGCGGCCGCCACCCTCTCCAACCGCTACATCACGGACCGGTTCCTGCCGGACAAGGCGATCGACCTGATGGACGAGGCCGCCAGTCGGCTGCGCATGGAAGTCGATTCCAAGCCGGAAGCCGTCGACGAACTCGACCGGCGCATCGTTCAGCTCAAGATCGAGCGCGAGGCCCTGAAGAGGGAGACCGACGACGCCTCCCGCGACCGGCTGACCAAGCTTGAGGCCGAACTGGTCGACCTGGAGCGGCAGTCCGCCGAGCAGACCGCGATCTGGCAGGCCGGCAAGGAGAAGCTCGCCGGCTCCACCAAGATCAAGGAGCAGCTGGACCGCGCCCGCTCCGAGCTGGAGAGCGCCCAGCGGGACGGCGACCTCGGCCGCGCCGGCGAACTCGCCTATGGCGTGATCCCGGATCTGGAGCGCCAGCTCGAGGCCGCCGAATCCTCGACCGAGGGCGCCAAGATCTCCGAAGCCGTCACCGACGAGGAAATCGCGGCGATCGTCTCCCGCTGGACCGGCGTGCCCGTGGAGAAGATGCTCGAGGGCGAGCGGGAAAAGCTACTGGAGATGGAAAGCCATATCCGCCGCCGGGTCATCGGCCAGGAGGAAGCCGTGAAGGCGGTTTCCGAAGCGGTCCGCCGCGCCCGCGCCGGCCTCCAGGACCCGAACCGGCCGATCGGCTCCTTCCTGTTCCTGGGCCCGACGGGCGTCGGCAAGACGGAGCTCGCCAAATCCCTGGCGGAGTTCCTGTTCGACGACGAGGCCGCGATCGCGCGCATCGACATGTCCGAATACATGGAGAAGCACGCCGTCGCACGCCTGATCGGCGCGCCGCCCGGCTATGTCGGCTACGAGGAAGGCGGGGCGTTGACGGAAATCGTCCGGCGCCGGCCCTATCAGGTCATCCTCTTCGACGAGGTGGAGAAGGCCCATCCCGACGTCTTCAACGTGCTGCTGCAGGTGCTCGACGACGGGCGGCTGACCGACGGCCAGGGCCGCACGGTCGACTTCCGCAACACGCTGATCATCCTGACCTCGAACCTCGGCAGCGAGCATCTCGCCAACCTGCCGGACGACGCGGACGTGGAATTGGCGCGCTCCCTGGTGATGGACGCGGTGCGCGCCGCCTTCAGGCCCGAGTTCCTGAACCGGCTCGACGAAACGCTGATCTTCCGCCGCCTGGCGCGCGCGGACATGGCCGGCATCGTCGCAATCCAGCTCAAGCGGCTGGAACGGCTGTTGGACGACCGCAATATCCGCCTCGACATGGACGCGGCCGCGGTCGAGTGGCTGGCGGAACAGGGCTACGATCCGGTCTACGGCGCCCGCCCGCTGAAGCGCGTGATCCAGCGCTCCCTCCAGAATCCGCTGGCGGACAAAATCCTCGCCGGCGACATCCTGGATGGCCAGACCGTCCATGTGGGCGTGGGAGACGGCGCGCTGACCCTGGGCGCCGTCGCCGCCAACGCCGCGAACGCCGCCTGATCCCCCGCGCACAAAGTAACCGCCGTCGCAGGCGCCGGACCTTCCGGCGCTTGCGCGGCGGGGCGCGGGTCGGGTATCGAAAGGGCTTGAGTTCCCGCTCGGTTAGGAAGACACGAGCCCATGGTCGCGCGCACAGCGAAGTTCGGCATCGGCGATGTCGTTCAACATAAGCGCCACCCGTTCCGGGGCGTCATATTCGACGTCGATCCCGTGTTTTCGAACACGGAGGAATGGTGGCTGTCGATTCCGCCCGAGCTTCGGCCGAGCAAGGACCAGCCGTTCTATCACCTCTTCGCCGAAAACGAGGAGACGACCTACATCGCCTATGTCTCGGAGCAGAACCTGCTGCCGGACGAATCCGGCAAGCCCTGTCGCCACCCCCGCATCAAGGACATGTTCCAGGGACCGCGCGCAGGCCGGTACGAAATGCGCGACGGGCGCTTTGCGAACTAGCGCGTGGCCGAGGCGTCTTCTCACTCCGATCGCGTGATCATCGCCGGCGCGGGCCCCGCCGGCCTGACCGTCGCCGCCCTGCTGGCCGAAGCCGGCGCGCCGGCCATCGTGCTGGAGGCGGAAGCGGACCTGCCGACCAATCTGCGGGCCTCCACCTTCCATCCCCCGACGCTCGACATGCTCGACCGGTTCGGCGCGACGGACAAGCTGATCGCCCAGGGCCTGATCGCGCCGACCTTCCAGTATCGCGACCGGGCCGCCGGCAAGCTGGCGGAATTCGACTTCGGCGAACTCGCCGACGTTTCGAACCGCCCCTACCGGCTGCAATGCGAGCAGTACAAGCTGAACTTTGCGCTGAGAGACTACATCGCGGCGCGGGACGGCGTCGAAATCCGCTTCAACGCCGAGGCGGCCGGCGTGGAGCAATCGGCGGACGGGGTCGCCGTGACCCTGAAGACCGGCGAGACCGTGCATGGGCGCTGGCTGGTCGGCGCCGACGGCGCGCGGAGCGCCGTCCGCCAGGCGCTCGGCATTCCCTTCGAAGGCTTCACCTGGCCGGAAGCCTTCCTGGTCGTCTCGACGCCCTTCCCCTTCGAGGATCACTTGGAGGGGCTTTGCTGGGTCAACTATGTCGCCGACCCGGAGGAATGGTTTTTCCTGCTGCGCGCGCCCGAGTTCTGGCGGGTGATGTTCCCGACGGCGCAGGACGAGCCGGAATCCGAAATCTTCGATCCCGCGAAGGTGCAACGCCGGCTGAACCGGGCGCTGCCCCGCGCGGAGCCGTATGAGGTCGCGCACACGACGCTCTATAAGGTTCACCAGCGCGTCGCGACGACCTACCGGGCCGGCCGCGCTTTCCTGGCCGGCGACGCCGCCCATATCAACAATCCCCTGGGCGGCATGGGCATGAACGGCGGCATCCATGACGCCTTCGATCTCGGCCAGCGGCTGGTCGACGTCATGCAAGGCGCCGATCCCGCGCGCCTAGACGGCTATGAGGCGGCGCGCCGGCCGGTGGCGCTGGAATATGTGAACGAGATCACCATCCGCAACAAACGCAATCTGGAGACTCGCGATCCCGCGGAGCAGGCGGCGTTTCGCCAGATGCTGCACGAAACCTCGGCCGATCCGGCCAAGCGGCGCGCGTTCCTGCTGCGCGCCTCCATGCTGTCCAGCCTCGGCGTGAAAGCCTGATCGCGGCGAAGACGGACGGTTTGCCTATATACTAAGGCGGCGGAGGCGAAGGATCGCCCTCCCGCCCGCCAATGGTCGAACGGATAGACATCCCATGACGCGCAGCTATTTCGGCACCGACGGCATTCGCGGCGAGGCCAATCAGGAGCCGATGACGGCGCCGACTATTCTCAAGCTCGCCATGGCGGCGGCGAGCGTGTTCGCCCGGCCCGGCGGCCACAATACCGTTGTGATCGGCAAGGACACCCGCCTTTCGGGATATATGCTCGAGTCGGCGATGCAGGCGGGCTTCACCGCCATGGGCATGGACGTGGTGCTGACCGGCCCGATCCCGACGCCGGCGGTCGCGATGATGACCCGCTCCCTCCGCGCGGACCTGGGCGTCGTCATCTCCGCCTCCCACAATCCGTCGGTCGATAACGGCGTGAAGCTGTTCGGCCCAGACGGCTACAAGCTCTCCGACCAGATCGAGACCGAGATCGAGGCGCGGATGGCGGACGTGGAAGACCGCCTGCCCGACGCGTCGCGCATCGGCCGCGCCCGCCGGCTGGAAGACGTGACCGGCCGCTATGTGGAATATGTGAAGAGCGCCTTCCCGCGCGGCCTCTCCCTTACCGGCATGCGCGTCGTCATCGATTGCGCCAATGGCGCCGCCCACCGCGCCGGCCCGGCCGCGTTCTGGGAACTCGGCGCGGAGGTGATCCGCATCGGCGACGCGCCGAACGGCCTCAACATCAACGAGAATTGCGGCGCGACCCACCCCGAAGCGCTGCGGGAGGCCGTGCTTCGGCACCGGGCGGACCTGGGCGTCGCCCTCGACGGGGACGCGGACCGGGTGCAGTTGGTCGACGACCGCGGCGCCATCGTCGACGGCGACCAGCTCCTGGCGCTGATCGCCGAGGGCGCGGCGGCGGAAGGCGCGCTCCGGGGCGGCGGCGTGGTCGCGACCCAGATGTCCAATCTCGGCCTGGAGCGGCATCTGGAGGGGCTCGGTCTTACACTCGCCCGCACTCAGGTCGGCGACCGCTATGTGGTCGAGCATATGCGCGCCCACGGCTTCAATGTGGGCGGCGAACAATCGGGGCATATCGTCCTTTCGGATTTCACCACCACCGGCGACGGCATGATCGCCGGCCTGCAGGCGGCGGCGGCCATCAAGCTGGCCGACCGGCCGGCGCGGGACGTGCTGCACCGTTTCACGGCCATGCCGCAGCTCCTGAAGAACGTCCGCTTCGACGGCGCCTCGCCGCTGGAGTCCGACGACGTGCGCGCCGCGATCAAGGACGCCGAGGCGCGGCTCAGCAAGGCGGGGCGGCTCTTGATCCGCAAATCCGGCACCGAGCCGCTTATCCGCGTGATGGCCGAGGGCGAGGACCAGAAGCTGGTGGCGAAAACGGTGGACGACCTGGTGGCGACCATCGCCGCGACCCAGGCCTGACTCCCAGGACAGGTAAAAGGCGGCGCAGCCCATGCACGGACGCATCCTGATCATCGCGGGCTCGGATTCCGGCGGCGGCGCCGGAATCCAGGCGGACATCAAGACCGTGACCGCGCTCGGCGGCTACGCCATGACCGCCGTGACCGCGCTCACGGCCCAGAACACCGAAGGCGTTTTCGGCGTGCACGCGCCGCCGCCGGAATTCGTGGCCGAGCAGATGCGGCTGGTGCTGGACGATCTTGGCGCGGACTGCGTGAAGATCGGCATGCTGCATAATGTCGGCGTGATCGAGGCCGTCGCCGGCGCGCTCGAGGCCCATGCCGCCGGCATTCCCGTGATCATCGATCCGGTGATGGTCGCAAAAGGCGGCGCGCCGCTCCTGGAGCCGGACGCGGTCGAGGCCTATCGGGCGCGGATGCCGCGCCTGGCGACGCTGTTGACGCCCAACCTGCCGGAAGCGGGCGTTCTGATCGGCCGCGAAATGGCGACCGTCGCCGACCAGGATGCGGCCAAGGCCGACCTCCGCGCGCTCGGCGCCGGGGCGACGCTGCTGAAAGGCGGGCATCTGGACGGCGACGTCGTGCGCGACCTCCTGGTCGAGGCCGACAGCGAGACGAGCTTCGAAAACCCGCGCATCGATAGCGTCAACACCCATGGCACCGGCTGCACGCTGGCTTCGGCGATCGCGACCGGGGTCGCCCAGGGCCTCGATCTGAAGAGCGCGGTCGGTCGCGCTATCGCCTATGTGCGCGAGGCCATGGCGACCGCGCCGGGCTTCGGTCGCGGCCATGGCCCTCTGAACCACGGCCACACCGTCGCGCCGTTCGCCTGGGATGCGCGGAAAACGGGGAATTAGGTCAAATCGATTTGACGCCATTTCAACGTTTGTTAAAGGAAAACGCATACGTTTGTCGGATCACAGCAACTGCGCAGCGCGCTTCAGGCGCGCCCTAAGCCAGAGGCCCGACCATGCTTGACGCCTATCTCCACGCCATTTCGCTGATCGAGCGGATGCACCGACAGTTCCTCGACGTTGTGAAAGCGGAGCTCGACGGCCAGCGGATTCGCGACATCAATAACGTTCAGGCGCTGATCCTGTTCAATATCGGCTCCGAGGAGCTGACGGTCGGCGAACTGACCCAGCGCGGCTACTATCTCGGCTCGAACGTTTCCTACAACGTCAAGAAGATGGTCGAGAACGACTATCTGAAGCAGGAACGCTCGGAGCACGACCGCCGGTCCGTCCGCGTCAGCCTGTCCGAAAAGGGCCAGTCCCTCTGGGATCGCATGGACGCCATGTTCCAGCGCCATAACGGGCTGCTCGAGAACAGCGAAATCAAGGCGGAGCAGATCGAAGCCGCGACCGCCGCCCTCACCGAACTGGAGCGCTTCTGGATGCAGGCGATGCAGTCCGCGCCCCGCGCGCCGGATCCCCTGATCGGCAAGCCGGTCGATCGTCGGGAGGCCGCCGCCTATTTCGGCGACTGACCGCGCCGGCTGAAGAAAGGGCCCTAACCGCCGCAGGCGGCCGCCCGCAAAGCCCATGATCAATAAGCCCCGGACGCAACCGCGTCCGGGGCTTTTTGCGTTCCGGCGAGCCGCGCGAGTCGCGGCGACGGCGCCGGCGCTCGACACCTGCCGCCCCTGGATCGAGAGCCGATCGACGCGCTGAATGCGCATGCGGAATTCGGCACGAATAAGTACTAATCACAATTCGTGCGCAAACCAAAACGACATCAGTCGCTTAACACCTAATATCCGTAGAATGCCGGGCGTCTTTTATGAATAATCCGTAAAGATTGTTGAGCGGCATTTCTGACGACGTCGCGACGCAATTGCGCTAACAAACCTGAACTGAGGACCCTGACATGAAACTCCACAGCAAACTGCTCGGCGCTTTCGCAGTCGCTTGCACCGTCGCCGCCGCTCCCATGGCCGCCTCGGCCGTCACCGCCCTGGCCGACGGCGACACCAACGCCATCCTGAGCGACGACAACTTCATCTTCGTCGCCAGCCCGATCAACGGCGCCGCCGACGTCGGCGGCGATCTGGAATTCCTGTTCCACTTCACCCATGCCGGCCCGCCGAACGCGAACGCGTTCGCCACCCAGGTCGTGCTCGACGGCGAAGCCGGCGGCAGCACCACCGGCGGTTTGGTGGAATGGGTCGAGACCTCCACCATCGGCCTTATCGAGAACATCCTGAAGTCCGCGGCCCTGCCGGATGACACCGTCGTCAACCTGAACACGGTGCTGCCGCCCGACCAGACGCTTCGGATCAGCTTCACCTCCGTTTCCGGCGCGCCGCAGCTCACGGTTTCCGTCAGCGGCGAGGAAGCGGCCGTGCCGCTGCCGGCTCCGGTTCTGCTGTTCGGCAGCGCGCTCGCCGGCCTCGGCTTCATGAGCCGTCGCCGCAAGCAGGCCGCCGTCGCGTAAGCGGACGCCATATGCCGCATTGCGGCGGGAAGGAGGGGACGCCCGCGCGTCCCCTCTTTTTTTATGCAAATTCGATAGAAGCTGTGTGGCAAAATAGCCCGAATGGCGTAAGCCCCGCCATGGCGACCGCGGATTCCCGCCAGGAATCGGTAACGTCCGTCACACATTCACTTTTTCGTGCTTCCCCATGCGCTTAATACCGCAATGCGGCATTGACAGACGGACGGCCTTCCTAAATAATCCGTAAAGATTGTTAGACGGCTTTTGGGGCGATGTCGTTTGGCAATTGGCACGAAAACCTTTCAAAGAGGACTTCGCAATGAAGCTTCATACGAAAATCCTTGGGGCGTTCTCGATCGTCGCCGCCATGGCGGCCGCCCCGATGACTGCTTCGGCAGTCACGCTGATGAATGACGGCGACACCAACGGGATCCTTGATGATGACATGTTCATCTTCTCGGCCAGCCCGATCAACGGTCCCGCCGACGCCGGCAGCGACCTGACGTTCCTGTTCAACTTCACCCATGTCGGCCCGCCCAGCGCGACCGCGTTCGCGACCCAGGTCGTGCTCGACGGCACGTCCGGCGGCAGCACCACGGGCGGCCTCGTCGAGTGGGTTGAAACCTCCACGCTTGGCGGCGCCGAGAACATCCTCGCCTCCGCGGCGCTTCCGGATGACACGGTCGTCGACCTGAACTCCATCCTGCCGCCCGACCAGACCCTGCGGATCACCTTCACGTCCGTGTCTGGCGCGCCGCAGCTGACGGTCTCCGTCAGCGGCGACGAGACGGCCGTTCCGCTGCCGGCTCCGGTTCTGCTGTTCGGTTCGGCTTTGGCCGGCCTCGGCATCCTGAGCCGCCGCCGCAGCATGAAGTCTGCCGCCTAAGCAGATTTCGCCTAAGGCATAACCTGCGCTTTCCGGCGCGGGTTCGAGAAGGGGAGCGGATCACCGCTCCCCTTTTTCGTTTGTGTTTGGAGGGACCGACATCCAGCTAGCTAGAGGTCCATCAACTCAAACGTCCATTTTTCACCATGATTCCAATGTCTAATTTCAAGGCATTGCTGAAAAATTAAACTCATTGACAAGAATTAACCTTTCGTTAACCATATTGGCAGGTTGCCGAGGCCACTGGGGGGCGGTGGCGATACGGCATTCCTTCGATCAACATTGATTGAGGTAAAAGCCATGAGATTGCATCAAAAATTCTTAAGCGCGCTTGCGGTCGCCGCCTGCATGATCGCAGCTCCGATGTCCGCATCTGCCCTCACCGCCATGGCGGATGGCGACACCAACGGGATCCTCGATGACGACACGTTTATCTTCGTAGCGAGCCCGCTGACCGGCTCCGCCGACAATCCGGCGAACGGCATTCTGGTGTTCGAGTTCCACTTCACTCATACAGCGCCGCCAAACGCGACCGCGTTCGCGACCCAGGTTCTGCTGGACGGCGTGAATGGCGGCACCACGACGGGCGGTTTGGTCCAATGGATCGAATCTTCGACGCTGGGCGGCATCGAGAACATCCTCGCCTCCGTGGCGCTACCGAACGATACCGTCGTCGATCTGAATTCGGTCCTGCCGCCGGATCAGACGCTGCGGATCAGCTTCACCGGCGCCACTGGCGCGCCGCAGTTGACCGTCTCCGTCAGCGGCGAGGAAACGGCGGTGCCGCTGCCGGCTCCGATCCTGCTGTTCGGCACGGCCTTGGCTGGCCTCGGCATCCTGAGCCGTCGCCGCAGCATGAAGTCTGCCGCCTAAGCAGAGCGGCTTGATGCCCAACCTGCGTTTTGCGGGCGCAGGCTTCGAGAAGGGGAGCGGATCACCGCTCCCCTTTTTCGTTTCCGTTTGCAAACCGGCTGCCGGGCCTCAGGCCTTCACGACATTGGCCGTCGACAGGCCCAGGCGCGCAATGACGTTGCGCGTATCGACGATGGGCATTCCCAGCTCGACCAAAGCCTCATAGTCGATGGCGTCATGATCGGCGGCGATGAGGGCGATATCGTAGCCTTCGCCCGCCGCCGCCAGGTCGACCGACGCTCGCCCGAACAGGTCCGGATAGTCGCGCATGCGCGGGATCGAGGGCACATGCGGGTCATGAAAATTCACGACCGCGCCCATGCCCAACAGCAGCTCCATCAGGCGCATGGCAGGGCTCTCGCGCATGTCCGAAACGTTCTTCTTATAGGCGACGCCCACCAGCAGAATCCGCGCGCCCTTCACGCCGCGCCCATGGACCCGGTCCAGCGTCTCCCGCACGCGATTGACCACATAGCGCGGCATCTCGACGTTGATCTCCCCCGCCAGTTCCACGAACCGGGTCGAGAGGTCGTATTCCCGCGCCTTCCAGGTCAGGTAGAACGGGTCTATGGGGATGCAGTGGCCGCCGAGCCCCGGCCCCGGATAGAACGGCATATAGCCGAACGGCTTCGTGGCGGCGCCCTCGATCACCTCCCAGATATCGACGCCCATGGCGTCGTAGATCACCTTCAGTTCGTTCACGAGCGCGATGTTCACCGCCCGGAAGATGTTCTCCGTGATCTTGACGGCCTCGGCCGTGCGGGCGTTGGACACCGGCACTACCCGATCGACCACGCCCCGATAGAACGCTTCGACAAGCGCGCCCGAGGCGGCGTCCAGCCCGGCGACGATCTTCGGGATGCCGGCCGTCTGCCGGGAGGCGTCGCCGGGGTCCTCGCGTTCGGGACTGTAGGCGACGAACAGGTCCTGGCCGACCGTCCGCCCGGCCGCCGCCAGGGCCGGCGCCAGGACATCCTCCGTCGTGCCGGGATAGCTGGTCGATTCGAGCACGACGAGCGCGCCCGGCTTCAAGACGGACGCGAGCGACGTCGCCGTATCCACGACATAGGAAAGATCGGGCTCGCGATGGCGGGTCAGCGGCGTCGGCACGCAGATGACCGCGATGTCTACGTCCGATAACCCGCGATAGTCGGCCGTCCACGCGAGGCGCGCCCCCGCCGCCGCGATGGCCGACGCCGGCGCGTCGTCGATATAGCTTTCGCCGGCTTCGAGCTTGCGGATTTTTTCGGGGTCGATGTCGAAGCCGAGCACGGAAAAGCCTCGGCCCGCCGCGGTGACCGCCAGGGGAAGTCCGACATAGCCAAGGCCAACGACGCCCACCCGCGCCGTCTTCGCCGCAATCCGCCCAGCAAGCGCCGCCGCATAGTCTTCGCCCATCCGCTGTTCCTAGTCCCCAGGGGCCACATCCCGGTCCCGCGCGCAGCCGACCGGCCACGCATCGCTACACGCTCCGGCAGGCGTTCGCAATTTCAGCGACGTCGACGAGGCGACGCACACTGGCGTCAGGCGGCGGCGACGAAGGCTTTCAGGCGGTCGATCAGCGCGCCATGGGTGGGGCTTTCCGACAGATCGGCGGCGTCCAGGTCCGTCCGCGCGACAAGGCCCGCCAGGTCTTCGGCCTGCCAGGCGATATGAACGCCTTTGACCGAGCCGACCGCTTCGGCGGTGGCGAGCTGATGGTCGTTTCGATGTTCGTTCAGGCCGTGCCGGCGCGGCAGCAGCACCAGGGGCTTGCCATACCGCTTGGCCGAAAGGATCGTGCCGATGCCGGCATGGGCGACGATCAGCCTGGCCTCCAGAAACAGGGCCTCGAAGCGCGCCGGCGTCAGGTTCGACATATGCTCCAGATGCGGCCAGTCGCCCTCCGCCGGGCCGGTCTGCGCGACGATCTTCTCCTCGCTCTCGGCCGCGATCCGGTCCATGGCGTCGATCAGCCGGGGGAACGGCAATTGGGTCCCGACGGTCACGAAAATCACAGCACCGCCCCCGCATAGTCGGCGCCTTCGGCCTTCGCCACATGCTCCCACTGGCTCAGCCAAAGATGGGCGAACCGGCGCGCGAGGCGGCCGGACATGGACATTTCCTCGGCATTGGCGACCGAATCGATCCAGACCGTCCGCGAGCCGTATATGCGGCCGAGCGCCAGGGCGATCACGCCGGGCAGCGCGCCCGTCGACATGATCACATGGGGCCGGAACCGCAGGATCTGGAATGCGATGACGAAGAACGCCCGAACGATCGCCAGCTTTTCGTTGCGGTTGCAGTCCGGCACGATGGCCGCATCCTCGACGTCGTGCTGCTCGGGCAGGCCTGGCAGCGTCGTCAGGAAGCGGCATTTGTGGCCTTCCAGGGCGCGGCGCATCAGCATGAGCTGCTGCCAGTGGCCGCCGCCCGACGCGACGGCGAGCACCCGTTTGGGCGCCGGCGCCGCCATGGCCTAGAGCCCGCGCCCGATGCCGTAATAGGCGAAGCCCTGCTTGGCCATACGTTCCGGGCTATAGAGATTGCGGCCGTCGAAGATCACCTTCTCGCGGAGCGCGGATTCGATCGCATCCAGATCAGGCGCCTTGAACTCCTGCCATTCGGTGACGACCACCAGCGCGTCGGCGTTCTTCAAAGCCGCCTCGCGCGTGCCGCATAGCAAAAGGTCGTCCCGGTCGCCGCAGATGCGCTGGGTTTCCTGCATCGCCTTCGGGTCGTACGCCTGCACTTTGGCGCCCGCGTCCCACAGCGCCTGCATGAGCACCAGGGAAGACGCTTCGCGCATGTCGTCCGTCTTCGGCTTGAAGGAGAGGCCCCAGAGCGCGAAGGTCTTGCCCGCCAGGTCGCCGTTGAAATGCCGCTCGATCTTGTCGAACAGGACCCGTTTCTGGGCATTGTTCCGCGCCTCGACCGCCTCGACGATCAGCGGCTCGAAATCGTTCTCGCGCGCGGTGCGGATCAGCGCCTGCACGTCCTTCGGAAAGCAGGAGCCGCCATAGCCGGCGCCGGCATAGATAAAGTCGTAGCCGATGCGCGGATCGGAACCGATGCCCTGGCGCACATGCTCCACGTCCGCGCCGACCCGTTCGGCCAACCCGGCGATCTCGTTCATGAAACTGATCTTCGTCGCCAGCATGCAGTTGGCGGCGTATTTGGTGAGTTCCGCCGAGCGCGGGTCCATCACGATGATGCGGTCGCGGTTCCGGTTAAAGGGCGCGTAGAGGTCTCGCAGAAGGTCGACCACGTCGGGATTGTCGACGCCGATGATGATCCGGTCCGGGCGCATGCAGTCCGCGACGGCGGCGCCCTCTTTCAGGAATTCCGGATTGGAGACGACGTCGAACGCGATATCGTCCCGGCCGCGCGCTTCCAGCCCGGATTTAAGCTGGGCGACGATCCGGTCCGCCGTGCCGACGGGCACGGTGGATTTGGTGATGACGACGCGGTGGCTGTCCATGTTCGCCGCGATCGCGTCCGCGACCGCCAGCACATAGCGCATGTCGGCGGAGCCGTCCTCGTCCGGCGGCGTGCCGACGGCCAGGAAGATCGCCTTGCCGTGGCTGACGCCGACGGCGGCTTCGGTGGTAAAGTCCAGCCGCCCGGCTTCGTAGTTCGAGCGGACCATGGGCTCGAGGCCCGGCTCGTAGATCGGGATTTCGCCCGCCTTCAGCCGCTCGACCTTGGCCGCGTCAACATCGACGCACATGACGTCGTGACCGACTTCCGCCAGCACCGCTCCCTGCACCAGGCCGACATAGCCCGTCCCGAACACAGTGATCTTCATCTGCGCGCCTGCCCCATCGTCGCCGTCATGTGACGGCCGCTGTCTTCATCCTTCGACCCGCCCGGGCGGGCCGCCGCAAGACGCCTCAGGCGCCTTGCAGATAGCCCCCTTCCTCGAGGAACACGATGATCCGGTCCGCCAGGTCGTCCGGGCTCTGGCCCGACGTGCGGAGATGGATGTTCGGGTTCGTCGGCGCCTCATAGGGCGCGGAAATGCCGGTGAAGTTCGGAATCTCGCCCGCGATCGCCTTCTTGTAGAGGCCCTTCGGATCGCGCGCCTGGCACTCCTCGATCGGCGTATCGACGAAGACCTCGATGAACTCGCCCGGCTCCATGATGCCGCGCGCCTGATCGCGCTCGGCCTGGAACGGCGAGATGAAGGAGACCAGCGTGATGAGGCCCGCTTCCGTCATCAGCTTCGCCACTTCGGAAGCCCGGCGGATGTTCTCCACCCGGTCCGCCTCGGTGAAGCCGAGGTCGCGGTTCAGGCCGTGGCGCACATTGTCGCCGTCCAGAACCGACGTGTGGCGGCCAAGGGCGTGCAGCTTCTGCTCCACCAGATTGGCGATCGTCGACTTGCCGGAGCCGGAGAGGCCCGTGAACCAGAGCACGACCGGCTTCTGGCCCTTCAGATTGGCGCGGGCCGTCTTATCGACGTCGAGCGCCTGGCGATGGACGTTGGTCGCGCGCCAGAGGCCGAAGGAAATCATGCCGGCGGCGACAGTCTGGTTGGTAAGGCGGTCGATCAGGATGAACGCGCCGGTGTCCCGGTTGTCCTCATAGGGATCGAACGCGATCGAGCCTTGGGTCGAGATGTTGCAGAGCGCGATCTCGTTCAGCCCCAGCGACTTGGCCGCCAGATGCTGGAAGGTGTTTACGTCCACCCGGTGCTTGATCTCCGTCACGTTGGCCGCGACGGTGCGGGCGCCGGACTTCAGCAGGTAGGAGCGCCCCGGCATCAGGGCGTCGTCGTGCATCCACAGCAGGTGGCAGGCGAACTGATCGCTGACTTCGGGCCGTTCGGTCGGCCGCGCCAACATGTCCCCGCGGCTGATGTCGATCTCGCGGTCGAGGGTCAGCGTCACGGCTTCGCCGGCGTGGGCGGTCGGCAGATCGCCGTCCGCGGTCACGATTCGGGAAACCACGGCCTTCTGGCCGGAGATGGCGACGGCGATCTCGTCGCCGGCGGAGATCGAGCCGGAGGCGACAGTGCCGGCGAACCCGCGGAAATCCAGGTTCGGGCGGTTGACCCACTGCACGCCCATGCGAAACGGCTTGTGCTCGCGCCAACCGGCGACCTCGACGGTCTCCAGATGCTCCAGCAGGGTCGGCCCAGTGTACCAAGGCGCGGCCTCGGCGCGGGTCGTCACGTTGTCGCCGAAACGGGCGGACATCGGAATGAAGACCAGGCTGTCGTGTTTGAAGTCCCCGGCGAAGGACTGGAAATCCGCGACGATCTTGTTGAAGACCTCCTCGGAGAAGTCCATCAGGTCCATCTTGTTCAGCGCGACCACCACGTGGCGCACGCCGAGGAGCTGAGCGATATAGGCATGGCGGCGCGTCTGGGTGAGCACGCCCTTGCGCGAATCGATCATCAGAACGGCGAGGTCGGCCGTCGAAGCGCCCGTCGCCATGTTGCGCGTGTACTGCTCGTGGCCGGGCGTATCCGCGACGATGAACTTGCGCTTGTCCGTCGAGAAGAAGCGATAGGCCACGTCGATGGTGATGCCCTGCTCGCGCTCGGCTTCCAGGCCGTCCACCAGGAGCGCGAAGTCCAGATCGTCGCCGACGGTGCCGTGGATGCGGGATTCCCGCTCCAGGCTGGCGAGCTGATCGTCGAACAGCAGCTTGGTGTCGTAGAGCAGCCGGCCGATCAGGGTCGATTTGCCGTCATCGACGCTGCCGCAGGTCAAAAGGCGCAGCAGCCCCTTTTCCTCGTGACCCTTCAGGTAGTCCAGCATTGCTTCGTCGGTGGTGGCGGGCGCGATCGGCATTACGCTCATGCCTGCGTCTCCCTTCGAGACTGAGTAAGGTTCGTTCGGCGAAGTGCGGGCGGGCTTAGAAGTAGCCTTCCCGCTTTTTCTTCTCCATGGAGCCGGATTCGTCGTGGTCGATCAGACGGCCGGCGCGTTCGGACGTGCGGGCGATCAGCATTTCCTTGACGATGCCCGGCAGGGTGGTCGCGTCGGATTCCATCGCCGCCGTCAGCGGGTAGCAGCCGAGCGTGCGGAACCGCACCATCTTCTTTTCGGGGGTTTCGCCCGGCAGCAACTGCATGCGGTCGTCATCGACCATGATCAGCCCGCCGTCGCGTTCCACCACCGGCCGTTCGGCGGCGTAGTAGAGCGGCACGATCGGGATCTGCTCGTGCATGATGTATTGCCAGATGTCGAGTTCGGTCCAGTTCGAGATCGGGAAAGCGCGGATCGACTGGCCGGGGCTGATGCGGGCGTTATAGAGGTTCCACAGTTCCGGGCGCTGGTTCTTCGGGTCCCAGGCGTGGGCCGCCGTGCGGAAGGAGAAGATGCGCTCCTTCGCGCGGGACTTTTCCTCGTCGCGCCGGCCGCCGCCGAAGGCCGCATCGAAGCCGTACTCGGTCAGCGCCGTCTTCAGCGCCTCCGTCTTCATGACATGCGTGTAGTTGGAGGAGCCATGGTCGAACGGGTTGATGTTCTGCTTCACCCCGTCCTGGTTCGTGTGGACGATGAGGTCCAGCCCGTCCCGCTTCGCGGTCGCGTCGCGGAAGGCGATCATCTCGTGGAACTTCCACGTGGTGTCGATGTGCATGAACGGGAATGGCGGTTTGGCCGGGTAGAACGCCTTCTTCGCCAGGTGCAGCATCACCGAGGAGTCCTTGCCGATCGAGTACAGCATGACGGGCTTGCTGAACTCGGCGACCACCTCGCGCATGATGTGGATCGCCTCGGCCTCCAGGCGCTGGAGATGGGTCAAATTAAAGGAATGAGCGTCGGACATGGCTGTCGGTTGCTTTCCTGCAGATCAAAGGATTTCGCGCGATCATTCGGCGCGTTACGGGGTTACATACCACCCGAAAACCGAAATACACGTTAATTCCCGACAACATCCCGCACTGGCGGGGGGACGGGTCCGCGGTCGGCCGAATCTCCGGGCTTTCCCATCACATAGCGCTAAAGTGCGCTGCAGCAAAATCGGCGGCCGCCGCGAGGTCGCCGCCGCGCCAATTTTTCGCAGACGCCCCGGCGGGGGCGATCTAGCCTTCGGCGGCGCGCGCCACGCGGCGGTCCCGCGCGAGATCGAGCTTGTAGGTCGCCTGCGCCTTGGCGACCAGGCGGCCGCTTTCGTCCCGGGCGTTTACATCCACGATGGTGAGCGAGCCGCCCCGGCTCAACACGACGCCTTCGGCCAGCATGTCGCCGTCCCGCCCCGCGCCGATATAGTTGATCGTGAGCGCGACCGTGGTGCCGCGCGTGGTCGTCTTTGCGTCGGGCGTCGCCCAGGCGGCGGCGGTCGCGGCGGTGTCCAGCAGGGTCGCGGTCGCTCCGCCATGCACGATGCCGAGGCCGTTCAGCACATGGGGCGCGGCCGGCATCCGGATCACGACCCGGTCCACCTCCACTTCGTCCACGATCAGCCCGACATGCCGGCCGAAAGGCCCGGCCGCAATCACATCATGGATGCGCGTCAACGCCGCATCCGACAAACCATCCGTCATTATCGCTCCGTCGACAGCTTGCCTTCGATCCGGCGCGCATAACGCGACATCGCGAAACAGCCGCAGAAGTAGATCGCCGCGGCGATCAGATAAGGCTCGTCGACCAGCCCGATCCAATTCGTATCGTTGCTCATCGCCTTGACCATGCCCAAAAGGTCAAACAGGCCGATAATCGCCACCAGGGTCGTGTCCTTAAAGAGGCCGATGAAATTGGAGACGATGTTCGGGATCATCAATTTGAGCGCCTGGGGCATGACGATCAAGCCCGTGGTCTGCCAGTAGCTGAGCCCCAGCGCCGCCGCCGCTTCCGACTGGCCGCGCGGCACCGCCTGCAGGCCGCCGCGCACGACTTCCGCCATATAGGCGGCCGCGAACAGACAGACCGCGACAATGGCCCTCAAGAGTTTGTCGAAGGTCACGCCTTCCGGCAGGAAGAGCGGCACCATGGTCGTCGCCATGAAGAGCACGGTGATAAGCGGCACCGAGCGGAATACTTCGATGAAGACGACGCAGACATAGCGGATCAACGGCAGTTGGGAGCGCCGCCCGAGCGCCAGCACGATGCCCGCCGGCAAGGCGAAGGTGATGCCGATGCCGGAGATGACCAGCGTGACGAACAGGCCGCCCCAGTTGACCGTCCGCACGACTTCGAACGAAACGCCGGACCAGAGCACGCCGACGACGATCCACAGGCCCAGCACGACAAGGGCCTTGGACCGGGTCGATTCCAGGCCGAGCCTGGTTTCAAGCAGCGCCCCGAATGACCGCCGAACCGTAAGCTCGAGGACGGCGTTCGCCATGGCGACGATGAACATCGTGAGGCCGAGCGAGGAGATCGCCGTCCAGAAAACGCCCTTTTCGCCGCCGTAGAACAGGTAGGAGGCGAACATGGGGAAGGTCAGCACCAGGCCGATGGCCGTGGGAATTTTCGCCGTGACGCGCGACAGGAAAAGCGGCGTCATCCACGCGACGAGCATCAGGAAGCCCAGATTGACGCGCCAGCGCTGCTCGATCGGATAGAGCCCGTAAATAAAATTATCGAACCAGAGCGCGGGCCCCGCCCAGCAGGCGCCGTCCATGCTCTGATTCATGCATTCCCGCCGGTTCTCGGCGGTCCAGACCGCGTCGAAGATCGCCCATTCCAGCAAATTCCAGACGACCGTCGCCAGAAGGCTGAAGACGATGAAGGTGACGATCGTGTCGATGACGTTGCTGAACAGATTGTTCCGCATCCACGCCACCGGCCCTGTGGTCGGCACCGGCGGCGGTCGGCTCGCCTTCGGCGTGAAGCGTTCGATATCGGCGTCGTCGGCCATCGTCGTTTGCCCGGTCCGGTCCATGGCTTAGCGTTCCGTCATCTGAACACGGCGGTTGTAGATGTTCAGCAGGCCGGAAATCAGCAGGCTGACCGACATGTAGAACAGCATCGTCGTCGCCACGATCTCAATGGCGCGCCCGGCCTGGTTCAGGGAGGTCTGCATCCAGACCGCGACCAGATCGGGATAGGCGATCGCGACGCCGAGGGACGAGTTCTTCACGATGTTGAGATACTGGCTGATCAGCGGCGGGATGATCGCCCGCATCGCCTGGGGAATGACCACCATGCGCATGGTGCGGCCCGGCGGGAGCCCAAGCGAAAAGGCCGCCTCCGTCTGCCCCTTGCCGACCGATTGAATGCCGGCGCGCACGATCTCGGCGATGAACGAAGAGGTGTAGATGGACAACGCCAACAGGAGCGCCAGGAACGGCGGCGGCAAGGCGTAGCCGCCCCGGTAGTTGAACCCTTTCAGGACCGGCACTTCCCAATCCAGCGGCGCGCCCGTCGCGAGATAGACCGCCAGCGGCAAGACCACGATCAGGCCGACCGCCTTCCAGCCCCATGCCGGCGCGTCCCCGGTCCGCTGTCGTTGGCGTTTCGCCTTGCGCGCGATGAAGATCGTCGCCGCGAGGCCGGCCAGCAAGGCGAGGCCCGTCGCCCAGAGCAGGTCGCCCGCGATCGGCGCCGCCGTCTGAAAGGCGCGGTTGTTGATGATGGCCGCGCCGAAGCCGATTTCGATCGACTGCTTCGGCGGCGGCAGCAGCGTGAAAACGCCGGTGTACCAGACCAGGATCTGCAAGAGCAGCGGCGTGTTGCGCAGGACTTCCACATAGGTGGCGGCGATGCGCGAAATCAGCCAGTTCTTCGAAAGACGCGCGATGCCCATCACAAATCCGAGCATGGTCGCGAAAACGATGGCGATAATCGAAACGAAAAGAGTGTTGATGATGCCGACCAGAAAAACCGTGCCGAAGGTGTCGGTCGGCGAAAAATCGATCATGTGATAGCCGATGTCGAAACCGGCCGTGGTGCTGAGGAAATCGAAGCCGGCGGTGAGTCCGCGCTTCTCCATATTGTAGATGGTTTGATTGACGAGATAGAAGCCGGCGAAGATAAGCAGCCCGCCTACGAGCGCCTGCGCCACGAGGCCGCGAACTTTCGGGTCGTTGACGAGCCGGGACAGCTGGCTGCGGCCGCGCCCGCTCTCGACCGCCTTCGCGGCTGGCTTCATTTAACGGCTCCGTTCGTCGCGGGATTTTCCATCTTTATCTCTCGGGCCTTCTTGGCGCGTTCCAGATCCGGGCTGCGGCGCCGAACCAAAACGCGGACGTGGACGTTCGCGAACGAACCGGCTGGCGACCCGCCCGCCGCATCGAAAATCGCGGCGGGCGGGCGCGGCTAGCGGCTTACCGGAACGGCGGCGAGTAGATCATGCCGCCCTTGGTCCACAGAGCGTTGAGGCTGCCTTCGCGCGGAATATTGACCGGCGTGCTTGCGCCGACATTCCGCTCGTAGACCTCGCCATAGTTCCCGACCATCTTGATGATGTTGTAAGCCCAGTCGTTCGACAGGCCGAGGCCGGTGTGCAGGTTGCCTTCCAGGCCCAGCATCCGACGGATTTCCGGGTTCGTGGTGGACGCCTTGATCTCATCCACATTGGCGGAGGTCAGGCCCAGCTCTTCGGCGGAGATCATGGCGAACACGCTCCAGCGGACGATATCGCCCCACTGGTTGTCGCCTTCGCGGACGACGGGGCCAAGCGGCTCCTTCGAGATCGTTTCCGGCAGGATGACGTAGTCCGCGGGGTTCGGGAACGCGGAGCGCCGCGCCGCGAGGCTCGACTTATCCGTCGTGTAGACGTCGCAGCCGCCCTTCAGGAAAGTGTCGATAAGGACGTTCACGTCCTCATAGGTCACCGGCGTGAAGTCCATGCCCTGGGCGCGGAAATAGTCCGCGAGGTTCAGTTCGGTGGTGGTGCCGGTCGCGACGCAGACCGAGGCTCCGTCGAGCTCGGTGGTGCTCTTGATCCCGCTGTCCTTGCTGACCAGGAAGCCCTGGCCGTCGTAGAAGGTGACCGTCGTGAAATCCAGGCCAAGCTGGGTGTCGCGGGTCGTCGTCCAGGTGGTCGTGCGGCTCAGCAAGTCGGACTCGCCGTTGGCGAGCGCCGTAAACCGGACCTGAGACGTAACCGACTGGAATTCGATCTTCGACGGGTCGCCGAAGATCGCCGCCGCGACCGCGCGGCAGAAGGCGACGTCGTGGCCCGACCAATTGCCTTTGTCGTCAAGACGGTAGAAGCCGGGGTTCGGCTGACCGACCTGACAGTTCAGGTAGCCCCGCTCCTTCACGACTTCCAGCGTCGATTTATCCTGTGCGACGGCGCCTGTCGTCGCGCCGACGGCCATCGCCGCCGCAGCTAAAAGGGTCAACTTAGCTTTCATCAATCTACACCTCCCGAAGTGAATGACCGTATTCGGTCCCTCCGAACGCAAAGCAATGATCGTGCCATCCGCGGGTGAGTTGCGGTAAAGTCAAAGCGTGGCGCGGGCTCGACCTGCATTCTGCCTAATATGCAAGCACAGGCGCGCCTAAATGTGAACCATATTTAGACAATTTTGCCCGGATTCCTGCTATGTGCAGCCGTTACTTAATTACGTCTCCCATAGACGCGCTCGCCGCGCTTTTTGGCTTTGAGAACCTGCCGAATCTTGCGCCACGGTGGAACGTCGCGCCGACGCAACAAGCGCCCGTAACGCGGCTCGTCGAGGGACGGCGGCGCATTGATCAACTGCGCTGGGGCCTCGTTCCGGCCTGGGCGAAAGACCCCGCCGGCGGGCCGCCGCTGATCAACGCGCGCGGCGAAACCGTGGCCGAAAAACCTTCCTTCCGGGACGCCTTCAGGCGCGGGCGCTGCCTCGTGCCGGCGGACGGGTTCTACGAATGGCGCGGCAAGGGCAAGGAAAAACGGGCCTTTCTCGCCAAACCCGCGGGGCCCGTGGCCTTCGCCGGCATTCAAGCGGCCTGGCGCGGGCCGGACGGCCAGGCGATCGAGAGTTTTGCCATCGTCACGACCAGCGCCGCCGGACCCATCGCCGAAATCCACGACCGTTCGCCGGTTACGATCGCCCCCGAGGACTTCGGCACGTGGCTGGAGAGCGACGCCGGCGACGCCGCGACCCTGATCCGGCCGCCGCCGGAGGACCTGTTCGAAGTGATCGAGGTGGACGGCCGCGTCGGGGATGTGCGCCAGGACGATCCGGGCCTTATCCTGCCGAAACCGGCCGAGGATCCCGAGCCGGCGCCGAAGCCCGGCCAGATGAGCCTGTTCTAAGCCGATCGCCGCTTGGGCGGAGACGCTTAAGGTGGGATAGTCCGGTCTAAATCACAATCATAGCGCTCGAGCGGCCGGCGACCTTCGGCCCGCGCCGCGCCCGGGAGACGACATGCGGACCTACCTGAAGCAATCCAGCCAGCGCGAGGGCTTCGACCGCCCGGCGGTCGAAGCCGCCGTCGCCAGAATGCTAGCCGATATCCGCGAGAACGGGGATGACGCCATCCGCCGATACGCCCGCGACCTGGACAAGTGGGAGAACCCCGACTTCCGCATGTCCGAGGACCGGATCCGCCAGGTGGAGCGCAGCCTGCCGGAGAGCTTCAAGGAGGACATCGCCTACGCGCTCCGCCAGGTGCAGGACTTCGCCCGCGCCCAGAAGGAAACGCTGACGGACCTTGAGATCGAGCTCCGCCCCGGCGCCGTCATGGGCCACAAGCACATCCCCATGCGCGCGGCCGGCTGCTATACGCCGGGGGGCAAGTATCCCCTCGTCGCCGGCGCCATCATGTCCGCCGGCGTGGCGAGCGTCGCCGGGGTCGAGCGGATCGTCGGCGCCGCGCCGCCTCGGGACGCGGAGGGCGTCTACCCGCAGACCCTCTATGCCTTCCATGCCTCCGGCGCCCATGAAATCTTCGCGCTCGGCGGGGTGCAGGCGCTCGCCGCGATGGCCTATGGCCTTGTCGGCGCGCCGTCGGTCGATCTCATCATCGGCCCGGGCAATCCCTATGTGGCGGAGGCCAAGCGCCAGCTTTTCGGCGTCTGCGGCATCGACCAGCTCGCCGGGCCGACCGAAACCCTGATCATCGCCGACGAGAGCGTGCCCGCCTCCCTGGTGGCGACGGACCTGCTGGGCCAGGCCGAGCACGGGCCGGACAGCCCCTGCTGGCTCGTCACCACCTCGCGCAAGCTGGCGGAGGAGACGCTTCGGGAAGTGGAGACGCAGCTCAAGACCCTGCCGACGCGGGAAGTCGCCGGCCAGGCCTGGCGCGATTATGGCGAGGTGATCGTCGTCGAGACGGACGCGGAAGCCGTCGAGGTCGCGGACGAATACGCCTCCGAGCATCTCCAGGTCATGACCGCGAACGACGACTATTTCCTGGAGAACCTCTCGAACTACGGCAGCCTGTTCGTCGGCGAGGCGACCACGGTCGCCTATGGCGACAAAGGCGTCGGCACCAACCACATCCTCCCCACGGGCCGCGCCGCCCGCTATACGGGCGGGCTCTGGGTCGGCAAGTTCATGAAGACGGTGACGTGGCAACGCCTTACGCCGGAAGCCAGCCGCTCCATCGCCCCCGTCATCAGCCGCATTTCCGAAAGCGAAGGCATGCTCGCCCACGCCATCACGGCCGATGTACGCTACGCGAAATACGCGCCCAAGAACGAGAGCTGAGGCGCGGACATCCAACCAGCCCCACAGGGAGAGCCGCCATGCCCGCAAAGAGTTCAGCCGAACGGTTCCTGGCCAGCCTCGAAGCCGACGCGCCGCCCGCCGGCTGCTCCGCGCCGCTGGAGGCGCTGTGGCGCTCCGCCAAGGACCAGTGGGACGCCGCCCATGCCCTGGTTCAGGCCGATTCCACCGCCGACGCCGCCTGGGTGCACGCCCACCTGCACCGCATCGAAGGCGACCTTTCCAATGCCAGCTACTGGTACCGCCGCGCCGGCCGACCGGATTGCGGCGACCCCATCGCAAAGGAGCGCGCCGCCATCGCCGCGGCGCTCGCCTGAACCCGACGAACTGGAGCAGCGCCATGCCCCTCTATGAAAACGGCCCCGTCCGCCTTCACTATGTCGACGAAGGGAGCGGCTTCCCGCTGCTGATCCTGCCGGGCGGCGGCCTGAACGCCACCTTGGGGAACTTCAAGCAGGTGGCGTTCGACCCCTTGGAGACATTCAGCGGCGACTATCGCTGCATCGCCATGGACCTGCGCAACGCCAATGGCGGCCAGTCCTCCGGTCCGGTGGACGTTGAGCGGAACTGGGATTCCTACGCAGACGACCAGCTGGCGCTGCTCGATCATCTGGGCGTCGAGAAATGCCTCGTCATGGGCTTCTGCATCGGCGGCCCCTTCATCTGGAACCTGCTGAAACGGGCGCCGGACCGGTTCGTCGCGGCCACGCTCGTCCACCCGAGCGGCTTCCGCCCGGAAATGCCGGATCTCTTCTTCGAGAACAACATGAACGCCTGGGGGCCGGCGCTGGCCGAACGCCGGGACGACGTGGACATGGCCACGATCGAGGCGTTTCTCGACAAGATGTACCGGAACCGGGGCGATTTCCTGTTCACCGTCGACCGGGATTTCGTGCGGAACTGCCAAACGCCGGTGCTGATCCTGCCCGACGACATTCCGGCCCACCCCTATGCCGTCGCCATGGAATCCGCCCTGCTGGCGCCGAACGCCCAGGTGAGCCTCTATCCCTGGAAAGAGGACCCGGACCGCGCGCGCCTCGCCGTCCGCCATATCCAGACGTTCCTGAAGGCGAACCGGCCAGACTGAAGCGCCCCCGCCGGCCGGCGGCGACGCTCAGCCGCCGCGCCGCTTCTTCGCGGAGCCGCGCGCGCCCGCCTGGGCTTCGTCGTCGAAAAGCTCGGTCAACTGATCCATCATGGCGCCGGCCAGCTGGTCGGCGTCGAAGATGGTCACGGCCCGGCGGTAGTAGCGCGTCACGTCATGGCCGATGCCGATGGCGACGAGCTGCACGGGCGAGCGCTCCTCGATCATCTTGATGACGTCGCGGAGATGCCGTTCCAGATAGTTGCCGGGGTTGACGGATAGGGTCGAGTCGTCGACCGGCGCGCCATCCGAGATCACCATGAGGATGCGGCGTTCCTCCGGCCGCATCATCAGGCGTTCGTAGGCCCAGAGCAGGGCCTCGCCGTCGATGTTCTCCTTCAGGATGCCTTCGCGCAGCATCAGGCCCAGATTCTTGCGGGCCCGGCGCAGCGGCGCGTCGCCTTCCTTGTAGACGATGTGGCGCAGGTCGTTCAGGCGGCCCGGCGAGGGCGGCTTGCCGGCGGCGGCCCACTGCTCGCGGGATTCGCCGCCCTTCCACGCCCGCGTGGTGAAGCCCAGCACCTCCGTCTTGACCGCGCATCGCTCCAGGGTGCGCGAGAGGATATCGGCGCACATGGCGGCGACGGTGATCGGCCGCCCGCGCATGGAGCCCGAGTTGTCGATCAGAAGGGTGACGATCGTATCCCGGAACTCGGTCGACTTCTCCTGCTTGTAGGAGAGCGAATGGGTCGGGTTGGCGACGATGCGGGCGAGGCGCGCGCTGTCCAGCAGGCCTTCTTCCAGATCGAAATTCCACGACCGGGTCTGCTGCGCCATCAGTTTTCGCTGCAAGCGGTTGGCGAGCCGGGTGACGACGCCCTGGAGGTTCGCCAGTTGCTGGTCCAGGTGCCGGCGCAGGCGCGCCAGCTCCTCGGCGTCGCAGAGCTCCTCCGCCGAGACGACTTCGTCGAACTCGCGGGTATAAGGCGCGTAGATGCGCGCGGCGTCGAGATTGGGATCGAAATTGGGGCGGTGCTGCGGCGTCGCCTCGCCCGTCTCCTCCTCGCCCATGCCGGCCATCATTTCGGCGTCGCCGTCCTCGCCGGACATGTCGTCCGTCGCCTCGGCGGCGCTCTCGTCGAACTCGCCCTGGGCGGCCATGGCGGCGGCGCTGTCCGCGTCGGCCGCCTCGGCCTCCGCGTCCTGATCGCTCTCATCGCCGTCCTCGGACGCGTCGCCGTCCTCGTTTTCGGAAGACTCGACGTCTTCCAGCATTTCGATGTCGTGCAGAAGCTGGCGCAGAATGTCCGCGAACGCCGTCTGATCCTCGACGTTTTCGGCGAGCCGGTCGAAGCCGTCCCCGGCCTTTTCCATCAGCTCCTCGCGCCAAAGATCGACCATCTGCGCCGCCTCTTTCGGCGGCGGCCGGCCGGTCACGGCCTCGCGCGTCAAGAGAGAGAGCACTTCGGCCAGCGGCGCGTCGTCCCGCTCGACCACGCGCGAATAGCCCTGGCGGCGGCAGCGTTCGACCAACGCGCCTTCCAGATTGGCGGAGACGCCTTCCATCTGTAGCGCGCCGATGGCTTCGCAGCGCGCCTGTTCGATCGCGTCGAACGCGGCCCGCGCGACGCCGCCCTGGGGGCGCAGGCCGGCATGGGCCGCTTCGTCGTGATGGCGGAGCTTCAGGGCAAGCGCGTCCGCCTCGCCCCTGAGGATCGAAACCTCTCCTTCCGGCAAGTCGCGGGAGGGCGTGGGCAGCCGCGCGGTCTTGCCGTCGGTCGACGCCGTGTCCGGCCCGTACGTGACTTCGAGCTCCGGCTGCCTGGCCATCGCGCGCATGACGGCCGCCGTGTTTCGTTTAAACGCCTCGCTCGGCGATTCCGCATCCGCCATCGTGTCTGACGCTCGCTTTTCAGGAAGCGCGCTTCATGCCGGAGAGGGCCGACTCGGGCAGTTCCTCGCCAAACACGCGCTGATAGTACTCCGCCACGACGGACCGTTCGGCCTCGTCGCACTTGTTCAGGAAGGTCATCCGGAAACCGAGGGCGAGATCGTTGAAGATGCGCGCGTTCTCGGCCCAGGTGATGACCGTACGCGGCGACATGACCGTCGACAGGTCGCCGGCCATGAAGCCGCTGCGGGTGAGGTCGGCGAGGCGGACCATCTTGCCGGCCAGCTCCTCGCCCGCCGTGTCGCGGAGATGCGTGGCCTTCGCCTGAACGATCTTCACCTCTTCCTCGTGGGGCAGATAGTTCAGGGCGACGACGATGTTCCAACGGTCCATCTGGCCCTGGTTGATCTGCTGCACGCCGTGATAGAGGCCGGTCGTGTCGCCGAGGCCGACGGTGTTCGCCGTCGCGAACATGCGGAAATAGGGGTGCGGGCGGATAACCCGGTTCTGGTCGAGCAGGGTCAGCTTGCCTTCGACTTCCAGCACGCGCTGGATGACGAACATCACGTCCGGGCGGCCGGCGTCATATTCGTCGAAGACGAGCGCGGTCGCGTGTTGCAGCGCCCAGGGCAGCATGCCTTCGCGGAACTCCGTCACCTGCACGCCGTCCTTCAGGACGATGGCGTCGCGGCCGACGAGGTCGATACGGCTGATGTGGCTGTCCAGGTTGACGCGGATACAGGGCCAGTTCAGGCGCGCGGCGACCTGCTCGATGTGGGTCGACTTGCCGGTGCCGTGAAAGCCCTGGACCATCACGCGACGGTCGAACGCGAAGCCGGCGATGATCGCCAGCGTCGTTTCGAAGTCGAAGTGATAATCGGGATCGAGATCGGGCACGTAGTCGCTGTGTTCGCTGTAGGCGGGCACGACCAGGTCTGTATCCAAGCCGAAGACATCGCGAACGGAGACTTCAGTGTCGGGCGCGGCCGTCAGTCCGGCGGCTTGAATAACGGTCGAATTAGCGTCGGTCATGAACGTCTTCCGGCTAGAGAAAAGATATAGGTTCAGGCGCCCAGGGCGCGTTTCAGGGTTCTGTAGGCGTCGTTGATGGTTTTCAGGCGTTCTTCGGCGGTCAGGCAGCCGCCATTGGCGTCTGGATGCCAACGTTTGACCAGAACCTTATAACGGATTTTCAGCGTTGCGGCGTCGAAATCGTCCTCGAGGTCCATCGCAGATTGCGCCGACGCCTCGGCGCTGCCCGGCGGAAAGCGGCGTCCGCGGCTTCGGGGACGGTCGCATTCGGGCTCGGTCTCGCTGAACGCGGCCAGCGGATCCTCGAATTGAAGGTCGCCGGTGGCGCGCGCCTTCGCGTCGCCGCCAAGCGCCCAGGTCCGCCGGCGCCACACCACGTCCAGGCGCCGGTCGGCGTCGATTTCCGCGGCCGACATGCCGCGATAATAGTCCCAGCTGGCGTTGTAGGCGCGCACATGCTCCAGGCAGAAATACAGAAACGGACGCGGCTGGCGCCGGTCGCGCGGCGCCGGAAAAGCGCCTTCGCGCGCGCAGCCCGGCGCGTCGCACGCTCTGGGCGCGTCGACGTGGCGCGTCTCCCCGAAACCGGCGGACGCAAACGCTTCTGAAGTCCGTTTACGCATAGCTTGAGATTATGGTCATGGCCTCGCCGGCTGGCAAGCCGACCCTCGCTTTGCAGGCGCCCGCATATCATCTAACGTCCCACGCAAACGCCGCGAGGCGAAAAACGAGGGGGAAACCGTACGCCCATGAAGAAACGCATAATGGTTCAAATGCCGCTAACAGACGGTATCCGCTCGGTTTTAGACGGACGAGACGATGTGGAAGCGGTCCGGTTCACCGAGCTTTCCGAAGAGAACATTCTTCAACATATCGGCGAATATGACGCGGCCCTGCTAAGCATCGCTCCATTCACGCCGCGCATCGTCGAAAAGGCCGACCGGCTGCGGATCGTCGCCCGCCACGGCGTCGGCTACGATGCGGTCGACGTGCCGGCCCTGACGGCGCGCGGCATCCCGCTCGCCGTCGTCGGCGTCGCGAACTCCGTGACGGTGGCCGAGCACGCGGTCTTCTTCATTCTGGCTCTCGCCAAGCGCGCCGTCCTGTTCGACCGCGAAGTGCGCAAGGGCAACTGGGACGTGCGCTACGACCATATCGGCTACGACATCGCGGGCCGCAAGGTCCTGATCCTCGGGTTCGGGCGGATCGGCCGCCGGCTCGTGCCGCGCCTGAAGGCGATGGAGATGGATGTCTACGTGCATGACCCCTACGTCCTCCAGGACGCGATCGTGACCGCTGGCGCGACGCCGGTGGAAGACTGGCGCGCCGCCCTGCCGGACATGGACTTCCTCTCGGTCAACTGCCCAAAGAACGAAGAGACGAACGGCATGATCGGCGCGGCGGAGCTCGCGTCGATGAAGCCGACCGCCTTCGTCGTCAACACCGCGCGCGGCAACATCATCGACGAGAACGCGCTCTATGACGCGCTCAAGGCGAACGTCATCGCCGGGGCGGGGATCGACCCCTTCGTCGTGGAGCCGGCGACGGCCGACGAGCCGCTGTTCCAGCTCGACAACATCATCGTCTCGCCCCATTCCGCCGGCGTGACGGAAGACAGCCTCTTTCGCATGGGCGCCGTCGCCGCCCAGAACATTCTGGACTGCTTCGACGGCCGCCTGAACCCGGACAACGTGATCAATAAGGAAGTGCTCAAATGAGGGCGAACGAAGTCAAGCGCCGCTGGCAGGCGGGCGAGGCCTGCGTCAACGGCTGGTGCGCCATTCCCAACAGCTTCTCCGCCGAATTGATGGCCAACGCCGGCTGGGATTCCATCACCATCGACCTCCAGCACGGCCTGGTGGACTATCAGGCCGCCGTCACCATGCTTCAGGCGATCTCCACCACGGCGACGCCGCCGCTGGCGCGGGTGCCGTGGGTCGAGCCCGGCATCATCATGAAGATGCTCGACGCCGGCGCCATGGGCATCATCTGCCCGATGATCAACACGCCCGAGGACGCGGCGACCTTCGTCGGCGCCTGCAAATACACCCCGCTCGGCTACCGCTCCAGCGGGCCGACCCGCGCCGTCGTCTATGCCGGCTCGGACTATATCGCCAATGCGAACGACGAGATTCTGGCCATCGCCATGATCGAGACGACCGAGGCGATCGACAATCTGGATGCGATCCTCGCCACGCCCGGCCTCGACGGCGTCTATATCGGGCCGACCGACCTGGCGTTGACCATGGGGGCGCCGCCGGTGCTCGATCCGACCGATCCCGGCGTCGTCGCCGCGATCGAAAAGATCATCGACGCCACGAACGCCAAGGGCCTCGGCGCCGGCATCCACTGCGCGACGCCGGAATATGCCGCGAAGATCATCAAGCGGGGCGCCAAGCTCGCGACGATCGCCTCCGACGGACGCCTGCTCGCCGCCGCCGCCGCCGCGGCCGTAAAGGCCGCCAAAGGCGATTCCGGCAGCGAGAAGCCCTCGGGACCGGGGAGCGCCTACTAGGCGCTTATTCAGAGAAGCGAGATGGCGCGCCGGGTTCGAAGCGGACCCGGTCGCCGCCGCTACTGGCGGAGGATCCGTTCGCCCCAGGCGCGACGGCAGATTGCGCTGACGTTCTGCTGAACGTCGGCCGGCAGCGGCTGGCCGGCGTAGGTCACGACGCCGTCCCGCCGGACGACGAAGCGCGTCACCGGAACCTCGCCGCGCAGCTGGTTAGGGCGCGCTGGAACGAAAAGGCGGTCCTTAAGCAGCACGGAGACGTCCACGGTCGTCGGATAGGGCGCCGGGTCGTCCTTCGGCCGCAAATCCGCTTGCACGACGCGCCCGCCGCGCACGGTGACGCCCGGCTGATAGGCCACCGGGCCTTTCGCCTCCTGGCGGGCCAGGTCCGCACAAACGGATTCGGTCAGCATCGCCGCGTTGGACGACGCCGGCGCAAGCAGCGCCGCGGCCGCGATCGCGAGGGCCAGAACGAGGCGCATCGGACGCACTCCTGCAGAAAAACTTCACCGAGTCCCAGTTACCGACGGCGGGGTTAAGCCTACGTAGCAATGCAATGAAGGAATTTGGGCAAAAAACCGCTCAAATCCGGGATATTCAAAGCGGACATGTTGCGGCGCCACAAATTTAAGCGGCGGCGCAACATCGGCTCTCATATTAGGCGCCCATGCGCCCAAAAGACACAAAATACTAACAATGTATGGATAAATATTTATCTTTAGTAATTTTATTACCATAAATCCCGCTATTGCGATCATTGTCTGCACAATGGATGGTGACAACCTGCCGCAGGTCTGTTATGACACTGCCTACGGGGAAGGGGAAACGACGCGAAAAGCGCGCCCCTAGGCCCAGGTTCAGGGAGAGCGGCAACGGCGCATTTTAAGCACGGGCCGGAACCAAGGTAGAGCGGGACCATTATTGGTCCCGTTTTTTTTGCCCGGCAAGACGCCTCGCGCCAAACGCCTTTGCGCTCAGCAGAAGTCGACAAGTCTTGGAGGGACCGTTTGGAATGCGCTACTGTCCATAGGAGCCTTGTTCGCAGCCGCAATTGGCCCTAGGGCAATGCCGGTTCGGGCGGATTTTCTCGCCCTGAACCGCTTGGTCGATACGTTAGTCTGGAGTTCAGGTCTGGTCCGTGTTCGGACGCTGGAAGCGCTTTTCAGGAAACCACGATCGCACGCGCCGCGGCGGCGCTGCTCAAAAATTCAATGCGACGGGCGCGACGCCAAGAACGCCCGCGCGACTTGTTCCGCGTTAGGGAGGGACGGCCTTGAAGGCCACCGACATCACCGATCCCAATTACTTCCACAAGGTCGTCGACTGCCAATGGGCATGCCCGGCCCACACCCCGGTGCCGGAATATATCCGTCTGATCGCCCATGGGCGGTATTCGGACGCCTATATGATGAATTGGAAGTCGAACGTCTTCCCCGGCATCCTGGGCCGCACCTGCGACCGGCCGTGCGAGCCGGCGTGCCGCCGGACCCGAGTCGAGGATTCGGACCTCTCCGGCAGCCGCGAGGAGCCGGTGGCGATCTGCCGCCTGAAGCGCGTCGCCGCCGACTATAAGGACGACGTCTCCGGGCGGATGCCCAAGGCGCCGGAAACGTCGAACGGCCGCAAGATCGCCTGCCTGGGCGCCGGGCCGGCTTCGCTGACAGTCGCCCGCGACCTGGCGGTGCTGGGCTACGAGGTCACGCTGTTCGACCAGGACCCGCAGATGGGCGGGATGATCCGCACCCAGATCCCGCATTTCCGGCTGCCGGTCTCCGTCATCGACGAAGAGATCGACTACATCACCGGCGTGGGCAACATCAACTTCGTCCACCGCCGCATCGACAGCCTGAAGGCGGTCCTGGCGGAGGACTGGGACGCGGTCTTCGTCGGCACCGGCGCGCCGCGCGGCCGCGACCTGGACATTCCGGGCCGCGAGGAAGCAGCGGACAATTTCCATATCGGCATCGACTGGCTCTCCTCCGTCTCGTTCGGCCACATCACCAGCGTCGGCAAGCGCGTGATCGTGCTGGGCGGCGGCAACACGGCGATGGACTGCTGCCGCACCGCCCGCCGCCTCGGCGGCGAGGACGTGAAGGTGATCGTCCGCTCCGGCTTCGAGGAAATGAAGGCGTCTCCCTGGGAAAAGGACGACGCGATGGCCGAGGACATCCCGATCGTCAATTTCGAGGTGCCCAAGAGCTTCGTGCTGGAAGACGGCAAGCTGGTCGGCATGACCTTCGAGAAGGTGCGCGCCGAGTACAGCGAGGGCGGCCGGCGGAAGCTGGTGCCGACGGGCGAGCCGGACCCGTTCTACCCCTGCGACGACGTGCTCTGCGCGATCGGCCAGGAGAACGCCTTTCCCTGGATCGAACGCGACATCGGGCTCACCTTCGACGACCGCTGGGACATGCCGGAGGTGGACCGCGTCACCTTCCAGTCGACCCACCCCAAGGTGTTCTTCGGCGGCGACGCCGCCTTCGGCCCGGAAAACATCATCTGGGCGGCGGCCCACGGCCACGAGGCCGCCATCTCCATCCACAAGATGCTGGAAGGCGAGGACATCACCGACCGCCCCGCCCCGCTGCAGGACGTCGTCAGCCAGAAGATGGGCCTGCACGAGTGGAGCTACGACAACGCCATTGCGCTCGACCCGCGCTACAAGGTGCCCCATCGCCCCAAGGCGGAGGCGCTGGCGGACATCAACGCCGAGGTGGAGCTCGGCTTCGACGTCCAGTTGGCGTTCGACGAGGCCATGCGCTGCCTGAACTGCGACGTGCAGACGGTCTTCACCGACAATCTGTGCATCGAATGCGACGCCTGCGTCGACATCTGCCCGATGGACAGCATCAGCTTCACCGAGAACGGCGAGGAAGCCGACCTCCGGCAGCGGCTGACGGCCCCGGCGCTCAACGCCGAGCAGGACCTCTACGTCTCCGGTCCGCTGCCGACGGCGCGGGTGATGGTGAAGGACGAGGACGTCTGCCTGCATTGCGGGCTCTGCGCCGAGCGCTGCCCGACCGGCGCCTGGGACATGCGCAAGTACTTTATCGAAATGACGCACGCGGGGGATTCATGCCGCAATCTTTAGAGGCGACCAACGAATTCGTCGTCAAATTCGCGAACGTCAACGGCTCCGGCTCGGCGAGCGCGAACGAACTGTTCGCGCGGTCCATCCTGCGCATGGGCGTGCCCGTCAGCCCGCGCAATATATTCCCGTCGAACATTCAGGGGCTGCCCACCTGGTATGAGGTGCGGGTCAGCGAGAAGGGCTATCTCGGCCGGCGCGGCGGCGTCGACATGCTGGTGGCCATGAACCCGCAGACCTGGGCTCAGGACGTGGCGGAGCTCGCCCCCGGCGGCTATCTCTTCTACGATTCGACCCGGCCGCTGCCCAAGAGCGCGTTCAGGGAGGACATCACCACCTTCGGCGTGCCGCTGACGGCGATCTGCAACGCCACATATACCGACGCCCGCCAGCGCCAGCTCTTCAAGAACATCATCTATATCGGCGTGCTCTCGGTGCTGCTGGATATCGACCCCGCTTCGATCGAGCGGCTGTTCGGCGAACAATACAAGGGCAAGGAAGCCCTGCTGGACGCCAACAAGGTGGCGCTCAAGCTCGGCCGCGACTACGCCCTGGAGCATCTGGACCCGGCGGACTGCAAGCTGAAGGTTCGCGCGGCCGACGCCGTGGGCGAGCGCATCTTCATGGAAGGCAACGCCGCGGCCGCGCTCGGCTGCGTCTACGGCGGGGCCACGGTCTGCGCCTGGTATCCGATCACGCCCTCCTCCTCGCTCGCCGAAGCCTATGCGGCCTTCTGCAAGCGCTACCGCCACGACAAGGAGACGGGCGCCGCGAAATACGCGGTCGTGCAGGCGGAGGACGAGCTCGCCTCCATCGGCATGGTCATCGGCGCCGGCTGGAACGGCGCACGCGCCTTCACCTCCACCTCCGGCCCCGGCATCAGCCTGATGACGGAGTTCATCGGCCTCGCCTATTTCGCCGAGGTGCCGGCAGTGCTCATCAACGTGCAGCGCGGCGGTCCCTCGACCGGCATGCCGACCCGCACCCAGCAGGCCGACCTGCTGAGCTGCGCCTACGCCTCCAATGGGGACACCAAGCACGTGCTGCTGTTCCCCGAGGGCCCGAAGGAATGCTTCGAGATGGCGGCGGACGCGCTGGACCTGGCGGACCGTCTGCAAACGCCGATCTTCGTCATGACCGACCTCGATATCGGCATGAACCAGCGCCTCTGCGACCCGCTGGAATGGGACGATTCCCGCCAGTACGACCGGGGCAAGGTGATGACGCCGGCCGAACTGGACGCCGGCAAGGATTTCGGCCGCTATCTGGACGTGGACGGCGACGGCGTTCCCTTCCGCACCATTCCAGGCGCGCACGCCGCCCGCGGCGCCTATTTCACCCGCGGCACCACCAAGGACCGCTACGCCCGCTATTCCGAGGAAGGGCCGGTCTATGTGGACAACATGGAGCGGCTGGCGCGGAAGTTCGACACGGCGAAGCTGATTGCGCCGCAGCCCGTGCGCCGGGACGCGGCGGCCGCCACCCCCCACGGCGTGCTCTATTTCGGCTCGACCAGCCCGGCCATGGACGAAGCGCTCGATCTCTTGAACGAGCGGGGCCTGCACGTGGACGCCATGCGGCTCCGCGCCTTCCCGTTCCCGCCGAGCGTGCTGGAGTTCATCGAGGCGCACGACACCGTCTACCTGGTGGAGCAGAACCGCGACGGCCAGATGCGCGCCATGCTCATCAACGAGTTGAACGTGGACCCGGCGCGGGTCGTCGCCGTCAATCACTATGACGGCACGCCGATCACCGGCCGCTTCATCGCCGGCGCCGTCGCCGCCTATATCGATCCCGCTGAGACCGCCTCTCTCGAAAGGGCCGCTTCATGACCTATCTCGCCAAGCCGAAGCTGCATCACCCGTCCCTGCCGAAGAACGACGTCGGCTTCACGCGCCGGGACTATGAGGGCGCGGTCTCCACGCTCTGCGCCGGTTGCGGCCACGATTCGATCAGCGCCGCCATCGTGCAGGCCTGCTTCGAGCTGTCGATCGAGCCGCACCGGGTCGCCAAGTTGTCAGGCATCGGCTGCTCGTCCAAGGCGCCGACCTACTTCCTCGGCGCGAGCCACGGCTTCAACACCGTGCACGGCCGCATGCCGAGCGTGCTGACCGGCGCCAACATGGCCAACCGCGACCTGATCTACATGGGCGTCTCCGGCGACGGCGACAGCGCCTCGATCGGCCTAGGCCAGTTCGCGCACCTGATGCGGCGCGGCGTCAACATGACCTATATCGTCATGAACAACGGCGTCTACGGCCTGACCAAGGGCCAGTTCTCGGCGACGGCGGACAAGGGCTCCGTCGCGAAGAAGGGCGCGGTCAACAACGATTCCGGCATCGACCTGGCGTCGCTGGCGATCATCATGGGGGCGAGCTTCGTCGCCCGCTCCTTCTCAGGCGACAAGACCCAGCTCGTGCCGCTGATCAAGGCCGCCGTCAGCCATCCGGGCGCGGCGATCCTGGACGTCGTCTCCCCCTGCGTCGCCTTCAACAACCACAGCGGCTCCACCAAGAGCTACGACTTCGTGCGCGAGCATAACGAGACGGTGAACCGCCTCGACGTGATCCTGGGCGCGCCGCCGGCGACGGCGGACTACGGCCCCGGCGAAACCGTCGATGTGCCCCAGGCCGGCGGCGCGACGCTGCGCCTGCGCAAGATCACGGCCGACTACGACCCCGAGGACAAGGCGGGCGCGCTCAGCTTCATCGAGGAAAAGAACCGCGACGGCGAACTGGCGACCGGCCTGCTCTACCTCGACCCGACGCCGCGCGACCTGCACGCCAATCTGCGCACCGTCGAAGCGCCGCTGAATACGCTGAAGGAAGCCGACCTCTGCCCGGGCCGGGCCGAGCTCGACAAGATCAACGCCGCCCTTCGCTAAACCGGGAGCGTCGCCCAGGGGAGAGCGCGGGATGAAGCTCGCCGTCGAATTTCCGAGCGTCGCCTACCGGGAAGGCCCGGCGATGGTCGCCCGCATGGCGAAGGGCATCGAGGACATCGGCTACGATCAGCTCGAATTCTTCGACCATGTGGTCATGGGCTACGACCACCCGAGCCGCGCGGCCTCCTACTATCCGGCGAAGATGCCCGTGCTGGAGGCCATGATGACCCTGGCCTACGCGGCCGCGGTCACGGACCGCATCGGCCTCGGCACGGAAGTGCTGGTGCTGCCGCAGCGCCACCCGACCCTGGTCGCGAAACAGTTCAGCACGCTGGACACCCTCTCCGGCGGCCGGGCGCGGATCGGCATCGGCGTCGGCTGGCAGCCTTCCGAATTCGAGGCGCTCGGCGAGCGGTTCGACGATCGCGGCAGGCGGATGGACGAAGGCATCGAGATGATGCGCGCCTGGCTGCGGGACAGCCAGGTCGACTTCGAGGGCGAGCACTATGTCGCCCGCGCCATGGCGATGGAGCCGAAGCCGCCGCAAGGCGCCGACCTGCCGATCTGGATCGGCGGCAATTCGCCGCCCGCCCTGCGGCGCGTCGGCAAATATGGCGACGGCTGGCTCGCCAGCCAGATCCCCGACGCCGAGTTTGCCAAGTCGGCGATGAATACGATCCGCGAAACGGCGAGTAAGGCCGGGCGCGATCCGACCGCCATCGGCTTTCAGAGCATGATCGCCTCGCCGCCCCGCGCGGGCGACGAGGAAGGCAAGCAGTTCTACAACAAGCCGGACGTCGTCGTCGCCCGCGCCAAGGCGTTGCAGGACATGGGGTTCGAGGCGCTCGCCATCAACGCGACCGCGATCTTCCAGTCCGGCGCGCGCAGCGTCGAAGCCATGCTCGACGTGCTGCAAACCCTCCACGACCGCATCCACGCCGAAGTCGGTTGAAGCGTCGCGCGTCCGCAAGGGCGCAATCCAACGCTATCTAACGGGCGCCGCCGGCGAGGCGTCGCGCCTCTGGCAGGCCGCGCAGGCGCAGCATCGCCCAGGCGCCGAGCGCGGGGCCGATCGCGAGCGGCGCGAAGGCCCATCGCCAGCCGAGCCAGGCGACGAAATTGGGCATGGCGTGGATGGTGATCAGCGTCAGCAGGAAACCGATGCAGGTTTGCAGCGTGAGCATCGTGCCGACCAGGTCGGGCGGCGACAGCTCCGTCACGCTGGCGGAGAACTGGGCGGAATCGGCGACGACGGCGACGCCCCAGACGGCGGCCAGCGCAAACAGCAGCGCCGGCGCCGCATCGAACAGCTGGCCGACCAGCAGGCAGCAGGCGCCGCTGACGATCAGGCTGGCGCTGGTGACGAGCGTGCGGCCGATCCGGTCCGCGACCGCCCCGGCGGCGACCGCGCCAAGCGCGCCGCAGGCGATCACGCCGAATGTCGCGAGCGCGGCGAGCCGCGCCGCTTCCGCATCCGGCATCGACAGGGCGAAGGAGGCCAGGAAGAACACGTTAATCCACGCCCACATGGCGTAGAGCTCCCACATGTGGCCGAGATAGCCGAAATTCGCGAGCCGGATCGAGCGGTTGGTCCAGTAGACCGAGATCTCGCCGGGCCGAAAGCGGCTCGCGCGCCGCGTGGCGGGGCCTTCGGCCGAGAACAGGATGACGACGGCCGCGAGCGCCGCCGAGGCGGACGCCGCGCCGATCGCCCAGCGCCAGTCGAGCCCGCCCGCATAGACCAGGAGATGGGGGCTGGCGGAGCCCAGCGTCAGCGCGCCGACCAGCGCCCCCACCAGGAGGCCCACATCGCCTTTCGCCCACCCGACGGCGAGCTTCATGCCCACCGGATAGACGCCGGCCATGGCGATGCCGGTTATGAAGCGGAAGCCGATCACGGCGAGCGACCCCGGATCGACCAGCAGGATCGCGGCGTTGGCCCCGGCGCCCGTCAGCGCGGAGGCGGCGAACAGGTAGCGGCCGTCGAACCTGTCCACGATCCCGGTCAGGGCGAAGCCGAGCGTGCCGGCGACGAAACCCGCCTGCACGGCGCTGGTGAAGAACGCCGCCGTCAGATCGTCGACGCCCGCCTCGATCCGCAGGGCCGGCGCCACCGCCGTGCCGGAGAACCAGAGCGCCAGCGCCAGCACTTCCGCCAGGATGATGGCGGCGAGGGCGCGGCAGCGGGTCGTCTGGGCCATGCGCGCTCCTGCTCTCGCCGTCAGAACCGGCTCATGACCTGGCGCGCGAACTCGTCGGCGAAGCGCCATTTCCCGTCGACGCCGGTCGCGAACATGATCTCCTGCAGGCCCTGGGCTTCTAGGTCCTGGATTTGCTCGACCAGCTCGTCCGCGCCGCCGACGAGGCAGGTGGCGCGGATCAGGTCGGCGTCGATCAGTTCGGCCTCGCCCGGATGCAGATATGTATAGTGGAATTCGTGGGTGCGCAGATGGCGCAATTCCGGCGCCGTGTCCTCGACCAGGGCGCAATAGCGTTTCCACATCGGCTTCAGAAAGTCCGGAACCTCGACGCCGCGCTCATGCACCTCGTCGTAGAAATAGTAGACGCTCGCCATCACATTGGGGCCGATCAGGCGTTTGATCCGGTCGGAATCGACGGCCTCGCCCGGCTCCAGCAACGCGATGTTGGTGAGCGCGCAGTTCAGGAAATCGTCCCCGATCTCCCGCCCGGCGCGGGCGGCGCCCTGGCGGACATGGCCCATCGCCTCCGCCACCGCGACGCCGCGCGGCGGGATCGCGAACACGAGCCCGTCGCCGAACTCCCCGGCGAGGCCCATGGCCCTCGGCCCGAAGCCGGAAACGTAAAGCGGGATCTTGGGCTCGAGGTTCATGTAGCCCGTATCGTCATGCATGAGCATGCGAACGGGGCGCGTCACGCCATTGTATTCGTAGTCGACCGTTTCGCCCCGCAGCAGCGCAGACAGCACCTCCAGATATGCTCGATATTGGGCGATGCGCATCGGCCGCTGGCCCATGGTGCGCATGGCGGTGTTGCCCGTGCCGATGCCGATATGAATGCGGCCGGGGGCGATCCGGTTCAGGGTCGCGGCAGCGGCGACATGGACGGGCGGAATGCGCGTGCCCGTGATCGCCGTGCCCGTGCCAAGCTTCAGGCGCGTCGTCTGCCGGGCGGCGAGCGCCAGCACGGCGTAGCAATCGGAAAACAGCATCTGGCTGTCGGTCGCCCAGACCGAGTTGTAGCCAAGCGTCTCCACATGGCTGAAAAAGCCGATCTCATCGATATCGGCCATCACGCATACGCCGAACTTCATTGGCCCCGCGCCCTCCCCCGCACCTGTTCCAGCGTTCCTGCCCGCAATCGCCAAGAAGGGCAAGCGCACGGACGGCGCGACGGTTTCCACCGACGGCGGCGGCGCCTATTTATGGGGCATCCCCAAGGAGAGCCGCCATGTGCTCCGATGTTCCCGAACGGCCGCCCGCCGGTTACGCGCCCTATAAGCGGACGCCCGACTTTACGGCGGATACGATCCCCGAAGGGCTGCGCCGCGCGCACCAGACCAAGGCCGGCGTTTGGGCGGTGATCCACGTGACCGAGGGCGCTCTCCGCTTCCGCCAGGAAGCGCCGGCGCGCGAGAAAACCATCGCCGCCGGCGAGACGCTCGCCTGCCCGCCGGAAGCGGTCCACGAGGTCGCGCCCGCGGGCGCGGTTTCCTTCTACGTCGAGTTCTGGCGCGCCTAGTGCGTTTTTCCGCGACCCGCCTGAATCAAGTCGACGGCAGGAATACGCCTTTCCCGGTCTTCTGCTGGTCGAACAGGGTGTAGGCCTCGTCCGCCTGCTCCAGCTTCCATTTGTGGGTGAAGATGCTGTCCACATCCACCTTGCGGTCAGAAACGAAACGGGCGCAATCCGCCTGCCCCACTTTCGAGAAGGTCCAATGGCCGATCAGGGTGATCTGGCGGTGGATCAGCTCCGGCAGGACCTGCAACGTCACCTCTCCGCCGATGCCGACCAGCACCGCCGTGCCCCAGGCCCGGGTCGAGCGCACGGCGTTGCGGCGCGCCTCGCTGGAAGAGGTGGCGTCCAGCGTCTTGTCCGCGCCCTCGCCGTGCGTCAGGTCCTTGATCGCCTGCACGGGTTCGTCCGCCGTCGGGTCGATCGCGATCTCCGCGCCCTTCTCCAACGCCATCTGACGGCGCTCCGGCGACGGGTCGACGGCGATCACGCGCGCGCCCATGGCGGCGGCGAGCTGAGTTCCCGAAAGGCCGACCGGCCCCTGGCCGTAGATCGCGATGGTCTCGTCGCCTTCGAGCGCCATGCGCTTCAGCGCGCCATAGGCCGTGCCGGTGCCGCAGGCGATCGCGGCGCCCGCTTCGAAGGAAATATCGTCCGGCAGGCCGACAAGCGTGTGCGCCGGCACCTGCATGTACCGGGCATGGGCGCCGTGGCCGCCGGAACCGAAGACGACCGAGCCGTCCAGGCACATCTGCGACCAGCCGGTCTGGCAGTGGCGGCAGACGCCGCAGCCGTCATAGTGATGGTCCATCACCCGGTCGCCGATGCGCGCTTCCCGTTCCGTGACGGCGGAGCCGACTTCTACGACGACGCCGCAGGGCTCATGCCCCCGGATCACCGGTCCCGTCATGCGCGCGACGCCGCTGGTGACGGCGCCGACGGGCTGGCCGGCCGCGCGATAGGGGCCTAGGTCCGTGCCGCACATGCCGGAGGCGCGGATTTCCAGGATCACGTCGCGCGGTCCCGGCGTCGGGTCCGGAAAATCCTGCAGTTCGACCTTGCGGTCGCCCAAAAAAACGATGCCCTTCATGTCGACGCCTCTCTCGCTGCTCGCGGATCCCGGCGCGCATCGCACGACGCGCCGGCTTTGGAAAAGCCCAGTTTAGGCCAACAGGCGAGCCGCGCACATGCCCCCTCGGCGGCGATGTCCGGCCGCGCGGATCTCGATAGGAAAACGTTAATCTCGGGGATCGGATAACTCCTCGTTAACCAAAATTGACGAACTCTATCCGGGCCGCAAACGCATGCGGGAAGGGATCGCCAAACGTGTTCAATCAGGTAATCGTCGTCAGCGCCGCTATCGTTTACGGGGCGCTCATTCTCGGCGCCGACATGTTGCTCGATACAGGAGACGTGATCGCGATCGCCTATTTGGGCATGGCCTTTCCCTGCCTCTGGCTGACCTGGGCGCCGGGACCGGTGCTGTGCGCATTGGTGGGCGCGCTGTTCGTCGCGATCGGCGGCGGCATGGGGGCCGGCGGCGCCGCCGACCCCGCCCTGACCCTGGCCGCGCGCGGCGGGTCTGTGGTCGCGCTCCTGGGCGCCGGGCTGCTGGCGGCGGGCCGCATCAAGGCGGACCAGGCCCTCCGGCTAGCCATCGAACGCTTCACCGACGTGCTGGAAGTGAGCGCCGACTGGATCTGGGAGACCGACGCCGAGCACCGCTATACCTTCCTCTCCAAGCGCGCCTACGAACTGACGGGGATGGACCCGGAAGACCTGATCGGCAAGCGCCGCACGGAACTCCTGCGCGGGGACGAGAACCAGGGCGACGTGGCGGGCCATATGGCGGACCTGATCGCCCGCCGGCCGTTCCACAGATTCGCCTACTGGACGCAGACGCCGAACGGGCGCCGCTGCTATTCGCTGAGCGGCAAGCCGCTGTTCGACCGCAAGGGCCGCTTCATCGGCTATCGCGGCGCCGGACGCGACGTCACCGACCGCGCGTTGATCGAGGAGGAGCTGGAGCAGGCGACCCTGGCGGCGAAGCGCGCCAACAGCGCCAAGTCCGAGTTCCTGTCCACCATGAGCCATGAACTGCGCACGCCGTTGAACGCGGTGATCGGGTTCTCGGAAGTCATCGGGGACGAACTGTTCGGCCCGGTCGGCCACCGAAAATATCTGGAATACGCCCGCGACATCCAGGCGAGCGGCCGTCACCTGCTCGACATGATCAACGACATTCTGGACATCAGCCGCATCGAATCCGGTCACCTCGAGCTGACGGACGAGCAGTTGACCCTGACGGACGTCGTCGAGAACGCCGTCCAGATCATCGAGGAACGAGCGCGTCGCGGCGGCGTGCTGCTCGAAACGCACCTGCCCGGCGCCCTGCCGAACGTGAAGGCGGACCGCCGCGCGATGACGCAAATCCTGCTGAACCTGCTTTCGAACGCGGTGAAGTTCACGCCGCCCGGCGGCCGGGTCGTCGTCAGCGCCTCCATGCATCGCAATGGCGGCGTGGCGCTTCAGGTCTCCGATACCGGCGTCGGCATTCCCGCCAACGAAATTTCCGAGCTGATGCAGCCCTTCGTCCAGGCGAGCAACCAGACGTCCGCCAGCGAAGGCGGCACCGGCCTCGGCCTCTATCTGGTCAAGCGGCTGGTGGAGGAGCAGGAAGGCATTTTCGAGCTGGAGAGCGAGGAAGGCCAGGGCGCGACCGCCACGGTCCGCCTTCCCTCCTCCCGGCTCCTGGTCGCCGCATAGCGACGCGGCGGCGACGAAATTCGAGCCCCGCAATCCGGCGGACGGCTCGACCGGCAGGGGCGGCGACGGTCGGGCCCAGGGGCGGGGGCCCGGCCATTCGTCCGACGCGCGCCGGCCCGGGCGCAAGAAGGCCGCGGAATCCCGCGCCGCCGAAAACCTCGTCGCTGGGCGCTCGATTATTCAGACATATGTGAGCGCGAAAAAAACCGGCGGCGCCGCGCATTCGCGCTATATTAGAGTTAACCGCCGTTAGGCGATGCTGCGAGGCTGCAATTCCGCCCGCCGCCAGCGGCGGGCGCATCGAACGGTTTGGATCTGGCGCTTTGCGAATGATTGCACAGGCGACGCCATGAAGCTGGGAACCCAGGCGGTTTTGGCCGCGCTCATCCTGGCCGCCAGCGGCTTGGCCTATGTCTATGTCTTGCGCGATGGCGACGACGCCTCTGCGGCGCGCGGCGGCGGGCGCGGCGGCGATGTCCGCGTCTTCACCGCCCCGGCGGTCTTCGCGCCGACGCGGACCCGGCTCGAAGCGGTGGGCACGGCGGAAGCGGCGCGCTCGGCCACGATTCACGCCCCGGTCGCGGGCGCCGTCACGGAAGTGAACTTTTCGCCGGACCAGCAGGTCGGCGCGGGCGATGTTCTGCTGCGTCTGGACAGCCGCTCCGAGCGCCTGGCGGTCAATCTGGCGGAAGTCCGCGTCAAGGACGCCCGCCAGCTTCTCGCCCGTCTGGAGCGGGCCGCCAGCGCCGGCGCCGTCGCGGCGACGACCATCGACCAGGCCCGCACCACGCTGGAAGCCGCCCGGATCGAGCTTCGCCAGGCGGAGAAGGCCCTCGCCGACCGAACCGTGCGCGCGCCGTTCGACGGATATATCGGCTTGACCGACGTCCATGTCGGCGATCGCATCGACCCCGACGACCCAATCGCGACGCTAGACGACCGCGGCGCGCTGATGATCGCGTTCTCCGCGCCGGAACTGTTTCACGGCCGCATCAAGGTCGGCCAGCCGGTTTCCGTGCGCGCATGGGCCGGGGATCTGGCGGCGGTGGAGGGTGAGGTCATCGACGTGGACAGCCGCATCGACCCGGAAACGCGCGGCTTCGTTCTGCGGGCGCGGGCGCCCAATCCCGACGACGCGCTCCGCCCCGGCATGAGCTTCGCCGTCGCGATCGACCTGCTTGGCCAGCACTATCTGAAAGCGCCGGAAGCAGCCGTCCAGTGGGGCGCGGGCGGCGCCTATCTATGGGTGGTGCGGGACGGCAAGGCGGAACGCGTCAATGTGCGCATCGTAGAGCGCCAGCCGGGCGTCGCCCTGGTGGACGCGCCCGTCGCGGAAGGCGAGCAGATCGTCGTCGAGGGCATCCAGAGGGTCCGCGCGGGCCGCCCGGTCGATACCGCGCCGGCGGCGGGCGGATCGTAGGCGATGGCGGACGGCGCACCCCCGAGGGGCCTGACCGGCCTGCCGGTGCTGGCGATCCGGCGTCCGCTGCTCATTCTGGTCGTCAATCTGCTGATCGCCCTGGCCGGCGCGGCCGCGATCCTCGGCGTCGAGGTGCGGGAACTGCCGGACGTGGATCGCCCGATCGTTTCCGTGCGCGGCGATTTTCCTGGCGCCTCCCCGGAAACGGTGGACGCGGAGGTGACCTCCCGCGTCGAAGGCGCCGTCGCCCGCGTCAGCGGCGTCAAGTCCATCCGCTCATCGAGCGAAGAGAACAACTTCCGCATCCGGCTCGAGTTCCAGCCCAATGTCGATCTGGAATCCGCGGCGGCGGACGTGCGCGAAGCGGTCAGCCGGGTCGAGCGGCAGTTGCCGGACGGCGTGGAGCGCGTCACGGTCGTGAAGGCCGACGCCGATTCCAGGCCGATCCTCAGGATCGCGGCGTCCAGCACGTCCCTGCCCATCGAAGCCCTGACCAGGCGGGTCGAGACCGACGTCATTCCGGCGCTGATCTCCGTCGCCGGCGTCGCGGACGTGAACCTGTTCGGCAAGCGCGAGCGCCAGCTTCGCGTCGTGGTCGATCCGCTGCGGCTGACGGCCTACGGCCTTTCCGTAACGGACGTCGCCGCCGTCCTGCGCAACGCGCCTTTCGACGTTCCCGCCGGCAGCTTCCGCTCCGAGGACCAGGAACTGATCGTGCGGGCGGACGCGACCGCCGTTACGCCGGAGCAGATCGGCGCGCTCCGCATTTCGAAGGACGTGCGCATTCGCGACGTGGCCGGCGTCTACTTCGCCCCGGAGAACGCGGAATCCTACGTGTTGCGGGATGGCCGGCAGGCGATCGGCTTCGGGGTGTTGCGGCAGGCGCGCTCCAACGTGATCGACATCTCGGATGGCGTGCAGGCCGTCGTGGCGCGGCTGAACGCCCGCTATGACGACATGGAGCTCACGATCACCAACGACGAGGCCACGTTCATTCGCGGCTCCGTTCAGGAAGTGCTGATCACGCTCGGCATTTCCGTTCTGATCGTGATCGCCTCGATCTGGCTGTTCATCGGCTCCCCGCGCGCGACGCTCATTCCGACGGCCGCGATCCCGATCGCGCTGATCGGCTCGGTCGCGGCCATCTGGCTGCTGGGGTTCTCGATCAATCTGATCACGCTGCTGGGCCTGGTGCTGGCGACGGGCATGATCGTGGACGATTCCATCGTCGTTCTGGAGAACATCCAACGGCGCAAGGCCCAGGGCCTGCCGAGCCGCGCGGCGGCGGCGGTCGGCGCGCGGCAGGTCTTCTTCGCCGTCATCGCGACGACGCTGACGCTCATCTCCGTCTTCGTGCCGATCTCCTTCCTGCCGAGCACGGCCGGGCGATTGTTCCAGGAGTTCGGCTTCGTGCTGGCGATCGCGGTGGCGATCTCCTCCTTCGTGGCGCTCACCCTCGCGCCCGCCATGGCCGCGCGGCTGCCTGACCGCCCGGTCAAGCAGGTCGGCTGGATCGTCGCGATCGGCCGCGGCGCGGCGGCGGTCTACATCCGGTCGCTGGAATGGGTGCTGAACGCGCCCTTGGCGGCGTTCGCCATCGCGGCGGCGTTCGCCGGCCTCGCGGGCGCCACCTATCTTTCGCTGGACGAAGAGCTCGTGCCGGCGGAGGACCGGGGCGTGCTGTATATCCTGGCGACGGGGCCGGACGGCGTCGGCCTGAATTATTCGCAGCGCCAGGCGGACCGGATCCACGAGGTGCTGGAGCCTTATCTCGAAAACGGTGAAATCGCCTCGACCCTCACCATCGTCGGCCGTTGGGATTTGAACCGGGTTCATATCACGGCGCCGCTCGCGCCTTGGGAGGAGCGGTCCAGAGGCCTCCAGGAGATCATGGCCGAGATCCGCAAGGAGACCGGCATGATACCGGGCGCGCGCGTCAGCGTGTACAGCCCCAACAGCCTGCGCCTGCGCGGCGCGCGCGGCGGCGTCGACGTCGCCCTGATCGGCGACAATTACGACGATCTGTTCCGCGCCGCCCAAAGCTTCTCCCGCGCGATCGACGACCGGCTGGAGCACCTTTCCGACCCGAGCATTTCCTACCAGCCGACGCAGCCGCAGCTTTCCGTGCGCATCGACCGCAGGCGCGCGGCCGACCTCGGCCTTGATCTGGACGACATCGCCGCGACCCTGCGCGCCATGATCGACGGCGACGAACTGGTCGATCTCAACGTCGATGACACCGCCGTGCCGATCGTGCTGGAAGCCGCCGGCGGCGCCATCAACGACCCGGGGGACCTCGCGAACCTGTATGTGCGGAGCGCGGCGGGCGCCCTCGTGCCCCTGTCCAGCATCGCTTTCCTGGAAGAGATCGGCGTCGCCGCCGAACTGGACCGGAACCGGCAGCGCCGCTCCATCGACATCGACATGGACATCGCTCCCGGCTACGGCCTGAGAGACGCCATCAACGACCTGGAGGCGCTGGCGGACGAAATCCTGCCGCCGGGAATCGAGATGATCCTGATGGGCGAAGCCGCGACCTTGGACGAAACGAGCAACGACGTCGCGTTGACCTATGCCGTCGCCCTGCTCGTCGTCTTCCTGGTGCTCGCCGCCCAGTTCGAAAGCCTGATGTCCGCCGCCGTGGTGATGACGACCGCGCCCTTCGGCGTCGCGGCCGCCGTCTTCGCGCTCTATCTCACCGGAACCTCGATCAACATCTATTCCCAGATCGGCCTGTTGATGCTGATCGGCCTGATGGCGAAGAACGGCATTCTGGTGGTGGAATTCGCCGACCAGCTTCGCGATGCGGGCTTCTCGGTGCGCGACGCCGTCGCGACATCGGCGAAAGTGCGCCTCAGACCGATCGCGATGACCATGATCTCGACCGTCATCGGCGGCCTGCCGCTTATCCTGAGCGCGGGACCCGGCGCCGAAGCCCGCGCCGCGATCGGCTGGGTGGTTTTCGGCGGGCTCGGCATCGCCGCCATATTCACGCTCTACCTGACGCCCATCGCCTATCTGGCGCTCGCCCGCTTCGCCAAGCCGCGCGCCGCCGAGGCGGCCCGGCTGGAACGGGAGCTCGCCGCCGCCGGCGCGGCCGTGGACGTCGACGCCCATGGCGAGGAAGCCGCCGAAGTCGCCAAGGAAACCGCGGCGCCCAGTCCGGCAGGGGCCGATTGACGTGATTCCGCCGCGTTTGCGCGTATTGCGCCGTTCCTGGCCGCTCCTGGCCGCGCTCGTTCTCGGGGCCTGCGATACGGTCGGCCCCGACTACGCGCCGCCCGAGCTTGAAACGCCGGCGGCCTACCAATCCGAGCCTCCGGCGGAACTTGGGCGGGTCGTCATGCCGGCTTGGTGGGAGGGGTTCGGCGACGATGAATTGAACGACCTCGCCATGGCCGCGCTTGCCGGCAATCTGGACATCGCCGCCGCCGCCGCCCGTCTGGAGGAAGCCCGCGCGCTCGCCCGCGTCGCCCGGTCCGACGGGGCGCCCGCGCTCGACGCCGCCGCCAGCGCCGACGCCGATGGCCGGCTTGCCGGCGGCGCTGGCAGCAACGACGCGGAAAGCGCCGTCGACGCGAGCCTGTTGTTTTCCTGGACGCCGGATATCTTCGGCGGCCGCGCCCGGAGCGTCGAGGCGGCGGAGGCGGAAATCCGCCGACGCGCGCTGCTGCGGGAGGATCTGGCGCGCATCGCCGTCGCCGACGTGGTGCGCCGCTATGTGGACGCGCGCCTGGACCAGACGCAGCTCGCCCTGCTCGACGAATCCCTACAATTGCAGGAGCAGACGCTGGCCATCGCCCGCAGCCGCTTCAACGCCGGCCTCGCCGCCCGGCTCGACGTCAGCCGGGCCGAAGGCGACCTGGCGGAAACGCGGGCGCGGCGGGGGCCGTTCCTGGCGGACCTCGCGGCTTCCCGCGCGGCGCTCGCCGTCTTGACCGGGCGGCCGCCCGGCGACGTTTCCCTCTCCGCAGGCGGAATGACGCCGCGCTATGCCGGCGGACCGCCGATCGGCCCGCCGGCGGACCTCCTGCGCGTCCGCCCGGACATTCGCGCCGCCGAAGCCGCGCTCGCGCGCGCCACAGCGGAAATCGGCGTCGCCGTCGCCGACCTCTATCCGCGTCTGACGATCCCCGGCGCCCTCACCGCCGGCGTCACCGGCATCGGCACGTCGGATGTGATCGAGCGGATCATCGCCTCCCTCGCCGCCAATTTGAACATCCCCCTGTTCGACGGCGGCGGCCGCGACGCCCGCGTCGACGCCGCCAAGGCAAGGGCGTCGGAAGCGCTGATCGACTATCGGGCCGCGCTCCTGAACGCGCTGGCGGAAGTGGAGACGGCGCTCGCCGAGGTCGACGCCACCGAGCGTCGCCGCCGCGCCCTGATCGACGCCGTCGCCGCGAGCGACCGCGCCTTCGAAGAGGCCGAGACGCTCTACACCCAGGGCCTCGCCGACTTCCTGGACGTGCTGGACGCAAGGCGCACCCTGCTCGCCAACCAGCAAAGCCTCGCCGACGCGGACGCCGAAGCGAGCCTCGCCATCGCCGACCTCTACAGCGCCGTCGGCTCCTATGTCCGCTGCCAGGATTGCGCCGGCTAAAGCGTTGTGCGCTCGAAGGGCGAAGTCCGACGCGTTATCGTGGTGATCGCTCGAGAGCCTATTTCGGCTCCACCAGGGGGATGTAGTCGTAGGTTCCCACGCCTTGAAGGACCAGGAACGTCAGGGACGCGTCGCCGGCGTTGGTCACGAGATGGGGGCGGCCCGGCCCGACGGCGAAGCTGTCGCCCGGGCCCAGATCGAGCGCCTCTTTCGGATCCTGCACATAGAGGCGCATCCGGCCTTCAAGCACATAGAAGGTGTCGCTGATTTTGCTGTGGGAGTGCCAAGGCACCGTCTGGGTCGGCGACAGTTGCAGCTCGCTGATGCGGAAGCCCGGCCGTTCGAGATGTCGCGCCCGCCGCTCCACTTCGTAGAGGTGGCTCGCGTCCGGCAGCGCCTCGCCGATGGTCTTGGGGTCCGCCATATCCGTTCCTCCTCGAAATCTCAGTCCGATTGGCCGTCCGTCCCCTTGCCGCAGAGGATCGCGACGACGGTCTCGTCCGGCGCCGGCGCGTAGCGGCCCGTCATCAAGGCGGCGACGGCGGCGGCGCCCGCCAGTTCGACGGCCAGGCCGAAGTCCCGCCAGAGCAGGCGCGCGGCCGACCGCATTTCATCATCCGTCACCAGGATCATCTTGTCGACATGTTCGGCGATCATCGCGAAATTGAGCGGCATGGAGCGGCGCGGGGCGAGCGTGCCGGCTTCCGTCTCGATCTTCTCCAGCGTCGCCAGTTCGCCGGCCTTCAGGCTCTCATAGAGCGTCGGCGCGCCCGTCGGCTCGACGCCGACGATCCTGACGCCCGGCTTGATCGCCTTCGCCGCCGCCGAGACGCCCGCGATCAGCCCGCCGCCGCCGATCGCGACGACGATGGTCTCCGTCGCCGGCGCCTGCTCCAGAATTTCCAGCGCCAGCGTGCCCTGGCCGGCGATCACGGCCGGGTCCGCGAAGGGGTGAACATAGGTCATGCCGCTGGCGCGGGCGGCTTCGAGCGCCGCCGCGTTGGCGTCGTCCCATACAGCGCCTTCAATACGGACTTCCGCACCGAGCGCCTCCAGCCCCAGGCGCTTCGCCGCCGGCGCCGATGTCGGCAGGTAGACGCAGGCGGGAACGCCGGCCGACCGCGCGGCCCAGGCGACCGCGAGACCGTGATTGCCGCCGCTCGCCGTGATCAGGCCCGCCTTCGCGGCGGCCGCGTCCAGGCCCTGCAGCTTGTGCATGGCGCCCCGCGCCTTGAACGAGCCGGATGACTGCAGGCATTCCAGCTTCAAAAGCACGCGCCCGCCCGCTCCGCCGTCCAGCGCAATGTCGTGGGGACGCGGATCGAACATGGGCGTCTCGCGGACGCGGCCGGCGATCAGGCCGGCGGCCGCGCGAAACTCCGCCAGGCCTGGCTGCACCGTCATGGGCTCAATCTCCCGTCGCGACGGCAAGCCAGTCGGCCTCCGTCCACAGGGTCAGCTCCAGTTCGGCCGCCTTCTTCGCCTTGGACCCCGCGTCCGCGCCGACCACGACGATATCCGTCTTTTTCGAGACGCTGCCGACCACCTTCGCGCCAAGCGCCTCCGCCCTCGCCTTCGCCTCGTTGCGGGACATCGCCTCCAGCCCGCCGGTGAAGACGATGGTCTTGCCGGCGAGCGGCGAGCCTTCGCCCGCCGCCGGCGCCTCGACCGGCTGAATGGCAAGCATCTCGGCGAGATGCGCCAGCACGGTCTGGTTCTGGGGATCGTGGAAGAAGGCGATCAGGTCCGCCGCGACGGCGGCGCCGATGCCGTCGATGCCGATCAGCGCGGCATAGGCTTCGCTTTCGGGGTCCGCCGCCTCCGCCAGCGCCTGCGTCAGGCCCGGGAGGTCGCCATAGTGGCGCGCGATCAGGCGCGCCGTCGCCTCCCCGATCTGGCGGATGCCGAGCGCATAGAGAAACCGGTCGAACCCGATTTTCCGTCGCGCGCGGATCGCATCAAACAGATTGTTGACGCTGGTCCGGCCCCAACCGTCCCAATAATAGATGCTGATTTCACCACGGTCGGCCATGGCCTTGAGCTTGAAGAAGTCCGCCGGTTCGGAAACGACGCCCCTCTCGATCAATTCCTCGACCCGCTTGCCGCCGAGCCCTTCGATATCGAAGGCGTTGCGGGAAACGAAATGCTTCAGCCGCTCCAGGCGCTGCGCGGCGCAGATCAGCCCGCCGGTGCAGCGGGTGACCGCATCCGCCGCGTCGGCGCCCCGCGCCGCTTCGCTGTGGCAGACGGGGCAATGGGTCGGGAAGGCATAGGGCGCCGAGTCCGCCGGACGCTTCTCCAGGATGGGCCGCACAACCTGGGGGATCACGTCGCCCGCCCGCTGGATGACCACCGTATCGCCGACGCGGATGTCCTTCCGGGCGATCTCGTCCGCGTTGTGCAAGGTCGCGTTGGAGACGGTGACGCCGCCGACGAATACCGGATCCAGCCTGGCGACCGGCGTCAACGCCCCGGTGCGGCCGACCTGGATATCGATGCCAAGCAGCTTCGTCTCGGCCTGTTCAGCGGCGAACTTATGGGCGATCGCCCAACGTGGCGCCCGCTTGTCTTGGCCAAGTCGCTTTTGATAATCGAGCCGATCCACCTTGTAGACCACACCATCAATATCATAGTTAATAATCGGCCTTCTTTCTACAAAATCTTTATAAATACCCAATGCATGTCGCACATGATTAGAAATATACCATGGCGATACGTCAAACTCAAAATTAAGCCTAAGCCAATTTAAAATCTCTGAGTGCTTCCGAATTTGCCATTTCTCCAGTGATTCCGAAATATATCCAATATCATATGCAAAAAATGACAGGCCTCTAGATTTTGTCACTCTGGCATCTAATTGTCTCAAAGCACCTGATGCAGCGTTTCTAGGATTAACATACACCGACTCTCCAAAATTTTCCCTCTCTGCATTTATTCGCCGAAACTCTGTATGGCTTAGATAAACTTCACCCCTAACTTCTATTACACTCGGTGCATCATGGGGAAGTTTTTGGGGAATATTGCGTATCGTGCGTACATTTTCTGTAACGTCTTCACCAATTCTGCCATTCCCCCTGGTCGCCGCCTGGACTAGGAGGCAATTCTCGTATCGGATCGACAGTGATACACCATCAATCTTTGCTTCTACCGTAAGCTCCAGCTCTGAATCAGAGTTGAGCTTTAAATATCGAAGTACTCTTCTCTCAAAACCAAACACATCCTCGTCGTCGAAGGCGTTCTGGAGGGAGAGCATCGGCCGGGCATGGCGGACCTTGGCGAAGCCCTGGGCGGCCGCGACGGGGGCGCCGACGCGGTCGCTCGGGCTGTCGGCGCGCTTCGCCTCCGGGAACCGGGCCTCGATGGCGAGGTTGCGCTGGCGGAGCCGGTCATACTCGAAGTCTTCGATCTTCGGCTGTTCGGCCAGATAGTAGAGCCGATCGTGCTCCGCAATCTCGCTCGCGAGCCGGCGCAGTTCCCGCCGGGCTTCGACGGGCGTGAGATCGTCCACCGGCTTATCTGGCAGCGCGTCCGCCATGGCTCAAGCTTCCTCCAGCAGGCGCGCCGCCTGGGCGCGGGCTTCCTTGGTGACGTCCGCGCCGGAGAGCATCCGGGCGATCTCCTCCTGGCGCTCCTTGGCCTCGAGCACGCGGACGGTGGTCGCGACGCGGCCGTTCGTTTCGCTCTTTTCGACCTGATAATGGCGGTCGCCCAAAGCCGCCACCTGGGGCGAGTGGGTGACGACCAAGGTCTGCACGCCGTCGCTCAGGCGTTTCAGGCGCTCGCCGACGGCGGCCGCCGTCGCGCCGCCCACGCCCGCGTCGACCTCGTCGAACACCAGCGCGGTCGCGGCGCCGCTCGCCGCCAGCACGACCCTGAGCGCCAGGGCGAACCGGGCCAGTTCGCCGCCGGACGCGACCTTGTGCATCGGGCCGAAAGGCTGGCCGGGATTGGCGCGGGCAAGGAACCTGACCCGGTCCATGCCCGTCGGCCCCCATTGCGTTTCCTCCGCCCGGTCGATGGCGACCGCGAACTCCGCCCGGTCGAGACGGAGCGGCGGCAGTTCCGCCATCGCCGCCTTCTCCAACGCCGTCGCCGCGGCCCCGCGGCGGGCGGAGAGCGTCTCGGCCGCCTTCGCATAGGCGTCGCGGGCGGCCTTCGCAGCGCCTTCCAGTTCGGCGAGGCGCTCGTCCGCCCGGTCGATCAGATCGAGGTCGCGCGCAAGCCGGTCCAGCAGGTGCGGCAAGGCGTTCGGGTCCGCATTGTGCTTGCGCGCCAGATCGCGGAGCGCGAACAGCCGGCTTTCTGCTTCTTCCAGCGCGCCCGGATCGGCGTCCAGCGACCGCGCCGCCTCATCGAGCGCGCGCTCGGCCTCGTCCAGTTCGATGCCGGCCCGCTCCAGGGCGGCGAGCGCCGCATCGAAGCGGCCTTCCGCCATTTCCGCCGCCCGCGCAAGCGCGCGCTCGCCCTTGCGGACGGCGCTCCCCGCTTCCGCGGTCTCCAGGGCCTGGGTCGCGGTCTGGAGCGCCTCCATCAACCGGCCTCGCCCCATCAGAAAGGCGCGACGGTCGGCAAGGGCCGTCTCCTCGCCCGCTTCGGCGGCGAGCGCCTCCAGTTCCTCGACCGCATGGCGCAGAAAGGCTTCGTCCCGCCGGGCCGTCTCCGCCCGTTCCCGCGCCGAGGCGAGCGCTTCATCGGCCGCCCGCCAGTCCCGGTAGAGCGCCGAGAGCGCGGCCTGCTCGGCCCCGAGACCGCCCGCCGCGTCCAATATCTCGCGGTGCCGTGCGGGGTTCAGCAAGCCATGCTGTTCGAACTGGCCGTGCACTTCCGCGATCGCGTCGCCGACCGCCCGCAGCAGGCCGACGGAAACCGGCTGGTCGTTCACGAAAGCCCGGCTCCGCCCGTCGGCGCCGAGCGAACGGCGGAGCAGCAGCGGCCCGGCCGCATCGGCCGAAATCTCGGCGTCCGCCAGGATCGCCCATGCGGGATGGTCGCTCGGCAGTTCGAATTCGGCGACGACGCTGGCGGCCTCGCCGCCCGGCTGCGCCAACCCCGCATCCGCGCGGGCGCCCAACGCCAGCCCAAGCGAATCGAGAAGGATCGACTTGCCGGCGCCGGTCTCGCCGGTCAGCGTCATCAGGCCCGGCCCGAACTCCAGGTCGAGCGCATCGACGATGACGATGCGCCGTATGGAAAGGGCGCGCAGCATCGGCGTTCCGCGCTAAGTCGCCGAACTGAAAATGCGCTCCAGCCAACCCGGCCGGCGGCCGTTCGCGCGCCAATAGGCGAGCACTTCCTCCGCCTGCTGGAGCGCTTCCGTGGCAAGGCGCACTTGCAGATCGTCCTCGGCCGCGTCGCGCGCCGCCGTCCAATAGGCGACCGACGCTTCCGCGAGGCTGAGCTCGGCGGCGGATTCGGCCGCATCGCCTTCCGCGCGGGCGACGGCGCCGCGCGCATCCCAATAGCCGACCGCCGCATCGCCGAGCTTGGCGTTCGCCTCCGCCCGCGCGCGCCCCGCATCGGAGGCGGCGGCGGCGGCGGCGCGGCGCCATTCGCCCGCCGCTTCCCGCGCCGCGAGGCTCTGGCTTTCCGCTTCGGCAGCGATGGCGGCCCGTTCGGCCTGGGTGGGTTTCGGCGGCGCCTTCGGCGCCTGGCGCGCGGCGGCGTTCCGCCGGCGACGGGAACGATCTTCGCCGGCGACGATTTTCGCCGAGGATACGGCGCCGGCCGCCTGGGCGCCGCCTTCGCCGAGCGGCGCCCGTTCGACCGCGCGCGCATCGGCGCCGCCGGTCTCCGCCACTTGTATGGCCTCCGGCGCGACGGGGAGCTGGTTCGGCAGTTCGCGCCGCTCGGCCTTGGCGATCGTGGAATCCGGGTCCCACCAGCGTTCGTAGAAGGGCCGCTCGTCCTCGCGCGGAAAATCCGCGACCTCGGTATCCTCGACCAGCTCGAACGCATCGGCGTACCAGGTCTCGCCCGGATAATTATGTCCCAGGATCGCGGCCATGCGGCGCGCCTCGTTGTCGAGGCCGAGCGCGGTGTAGGCTTCCGACAGGCGCAACAGGGCTTCCGGCACATGGCTCGTCGTCTGGTGCTCCTCGACGACGCGTTTGAAGCGATTGATCGCGGCCGCGAGTTCGCCGCGTTTCAAATAGAAGCGGCCGACCGCCATCTCCTTGCCGGCCAGATGGTCCCGCGTCAGGTCGAGCTTCAGCGACGCGTCGCGGGCGTAGCGCGTTTCGGGAAACCTGCGCACCACGTCTTCCAGGGCGTTCAAGGCGTTCAAGGTCGTGCGCTGGTCGCGGCCGACATCGACGATCTGCTCATAATAGGCGAGCGATTTCAGGTAATAGGCATAAGGCGCGTCGGGGCTGGTCGGGTGCAGCTGGATGAACCGGTCGGCCGCGTTGATCGCGTCGTCATACTGGTCCTGGCGGAAATAGGCGTACGCGCCCATCACCTGGGCCTTCGCCGCCCAGATCGAATAGGGGTGCTGCCGCTCGACTTCCTCGAAACGCTGGGCGGCCTGGATGTAGTTCCGTTCGAGCAACTCCTCCATCGCGGCGTTGTAGAGGGTGTCGACGGGCTGTTCCTGGTAGGCCGGCTCTTCATTCGAGGAGCAGGCGGCCAGCAACAACGCCAACCCTGCGGCGACGGCGACCTTCAAGGCGTGCACACGCGAACTCCCAACGTCAAAACGGCCGCCCCGGGCGCCGGGGCCCAGACGACAGCCGCAATATAGCAACAGCGCGCCGCTTGAAAATGGCCGCGACGCGGACGAGGCGCGGCGAGCCGGCGGGAGAGGGAGAAACCCGCCGACGCCGCGCCCTCCGGCGCCCCGTCAGTTCGCCTGACGGCGCAGGAACGTCGGGATGTCCAGGTAGTCGTCCGTCTTCGGCGCATTCGGATCGAGCCGGGGCTCGTTCTTGTCCACCGGCTCGCCGACCTTGGGCGCGGGCGCAGGCGTCGCGGCTTCCGCCTGCGGCCGGCCGCCGGTCATCCGGTCGAACAGACTGGTGAACGTGCGTCGCGGCTTCGTCGCCTGGGGTTCCGGCTCCGGCTCTGGCGCTACAGCCGGCGCGGTCGCCGTCGCAGCCTGTGCGCCGCCGGCTGTCGGCTGGACGGCCGGCGAAGGGATATACGCCTCGGCCGGCTTCGCCACATCCTCGCGGCCGAGCATGGACGGGAACGTCCAGGCCGCCGTCGCGGCGGGCCGCGTCGGCTCCGGCGCGGGGGCCGGCGGAAAGTCGATGGTCGACGCGGCGTCATCGTCGGACGCGGCGTCGCCCGACGCGTCCGATGCGGCCGCCGGCTCAGGCTCCGCCTCGGCGGCTGGCTCGGCTTCGGCTTTCGCCTCCTCCGCTTCCAGCAGTTCCGCCGCGACCGGCGCAGGGGCCGGGGCCTCCGCTCTCACGACCGGCTTCAAGCCGCCTTCGATCGTCGTGAACGGCTCGATCGGCAAGGGCTTCTGGCCAGGCACGGCGTCGATCCCCGTCGCGACGATCGAGACGCGGATGCGTCCGTCCAGTTCGCCGTCGAGGGTCGCGCCGAAGATGATGTTGGCGTCGGAATCGACTTCCTCGCGAATGCGGTTGGCCGCCGCGTCCACCTCCAGCAGCGTCATGTCCGCGCCGCCGGTGATGTTGATCAGAACGCCGCGGGCGCCATGCATGGAGATCTCGTCCAGGAGCGGGTTGGAGATCGCGGATTCGGCCGCCAGACGGGCCCGATCCTCGTCATCGCTTTCGCCGGTGCCCATCATGGCCTTGCCCATCTCGCCCATGACTGTGCGGATGTCGGCGAAGTCCAGATTGATCAGGCCGGGCATGACCATCAGGTCCGTCACGCCGCGCACGCCAGAGTAGAGAACGTCGTCCGCCATCTGGAAGGCTTCGGCGAACGTGGTGCGCTCATTGGCGATGCGGAACAGATTCTGATTGGGGATGATGATCAGCGTATCGACATGCTTGGCCAGCTCGTCGATGCCGCTTTCCGCCGTCCGCATCCGGTTCGCGCCTTCGAAATGGAAGGGCTTGGTGACGACGCCGACGGTCAGGACGCCCGCCTCGCGCGCCGCCCGCGCGATCACCGGCGCGGCGCCCGTTCCGGTGCCGCCGCCCATGCCGGCGGTGATGAAGACCATGTGGCTCTCGGCCAGCCGTTCCATGATCTCGTCAATGGCTTCTTCGGCCGCCGCCCGGCCGATATCCGGCCGCGCGCCCGCCCCCAGACCGTGCGTCAGGCTCAGACCGAGCTGGATGCAGGCGTCCGCGCTCGACATCTCGAGCGCCTGCGCGTCCGTGTTCGCCACCAGGAACTCGACCCCCGTCAAGTTCGAGCGGATCATGTTGTTCACGGCGTTGCCGCCGGCGCCGCCGACGCCGACGACAGTGATTCTTGGCTTCAGGTCCATCGTCGGCTCCGGCATCGATATCTTCAGTTTCATTGTCGCTCCCTCTTCCTTGGCATGACGCCGAGGAACCTCTGGTCTAACCCGAGAATCCCCTTCGCCAAAAGTCAGAAATGCTCTTTAAACCACGCGCCAAGTCGTCCAAAAACACTACTGGCGCCACTAACTGCCGCTAATTGCGCAATATCTGCCCCCGCCGCATCCTTCGCCGCATATCGCAACAACCCGATCGCGGCGGCGAAACATGGGTCGCTTAAACGCTCGTCGAGGCCCATCACGCCCGCAGGTCGACCGATTCGCGCACGCTTGCCCATCACCCGTCCGGCCAGTTCGGCCACCCCATGCAGGCTGGCGCCGCCGCCAGTGAGGACGAGCGAGCCGCCGGACGCCCGATCGAGGCCGGCGTCCTTGATGCGTTGCTGAATCATCTCGAAGACTTCTTCCATGCGCACATGGATGACGCGCACAAGGTCGGCGCGGGTCGCCGGTTGGCCGAGAATCGTGTCCTCCTCGCCGATGGCCGGCGCCGAGATGGGGCGATGTTCGTCCGCGGCGGCGGCGATGCAGCTTCCCTGGATCGCTTTCAGGCGCTCGGCTTCCGCGACCGGCGTGCGCAACACCAGGGCGATGTCCTGGGTAACGGTCTGGCCGCCGACGGGGATCGAATCCACGAAGATCGGCTTGTCGTCCAGGAAAATGGCGACGCTGGCGGCGCCGCCGCCGATATCGATCACCGTGGCGCCCAGGCTGGCTTCGTCCGGCGTCAGCACGCCGAGGCCGGCGGCGTATCCGGACGCCACCACGCCGTCAACCTCTAGGTGTGCGCGCGCCGCCGCGGCCTCGACGCTGCGCGCGGGCCCCTCGTCGGCGCTGACCATATGCAGGGCGACGCCCAGGGTGTCCCCGAACAGGCCCTTCGGCTCATCGATGCCGCGGGCTTCGTCCAGGATGAACCCCAGCGGCAAGGCGTGCAGCAGGCGGCTGCCCGCGATCGGCGCCTGGGCGCGCGCCAGATGCAGCACACGCTGCACGTCGGCGTCCGAAACCGGGTGGCCGGCCACGGCCGTCTCGGCATGGGCGATGGACGACACCGCGCCGCCGCCCGCCATGGTGACGAAGACGGAATCGATCCGCTCGTCCGCCATCGTCTCGGCTTCCTGCACGACGGCGGAGATCGCCGCCGTCGCCGCTTCCATATCCGTGATGACGCCCTTGCGCACGCCGGCGGCGGCCTGATGGCCGAACCCCAGCAGGCGGGGTTTGCGGTCCCCGCCGATGCGCGCGATCACGCACATCATCTTCGCGCTGCCGATATCCAACGCAGCGACAAGCCCGGAAGGCGGTCTAAGCATGGGCTTGGTCATAGGCGTCGGCTTCCCCCTCTACGCATCAACTTCAGCTCGGCCGGCCGTCGGCGACGGCTCCGGCGATTTCGGCGCCCGGCGCCAGCCGCACGACGAGGCGGTCTTGCAGGCGCAGGTCTATGGCGATGATGTCCTTGCGGAACAGGCCATGCTCGCGCTCGAGCGCGGCCAGCCGCGCAAGGGCCGCGCGCGGCGCGTCCGCCGGCAGGCGAACGTCGATCCGGTCGTCCAGGCGGATGTTCCAGCGGCGGCCGGCGATGAACACGGCGGCGGTCAGGCGCTCGGCCACCGCAGGCTCCGTCCGCACCAGTTCGATCAGATCGTAGGCTTCCCGGTCCGCGCCGGCGCCGACGACGATGGGCAGATGCCCGAACGCCCGCGGCGGCGCGCCCTCCACGACCTTGCCGTCCCGGTCGATCACGGCAAGCGCGCCGTGCCGCTGCCACAGCGCCAAGGGCACGCGCTCGGTCAGCGTGACGTTGATCTGGTTCGGCAGCACGCGCGCCACCACGGCGTCCTTGATCCAGGGGTTCCGCAGCAGCTTCTCGCGCGCCAGGGCTGGATCGAATTCCAGGATCGGATCGCCGCGCACCGCGCCGACGGCGGTCAATACGGACGGGCGGTCGGCGCGCACCAGCCCGTCCACCCAAACTTCTTCGATCTCGAAGCCGAGACGCAGGCTCGCCAGCAGCGCTTCGGATTTGGCGCGGGCTGCGAAACTGTCCGGTCCGCCTTCCGCCCAAATGACCCAGGCGACGCCGCCGAACAGGCCCGCCAGCAGCATCCAAGGCGCGGCCATGGCGGCGACGGCCGCCGCCTTCCAGGGATTGAAGCGGCGGCGGCGGCGCGGCGTCTTGGCGACCGCCTGCCGGCGCGGGATCGTCAACGACCGCATCGAGCGTCCTCCACCATCCAGGCGACAAGATCGGGAAACGGAATGCCGGCGTATTCGGCGATTTCCGGCACCAGGGACGTTTCGGTCATCCCCGGCTGCGTATTCACTTCGAGCAAGAAGAGGCCCGCGTCCCCCGGCTGGCTGTCGTCCCAGCGGAAGTCGGCGCGGGACACGCCGCGGCAGCCGAGCGCCCGGTGCGCCTCAACAGCAATCCGCTTCGCCGTCTCGGCGATCGCGGCGGCGTCTTCGCCAGGCGGAACGTGATCGGAGCCGCCCGGGGCATATTTGGCGTCGTAGTCGTAGAACGCTCGATTCGCCACGATCTCCAACGCGCCGAGCGGCTTCCCGTCCATCACCGCGACCGTGAGTTCGCGCCCCGGCACGAAGCGCTCCACCAGCGCCTCCTCGCCGAAGGCCCAGTCCGCGCCGATCGGGGGACGGTTATCGCCCGGATGCACGATGAGGACGCCCACGCTGGAGCCCTCGCGCGGCGGCTTGACGACATAGGGCGGATCGAAGACGCCATGCGCCTCCGCCGTGCGGGCGACCCGGCCTTCCGGCACGCGAATGCCCCGCGCGCGGAACAGGTCCAGCGCCGCCGGCTTATCCATGGCGAGCGCGGAAGCGAGCACGCCGGAATGGGTGTAGGGAACCTCCAGCAGCTCCAGCAGGCCCTGAACGCAGCCGTCCTCGCCGAAACGGCCGTGAAGCGCGTTGAACACAACATCCGGGCGCGGAGAGAGCGCCGCGGTCACCGCGGCGGCGCCGCCGCCGTTAACGTCGATCTCCGAAACCTCGTAGCCCTTCAGGCGCAGCGCGGCCGCGCAAGCCTTGCCGGACGCGAGCGAAACCTCCCGCTCGGCCGAACGACCGCCCATCAGCACGCCGACCCGTTTCATCGCGGACCCTCCCGGCCGATGCGCTTGATCTCCCATTCGAGCGCGACGCCGGTCTTCTCCAGAACGCGGCGGCGCACGGTCTCGCCGAGCGCTTCGATATCCGCGGCCGTCGCGCCGTCGTCGGCGATCAGAAAATTGCAGTGCTTGTGGGAGACATGGGCGCCGCCGACCCGAAGGCCCCGGCATCCGGCCCGGTCGATCAACTCCCACGCCTTCTGGCCGGGCGGATTGCGGAACGTGCTGCCGCCGGTGCGTGTCCGGAGCGGCTGCGCCGCCTCGCGCTTGGCCTGGACGTCGCGCAGACGGGCGCGGACCGCGTCCGCGTCGTCCGGAACGCCCCGGAAGCGGGCGCGGATCACGACATCGTCGGCGGAGAGGTCGGAATGCCGATAAGCGAGGCCCAGCGCGTCAGCCGACAGGCGGCGGAGCTCGCCGTCGCGGCTGACGACTTCCGCCCATTCGAGCACGCCTTTGGTTTCGCCTTCATAGGCGCCGGCGTTCATGCGCACGGCGCCGCCGACGGAGCCCGGCACGCCGGACAGGAACTCGAGGCCAGCCAGGCCCGCATCGGCCGCGCGCAGGGCGACATTGGCGGCGAGCGCTCCCGCGCCGGCGACCACCGCCTCGCCATCGACGGAGATTTCGACGAAGGGGCCGCGCAACAGCACGACGACGCCGGCAACCCCGCCATCGCGCACGATGACGTTCGAGCCGACCCCCAGCGGCCAGACCGGCGTTCCTGCGGGCAGGCCCCGCAGGAACGCGGCGAGGTCATCCGCGTCGGCCGGGCGAAACAGGGCGTCCGCCGGGCCACCCACCCGGAACCAGGTGAAGCGGGCGAGCGGCGCGTCCAGGACGATGCGCCCCCGCGCCGGCGGCAGCGCCAAAGGCGGCGGCGCAGGACGCTCGGAGTTGGAGTTCATCGCGGCCGCCATCATGCCCCCGCCCCCGCCTTGCGGGGCTGGGCCAGCAGGGTTTCGAGCGCCGCCGGCAGTTCGGCCGCCCAGCGCGTCACCGTTCCGGCGCCAAGGCAGATGACATAGTCGCCCGGCCCCGCCTCGCGGGCGACCGCCGCCGCGAGGTCTGCTTCGCCCGATATCGTCTCCACCGCCTTATGACCGTGGGAGATCAGCCCCTTGGCGAGCGCTTCATGGTCGAAGCCGGGGATCGGCGCCTCGCCGGCCGGATGCACGGGCGCGACGATGACGCGGTCGGCGTCGTTGAAGCAGGTGCAGAACCCGTCCATCAGGTCTTTCAGGCGGCTGTACCGATGGGGCTGCATGACCGCGATCACTCGACCGGTCGCAACGCTCCTGGCGGCCGCCAGCACGGCGGCGATCTCGACCGGGTGGTGGCCATAGTCGTCGATGACCGTCACGCCGTGGGCTTCGCCGGTTTTCGTGAAGCGCCGCTTGACGCCGCCGAACGAAGCGAGGCCGCGTTTAATCTGCGCGTCCGGCACGCCGACTTCCATGGCGATGGCGATGGCGACGAGCGCGTTCTGGGCGTTGTGCCGCCCGAACATGGGCAGGCGCACGCCGTCGATGGCGATATCCTCGCGCGCGCCCGGCAGGCGGGCGACCACGTCGAAGGTCGCCCCGTCGGGCCCGAGCTCCAGGTTCTCCGCCCGGACGTCCGCCTGGGGATTGAAGCCATAGGTGATGATGCGCCGGTCGCGCACGGCGGCGGTCAGCGCCTGCGCTTCCGGGTGGTCCGCGCAAACGACGGCGAAGCCATAAAACGGGATGTTCTCGATGAAAGTGCGATAGGCGCGGCGCACCGCGTCGAAGTCGCCCCAGTGATCCAGATGCTCGGGGTCCACATTGGTGACCACCGCGACCGTGGACGGCAGGCGCAGGAAGGCGCCGTCGCTTTCGTCCGCCTCGACGACCATCCATTCGCCGCCGCCCAGATAGGCGTTGGCGCCGAGCGCGTTGATGACGCCGCCGTTGATGACCGTCGGGTCCATCCCCGCTTCCGCCAGCACGGCGGCGACAAGGGAGGTCGTCGTCGTCTTGCCGTGGGTGCCGCCGATGGCGATGGCCGATTTCAGGCGCATCAGCTCCGCCAGCATCTCCGCGCGCCGAACGACGGGAATGCGCCGGGCGCGGGCGGCGTCCACTTCGGGATTGCCGCTGCGGATCGCGGAGGAGACCACCACGACCGCGGCGTCGCCCACATTGGCGGCGGCATGGCCGATCGCGACGGGAACGCCCAGGCCGCGCAACCGCTCCACGGACGCGCCTTCAGCGACGTCGGAGCCCTGCACCCGATAGCCCAGATTGCGCAGCACCTCGGCGATGCCGCTCATGCCGATGCCGCCGATGCCGACAAAATGAATGGGGCCGATATCGATAGGTATGCGGTTCATGCGGCGATGCCTCCGGCCACGCGGGCGCCGGTTTCCCGATGGCGGCGGCCGGCCGCCTGCTCGATCAGGTCCGCAAGCGCCTCGGCGGCGTCCAGACGGGCGCAGGCGCGGGCGCGCACGGCCGCATCCGCCAGGATGGCGGGATCGCCGATCGCCTCGCCAAGCATCGTCGCGACCGCGTCCGGGGTCGCCGCCGCTTCCGATATGCGCCAGGCCGCGCCGGCGGCGACAAGCGCTTCCGCGTTCGCGGTCTGGTGGTCGTCCATCGCCGCCGCGAAGGGAATGAGGATCGACGGGCGCCCGGCGGCCGCCAGTTCCGCCACGGTCGAGGCGCCGGAGCGGGCGATGACGAGATGCGCCGCCTGCAGCCGTTCGGGCATGTCGTCGAAGAACGTCGCGAGCTCGGGCGCGAGGCCGGCTTCGGCATAGGCGGCGCGCACGCGGTCCAGGTCTTCCGGGCGGCATTGCTGGGTCACCAGGACCCGCTGCTTCAACGCGTCGGGCAGGCGCGCGACGACCGCCGGCAACAGGTCGCTCAGCACGCGGGCGCCCTGGCTGCCGCCGAAAATCAGGAGCCGGATCGGCCCGTCCGCCGCCGGCGGAACATAAGCCGTTTCGCCAACGGCGGCGACGGCCTCCCGCACCGGATTGCCGACGACCACGGCGCCCTTCCGCGGCGCGCCGGAGACCGCATCGAACGCCGTCGCCACATGCCCGACGCGCCGGGCGAACAGACGATTGACGCGGCCGAGCACGGCATTCTGGTCATGCAGGACGGTCGGCCGGCGCAGCAGCAGCGCCGCCGCCATGGTCGGCAGGCTTGGGTAGCCGCCGAACCCGACCACGACGTCCGCCCGCGTGCGCAGCATGAGGAACAGCGCCTGGAGGCCGCCAAAGCCGATCCGCAGGAAGTCGAGCAACCGCGCGAACGGGCTGCCGACGAGGCGGCCGGACTGAACGGTCGCCGTTTCGATATCGCCCTGGAAGCGCCGGCCGCGCCCATCGGAGGCGACGATGACCCGCGCGCCGCGCCGCCTGAGCGCCGCCGCCGCCGCCAGCGCCGGAAAGACATGGCCGCCGGTGCCGCCGGCCGCGAGAATGACGGTCAGGGGCCGGCTCATAGCTCGTCCTCCCTCGGGTGCAGACGCTTGCGCGTCAACGCGAGCGCGAAGCCCATGGCGATCGAAACCGCGAACAGGGACGATCCGCCATAGCTGACCAGCGGCAGCGTCATGCCCTTGGTCGGGATCAGCGCCAGCGTGGAGCCCAGATTGACCAGCGCCTGCGCCCCGAACAGGGTCGCGAGCCCGCTGGCCGCCAGCATTATGAACAGGTCCCCGTCCACGAAGGCGCGCATAAAGGCGCGCAGCACCACGAAGGCGAACAGCGCCAGGATGATCAGGCAGACGATCAGCCCGAACTCTTCGCCCGCGACGGCGAAGATGAAATCGGAATGGGCGTCCGGCAGCTTGCCCTTGATGACGCCGTCGCCCGGCCCCTTGCCGACGAGGCCGCCGGCGCGGAAGGCGTTCAGGGACATGTCGATCTGATAGGTGTCGCCGGCCGCGGGATCGAGGAAGCGGTCGACGCGGCTGGTTACGTGAGGCACGTAGAGATAGGCCATGCCGAACGCCCCCAAGGCGAGCGCGGCCATCAGGCCGGCGCACCATAGCGAGACGCCGGCGACGAACGCCTGCATGCCGAAAACCGTCGCCATGACCACGGACGCGCCGACGTCCGGCTGAATGCCGGTCAGGCCGAGCGGCACGAGAAAGACCATGATCGCGCCCAGGAGATAGCCCTGCCCGCCGCGGCGGATATGCTGGGCCAGCATCCAGGCCGCGAGAACGGCCATCGCCGGTTTTGCGAACTCCGAGGCCTGCAGCGAGAAGCCGCCGAGCGGTATCCACCGGCGGGCGCCCTTGATCTCCACGCCGATGAACTGGGTCGCGACCAGGGCCGCGACCGCGCCCAGGAGCAGGGCCAGGGCGGCGATACGCGTCTGGCGCGGCGTCAGCAGGGAACAGCCGATCATCAGGATCGCCGCCGCCGGAAGCAGCAACAGGTGCCGTTTGACGAAATGGAAGGTCGGCGCGTCGATGCGCTCGGCGACGCCCGGACTCGCGATGATGACCAGGACGAGGCCGACCCCCATCAAGCCGAAAAGCGCCGCCAGGAGGGTGCGGTCGACGGTCCACCACCAGCGGCCGACGACGGTGTTGTCTCCACGACAGATGCCGATCATGCCGCCGCTCCTTCCGCTTGTCCGGCGCCGTATTGAGGCAGCCGGGCGACGGCGTCGCGAAACGCGTCCCCGCGCGCCTCATAGCTCTTGAACTGGTCGAAGGACGCGCACGCCGGCGACAACAGCACGACCGACGGCCGCGCATCCGCCTGGGCGGCGCGATGAGCGGCGGCGACGGCGGCGTCGAGTTCGCCGCATTGCTCCGCCGCGACGCCAGGCGCCATCGCCCCCAACTGCTTCGCGAACGCCGGCGCGGCTTCGCCGATCAGGTAAGCGCCGGCGACCCTCTCCAGCCAGGGCTCGACGCCGGAAAGGCCGCCGTCTTTCGGCAGGCCGCCGGCGATCCAGTAAATGCGTTCGAAGCTGGCGAGCGCGCGCGCGGCGGCGGCGGCGTTGGTCGCCTTCGAATCGTTCACATAGTCCACGTGGCCAATCGTCCGCACCCGCTCCTGGCGGTGCGGCAGGCCAGGGAAATCCGCGAGCGCCGGCGCGATTTCGGCCGGCTCCAAACCCAGCAGTCGCGCCGCGGCATAGGCCGCCGCCGCGTTCTGGCGGTTGTGCCGGCCGGCGAGCGCTGCCGCGCCGGCAAAATCGAACGCTGGCCGCGGCGCGCCGTCGAGCGCGTCGAACAAAGTCGTTTCGTCGGCGTGGACGGCGGCGTTCGCGTCCTCGGCGGAAATCGTCGTCACCGTCCGGCCTGGCGCGAGGCGGGGGGCGAGCCAGCGGCCATGGGCGTCGTCGACGCCGACGATCGCAGCGCCGGATCCTTCGAAGATCCGCCGTTTCACCCGGGCATAGGCATGGAGACCGCCGTGACGCTCCAGGTGGTCGGGCTCCAGGTTCAGGAAGAGCGCAGGCGAAAACCGCGGGCGCGGCGTCAACTCAAGCTGATAGGAGGACAGTTCCAGGACATAGACGCCGTCCGGCCCCAGCGTCTCCAAGCCAAGCGTCGGCGGACCGAGATTGCCGCCGACGGCGACCGCCCGGCCAGCGCGATCCAGAATGTGCGCGATCAACGCCGTCGTGGTCGACTTGCCGTTGGAGCCGGTGACGCCGAGCACGGTCGCATCGGGATGGGCGTCGAGCAGGAGCTGTATGTCGCTGATCAGCGGCACGCCCTGGCGGCGCGCGGCGACGGCGGCCGTCAGCGGCTTCGGCGCGAGGAACGGCGCTCCCGGGCTCCAGACGACGGCCTCAAGATCGTAGAGCGGGCGCTTCGCCAGATCGGCGATCTCGGCGCCGGCTTCGGCGGCGGCTGCGCGGAGCGGCTCCGCATCGTCCCAGGCGGCCACATAGGCCCCGCCCGCGGCCAGCGCCCGAACCGCCGCCAGGCCCGTGCGGCCAAGACCGAAAACGCCGTAACGCGCGCCCTTCATTTTGGAAAGATCGATCATGCCGTCACCTCAGCTTCAAGGTGGCGAGGCCGGCGAGCGCCAGCACGGAAGCGATGATCCAGAAGCGGATGACGATGGTCGGCTCCGCCCAGCCCTTCTTCTCGAAGTGGTGATGCAGGGGCGCCATGCGGAACACCCGCTTGCCCGTCAGCTTGAAGGAGGCGACCTGCACGATCACCGATACCGTCTCCAGCACAAACAGGCCGCCGACGATGGCCAGCACGATCTCGTGCTTCGCCACGACGGCGATGGCGCCGAGCGCGCCGCCGCAGGCGAGGCTGCCGGTGTCCCCCATGAAGACCATGGCCGGCGGGGCGTTGAACCAGAGGAACCCGAGGCTGGCGCCGCAGAGCGCCGCGCAGAAAATCGCCAGCTCGCCAGCGCCCGGCACGTAGAGGATCTGCAGATAGTCCGAAAAGACGGAATTGCCGGCGAGGTAGGCGATCAGCGCGAAGACGGCGGCGGCGATCATCACCGGCACGATGGCCAGCCCGTCGAGCCCGTCGGTCAGATTCACGGCATTGGAGGCGCCGGTCATCACGATCATCGCGAACGGGATGAATACCGGCCCGAGATCGATCAGAAAATCCTTCAGGAATGGCAGCGACAATCCATCGTTCAGGGGCGGCGGCATCGTCATCATGATGACGAGGGCCGCCGTGAAGCTGACGCCAAGCTGGCCGATCAGCTTCAAACGACTTGAAAGCCCTTTCGGGTTGCGCTTGGTCAGCTTCAGGAAGTCGTCGGCGAACCCGATAGCGCCGAAGCCGACCGTCACCAGCAGGACCGTCCAGACATAGGGGTTGGACAGGTCCGCCCAGAGCATCGTCGATACGGTCAGGGAGAACAGGATCAGCACGCCGCCCATGGTCGGCGTGCCGCGTTTGGTCAGAATGTGGCTCTCCGGACCGTCTTCCCGGATCGGCTGACCCTCGCCCTGCTTGGACTTCAGCCAGCGGATCAGCGCCGGCCCGACGATGAAGCTGATGATCAGCGCCGTCACCACCGCGCCGCCGGCGCGGAAGGTCAGATAGCGGAACAGATTGAAGAACTGGAAGTCGTCGGCGAAGCCGGGCAGCAGGTTAAACAGCATGGGCCGCGCTCCCTCCGCTCGCGCCGAGCGCCTGCAGCGCCTTAACGACGCGGGCCATGCCCATGCCGAGCGACCCCTTCACCAGCACCACGTCGCCGGGCTGGGCGAGTTCGGCGGCGCCGTCGGCGAGTTCGCCCGCATCCGCCGCCCAGCGCCCGCGCGCCGCCTCGGGCAAGGCGTCGATGAAGCGGCGGCTCTCCGGACCGGCGGCATGGGCGCGGTCGAGCTTGGTTTCGACGAAATCACGGGCAAGCCCGGCATGGGCCTCGGCGGACTGCTCGCCGAGCTCCAGCATGTCGCCCAGCACGACCACGCGGCGGCCGCCCGCCGCCGGCTCGGCGAGCGCCAGGGTTTCGAACGCGGCGCGCACCGCCGCCGGACTGGCGTTGTAGCTCTCGTCGATCAGATCGAAGCCGCCGCCGGCCGCCGCGATGTGGCGACGGGCGCCGCGGCCCACGGGCGCGGACATTTCCGCCAGCGCTTCCGCCGCAGACGCCACATCGGCGCCGACGGCATGGATCGCCGCGACGACGGCGAGGCTGTTCATCGCCCAATGGGCGCCTGGCGCGCCGAGCCGCCATGCGAGCCGGCGGCCAGCGACGTCCGCCAGGATGCGGGAGCCGCGTTCGTCCATATCCAAATCGAGCAGACGAATGTCGGCGCTCTCGGCTCGGCCGAACGTGAGGCAGTTCTCGCGGCCGAGCGCCTTCGCCCGCGCCCGGAGCCTCGGCGTCAGCGGATCGTCCGCGTTGAGCGCCATCACGCCCGCCGGCCCCAAGCCTTCGAAAATCTCCGCCTTCGCGTCCGCGACGGCCTCGAGGTTAGGAAAGAAGGCAGTATGGGCTGCGGCGATCCGGGTGACGATCGCGACGTCCGGCCGCGTCAACAGCGCGAGCGGGCGAATTTCGCCGGCGTGGTTCATTCCAAGTTCGAATACCGCGAACTCGGCCGACGCCGGCAGGCGCGCCAGGGAGAGGGGCGCGCCCCAATGGTTGTTGAGATTGCCTTCGCTGGCATGGCAGAGACCAAGTGCGCTGAAACAGCGGCGCAGCATCTCCTTGGTACCGGTCTTGCCGACGCTGCCGGTGACCGCCGCCACCTTGGCGGCGGAGCGGGCGCGGGCGGCGCGCGCGAGCGCCTCCAGGCCGGCCAGGGTGTCTGGGACATGCAGCAGGCGCGCGTCGTGCGGCTCCAGCCCCGCCGGCGCGCCGTGGACGAGGGCGGCCACGGCCCCCGCCTCGAAAGCGTTCTTCACATAGTCGTGGCCATCCAGACTGTCGCCGACGATCGCGACGAACAGATCGCCGGGCTTGACCATGCGGCTGTCGATGGCGACGCCGCCCGCCGTCCAGTGGGCCGCGCACTCCGCGCCGACGGCGACGGCCGCCTCCGCGGCGTTCCAAAGCGTCGCGCTCATGCCGCCGTCTCCTCGGGCGCGCCTGCGGCGAGCGCGGCCTCGACTTCGGCTGCATCGTCGAAGGGGAGCGTGCGGCCTCGAACGATCTGGCCCCGCTCATGGCCCTTGCCGGCGATCAGGGCGGCGTCTCCGACGCCGAGGCCTTCGACCGCCGCGCGAATGGCGTCGCGCCGGTCGCCGATCTCCTCCGCGCTGGCGGCGCCGGCGAGAACGGCCTTGCGGATGGCGGCGGGGTCTTCGCTGCGGGGATTGTCGTCCGTGACGATGACGCGATCAGCAAGCCGCGCCGCGATCTCGCCCATCATCGGGCGTTTCCCGGCGTCCCGATCGCCGCCGCAGCCGAACACGACCGTCACCTGGCCGGGCGTCACCGCCTTCAGCGCGCTGAGCGCCGCTTCCAGGGCGCCCGGCTTGTGGGAATAGTCGACATAGACCGGCGCCCCGTCGGCGGTCACGCCCGCGCGCTGCATGCGGCCGGCCGGCTGGCGCAGGCCGCCGATCGCGGCCACCGCGTCCGCCGGGTCCGCGCCGGAAACGATGGCGACCGCCGCGGCGGCCAGCGCGTTCTCGACTTGAAACGGGGCGAAATGATCGAAGCGCGTCCGGCTCCGTCCGCCGACATAGTCGATGTCGAGGATAAGGCCGAAGCCATCGGGCGTCGCGTTGCGGAGCGCCAGGAAATCGCCGCGAGCGCCATAGGTCAGCACGGTCTGGCCGGCCGCCGCGGCGGCCTTGGAGGCGGCGACGGTGTGGCGCCCGCCTGCGGCGATGACCGCGAAGCCGCCAGGCGCCATCGCTTCGGAGAAAATCCTGAGCTTGGCCGCGAGATAGCTCGCTTCGTCGCCGTGATAATCCAGATGATCGCGGCTGAAGGAAGTGAATACGCCGATTTCGGCCTGCACTCCGTCGAGGCGCCGCTGATCCAGGCCATGGCTGGACGCCTCGATCGCGGTCGCGACGACGCCGACGCTGGCCAGCTCCGCCAGCGTCGCCATCAGCTCCACCGGGCCGGGCGACGTGAGCCCGCCATAGTGCGCGGCCTCGGGCGTGACGACGCCAAGCGTGCCGATGCTCGCGGCGGGCCGGCCGAGCGCCGTCCAGACCTGACGGGCGAATTCGACGGTCGACGTCTTGCCGCTGGAGCCAGTGACCAGCGCGATCGTGCCAGGACGATACCTGTAATAGGCGGCGGCGAGCTCCGCCAGGCGATGGCGCGGGTCGGGGTCCTGGTAGACCTCGACGCGGTCCCGCCAGACCTCCATGCCCGGCCGCGCGTCCGTCAGCACCGCAGCGGCGCCCTTCGCGACGGCCTGTTCGATAAAGTCCCGGCCGTCCGCCGCCGCGCCCGCGACCGCGACGAACAGGCCGCCGCTGACCACGGACCGGCTGTCCGCCGTAACGCCCGCGAAACGCGCGATGTCCAGGTCCGCGCTCATGACTGGTTCCTCGGAATCGGCTTGATCGCGAGGATGCCGGACTTCCATTCCGGCGCGTCGGGGGCGAGCGGCGACATGCCCAGCGCCGGCCCGGCCCGTTCGATGATCCGCTTGACGGCGGGCGCGGCCACCCAGCCGCCGGTCGCGTAGCCGAAGGTGTCCTTGCGCGGCTTCGGCTCGTCCACCATGACAAGCAGAACGTAGCGCGGCTCGTGAATCGGAAAGGCGGAAATGAAAGAGGCGAGCTTCGCATCCCGGTCATAGCCGCGCCGGCCGCGCGCCTTCTCGGCCGTGCCCGTCTTGCCGCCGACCGGATAGAAATCCGTATCCGCCTTGCGCCCTGTGCCGTTGACGACCACCTGGCGCATCAGCCGGCGCACATTGTCGCTGACGCGTTTAGAAACCACCCGCTCGCCGGGCGGGCTCTCTCCGTCCAGGCGCTTCAGCGCCGTCGGCCGGCGATATTCGCCGCCATTGACCAGGGACGAAATCGCGCTCGTCAGATGCACTGGCGTCACGGCGAGGCCGTGACCGAAGGCGATGGTCAGCATATGGGCTTCGGACCAGCGGCGCGGCAAAAGCGGCGATCCCGTCTCCGCCACTTCCAGCTTCGCCGGCGCAAGCAGCCCGAGCTTGCCGAGGAAGGCGCGCTGCGCCGCCGGCCCGCTGGCCTCCGCCACCCGCGCGGCGCCGATATTGGAGGAATGAATCAGGATTTCTTCAAGCGTCAGCCAACGGTTCTTGGCGTGAAAATCCCGGATGGTGAATCGGCCGATCTTCAGCGGTTTGGTCGCATCGAAGCGGGTCGAGGGTTTTGCCGCTCCGGCCTCCAACGCCTGCGCCGCGGTCAAAAGCTTGAACGTGGAGCCCATTTCGTAGACGCCGAGGGAGGCCCGATTGAAGCGCGCGTCGTCCGAAGCGCCGCCCGGATCGTTCGGATCGAAGTCCGGCAAGGAGACCATGGCCAGGACCTCGGCCGTATGGATGTCCATCAGCAGGCCGACGCCGCCGATGGCGCTGAACCGGTCCATGGCGAACTGCACTTCCTCGCGCACGATGCGCTGCACCGCCAGATCCAGGGAGAGCTGCAAGGGCTCGCGCCGGTCGTTCAGCACATCGTCGAAGGAGCGCTCGACGCCGCCAAGGCCATTGCCGTCCAGGTCGGTGAAGCCGACGACATGGGCCGCAAGGCCGGCCTGGGGGTAGACGCGGCGCTGCTCCCGCTCGAAGCACAGGCCCGGCAGACCGAGCGCCAGCAGCGCCTGATGTTGCTTCGGCGTGATGTGACGGCGCAGCCAGACGAAATCCCGTTCGCGCTCCAACTGGGCCTGGAGTTCGGCGGCGCTCGCGTCTGGCAGCACGCCGGCGACGAGGAAGGCGGCGGCGGCGGGATCGCGGATCAGCTCTGGCCGCGCGCAGAGGGAGGAGACGGGCAGGCTAGTTGCGATCAGCTCGCCATTGCGGTCCACGATATCGGCGCGCGGCGCGGATGCATCGTCCTCCGCAGTCGCCACGCGGCCGGGGTCGATCCGAACGGCGCGCGCGGGATCGTAAAGCGAAGCGTCGACCAGCTTCGCGCCGACGACGCAAAAGGCGACCAACAGCACGCAGCCGGTGACGAACAGGCGGGCGCGACCCACCTCGCCCGAGTTCTGGCGGTGGGGAAACAGGCGAAACCGGAAAGGAAAGGAGAAGCGCAAACGCGTTCGGCCGCCAGCGCTCGCCGGGCTGGGGCCCGGCGGCGGGGCGGCCGCCTCGAACAGGTTCTCCGATTCTCTGGTCATTCGGTCTGACGCTCCGATCCGCGCATCGACCATGCTGTCTGGTGCAGCAGATCGGCGCTTTCGAGCCGAGGCGGCGGCAAGAATGCGGCGGCGGTCAGGTTATTCTCCGTCGCCTCCTCGCCTTTAAGCGCGGAAAGCAGCAGCGGGCTCGGCGCGTCTGGCGTCAGCTCCAGGTCCGGCGTCGGCACGTAGTTCGGCAGATCGACGATGGCGAGCATGCGGCTCGCATCGAATTCGGACAGCCCGAGCTCCCGCTGCGCCCGCTCGGCGATGCGGGCGGGACTGGCGAGATAGGCGCGCTCCGCCTTCAGCACGTGAATGCGCTCCTGCTCGCGCGCAATGGCGGCGCGCAGTTCGGCGAGCTGCAGATCCCGATGCCGAACCTCGCTGCCGACGACGGTGAGCGCCGCCAGAAAGAGACCGGCGATAGCGACCCAGAAGATGGTGGCGTGGCGGATCATGCGGCGAGGCTCCCAAAATCGTCGGCCGGATCGAAGGCCGGAGCGTCCAAACGCTCGGCGGCGCGCAATTTGGCGGAACGGGCGCGGGCGTTGGCGTCCGTCTCCGCCGCGCCAGGCGTCGTCGGCCGGCGGTTCAGCAGGCGGAAGCTCGGCGCGGGGCCGGCGTCTGCCAGCGCAGCGGGGTCATGGCGCGAAGGACCGGCGCCCTTGCCGGCCCGGCGTTGCAGGAAGCGCTTGACCAGGCGGTCTTCGAGGCTGTGGAACGTGACGACCGCGAGGCGGCCGCCAGGGCGCAGGATCGCTTCGGCGGCGACCAGGCCGCGCGCGATCTCGCCCAACTCGTCGTTTACGTGCATGCGGATCGCCTGGAATGCGCGGGTTGCGGGGTGGATGCGGTCCTGCGGCCGCCGGCCGACGGCGCCGACGATGCAGTCCACGAGATCGGACGTGCGGACGAGCGGCGCGCTCGCGCGGGCGGCGACGATGGCTTTCGCGATGCGGCGCGCGCGCGGCTCCTCCCCCAGGCGGAACAGAACGTCCCGGATCGCGGCTTCCTCGGCGGTATTGACGAAATCGGCGGCGCTCGGTCCTGTCGCTTCCATGCGCATGTCGAGCGGGCCGTCGCGCAGGAACGAGAAGCCGCGCTCGGCCCGGTCGAGCTGCATGGACGAGACGCCGAAATCGAACGCCACACCGTCCGCCGGCGCGGCGTCGTTGGCCGCGGCGAGGCCTGAAAGATCGCCGAACCGTCCCTGCACGACCGTGAGCCGGCCGTGCGCCGCCGCGACGGCGGGCGCAGCCTCGGCGACGGCGTCCGGATCCCGGTCCACGCCCACGACGCGGCCAGCGCCGGCTTCGAGCAGGGCCGCCGCATAGCCGCCGGCGCCGTAGGTCGCGTCGACGAACACGCCGCCGCGCGCCGGCTCCAGCACGGCGACGACTTCCGCCAGCAAAACGGGAAGATGGCGCGCGGGCGCGGTCATGCGTCGCCTCCCGTGCGCGGGCGCCGGTCGAACAGCACGGATAGCGCGCTCGCCCCCATCGCGGCCCGCTGCGGGGCGGCCGCGGCATGGAAGGCCGCTGGCTCCCAGATCTCGAAGCGCTGCAAGCCCTTGCCGACGAAAGCGACCTCTTTGTCGATGCCGATGTGATCGCGGAGCGTCTGGGAAAGCACGACGCGGCCGCCGTCGTCGAACGGGAGGAGTTCGACATAGGGGAAGATCGCGTTCGCGATCGCGTCGGCTTCGTCCGGATCGAGGTCGGCTTCCCGAATGCGGGCGTCCAGGGTAGTTAGGTATTCGGGACTGCAAGCCATGTAAGCGGGATCGTCGGTCTTGAGCGACGGAAACACTGCCACGCCCTTGAAATCGAGCGCGCCGCCGAGAATGTGGTTGCGGAAAGCCGCCGGCACGGAGGCCCGCTTCTTCGCATCCACTTTCGCTATGTGGGTGCCGAAAAACATCGGCTGCGCCCGTCCCTTCTTGACCAAATTCTGCGTCTCGGCCTGCGCCCGCCCCCGCTCGCCGCCATAACGCATATCTGGGACTACATGTCCTGGAATGGGATCATATGGGAAAATAGGGCCGCTTTGGAAGTAAAAAATCTGCGCGGCTATTAGGCGGTTTTTAATATTTCGACGCCTTTGCGCATTCTGAGCCGCCAATTCCCAAGTTTAGGGCATAGGGCGCACAAGTATTCGTGCTTTGTTCTCATATTTTCGGCTGACATGGCGGCAGTCTGGCGAAGCCGGCAGGGCGAAACGTCCCATGCCGTCCCATCCAACCCAAAAACGCGTCAGACGGCCTGTAAGCCGGGTTCTGTCCCATACGGTCCCAATTGGGACGACATGGGGACGGCCATTCCTCTGGGACGTCCGTCGCCGGACGCCTCGCGCGACCTACCCGGACGACGACCCGAAGGCGGGCCTGCCGCACGAAGGCGGCGCGTCGTCCCTATTTGGTCTTGCTCCTGGCGGGGCTTGCCATGCCAGTCCCGTCGCCGGGGCCGCGGTGCGCTCTTACCGCACCCTTTCACCCTTGCCGCGCCCGCGCGCCGAAGCCCGGGGCGTGAGGCGGTTTGCTTTCTGTGGCGCTATCCCTGGGGTCGCCCCCGCCGGGCGTTACCCGGCGCCATGCCTCCGTGGAGCCCGGACTTTCCTCCATCGACCCGAAGGCCGACAGCGGCCGTCCGGCCGTCTGACGCGGGCACACCATAGGGAGCCGTCGCAAAAACGCAAAAGGGCGACGCCTGGCATGGCGCCGCCCCTTGAATTGCCGGCTTGGACCGTCGGTCCGTCGCCTTATGCTTTCCCGGCGGAAAGCCGAAGCGTCAGGCCGCTTCCCGCTCGCCGGAATCGCCGTCGCCGCTTTCTTCCGGCGGATCACGCAGGACGTAACCCCGCCCCCAAACGGTTTCGATATAGTTTTCGCCATCGGTCGCGGTGTTCAGCTTTTTGCGGAGTTTGCAGATGAACACGTCGATGATCTTAACCTCCGGCTCGTCGATGCCGCCGTAGAGGTGGTTAAGGAACATGTCCTTCGTAAGGGTCGTTCCCTTGCGCAGGGAGAGCAACTCCAGGATCGCGTATTCCTTACCGGTGAGGTGCAGCGGCCGATTCTCGACCTCCGCCGTCCGGCTGTCCAGGTTAACGACGAGCTTGCCGGTTTTGATGACGGACTGGGCATGGCCGCGCGCCCGGCGGACGATCGCGTGCACCCGGGCGACCAGCTCGCGGCGGTCGAACGGCTTGACCAGATAGTCGTCGGCGCCGATGCCGAATCCTTTGATTTTGTCGTCGGCCTCGGTCAGGCCAGAGAGGATCAGGATCGGGGTTTCAACCCGGCCGGACCGCAGGCGACGCAACACTTCGTAGCCATCGATATCCGGCAGCATGAGATCCAAGATGATAATGTCGTAGTCGTAGAGTTTACCGATTTCGAGGCCGTCCTCGCCAAGGTCTGTCGTGTCGCAAACGAAGCCTTCTTTCTTGAGAACGACCTCAATCTGACGCGCCGTGGCGTTGTCATCCTCAACGATTAAAACACGCATATTACTGATCCCCCGATCCTTGCGTCTTTCATTAACCTTACCATGCAGACCATTCGTTAACGAGGAATTAATTCCCACAACAGAAAAATTTACGCCGCGTTCATTCCGTTCGCGCGACATCTCATTTACCAGCTCTTTTAAACAAATTCCGGGACGGCGCCCCACACATGGCAGTATTTGACGAACAGGCCTACGCCCGCCGGCTGACCGCCGCATTGGCCGACGCGCCGTCGACGGTCGCCTATGGCCGCGTCGCGGGCGTATCCGGCCTCATGGCCACGATCGGGGGGCTGAAGGACGCCGCTCCCGTGGGCGCGCGCCTGGCGTTGAAGGGCCGCGCCGGCATGGGCGCGACGGCGGAAGTCGTCGGCTTCAAGGACGGCCAGGCCCAGGCGCTCGCCTTCGACGGGCTGGAGGGCATCGGCCTCGGCGCCATCGCGGAAATGGAAACGACGGCGGCCGCCATTCACCCCAATGCGGGCTGGCTCGGCCGGGTCGTCGGCCCCATGGGCGAACCGCTGGACGGCAAGGGGCCGCTGCCCCAGGGCCCCATCGCCTACCCGGTGCGGAACCGGCCGCCGAGCGCTCACAGCCGCAACCGCGTCGGCGAGAAGCTCGATCTGGGGGTGCGCTCGATCAACGCCTTCCTGACCTGCTGCAAAGGCCAGCGGATGGGCATCTTCGCCGGCTCCGGCGTCGGCAAGTCGATGCTGCTTTCGATGCTGGCCCGTTACGCGGCGGCCGACGTCAACGTGATCGGCCTGATCGGCGAACGGGGACGGGAGGTGCAGGAGTTCATTCAGGAGAACCTCGGCGAGGAGGGCCTTGCGAAATCCGTCGTCGTCGTCGCCACGTCGGACCAGGCGCCGCTGGCCCGCCGCCAGGCCGGGTATCTGACCCTCGCCGTTTCCGAGTTCTTCCGCGACCGGGGGCTGGACGTGCTGTGCATGATGGACAGCGTCACCCGCTTCGCCATGGCCCAACGCGAGATCGGCCTGGCCGCCGGCGAGCCGCCCGCCACGAAAGGCTATACGCCAAGCGTATTCGCCGAGCTGCCCCGCCTGCTGGAGCGCGCCGGCCCCGGCGCCGGCCCCGACCAGGGCGCCATCACCGGGCTGTTCACCGTGCTGGTGGACGGCGACGACCACAACGAACCTATCGCCGACGCCGTGCGCGGCATTCTGGACGGCCATATCGTGCTGAGCCGCGCCATCGCCGAACGCGGCCGCTATCCGGCTGTCGACGTGCTGCGCAGCGTCTCGCGCACCATGCCGGGCTGCAACAGCGAAGACGAGAGCGAACTCGTGCGCATCGGCCGCCGCTATCTCGCGGACTATGAGCAGATGGCCGAGATGATCCGGCTGGGCGCCTACCGCAAGGGCGCGGACCCAGCAGTCGACGCCGCCATCGCCGTCAATCCCGCTCTCGAAGCCTTCCTCTCCCAGCGCCCGGATGAACGGGAGGGCCTGGAGAGCAGCTATGTCGCGCTGGCGACGGCCATGGGCATCGAAATCGTGCCTGACGACGCTGAGGCGGCCGCAGCCGACGAGGCCGCGTCGTGAGCGCAGAACGGGCGCTGAAAGCGCTGGAGACCCTCGGCCGGGCGCGGGATATGGAGCTGACCGAACGGCGGCGCGAAGCGGCGCGGCTGCAGAATCAGCACGAGCGCGTGATCAAGGCCGTCGCGGACTTGCGCCAGGCGATGGCCGATGAAGGCGAAGCGACCGCGGGCGATCCCGCGATGATGAACGCCTATGCGCTTTTCGCCGCGAGCGCCCGCCGCCGGATCGTCGCGCTGCAAGAAGCGAAGACGAAGCTGGAGGCGGAGATCGACCGCGCCGACGCCGCCATCGCCGAAGCCTATCGCGCCTTCAAGCAGATCGAGCAGGCCGCCGAGACGCGCCGGGAAGAAATCGCCGAGGAGGCGGCGCGCAAGGAACGCGCCGTCGCCGACGACCTCGCCGCCGTGCGCGCCCTCCGCAATTCCGCCTGACCGCTGTCGGCGTTTTCGCCTACACGTCGGCGGCTTCGCCGATATTTTCCAGGCCGCGCTCGTCCAGAAGGTTCGTCAGCCAGTCGGGGTCCATCTCCGGCACGGACGACAGCAGCAGGTCCGTGTAGGGATGGTGCGGCGGCCGGAACATCTCGTCCTTCGGCCCCGCTTCGATCACCTTGCCGCGCCGCATGACCACCACTTCGTCCGCGATCGCGCGCACGGTCGCCAGATCGTGGGTGATGAACATGTAGGTCAGGTCGAGCTCGGTCTGAAGCCGGTCCAGCAGCTTCAGGATGCCCTCGGCGACAAGCTGGTCGAGCGCGCTCGTCACCTCGTCGCAGATGATGAACTCCGGCTCGGCCGCGAGCGCGCGGGCGATGCCGATGCGCTGCTTCTGGCCGCCCGAAAGTTCCGAAGGATAGCGGTGATAGTACTGGTTCGGCTCGAGCTCGATCTGATCGAGGAGCTGATCGACCCGCTTCTTCAGCTCCGCGCCTCGAAGGCCCAGATAGAACTGCACCGGCCGGCCGATGATCTCGCCGATGCGCTTCTTCGGGTTCAGGGCCGTATCGGCCATCTGGTAGATCATCTGAACCTGGCGAAGCTGCTCGCGGCTGCGCGCCCGATAGCCGCCGGGCAGCGGCTCGCCCCGATAGAGGATCTGCCCGCTGGTCGGCGGCAGCAGGCCCGTGATGCACCGCGCCGTCGTCGATTTGCCCGAACCGGATTCCCCGACGACCGCGACCGTCCGCCCCTTGTGCAGGTCGAACGACACGTCGAACAGAACCTGATCCGCTCCATAGGCGGCGTCCACATGGGACACGGAGATGACGGGCGTCTCGCCCTCCGCCGGCTTCGGCTTCTGCGGGCGCTCGAACGACCGGACCGCCCAGAGCGACTTGGTGTAGTCCTCCTTCGGGCGCTCCAGCATGTCGCGGGTTTCGGCTTCCTCGACCTCGTCGCCTCGGAGCAGCACCTTGATGCGGTCCGCCATCTGCGCGACGACGGCGAGGTCGTGGGTGATGTAGAGCGCGGCGGTGTCGAACTGCTCGACGATGTCCCGGATCGCGGCCAGCACCTCGATCTGGGTGGTGACGTCCAGCGCCGTCGTCGGCTCGTCGAAGATGATGAGGTCCGGCCGGCAGCTCATCGCCATCGCCGTCATCGCGCGCTGCAGCTGCCCGCCCGAAACCTGATGGGGGTAGCGGAAGCCGATCTCGTCCGGATTCGGCAGGCGCAGGCGCCGGTACAGCTCGATGGCGTCCTGCTCGCTTTCCTTGCGGGAGAACTTGCCGTGCAGAACCGGCGCTTCCGTATGCTGGTCGATCAGCCGATGGGACGGGTTGAACGACGCCGCCGCCGATTGCGCCACATAGGCGATGCGCGAGCCCCTGAGCGCGCGCAGATCGCTCGATGGCGACGACGTCAGCTCCATGCCGTCGAAATCGATCGAGCCGCCGGAGATGCGGCAGCCGTCCCGGGTGTAGCCCATGGCGGCGAGCCCGATCGTCGACTTGCCCGCGCCGGATTCCCCGATGAGACCCATCACCTCGCCGCGACGCAGAGTAAGGTCGACGCCATGAACGATCTCGACCCAATCGTCGCCCGACTGGGCTTCGATCCGCAGGTCCTCGATCTGAAGCAGCACGCGATGCTTGTCCGCCATTGGCCTACTCCTTCAGCCCGGATGCGCGATGCAGCATCCAGTCGACGACGAAATTGATCGAAACGGTGAGCAGCGCGATGGCGGCCGCCGGGATCAGCGGGGTCAGCAGGCCGAAGGAGATCAGGGTCGAGTTCTCCCGCACCATGGAGCCCCAGTCCGCCGTCGGCGGCTGAATGCCGAGCCCCAGGAAGGAGAGCGCGGCGATGGCCAGAAAGACGAAGCAGAAGCGCAGGCCGAACTCCGCCACCAGGGGCGCCATGGCGTTCGGCAGGATCTCCTTATAGATCAGGTACCAAGTGCTTTCGCCGCGCAGCTTGGCCGCTTCGATATAGTCCATTACGACGATGTTCGCCGCGACGGCCCGCGCCAGGCGGAACACCAGCGGCGCATACAGAAAGCCGATAACGCCGACGAGCGACGTGACGCTGGCGCCGAAGATCGTTAGCAGCAGCAGGGCGAACACCAGCTGCGGGATCGCCATGATCGTATCGACGATGCGCCCCAGGACCTGATCGACCCAACCGCCCACGGTCGCCGCGAGCAGGCCGAGCAGCGTGCCGGCGACGAAAGCGATCGCCGTGGTGGCGAAGGCGATGCCGACCGTATTGCGGGCGCCGAAGACGATCCGGCTGAACATGTCGCGGCCGAGCTGATCGCCGCCCAGCAGCAGTTTGTCGTCCGCAGGCGCATAGGCGGCGGCGATCACTTCAGCCTCGCCGAAGGGCGCGATCACGGGCGCGAACAGGGCGGTGACGACGTAGATCAGGATCACCATGAGCCCGAACGACGCGGTCAACGGCGCGGAACGGATGGCGCGCGAAGATTCCGGCCCGAGCACCATTCCCAGGAACTCCCGGAAGCTGTAGGCGAGCCCGGCGGCGGCCGCGAGGATGCCGACCGCGACGGTCACGCCCCAAAGCCAGTCCTCGCCGCCGAGCAGGCCGAAGAAGCCGGAGGCGATCAGCAGCGAGAACAGGCACATGAACAGGCCGCGCTGGCGGAAATAGCCAGCCAGGCACGTCCCCGCGATCAGGCAGGCGAAATAGACGATGACGAATATGCTCATTGCATCGCCCCCTTATCGCGGATGCCGCAGGCGCGGGTTCGAGATGATCGCCCCCACGTCGGCCAGGAGGTTCAGGAGCACATAGGTCGCCGCGAAGATCAGGCAGCAGGCCTGCACCACCGGCAGGTCGCGCTTGGTGACGCTGTCCACCAGCAGCTGGCCGACGCCCGGATACACGAACACCACCTCGACCAGCACGACGCCGGTGATCAGGTAGGCGAGGTTCAGGGCGACGACGTTGATGATCGGGGCCAGCGCGTTCACGAACGCATGGTGGACGATCACCCGCCAGCGCGGCACGCCTTTGAGGCGCGCCATTTCGATATAGGCCGAGGACAGGAGATTGATGATCGCGGCCCGGGTCATCCGCATCATATGCGCGGTCACCACCAGCGTGAGGGTGATCGCCGGCAACATGGAACGATAGAGCTGGTCGGAGAAGCTCGCGTCGGCGCCGATATTCGAAATGGAAGGGAATATCGGGTTCTTGACCGCCAGGAACAGGATCAGGATGTAGCCGACGAAGAATTCCGGCGAGGAGATCGACGTCAATGCGCCGACATTCGCGACCCTGTCGAAGATCGAATTGCGATAGAGCGCCGCCATTACCCCTAGGATCAGGGAAAGCGGCACGGCGATGCAGGCCGCGACGGCCGCTAGAAACAGCGTATTGGCGAAACGGGGGCCTAGCTGCTCGGCGACCGAACGCTTGTTGGCGAGCGAAACGCCGAAATCGCCCTGCACGGCCCCGCCCAGCCATTCGAAATACCGGATATGGGCCGGGCGATCGAGGCCGAGGTCCTTGCGGAAGGCCGCGACCGTCTCCTCCGTAGCGCCCTGGCCCAGAACCTGTTCGGCCAGGTCGCCGGGCAACAACTCCAATGCGCCGAAGATGATGATCGAAACAGCAAAAAGCGTAATAAGGCCTAAGCCGATGCGCTTACCGATAAGTTTTACCAGGTCTTTCATTGAACGCCGCCCCTCAATGCAAGACCACAGGCAATAACCTGCGTGTTCGGCGTAAATCGCCGACCGCTAATCATTTTATTCCGCCTCCCCTAGACGGCTGCGTTCAGCCGCCTGGAATTATCTCGATTCATGACCTGTCGGCGCAATCATCCGCGATGACCAGCGCAATGTCAAAATTCGGCAAAAAACTTGCCCGATTCAGCCGCTTCAAGATTTCCATCCGCGGCGGCGCCTCGAAGACGGCGGCGGCTAGTCCTCGAGGTCGGGCAGATTGAAGCGATCGTTCGGGTCGTTCCAGCCGGTGAAGTTCGGCTTGCGCTTCTCGGCGAACGCCGCGCGGGATTCGATCAGGTCGCTCTTGGCGCCGTGTTCGTGCAGGCGGTCTGCGAGGCGGGCGTGGGCCGGACCGATAGAGGGACGCATCCGCCGCATCATGTGAACCGTGTTGACCCGCGCCGCCGGCGGCAGGGTGAGCAGATGCTCCGCCATCTCGATCGCCGTCGGCACGACATCCTCCGCCGGCGCGAGGCGGTTCAGGAAACCGATTTCATGGAAGCGCTTGGCGGTGAAGCGGAAGCCGAGCGCCATTTCCATGGCGACCGGATAGGCGACATTGGCGATATGGCCGTGATTGTAGCCGCCCAGCAGCCAGCGCTTGGCTTCGGAAACCTCGAAAATCGCGTTCTCGGCCGCGACCCGAAGATCCGTGCCTTCCACCAGCATGAAGCCGCCGCCCATGGCGAAGCCGTTGATCGCGCCGATGACGGGCTTCTCCAGCGCGCCGCTGCGGAACGGGTCTTCGATCGGCAGCTCGCGGCCGCCGGGCGCATTCTCCCTGAGCGCCTCCTTCATGTCCTCGCCCGCGCAGAAGCCCCGGCCCGTGCCCGTAAACACGGCGACCTCCAGGTCGCGGCTTTCGCGGAACTCCGTCCATGCTTCGGCGAGCTTCATGCGCAGTTCGAAATTGAGCGCGTTCAACACCTCCGGCCGGTTCATCCGGACGATGAATATCTGCCCACGCTTTTCCGTAACCAACACAGACATCGCCAACTCCTCAGGTCAAAATTTCGCGACGAAGCGTAGAGCATGCGCGGGCGATGCGGAACCCGCGCGCCAACGGGCGGACGCGCGTGCGCGCAACGCAAAAAGCCCGCCCGAATCGCCCGGGCGGGCTTGTGGCCGCGGCTCGCAATGTCGCGGGAAAAGGGTCGGCTCAGGCCGCCGCTTCGCGCTTCGCCTTGGCGCGCGTGATGCGGCGCTTCAGCTTCTGGAATTCCGGCGTGAGCTTGGACGAGCCCTTGGTGAGCACGTAGTTATCCAGCCCGCCATTGTGCTCGATCGTGCGCAAGCCCTGGGTCGAGAGCTTCAAACGCACATTGACGCCGAGCACATCGGACATCAGAGACACGTTATGCAGATTCGGGCGGAAGGTCCGCTTCGTCTTGTTGTTGGCGTGGCTGACATTGTTGCCAACCATGACGCCTTTGCCGTTGGCGGCGCACCGACGGGCCATGGCCTGTTCCCAAATTTGTTCGGAATGAATAGTTCGAAGACGCGGCTTATACGGGATTGCGGCGGCGCAGGTCAAGCATTGAGCCACCTTTCCAGCCACACGACGTCGATCCGGTTCTCGTTGAAGTCGTCCGACTTGATGACCCTTCGATGCAGATCGAGGTTCGTCGATACGCCATCGATCACGAATTCGTCGAGCGCCCGCCCCAAACGCGCGATCGCAGCCTCCCGGTCCGGCGCGTAGACGATGAGCTTGGCGATCAGGCTGTCATAATAGGGCGGCACCTGCGCGCCCTGAAAGACATGGCTGTCGACGCGCACGCCGGGGCCGCCCGGCGGGTGAAACAGCGTCACCGTGCCCGGCGACGGCGCAAAGTTCACCGCGTCCTCGGCGTTGATCCGCGCCTCGATGGCGTGGCCTCTGAACTGAATGTCGCTCTGCTTCAGGTTCAGGCCCTCGCCGGCCGCGACCCGGAACTGCGCCTCGACGATATCCACGCCGGAGATAAGCTCGCTCACCGGATGCTCGACCTGCAGGCGAGCGTTCATTTCGATGAAATAGAACGCGCCGTCCGCATAGAGAAACTCGACCGTGCCCGCGCCGCGATAGTTGATCGACGCGGCGAGGTTGGCCGCGAGCGCGCCGACGGACTCCCGCTCGGCCTGGCTCAGCGCGGCGGCCGGCGCTTCCTCGATCAGCTTCTGGAAACGGCGCTGCACGGTGCAGTCCCGCTCGCCCAGGTGCACGGCGACGCCCTCGCCGTCCCCCAGCACCTGCACCTCGATGTGGCGCGGACGGTCGATCGCCTTCTCGACAAAAACCGAACCGTCGCCGAACGCGGCCGCCGCCTCGGAGGTGGCGACCTCGAAGGCGCGAGCCAGCGCGTCGGGATGCTCGACCCGCTGCATGCCGCGCCCGCCGCCGCCGGCCGCGGCCTTCAAGAGCACCGGATAGCCCGCCTCGCGCGCCGCGACGGCGGCCGCCGCGGCGTTCGCGATCGGCGCGAGCCCGCCCGGGACGACCGGCAGTTTCGCTCTAAGCGCGGCCTGCTTGGCCTGAATCTTATCGCCCAGCATGTCGATCTGCGCCGGCGTCGGGCCGATGAAGACGAGGCCATGGTCTTCGACGATCTGGGCGAAGCGGGCGTTCTCCGCGAGGAAGCCCAGGCCCGGATGGATCGCTTCCGCTCCTGTCAGATCCGCCGCCGTGATGATCGCCGCAACGTTCAGATAGCTGTCCTTGGCGGCTGGCGGGCCGACGCAAACGCTTTCGTCCGCCAGGCGCACATGCATGGCCTCGGCGTCCGCGGTCGAGTGAATGGCGACCGTGCTGACGCCAAGCTCGCGGCACGCGCGAATGACCCGAAGCGCGACGTCGCCCCGGTTTGCGATCAGGACTTTCTCGAACATGCGGACGGGCTTACTCGATCACCATCAGGACTTCGCCGAACTCGACCGCCTGACCGTTCTCGATCTCGATTGATTTGACGACGCCGCCATGGGGAGCCGGAATCTGGTTCATCACCTTCATGGCCTCTATGATGACGATGATGTCTCCGGCCGCGACCCGATCCCCCACCTTCACGAAGGGCGGTTCGCCGGGCCCGGATTGCAGATAGACCGCGCCGACCATCGGCGCCGTGACGGAGCCGGGAGCGGCGGCGGGCTTCGCCTCGCCAGCCGGCGCGGCTGCCGGCGCCAGCGCGGACGCGACGACCGGGGCCGCCGCTACCGACGTCGGCTTGGCGACGCGGATGCGCCGATCGTCATGCTCGTACTCGATCTCGCCGAGACCGGTCTCGTCCAGCAAGGCGGCGAGCGCGCGCACCGCCGCGGCGTCGATCTTGAAAGCGCCCATAGGCGTCAATCCTTCTTGTTGGCCGGCTCGGCCAGGAGGCGGGACAGAGCCTCCAGCGCCAGCGGGTAAACATCGGGGCCGAAGCCGGCGATCGAACCGGTCGCGGCCTTCGCGACATAGGAAACATGTCTGAACGGCTCGCGCCGGTGAATGTTCGACAGGTGCACTTCGATGACGGGGCAATCCATCAGCATCAGCGCGTCCATCAGCGCCACGGACGTGTGGGTCAGCCCAGCGGCGTTGATGACGACGCCGCCGATAGCGCCGCGCGCCTCGTGCAGCCAGCCGATCAACTCGCCTTCGAAATTCGATTGACGGAAATCCAGATCCAGGCCGAGCGCCGCCGACTTCTCCCGGCAGATCGCCTCGATATCCGCAAGCGTCGCACGCCCATAGATTTCGGGCTGGCGCACGCCGAGCATGTTCAGATTGGGGCCGTTCAGGACCAGGGCCGTCGTCGCCATTGATGGGACCGCCGAATCGTATTCAAGAAACGCAGACGCCGCGGGTGATAGCCGATCGTTTCCCCGCCCGCAAACGGCGGCCGGGGAAAAATCGGCGGCGCGGCCGCTTCGAGACCGCGCGACGCCGCAGGCTAGCGGCTGAGCCTTGGGTTCAGCACGTCCCGCAACTGATCCCCCACCAGATTGATGCTCACGATAGTCGTCAGCAGCGCGAGGCCGGGAAAAACGCTGATCCAGTATTTGCCCGTCAGCATGTATTCGAAGCCGTTCGAAATGAGCAGCCCGAGAGACGGCTCGGTCACCGGCAGGCCGATGCCGAGGAAGGAGAGCGTGGCCTCCAGCGAGATCGCGTGGGCCGTCTGCACGGCGCCGACGACGATCAGCGGCGCCAGCACGTTCGGCAACATGTGGCGGAAGACGATGCGCATACGGCCGAGCCCAAGGCAGGTCGCCGCCGCGACGTACTCCTTCTGCCGTTCGACGAGCGCGCTGCCGCGCACCGTTCGGGCATAGTAGGCCCACTGCACCGCGACGAGGGCGATCATCGTCTTGTCGATGCCGCGCCCAAGCATGGCCAACAGCATCAACGCGATAAGAATGGCGGGGAAGCTGAGCTGCAGGTCGACGATGCGCATGATGAAACTGTCGACGCGGCCGCCGTGGAAGGCCGCCGTCAGGCCGACGGCGGCGCCGATGGACAGCGCGATCAGGCCGCTGACGACGCCGACAGACAGTGAAATGCGCAGCCCGTAGAAGATCGCGCTCAACATGTCCCGGCCCTGGTCGTCGGTGCCGAGCAGGTAGACCTTTTCGCCCGTGAAGTCCGTTTCGCCGGGGGCGAGACGGGCGTCGAGAATATCGATCTCGCCGAGATCGTAGGGATTCTGGGGCGAGATCCACGGCGCAAGCAGGGCGATGGCGACGATCACCGCCAACAACACAAGGCCAAAGATGGCGATGGGGCTCTGGCAGAAATCGCCAGCGAAACGGCGGAACGGATGCTGCGCCTGCAGCGGCGGCGCGGCTTCAATGGCCGTATCCAGGCCGGCCGCGGCGTCCGCGGCGGGCGCGCTTACGTCAGCGTTCATTTTCCAGCTCCCGCCGCCCGCACCCTCGGATCGAGCAGAGAATACAGCAGATCGACGATAAGGTTGATCGAAACGAACATCACGACCGTCATCATCAGGTAGGCGACGACGACGGGCCGGTCCAAAACCTGAATGGACTCGATGATGAGCTTGCCCATGCCGGGCCAGGAGAACACCGTCTCCGTCACGACGGAGAACGCGATCAGGGACCCGAACTCAAGCCCAAGCACCGTGACGACCGGGATCATGATGTTCTTGAGGATGTGCTTCAGAACGATGCGCGTCTCGCTCATGCCCTTGGCGCGAGCGAACTTCACATAGTCCTGCAAGGCGGCTTCCTTGCTGCCGGCGCGCGCCAGCCGGATCACCAGGGAAATCTTCAAGAGCGCCAGATTGATGGCCGGCATGGCCAGATGGGTGAGCCCATCCCAGGTGAGGAAACTGACCTGGACGCCGAACAGCGCCACGGTGTCGCCGCGCCCGGTCGCCGGCAGCCAGCCGAGCATCACCGCGAACAGCATGATCATCATGATGCCGACCCAAAAGGTCGGCAGGCTGAAGCCCAGGATCGAGCCCGCCATGATCGACTGCGAAATGCGGGAGTCCGGGCGAAGGCCGGCATACATGCCGAGCGGCACGCCCAGTATGATAGCGAGAAACAGCGCGGCGAACGCCAGTTCGAGCGTCGCCGGCATCCGCTGCAAAATCAGCTTGAGCGCCGGCTCGCCAAATACGAAGGACGTGCCGAGATCGCCCTGAAAGGCGTTGGAGACGAAATAGAAGAACTGCTCATGCAGCGGCTTATCGAGGCCAAGCGCCTTGATCGCCCGCTCCATTTCCTCCTGATCGAACTCGGGATTGATCAGAATATCGACTGGATTGCCGATCACATTCACGCCGAAGAAGACGATCGTGGCCATCACCGCCACCACGATCGCCGCCTGCCCCAGTCGTCGCGCGAGGTATCCCCACATGGAGCCGATATCCTTTTCGCCCCCCGGCCGGCGCGATCAGCCGCCGGCCGGGGAACGGTTTCGGGTCGCGCCCTATTCGAGCGACAGGGAGCGGAGCGACGTGCGTTCGTCCGTGCGGGGGATGTACTTCAGCCCCTTCTTCACCGCCCAGGTGTTGACCTGGTAGTGCAGCGGAATGATGCCGACGTCATCGATCGCGATCTCCGTCGCTTTCGCCAGAAGATCGGCGCGCTTGGCGTCGTCCACCGTGGCGAGGGCTTCCTCGATCAGCTTGTCCGCCTCGGGGTTCGAGTAACGGCCGCGGTTCGACGCGCCGAAGCCGGCCGCCTTGTCGTAGGTGTGCAGCAGCGAGCGCAGCGGCGAAGAGGCTTCGCCGGTGCCCGAGCCCCAACCGACCAGGATGAAGCTGAACTTCGGCTCGCCATTCGGACCGCCGCTGGAGGCCGCGCGGAAATACACGTTGCGCGGCATGGTCTCGACCTTGGCGTCGATTCCGATGCGGGTGAGCATCTGGCCGATCGCCTGGGCGATCTTTGCGTCATTGATGTAACGGTCGTTCGGACCGTGGATGGTGATGCCGAACCCGTTCGGGTAGCCGGCTTCCGCCAGCAGCGCCTTCGCCTGGGCGGGATCGTAGGCCATCGGCTTCAGGTTTTCGGACGTGCCGAAGAAGCCTGGCGGCAGAAGCTGGCCGGCGGGGATCGCGACGCCTTCCATGACCCGATCGACGATCGCCTCGCGGTTGATCGCCATGGAGAACGCCTTGCGGACGCGCAGATCGTTCAGCGGGTTCTTGCCGTTCGTGCCCGTGATGAACGGCGAATTATCCCGGAAACGGTCCATATGCAGGTAGATGACGCGGTTCGAGATGCCTTGCACCAGTTCGAGCCCGCTCTGCTTCTTCAGCGTTTCGATATCCGAGGTCGGCACGTTGTCGATCATGTCGACATCGCCGGACAGGAGCGCCGCGACCCGGGTCGGGTTCGACTTGATCGGCTTCAGGGTCACCTTGGTGAACCGCGCCTTCTCGCCCCAATACCCGTCGTTGGCGGTCAGCACGATGCGATCGCTCGGCACCCATTCGACGAACTTGTAGGGGCCGGTGCCGATCATCGCGGTCCCGTCGTTGAACGCGGGCGTCGTGACGTCGGCCCCGACTTCGCTGGAGATGATCTGGATGTTCGAGAGATCGACCGCCATCAGCGGATAAGGCTTCTCGGTCGACACCTGCACCGTGTAGTCGTCGATCTTCTTGAAGGTCTTGCCCTTCAGATAGGTGCCGAAGGACGACGGGCTGTTCGCGACGTTGGGCGCGCGTTCGGCGGTGAAGATGACGTCGTCGGCGTTGAAGTCCGTCCCGTCGTGGAACTTGACGCCCTGGCGCAGCTTGAACTCCCAGACGAGGTCGCTGACCGGCTTCCAGGAAACGGCGAGGCCCGGCGTCAGGGACTGCTGCTCGTCCTGAATGATCAAGGCGTCATAGACATTGCTGGCGAACGCATTGTTCGGGCCGAGATTGTGATAGTGGGGGTCCATCGCGGACGGTTCGGACGAAATGCCGATCGTGACTTCCTCAGCCACGGCCGCGCCAGCGAACAGCACCGCCGCCGCCGCCGTCGCCATCCTCAGTGCTATTCGCATAATTCAATGCCTCCGTTCGATATGCTTTCGCCTGAAACGATACTTGGAAACGTGTTGCGACGCGAACAAAAATACGGGCGGCCCAAAGCCGCTGGCCAGCTCGAAAGACAGAGCGCTATGATCGGTGGCGAGAACGTGATCACGCCTGCCGCCATCGCAAGCCGCGGCGCCGATAAATTCGCCACCCGCCAAGGCCGAACCGGCCAAATTCGCCAGAACCGAGAGGAAACGCCATGACCCGCTTGCCCATGCCCGACGAAAGCGACCTAACGCCGCGCCAGGCCGAGGTTCTCGAAATGGTGAGATCAGGCCCGCGGGGCGGCGTGCGCGGGCCGTTTCCGGCGATGATCCGAAGCCCGGAGTTCGCCGTCCTCGCCCAGGAGCTCGGCGCCCATGTTCGGTTCCGTTCCTGCCTGAACGACCGCGTGCGCGAAGTCGCGATTTGCACGACCGCCGCCTTCTTCCGCGCCCAGTACGAGTGGTTCGCCCATGCCCGCATCGCGCGGGAAGCCGGCGTCGCCGAGGCGACGCTCGAGGCGATCCGCACCGGAAAGGCGCCGGCCGGAGCGCCGGAGGACGAGACCATCGCCCACGCCTTCGCCGAGGAGCTGCTGCGCACCAAGCGGGCGTCCGACGCGACTTATGCCAAAGCGAAGGAGGCGTTCGGCGAGGAAGGCGTGGTCGAGATCGTCGGCGCCTGCGGCTATTACGGCCTGGTCGCGCTGACCCTGAACGTCGCCGAGGTCGCGCTTCCCGAAGGCGAGCCTCTGCCCTTCCCGGAATAAGCGGCCGAGAGGCGGCGCGGAGCCCTCAGACGTCGCTGGAGATCAGCGCCGCCCGCCGACCCTCGGCCGGGCTATTTTCCAGCGCGGGCCAGATGCGCTGGGTGCAAAGCCAGTCCTGCGGGCGTTTGCGGATTTCAGCCTCGATGATGCCGATGAGGCGCTCCGTCAGCGCGGCGGCGGCCGCGTCGGCGGACTTGCAATCCGTCTCGGGCCAGATTGGGGCCAACGCGTGGACGACGATGCGTCCGTCCCGGCGGCGGCTCACGAAATTCGGCACCAGCGGACGCCCGAATTTGATCGCGAGCCGCGCCGGCGCATGGGAGAAATATGTAGGCCGGCCGAAGAACGTCACCTCGGCCCCGGATTTCATTCGCCTGTCGAGCAGGAAACCGACCGATTGGCCGGACGACAGGCATTTCACCAGCGAGCGCAGGCCGGACGCGCGCTCCACCGACACGCAGCCCATGCCATCCCGCGCGCGTCGGATCGCCTCGTCGATCAGCGGTATCTGCAACGCCGAATAGACGACCGCCAGCGGCACGCCATGCAGCCGCGCGCCGAGCGCCGCGAACTCCCAGTTGGAGATATGGGCGCCGACGAAGATCATCGGCTGGCCGGATGCGATGATCTCGGCCGTCTCGGGCGCGATGTCGAAGTCGAACGGCGCCCTGTCGACGCCCTTGGCGAAGATATCCCCGATCAGGGCGTACTCGGCGAGCGTCCGGCCGAAATTGCGCCAGATCCCTCGTGTGATCGCGCGCACCTCCGGCGCCGTGAGGTCCGGGAAAGCCGCGTTCAGGTTCTGCTCGATCTTCCGCTGCCGCCTGGATCGCGGCCCGATAAATCCCATCAGCGCGGCGCCGACCGCTCCCGAATGGCGCATGGGCAGAAGACGACTGACGCCCCACAACGCGCGCAGCAGCAGGTATTGCCAGGAAAACCCGGCGCTTATCGACGCGGTCATAAGGCGTCCATGGCGGGGATGCCGATCGCGGCGTAAAGCGCCCGACACGCCCTCAACGCGGTTCGCGCCTCAACAGCGCCCCAGAGCGGCTTCGCCATTGCAATGATCTCCGCCATCCACTCTCGAAGGGGCGCGCGCGCCAGCGCGGAAAGGTGACCTTCTAGCCGAATTGGAACGGCTCAAACACTTAATTTTTCTGGCGCGCCCCGCCGTGGCGCCGCCTAGCCCTCGAACGTCAGAATGATCTGGTCGGCGGCGAGGCTCGCGCCCGCCTCGGCTTCCAGGCTCGCGACCACGCCCGGCCGCTCGGCGCGGAGAACGTTCTCCATCTTCATCGCCTCGACCATGGCGAGGGCCTGCCCGGCCTCGACGGAATCGCCGGGAGCGACAAGCACCGCCTTCAGCAGGCCGGGCATCGGCGACAGCAACAGCTTGGAGGTGTCCGGCTCCGGCTTTGCTGGCATCAGCGCGTGCAGGTCCGCGGCGCGCGGCGACAGCACCAGCGCCCGCGCCGAAACGCCGCCATGGATCAAGGCGTAGCCGGCGCCGTCCCGTTTGGTCTGCACCGCAACCGGCAGGTCGTCCACCTCGCCCTGAAACAGCGAAAGGCTGGGGTCGAGGTCGCCCACGATCCGGACATAGCGTCCGTCCATGGCGACGGAAGCGCCGTCATGCGTCAGGTCGACGGAGACCGCGCGCCGCTCGCCGCCCAGGACCACGACATAGTCGTGCTCCAATGGCGCCTCGCCTTCGGAGATCGAAGCGTCCCGAATGCGCTGCATGGCGTGGCGCGCCGCCGCGACCGGCGCCAGGACGCCCATGCGCGCGGGCGCGAGCGCGTCATCGGCGAAACCGTCCGCGAATTCCTCCTCGATGAAGGCGGTCGAGATATCGCCCGAGCGAAAGCGGGGATGATCGACGACCGCGGACAGGAAGGTCAGGTTGTGGCGAATGCCGGCGGCCTCGAAACGGTCGAGCGCCAGCCCCATGCGATCGATCGCCTCCAGCCGGCTGGCGCCATGGGTGACGAGCTTGGCGAGCATCGGATCGTAGAACATCGAAACCTCGCCGCCCTCGGCCACGCCGGTATCGACGCGCACGCCGTCGACTTCCGCCGGCGGCCGATAACGCGACAGGCGCCCGATGGACGGCGCGAAGTTCCGGGTCGGGTCCTCCGCGTAGAGCCGGCATTCCATCGCCCAGCCGTCGATGGAGAGATCGTCCTGCCCGAAGGCGAGCTTCTCCCCCGAAGCCACCCGCAGCATCTGCTCCACCAGATCGAGGCCGGTGATCATCTCCGTCACCGGGTGCTCCACCTGGAGGCGGGTGTTCATTTCCAGGAAGTAGAAATCCCTGTCCGGGCCGACGATGAACTCGACCGTGCCGGCCGACTGGTAGCCGACGGCGCGGGCGAGCGCGACCGCCTGGGCGCCCATCGCGGCGCGGGTCTCGGGCGTCAGGAACGGACTCGGCGCCTCCTCAACCACCTTCTGGTGCCGCCGCTGGATCGAGCATTCCCGTTCGAACAGGTGCACGACATTGCCGTGACCGTCCGCCAGAAGCTGGATTTCGATATGGCGCGGCTGCACCACGAACTTTTCGATAAACACGCGGTCGTCGCCGAAGCTGGACTTGGCTTCGCTCGCGGCGCGGGTCAGGCCCTCGCGCGTTTCGTCGTCGTCGAAGGCGATGCGCATGCCCTTGCCGCCGCCGCCGGCGGACGCCTTCAGCATGACCGGATAGCCGATCTCCCTGGCGATGCGGACCGCTTCGTCCGGATCGGAAATCGCGTCCGCCGACCCTGGCACGGTCGAGACGCCGGCTTCCTTCGCGAGGCGCTTCGATTCGATCTTGTCCCCCATCGCCAGGATCGCTTCCGGCGGCGGGCCGATGAAGACAAGCCCCGCCTCGGCGACGGCGCGGGCGAAATCCGCATTCTCGGAAAGAAAGCCGAAGCCCGGATGGATCGCTTCGGCGCTTGTGTCCTTCGCCGCCTGAATGATGCGATCCGCGACCAGATAACTTTCCGACGCCGGCGCCGGGCCGATCGGAACCGCTTCGTCCGCCTGCACGACATGGGGGGCGCCCGCGTCCGCTTCGGAGTAGACGGCGACGGTGGCGACGCCCAGGCGCTTCGCCGTCTTGATGACCCGGCAGGCGATTTCGCCCCGGTTGGCGATCAGGATTTTGGAGAACATGGCGAGGAAACCTTCAGAAATACATGCTTGGCGGCGAATGTCGGACCGGACGGCGCGGTTCTACGGCTTGCTGCGGCCGATGACGGCGGGCCGTGATGGCGGACCAAGCGGCCGCCGGCGGCATCGTTCCATCCATTTCCCGGCGCGCGCCACATCACGGACCTTCTCTTCGCATGCCTAGAGCGGAATGTTGTCGTGTTTTTTCCAGGGGTTCTGGAGTTGCTTGCCCCGCAACATCTCAAGCGACCTGCAGATGCGCGCGCGGGTATTGTGCGGGCGAATGACGTCATCGATATAGCCGCGCCGGGCCGCCACGAACGGATTGGCGAAGGCGGCGGCGTATTCGTCCGTCCGCGCCTGGATTTTCTGATCGTCCCCGATGTCCTGGCGGAAGATGATCTCCACGGCGCCCTTCGCCCCCATCACCGCAATCTCGGCCTGGGGCCAGGCATAGTTCACGTCGCCGCGCAGGTGCTTGGACGCCATCACGTCATAGGCGCCGCCATAGGCCTTGCGGGTGATCACCGTGACCTTCGGCACGGTGGCCTCCGCATAGGCGAACAGCAGCTTCGCGCCATGCTTGATGATGCCGCCATATTCCTGACCGACGCCCGGCAGAAAGCCCGGCACGTCGACAAAGGTGACGATCGGGATTTCGAACGCATCGAGGAAGCGGACGAAACGGCCGGCCTTGCGGGCGCTGTCGATATCCAGGCACCCCGCGAGGACGAGAGGCTGGTTTGCGACGATGCCCACTGTCTCCCCGCCCATGCGGGCGAGGCCGATCACAATATTGCCGGCGAAGCCCGGCTGGACTTCGAAGAAATCGCCCTCGTCGACGACCTTCTCGATCAGCTCCTTGATGTCATAGGGCTTGTTCGGATTGGCCGGCACGAGACTGTCCAGGGACATTTCCTGCCGGTCGATCGGATCGCGGGTATCCCTGCGCGGCGGCTTCGCGCGATTGGAGGCGGGGAGGAAATCGATGAAGCGCCGCGCTTCCAGCAGCATCTCGACATCGTTCTCGAACGCCATGTCCGCGACGCCGGATTTCGTGGAATGGGTGACCGCGCCGCCCAACTCTTCATGGGTGACTTCTTCATGGGTGACGGTCTTCACCACGTCCGGCCCGGTCACGAACATGTAGGAGGTGTCTTTCACCATGAAGATGAAATCCGTCATCGCCGGCGAATACACGGCGCCGCCCGCGCAAGGCCCCATGATGAGCGAAATCTGCGGCACGACGCCGGAGGCCAGAACATTGCGCTGAAACACTTCGGCATAGCCGCCGAGCGAGGCGACGCCTTCCTGGATGCGCGCGCCGCCGGAATCGTTCAGGCCGATCACCGGCGCGCCCACCTTCATCGCCTGATCCATCACCTTGCATATCTTTTCGGCGTGGGCTTCGGAGAGCGAACCGCCGAAAACGGTGAAATCCTGGCTGAACACGAACACCAGCCGACCATTGATATGCCCGTGCCCCGTCACCACGCCGTCGCCCGGCACCCGCTGTTCCGCCATGCCGAAGTCCGTCGAGCGATGCTCCACGAACATGTCGTATTCCTCGAAGCTGCCTGGATCGAGCAGGAGTTCGATGCGTTCGCGCGCGGTCAGCTTGCCGCGCGCATGTTGGGCGTCGATACGGCGCTGGCCGCCGCCAAGGCGGGCGGCGTCGCGCATGGCTTCCAGGCGGGCGATATTGTCATCCATGAGACGGGTGCGTTCCTCGAATATTGCGGCCGCTCGAATACCATCCGCACGCGCCATCGCCAAATGGCGTCGCAACCGTCCGACTTGTCAGAGAGGTGAATTTATCGTTAGGTTTTCCGCTGGATGGACAGACGTCCGTCACAAATGAGAGCGGGCGAATGCCCGCGCGATCTGGGAGGAAGCTTGATGAAAGCCATTTTGAAGACGGCGCTTGGCGGCGCCGCCTTGGCGTTGCTGGCCACGCCGGCCGCCGCCGCGGACATGGTCGATGGCCCGCGCATCCATTGGGACTACGCGCTCTGGGGCAAGTCCCGCGCCGTTACGACCTATCTGACGAACCTGGAGAAGTGGCTGCCCGAACGCACGGGCGGCAAGTTCACGATCCAGATGCACTGGGGCACGATCTCCAAGCCCCGCGCCATTCTCGACAACCTGAAGGCCGGCTCGTTCCAGTCGGGCTCCTTCTGCGCCAGCTACTATCCGGGCAAGCTCTCCGCGCACACCGGCATGGACCTGCCGTTCCTGCCCATCAAGGGCCTGCGGATGCTGCAGAAAGTGACGCACGAATATTACAAGCACCCGACCCTCGTGAAAGAGATGGATCGGTGGAACGCGACGTTCAACATGTCCTCGCTGCTGCCCCTCTATGAGATCGTGGGCAAGGGCGATGTGCCGAAGTCCCTCGACGACTTCAAGGGCATGCGCATCCGCGCGCTCGGCCAACAGGGCAAGGCGATGGAGAAACTGGGCGCGGTGCCGACCAGCGTTCCGGCGCCTGAAGTCTACACCTCCATGGATCGCGGCCTGCTGGACGCCGTAGGCTTCGCCTACTACGCCCACAAGTCCTACCGGACCTTCGAACTGGGCGACTGGTTCACGAGCGGCCTCGCCGTCGGCTCCATCGCGTGCGGCTCGATGTTCAACAAGGACGACTACGCGGCGCTGCCGCCGCAATATCAGGCGCTGCTCGACGAGTTCGTGGAAAGCGAAGCGGGCTATCCGGCCCATATCGCCGCGCTCGACGCCGCGGAAGAAGCGACTCCCGGCGAATTCGTGAAGGCCGGCCTGAAAGAGTGGAAGATCAACCCTGAAGAGCGCGCCGCGTTCGAAGCGGCCGGCGGCAAGCCGGTCTGGGATGATTGGGCCAAGGCGATGGACGAAGAAGGCTATAACGGCAAGGAATTGCTGGCGGCCATCTTCACGGCCATCGAAAACAACAAGAGCTACGCCAAGTAAGCTGAGCTCAAGCAAGCTTCCTAGGCGCCCGCTCGGGAGATTGAACTCCCGGGCGGGCGTTTTCGAAGCCGCGGTCCGACCGCCGTGCATCTAGCCGGTCGAATTGAGAACAATCGACCATCGAGCCGTTTCGCGCTGGCAAAGGCGCCTTTCGCCAAAGCAGGCCGAATCACACGGAGGATTCTTTCCATGGTGTTGCCACAGAGCGACACATCGTTCGCCAAGCTCGATCGCGGCTACCACGCAATCGAGCGGGCGTTGAACTATGTCGCCGCCGCTTTCCTGTTTTCGCTGATGCTGCTCGCCTGCGCGGAAGTCTTTATGCGGTATGTCTTCAACTCGCCGATCCATGGGCAGGCCGACCTCGTCGAGATCATGATCCCAACGATGGGCTTCTTCGGGCTCGCCTATTGCCAGCGCCTTGCGGGGCATGTGCGTATGGAGTTGCTGATCCATCGGCTCAAAGGCCGCGCGCTCTGGATTTTCGAGTTCATGGGCAATTTCGCCACCATTCTGATCGTGCTGGTCATGATCTGGGGCACCTGGCAGAACTTCCTCAACGCCTATGAGATCGGCGACAGCAGCATGGACGCGCAGATCCCCGTCTGGCCGCCGAAGCTGATCATCACGCTGGGCTTCTGCCTGTTGCTGGGCCGCTGCGTCATCGCGTTCTTCGGCTATATCCGCTTGATCAAGCATCCGGACGCGGAACCGATCGGCGTGCCGATCAGTCCCACAGTCGAGGATGTCGCCGAAAGCGAAGCGGCCGTCGCGCGCGACGCCATTAAGGATGAGGAGGCGGCCCGATGATCGTCGAACCGCTTACAGTCGGCCTAATCGGCCTTGGCATGCTGGCCGTGCTGGTCGTGATCGGCATGCATGTCGCCTATGCGGGCGCGCTTATCGGCCTGCTCGGCATCGTCGTCACCATCGGCGCCCGCCGGGTGCGCGATACGGGCGACTTCTGGGATGTGCTCGAGAAAGGCTGGGCGCCGGGCCTATCCAACGCCGGCACCATTCCATTCTCTGAATTGGCGCACTATTCGCTATCGGTCCTGCCGCTCTTCATCTTAATCGGCTATATGGCCTTCCATGCCCGGCTGACGCAGGGCGCGTTCTACTGCATGCGCATGTGGTTCGGCCATCTGCCGGGCGGTCTCGCGGTCGCGACCGTGTTCGCCACGGCGTCGTTCGCCGCGGTCTCTGGCGCATCCACGGCCACGGCGGCGGTGTTCAGCCGCATCGCCATCCCGGAGATGCTGCGTTACGGCTACCCGCCGGGCTTTTCGGCCGGCGTCGTCGCCGCGGGCGGCACGCTCGCTTCGCTGATCCCACCGAGCGGCATCCTGGTCATCTACGCGATCATCGTGGAAGAGTCCGTCGGCAAGCTGCTGATGGCCGGCTTCATTCCGGGCATCATCTCCGCGATCATCTATGCGGGCTCGATCATCGTCCGCGTCAAACTGAACCCGTCGCTCGCTGGAACGCCGATCGGCGATGTCACCTGGGGCGAGCGTTTCAGTTCGCTCAGTCACATGTGGGGCATCCTGTTCGTGGTCTTCGTGATCATGGGCGGCGTGTATTCCGGCATCATGACGCCGACGGAATCGGGCGCGATCGGCGCGTTCGTCGTGTTCCTGCTGGCGTTGAAGAACGGCATGAACCGAACCCAGTTTCTGAGCGGGCTGGCGGAAAGCGCCAAGACGGCGGTGATGATCATCACCATCATCTGGGGCATCCTGATCCTCGTTCGGTTCCTTGGCTTCTCGGACCTGCCGAACGTCATCCGCGACCTCATTCTGTCGCTGGACGTCAACCGCTACTGGATCCTGCTGGTCATCCTCCTGCTCTATGCCGTGCTCGGCATGTTCATGGATGCGATCGGCATGCTGCTGCTCACACTGCCCCTGGTGCAGCCCTTGGTCTTGGCGTTGGGCTTCGACCCGATCTGGTTCGGCATCATCGTCGTGAAAATGGTGGAGATCTGCCTGATCACCCCGCCGATCGGATTGAACTGCTTCGTCGTGGCCGGCGTCAGACCGGACATACCATTGGGCTCGATCTTCAAGGGCATCTGGTGGTTCTTCGTCTGCGACGTGCTGACGGTGGCGCTGTTCGTGGCGTTCCCCAACATCGTGTTGTGGCTGCCGAACAACATGCTCGGGAGATAAGCTGAACGGCGGTCTCTAAAGCCGCGGATAAACGTCACAAAAAAAACATGGAATCCTTCGACCGTCGTCCGCTAGAATCACGCTGACGACGCGTCGGAGGGTTCATGCCCACATTCGACCAGGCCAGATCAGCGCCCTCGGGTTCGCCTAGGGTCAATCCGGCCATCGTCCCTGTCGCCGCCGACCGTGGAATTCCGCGTCGGCGGTTTTTTTGTGTCCGATTTCCAGCAACCAGCAGCACCCTGGAGGCATTATGGGCAAACGCCGCGACCGCAAGTCTTCTGCCGAAGCCATCATTTTGGACGACGCCCGCGCGATAAAGGCGCGGGAGGCGGCCCGCGCGCGCAAAGCGCACGGGCAAGAGGTCTGGGATCCTGTCGAGGGTTGGCGCGACCAGCGCTATGTGCGCAACGTCCAGGCGCGAACGCCCAATCAGGCGCGCCTGATCGAAGCCATCCGCAGCAATGACCTGGTGTTCGCGCTCGGGCCGGCCGGCACTGGCAAGACCTACCTCGCCGTCGCCTTGGCCGTCGAAGCGCTGGAAGCGGGCGACGTATCTAGGATCGTGCTTTCCCGCCCCGCCATCGAAGCGGGCGAAGCCCTTGGCTATCTGCCGGGGTCGGCGGAAGACAAGCTGTCTCCCTATCTCCGCCCCCTCTACGACGCCTTGACGGACCGTATGGGCTCCAAGCGCATGCGCGCGGCCCTGGACGACGGCACGATCGAGGTCGCGCCCATCGCCTTCATGCGGGGGCGCACTTTGAACAACGCCTTCGTCGTCATCGACGAAGCGCAGAACTGCCTCTACAGCCAGCTCAAGATGCTGCTGACGCGCCTGGGCGCCCGCTCCACCATGGTCGTCACCGGCGATCCCGATCAGTCGGACCTTATGGAAGGCATGTCCGGCCTGGCGGAAGTCGCCGACCGGGTGGCCGGGGTCGACGGTCTGGATATCGTCCGACTTGCGGAGACTGACGTCGTGCGCCACCCGCTCGTCGCGCGCATGTTGCCGGAACTCTGAACCGCGCGGCGCCCTCCGCTTTCGCGTTAATCCAATCTTGTGGTGTGCGCGCAAAGAATAAGGCCCGGTAACGGGTCTGAAGGAGGCGCTGCCCATGGCGGACGCCGAAGTCGGCGCGCGGGTGCTGATCGTTGAGGACACCCCGCCGCTCGCTGAAATGTACAAGCAGTTCGTCATGGCCGCCGGCCATATGGCGGACCACGCCGGCGACGGCGCGACCGCCGCCGCCATGGTCAAGGCGGCGGCCTATGACATCGTGCTGCTGGACCTGCAATTGCCGGACGTGAACGGCCTCGACATCCTCGACGACATCAAGACGAGCCCGTCCAAACCAGCGGTAATCGTCGCGACGGCCCATGGCACCATCGGCAAGGCGGTCGAGGCCATGCGCGCCGGCGCCGACGACTTTCTGGTGAAGCCCTTCAACGGCGACAGGCTGATCGTCACGCTCCGCAACGCGCTGGAAAAGAAGCGCCTTTCCGGCATCGTCGAAACCATCGCGCCGACGCGAAACGGCGGCGATTTCGTCGGTATTCTGGGCGAGTCCCTCGCCATGCAGGCGATCTACCGCATCATCGAAAGCGCCGCGCCGAGCCGGGCGAGCGTATTCGTGACCGGGGAATCTGGCACCGGCAAGGAACTGTGCGCCGCCGCCATTCACAAGCGCAGCCCGCGGGCGGAGAAGCCGTTCATCGCGATCAACTGCGGCGCCATCCCCCACGACCTGATGGAAAGCGAAATCTTCGGCCATGTGAAAGGCGCCTTCACCGGCGCCACGGCCGACCGCATCGGCGCCGCCGCGCGCGCCGATGGCGGCACGCTGTTTCTTGACGAACTGGGCGAGATGCCGCTCGACCTGCAGGTCAAGCTGCTGCGGTTCGTGCAGACAGGCGCCTTCGCGCGCGTCGGCTCCAGCCGGTCGGATACCGTCGACGTGCGTTTCGTCGCCGCCACCAACCGCGACCCGCTCGCCGAAGTCACCGCCGGACGGTTCCGGGAAGACCTTTACTACCGCCTGCACGTGATCCCCATTCACATGCCGCCGCTGCGCGATCGCGGCGATGACGTGCTGCTGTTGGCCCGCCGCTTTCTTGCCGATTTCTCCGAAGAGGAAGGGCGGCGTTACAGAGGATTCTCCGAAGCGGCGGAACGCGCCCTGCTCGCCTATCCCTGGCCGGGAAACGTGCGGGAGCTCCAGAACGTCGTTCGCAATATCGTGGTCCTGAACGACGCGGAGACCGTGGACGCGGACATCCTGCTGTCGGCGTTGCCCGGCGCCCGCGCGGCAGAGGCGGAGCGCGAGGCGACGCTATCCGGCCCCAGCGCCTCCACTGGCGGGCAATCCGCCCTGCTTCGCCCCGCGGCGACGAGCCTCGCCGACCTGATCGACCAGGCGCCTCTCGTGCCGCTCGCCGAAATGGAGCGGCTGATGATCGACCGCGCCCTCAAGGAAACCGGCCAGAACGTGCCGCGCGCCGCCGCGTTGCTGGAGGTCAGCCCGTCCACAATCTATCGCAAGCTGCAGCGCTGGGGCATAGACATAGGGGCCGCCTGAGGTCCGCCGTCCCCGTAGCTTCGCCCTTGCCCTATACGTAAACTGCGAGAGGCGCGCGTCAGCGCTCCAGTTTATGGCGCCTGCGGCCGACCTTCTTCAGGCGCTGCGTGATGAGGCGGAAGGTGCGCTCCACCACCTGATCGATTTCCACGATGAGACGCCCGGCGTCCTTGTAGGAGCGATCCTGCACGGCGATCTTCAGCGCGCGCGCATGGCCGGCAAGCCCCTTCGCGCCAAACGCATCGCAACTGTCGGCGAGCGACGCGCACTCTTCCTGGATGCGGTCGAAGTCGCTCTGCTTGGCCGAGCGTCGAATCTCATCGATACAGGCGCGACAGTCGTCGGCCATGGCGGAGAAAAGCTCGGAGACGCGGTCCGGCGGCGCCGCGGCGGCGAGCTGGTCGATAAAGTCCAGATCGACAAGCGCATCGCCGCCGTCGGCCCGCATATCGATGGAGGACTGGCGCGCGCGAATCACGATGCGCACCAGGACGAACATCGCAACGACCGCCCCGACGCCAAGGCCGATGACCCCCGACAAGGGTAACGACTCGGTCATGGCGTTATCCGGGCTCCTATCGACGCGAACTCGCGCCGTCGCTCCCCGGCGAGCGCGACGCGACCCCTAAAATGGCAACGATTTCGGCTCAGACAGGCGGGTCGCAGGGCGTCGTGCCCATTTCCCCCGGCGTCGAAAGTTCGAGGAGGTCCAGGTCCTCGGAGCAGCCGAATTCGTTGTGTTTCATGTATCCCGGAATGAAAAGCGACTCGCCGGATTTGACGCGCAACTTCTCACCCGTCTCGAATTCTAGATCGACCCAACCTTTCAGAACGTAAACAAACTGCCCATCGCATTCGTGATAATGCCAACCGGTCGGCTCGGTCATGCCGCGAATGGCCGTCATGGTCTGCGCCCGCAGGGTCCCGTTCGAGGCGTCCATGACGCCCAAGTCCCTGTAACGAAAGAAATCTCTCCGGCCTTTGACCAGCGGCGCCGACTCTTGGGTGGCATGGGCCAATTGGCCGCGGGGCGTCGGCGATTGTGCGCTATCGGGCATTTCTTGCACTCCCTGAACGGTTGTTTGTCGAGCGCCAAAGCTTAACACTTTTCAGGACGAAACGGGCGTTTTCCCGAGAGCCGGCTTTGGCCTAGGCTTCGGTCCCGAAAGAAACGAATTCGAGGGACGTCCCATGCGCGTGATCTGCCAATTGCCGACCAATGACTGGAGCCGGGTCGCCCGGCGCGCCAAAGCCGCCGAGGCGGCGGGCTATGACGGCGTCGCGACGTCCGAGCTCGCGCATGATCCCTTCATGCCGCTGGCGATCGCTTCCCAGGCGACGGAGCGCGTGCAGCTCGGCACGTCGATCGCCGTCGCCTTTCCGCGCAGTCCCATGATCGCCGCCAATATCGGCTGGGACCTCCATGCGGAATCCGGCGGCCGATTCGAACTCGGGCTCGGCTCCCAGGTCAAGGGTCACAATGAGCGCCGCTTTTCGACGCCATGGGTCGCGCCGGTGCCGCGCCTGCGGGAATATGTGCAGTCGATCCGCGCGATCTGGCGCTGCTGGGAAAAAGGCGAGCCGCTCAAGTTCGAAGGCGAGCACTACCAGTTCACCTTGATGACGCCGGAATTCTCGCCAAGCCCAACAGGCCGGCCCCTGCCGCCGATTACGCTCGCCGCCGTCGGCCCGGATATGCTGCGGATGTCCGGCCGCGTGGCGGACGGCGTGCGGCTGCATGGCTTCTGCACGCGCAAATATATCGAGAACGTCTGCATGCCGCGCATCGAGGAAGGCATGGCCAAATCCGGCCGGAAGCGCGAGGCGCTGGAAATCTCCGGCGGCGGCTTCATCGCGACGGGACCGGACGAGGCGGCCGTTCAGGAAAAGCTGGACTGGGCGCGCTATCGCGTCGGCTTCTATGGCTCGACCCGGACCTACCTTCCGGTCTTCGAGCAGCACGGGCTCGAAGACCTCGGCCTGAAGCTGCACCGCATGTCCGTCGAGGGGAAATGGAAGGACCTCGCCTCCCAGGTTTCGGACGACGTGGTGCGCCTGTTCGCCGCCGTCGGCGACTATGACGCCCTGCCCGAGGCGGCGGCGGAACGGTTCGGCGGCGTCGTCGACACTCTGCGCCTCGACCTGCCGGACGACATCGACCCGGACCTGCATCGGGACCTGGTCGCCAAGCTGAAGGCGATCCCGGGCCGTTTCGAGGCGTTCGACACCGCCGCCTGAAGCGAAGCGGCCTGCTCGCCCCTATGCCTGCCAGGCATGCACGACGAGTTCGCTCGCGGGCTTGCCTGCGGGGTTGAGGGCGCGCAGCCGGTCGTCGCCATCCGCCTCCAGGCTTAGCGCGTCGTCCCAGAAGATCGGGCGCAGGAACGACGCTTCCACGTCGAATCGACTTGCCCCGCCCATCGCCAAGCGCTCGGCCAGCAACAGGGTGAAGCCCATAAGCCCTTGCGCGATCGGCGCGCGCATGCCGATGCGCGCCGCCGCCTCCGGGTCATGATGGCCTTCCAGATGCGGAAACTCGAAGCTGTAACCGGACACCATTTCGGGCGTCAGCTGGACGCGTCGGAGCGGCCGAAAGGCAGACTGCGGCGTGGGCGGCGCGGCCTTGGCGGATACGTCCCGCTCCGGCGGCGGCAGGTCGAGAATCAGGCTTCGATGGTCGATCCGGATCGGCGTATCGCCCGCCATGTCCTCGAAGCGAAAGTCGATATGGATATAGCGCCCGCGCCGAGCGGGAACGATGTCCTGTACGGACGCCTTCACGGCCAGGGGCGCGCCCAGTGGGACCGGCGCCGTCTGGCGCACGCGCACGCCCGCATGCAGCCGCTTCGCGCCAAGCGCATCGCGCGGCCGGGCGCCGTGCAGGCAGTCGTTCGCAAGCACCGAGGCGTCGACGAAATCGCCATAAAGAGAAGTCCTTATGCCGGCCGCCGCGTGATAGCGGTCCTGCCGCGCGCGGTCGACAGAGGTTTCCCATTCGGCCAGGCGATGACCGATGGTTTCGTGAGCGGGACTGGACATGGCGGGCGCACCTGAGAACGGCTGGACGAAGTTTGTATGGCGGGCCAGTCTAGCGAAAACAGAACACTCGGAGGAACAGGTAGGACATGCGCACAGAAATCTGCGACCTATTCGGCGTCGAACATCCGATCTTTCTGGCCGGCATGGGCTCGGCCTCGACGCCGGAACTGGCGGCGGCGGTCTCCAATGCCGGCGGCCTCGGCGTTATCGGAGCGGCGAGCGCCGGACCCAGGCAGTTGCGGGCCTGGATCCACCGTTGTCGCGAACTGACCGATAAACCGTTCGGCGTCGACACGCTGCTGCCCGCCTCCGTCCGCCGCGGCGGCGGCCTGAAGGCGCCGAGCAACGGACCGCTGCCGCAAGACCTGATCCCCGAATATCGCGCCTTCGCCGGCGCATTCCTGGAACGGGAAGGCATCGCCGCGGCGTCGGATAAGGATATCTGGCCGGAGCCGGACGGGCCGCCGATGTTCTCCAAGGAATATTTCGAAGCTCAGATGGACGTCATCATCGAGGAAGAGGCGCCGGTCTATGTCTCGGGCCTCGGCAATCCTGGCCCCTGGGCGGATCGGATCCACGCCTATGGCGGCAAGCTCATGGCGGTGGTCGGCGCGGTCCGCCATGCGCGGCAAGTGGTCGATTCCGGCATCGACGCCATCGTCGCCCAGGGACACGACGGCGGCGGCCATAATTCGCCGGTCGGCACCATGGCGCTCATTCCCCAGGTGGTCGACGCCGTCGGCGACAAGGTGCTGGTTCTGGGCGCCGGCGGCATCGTCGACGGCCGCGGCATCGCCGCCGCCCTGATGCTCGGCGCTTCCGGCGTCTGGATCGGCTCGGCCTTCCTCGCGTCCGAGGAGGCCGGCATCCTGGACGGTCAGAAGCAGGCGATCGTCGATTCCACCGAAGAAGGCACCATCGTCTCCCGCGCCGTCACCGGGAAGCCGGCCCGCATGATCAAGTCGAAATGGACGGCGCTCTGGGAGGAAAGCGACAATGAACCGCTGCCGATGCCGTTTCAGACGCAGGTGTCCCGGCCGGCGCTGACGGCCGCTAACCTCGCCGGCCGTTCCCAGGAGATCAATCCGGGGTTCGCCGGCCAGGGCATCGGCATGATCAAGGCCGTGCGCCCCGCCGCCGAAATCATGGCCGACCTCGTCGCCGGCGCCGACGCCACGCTCAAGGAGCGCCTGAGCCTCCTGACCGCCTAAGGAAACAGCCCCGGGCGGTACCGACGCCCGAGGCCGCTGGAAAGATTGAGCGGCGGCGGCCGTTTCCGCCGCCAACCGCGAGGCGCTCAGTAGGGCCGGTCGCCCCGCACCATGGTGCGGTAGAGCTTCCGGTGCTCGCTCATGTCGTAGTCGGCGCCGGCCTTATGCATGGCGGTCCGGTTATCGACGATCAGCATGTCGCCCAATGTCCAATTGTGGGTGTAGGCGAATTCGTCCTTGATCGCCTCTTGCAGCAGGTTCGCCAGGAAGTCCTGGGTCTCGAACGGATCGAGGCCGGTTACGGTCTCCGTCTTGCCGGTATGGAACCAGATCGCCTTGGTGCCGCGATCGGGATGGGTGCGGACCAAGGGGTGGATCATCAAAGGCTCGGCGAGACGCGCCTGCTCCGCGACCGTATCGGGGTTGGCCTTGTCCAGCCGCGCGCTGCTGACGCGCTGGTTCGCGGTCTGCAGCTTATCGAGCTGGGCGCGCCGTTCGGCGGGCAGCGCATTGTAGGCCGCGCTCATGTTCACGACGGACGTGCCGCCGCCCTTGCTCGGGATCGCCTCCGCATAAAGGAAGGTGAATTTGGGCGGCATTTCCTTGTTCGTATGGTCGGTGTGCCAGGTCGCGTTCTTCGGAACCTTGGCCTGCTCGCCCTTACTGTTCTTCTCGAAACTGTCGAGGATGCTGACCATCGGCAAACCATCGACAAGGGCCGTCTTGAGCTGATCGGGCATCAGCTCACCGAACAGCTCCGCCGCGGCCGCAAATTGCGGCGGCGTCAGTTTCTGGCCCCGAATAACGACGGCGACGTGCTCCACGACCGCGTCATAGAGCGCCTGACGCGTCGCCTGATCGACAGGCTGCGTCAGGTCGATGCCTGTGATCTCAGCGCCGATATGCTCCTTGATCGGCGTGACGACAAATGACTGCCCGCCCCGCCTGCTCATCGCTCCGTCCATGGAAATCTCCTCCTGCGCGCACGGCTGAAGTCCGCCGGTTTCCGTTAGCCTATCGAAGAGAACGCGCCGCCCGCAACCTGCGGCTGCCGGCCGCTGAGCCGCCGCGTCACCTGCCCTGGAATTTCGGCGCCCGTTTTTCCACGAACGCCCGCGCTGCCTCCTTGTGGTCCAGCGTCGTCTGGCAGCGGAGCATCCGTTCCGCCTCCCGGTCGATCGCCGTCGCGTGGTCGATCTCGAGCGCCTCGTCCAGATTGGCCTTAAGATAGCCGTAGGCGATGCGGGGGCCGTTCGCCAGCGGGCGAACCAGCTCCAGCGTCGCCGCCATCAACTCGTCCGCTGGCACGACGCGATTGACGAGGCCGATTTCGAGCGCGCGCGGCGCCTTCACCCGCTCCGCCGTCAGCATCAGTTCGCGGGCGCGGCCAGGACCGACGACCCGCGTCAGCAACCACGATGCGCCATAGTCCCCAGGGAGCGCTACGCCGGCATAACCGGTCGTGAGGAACGCGCTGTCGGCGGCGACGCGCAGGTCGCAGGACAGCGCCAGGGCCAGTCCGGCCCCCGCCGCCGGCCCCGGCAACGCCGCGACGGTCGGAATTTTCAGGGACCGGATCACGCCGGCGCTTTCGTGATGGCGCGCCCGCATGACCTGGAATTTTTCCTCGGCGGTCTCTTCGCCGGCTGTGCGCGTCGCCATGCGCTTCACGTCGCCGCCGGCGCAGAAAGCGCCGCCGGCCCCGGTCAGCACGATCGCCCCCACATCGGGATGGTCGCCATATTCCGCGAGCGTGCGTCGGAGCGCGAACATCAGGTCCATGGAGAGCGCGTTGCGCGCCTGCGGTCGGTTCAGCGTGATGGTGAGGACGCGATCTGTCAGATCGGCGAGCAGCTCCTCGGAGCCGGTATCGATGTCCACGGCGGAAATGTCCTTTCTTGCATTCGTCGCCGGCATCCTAGCGGATGCGCGCGCCCAAGGGCATCGGCGGGCGCGAGCGGGGCCGCGCTTGCGCTTCGGCGCGGGAACGGCGGACAATGAGCGGCGAAAAAAATAAAGACCTGGAGGACGCGCCATGGCCTGCATTCTGACGCCGGACGAGCTCGCCCAATTCGAACGGGACGGCTATTTCATCGCGCGCGGCGTATTCGACAAAGCAGAAGTGCGCCTGCTGACGGAGGCGATGGAGACCGACCCGCAAATCCGGGATCACATCCTGATCCGCGCCGACGGCGAGGGCGGCGGCACGCGGATCGCCCTCTGGAATCGGGCCGGCGACAGCGTCTATGGCCTGGCCGCGCGTTCGGCGCGCATGGTCGACACCGTCGAATCCCTTTTGGGCGGGCCGGTCTATCACTATCAGTCGAAGCTGACGGCGAAGGAGGCGCGCACCGGCGGCGCCTGGGAATGGCACCAGGACTACGGCTACTGGTACTATAACGGTTGCCTGTTCCCCCATCTCGTCTCCTGCATGATCGCCCTCGACCGGACGGACCGGGAGAACGGCTGCCTGCAATTCGTGAAAGGCTCCCACGCCATGGGCCGCGCCGATCACGTGAAGCTCACCAAGGAGCAGAACGAGATCGACCCGAAAGTCGTCGCGGCCGCGCAGGCGCGGCTGGAGACGGTTTATGCCGAAGCCGATCCAGGGGATGTGGTGTTCTTCCATTGCAACCTGTTCCACCGGTCCGACCAGAACCGGTCCGACAAGCGGCGCTGGACCCTGATCGTCTGCTACAACCGGGTCGACAACGACACCTATACCCGCGTCGACGATCGCTATTACGTGCCCCTGGAAAAGGTGGACGACGGCGCGCTGAAAGCGGCGGGCCTAAAGCTCGCCGGGGACGGAAACGCGGAGCATTTCGCCTCCAAGCCCTACGTGCCGGACGTCGCGGCGTCAGGCGATTGAACTCAGGGGATAATCCGCGCCACACTCGGCGGCGAAGCGAACGAAACCAAGGCGAGCGAACATGGGCGAGATGATCAGGATAACGGCAGGCGGGAATGACGCCGTGGAGGCATATCTCGCAAAGCCGGCGGGCGAAGGCCCGTGGCCGGGCCTCGTCATCCTCTCGGAGGTCTACAACGTCAATCACTGGGTCCGGGAAGTCGCTGACGGCTATGCCAAGCAAGGCTATGTCTGCCTCGCGCCCGACCTCTACTGGCGCCAGGAGCCCGGCCGCTATCTGAACTACAACCCCACCGACCAGCAGGTCGCCCGCAGCCTCGGCTACGCCATGGACCTGGACGCTTTCACCGGCGACATGACCGACTATGCCGCGACGCTGACGAGCCGGGCCGATTGCACGGGCAAGGTCGGCTCCGTCGGCTATTGCCTTGGCGGCAAGCTCGTCTATCTGGCGGCGGCGCGCGGGCTGATCGACGTCGGCGTCGGCTACTACGCGGTCCAGCTCGACCAGTTCCTGGACGAGGCGGCCACCCTCGCCAAGCCGTTGATGCTGCACTTCGCCGAATTGGACGAGCACGTGCCGCAGACGACGGTCGCCGCCGTCAAGCAGGCGCTCGCCGGCAAGCCGGACGTGGAGATATTCGACTATCTGGGCGCCGACCACGGCTTCAACCGCTTCGGCTACCCGCCCTTTCACGAAGAATCCGCCACGGCCGCGCTCAAGCGCTCCCTGGACTTTCTGGCGCGCCACCTCGCCTGACCGCGGCGCGTCGCATCATGGAGGCCGCGCGCCAAGTCAGGCTGCGGCCGCTAAGCGACGCCGACTGGAATCTCCGGCCGGAAGGTTCGGATCGCGAGCGGCCGGATCGGTCTAGGTATTGGAACGCCGCTTGCCGGCCGCACGCGCCGCGGCGACGCCAACCAGCGTCATCGAGGCCAACAGAACCCCTGGCAAGGGCAACGGCACATCGGCCGATTCTTTAGTCAGCGACACGTCGTCGATAAAGACCTGCTGATCGTTGGCGCCGCCGAAGCTTTGGATCGCATAGACGACGCGAACCAGGTCGGCGCCGACCGGGACGGTGCGGGCGGCGTCGTCCAATGTGCCGGACATGGCGAACATCTCATACGTCGAGCCCGGCGTGAACACGATGTTCGACGTTCGGCCGACTTCCACGTTCGCTACCGCATCGCGGAATTCCAATCGAACTTCAATGCCGCCAATATCGCCAAACAGCTTATGGAAGCCGATGAAATCGAGAATATCCCCCGCGCTCACCGCGACATCCTGGAAGGCGCCGGCGAAGTTGTTCGACGAACTGGTGATTTCCAGTAGAAGCGACTGGGAGCCAGAATTCGGCATGGCGCCGCTATTCTGCGCGGATGCTCCTGTAGATCCGAAGAAACCTTCCCAGGAGCCGACGAACGGAGCGCCGTCGAACGTAATCGGGTCTTCGAACCCTGTATTCGCCATCGGCAGCGCCACCGGCGCCGCGGCCGCCGCGGTCGCAATAAAGGGCAGAGCTAAAGCGAAGACTGCCGCGCGAACGATCGATGCTCTTCTCATGGGGACGACTCCAATACGACTACATTCGCGCAGGAACGCCGCCCCTAACGTTCCTCGCATCCTGTACGCTGCAGCGCATAGATTAGTTGGCGGCGACGCTTGTTTGCAAGTTGTTAATGTTTGAAGATTGTATGACGACGGCGGTTCAGAGAGCGCTGGCCAGGCGATCTTAAGCCCAAAGCGTACGAGCGTTTTGTTGTTGGCGTCCCTATAGCAACAAAGCCTCTGCCCCGGGAGTCGATCGGGCCATGTTCATGACCGCACACGCCGCAACCCCGAGCAGGCGATGGTGGTGCGCCTTAGCGCTCTGCGCGATCGTCGCGATCGCATTCTGGTCTTTCTCGCGCTATCCGGACTTGACGAGCGAATGGCGGCGCGCCGGCGCCGATACGCTTCTGGACCGAAATGTCGGCGCAATCTCAAAGACCGAGATGATGCAAACGGGCGGCGAGCAGCCAGTCTACGAGCGCATTCTGAAAACCAGCGCGAACTGGGTCGAAACCAACATCAAGGGCATGACATTCGGCATTCTGTTCGGGTCATGCCTCCTGGTGCTGCTACGACAGAGCGCCTGGATACGCCATCAGGGGGATTATTCGAGGGCGCGTTCGCTCTTGAGCGGGCTTGCGCTTGGAACGCCGCTCGGCGTCTGCGCCAATTGCGCGACGCCGATCGGGCTTTCGATGTACCGGGCCGGGATTCGCCTCGAGACCGTGCTCGCCGCGATGGTCGCGTCGCCATCGCTGAATCCGTTGGGGCTTGCGATCGTCTTTGGCGTTTTCCCGCTCAGCATGGCGCTGCTGAAAGTCGGCGCGGCGCTGATTCTGCTCCTGGTATGCATACCGCTGATTCTTAGATTGTTCGGCCCGCCCGGGCATCGGCCGGGCGCCCGCATCGACCTCCCGCTCGGCGCGTCGGCCGCTTCGCCGAACGAAACTTGGGCGCAAGCATGCGCTGCGACGCTGCGCATGGCGCTCACCCATCTTTGGTACGTCATCAAGTGGACCGTGCCGTTCATGGCGGCGGTGGCGGTCCTGGCGGCGCTGCTGACGAGCTTTTATCCGATCGAGCAGATCATCTTCCTGAGCGCGAGCGGCGGTTGGGCGATCGTCGTCGCGGCAGTCGTCGGCGCGCTGCTGCCGGCGCCGATGTTCGTCGACATTATCCTGGTTCTCAGCCTTCTCAGCTTCGGCATGGCGCAAGGTCCGGCGACCGCGATGCTCATCAGTCTGGGGCCGGTCAGCATCTATGCGTCTGCGATCCTATGGCGGTTTGTGTCGCGCAAGGTTGCGCTTGCGCTTCTCGCCTGCGGCGCCTTGCTGGGCGTCGCGGGCGGTTTCGCGCAGGACCGACTGGCGGACCTGGACAAGGCCAAGCCCGCGCCCATGACGCGCTTCGTGGTCGCGGCGACGCACGATCTCTCCGAACCGGCGCGCCTCGACGTGCTGGAATCGGTCCAGAACTTCATTCACGCCGGGGCCTCGTGGGGCGATTACGACGGCGACGGCGACGACGATCTGTGGGTCTCCGCAGCGCGCGGCGGGCGCCTCTACCGCAATGACGGCGCGGAAGGCTTCGTCGAGCGTACGGCGGCGAGCGGCATTCAGGCTTTCCCGCAGTCCTCGGGCGGCGTTTGGGCGGACTATGACGGCGACGGCGATCTGGACCTGCTGGTCCTGTATTACGGGTTCCTCAAGGACGACAAATGGTATGCCCACACCAACATGCTGTGGCGCAATGACGGATACGGCGCCTTCACCGACGTAACGCGTGAAGCCGGCCTCTTCGCCCCGAGCCATACGACCGCAGCAGCCTGGGCCGACTACGACGGCGACGGCGATCTGGACCTCTATGTCTCCAATTACGGCGTCATGGTCGGCGGGCCGACGGCGAACGCGCGCTATGACATCCGCTTCGTGAGGTCTCAACCGAATCAGCTTTACCGGAACAATGGCGACGGCAGTTTTACGGACGTGGCGGAAGCGGCGGGCGTCGCCGGGCGGGCCGTCAAGACCAGGAGCGACTATTCGGCCATGGCCGCTGGCCGCTCCGATACGGTCGGCGAAAGCTGTTTCTGTTCGTTTCAACCGGTCTGGTTCGACTATGACAATGACGGCCATATCGACATCTTCGTCGCGAACGACTTCGGCGCGAGCCAGCTTTACCGGAACCTGGGCGACGGCCGCTTCGTCGATATGGCGGCGGAAGCCGGCATCGACAAATACAGCACCGGCATGGGCGTCGCCGTGACGGATATCGACCAGAACGGCTTCCTCGACATCTACGAGACGACGATCGAAGACAACCCGCTCTGGATAAACAATGGCGACGGCACCTTTGGGCGCGTGCGCCTGTCGCGCCTGCTCGACGACCGGGAACGGTATGGCTGGGGCGTGGCCTTCCTCGATTTCGACAATGACGGACTGGAAGACCTTGCGATCGCGAATGGCCTCACGGTCACCGGCGATATCAAGCGCCTAGACGAGTTCCGCTTCAGCAACCGCAATATCAACTCGCTCTATCGAAGTATGGGCGACGGCACATATGCGAACGTACTGCAGGACGTCGGTCTGGCGAACAGCCTGGTCAGCCGCGGGCTGGCGGTGTCCGACTTCAATCAGGACGGCTATCCGGATCTCTACGTGGTCAATAAGGTCGGCGAGAACGTGCTCTACGCGAGCAGCGGCGGCGTGAACAACTGGATCGCCGTGAAACTGCGCGGACGCCGCAACAACCGCGATGGCATCGGCGCCGTGATCACGGTCCATGCCAATGGGAGGAGCCGGACGCAGCTTGTCACGGCCGGCGAATCCTACGCCTCCCAAAGCAGCCTGTGGCGCACCTTTGGGCTCGGCCCGGCCGAGCGGGCGGACCGCATCGTCGTCAAATGGCCGGACGGCCACATCCAGGAACTCCGCGACGTCCCAGGCCGACAACGGCTACTGGTAGACGAAGGCGACAGGTAGCGCGGCTCGTCGCCTGCGCGGCGACGCCCGTCAGGCTGGCGAGCATCGACGGCGGCGACGGGGCGAAGCCCGCGCCGCCGTCGGATACGCTTTAGGCGACCTTCTTTTTGGAGAAGTACCAGTCGGTATAGGCGTAGCCTTCCGATTGCCGCTGCTCCGCCGCTTCCTGCGTCTGCGGCGGCGGCACGATGACGTCCTCGCCCGCTTTCCAGTTCTCCGGCGTCGCCACGCCAAGCGCGTCGCTGGTTTGCAACGCCGTCACGAGGCGCAGGAACTCGTCGACGGAGCGTCCATTGCTCATCGGGTAGTAGACCATCGCCCGCAGCACGCCTTCGGGATCGATGACGAAGGTCGCGCGTACGGCCGAGGTATCGCTCGCGCCGGGCTGGATCATGCCGTAGGCGTTCGCGACCTGCATCGACAGATCCTCGATGATGGGGAAGGGAATATCGACCCCGAATTTCTCCTTGATGTTCCGCACCCAGGCGATGTGCGCGAAGTTGCTGTCGATCGAGAGACCGAGCAGGTCGCAATTCATCGCGGCGAACCGGTCGTGGGCCTTGGCGAAGGCCATGAACTCCGTGGTGCAGACCGGCGTGAAGTCGGCCGGGTGCGAGAACAGCACCAGCCACCGGCCCTTATAGTCTTCGAGCTTGCGCGGACCGTGGGTCGTCTTTGCGTCGAAGGACGGCGCGGGCTCGTTCAATCGCGGCAGGCCCGCCGGCGCCGCAGCCATATTCTGGTCAGACATTCTCTGCTCCTCTTTCTTCAACCGACGACCCCGATGGCCGGGGCAAACGGTCCCATGTCAGTTCGGTTCAGCGGCCCTAGATCTAGGCGTGGCGGCCGGGTCCATCAGTAACTTAGTCACCTGACGGCAAACGGCTTTCGCGAACTGGCGGGCGCCAAAACGTCGCGCCTGGAGCAGAGTGACAATGTTACAGACGCGCGCCGCCGCGCGACCTATCCGATAGCGCCTCGACACGGCGTCCCGGCCATGGCCGCCGGACGCCAGCGATACGGGAACCGGTTCGATGTTAGACATTTCAGACGCATTGGCGCTCGCGCGGATACAGTTCGCCTTCACTGTCTCCGCCCACATCATTTTCCCCGCCTTCACCATCGGGCTCGCGAGCTATCTCGCCGTCCTGGAGGGCCTGTGGCTCAAAACGCGCGACGACGCCTATATGGCCGTGTTCGACTACTGGAAGACCATCTTCGCCGTGGTCTTCGGCATGGGCGTCGTCTCGGGCATCGTCATGAGCTACCAGTTCGGCACGAACTGGAGCGTCTTCTCGGACAAGACCGGGCCGATCCTGGGGCCGCTGATGGGCTATGAGGTGCTGAGCGCCTTCTTCCTGGAGGCGGGCTTCCTCGGCGTCATGCTGTTCGGCCGGAACAAGGTCGGCCCCAAGCTGCATTTTTTCGCGACGCTAATGGTCGCCGTCGGCACGCTGTTCTCCGCCTTCTGGATTCTGTCGGTGAACTCCTGGATGCAGACGCCGGCAGGATACGCCGTAAACGACGCCGGCCAGTTCGTGCCGAGCGACTGGGTCGCGGCCATCTTCAATCCCTCGTTTCCCTATCGGTTCGTCCACATGGTCCTGGCGGCTTATCTGACCACGGCCTTCGTGGTCGGCGGCGTCGGCGCCTGGCACCTGCTGAAGGACCGCTGCGACCGCGGCGCGCGCATCATGTTCTCGATGGCCATGTGGATGGCCGCGCTCGTGGCCCCCGCGCAGATCGTCGCCGGGGACATGCACGGGCTCAACACGCTGGAGCATCAGCCCGCGAAGGTCGCGGCGATGGAAGGGCATTGGGAAACCAGGGCCGGCGCGCCGCTGATTCTGTTCGGCCTGCCCGACGACGAAGCGGAAATAACACGGCATGCCGTCGAGATTCCCCATCTCGGCTCCCTCATTCTGACCCATGAATGGGACGGCGAGGTCAAGGGCCTGAAGGAATGGCCCAAGGAGGAGCGGCCGCCCTCGGCCATCGTGTTCTGGTCCTTCCGGATCATGGTCGCGCTTGGTTTCGCCATGGTCGGCGTCGGCGCGTGGAGCCTGCTGGCGCGGTTCAAACGGCGCCTCTACGAGGCCAGATGGCTGCAGCGGGCGGCGGTGCTGATGGCGCCGGCCGGTTTTGCGGCCGTGCTGGCCGGCTGGATAACGACCGAAGTCGGACGGCAGCCCTGGACGGTCTACGGCCTTCTGACGACGGCGCAATCGGCCTCGCCGCTGGATGCGCCGGCGGTCGGCGCGTCGCTGATCGCGTTCATCGTCGTCTATTTCGCCGTATTCGGCGCCGGAACCTACTATGTGCTCCGCCTGATGGCGGCGCCGCCGACGGCCGGCTCAACAACAGATATCGGTCACGTCGCCCATGCCGCCGGGCTGATGCCGGGCCCGGCGCTCGGCCGGCCGAACCGCTCGAAGGAGGCGTGAGGAAATGGAGCTCGATCTACCCTTCATCTGGGCCGCGCTGATCGCATTCGCGGTCCTGGCCTATGTCGTGCTCGACGGCTTCGACCTCGGCATCGGCATTCTGTTCCCGCTGATCGACGACGACCGGGAGCGCGACGTCGCGATGAATTCCGTCGCCCCGGTATGGGACGGCAACGAGACCTGGCTCGTCCTCGGCGGCGGGGGGCTGTTCGCGGTGTTCCCGCTCGCCTATGCGACGATCCTGCCCGCCCTTTACGCGCCGATCATCGCCATGCTGCTGGGGCTGATCTTCCGTGGCGTCTCCTTCGAGTTCCGCCACCGGGCGAACCGCAGCCGGTTCCTCTGGGATTGGGGTTTCGCCGGCGGCTCGATCGTCGCCGCCTTCGCCCAGGGCATAGCACTCGGCGCCTTGGTGCAGGGGATCGAGGTGGTCGACCGCGCCTATGCCGGCGGCTGGTGGGACTGGCTGACGCCGTTCAGCCTGCTGACCGGCCTGGCGCTGACCGTCGGCTACGCCTTGCTCGGCTCGACCTGGCTGATCATGAAAACCGAAGGGCGCCTTCAGATGCAGGCGCGCGGCTTCGCCTGGACCGCCGCCATCTCGACGCTTGTCCTGATCGTCGTCGTCAGCATCACGACGCCGTTCCTGAACCCCGCCTATCTCGACCGGTGGTTCGCCTGGCCGGCGATCGCCTATAGCGGCGCCGTGCCCCTGCTGGTCGCCGGCGCGGCGACGCTGCTGTTCCGCGGGCTGATCGATCATAAGCAGGCCCAGCCGTTCCTGGCCGCGCAGGCGCTCTTCGTGTTCTGCTATGCGGGGATCGGCGTCAGCTTCTATCCCTACATCGTTCCGCCGAGCCTGACCTTCTGGGACGCCGCAGGGCCGGACGAGAGTCTGGGCTTTCTGCTGGTCGGCGCGGTCGTGCTGGTCCCGATCATTCTGGCTTATACCGGCTACGCCTATTGGGTGTTCCGCGGCAAGGTCGATCCGCACGCGGGCTATCACTGATGGCCGCGCCCGCATGGCGCCGCCTGCTGTGGTTCGCCGGCCTCTGGGCCGCCGGCGTCCTCGCCGTGGGCCTCGTCGGCTTCGCCATCAAGCTGGCGTTGCAGCCCTAGAGGCGTAGGCTCGGGCGCGCATTCGACCGGGCGAGATTGCGTTCGGCGCAGGCGCGCCATCGATGCTAGGCTTGATCACGTTCCGCATTCCGCGGCGGCCGGGCCATAGGGTCGATCAAGATGCCGAACTATCGATACGCCGTCGGGGGCGAGACCTACCGCTTTTCCTCGCTCGCCGATCTGATGGCCAAGGCGACGCCGCTGCGTTCCGGCGATCAGTTGGCCGGAGTGGCCGCCGGGACGGACGCCGAGCGCGTCGCCGCCCAGTCGGCGCTCGCCGATCTCAGCCTGATGGAATTCCTGAACGATGCGCTAATCCCATATGAGGACGACGAAGTCACGCGCCTGATCATCGACGGGCACGACGCGGCGGCGTTCCGTCCTGTCGCGCACCTCACCGTCGGCGGCTTTCGCGACTGGCTGCTGTCGGACTTGGCGGACACGGCCGCGCTCGCCGCGCTCAGTCCAGGCCTGACGCCGGAAATGGCCGCGGCCGTTTCCAAGATCTGCCGGGCGCAGGACCTGATCAGGATCGCGCGCAAGTGCGAGACGACGACACGGTTCCGCAACACCATCGGCCTGCCGGGCCGACTCTCGACGCGCCTTCAGCCGAACCATCCGACAGACGACCTTGCCGGAATCGCAGCGGGCGTGTTCGACGGCCTCCTCTACGGCGCAGGCGACGCGGTGATCGGCGTCAACCCGGCGACCGATAGCGTGCCGGCTGCGGTGGAGCTCATGCGGATGCTGGATGACGTGATCCACACCTACGAGATCCCGACCCAATCCTGCGTGCTGAGCCATGTCACCACGCACCTGGAGGCGATGAATCGCGGCGCGCCGGTCGACCTTGTCTTCCAGTCAATCGGCGGGACGGAAGCGGTCAACCGCTCTTTCGGCGTCGACCTCGCGCTCCTGGCCGAGGCCCATGACGCCGCCCTGGCGCTCGGCCGCGGCGCGATCGGCGACAACGTTATGTATTTCGAGACCGGGCAGGGTTCGGCGCTCTCCGCGAACGCCCATCATGGGCTCGACCAGCAGACGGCGGAGGCGCGCGCATATGCCGTCGCCCGTCGGTTCAAGCCGCTGCTCGTGAACACGGTCGTCGGCTTCATCGGCCCGGAATATCTCTTCAACGGCAAGCAGATCATCCGCGCCGGGCTGGAAGATCACTTCTGCGGCAAGCTGCTCGGCCTGCCGATGGGCTGCGACGTCTGCTACACCAACCATGCCGAGGCGGACCAGGACGACATGGACATGCTGCTGACGCAGCTTTGCGTCGCCGGCTGCACCTTCGTCATGGGCGTTCCCGGCGCGGACGACGTGATGTTGAACTACCAGACCACGTCCTTTCACGATGCGCTCTATGCCCGCGCCGTGCTGGATCTCCGTCCCGCGCCGGAGTTCGAGGCTTGGCTGCAAAGCATGGGCGTCTTCGACGACGCGGGCCGACCGGCGCTCGCCGACGCGGTTCCAGACCGGTTCCGGCGCGCGCTGGCCGCGGCGGACTGAGCACAGGCGATGGCGAAAAATCCGGACAGGCTGCATCCGATCACAACCAACGCCTGGGGCGGGCTGAAACGGTTCACCCCGGCGAGGATCGCACTCGGCCGCGCCGGCGCCGGCCTGCCGACCGCCGCCCATCTCGCCTTCCAGCGGGACCATGCGCTCGCCCGCGACGCGGTGCATGCCGCCATGGACATAGACGCTCTCGCCACGGCGCTGGCTGGGTTGGGGGAGATAACGACGCTTACGAGCGCAGCGCCGGACCGGGCGACATATCTCGCGCGGCCCGACCTCGGCCGCCGTCTCGACCCGGCGTCGCGCAGCCGCCTCGAAGCGAGAGAGAGCAATGGGGAACGGCCCGACATCGCGCTCATCGTCGCCGACGGCCTGTCGGCCAAGGCGGCGGAGCGACATGCGGCGCCGCTCCTCGCCGCCGCGCTTCCGGACCTGAAAGCCGGCGGGCTCTCGATCGGCCCGCTTGCGCTCGTCTCGATGGGCCGCGTGGCGATCGGCGACGAAATCGGAGAAATCCTCGGCGCGCGGATGGCGTGCATGCTGATCGGCGAGCGGCCGGGCCTTTCCTCGCCCGACAGCCTCGGCGTCTACCTGACCTACGCGCCGTCGCCCGGCCGCAACGACGCCGAGCGAAACTGCATCTCGAACATCCGGCCCGAAGGCCTCGCCTATTCGGCGGCGGCCCAAAAGCTCTGCTACCTCGCTACGGAAGCGCTCCGCCGCGGCGAAACAGGCGTCATGCTGAAGGACGAACAGGCGGCCAGCAAGCCGGACGCCGTCGAGACGCGGGGCAACTTCCTCGTCCCCGGGCCGGACGGCTGATTCCAAGCCCGCTTCTCGCCCTGGGACGCCGTGGCTCGGAGCGGCGAGGAACGCGTCCCGCTAGTTAGTGTTCCGCGCTCTCCGCCCGCGCCAAGGCGGAGCGGTATAACGCCATGCGCCGATCGACCGGCAAAGCGCGCTCCACCGCCGCCTGCGGGGCAAATTCCCCCGCGGCCTCGCTCCAGTTGAAGCAGGCGACGCTGTGGCCGTCGGCGTCGGTCTTGAGTTCCGGCTCCTCCTGGCGACACCGGTCGGTCGCGAATGGACACCGGGTATGGAACCGGCAGCCAGCCGGCGGATTGAGCGGGCTCGGGACGTCGCCGTCCAGAACGATGCGCTCGCGGCGGCCGCGCGGATCGGGCGTCGGCACGGCGGAGAGCAGAGCGTGGGTGTAGGGATGCCGCGGGCGGGCGAAGAGGTCGTCCTTCCGGGCGATCTCGACCACCTTGCCGAGATACATGACGGCGACCCGGTGGCTCACATGCTTCACGACCGCCATGTCGTGCGAAATAAAGAGAAAGGCGAGGCCGAGCCGGCGTTGCAGGTCCATCAGAAGGTTGATCACCTGGGCCTGGATCGAGACGTCGAGCGCCGAAACCGGCTCGTCGCAGACGATCAGTTTCGGATCGCCGGCGAGCGCGCGGGCGATGCCGATACGTTGCCTCTGGCCGCCCGAAAACTCGTGCGGATAGCGGGCCATATGCCAGGGCGACAGGCCGACGATGCCCAATAGCTCCTCGATCCGCTCCTGCCGCGCCGCGCCCCTGGCGATCTTGTGCACGTCGATGGGTTCGCCGAGCGTGTCGGCGACGGTGAGCCGCGGGTTCAGGCTGGCGAACGGATCCTGGAAGATGATCTGCATCTCGCGGCGGAGCGCCCTCATCTCGCGCTTCGTTAGGTCGCCGAGCGTCCGGCCTCGATAGACGATCCGGCCGCCGGTCGGATCGAGCAGCCGAAGCGCGAGCCGCCCCACCGTGGACTTGCCGCAACCGGACTCGCCGACGAGCGCGAGCGTCTCGCCTTCATAGAGGTCGAGGGCGACGCCATCGACGGCCTTCACCGCGCCGACGCTCCGCTGAAGCACGACGCCCTTGGAGATGGGGAAATGCTTCTCCACGTTCTGCATGGAGAGGAGCGGCGCGGCGATTTCGGCCATCAGACGTGCGCCTCCAGCGGCAGCTTCCAGCAGGCGGCGCTGTGGCCGGGCGCGATCTCCTTGAGCGGCGGGCGACTGGCGCGGCAGCGATCGTCGGCGAAGGGACAGCGCGGATTGAACTTGCATCCCTCGGGGATCTGGTAGGGGTTCGGCACGTTGCCGGGAATCGGCGTCAGCGCCGCCGCGTCGCCGTCGAGACGCGGGATCGAGGTCATCAGCCCGAGCGTGTAGGGGTGTTGCGCGTCGTCGAAGAGCGTCGTCGTCGGCGCCGTCTCGACGATGTCGCCCGCATACATGACCACCACCTTGTCGGCCGTTTCGGCGACGACGCCGAGGTCGTGGGTCACCAGGATCATCGCCGTGCCGGTGCGCTCGCGGATCTCCGCCATCAACTCCAGGATCTGGGCCTGGATGGTGACGTCGAGCGCCGTCGTCGGCTCGTCCGCGATCAGCAGTTCGGGCTCGCAGGCGAGCGCCATGGCGATCATCGCCCGCTGGCGCATGCCGCCGGACATCTCATGGGGATAGGCGTCGACCCGGCTCGCGGGAGACGGAATGCGCACGAGATCGAGCATCTCGATGGCCCGGTCCCGAGCGGCCGCCTTGCTCATCGCCTCGTGCTGGAGCAGGCCTTCGATGATCTGGTCGCCGATCGAGTAGACCGGGTTGAGGGAGGTCATCGGCTCCTGGAAGATCATCGATATCTTCTTGCCGCGCACCTTGCGCATCTCGGCCGAGGGCTTCTTCAGAAGATCTTCGCCTTCGAAGCGGATTTCGCCGCCGGCGATCTCGCCGGGCGGCGAGGGAACGAGGCGCATGATCGAGAGCGAGGTCACGGATTTGCCGCAGCCGGACTCGCCGACAATGCCGACGACTTCGCCCCGGTCGACGGTGAAGCTGATGCCGTCGACGGCCTTGAAGACCCCCTCGCTCGACCTGAAGTGGGTCGAGAGTTCGGAGACCTGAAGCAGCGGTTCGTCGACGGCCATCAATTCATCCTTGAAGAGGAAAGCAGCGGCTCTGGCGGCGGCGCAAGCGCCGCCCGCCAGAGCCGCGTCTAGCTCACTTCGGCGCGAGCTCCAGGCCCTTGTAGAGCCCGGCGCCATAGATGCCGTGCGCCTTCACCGGCTTCAGCTTCCGCAGGTTCGAGAAGATGAAGAGCGGCTCGTGCGCGATCGGGATCCACACCGTGGCGTCATGCACCTTGTGCAGGATCTTGGAGACCCACTCGCGGCGTTCGTCCCCTGTCGGGGCGGCGTTGGCGTTGGTCAGCCAGACGTCGGTCTCTTTCGGGTCGTTCCAGTTCATGCGGTTCGGGGCGGGCATGTTCTTGGACGAGAAATAGAGCGCAATGCCGTCCGACGCCGTGAGATAGGGATAGGACATGGTGTACATGTCGAACTCCTGCGTCTTCAGTTTGCCCCAGATCACGGTGGAGTCGAATAGTTGGATCTCCAGATCGACGCCGGCCTTGCGCAGGTCGCCCTGGACCGCCTCGATGATTTGCTTGTTCTTGGGCAGCGCCGCGACATAAGCGGTCAGGCGGAACTTCTCGCCGTCCTTTTCGCGGACGCCGTCGCCGCCCATCTTCCAGCCGGCCTCGTCGAGCAGCGCGGCAGCCTTCTCCGGCGCATAGTCGAACTGCGAAGTATCGACCGCCGGATCGAAGTCGATGACCTTCTGGCTCATATAGGTATTCGCCGGATCGGCGAAACCGAAATAGACGGCTTCCGCGATCGCCTGGGAATCGACCGCAAGGTTGATCGCCTGACGGACCCGGACGTCCTGCATGTTCGGCCGCGTGATCTTCATGCCGATATAGAAGTTCCAGAAATAGGCCTGGGCCTGACTGGCGTGCAGGTTCGCATCGCCCTTCAACTGCGGGATCGCCCAATAGGGGACATGCTGTAGCGTGTCGGTCTGTCCGGTCTGGATCCCGGCGACGCGGGTGCTTTCCTCCGGGCTCACGCGCCAGATGATCTTATCGACCTGGGGCGACTGATAGCTGAACTGGGGCGGCCCCCAATTGTACCCTTCGTGCTTCACCAGGACCGTCTTGTCGCGCGGCGTCCAGCTCTCGAAGCAATAGGGACCGGTGCCGTCGACGCCCTTGACGCCATAGTCGGCGCCATGAGCCGCGGCTTCCTCGGCGTTGATGATCGAGAAATAGTGCTGCGTCATCTGCAGCAGCAATTCCGAGTAGGAGGTCTTCAGCCGGTATTCGACGGTGTAGTCGTCGACGGCGACGATGTCGTCGACATTGCCGGCCTTCGATTTGACGACGCCCGCCGTCGCCGGGTCGAGCCAGCGCTTGATGGACCCCACGACCGCCGCGGCGTCGAGCTTCTTGCCGCTGCAGAAGGTCACATCGTCGCGAAGATTGAACGTGTAGACGAGGCCGTCGTCGGAGACGCTCCAGGACTTCGCCAGGCCCGGCTTGATCGTCTGCATGTCGTAGTCGAGCGAAACCAGCGTGTCGAAGATCATGAAGCCGACGTCGGCGCTGGCGCGCGCCGTCGTCTTCTGCATGTCGTAGCGTTCCGTGTCGTTCTCGCGCGTTACGTTGACAACCGTTTCGGCGCCGGCGGCGAAGGCCGTCAGCGACACGCCGCCGGCGATCAGCGCCGCGGAGAGTTTGATCCCAAATCGATGCGCCATATGCGGTTTTCTCCTATGCGTCGGTGGAAGTTCGGACAAGGCGGAAATCAGCGGCGGAGCCGCGGGTCGAGAGCGTCGCGAAGGGCGTCGCCGACGATGTTGAACATCAGCACGATCAGGAAGATCGCCACGCTCGGGATCGTGGAGACATGCGGGGCCAGGAACAGGAAGTCCCTGCCCTCCGAGGCCATTGTCCCGAGTTCGGCGGTCGGCGGCTGCGCGCCGAGGCCGAGAAAGCTCAACGCCGCGCCCAGCAGGATCGTCTGCCCGAACTGCAGCGTGAAATAGACGAAGATCGCGGAGAGGCAGTTGAGCGTCAGGTAGCGCCAGATCAATGCGGCGTCCGAAAGGCCGACGGCCCTGCCCGCCTCCATGTAGTCGTTCTGCATGGTGACCGTCGCGGCGGCGCGGGAGATGCGAGCGACGGATGGGATCGCCGCGATCGAGAGCGCGATGACGAGCGCCGGCAGTCCGGGCCCGGTAATCGCCGCGATGGCGAGGCCGAAGAGGATCGAGGGGAAGGACAGCAGCACGTCCATCAGCCGCATGATCGGCCCGTCGAGCCGCTTGTAGAAAGCCGCCAACAGCCCGAGCGCCGCGCCGACGCCGCCGCCGATCGCGACGCCTGACAGGCCGACCAGCAGCGTCATGCGAACGCCGTAGAGCAGGCGCGTGAAGATATCGCGTCCCTGCACGTCGGTGCCGAACCAGTGCTCCGCGCTCGGCGGCTTCAGGCGAAGGCGCAGATTGTTGTCGTAAGGGTCATACGGCGCGATCAGGGGGGCCAGGATCGCCATCGTCGCGATGACCGCGAGGAGGATGAAGGCGATCAGCGCCGGCCGGTCTTTGACCAGGCGCCGCCAAAGCGTGCTTTGCAAAGGCGCGCGCGGCGCCGCAGCCGGGATCGCAGACGCAGCTGTCTCGTTCATCTGGCGCGCCTGATTCTCGGGTCGAGATAGGCGTAGAGCACGTCCACGCCGAGATTGACGGCGATGAACCCGAACGCCAGCACCAGGATCGCGCCCTGGGCGAGCGCGAAATCCGTCGAGAGGATCGCGCCCACCGCCATGCGGCCGACGCCGGGCCAGGCGAATATCGTCTCCGTCACCACGGCGCCGCCGAGGAGGTAGCCGATCTGCAGACCGATCAGCGTGACGATCGGGATAAGGGCGTTGCGAAGGCCGTGGCGCAGCACCACGCGCGCTTCATGCACGCCCTTCGAGCGGGCCGTGCGCACGAAATCGCTGCCGAGCACCTCAAGCAGCGAGGTGCGCGTCATGCGCGCGACCGGCCCCATGAAAATGCCCCCAAGGGTGATCGCCGGCAGCGCCACATGCGCGAGGCCCTCGGCCGTCCACAGCGGGCCGCCCCGCCCCTGGAACGGCAGGAGCTGATATTTGTAGCCGACATACTGGATCAGGATCAGCGCGAACCAGAAGAACGGCATCGAGAGGCCCGCGACCGAGAACGCCATGATCGCCCGATCGACGATCGTGCCGCGCTTCACCGCCGCGAAGACGCCGAGGGTCACCCCGACCGGCACGCACCAGATCAGGCTCGCGATCATCAGTTCGACCGTCGGGCCGATGGTCGACGAAAGTTCGCGGGAGACCGGCACCGCGGAAATCAGCGATTTGCCGAGATCGCCTTGCAGCAGCCGTTCCAGATAGACTCCGAACTGCACCAGCAAGGGCTCGTTCAGGCCCATTTGCTCACGGATCGCCTCGATCTCGTCGGCGCTCGCGGTCGGTCCGGCGATGATCGCGGCCGGGTCCGCCGGCACCACCTGCAGCAGGCAGAAACCGATGACCAGCACCCCGAAAAGCACGGGAATCGAGACGAGAACTCTCTTGACAATGTGGTGCAGCATACGAGCGTGCGCAGCCCTTTCGACGCCGGATCATAAAAAAACACTAGCGCCGCGTTTTTTGCGCCGCAATGATATTTTTGCAGTGCAACTAATTTCCTTTTGCATTGCACCATAATTGAGCAGGAGATACTTAAATGAGCGAAGTAACGGTCATCCGGAACGCCGCCTGGGTCATCGCCTGGGATGCTGACCGGCAGAGCCACGTCTATCGAAACGGGATCGACGTCGCCTTCGCCGGACCCGAGATTCTCTATGTCGGACCGGACTTCACCGGCGAGGCCGCATACGAGATTCCAGGCGAGGACGTCATGGTCATGCCGGGGCTCGTCAACATCCACAGCCACCCGACCAGCGAGCCGGTGAACAAGGGCGTAACCGACGAGATCGAGAGCCCAAACTTTCATCACTCGTCGCTCTACGAGTACCTGACGGTGCTCGGCAACGACCCGGAAGGCGTCGCGCCGTGTCATCGTGTCGCGATGGCGGAGCTGCTGAAAAGCGGCTGCACGACGGTCGTCGACTATTCGCTCGCCTTCGACGGGTGGCTCGATCTCCTAGGCGAGGCCGGCATCCGCGCCTGCATCGCTCCGAGCTTCCGCGACGCGCCCTGGTTCACCAGCGATGGCCATCTGCTCGAGTATGACTGGAGCGACAAGGAGCGCGGGCCGAACGGGTTCGCGGCGGCCAAGCGGCTCATCGATCTCGCCAACCAGCACCCGAGCGGCCGGCTGACGGGCATGGTGAGCCCCGGCCAGATCGACACCGTTTCGGAAGACCTGCTGAAAGACGCGCACGCCCACGCGACCGAACGGAACCTGCCTTTTCAGATCCATGCCGCCCAGTCCGTCGCCGAGTTCCATGAAATCGTCCGCCGCCACGGCAAGACGCCGATCCAATGGATGGATCAACTCGGCATCCTGACCGAGCGGTCGATCGTCGGCCATTGCATCTTCCTGGATCATCACCCCTGGCTGCACTGGACGAGCCGGGACGACATGAACCTGATGCGGGACCGGGGTGCCACGGTCGCCCATTGCCCGACGGTCTTCCTCCGGCGCGGCATCGCGCTCACCACCTTCGGCGGCTATCTCCGCCACGGCATCAACATGGGCATCGGCACCGACACCTATCCCCACAACATGCTGGACGAACTCCGCAATGTCGGCACCGTCGCCCGCGCCGTCGCCGGCACGGTCTCGGACGTCGCGACGACGGACATTTTCAATGCGGCGACCATTGGCGGCGCCAAGGCGCTCGGCCGCGACGACATCGGCCGGCTCGCGGTCGGCGCGAAGGCGGATATCGTGCTGATCGACCTCAAGACGCCGGCGATGCGGCCGCTCAGAGAACCGCTCCGCAATCTGATCTACTGCGCCCAGGAGCGCGCGGTGCGCGACGTCTTTATCGACGGCGTCCAGGTCGTCCGGGATCGCGAATGCCTCACCATCGACGTCGAGAGCGCGCTCGACGGCCTCCAGGCCGCCCAGGGACGCGCCCTCGCCCGCGTGCCGGAGCGCGACTGGGCCGGCCGCAGCATCGACGAAATGGCGCCCATGGCGTTCGAAACGCAGGTCTGACAACGCGTTCGGCCCGCCATGGCACTAAAGCGGACATGGGCCTCGCCTTCGGCGGGCGGCGGTCGGCTTGATGGCCGCCGCCGCGCGAAGCAAGCTGGCTTGGCCAGACGAACGGGCCTTCGCGCAAAAGCGCGGCCATGAACGCATCATTCGTCCGCCTCGGAGGGGCCAATGCAGAACCGATGGGCGGTTCTCGCCTTACTGTTCGTCGTTGGCCTCAACATGCCGATGCAGTTCCAGGTGGTGCCGGCGCTCGCGCCGTTCCTGGTCGCCGACGCCAACCTGAACTATGCGGAAATCGGCGCGCTCACCGGCCTCTTCATGGCGCCGGGCATCGTGCTCGCGGGACCTTCGGCGCTCGTCGCCGCGGCCTTGGGCGACCGGCTGACCGTCGCGCTCGGCGTCGCCTTGATGGCGGCGGCCACGGTCGTCTTCGTCATGTCCGATTCCTATGCGCTCATGTATGCGAGCCGCCTTATGGGCGGGGTCGGCGGCGTCGTCATTACTGTCTTCCTGCCGAAGATCGTGACGGATTGGTTCGCCGGCCGCGAGATCGCCACGGCCCAATCGATCATGGCCTCCAGCTTCGGCGTCGGCGTCGGGCTGGCGCTAGCGATCCTGCCGGCCATGGCGACGCTGGCGGACTGGCGAACGGCCATGCTCGCGAACACGGCCGTCGGCGTCGTCGCCGTTCTCCTCCTCCTGACGCTCTACCGCGAGCACCCGGCTGGGGTCGCAAGTCGACGACGCGCCCAGAACGACGGCGGCATCGCCCAGAAGGAGGCTCTGCTCGCCGGCCTCGCCGGGTCCGGGCGAGGCCTCTTCAGCACGGGCTATGTCGTTTTCATGAGCTTCGCCCCGCCATTGCTCATTCTAAAGGGCATGAGCGCCGCCGAAGCCGGCTTGCTGACCAGCCTGGCGGCCATGATGTCGATCGTCTCCGTGCCGCTTGGCGGCTATCTCTCGGACAAGACGGGCAAGGTCAACTGGTTCATCTCTCTTGGCGCGATCGGAACCGGGATCGCCTGCCTCGCCCTGCCCTATCTGGCGCCCGCGGCGCTATGGGTGATGGCCTTTGGCCTGCTGCGGGGCGGCTGCACCGGCGGAATCATGTCGATGCCGGCGGAAGCGCTCCGGCCGAGCAGCCGTCGCGCCGGGTTCGCAATCGCATCCTCGACCTATTTCCTCTTGATGGCGGCGGCGCCGGCGGCCGCCGGCCTGCTGCTGGAGGAAACCGGCGACGCGAAGGCGCCGCTGTTCTTCGCCGCCGGGCTCTGGTTCGCCATCCTGGCCCAGCTTGCCCTGTTTCGGTTCCTTCTCGGGCGATGGGTCGTCAGGTCGTAGTCCAGCGGGCGAACGGCGCGCTCTCGGTTGATCATTGACTGGACTTGCCGCATCGTCTCAGTCACAAAGTTTCAAAAAGGCTTGCCCCTTGGAAAGGCGCCTGGCCGCCGCGGCCATCCGCCGGCTTCAGAGCAGAGCCTGTCCAAGTCTTCGTCACACCCGTTCGAGGAACAAGGATCAACATCGATGCGAGTCCTGATCGGCGGCTTCAAGCACGAGACCAACACGTTTTCCGTCATGCCGACGGACATCGAGGCCTATCGCGCGCGCGGCCTCTACCATGGCGAGGACGTGCTTCGCGTATTCAAGGACACGAACTCCGAGATCGCGGGATTTCTCGATGTCTGCGCCAAGAACGGCTGGACGCCCGTCCCGTCGATCGTTGGGGACGCAAGCCCTTCCGGGCCGGTCACCAAGGCCGCCTATGACGAGATCTCGACCACGCTTATCCGCGATGCGACGACCGGGGACGGCGTTGATGCGGTTCTCCTCCAGCTGCATGGCGCGATGGTCGCGGAGCATCTGGCCGACGGGGAAGGCGAACTGCTGCGGCGAATGCGCGAAGCCGTCGGCCCCGACGCGCCGATCGGGATCACGCTCGACCTGCACGCCAACGTGACGGAAGACATGGCCCGGTTCGCGGACGTCATCGTCAGCTATCGCACCTACCCCCATGTCGACCAGCGCCAGGTCGCCAACGAATGCGCGGAGCTTGTCGGCAAAACGCTGCGCGGCGAAATCCGCCCGATCTGCCATGTGCGCCGCCCTCCGATGCTGGGCGGTCTGGACCATGGCCGCACGACCGCGCCGGGCCCGATGCGGGAGGCGCTTGAATTGGCGGCCGAACTGACCGACGGCGCGAACCTGCATTCCGTCTCCGTTCTGGCCGGCTTCTTCAAGGCCGATATTCCCGACGCGGGGCCATCGGTCGTCGTCGTCTCCGAGCGCGGCTACGCAGAGGCGACCCGCGACGCCGACCGGATCGTCGACCACATCTGGAAAACCCGCGACATTCACACCGTGGAGCTGCAGAGCACGACTGAAGCCGTAGACCTCGCGCGAAGTTCCGGCAAACGGGGCCGTCCCGTGGTGATTGCGGATTTCGCGGACAATCCAGGCGGCGGGGGGTATGGCGATTCAACCCGTTTGCTGCGGGCGCTGATCGAAAGCGACCTCCAGGACGTCGGTTACGGCGCGCTCTACGATCCCGAGAGCGCCGCCCAATGCCATCAGGCCGGCGAGGGCGCGACCCTGACGCTGTCGCTTGGCGGCAAGGTGGACGCCCGTTTCGGGCCGCCCGTGTCCGTCGAGGCGAAGGTCCTGAAACTGACGGACGGGAAGTTCGTCCTCGAAGGCCCGATGCAGGCTGGCGTTCCGGTCGACCTGGGGCCGTCCGCCCTGGTCGAATCGGGCGGCGTGAAGGTCGTCATCTCCACCAGGCGGTATCAGAATTACGACCGGATGTTCTTCAACTCCTTCGGGGTCGATCTTGGCGATCTTGCGGTCATCGCGGTGAAGTCGAGCCAGCACTTCAGGGCGGCATACGGCGAGAACGCGGCGGCGATCGCCGTCGTGGACGATGGCGACGGGCTCACGACCGAAGACGTGCTGTCACAGCCCTACCGCAACCTGCGGCGGCCGCTTTTTCCATTCGATCTATAAGCGGCTTTCGTTCGGCAGCGGCGCCGGCGGCCGGTCAGGACGCCGCGGCGAGCGCGGCGTGGCGCGCCTCTTCTTCCTGGTAGTAGTCGCGATAGCGGGCCGTCGCGAAATCATGGGACTCGATCGCCTCGGCGGAGAACTCCGCCGTCGCGGGCTCGACCAGTTCGAAATGGCCGTAACGGTCCTCGCCGCGGACGAGCATGGCGGCCGGGCGCGCGTCGCCCTTCCCCCGGACGGACGTCGGCGTGTAGTTCAGCCCGAGGCCGATCCGGCGATGGCTCGACCGGTTGGGACCGGAGCGATGCGGGCAGAGGCCGTGATGCATGGAGAATTCGCCGGGCTTCAACGGCATCGGCGCGGCGCCGGCGTCGTCCAGCGGCTCGACGATCGCCTGGGCGCCGCGGTTGACGCTGTTCTCGACCGCGCGGGAGCGATGGCGAAGCTGGCGCGGCTGGCCCTGGAACGAAAGCGCCTCCATGCAGCCCGCCGCCTCGTTCGCCTCCGTCAATGCGATCCAGACCGTGACGACCTCCGCCGGTTCCAGGCCGTAATAGGTGGAATCCTGGTGCCAGGCGGCGATCGTCGGAGAGTTCGGCTCCTTCACGAAAAAGGTGCTGGTGTAAATCAGGATGTCTGGCCCCAGAAGCGGCTCGACCTTGTCGAGGATGCGCGCGTCGAAGGCGAGTTTCGCGGCCCACGGCATCAGGAGGTAGGGCATGGTGCGATGCTTCAGCACCTTTTCCCCGTTCACCGGCCCGCCGAGCCAGTCCTCATAACGCTTCAGCCCCGCCAGACACTCCTGCCGCTCCGCCTCGTCCAGCAGCGGAAAGGGCGACAGGAACCCGTCGCGCCGCCAGCGCTGAACCTGCGCATCGCTCAATCCGCCCATGGGTCCGCTCCCTCGCCAATCGCCCGCGTTTCGAGCCGAAAGTCTAGCGCAACGCCTTGACTGGCCTCAGAAGAAAAATTTGGGGGTGATTTGCGATGCTCGTCGCGGCTCAATATGAGCGAAGCATTGGGCTCGCAAAAAGTTACTGCAATGTAGGCGTTTAAGACCACTGAGCGGCGAAACGGGGCGAGCGCAGCAGGCAACGAGCTTATCGTCTATCCCCGAAATCAGGTCGTCTGCTAGAAATTCCGGGGAGGAAAACAAATGGTGGGCGACGCAGTCTCCTGCGAACCAGTCTCTGCCGTCGGCTAGCCAGATATCGCCTGATTCACGTGTTTTTGGGCTTTTTGGCCGGAGAAGTGGGTGAACTTGGCCTGGATTCGGTATTTTGTACCAGCTTTCCAACAAGTTAGCAGCTTGCCGCCGTATCCAATAACACGTGAATAACACGTCTAAAACACGCGGCGCTGGCCGCTTTGGCGGGTGCACTCAAAAAACAACCTGGGAAAGGGTTGCTTTTGTATTGGGCATCGCTATATTGAAGCTCTGAACGGGGTTGAATTGGTCTTGGTGATGTCTGAGCAGACCTATGGACGCGGGCAGGTGGAGTGGGCGCTTTGGCGCTCCTTTGTCCGCACGCGCTATGACCGACGCGCGATGCCGAGCAGGTTCCGCACGCGAGTAAAGCGTCTCTTAGACATTGATCGCGACCTCGACATCGCCGACGTCGAGGTCGCGCCAGGCGTCGACTATGCGTTTGTGCGGCCGCCTGATGCCGAAGGGGCGGAGGCGACCTATAGCCCGGTCGACGCCTTCTGTCTGGCGATCGGGCTCGATCTGCTCGACACGGGCTTCAAGCAGTCCGAGGTGGTGTTTCTCTTGCGCTACCTGCGCTCCGATTTCGAGGTCCGGTTTTCGGCGATGCTGGAGCCGCCGTCTCTGATCGATCGGCAGCGTCACCTGGCTAAGCACTACCCGGATCTTCCGGCATATGAAGAGGACGGCGTTCGCTATGTCGACAACCGGCTGTTCGTGGTGGTGCAGAAGATCGAGATGACCGAAGTCCTGCCGCCTTCGACGAAGGACAAGGTGAAGGGCCCGCTATTCCTTGAACCGGTCTTCTGTTCGGGAGTCCGTGAACTCGGCGAGCGGCTGCACGACGCGATGCCGAACCATCGGCGCATCGTGACCGTGCTTGAGCTGGCGGCGACCGCGCAGGCGGTCTGCGCGTTTCTCGATCAGGCGCCTCAGATCCGGCGCGGACGTCCTAAAGCCTAGGAAGGAGCAGCGGGAGTAGGCCGCCTTTTTGCGCCCACAGACAACCCTGAATGAGGTTACATAATGAGAAGAAAGACCCGATCAAAGACCTTTAGGAGCGCCGGCGGCGACTGGCCGAAGGGCGTGGAAGCGGTCGCGATCTCGGCGCTGCAGCCCTATGCTCGGAATGCGCGCACGCATTCGAGACGGCAGATCAAGAAGATCGCCGCCTCGATTGAGCAATTCGGCTTCGTGAACCCGGTGCTGATCGACGGCGACTCCATGATTATCGCTGGTCATGGGCGCGTCGCCGCGGCCAAGCAGCTCGGTTGGGCGGAAGTCCCGGCGCTCCGGATCGAACATCTGAGCCAGGCCGAGAAGCGCGCCTACATCCTCGCCGACAACCGCCTGGCCGAAGAGGCAGGTTGGGACCAGGAGATGCTGGCGATCGAGCTTCAAGGCCTGATCGAGCTCGATTTCTCGATCGAGATCGCCGGGTTCGACATGGCGGAAGTCGATCAGATCCTCGACGCCCGAGCGGAGGCCGACGGGTCCGACTCAAACGACGACGACATACCGCCGTTTCCGGATCCCGAGGCGGCGGTGACGCGCCCGGGAGACCTATGGCGTCTCGGCGACCACTTTCTCCTTTGCGCCGACGCGACGGATGCCGAGTCCTATGATCGGCTTCTCGGCGACGAGCGGGCGTCGATGGTCTTTACCGACCCGCCCTATAACGTGCCCATTCAAGGGCACGTGTCCGGCCTCGGCAAGGTTCGCCATCGGGAGTTCGCGATGGCTGCCGGCGAGATGACGCGCGAGGGCTTTCGCGACTTCCTCGAGGGCGTGTTCGCGTGCATGGTGGACTATTCGACCGACGGTTCGATCCATTTCGTCTGCATGGACTGGCGGCATATGGCCGAGACGCTGGCCGCTGGCGAAGCGGTCTATGCCGAGCTGAAGAACTTATGCGTATGGACGAAGTCGAACGGCGGCATGGGCGCGTTCTACCGCTCTCGCCATGAACTCGTCTTCGTCTTCAAGAACGGGTCGGCGCCGCACATAAACAATTTCGAGCTCGGCCAGACCGGGCGTTACCGAACGAACGTATGGGAATATGCGGGCGTCAACAGCTTCGGGCGCGGTCGCGACGACGCGCTCGCCATGCATCCGACGGTCAAACCCGTCGCCATGATCGCCGACGCGATCAAGGACTGCTCCAAGCGGCGTCAGTTCATCCTCGACCCGTTTGGCGGCTCCGGCTCGACGCTGATCGCCGCCGAAAAGGTCGGCCGCCGCGCGCGGCTCCTGGAGATCGACCCGCTCTATTGCGACGTCATCGTCCGGCGTTGGGAAGCCTTTACCGGCAAAACCGCGCGCCTTGCCGAAACCAAGCTCAGTTTCGAAGAGGTCGCCGAGGCGCGGAATACCGAGGCCGCGCACGCGTCCGACAAAGTCGAAGAATCGATAGCTATCCACTGAAGATGCGAGGCGGCTTGCTGCCTCGACAAACGAAGGAGACGATCATGAGCAACGAGAAAGACAGCGATGTTAAGCCGTTACGCGACGCAAACGGCCGATGGATGCCAGGGCGCAGCCCGAACCCTAAAGGTCGCCCGAAAAAGAAACGTGCGCCCGAGTACAATCCGGGCGACATCCGGCATTTTGGCAACACGCTAATTGAGGTCGCCGCAAACGGCCGGGTGGAACTGATGGATCGCCGAACGGCCCTGACAAACAAGATGTATGAGTCGGCCATGAAGGGCAAAGTCTCGGCCCAGCGCTTTTTGTACAAGGAGTTCGAGCGGAACGATGAACGCCTCGCCGCGGCGCGCGTGCGCTATGATCAGCTGGTGACTGAATGGGTAATCGAGAATCCTGACTTCAAAGGTCTCGACGACAGCGACATTCCGTTTGCCGTTCAGATGGAGATTCTTCAACTCGAAGGGCTATTAAACCACTATTTCCCAACCTCGTACCCGAAGCGGTTTGGCGCCGGGGGTGACGATTAGTGAGCTTGAGAGCCTCACCCTAAAAGAGTTGAGCGATTTCAGTGGGCTGTGATTCCGTTCGATTCGCAGACTGAATGGACTTGCTTCGGAAAAGTGGAGAGCTGTTAGCTCATATTATGCTGCGGCTTCGGCCTGTGCAGGGCTTCGATAGGCAAGTGATGAATGCCGCCGGACAAGATTGTAGAAGCCGTCGATGTATCGCGCCACAGCGCCTTCGGCCTGTTTCCTGGTCTGCCAAGCGACGGGCCAGATCAATTCGGATTTGATGGTTTTGAAGAAAGTCTCGACGGCGGCGTTGATGCTCCTATGTCGGTCAAGCTGATTTTTGATCAGGATTGCGATGTGGCCTTCGACAGAGGTGATTAAAGATCTCCCGGGCGATGTATCGCTTGATGCATCGCCGGATTTCGCGGAGAGTTTTGCCTTCAGCGGTTCGGCGTTTGACATAATCGAGCGTTGGCGGATGACTTCGCATCCGGACGATTGCGACCCGGTACATGGCTGCATTTGCCCGGCGATTGCCGCCACGATTGAGCCTGTGCCGGTTGGTTTTTCCGCTTGAAGCGGGGATCGGGCAGACGCCGCAGAGCTTTGCAAATGCCGCTTCCGATTTCATGCGCTCGGGATTGTCGCCGAGGACGATGAGCATGTCGGCAATGGTTCCCGTGCCGATGCCCGGCGCGTCTATCAGCTCCGGAGCGCGGCGGCGGACCAGGGCCTCAAGTATTGCATCGTGCTCCCTGATCTCGGTGTCGAGCGCCAGCCATCGACGGGCGAGCGCCCGCAGCGCCGCTTTGGCTGACGCCGTCGGCGATGTCACCTCTCCCGGTCGCAGCGCGGCCAACGCCCGGATCAATGTCATTCGCCCGGTTATCGTGATGAAACGTTCGCGCAAGGTTTGTGGCGCGTTGACGAGGAGCGTCTTGAGCGTAACCATCGCTTGCGTTCTCGACTTCAGAGCCGTGTCACGTGCGATCTTGAGATGGCGGATCATCTCGACCTCGCCATCGCCCGATTTGGGGGGATCGCTAGCCTCACCCGAGAGCACGGCGCGAGCAGCGGACTCGGCGTCCACGGCGTCGTTCTTGCCGCGCGAGCGCCGTAAACGGCGGTCCGGCCGGTTCACTTCGATAACACGCTCGCCATTAGCGATCAGGGCCCGGCTCAGGCCTGCGCCATAAGAGCCAGTTCCTTCGATCCCGAAGGCCTGCACCACGCCTTGGCCGTGCGCCCAGTCGGCAAGTTGTCTATAGCCATCGGCAGTCACGGGAAAGCTGGTCGACCCGAGCCGCACGCCCAGGCCGTTTATCGCCACAACGACATGGATGTCTTTGTGGGTGTCTACGCCGATGACAACGGCATAGGAACGATTAGCATGCATTGGCGTCCTCCAGGCTCGATGACCCCGACAAGACGCCTTGAGGCGACAGGACTGTGATGGGATGACGGTCCCTCAGGCTCCTATAAAGTCATGCCTCGAAGCGCTGTCGGCGCAGCCTGGAGGACCGACAAATCAACGCCATGACACATGGTCAATCGTAAGCACAGGTCAGGACCTCCAGACTGCCGACACATAATCACAGTCGTAGCAATTGCCCTTGCCGCTCATTGAGATCAACACGCCATGCTTTTTGAGCTCGGCCTGATAGTCGATGGCGCAATACTGGCTGCCGCGATCGGAATGGCAGATTAGGCCCCGGGCTGGACGCCGTCGGTTCAGCGCCATTCTGAGCGCGTGCAGGGCAAGGTCCTGTTTCAGTCTGTCGCTGACGGCCCACCCGACAACGCGTCGTGCGTAGAGGTCGATGACGACGGCAAGATACAGCCAGCCTTCGGCGGTCCAGATGTAGGAGATATCCGCCGCCCACTTCAGGTTGGGCGCATCAGCCGTGAAGTCCTGATCCAGCAGGTTCGGCGCAACCGGCCAAGCATGCTCGGAATCGGTTGTCCGCTTGAACCTGCGCTTCTGCCTGGCGACGAGGCCGTTCTCTCGCATTAGCCGGGCGACGCGGCGTCGGCCGATGGCAAGGCCGTCGTCCTTCAGATCGTGATGCATGCGAGGACTGCCATAGGTTCCGTTAGATGGTTTGAATGCCGCCCGGATGTGCGCCAGATAAACCATGTCGTCCCGCTGGCGCTGGCTGGCCGGACGTCCTCGCCAGGCAAAGAAGCCGCTTTGGCTGACGCCCAATACTCGGCACATGGAGGAGATCGGAAACGCGGCCTTCTGGCGATCGATAAACGCGAAGCTCACCGATTTCCTCCCTCTTTCACAAAGAAGGCCGCAGCTTTTTTTAGGATCTCACGCTCCTGGCGCAGCACCGCGTTCTCTTTGCGGAGACGCCGCAGCTCGGCTTGAAGATCATCCTGCTCGGTCGCCGGCGCCTCTTCAGCTCGATACCGGCCAATCCAGCGCGTCAGCGACGAAAGACCGACGCCGAGATCGTCCGCGATCTCCTGACGCGGGCGCCCGCTGGATAACGCCAGCCGAACCGCTTCGCGTCGAAACTCTGTCGTAAATCGATTGCCTCGGGACATGGAACACCTCTTCTATCAGTGGGCGCCCTCCACTTTTCCGAAGCAGGTCAATCGGGTATCCGGCTGAAATTCTGTTGTTGTGACGGTTACACAACGGCATCCGCTGATGCATGCGGCGGCCAATGCGATCGGAGCGAGAGTGGAATCCAAAACTCGACTACGGGGTTTCACACCTCATCGCGCGGCGAATTTTCGGCAACGCGAATTGTCGCTGTTCGTGGTAGTCGATCGTACTGACAAACCGGCCTTTGGCGTCGAACATAAAGACGCTTGATGTGTGGTTCATCGTGTAGACCCCATTCTGGGTCGTCACCCTTTCATAGGTCACGTGGAACCCGCGGGCGGCCCGTGCGATCTGTGCATTTGCACCGGTCCAGCCGCGAATGCCTGGGTGGAAGTAGCTCACATAATCAGCAATCGCGCGGATAGTGTCGCGGGCTGGATCGACCGTAATGAAGATCACGTTGAGCCGCTCGGCGTCCTCGCCAAGCGCGTCGAGCCAATCGGCAATGTCCGACAAGGTCGTCGGGCAGATGTCCGGGCAGAAGGTAAAGCCGAAGAACACCATTGAAGGGCGCCCAAGCAGCGTCTCGGGGCCGACCGGCCGACCATTGTGATCGGCGAGGCGGAATTCCATTTCGGTCAGCGAGAGCGGTCGATGGTTCAGAGGCTCTGGCGCGCCCGGGCCGTCTACTTGCCACCATCCGACGAAGAGCATCAGGCCGAGCGCGACAAACGCCGCCGCGCCGTATGCGAGAGCCATACGACGTTGCATCAGCGCTCGTGGCGCCGACGCGCAGGCATCGCCCGGCGCGACTGAACTAACGTCCGGCTTGTTCGTCGAGATGAGCAATACGTCCGGTTCACGCAGATGTCCTGCCAGGTCTCGGTGATCGCGTTTAGCTCCGTGTCTGCTCGAACCAAGTTCGTCGCCTCGCGATTAATCTCCTAGGCAGCCCTCCGTCGGACCAGGGCGTTGATCGCTTCGATTACCACGACGGTGGCGAGAACGACGAGCGCGACCGTCGCCGCCTTCTGGTACTGAAACGCTCTAACGTAGGTCTGAATATAGAAACCGATGCCGCCGGCGCCGACGACGCCCAGGATGAGCGACTCCCGCAAGTTCAGTTCGAAGCGGAAGATCGTATCGCGCAGGATTACAGGGGCCATCTGCGGCCATACGGCAAACAACAGCGACTGCATCCGATTGGCCCCGGCGCTTTCCAATGCAAGGCTCGGCGCGGCGTCGACGTCGTCGATCGCCTCGGCGTAGTACTTGCCGAGCATGCCCGCGCCGTGCAGCGTGATGGCGAGAATGCCCGGCAGGGGGCCAAGGCCGACAGCGCTGACCATCAACATCGCGACAAGAATGAGCGGGATGGCGCGTAGGAACGCCAAGAGCATTCGAACGGGCATGGCGACGAACTTGGGGGACACCCGTTCGGCGGCGAGGAACCCGAGAACGGCGGACAGGACAACGCAGCCGACCGTGCCGATGACGGCAATCCGAATTGTCTCAGCCATGCCGTTGCGAACTTCCCGCCAGACCGACAGATCTGGCGGGAACATGCGATCGAGAAAATCGCTAAGGCGCGGACCGGCGGACGCCACCCGGGCGAGGTCGATTTCCGTTGTGGCGGCTGCCCATAGAACGACGCCGGCGATCAACAGCGTCGGCCATGCGAAAAAGACGCGGGGGCGTTCGCGCCGGCCAGAGGCGGTCATACGACCAGACGCAAGTTGGTCGATGTCGCTAACTCTCCGTCATCGTAAATTCCAGCTAGCGTCGCGTCGGTCACCTTGCGCGTCGGCGAGTTCAGCGCAAGCCTGCCTGCCTTCAATCCAACGACGCGCGTCGCTATCGAGAGGGCGATGTCAGGCTGGTGCGACGTGAACACCAGGGTTGTTCCTCTCGAACGCGTAATCCGGGCAAGCGCGGCCAGGACATCCTTTGAAGATTGCGGGTCGAGATTGTTGATCGGCTCGTCGGCCAGGATCAGCTCAGGTTCCTGCGCCAGGCATCGGGCGACCGCCACGCGTTGCCGTTGCCCGCCGCTTAGCCCATCGACCCGCCTGTGTTCCAAGTCTGTCAGGCCGACGTCGGCGATAGCCGACTGAACGGCGCGCTCGTCATCGGCGGAAAACCGACCGAGAACGCTGCGGCCAACCGACATCCGCCCCAGGCGCCCGTTCAATACATTTTGAAGTACGGACCGGCGTTCGACGAGCGCGAAATTCTGAAAGACGAACCCCGTCTGCACGCGTTGACGCCGCGTCGGCGCACGGCCGCTCGAAAGATCGAGGCCGTTGACGCGCGCCGCGCCGTCCCAACCGCGCAGACGGCCGTCGAGCAGCGAAAGCAACGTCGTTTTCCCAACCCCCGAAGGTCCGATCAACGCGACGATTTCGCCGACATCGACCGCCAGGCTCACATCGGTCAGGACGGCCTGCGAATGTCCCGGATATCGATAGCCGACGCCGTCGAGCTGTATCGCCAGGCTGTCCGTTTGTCGGCTCATTGCAACATCCCGTATCGCTTTGCGATCCGGCGCACCGGTTCGAAGGCGGCCGGATCGGCGACCTGATAACCGTCTGGTCCATAGAGAAACTGCAGAAGGCCGCGGTTCTCGGGCTTGTTCAGCTTGAGCATCGCTTCAATGAAGGCCGCCCGCATGCCAGGGTCGAGACCTTGGCGCGCGACCACGACATGGGAGGGAATCGGCTGGCTTTCGGCGATCCATGTCACTTCCTGCTGCTGCTCGGGCGTCAGCAACATGTCGGCGTATTGACTGGCCGCGGCTGCGTCGACGATTCCTTCGGCGACGGCCTGCATCGCCTGCTGGTACCCGCCGGCGAAATATATGTTCCCGAAAAACGCCCCGCCCCGCGTCCCTTCTGCTACGAGCTCGGCTTTGACGAACAGGTCCAACGGGAAGAGATAGCCCGACTCGGAAATCGGATCGGCGAACGCGATATCGCGGCCCTTCAGATCCTTGAGCCGCTTGACGTCGCTGTCCCGTCGCACGAACACGCGGCCGCGATACTGAGCTTCGCCCCGATATACCTCCGATAGAAGCGCCTGCGCGCCGACTTCGGTTTCCGCCAGGACGAAGGGCAAAGCGCCCATGAACGATATGTCCGCGTCCCCGTTCCTGAGCGCCTCTACCGCCGCCGCGTGATCGGAGGTGACGAAGCCCTTGACGGGCTGGTTGATCGCTTTGGCGAGCCACGCCGTGATCGTCGGGATGTCGCCAAGCAGCTTTTCCGGATTCTCCTGGGGGATGAACGCCAGGCGCAGGCCTTCAGGCGCGGCGAACACGCTGCTCGGCGGGAGCGATAGCATGAGCGCGATCGCGAGGAAGCAGCGCCGGAACGGCATCTCAGTACATCTTCTCCGCAAGCGCCGCCTCCCTCAGAACAAACGCCTCCCAGCGGGCCTCGGCGAGCGACCAGTCGTCGTCCCGGATCGCCGCGCCGACGCTATTGAGGATGTTCGACAATTCGTAGACATCGGGTTTTGCCGCTTGATTCGTCATGGCGCTCGCGTCGGCCGCGAGATCCGCGGCCACAGTGTCGATCAGCAACAGAGTATGTTCCCGATCGCGGCGCGGCAGGAGCGCCGTGAGCGACGACGCGAATGTGGTCAGCTCCTCGTATGTCAGGCGGAAGGCGGTCTCGCGGCCATCGAAGCGCTGATACGGCTCGTCGGCGTCGCCGACCGCCTCCAAGTAGGCGGTCAAGTCGCCGCGTTCGTCTTCCGTCAGTCCAAGCGCGTACCGCTCGTCAAACCAACCCACGACGCTGGCCAATGTCGGCAATACGCCGTCGTGCATGTAGGGCGCGGTGAAACGGGCGCCCAGCAGCGTCGGCGTATCGAACGCGCCAGACCGATCACCGTCATAGCCAGGCCTGGCCGAGCCCACGTCGTGCGCCTGTCGATCCAGGAAACTGGCGCTCGGAACATGGCAACTCGCGCAGGACCGGCCGTCCATCTGGCTGAAAGGACGCCGGAACAGGGCTTCGCCGCGGCGGGCGGCTTCGGACGCCGCGGCGGTCAACCGGCCGTCCGCCGTCAACTTGCTGTTTGGCAGGAAGTCGAACTCCCGCATGTAGACGACGAGCGCATCCAGCATGAACGGCGTCGGCTCCGCGCCGCCGAACTCGTTCACGATGACGTTGCGGACGAAGTCCCGCAGGCTGCCCGAACGGCCGTCGCGCCCGTAGGGCCCAGTGAGGCGGATGCCGCGCAGGGACGGGATGTCGAGCGGATCGTCGCGCCTGTCGTTCGCGATCGGATTAAAGAAGG